>ENA-UOVV01000004-UOVV01000004.1-compost-metagenome-genome-assembly--contig:-NODE-4-length-543476-cov-35.486038_pt1 | contig 543476 bp, 497 predicted proteins | sample MGYA00238155_ERZ761577 | MGnify/ENA primary metagenome ERZ761577 (study PRJEB28898, sample SAMN06268775) | compost metagenome | isolation source: Emeryville, CA | place: USA:Emeryville, CA | collected...
CCCGCGCCCAACGGCCGAGACCAAACAACCCGCGCAAAGGTCTCCAGCATGAGGAAGGTCCAGTTCCTCACCCTGAGCTTGTCGAAGGGTCGGGTTGCTTGAACTCGATCCGCCGGCTCTCCCGCTGCCTCAGCGCAGGGCGGCCGGCATCTTCTCGTCGACCGGCTCCAGGTCGACGCCGACGATCAGCCGTTCCTTGCCGCCGCCGAGGACGATCCCGCGCACCGGGCTGACGTCGCCGAAATCGCGGCCGCAGGCCAGCCGGACATGGTCCTCGCCGACGAGGCTGTCGTTGGTCGGGTCGATCTCCACCCAGCCGGCGTCGGGGCCGCACCAGACGCCGACCCAGGCGTGGCTGGCGTCGGCGCCGCGCAGGCGCGGCTGGCCGGGGGGCGGGCGGGTGCGCAGGTAGCCCGAATGGTAGCGGGCGGCGAGGCCGAGCCCGCGCAGGGCGGCGATCATCAGATGGGCGAAGTCCTGGCACACGCCGCTGCGCTGCTGCAGGACCCGGCCCGGGGGCGTGGAGATGGTGGTGCTGCCGGGGCGGAAGGTGAAGTCGCGGTAGATTCGCCCCGCGAGGTCCAGGGACGCCTCCAGGATCGGGGCGCGCGGCGGGAAGCTCTGCGCGGCGTAGTCGGCGGCGACGCCCTCGTCGGCGGCGAGCGGCGAAGAGCAGCCGAATTCCGCGACCAGCCGCGCTTCGGGTGCCGCCGGCGGTCGCAGCCTGTTGCGCAGGCTCTCCCAGGCCGGCGTCGCCAGCGGGTCCGGCTGCGGCGCAGGGCGGACCGTCACCTCCGCCTCCAGCGTCACCTCGAAGCGCAGGTGCTGCTCCTCCAGGAAGAGCCAGGTGACGCCGTTGCCGAAGTGATCGGGGGCGTCGCGCCGCCGGATGCGCGCCGGATCGGTGCGGATGGTCGCGCCATGCACCACCTGATGCGGCCCGGACAGTGGCGAGAGATGCAGCAGGTAGCTCGCGAGGTTGACCGGCTCGGCGTGCAGATAGGCCGTTCGATGAAGGACGCGGTAGCGCATGATGCGCTGTCTTAGCATCCGGGCGGCGGTGGGGGCAGGGCCCCGACGCCGCGGCGGCCTAGCTTCTGGCCGAAAGCAGGAAGACGCCGTCCTGGCCGAAGAGGTTGGCCGAACGCACGCTGCGGATCGGCTTGGCCGTGCGGTCCGGCGCCACCACGTAGGCGGCCTCCACGCGGATGCGGCAGCTCTCGCAGAGGTCCAGGAAGTCGCTGATGGTGCAGAGGTGGATGTTCTCCGTCTCGTACCAGTGGTCCGGCAGGGAACTCGTCCGTGGCATCCGGCCGCGCAGCAGCAGGGCGAGGCGGACGCGCCAGTAGCCGAAATTCGGGAAGGAGACGATGGCCAGCCGGCCGATGCGTACGAGCTGCCGCAGCACGGCTGCCGGCGACCGGGTGGCCTGCAGCGTCTTGCTCAGCACGGCGTAGTCGAAGGCGTCGGCCGGATAGTCCTCGAGGTCGGTGTTGGCGTCGCCCTGGATCACCGACAGGCCCCGCGCCACCGCGGCGTTGACACCGCTCTGGCCGAACTCGAGGCCGCGGCCGGTCACCTGCTTTTCGGTGACGAGATACTCCAGTAGAGCGCCGTCGCCGCAGCCGATGTCGAGCACGCGGCTGCCCGGTCTGACCAGGTCGGCGATGAGTTGCAGGTCGCCGCGCCGGGCGAGCCGGCCGGTGGCCCAGCCGGGCGTGCCGCCGCCGTTGCGGCGGCCGGGGGTGGTGTCGCTCACGAGATGCGGTCCTTCGTGGGATCGCGGCCGCTGAGGTCCAGTGGGCGCAGCCGCCCCGTCGGCAGCCCGAGCCGCTCGGCCGAGGAGTTCAGGAAGCCGTGCAGGGTGGCATGGAACTCCGGCTCGTCCAGCAGGAAGGCGTCATGCCCCTTGTCGCTCTCGATCTCGACGAAGCTGACGTCCGCCGCCACCGCGTTCAGGGCATGCACGATCCGCCGGCACTCGGCGGTCGGGAACAGCCAGTCACTGGAGAAGGACGCGAGGCAGAACCGCACCGGCGAGTCCCTGAAGGCCTCGGCCAGGATGCCCCCGTAGTCAGCCGCCAGGTCGAAATAGTCCATCGCCCGGGTGATGTAGAGGTAGGAGTTGGCGTCGAAGCGATCGACGAAGGTGGAGCCCTGGTAGCGCAGGTAGCTCTCCACCTGGAAGTCGGCGTCGAAGGAGAAGGCCGGCGTCTCGCGGTCCTGCAGGCGTCGGCCGAACTTGCGGTGCAGGGCCGGCTCGGACAGGTAGGTGACGTGGGCGGTCATCCGCGCCACCGACAGGCCGCGCCGCGGAATCGTGCCGGACTCGAGATAGCGGCCGCCGTGCCAGTCCGGATCCGCCATGATCGCCTGCCGGCCGATCTCGTGAAAGGCGATGTTCTGGGCGGAATGATGGGCGGCGGTCGCGACCGGAACCGCGGTCACGAGGCGCTCGGGATACTTCGCCGCCCACTCGAGGACCTGCATCCCCCCCATGGAGCCGCCGATGACGCAGAAGAGGCGGTCGATGCCGAGATGGTCGACCAGCAGCCTCTGCGCCAGGACCATGTCGCTGATGGTGACCACCGGGAACTCCAGCCCCCAGGGGCGCCCCGTGCGGGGGTCCGGCTCGCGCGGGCCGCTGCTGCCCATGCAGCCGCCGAGCACGTTGGTGCAGATGACGAAGAAGCGCTCGGTATCGATCGGCCGGCCGGGACCCACGAGGACCTCCCACCAGCCGGGACGGCCGGTGATGGGGTGGTCCTCGGCCACGTACTGGTCGCCGGTCAAGGCGTGGCAGACCAGCACGGCGTTGCTGCGCGCGGCGTTCAGGGTGCCGTAGGTCTGGTAGGCGATCGTGGCCGGACCGAAGGGCAGGCCCGAGCGCAGCCGCAGCGGCTGCTCGGCGCCGATCCGCAGCGCCGCGCCCGGCAGTTCTCTCGGGCCGTCCGGCCCTATGAACAGGGGTACCAGCTTGTCCATGCTCTTCCGGGCCACGGGTCCCGCCGACGCCGGATCTCTCCGGCACTGTCACGGAAAACCCGGACATAGGCCGTTGCCGTCGGTGGCTGTCAACAAGCCTGTGGCCCGATAGCCTCAGCCATGCGGCCTTTGCGTACGCGCGCCCCGCCACGCAGCCGCCGCCGTTGCCTAAGGGCTTGTGCACAGCTATTCAAGGTGCGCCCCCAGTTGCCGTGCCGGAACCCCTGATGGATATGACGGTCTCCCCGTCCACCCTCGAAGACCTCCGCAGAGAGATCGACGTCGTCGACGACGGGCTGCTGGACCTGCTGATACGGCGCAATCGTCTGTCGCAGGAGGTCGGCCGGTTGAAGGGGGGCACCGGCGGGTTCCGCCCGGCCCGCGAGATGCAGGTCCTGCGCCGCCTGCTGGCGCGCCGCGAAGCGCCGCTCGACCCGGTCGTGCTGGTGCGTCTGTGGCGCGAGATCATCGGCGCCAGCCTGGCGCAACAACGCTCCCATACCATCGCCGTTGTCGCGTCCGGCGATGACCGCGACGGGGATCTCGGCCTGCTCGCCCGGGAACACTTCGGTGTCCTGGCAACGGTGCAGGAGCATTCCTCGTCCGTACGCGTACTTCATGCGCTGGCCGCGGGCGAGGCCCTGCTCGGTCTGGTGCGGCCACCCCAGCCGGAGGTGGCGGATCCCTGGTGGCGCTATCTCGCGCGCCGTGGGGAGCCGCGGCCGCAGGTCGTGGCGCGCCTGCCCATTCTGCCGCCGTCCACGCCCTACTCGACGGCGCGGGCTGCCGCCTATGTGGTCGCCTCCTCGCCGGTGGAGCCGAGCGGCCGGGACCGGTCGCTGCTGATCGCCGAGACTGGGGCCGACTTCAGCCGCAGCGCGATGCGCAATCTGATGGCCAAGGTCGATCTGCCGTGCGCAGAGCTGCTGCTCCACCAGGACGGCCACGAGCGCTGGCTCTATCTGGCGGAAGTGGACGGCTTCATCGCGCCTGACGACGAGCGTCTGGCGGCCCTGGAGAAGCTGGAGCGCGAGAAGCTCTATCAGACCTGGCTGGTCGGAAGCTACGCTGTGCCCTTCAGCGAGGCGGACCTGATGGCCGGCAGAACGGGAGCGCGATGATGGGCGTGCAGCCTAGGCCCGGGATACTGGACGTCGCCGCCTACGTCGGCGGCGAGTCGAAGGCGGAGGCGACGCGGGTGATCCGCCTTGCCTCCAACGAGAATCCTCTCGGATGCAGCCCGGCGGCCCGGGAAGCCTACCGGATGCTGGGGTCCGATCTGCACCGCTACCCCGACGGCGGCACCGCTGCCCTTCGCAAGGCCCTGGCCGATCGCTACGGCCTGGAAGCGGAGCGTATCGTCGCCACGGCCGGATCGGACGAGCTGATCGCGCTGCTCGTTCGCGCCTACGCCGGCCCCGGGGACGAGGTGCTGTACTCGGCTCACGGCTTCCTCATGTATGCGATCTCGGCGCGTACCGCCGGCGCCACGGCCGTCGCGGCCCCCGAGGTCGGTCTCCGGGCGGACGTGGACGCGCTGCTGGAAAGGGTCAACGACCGTACGCGGCTGCTTTTCCTCGCCAACCCCAACAATCCGACCGGCTCCTACCTGCCGGCGGCCGAGATCGAGCGCCTGCACGGGGCCCTGCCGCCCCATGTCCTCCTGGTTATCGACGCCGCCTACGCCGAGTACGTCACGGCGGCCGACTATTCCGACCACTTCGATCTGGTCCGTCACAGCGACAACGTCGTCGTCATGCGGACCTTCTCGAAGATCCATGGCCTGGCGGCCCTGCGCATCGGTTGGGGGTACATGCCGGCGGCCGTCGCCGACGTGCTGAACCGGGTGCGCGGCCCCTTCAACGTATCGGCCGCAGGGCAGGCCGCTGCGGTGGCGGCGTTGGATGACGAGGCTTTCGTCCGGCGGTCCCGGGAAGAGAACGAGCGGGTGCGCGCGCTCTTCGTCGCCGATCTGCATCGTCTGAACCTGCGCGCGGAGCCCTCCGTCGGCAATTTCGTGCTGGTGGCGGTCGGCGATGCGGCCGGCGCGGCGGCGCATCTCAAGGACCGGGGGATCCTGGTGCGGCAGATGCAGGCCTACGGGCTGCCGGAGCACCTGCGCATCACGGTCGGCACCCAGGAGGACATGGCGGCCGTCGTTGCGGCCCTCGCCGACTGGCAGCGATGACCGGGAGTCCGCTCTTCAGGCAGCTGACGCTGATCGGCGTCGGGCTGATCGGCTCCTCCATCGCCCGTGCGACCCGCCGCGGTGGCCTTGCCGGCCGCATCGTGGCCTGCGACCGCGACCCCGCGGTCCGGGCGAAGTGCCTCGACCTCGGGCTCAGCGACTCGGTCGAGGCCGACCCTGCGGTCGCGGTGGCCGACTCCGATCTGGTCATGCTCTGCGTGCCGACCGGCGCCAACGCAGCGGTCGCCCAGGCCATGGCGCCCGGGCTCGCGCCGGATGCGATCGTCAGCGATGTCGGCTCGGTGAAGCAGGCCGTCATCCGCGACGTCGGCCCGCTGCTGCCGGAAGGGGTGCATTTCGTCCCGGGCCATCCGATCGCCGGTACGGAGTTCAGCGGGCCCGAAGCCGGCTTCGCCGAGATCTTCGAGGGGCGGTACTGCATTCTGACGCCACCGCCGGGGACGGACGAGGGGGCGGTCGAGCGCGTGCGGACGCTGTGGGCGGCTTTCGGCGCGAAGGTCGAGCAGCTGGACGCCGGCTACCACGACAAGGTCCTGGCGATCACCTCCCACCTGCCGCACCTGATCGCCTACACGATCGTCGGGACGGCGGCGGGGCTGGAGGAGAGCGAGCGGTCCGAGGTGGTGAAGTACTCGGCCGGCGGCTTCCGCGACTTCACCCGGATCGCCGCCTCGGACCCGATCATGTGGCGCGACGTCTTCCTCAACAACCGCGAGGCGGTGCTGGAGATGCTCCAGCGCTTCAGCGAGGACCTCACGGCCCTGCAGCGTGCGATCCGCTGGGGCGAAGGAGAGGTGCTGGAGCAGCGGTTCCGCAGCACCCGCGAGATCCGGCGGTCGATCGTCGAGCAGCGTCAGGCGGGCACCTTCGATCCCCGCGAGCCGGTCAAGCGATAGCGCCGTTCAGCCGGACGCGACGCTCGGCAGCCGGCCGACAGGGAACGGCCCGACGTAGAGCAGTCCGTCCTGCGCAGCCAGGGGCAGCTCGACGAAGCTCTTGCCGTCGATGTCCCGCTTCGGCAGGGCGGCGAGTATGAGCCGCCAGCGCTCAACCTCCTTGCCGCTCAGCAAACCGCTGCGCTGCAGCGCGTCGAGGGCGGCGGCGGCGTTGTGCAGCCGCAGGGTGCCTGCGCCGAGCGGCCGCAATCCCCCGTCCAGGGCCAGGGTGGCCTCCAGCGACACCGTCATGGCCTGCCAGTCGAAGCGCAGCGTCTCGATCTCCAGGGTGCCGCCGGCATCCCGCCATGCCACCAGGCCGGCGACATCCAGCGAGGCGGGGGGCGGCGCAGGCAGCGAAACCTGCCCGGCCAGGTCCTGGAGGGTGGTCGCGGTCCCGGTGGGAAGGATCCCCGATGAACCGGCGACGGCCTCGGCGCCAACCGAGAGCAGCGTCGCTTCCCCGGTCTGGCGCGCGGACGCCACGAGCCCTTCGACCCGCAGTTGCTCCCCGCCGTGGGCGGTCAGGGAAAGCGTAGCGGCGGCGAGGGTGCCCTCCCGCTCCTCGCCCAGCAGCGCGAGGTCGAGGGTCCCCGACTCCACATGCAGCGCGAGAGGCCCGTCCCCGCGGACCTCCGGCGGAACCAGGATGTGCAGGCGATCGGGGCGCAGGGGGTTCAGCCGGGCCTGCAGCTCCCCCGCGCTCCAGGTTTCTCCGTCGGGCGTGTGCAGGCGGGGCGCGTCGAGGGTGATGCGCAGCGTGGCCGGGAAGCCGGTGACCTGCGCGGCGGCAGTCTCCAGCCTGACCGGTCGCCGGCCGGGGCGGGCGAGGTCGGCCACCTGCCGCTCCACCGTTCCGGCGAGCCAGTACCAGTACCCGCACCACAGCGCCGCGAGCAGAAGGGCCCCGGCCAGAACGAAGATGGTACGGCGCGACACGGCTTGCTCCTTTGCACGCCAACGAGCGCGCGACGACATAGGTTGCATTGCAGCACCGCAAATGGGAGGCTTTTTCCGCCGCCGAGCGATGACATCTTCCTTTCCATGAACTGCCCCGATTTCGAGAACTGGCAGAGCTGGGCCGTCAGACGGCCACGGCCGACCCTGCCGTCGGGCCGGGACTTCTGGGTCTTCGGCTACGGTTCGCTGATGTGGAATCCGGAGGTGCCCCACGTCGAGGTGCGGCCGGCGCGCGTCCATGGCCTGCGGCGGACCTTCTGCGTCTATTCGATGCGCTACCGGGGCACGCCGCAGCGTCCGGGACTGGTCCTCGGTCTCGACCGCGGCGGCTCTTGCCACGGGATGACCTTCCGGGTGCCTGCCGCAGAGGCGGAGGCGGCTCTCGACCTGCTGTGGGAGCGCGAGATGGTCAGCGGCGTCTACCATCCGCGCTTCCTCTCCTGCCGCACCCCGCAGGGGACCGTGGAGGCGCTGGGCTTCGTCGTCGACCGGCGGCACCCGCAGTACTGCGGTCATCTGGCACTGCAGGAGGTTGCCGCGCTGATCGCGCAGGGGGAGGGGCAGCGCGGCCGATGCTGCGACTATCTCGCCAACACGGTCGCACACCTCGCCGAGGTCGGTATCCGCGACCGGCACCTGCTGCGTCTGCTGGAAGAGGTCAGCGCCCTGCAGCCGAACGCCGAGCCGCCGCTTTCCCTCAGGCGATGATCACTGCATCCCGCGCAGCAGCGCGGCGACGTCGTTGAAGTCGATCAGCAGCCAGGCCAGGGCGAGGAAGATCACCAGCCCGATCGGCCAGGTGTACCAGCCTGACGGCAGGCTCTTGACCTCGCCGCAGATCAGGCAGTGCTCCGCTTCGGGGTGAAGCTGCGCCTTGCAGCGGCGGCACAGACGAAGGTGCTCCATCTTCTCCTCCCCCTTTGGTTTTTTAACTGCAGGTAGAATATCCACAGGCAGTGCACACGCTGCAACCCTCTTGAGCGACGAGGGCGGCCTGACCGCAGCGCGGGCAGGGCTCGGGCAGTCGCGGGGAGGCTTCGCCAGCCGGGGAAGAGGTGCGCTCCGCTTCGTCGTTCGCCGCCCGGCGGATCAGGCCGGGGTGGGCGGCGTCGAGAAAGCCGATGACCCGCAGGTGCTGTTCGATGACGCCGCCGATGGCCGCGAGCAGGGAGGGCACGTAGCTGCCGTCGATCCATGCCCCGCCGCGGGGGTCGAAGACGGCTTTCAGCTCCTCGACGACGAAGGACACGTCGCCGCCGCGCCTGAACACCGCCGAGATCATCCGGGTGAGGGCGACGATCCAGGCATAGTGCTCCATGTTCTTCGAGTTGATGAAGATCTCGAAGGGGCGGCGTCCGTCTTCCGCCTCGATGTCGTTGAGGGTCACGTAGAGGGCATGGTCGCTGAGCGGCCAGCGCAGCTTGTAGGTCTGGCCCGTGAGCGCCCGGGGCCGCGCCCGCGGCTCTCCGGCGCCGGAAGCCGCCGTGGCGGAAGCCTCCTCGGCCGACAGCACCGAGCCGCGCACCGCACTGGGCCGATAGGTGGTGCAGCCCTTGCAGCCGAGGGCGTAGGCCCGGTCGTAGACCGCCTGGAAGTCCTCGAAGGACACGCCGCGCGCGACGTTGATGGTCTTGGACACAGCCGCGTCCACATAGTGCTGGACGACCGCCTGCATCTCCAGGTGAGCCTCCGGCGCCAGGTCCGCCGCAGTCACGAAGGCGCCGCCCGGCGGCTCGTCCGGCCGGCCCTCCCGCCACAGGGCATAGGCGAAGTCCTCGACCCGCTCGCTGCGGCGGCTGCCGTCGGGCTGCAGCACGAGGCGGTCGTACTCCAGGGCGAAGATCGGCTCGAGGCCCGAGGAGAGATTGTTCGCCAGGAGGGAGATGGTCCCGGTCGGGGCGATCGAGGTCAGGCAGCCGTTGCGCAAACCGCCTGCCGCGATGGCCTCGCGCAGTTCGCCGTCGAGCCGCCGGGGGCCTTCGCCGGCCAGGAAGACCTCGGCGTCGAACAGCGGGTAGGGCCCCTTCTCCTGCGCCAGCCCGACGGAGGCGAGATAGGCCGCCCGGCGCAGGCACCGCATCCAGGCGCCGACCTGCTCGCGAGCGGCGGCGCTGTCGTAGCGCAGGCCCAGCATGACCAGGGCGTCGGCCAGCCCGGTGACCCCCAGGCCGATCCGCCGTTTCGCCCGGGCTTCGGCCGCCTGGGCTTCCAGCGGAAAGCGCGAGACGTCGATGGCATTGTCCAGCATCCGCACCGCGATGCGGGCGAGTTCGTCCAGCGCTTCGAGCGACAGGGCGGCTTCCGGCGAAAAGGGGCGATCGACCAGCGCGGCCAGGTTGACCGAGCCGAGCAGGCAGGCGCCGTAGGGCGGCAGGGGCTGCTCGCCGCAGGGGTTGGTGGACTGGATCGTCTCGCAGTAGGCGAGGTTGTTGAGGGCGTTGATCCGGTCGATGAAGATGACGCCGGGCTCAGACCACTCGTAGGTGTTGCGCAGGATCGAGTCCCAGAGGCCCTTGGCCCGCACCGTGCGCCAGACCTCGCCGCCGAAACGCAGCGGCCAGTCCGCATCCTGCGCGACCGCCGCCATGAAGGCGTCGGTCACCAGGACGGAGAGGTTGAAGTTCGTCAGCCGGCCGGCGGTGCGCTTGGCGGTGACGAAGGCCTCGATGTCCGGATGGTCGCAGCGCAGCGTCGCCATCATGGCCCCCCGGCGGGCACCCGCCGAGGCCACGGTGGCGCACATGGCGTCCCAGACGTCCATGAAGGAGAGCGGCCCGGAGGCGTCCGCACCGGTCGCGACCACCGGAGCGCCGCGCGGCCGCAGCGGCGAGAAATCGTAGCCGATGCCGCCGCCCTGCTGCAGCGTCAGAGCCGCCTCGCGCAGGTGAGAGAAGATGCCGTCGAGGGAGTCCGGTATCTGCCCCATCACGAAGCAGTTGAAGAGCGTCAGGTTCCGCCCGGTGCCCGCGCCGGCCAGGATCCTGCCGGCGGGCAGGAAGCGGAAGTTCTCCAGGGCCTCGTAGAACCGCCCCTCCCAGCGGGCGGGGTCGGCCTCGGCGCCGGCCAGCGCACGAGCCACGCGCCGCCAGGTCGCCTCGACGTCCGGCTCCGCAGCCGTCTGGCTCTGCCGCAGGCGGTACTTCTGGTCCCAGATGCGTTCGGACAGAGCATTCAGGCGCATCGCCTCTCCTTCCCTGACGAGCGACCAGCCGGAGGCCTCTCCGTCAGCCCTGCTCGGAGGTTCGCATGAATCCGGTGCCTTCGGCGAGGGCGTCGGATTCCGACTCGATCCGCTCCTGCAGGCCCTGCAGGAAGGCCTTGCGGGCCATTCCCGGCTGCAGCGGCGGCAGGAAGCGCAGCGTGATGGTGCCTGGCCGCATCCGCATGCCCCGGCGCGACCAGAAGAGGCCGGAGTTCAGGGCCACGGGGACGACGGGGACGTCGAGCGCCTGGTAGAGGGCGACGATGCCGGCGTGGTACGGGCGCCGCTCGCCCGGCGCCGTTCGCGTGCCCTCGGGGAAGATGACGATGCGCCGCCCGTCTGCCACGACCGCCTGCGCCTCCCGCAGCATCCGCTTGAGGGCGGCCCCGCCGCCCTCGCGGTCGACGGCGATGTTGCCGGCCCGGAGCAGGTACCAGCCGACGAAAGGTGTGCGTGCCAGCTCGCGCTTCAGGACGAAGGCCGTGTCCGCCACGAGCAGCGGCAGCATCAGGGTCTCCCACGCCGACTGGTGCTTGCAGGCGAGGATCACCGGGCCGGTTCCCAGGTGCTCCCGTCCTTCGATGCGCCAGTGGATCCCGCAGCACAGGCGCAGCAGGTGCATCGTTCCCCACGGCCAGAGCAGGGTGATGCGCCGCACCATGCGCTGCGGCAGCAGCAGCACCGGCAGCAGGACGAGGCTCAGCAGCGTCGTCCAACCGTAGAAGAGGATGGCGAACAGGACCGAGCGAAGCCTCATGCCGACCCCGCGGCCTCGCGCAGCAGCATGTCGGGCAGGCCCCGGACCCAGGCGAAGAGGAACTTGGCGTACTCGCTGACCAGCAGGGCGGCGCTGTTGCTCCGATACCACCAGTCGTCGTGGCGGAAGCCCTGCGGATAGACCGGGTGCGGCACGATCACGGCGTCCGGCATCGCCCGCCGGAGTTCCAGCAGCGAGCGCGGCATGTGGTAGGCGGCGGTCACGAGGGTGATCGAGCGGAAGCCGTTGCGGCGCATCCAGTCGGTGGTCTCGACCGCGTTGCCGGCCGTATCGTCGGCGTTGTAGCCGAGGTCCACGCAGCAGGAAACGTCGGCCTCGGTGTAGGCGCTGTGCTGCATCAACTCGGCCAGCGTCACGCCGGGAAAGACGCCCGAGACCAGCAGGCGTTGCGCCCGCCCGCCGGCCATCAGCGCCAGCCCCTCGTCGATCCGCGCGCTGCCCCCGGTGAGCACGACGACGCCGTCGGTCGGCCGGCCGTCGTCGGCGCTGGAATCGGGGATCTGTCCGGCGAACCACAGCAGGCCGGTGACGAAGGCGAGCGCCAGCAGCAGCACCAGGCTCGCTGCACGAGCCGCCAACCGCCGGCCCGTCGTCCGGCGCCCGGTCTTGCCATCGGAGGAAGACCTCATGGCAGACGGGCCAAGGTCCGCAGCACCGTCCAGTAGGCGGTCATTCGACCGACCGCCGTGGTCAGCACGGGCAGCAGGAAGGGCACGAGCAGGGCCATGAGCGGCGGCGCCGGCAGCGGCCCGAACAGCCCGCTGCCGGTCGAGGGCCGCAAAGCCAGCGCGACGAGCGCCAGCAGCACCAGGGCAAGCAGGACTCCGGCCAGGCTGCCGAGCAGCAGCGGCTCGCCCACCCGCTGCTCGAACTGCCGCGCCACGAACCGGTCCTCGGCGCCCATGAGATGGAGCATCTCGATCGGCTCGCGATGCACCGCCAGGCCCGCGCGAGTGATGAAGATCACCGTCCCGATCGAACAGAGCACCACCAGCAGGGCCATGGCGCCGGCCATGCCCTGGAGCCAGCCGGCGAAGGAGAGCAGGCGTCCGACCCAGTCGCTGTGGTCGTCGAGCTGGGCGGTCGGTGCGATGCCCGCGACCGTGCGCCGGAGCGCCGGCCAGTCGATCGCCTCCGGGTCCAGATGGATGGCGACCAGCAGCGGCAGCGGCAGCGAGGGGTCCTCGGCGCTGTCGCCGAGCCAGGGAGACAGGAGGGCGGCGGTCTTCTCCCGCGACAGCACGTCCGCGGCGACGATGCCGCGGGCGTTGCGCAGGGCGTCCAGCAGGGCGTCGACCGTCCGGGCCTGGTCGCGGGCGCTCGCCTCCGGCGGCAGAAGCAGCGTGGCCTGCGCCGCCACCGAGCGGCGCCAGCCCCCGGCGACGTCTTCCAGGTAGATCGCCGTCAGGGCGGTCAAGGTCAGCAGCAGCACCAGGAATCCGGTGACCCCGAGGAGATAGCCCCGCGCCGGGTCGCGGCCGAGGGGGAGGCTTGCGGAAGAAGAGAAGGCACTGACCATGTTGCTCTAGTCCGCGAAGGGGGGCGGCCCGTGCGGCCCCTCGGCGACGACCTGCCCGTCCCCCACCCGTAGCTGCGGGTGCCCGAGCCGGCGCACCAGCTGTTCATTGTGGGTGGCGATCAGCACCGTGGTGCCGACCCGGTGCAACTCGTCGAACAGGCGGAGCAGACGCTCCGCCATGCGGTCGTCGAGGTTGCCCGTCGGCTCGTCGGCGATCAGCAGGTCGGGATTGGTGATGACGGCCCGGGCGACGGCCACCCGCTGCTGCTCGCCGCCCGAGAGGGACGGCGGATAGCTGTCGAGGGCTTCGGCCAGCCCGACCCAGGACAGCAGTTCGTTCGCCTTGTCGCGCACCTCCTCTTCGGTCTCGCCGGCGATGCGCAGGGGCAGGGCGACGTTCTCGAAGACGGTGAGGTTCTCGAACAGGCGGTAGTCCTGGAACACGACGCCGATCCGCCGCCGGAGGTGGGCACGCTCGCGCCGGCTGAGGCGGGCCACGTCGCGGCCGGCGAGCACGACTCGGCCCGCCGTCGGCTTGGCGCCCAGATAGAGGAGACGCAGCAGGGAGGTCTTGCCGGCACCGCTCGCCCCCACCACGAAGTGGAAGGAGCCGGGCTCGACATGCAGCGTCACGCCCTCCAGGACCAGCGGCCCGCGGTCGTAGCCGAACGAGACCTGGTCGAAACGAATCACGCGTCCTCCCGGCGCCCCTGGGCCCGTCCGCAGAGAGACTGCACGCTCTCACGAAGGCACCGTTGCCGCCAAGCACCCCCATGAGCGCAGGTGTTGCCCTTGGCAGGGTGGCAATGCTTTGCGACAAGGCAGCTTCTAGCGCGGGTGGGTCGAGAGCGAAACCGGCGATGATCATTAGCTGCCCGAGCTGTGCGACGCGGTTCGAGCTGGATCCGGCCCTGGTCGGTGACGGCCGGACCGTGGCCTGCGCGATCTGCGGGACGAAGTGGCGTGTCGCACCGCCCGCCCCCGCTCCGGCCGCGGCGCCTCCCGCCGCAGCGCCTTCCGTCGCAGCCCCGCCCGTGGCGGCTGTGGATGGAGACTCCGCCCACCCCCACCCCCGTGGGGGCGCGGCGGGCGAAGGCGCGGCGAAGCCGGGCGGGAGCGAACCGCCGCCGCCGGCATCGGCGCCGCCCGGGCAGCCCAAGACGCCCCACGCGGTGCCGAAGAGCCAGGGGGTCGGATCGGACCCGCCGCTGCGGCAACCCGCACCGGCTCCCCGCGCCGCCGTGGCTGCGGCGCCGCCCGAGATCGCGGCACCCCCCGGGCTCCCACCGCCGCCGCAGGTCGCACCGCCGCCCGGCGTCGCACCGCCGCCTCAGGTCGCACCGCCGGCTTCGGCACCGCCTGCGCCGAGGCCACCCGTGCGGACACCGGCCGGACCAAGCCCGGACGGGAAGAGCGAGGAAGCGGCCGGCGGGGCCGAAACCATCGTCCGCCGCCTGGCCACTGCCGCCCCGGCGCCGGCGCCGGCGGACCGGCAGGGGCGCTCCGGCTCGCGTGGATGGATCCTGCTGGCGGCCGCCGTCATCCTGATCGCCGCCGCCGTCTGGTGGTGGCGTGGCCCCATCGTCTCCGCCCTGCCGGGCGCGGCGCCCCTCTACCAGGCCCTCGGCATCGATCTGCCGGAGCCGCTCGGCGGCCTGCGGATCACCGACCTGCACAACGAGCGGCGGCGCATCGACGAACAGGAGGTGCTGATCGTCGAGGGGCGGATCCAGAACGACAGCCTGCAGACCCTGTCGCTGCCGCTGCTGCAGGCCAGGCTGCTCGACGAGGGCGGGGCGGTGATCGCCAGCTGGGACATCCTGCCCCCCGTGCCCTCCCTGGGGCCGGGGCGGGGCGTCGTCTTCTCCACGCGCCGCGGCGACGTGCCCGAGAAGGGGCGCATCGAGATCCGCTTCAAGACCTCTTGAGCGAGCCGGTCGGCGTGTCGCGGCGAAAGGCCTCGGCCACCGCGACCACGAGGCAGCACAGGGCCATGAGGATCAGCGACAGGGCCGCGGCGGCGGGAAAGTCGGCGCCGCTGTCGGAGATCCTGGAGTAGAGCAGCAGGGAGAGGAGCGGCACCTGGGTGCCGACCAGCGCCAGCGCCGTCCCGTAGGCGCCGATCGCCACCGCGGCGGTGAAGCAGAAGGCGGTCAGCAGCGCCGGCAGGATCTGCGGCAGCAGGATGTCGAGATAGGCGCGGGCCGTCGAGGCGCCGAGGGAGCGGGCGGTGGCGATCTGCTGCCACTCGAAGTTCGTCACCACCGGCAGCAGCAGCAGCACCACGCGCGGGATGAGGTAGTAGCTGTAGGCCAGCCCCAGCCCCGACGGCGTGAAGATCCAGCCGCCGACCACCGCCGGGTCGGCGCCGACCTCCGCCAGCAGCAACGTGAGGAAGCCGGCCCGGCCGAACACCAGGATGAAGCCGTAGGCGATGATCAGCCCCGAGAAGGTGAGGGGCAGCGCCACCAGGGTGGTGAGCAGGGTCCGCCCCGCCTCGCCCATGCGGGAGAGGTGGAGGGCGATCGCCAGTCCCACCAGGGTGGAGAAGAGGGGGGCGAGGGTGCCGACGGCGAGGCTGCCGACGGCGGCGGCGCGGAAGACGGGGTCGGCCAGCACGCGCGCGAAGGCCGACCCGCCGTCGGCGAAGGCCTCCGCCCCGACCAGCGTCACCGGCAGGACGAAGAAGAGCAGGAAGACGACGACGGCGGGCAGGGCCAGCAGCGCCGGCAGGCCGCGTCCTCGCATCGCCGTCCTCCCCCTCGTCCCGCGAGGCTCAGTTGGCCAGCACGGCCTTCGCCCAGGCGGCGTCGATCTCCGGCTTCTTCGCCTTGGCCTTGGCCACGTCGACCGGCCGGATCTGCGGCGCGTTCGGCAGCTTCGCCGTCACCGCCTCTGGCAGCTTGATGCCGGGCACGGAGGGCCGCACGAAGCCCTCGGCGAAGGTCGTCTGGCCGACGTCCGTCATGATGTAGTTGAGCCAGAGCTTGCCGGCGTTGGGATTAGGGCCGTTCTTCACCAGGCTGATGGCGTAGGGCGCGGCGGCCGAGGCCTCGGCGGGGATGACAACGGCGACGTCGTCGCCCATGCCGTCGACGTACTTGGCCTTGAGGCCGTCGTTCTCGTAGCCGATCCAGATCGGGATCTCGCCCTTCACGAACTGCGCGTAGGGGGTCGTGCCGACGACGCGCAGCACGTTGCCCGCGGCGTGCAGCTTGCCGAGGTAGTCGACGCCGGGCTGCACCTCGTCCATCGAGCCGCCGTTGGCGAAGGCCGCGGCGAAGACGATCACCTGGCCCTGACCCGTGGAGCGCGGGTCGAGGTAGACGACGCTGTTCTTGTAGGCGCCGCCCAACAGGTCGGCCCAGCTCTGCGGGACCTTGTCGACCAGCTTCTTGTTGACCAGGAAGGCGACGTTGAGGGTGTGGATGGTGAACCACTTGCCCGACGCCTCGCGGAAGGGCTCGGGCAGCTTGTCGAAGTTGACCGGCTCGAAGCCGGTGACGACGTCCTTCTCGACCGCGTCCAGGGCCGAGCCGGCGAAGTAGTAGGCGGTGTCGGCCTGCGGGCGGTTGCGCGCCTTGTCCAGGGCCACCACGGTCGCGCCCGAGCCCAGGTCGTTGTAGACGATCTCGACCTGCGGGTAGCGCTGCTTGAAGGCCTTGAACTGGGCGCCCCAGTTGGCCCAGGTCGGGCCGGTGTCGAAGGAGACGACGAGGCCTTCCTTGGCGGCTGCCTCGTAGAGGGCGGCCTCGCCCTGGTAGAGTTCCGGCCCGTCGAAGGCCTGCGCCGCCACGGGCAGCACCGCGAGCGCCGCCGCGGCGAGGGTCAAGCGAAAGGTCATGTGGCTTCTCCAATGTCGGTCGGTGGAGCGGGAGGAAGCAGCCGGATGGCCTCCGGCGGGATCGCAACCTCGTCGATCGGGCCGCGAAACAGGGTCTCGCCGAGCAGCAGGCCGCCCGGCAGGGTGAGGTCGTAGCGCCGGCTGGCGCCGAGGAAGCGGTCGCGCCCGAGGCTGCCGCGCAGCCGGTTGGCCGCGTCCGCGGGCGGATGCGGGTCCAGGCTCTCCGGCCGGATCAGCAGGGTGACGGGCTGGCCGGCGGCAGCCGTTCCGGTGGCGCAGCGCAGGTTGCCGAGCCTCGTCTCGACCAGCCCTTCGGCCACGACGACCCCCGGCAGCAGGTTCGCCTCGCCGACGAAGCGGGCGACGCGGGTATCGACCGGGTGGTCGTAGAGGGCCGTGGGGCGGTCGACCTGCGCCAGCCTGCCGTCCAGCACCACCGCCACCCGGTCGGCGATCGACAGGGCCTCTTCCTGGTCGTGGGTGATGTGCAGCGTCGCCACCCCGGCTTCCCGCTGCACCCGCCGGATCTCGTCGCGCAGGCCCACCCGCAGGGCGGCGTCCAGCGCCGACAGGGGCTCGTCGAGCAGCAGTGCGCTGGGGCCGAAGACCAGGGCCCGGGCCAGCGCCACCCGCTGCTGCTGGCCGCCCGACAGGCTGCCGGGCGTCCGCTCGGCCTGGGCCGGCAGGCCGACCCGGGCGAGCGCCTCCCTGGCCCGGGCCAGCCGCTCCTGGCGCGGCACGCCGCGGACCTTGAGCGGGTAGGCGACGTTCTCGGCAACGCTCATGTGCGGGAAGAGGGCGTAGAACTGCGGTACCACCCCCAGCCCGCGCGCCTGGGGCGGGTCGCGGGTGGCGTCGCGGCCGTCGATCCAGATCCGCCCGGCGTCGGGCTGCAGGAAGCCGGCGAGCAGCTTCAGCAGGGTAGACTTCCCCGAGCCCGAGGGGCCGATGACGGCCAGCAGCTCGCCGTCGGCGATCTCCAGGTCCACGTCGAACACGCCGCTGCCGCCGGGGTAGCGGTAGCTCACGCCCTCGAAGCGCACGGCCATGGCTCAGGACACCCGGGCGAGGCGGCCCGTCGCCGCCCCGCCGGCGGCGGCCAGCAGCGCGAGAGCGAGCAGCACCACCGTGGCGGCGCAGGCGAAGCCGGTGGCGCCGTAGAAGGCCTGCAGCAGGACCACCGGGTAGGTGCGGTTGAGGAAGCCGGCGATCAGGTTGGAGACCTGGAACTCGCCGATCGAGATGGCGGCCACGGTCACCAGCCCGGTCATCAGACTGTGGCGCAGGGCCGGCAGCACCACGTCGCGGGCACGCTGCAGGAAGCCGGCGCCGAGGGAGGCGGCGGCCAGCTCCTGCTGCTCCAGGCCGAGGTGGCGCATGTCGGTCAGCAGGGTGCCGGTGAGGTAGGGCAGGGTCAGCACCACGTGGGCGGCGATCAGCAGCCAGGTGGAGCCCAGCCAGGGGGCGACGTCGCTGGAGAAGGCGAGGATCAGCCCGAAGGCCAGCACCAGCTCCGGGGCGGCGATCGGCAGCAGGGTCGCGATCCGCGCCGCGGCGGCGACGCCCCGCCGGGCGCTGGCGTTGATGGCGTAGGCGAGCGGCAGCCCGATCAGCGCGCCGAGGGCGCAGGCCGCCCCGGCCACCAGCAGCGAGGTCTCGAAGGCGCGCCGGAAGGAGGGGTCGGCAAAGACCTCCTCGTACCAGCGCAGCGTCAGGCCGCTGGGCAGCAGGCTGTTGGTCCAGCTCTCACCGAAGGACCCGACGACCAGAAGGACGATCGGCGCCCCGAGGTAGAGCAGATAGAGAAACGTGACCCCCCGCACCCGTCGCGTCCGCTCCCGAGGTGTTGATCATTTTTGATCATACATACCCCAGGTGATCGAATTATGACATAGGGACGAAGAGGGGACGTCACTCCAGCGCCTCTCTCACGGGGGCGTTCAATCGAGGGCGAGGAACCGCCGGGCCAGCCGCTCCAGCACCGTGTCGACCCCGTCCAGGCGATCGGCGCCCTCCACCGCCGGGGCGTCGGCCAGGGCCAGCACGAGGCGGCCGAAGTGCAGGCCCAGCGCCATCTCCGACAGCGTGCCGTACTCCCCACCCACCGCGACCAGGGCGAAGGCGGCGCGGGCGATCAGGGCGTTGCGGGCCGGCCCGATGCCGCTGGCCAGCGGCACGGTGACGAAGGGGTTGGCGGCGGTCCATTCCTCGTCGGGCAGCAGGCCGATGGTCAGTCCGCCTGCCTGGAAGGCCCCGCGGCTCGCCGCCTCCATGACGCCGCCCTTGCCGCCGGTCAGCAGGGTGTAGCCCTCTTCTGCGAGTGCCCGCCCGAGCGCCTCGGCCAGGCTCACGTGGTCGGGGCGCGCCCGCTTCGGCCCGATGACCGCCACGGGCAGCCGCCGGCCGCCGGCCTCCCTGAGCACCCAGCGCACCGCCTCGCGAGGGCCGACGGGCACGCCGTCGCTTCCCCCGGACCCGTCCCAGGCTAGGTTCCAGGGATCGAAGCGGCCGCGCGGGGACAACAGGCGGCGCCCGGGGCGGTCGAGGAAGAGGTCGGTCATGGTGCGGCTCGATCGGTGGCGGCAAGGTTTGTAAGTTATCTTCCATCCGCCGCCGACTGTGAAGGCGGGGCGCGCGCGGTGGAGGGGGCGGGGGCGGAGAGGGGCGGATGCAGCTCAGCGAACGGCAGCAGGCGATCCTGGAGCAGGTCCAGGCCAGGGGCTTCGCCACCATCGAGGTTCTGGCCGAGGCCTTCGGCGTCTCGGCCCAGACCATCCGGCGCGACATCATCCGGCTCGACAGGGCCCGCCTGCTGCAGCGCTTCCACGGCGGCGCCGGCCTGCTGCGGGAGGCGCCGGTGCGGCTGGGTTACGTGCAGAAGACGGCGCTGGCCGGCGACGCCAAGCAGACCATCGCCCGGCTGGCGGCCGACCTCGCGCCCGAGGGCGCGGTGGTCTATCTCGATGTCGGCACCACCAGCGAGGCGGTGGCGCGCCGGCTGGCGAAGCGCTCCGGCCTCTTCGTGGTGACCAACAGCGTGCGCATCGCCGGCCTCTTCGCCGGGCGCAGCGACCTGCAGGTGGTGGTGACGGGCGGCAGCCTGCGCGGGGCCGACGGCTCCCTGGTCGGCGCCGAGGCCAACGCGGCGGTGCGCCAGTTCCGCTTCGACCTGGCCTTCGTCGGCTGCTCGGGGCTGGACGCCGAGGCGGGCGTGACCGACTTCGATCCCGACAAGGTGGCCGTCAAGCGCAGCGCCATCGAGAGCGCGGCCGCCGCGGTGCTGCTGGCCGACGCCTCCAAGGTCGGCCGCGCCGCGGTGGTGCGCATCGCCCCGCTGACGGCCTTCGGCCGGCTCGTCACCGACCGCCCGCTCCCCGACCCCCTGCGCCAGGCCTGCACCGCCGCCGGCTGCACGGTGGTCGCACCGGCGCTGGAAGCGGCGGCGGGGTGAGGGTGGCGGGCCGGTTCACGGGCCGGCCTTTCAGCCGACCGAAGTCCAGGGATCGATCACCGTCAGGCCGGCGGCATCGAACGCACTGCTGTCGCGCGACGCCACGGCGAAGCCGTGCGCGGCGGCGATCGCGGCGACATAGCCGTCGGGCGTGGGGAAGCCCTTGCCGGCCGCGCGCGCCCTGACGGCGAGATCGGCATAGTGTCGTGCCGCCGACGTGTCGAAGGGCAGGACGTGGTCGGAAAACTGGTCTAGCAGGCCGTTGATCCGAGCCTCCAGCCTGTCCTTTCGCTTGCCGTCCGGCAGCGCGCCGCAGCCGAAGAGAAGTTCGGCCACGGTGATGCTGGAAAGGAACAAGGTGTCGGTGGCCTGGGCGTCGAGCCAGGCGAGAACCGAGGGGCGAGGTTCGGGTTTGATCGCCTCGGAGACGACATTGGTATCGAGCAGGATCATCGGAAGCGCCCGATCACCCGAGATCGAGCGGCTCGGCGGGACGCCTGTCGCGGACCTGCTCGAGGCTCTGTTCTAGGGCCTCTATATCGGCATTGGTGAGCCCCATCTTCCGACTCGCCTCTGACAAGGCGGTGCCGAGCCGCAGCCGGCCCTCGGGACGCACGGCGGCCTCCAGAATGGCGCGTATCTCCGCTTCCGCGCTGCGGTTGTTCTGTGCCGCTCGGACTTTCAGGGCGCGATGCACCTCCTCGGGGAGGTTACGGATGGTGACGGCGGGCATGGCGGCGTACCCCGTGGGATGACAGCGATGCTATCAAAATGGCGGCAATGATAGCATACTTCAAGACTGATGACCGGCACTGGGGGGGCCGGCACACTGTTGACTTCCGCTGGCTGGTTGTCGACCGGTGCCGCCTGACTTCGTGCATGGTCGGCGTTCACAGCGAATACCAGGTCGCGCGGGCCTTGCCGTGCCGCCGGATGCGGCCGGCGCCGACCAGCTCGCGGAGGCGCACTTTCAGGGTGTTCCGGTTGGCGCCGGTCAGCTCGGCCAGCTGCGCGATGGTCAGGCGCTCCTTCGCCCGCAGCGCCGCGACGACCCGCAGGGACAGCTCCGGCAGCTCGGCCTCGCCTCCCTGAGCGGCGCGCTCACGATCCAGCCGCGCCGCGAGACCCTCCTTCTGCTTCCTGAGGCAACGGAGGAAGAACCCGATCCACGGCTCCCAGTCCGGCGCGTCGCGCTTGAGCGTCGCCTGGGTCCGCCGTAGCGCCTTGTAGTACAGGTCCTTGTTCTCCTCGATCACCCGTTCCAGGGAGGCATAGGGGACGTAGGCGTAGCCTGAGCGCAGCAGGAGGAGCGTGGTCAGGACGCGCGAGAGGCGGCCGTTCCCGTCCTGGAAAGGGTGGATCGCCAGGAAGATTACGACGAAGACGGCGATGACGAGAAGCGGGTGGAGCGACTTTTCGTCGAGGGCCTTCCGTGTCCAGGCCACGAGCGCTTCCATCTCGCGCGGCGTCTCGAAAGGCGAGGCCGTCTCGAAGACCACCCCGATCTCCCGCCCCTCGGCGTCGAGGGCCACGACCGAGTTGGAAAGGGTCTTGTAGGAGCCGCGGTGGCGCTCGTCCTTCTCGCTGTGACGCAGCAGGGTCTGGTGCAGCTGGCGGATGTGGTTCTCGGTGAGGGACATGTCGGCATGGGCCTCGAAGACGATGTCCATGGCCTCGGCGTAGCCCGCCACCTCCTGCTCGTCGCGCGTCCTGAAGGACTGGCTGGAAATCGCCCGCGAGAGCAGGTCTTCGACCTCCGCGTCCGACAGCCTTGCCCCCTCGATGCGCGTCGAGGAACCGACGCTCTCGATGGTCGCGATCCGTCGGAGGGCGCCGAGACGGTCCGGCGAAAGCGTCCGCAGCGCCTCCCACCGCCCCTTGAACTCGTCGATCTCCGCGACCAGCCTGACGAGCTCAGGCCCGAGCAGGAGTCGAGGCTCCCTCATAACCGGCACGCTCTCATAGCCGATTTCATACCCGATAATACCCGATGCGACCGGATTCTCATGCGTAGACAGTGATAGAGAACGCGAGCTTGGCCAACTCGCCCAGGAGAGGGGAGAGGGCCCCCTAGTACCTGCAACTTGATATTGATACAGCCTTCACCTCAGCCTCAACAGCGTGCCTTGGCCTCGCCAAACTGGTCGGATAGGTAGACGTCGGCTTGGCTGCCCGCGTGATAGTAGTGGGTGAAGTAATGTGTTGGTCTCAGCGACAGTGCTAGGGAACACTCACCGAAAGAGCCGGCCGTTGGCAGCCTCCCGTGAATTTACGATGCGCGGAAATGAGGATCTCCAGCCCCAAACCTGATGAAAGCCATCTCCGTGACGGGGCTGTCGGCAGCCGGCCGATTCGACACCAACGGAGACCACAAGCATGGGAGGATGAATGGGGCCACTGCGACCTGTCGAGTTGAAGCTTGTCGATGACCTGTTTGGAACGAATTCCGGGTACGTCCTCGACTTCAACAATCGCACTTTCGCTGAATTCTTCCGACGCGAAGTCGAAATCGACATCTATGACGACGCCTATGCCATCAATGGCGGGAGCAAAGGCAAACACCTGCGCGCCTTCCTAACGATCGGCCAGCCGCGCGCAATCGCAAAGGCGTTGGCCGCACTTTGGGAATACCGCGAAGCGGACCGCCTCGGACGACGCGAAGCCGAGACGGTTGTTAATGCGCGTAGCCGCCTCAGCGCGATCGTGGAGCGGCTTGGCGGCTCCGCACTACCAACGTACGAGTCTGTTGCTCCGGCTGCCGAAACGCAGCCGCAGGCAGCGACACGCCCCTTCCGCGGGGACGAGACGGTATTGCGCCGCCTGGAAGAGCGATTTTATGCGCTTCACGAGATGTCGGATGAACCCCAGGCCCGCGGTCGCCACTTCGAGACGTTGCTCACCGATCTTTTCAATGCCTGGGGCATGGATGCGCGGGGCGGCTTCCGCGTTGTCGGCGAACAGATCGACGGGTCCTTCCAACATGGCAATGCCACGTATCTGCTTGAAGCGAAATGGCACCGCGCAAGGACAGATGCTGATACGCTTCACGGATTTCAGGGCAAGGTGAACGAGCGCCCCGAATGGACGCGCGGCCTGTTCGTCAGTTTCTCCGGGTTTACTGAGGTGGGCCTGCAGGCTTTCACGGCCAAGAAGATCATTCTTGCAGACGGAATGGACATTAACGAAGCCTTGGCGCGACGCCTTTCAGTCCCTCATATCATCGCTGCTAAGCTGCGGCACGCTTCGGAACATCGAAATCCCTTTGAGCCGGTGCGAAACCTCTTTCCACTGTGAACATCGATGCGACGAGTAGCAGGGCTTGCTGCGATCCGTCTCATCCTCACCCTTACGCTTCGCGATTTGCTGCGGTAGCTCAAACTATCGGATCTTTGTCACCTGCGGCAGGCCTACCCGCCTTTCCCCCTCACCGACTCTGCACCGCCCGGTCCAGGTGGGCCGCCAGCCCGGCCGGCAGCTTGAGGGCCGTTTCCAGGCGCTGCAGCCAGGCGCGCTCCTCGGGCAGGTCGGGGTCTATGGCCATGCGGGAGGCGAGGTAGAGTTCTGCCGCCTGTTCCGGGGTGGTGGCCGCGGCGGCGACCTCTTCCGGGGTGATGGTCTGGCCCAGCAGGTCGAAGACGAAGGCCTTGGCGTCGGCGTCCAGGTCCTGGCGCTCGACCTCGGCGAAGAGCCGCTGGTGCTCGGCGCCGTCGACGTGGCCGTCGGCCTTGGCGGCACCGACCATGGCGCGCAGCAGGGCGAGGGGGAAGGGCGTGCCGTCGCCGGCCGTGGTCGCCTGGGGCAGGAAGCGGGGCTCGACCGCGCGCTCGTCCACCGCCGTCGGTGCGGGCTGGGCGCTCGCCTCCGGCGCCTTGCCGGCCTGCCAGTTCTGCCACGCCCGCATGGCCAGGGCGCCGAGCACGGCCGCACCGCCGTAGCCGACCACGCCGCCCGCCATCTTGCGGACCTTCTTGTTGCCGAGGAAGAGGCCGAGCAGGCCGCCGGCCACCGCACCGCCGCCGAAGCCGCCCAGGCTGCCGGCCCCGGGAATGTTGCCCAGGCCGGGAATGTTGCCGAGGCCGGCGAGGGGGTTACCACCCGCCTGCTGCTGGGGCGTCCGGCCCTGGCCGGCCTGTCCGCTCTGGCCGCCGAGGAACTGGTCGAGCAGCGCCTTGGGGTCGAGCATCGTCAGCCTCCGATGGCCGCTTCGATGGCGGCGATGGCGCGGCCGGTGTCGCCGTCGCCCGGGCCGCCGGCCTGGGCCATGTCGGGCCGGCCGCCGCCGCCCTTGCCGCCCAGCGCCTCGGCACCGGCGCGCACCAGGTCGACCGCCGAGAGGCGCCCCGTCAGGTCGTCGGTCACGCCGACGACGATCGAGGCCTTGCCGTCGTTGACGGCGATGAGCGCCGCCACGCCGGAGCCGATCTGCTGCTTCATGGCGTCGGCCATGGGCTTCAGGTCCTTGGCCGGCACGCCCTCCAGCACCCGGGCCGCCAGCTTGACGCCGGCGATCTCCTTGGCCGCGGGCTCGGCCGGGCCGCTGCCGGCGGTCGCCAGCTTGCGGCGCAGTTCGCTCAGCTCGCGCTCCAGGCGCTTGCGCTCGTCGAGCAGGGCGGCGACGCGCACCGGCAGCTCGCCCGGCGCAGCCTTGACCGCACCCGCCGCCTCGCTCAGCAGGGCCTCCTGCGTCTCCACCCACTCGACGGCCGCCTCGCCGGTCACCGCCTCGATGCGGCGCACGCCGGCCGCCAGCGCTCCTTCCGAGACGATCTTGAACAGGCCGATGTCGCCGCTGCGGCGCACGTGGGTGCCGCCGCACAGCTCGGTGGAGTAGGGCTGGTCCGGCCCCTTGTGGCCGTCGAGGCCGCCCACGGAGATGACGCGCACCTCGTCGCCGTACTTCTCGCCGAAGAGGGCGAGCGCGCCGGCCGCCACGGCCTCCTCCTGAGTCATCAGCCGGGTGGTGGTCTCGGCGTTGTCGCGGATGCGCTCGTTGACCAGCCGCTCGATGTGGATCAGGTCCTCGCGGGTCAGCGGCTTGGGGTGGCTGAAGTCGAAGCGCAGGCGGTCGGGCGCCACCAGGGAGCCCTTCTGGGTCACGTGCTCGCCCAGCCGGCGGCGCAGCGCCTCGTGCAGCAGGTGGGTGGCCGAGTGGTTGGCCCGCAGGGCGGCGCGCCGGCGGCCGTCGACCTGCAGCTCCACCGCCTGGCCGACCTTCAGGGTGCCGTGGTCGACGTGGCCGTAGTGGACGTGCAGGTCGCTCACCTTCTTCACCGTGTCGCGCACCGCCACCCGCAGGCCGTCGGCGGCGAAGGCGATGCCGGCGTCGCCCTGCTGGCCGCCGCTCTCGGCATAGAAGGGGGTCTGGTTGGTGAGGAAGGCGACTTCCGTGCCGGCGGGGGCGCTCTCCACCTCCTTGCCGTCCACCAGGATGGCGGTGACGATGCCCTCGGCCTTCTCGGTGTCGTAGCCGAAGAACTCGGTGGCGCCGACCCGGTCGCGCAGGCCGTACCAGACGGCGTCGGTCGCCGCCTCGCCCGAGCCGGCCCAGGCCTTGCGCGCCGTCGCCTTCTGCTGGGCCATGGCCGCCTCGTAGCCGGCGAGGTCCAGGCCGCGGCCCTGGCCGCGCAGGATGTCCTGGGTGAGGTCGAGGGGGAAGCCGTAGGTGTCGTAGAGCCGGAAGGCGACGTCGCCGGCCAGGGGCTGGCCCTCGCCGAGGCGGCCGGTCTCCTCCTCCAGCAGCTTGAGGCCGCGGGCGAGGGTGTCGCGGAAGCGGCTCTCCTCCAGGCGCAGCGTCTCCTCGATCAGCGGTCGGGCGCGCACCAGCTCGGGGAAGGCCGCGCCCATCTGGCGGACCAGCGACCCGACGAGCCGCCACAGCAGCGGCTCCTTCGCGCCCAGCAGGTGGGCGTGGCGCATCGCGCGGCGCATGATCCGGCGCAGCACGTAGCCGCGCCCGTCGTTCGACGGCAGCACGCCGTCGGCCATCAGGAAGGAGGAGGCGCGCAGGTGGTCGGCGATCACCCGGTGCGAGACCGCCTGGGCGCCGTCGGGGGAGACCCCGGTCGCCTCGGCGCTGGCCTCGATCAGCGCGCGCATCAGGTCGATGTCGTAGTTGTCGTGCTTGCCCTGGAGGACGGCGGCGATGCGCTCCAGGCCCATGCCGGTGTCGATCGACGGCCGCGGCAGCGGGCGGCGGTCGTCCCTCGCCACCTGCTCGAACTGCATGAACACCAGGTTCCAGATCTCGATGAAGCGGTCGCCGTCCGCCTCGGGGCTGCCCGGCGGCCCGCCGGGGATCGACGGGCCGTGGTCGAAGAAGATCTCGGAGCAGGGGCCGCAGGGGCCGGTCTCGCCCATCTGCCAGAAGTTGTCGGAGGTGGGGATGCGGATGATCTTCTCGTCGGGCAGGCCGGCGATCTTCTTCCACAGGCCGAAGGCCTCATCGTCCTCGGAATAGACCGTCACCAGCAGGCGATCGCGCGGCAGGCCGAACTCCCGGGTGACGAGGTTCCAGGCCAGCTCGATCGCCCGGTCCTTGAAATAGTCGCCGAAGGAGAAGTTCCCCAGCATCTCGAAGAAGGTGTGGTGACGGGCCGTGTAGCCGACGTTCTCCAGGTCGTTGTGCTTGCCGCCCGCGCGGACGCACTTCTGCGACGTCGTCGCCCGCTTGTAGGGGCGCGTCTCGACGCCGGTGAAGACGTTCTTGAACTGCACCATCCCGGCGTTGGTGAAGAGCAGCGTCGGGTCGTTCCGCGGCACGAGCGGCGAGGACTCGACGGCCTCATGCCCGTTCTTCCGGAAATAGTCGAGGAAGGTTCCGCGGATCTCGTTGGTACTGCTCATGATCGATGCTGTCTGTCGTTTGTCGTGGGCCTGTTGAACATGGCCGCGGCGGGCCGGCGCTGCAAGCGCGGCCGCCGCCCGCCGCGGTGCCTCCGGGCCGCCGGCTTCCTCGGCGGTTGTGGAGACGACGGCGACTGCGGCATAGTCGCCGCGGTCTTGCGGTGCACAAAGACTGAGCCTGCCCGCGACCACGTCAGCTGAGCCAGGGCGGACCCGAATGAAGATTGCGATTCTGAAAGAGCGGCGGCCGGACGAGACGCGCGTCGCCGCCACGCCGGAGAGCGTGAAGAAGCTGCGGAGCCTGGCCGCCGAGGTGGCGGTGGAGAGCGGCGCCGGTGCGGCCGCGGCCTTCACCGACGCCGCCTACGCCGAGGCCGGCGCAACCGTCGCCGACGATGCCGCCGCCGCGCTCGCGGGGGCCGACGTCGTGCTCAAGGTGCTGCGCCCGCAGCCGGAGGAGCTGGCGGCGCTGCCGAAAGGGGCGATCCTCGCCGCCGTCCTCGATCCCTTCCGGGCGGGCGACGAGATCCCGGCGCTCGCCGGCAGCGGCGTCACCGCCTTCGCCATGGACCTGGTGCCGCGCATCACCCGGGCGCAGTCGATGGACGTGCTGTCGAGCCAAGCCAACCTCGCCGGCTACAAGGCCGTGCTCGACGCCGCGGCGGTCTACGGCCGCGCCTTCCCGATGATGATGACGGCCGCCGGGCGCATCAATCCGGCCCAGGTCCTGGTGATGGGGGCCGGCGTCGCCGGCCTGCAGGCGATCGCCACGGCCAAGCGGCTGGGCGCGGTGGTGCATGCCACCGACGTGCGGCCCGCCGCCAAGGAGCAGGTGCAGTCGCTGGGCGGCAAGTTCGTCGCCGTCGAGGACGAGGAGTTCAAGCAGGCCGAGACGGCCGGCGGTTACGCCAAGGAGATGAGCGACGCCTACAAGCAGAAGCAGGCCGCGCTCATCGCCGACACCATCCGGAAGATGGACATCGTCATCACCACCGCCCTCATCCCGGGGCGCCCGGCGCCGAAGCTGGTCGACGAGGCCATGGTGGCCTCGATGAAGCCCGGCTCGGTGATCGTCGACTTGGCGGTCGAGACCGGCGGCAACTGCGCGCTGTCCAAGGCGGGTGAGACGGTGACCACGCCGAACGGGGTGACCATCGTCGGCCATCGCAACGTGCCGGGGCGGCTGGCCGCCGACGCCTCCCAGCTCTACGCCACCAACCTCTTCAACTTCCTGTCGCTGCTGGTCGACAAGAAGGAGAAGGCGCTGCAGATCGACTGGGACGACGAGATCGTCAAGGCGACCCTGGTGACGCGGGACGGCGCGGTGGTTCATCCGGCGCTCGCGCCCAAGGCTTAGAGGGGAGCAGACCAATGGCAGCAGAAGCGGTGGCGGCCCAGCAGGGCATCACCGAGCGTGCGCTCGATCTGGCCAACCAGGCCCGCGAGCTGTCCGACGCGATCGCCGGGCTGGGCCAGGAGGCGAGCCGGCTCACCGCGGAGGCGGGGGCCAGCGTCGCCGCCCACGGCACCTCGCCCCTGGTGGTCGGCCTGACGGTCTTCGTGCTGGCGGTCTTCGTCGGCTACCACGTGGTGTGGCGGGTGACGCCGGCGCTGCACTCGCCGCTGATGGGCGTGACCAACGCCATCTCCTCGGTGATCGTCGTCGGCGCCCTGATCGCCGCCGGCTCCGGCGGCTCCAGCTTCAGCGAGGCCATGGGCTTCCTGGCGGTGACCCTGGCCAGCGTCAACATCTTCGGCGGCTTCCTGGTGACCCACCGGATGCTGTCCATGTTCAAGAAAAAGAAGAAGTGAGCGCCCAGCCATGAGCCACGACTTCGCAGCGCTGCTCTACCTCGTCGCCTCGATCTGCTTCATCATGGCCCTGCGCGGCCTCTCCCATCCGGAGAGCAGCCAGGGCGGCCTGCGCTTCGGCATGGCGGGCATGGCCCTGGCCGTGCTGACCACGCTGTTCGTGCTGCCCGAGATCAACTGGGTGCTGATCGTCGGCGGCGTGCTGATCGGCGGCGCCATCGGCACCTTCATCGCCCTGCGCATCCAGATGACGGCCCTGCCGCAGCTGGTCGCCGCCTTCCACTCGCTGGTCGGCCTGGCCGCGGTCTTCGTCGCGGCGGCTGCCTTCACCAACCCCAGTGCCTACGGCATCGGCATGCCGGGCGACATCAAGCTGAACAGCCTCGTCGAGATGTCCCTCGGCACGGCGATCGGCGCCATCACCTTCACCGGTTCCATCGTCGCCTTCGCCAAGCTGCAGGGGCTGGTCAGCGGCCGGCCGGTGGTCTTCCCGATGCAGCACTGGCTGAACCTCGCGCTCGGCCTGCTGATGATCCTGCTGATCGTGTGGCTCTGCGCCACCGAGAGCGCCGCCGCCTTCTGGCTGATCCTGCTGGTGGCGCTGGTGTTCGGCGTGCTGATCATCATCCCGATTGGCGGCGCGGACATGCCGGTCGTGATCTCGATGCTGAACTCCTATTCGGGCTGGGCCGCCTGCGGCATCGGCTTCACCCTGGAGAACAGCCTGCTGATCGTCACCGGCGCCCTGGTCGGCTCCTCGGGCGCGATCCTCAGCTACATCATGTGCAAGGGGATGAACCGCTCCTTCATCTCCGTCATCCTCGGCGGCTTCGGCGGGGAGTCCGCCGGCGGGGCGGGGGCGGGCGACGGGACCGACAAGGTCTGGCGCGCCGGCTCCGCGGAGGACGCCGCCTTCCTGATGAAGAACGCCGACAAGGTCGTCATCGTGCCCGGCTACGGCATGGCCGTGGCCCAGGCGCAGCATGCCCTGCGCGAGATGGCCGACCTGCTGAAGGAGGCGGGCGTCACCGTCAGCTACGCCATCCATCCGGTGGCCGGCCGGATGCCCGGGCACATGAACGTCCTGCTTGCCGAGGCCAACGTGCCCTACGACGAGGTCTTCGAGATGGACGAGATCAACAGCGAGTTCGCGGACACCGACGTCGCCTTCGTGATCGGCGCCAACGACGTCACCAATCCCGCGGCGAAGACCGACAAGTCGTCACCGATCTACGGTATGCCTGTACTCGATGTCGAAAAGGCGCGTAATGTACTATTCGTTAAGAGGTCCATGGCGACGGGGTACGCGGGGGTGGACAACCCGTTGTTCTATATGGACCAGACAATGATGCTGCTGGCAGACGCCAAAAAGATGGCGGAGGACATCGTCAAGGCGTTGAAGGCGTCGTAACCATGGGGTGAGGCATGCGGCTGCTGTCGGAGAAAGAGCTTTCCCTCCTCGACGAGGACCCGATCCGGTCCTTTCTCGACTTCGACAGGCTGCTGAGACAGGCCTACGTGCCCGATGACACCGAGCCGGATCCGGACTCGATGGCGCTCTATTGCGCGTACATGGAGGCTTTCATCCGGGAGTTCGGCGTCCCTCTCGCCGGCGACGGCGAGAGCGACGATCTTCGGGAGCGCTACTACGGCCTCCGTCAGTCGGCCAACCTGCTGATCGCCCAGTATCAGGTCCGCATCGCCCGCCAGGCCGCCCAGGAACGCCGCCGGGTGACCCTCGGCGAAGACGTGAAGCTGCGGATCTACGCGCATCTCAGGGCCGTGCTCGACGCGGCCGACGCCCTGGAGATGGAGCCGCAGACGAAGCGCGGCCTGACCACCGAGATCACGCGCTTCGCCGAGAGCGTCAATGCCGACAGGCCGGACACCAGCCGGTTCACCGAGATCTTCTTCCGCCTTGCAGGGGCCATGCGGCGCGGGGTGAAAAACGTGCAGCCCAGCCTGGACCGGATCGAGAAGATCGCCGGCATCATCGAGGTCGCGCGGGAGCGCCGCCAGGCCGAGATGGAGGCCCTGCCCGGCGTGGGGGGCCCCGCGAAGGAAGCCGAGTTCCGCCGCCTGCGGGCCGTGGGGTGAGCGGCGGCAGGCCCGACGTTCGGCGAGGCCGTTGACATCCTCCCGGGCGCGGCGTTGAAGAGCCGCCGGCCGCCGTGCCCCGCGCGGCCATGCCCGAGCGAGACCTGGAGAACAGCATGAAGACCATACGCCGCGTCGGCCTGATCGGCGCAGGAACCATGGGCAGCGGCATTGCCATTTCCCTCGTCGAGAAGGGGATCGAGGCGGTGCTGACGGACGTGAGTGCCGAGCAGCTGGAGCGGGCCCGTGCGGCCGCCGCCAGCCATTTCGGCCGGGCGGTCGAGAAGGGGCGGACGACGCAGGCGGCGGCCGATGCCGCACTCGCCCTGCTGAAGACGGAGAGCGGACTTGAGGCGGTCGCCGACACCGATCTGGTGATCGAAGCGGTGTTCGAGGACTTCGACCTCAAGGTCGAGACCTTCAAGCGGCTCATGCCTCTGCTGGCCGACGACACCCTGGTCGCCACCAACACCTCCTGCCTGCGGGTTTCCGATCTCGCGGCGGCCGTCGACAAGCCGGGCCGCTTCCTCGGCCTGCACTACTTCAGCCCTGCGCAGATCAATCCCCTGGTCGAGGTGGTGCGCGGCGAGAAGACCGGCGACGAGACCATCGAGGCGGCCCTCGCCTTCGTGAAGGCGGGCGGCAAGCAGCCGCTGCTGTGCAAGGACCGCTGGGGCTTCGCGGTCAACCGCTTCTTCTGCCCCTACACCAACGAGGCGGATCGGATGCTCGACGAGGGGCTCGCGACCACCGGCCAGATCGACGAGGTGGCGAAGGAGGCCCTGGGGGTCGCCGCCGGGCCCTTCCTGGTGCAGAACCTGATCAAGCCGCGGATCAACCTCCATGCCATCCGCAACCTCGGCCCGCTCGGGCCCTTCTACGCCCCGGCGGCGGGCCTGGTGAAGCTGGGCGAGGCCGAGGGCCGCTTCGAGATCGAGGCCGAGCCGGCGGCACTGCCGGCGGAGCGCCGTGCGGAGATCGCCCGGCGTCTGCGCGGCGCCGCCTTCCTGCCGGTCCTGCAGTCCCTGGACGAAGGGGTCGCGGCCCCGGCGGACATCGACATGGGGGCCAAGCAGGCCCTGCGCTTCGGCCGGCCGCCCTGCGCGCTGATGGACGAACTGGGGCGCGAGGAGGTCGAGGCTGCCATCGCCCCCCTCTGCGCGACCTACGGCGTGGACAAGCCGGCGAGCCTCGCCCGCGTCGGCTCCCTGGTGCAGTAGGGCCTCGCCCCAGAGACGTCGCCCCAGAGACGTCGCCCCAGAGACGTCGCCCCAGAGACGTCGCCCCAGAGACGTCGCCCCAGGGACGTCATCCAAGAGACGTCGTCCAAGAGAAAGGGCCGGCCCGCGATGCGGACCGGCCCTTCGTTCGCTAGAGCAGGGACGGGTCAGCGCTTCAGGGCGTCCTTGGCCTGGCCGACCTTGTTCTGCACCTTGCCCTCGGCCTTGCCTTCCGCCTCGGTCCTGTGGGAGCCGGTCGCCTTGCCGACCTCCTCCTTCACCGAGCCCTTCACTTCCTTGGCCTTACCGGCCACGCGATCCTTGTCCATCTTCCTCATCTCCTTGTGGAGTGAGCAGAGGAACGCCGGGTCCGGGCGGCCGTTCCGGAGGCAAAATTCAGGCGGCCGCCTTCGCCGGCGCTGGAAGCTGGTCGGCGGTCAGCGTCTCCTTTTCCAGCAGCAGCGCCGCCAGCCGCTCGAGTTCGGCGCGGCGCGTCTCCAGGATGCCCTTGGCCTTGGCGAAGGCGGCCGCGATCTCGGCGCGCACCGCCAGGTCTATCTCCCGCGCGGTCGCCTCGCTGAAGCGCCGGCCCCCGCCCTCGGCGGGAACGCCGAGGTAGTTGCCGCGCTCGGTCTCGTAGGCGACCTGTCCCAGTTCGGCCTCCATACCGTAGCGGGTGACCATGGAGCGGGCGATGTCGGCGATCTTCTGCAGGTCGTCGGCCGCGCCGGTGGAGATCTCGCCGAAGATGAGCTCTTCCGCCGCACGGCCGCCGAACAGAACGGCCATCTTGTCGCGCAGCTCCTGGCGGCTCATCAGGAAGCGGTCCTCGGTGGGCCGCTGCAGGGTATAGCCGAGCGCACCGACGCCGCGCGGGATGATCGAAACCTTCTGCACCGGATCCTGCCCCGGCAGGCTGGCGGCGACCAGGGCGTGACCGATCTCGTGGTGCGCCACGACCCGCCGCTCGTGCGGGTTCAGCAGACGGTTCTTCTTCTCCAGGCCGGCGATGATCCGTTCCACCGCCGCCTCGAAGTCGGCGTAGGTGACGGCCTCGTGGCTGCGCCGGGTGGCGATGAGCGCCGCCTCGTTGCAGAGGTTGGCGAGGTCGGCGCCGGTGAAGCCGGGCGTGAGGGCCGCGACGTCCTCCAGCTTCACGTCGGGCGCCAGGCGGATGCGGCGGACGTGGACCTTCAGCACCTCGATCCGGCCCTTCTTGTCCGGCCGGTCGACCAGCACCTGGCGGTCGAAGCGACCGGGGCGCAGCAGTGCGGGGTCGAGGATCTCCGGACGGTTGGTGGCGGCCAGGATGACGATGCCGGCGCTGACGTCGAAACCGTCCATCTCGACCAGGAGCTGGTTGAGCGTCTGCTCCTTCTCGTCGTTGCCCATGGCCGGGCCGCTCGAACGGGCGCGGCCCATGGCGTCCAACTCGTCGATGAAGATGATGCAGGGCGCGAGCTTCTGGGCCTGGGCGAAGAGGTCGCGTACGCGGGCGGCGCCCACGCCGACGAACATCTCCACGAAGTCCGAGCCGCTGATCGACAGGAAGGGAACGCCGGCCTCCCCGGCCACCGCCCTGGCAAGCAGGGTCTTGCCGGTGCCCGGCGGCCCGACCAGCAGCACGCCCTTCGGCAGACGCGCGCCGAGGCGGCCGTACTGGTCCTGGTTCTTGAGGAAGTCGACGATCTCCTTGACCTCCTCCTTGGCCTCCTCGACGCCGGCCACGTCGGCGAAGGTCACCTGGGTGTCCTTCTCGACGTAGACCTTCGCCTTGCTGCGGCCGATCGCCATGAAGCCGCCCATGTTCTGCTGCATGCGCTCGCCCATGCGGCGGATGACGAAGATCCACAGCAGACCGAAGAGGGCCACCGGCACCACCCAGGACAGCAGGTCGCGGATGAAGGTGTTGGGGACGACGCCGGTGACGGTGACGCCGTCGGCCGCCAGCTTGTCGGCCAGCTCGGGGTCGACCCGGGTGGTCACGAACTCCTTCGGGCTGTCGCTCGCCGGGTCGCGGAAGGTGCCGCGGATGTAGTGCTGCTCGACGTAGGCGCTCTCGATCTTCTTGTCGGCGACGAGCTGCTGGAACTTGCTGTAGGGGAGGGTCTCCACCTCCTGCTGGCTGACCCACCAGCCCTGGAAGACGAGAATGAGGAAGAGCGCGGCCAGGAAGTACCAGAAGTTCAGCTGAATGCGCTTGTCCACCGCTCCGCCCTCCGTCCACCCTGCGGCTGCTGGCGCCGCCGACGGCGGACGCTCTAGCACAGCCCTCCGCTGCGACCAAAAAAGGAAGCGCGCATGATCGACCTCTACACCTGGGGCACGCCCAACGGCCGCAAGATCTCGATCGCCCTGGAAGAGCTGGGGCTGCCCTACGCGGTCCACCCGATCAACATTGGCAAGGACGAGCAGTTCGCGCCCGACTTCCTGAAGATCAGCCCGAACAACCGGATCCCGGCCATCGTCGACCGCGACGGTCCCGGCGGCCGGCCGCTGCCGCTGTTCGAGAGCGGCGCCATCCTGATCTATCTGGCGGAGAAGACCGGCCGGCTGCTGCCGCAGGATCCGGCCGCGCGCTACACCGCCATTCAGTGGCTGATGTGGCAGATGGGCGGCTTCGGCCCGATGCTGGGGCAGGTGCACCACTTCCTGCGCTTCGCGCCGGAGGATGTGCCCTACGCCAGGAAGCGCTACGCCAACGAGGCGCGGCGGCTCTACGGCGTGCTCGACAAGCGGCTCTCGGAGGTGCCCTGGCTGGCGGGCGAGGACTACTCCATCGCCGACATCGCCACCTGGCCGTGGGCCTCGCGCCACGAGTGGCAGCAGATCGATCTCGCCGATTTCCCGCACGTGAAGCGCTGGTTCGAGGTGATCGCCGCCCGGCCGGCGGTGGTGAGGGGCGTCGCTGTCCCCTGACGCTCAGCCGGGCAGGCGCCAGCCGGCCTTCTCGAAAGTCTCGGCCATGAAGCCCGGCAGCGGCGCCTCGGCGGCGATCGTCCGGTCCGGCGCGAAGGGCAGGCTGACCGCGCGGGCATGCAGGTGCAGCCGCGCGCCGGCCGGTGCGCGGCCATAGGCCGCGTCGCCGTAGACCGGCCAGCCGGCGGCGGCGCAGTGCACGCGGATCTGGTGGGTCCGGCCGGTGCGCGGCTTCAGCTCCAGCCAGGCGAGACCGTCGGCCCGGCCGAGCACCCGCCAGTCGGTGACGGCCGGCTGCCCTGCCGGATCCACCACCATCCGCCAGCCGTGCTTCGACGTGCGCTTCAGCAGGGGCAGGTCGAGCGTGCCCGAGTCGGCGGCCGGTGTGCCGGCGACCACGGCCCAGTAGGTCTTGTCGACCAGTTTCGCGGTGAACAGCTCCGTCATCCGCCGCATGGCGGCGCGGCGGACGGCGAGAATGAGGCAGCCGCTGGTGTCACGGTCGAGGCGGTGAGCGAGCACCGGCGGATGGCGCCGGCCGAAGGCCAGCTGCGGCAGGCGGTCCTCCAGGCTGACCTTGTCCCGCGGGCCGGCATGCACCGGCACCCCTGGTGGTTTGTTGAGGATCAGCAGGTCGTCGTCGCGGTAGAGGATGCGCACGGCGAGGTCCGGCGGCGGCTCCGCCGCAGGGCGCCGGACCGGCCGAGTCGGCGCTGCGGTGGCCGCCTTGGGGCCTGCCGGAGAGGGGCGATTGGAAGGGGGCATGGAGTCGGAACGCCTTACGCGGGGCGAGAGGGACGGGTCGTGCGACGAAGAGTGGCAAAAAGCGGCGGCGCGGCAAGGCGGGACCCTGCGGCAATTGTTTCAGTCTGTGGTCTATGGCAAGACGGTACGCAAGATCTTGTGTCTCAAGGGTGAAGAATGACCAGGGCGGTCGATCCGGCGGACCGCGAGAGGCCCGAGGAAGCGCCGATCGAGTTCGGCAGATCCAGCACCGATCTCCTGCAGCTCCGGCTGCGGGAGCCGAAGTCGTCGAAGTTCTACGCGCGCCTGCTCGACGAGGTGCAGCGCGATCCCGACGCCTATCGCCATGCGCCGATCATCATCGATCTCGCCGACCTCGCTGACGCGCCGCCCTTCAACCTCGCGGAGGTGGTCCGGCGTCTGCGGCAGATCCAGCTCGTGCCGGTCGCCGCCGTCGGCGGCACGGTCGAGCAGCAGGCGGCCGCTCTCAGCGCCGGTCTGGCGCAGATCGACAGGCCGGAAAGGGTCGCGCCGGTCGCGGCGCCCGCAACCGCCAACGCACCCTCGGGGCCTTCGAAGCTCGTCACCACGCCGTTGCGCTCGGGCCGGCAGGTCTATGCCCGCGGCGGCGACCTCATCGTCTGCAGCCAGGTCGGGGCGGGTTCTGAACTGCTGGCCGACGGGCACATCCACGTCTACGGCACCCTGCGCGGGCGCGCGCTGGCCGGCGTGCAGGGCGACACCGGCGCCCGGATCTTCTGCCGCAGCCTCGACCCCGAGCTGATCTCGATCGCCGGATACTGGATGGTGCGCGACCAGATCGACGAGGAGCTGATCGGGCAGGCGGTGCAGATCCATTTGCAGGACGAGACACTCTTGATCGAACGGCTGCCATAGGTCAGTCGTCCGCGCAGCTTCGGACCGGCCGTTCCGGAACCATGAGGAGAGCGACTTTGGCCACAGTGATCGTGATGACGTCGGGCAAGGGCGGGGTCGGCAAGACCACCTCCAGCGCGGCCTTCGCCACCGGTCTGGCCTTGCGCGGCCACAAGACGGTGGTGATCGACTTCGACGTCGGGCTGCGGAACCTCGATCTGGTGATGGGCTGCGAGCGCCGGGTCGTGTTCGATTTCGTCAACGTCATCCAGGGCGACGCCAAGCTGAACCAGGCCCTGGTGCGCGACCGGCGGGTGGAGAATCTGGCGATCCTCCCGACCAGCCAGACCCGCGACAAGGACGCGCTGACCCGCGACGGCGTCGCCCGGGTCATCGACGAGCTGAAGCAGGAGTTCGACTACATCGTCTGCGACAGCCCGGCCGGTATCGAGCGCGGCGCCCTGATGGCGCTCTACTGGGCCGACGAGGCGATCGTGGTGACCAACCCCGAGGTCTCCTCGGTGCGCGACAGCGACCGCATCCTGGGCCTGCTGCAGAGCCGTTCCAGGCGCGCCGAGGAGGGCGGCGAGCCGGTCAAGGAGCACCTGCTGCTGACCCGCTACGACACCGAGCGGGTCGAGCGGGGCGAGATGATGAAGATCGCGGACGTGCTGGAGATCCTGGCGGTGCCGCTGCTGGGCGTGATCCCCGAGAGCCAGTCGGTCCTGAAGGCGTCGAACGTCGGCCAGCCCGTCATCCTGGACACCGCGTCCAACGCCGGACAGGCCTACAAGGACTGCGTCGGGCGCTTCCTCGGCGAGCAGATCGATCTGCGCTTCGTCAACCCGGAGCGGAAGGGCATCTTCCAGCGCCTCCTGCGGAGGTCGGCATGAGCATCTTCAACTTCTTCTTCCGCCGTCAGGAGGAGGAGCCGGACAAGTCCGCCGGCTCGGCGAAGGAACGTCTGCAGATCGTCGTGGCGCACGACCGGGCCGGGCGCAATCGCCCCGACTACCTGCCGCGCCTGCAGCGCGACCTGATCGACGTGGTCAGCCGCTACGTGCCGATCGATCCGCAGAAGGTGCAGGTGAAGTTCGGCAGCGACGGCGGGATCTCGACCCTGGAGGTCGACGTCGAGCTGCCGCAGGAGGCCGCGAAGGCCCGGCTGCAGTAGCCCCGGGCGGCAGGACCCGCGATAGGTATGCCAACGACTCCGGGGCTGGGTCGGGTGCCGCCGCGATGATAGGTTGCGGCCGGTCCGGGGTGTTAAGCTGCCGGCCGCATCTCAACGAAGCGAGCGGACCGCCGCCCCATGTCCATCCACGCCGCCCTCCGCCACACGACGACCTACGACTATGACCGGCCAGTGGCGCTGGGCCCGCAGATCGTACGCCTGCGTCCCGCCCCGCATTGCCGGACGCCGATCCTCAGCTACAGCCTGAAGATCGCGCCGGAGCCGCACTTCCTGAACTGGCAGCAGGACGTCTACGGCAACTACCTCGCGCGGCTGGTGTTCCCGGAGCGCACCCGGCGCTTCTCGGTCGACGTCGACCTGGTCGCCGACATGGCGACGATCAATCCCTTCGACTTCTTCCTGGAGCCCGGGGCCGAGCACTACCCCTTCGTCTACGAACCGGCGGTCGCGCGCGACCTGGCGCCGTTCCTGGAGATCGAGCCGAGCGGGCCGCTGCTGGAGGCCTGGGTCGCCTCGGTCGACCGGGGCGGCGAGCCCGGCCTGGTGAACTTCCTGGTCGGCATCAATCAGCGGCTTCAGGGCGAGGTGGCCTACATCGTCCGCATGGAGCCCGGTGTGTGGACCCCCGACCAGACCCTGGCCGAGGGCCGCGGGTCCTGCCGCGACAGCGCCTGGGTGCTGGTGCAGGTCATGCGCCGTCTCGGCATCGCGGCGCGCTTCGTGTCCGGCTACCTGATCCAGCTCGTCGCCGACCAGAAGCCGGTGGAGGGACCGGCCGGCCCCACCGCCGACTTCACCGACCTGCACGCCTGGTGCGAGGTCTTCCTGCCCGGCGCCGGCTGGGTCGGCCTCGACCCCACCTCCGGGCTGTTGGCGGGCGAGGGTCACATCCCGCTCGCCTGCACGGCGGAGCCGAGCGGCGCGGCGCCCATCACCGGCGCGGTGGAGAAGAGCGAGGTCACCTTCGGCTTCGACATGGCGGTGTCGCGCATCTACGAGCGGCCGCGCGTCACCAAGCCCTATCGGCCGGAGCAGTGGGCGGCGATCGAGGCCATGGGGCGGCGCGTGGATGCGGCGCTGAAGGCGGGGGACGTGCGCTTGACCATGGGCGGCGAACCCACCTTCGTGTCGACCGGCGACATGGACGGGGCCGAGTGGAACACCGCCGCCCTGGGGCCGACGAAGCGGGCCATGGCGGGCAAGCTGCTGCGCCGCCTCGCCGACCGCTGGACCCACGGCGCCTTGCTGCACTACGGCCAGGGCAAGTGGTATCCGGGCGAACAGCTGCCGCGCTGGGCGCTCACCTGCGTCTGGCGCAAGGACGGCGAACCCGTCTGGCGGGCCCAGGCGCTGCTGGCGGGCGACGAGGACAGCGACGACGCCGACGCCGCCGTGGCGGCCGACTTCGGGCGCAGCCTTGCGCAGCGGCTGCAGGTCGACCCCGAACTGCTGCTCACCGCCTTCGAGGACAGCCACTACTACCTGTGGCGGGAACGCCGCCTGCCGGCCAACGTCGCCGTCGACGACGCGCGGCTGGCCGACCCGCTGGAGCGGGAGCGGATCGCACGGGTGTTCGAGCAGGGGCTGGGCAAGCCGGTCGGCTCGGTGCTGCCGCTGCGCAAGCTCCGCGAGGGCCATGGCGAGCGGTGGCAGTCCGGCCCCTGGTACACCCGCTCCGACCAGCTCTTTCTCGTGCCGGGAGATTCGCCGATCGGCTTCCGGCTGCCGTTGGAGAGCCTGCCCTGGATGAGCGAGGAGGTCCGCGCCCGGCAGACGGAATGGGATGCCGATCCCATGGCTCCGCGCGGGGCCCTGCCGCCCCGCCGGGCGCTGTCGGCGCAGCCGGGCGAGGGACCTGCGGCCTTCCAGCCCACCGAGCAGCGACGCCCGGCGCTCCACGAGTCGGCCGACGACGTGATCCGCACCGCGCTGTGCATCGAGCCGCGCGGCGGCCTGCTGCACGTCTTCATGCCCCCGCTGACCACGGCCGAGGACTATCTGCAACTCACCGCCGCCGTGGAGGACACGGCTCACGAGTTCGGGCGGAAGGTCTTTGTCGAGGGCTACCTGCCGCCGGCCGACCCGCGGCTCGTACACTTCTCGGTGACGCCGGACCCCGGCGTCATCGAGGTCAACGTCCACCCGGTCTCCTCCTGGGAGGAGATGAGCCGCCAGACCGAGGAGCTCTACGAGGAGGCGCGGCAGGTCGGGCTCTCGACCGAGAAGTTCATGCTCGACGGCCGGCACGTCGGTACCGGCGGCGGCAACCACGTGGTGATGGGCGGCGAGGAGGCGGCCGAGTCGCCCTTCCTGCGCCGGCCGGATCTGCTGCGCAGCCTGCTGACCTTCTGGCAGAACCACCCGTCGCTGTCCTATCTCTTCTCCGGCCTGTTCATCGGGCCGACCAGCCAGCATCCCCGGGTCGACGAAGCGCGCGACGACCAGCTCTACGAGCTGGACATCGCGTTCCGCCGGGTGGCGCCGAACGCGGATGTGCCGCCGTGGCTGACCGACCGGCTGCTGCGCAACCTGCTGATCGACGTCACCGGCAACACTCACCGCACCGAGTTCTGCATCGACAAGCTCTATTCGCCCGACGGTCCGGGCGGCCGGCGCGGCCTCGTGGAGCTGCGGGCCTTCGAGATGCCGCCGCACGCGCAGATGAGCATGGCCCAGCGCCTGCTGATCCGCGGCCTGATCGCGGCCTTCTGGGAGCGGCCCTACGAGCGGCCGCTGGTGCGCTGGGGCACCCGCCTGCACGACGACTTCATGCTGCCGCACTTCGTCGGCCAGGACTTCGAGGACGTGCTGGACGAGCTGCGCTCCCGCGGTTTCGGTTTCGACCCGGGCTGGTTCGCACCGCACCAGGAGTTCCGCTTCCCCAGGATCGGCGGGATCGACGTCCGCGGCATGGAGCTCGAACTGCGTCACGCGCTGGAGCCCTGGCACGTGCTGGGCGAGGAGGGCGCGATCGGCGGGACGGTCCGCTACGTCGACAGCGCCGTCGAGCGCCTGCAGGTCAAGCTGCGGGGCTGGGTCGACGAACGGTACCTGGTGGCATGCAACGGCGTGGCCGTGCCGATGACGGCGACCGGCCGGGCCGGCGAGTACGTGGCGGGCGTGCGCTTCAAGGCCTGGCAGCCGCCGACCGGCCTGCATCCGACCATCGCCCCGCAGGCGCCGCTGACCTTCGACCTGTTCGACCGCTGGAACGGCCGCTCGCTCGGCGGCTGCACCTACCACGTCGCACATCCGGGCGGCCGAAATTACGACCGCTTCCCGGTCAACGCCAACGAGGCCGAGGCGCGCAGGCTCGCCCGGTTCTTCGCCATCGGCCACACCCCCGGCGCCATGGCCGAGCCGACGCCCCGGCGCAGCCTGGAGCACCCGCTGACCCTCGACCTCAGGCGCTACGCCTGACCGGCATCGTGGGCAGCGAAGCGCTTCCACCGGCTGCCGGCGGCGATGCCCGGGGCGAGCCCTGGGACGAGATGGTGGACGGTCGCGGCCGTGTCCGGCCGCAGTGGCATCATCTGCTCGCCACGCTCGGGTCGCTGCCCGGCGAGGGCATCGAGGAGCGCGCCCGGCGGCTGGCCCTGCCGCACCATCAGGAAGGACTGCTGTTCCCGACGGCCGTGGAGCGTACCGACGAGCTCCCGGCCCGCTGCCCGCTGCCCGTGCCACTCCCGGCCGCCGAATGGGAGGGGCTGCAGGTCGGGCTGCAGCAGCGGGCGCGCCTGCTCGATTGCCTGCTGGAGGATCTCTACGGGCCGCAGCATCTGCTGGCCCACGGCGATCTGCCGTCGTACCTCGTCTTCGCCAACCCGGCCTTCCTGCGGGCATGCCGGCGGCCCGGGCGCAGCCGCGAGCGGCTGCGATTCTGCGCGGCCGATCTCTTTCGCGGGATCGACGGCCGATGGCGGGTCCTGGCGGACGTCACCGGCCTCCCGCACGGTATCGGCGCGGCGCGGGAGAACCGCCGGCTGCTGTCGCGGGTTCTGCCCGAGCTGTTCGCCGGTGCGCACGTTCGGCCGCTGCACCCCTTCTTCGACCTCTGGGTCGACAGCCTGCGCCGCCTCGCCGCCCCGGAGCGGGAGAACCCCCACCTCGCGCTGCTGACCCCGGGGCTGCGCGATCCGGCCTGGCCGGAGCATGTCTTCCTCGCCCGCGAACTCGGCCTGTCGCTGGTCGAGGACGGCGATCTGACGGTCCGCGGCGGCAGGGTGCTGCTGAAGACCCTGCGGGGCCTCGAGCCGATCGACGTGCTGCTGCGGTTCGCCGATTCCGACGGGCTGGACCCGCTGGAGCTGGCCCAGGGCGGGGCGCGGGGCGTTCCCGGTCTGCTCGACGCCCACCGTACCGGCGGGGTGACGATCACCAACCCACCGGGCAGCCGCCTCCTGGAGACGCCGGGAATCTACGCCTTCCTGCCGCGGCTCTGCCGGCTGCTGCTCGGCGAGGAACTGCTTCTGCCGCAGCATCCTCAGTGGTGGTGCGGCGACCGCGGCACGTTGACGGAGTTCCTCGCGTCGCCGGACCGCTTCGAGCTGCGATCGGCGATCGATCCGCGGGCGGTGCCGGTGCGGCTGGCAGATCTGGACGAGGCCGATCGCGCCGTTCTGCTCGACCGGCTGCAGGCGAGGCCATGGGACTGGATCTGTCTCGAGCCTCCCGCGCTCTCGACGGTGCCTTGTCAGGAGGGGCCGCATCGCCAGCCGCGGCGCCTGGTCCTGCGTACCTTCATGGTGGCCGACGACAAGGGGCCGGAGGTCATGCCCGGGGGCCTCGCCAGCGCGCTGGCGGACGGGGCCTCGCCCTTCGCCCGGACGCACCGGCACAGCCTGAGCAAGGACGTCTGGATCCTGGCGCAGGACGAGGACGCCACGCCGGCGATCCGGCCGAGCACCGCCCCCCCTCTGCCGATCCGCCGGATGATCGGGGCTCTCCCCAGCCGGGTGGCGGACGACTTCTACTGGCTCGGCCGCTACGTCGAGCGCCTCGACGACGTGGCGCGACTGTCGCGGGCGGTCGTGCTGCGCCTGTCCCGGGCCGCGCTGCTGCCGCGCGACCTCGCCGAGGTCTCCCAGCTCGCCCGGGCGCTGGCGGCCGCCGGCACCATCAACGCCGATTTCATTGCGCCGGCGGACGGCGCCATCCTGCGTGACGCCCTGCGGTTCGCCTGGCGTTCGCCGCAGGGCCAGCTGCGCGGGCTGCTCGCCGAGATCGAGCGCTTGTCCGACGGCGTGCGGGATCGCTTCTCCGGGGACATGCTGGCGAGCGTGCAGCATTTCCTGACGTCGGCGCGGCGGGCGGCCGCGGCCAGCGACACCTTCGACGGCCAGCTCGACGCGGCGGAGACGTCGCTCCGCCTGGCGACGGTCCTGGCAGGCATCGCGGCGGAGAACATGGTGCGCGGCGGTTCCTGGCTGTTCCTCGACCTCGGCCGCCGGATCGAGCGTGCCTCCTGTCAGCTCCGCACCCTCGGGGTGGTGCTCGATCTGCCGCCCGAGCGGCTGGAGATGGGGCTCAGACTGGCGCTCGAACTGGGTGACAGCGTGATCACCTATCGCAACCGCTATTTCTCGGCCGTGCAGCTTGCCCCCGTGGTCGATCTGCTCCTGGCCGACGCATCCAATCCGCGGGCCCTGGCCTATCAGCTCTCGGCGACGTCGCGCCATCTCCAGGAACTGGTGGTGGCCACCGGGGCGGAAGCCGCGATGCCGGGGGCCGAGGCCCTTCAGACGGATGCCGACCGTCTCCTGCTGCCGTGGCTGGACGGCTCGGGACGGGCGGAGAGGGTGACCGAGCTGCTCGACGGCCTTCAGCGCCTGCAGGAGGGCGTCATGGGGCTGTCGGATGAGATCGTGCGCCACTACTTCGCCCACGTTCCGGCCGTGCACACCGTCGGCTTTGCCGAGGCAGCCGCGGAGTAGGCCGTCCCTTCCGAGGCCGGGGTCATTGTTGCGGCGCAGCCCATTGCGGCTTGCTCTGTCGGCCGTGACGGCGAAACTCTTTTCCAGCCGCGATCGGAAAGGATTTTCATGCCTCCCCGCCGAACCCTGGCGCGCAGCGTCCTGCTGGGACTGGCCGGTCTTGTCGGCGTCGTCTGCGCCGCAGCCGCCGAGACCGTGCCGCTGCCGCAGGTGCCCTTCAGCGCCACGGCCCGCATCAGCGACATGGCGAAGCCCGCCAGGGTCTACCACCGCGACGGAACCCTGCGGATCGAAGCGAGCGGCCCGCAGGGGCCGATGGTCATGCTGATCGACCTGAAGACGCGAGAAGGGACGCTGCTCGCCGCCATGGGCGCGATGAAGGTCGCCATGCCCCTGCCGGCCGGCACAGGGCCGCTGAACAACGCCGCCGGCCTGCCGACCGGTGACAAGGTCGGTACCGACAAGGTGGCGGGCGAGGCCTGCACGCTCTGGCAGTGGCGTGATCCCGGGAGCGGCGAGAGCGGCCGCTCCTGCATCACCGGCGATGGCATCCCCTTGCGCACGACCGTCCGCAACGGCAGCGAGATCGTGCTGTCCGACGTGCAGCGCACGGCTCAGCCGGAGGGACTCTTCGTGGTTCCCGAGGGCTACCAGCGCATCACCATTCCCCAGGGCAACCTGCCGGGCTTGCCCGGCAAGAACTGAACGGGCGACCTTGGACGGGGCAGGGGCGGCGCGCCGATCGCCGGACAGAGGGCAACCGGACGGGGGACAGGCCGGCCCGCGTACACTCGTGCTCATTCCGGAGAAGCGGCGGAAGGCCATCGGCCACGCCCGGCTCACCGCCTTCTACGACCTGCTGCGGCAGCAGGGGCTGGAGCCGATCCAGGCGGAGCTGGGCGGTCCCCACGAGATCGAGGCCCTGGTCCCCCGCTGGCGGGGCAAGGTCGACCGGCTGCTGATCGGCGGGGGTGACGGCACGATGAACGCGGCCGCCAGGGCGATCCTGGACAGCGGCCTGCCCTTCGGCATCCTGCCGCTCGGCACCGCCAACGACCTCGCCCGCACGCTGGCCATTCCCACGGCCCTGGCCGAGGCCGGCCGGGTCGCCGCCCGGGGCAGGATCAAGGCCATCGACCTCGGCGAGGTGAACGGCAAGCTCTTCTTCAATGTGGCCTCGATCGGCCTGCCGGTGGCGGTCGCCGAGGCCATGGACGAAGGCGAGAAGGCGCGCTGGGGGGTGGCCGGCTACCTGCTGGCCTTTCGCCGTGCCTGGCGATCGACCCGGGCCTTCCGGGTCCGGATCGACTGCGACGGACGCCAGGTCTCGGTCCGCTCCATCATGGTGGCGGTGGGCAACGGCCGCTACCATGGTGGCGGCCTGACGGTCGCGGAGGATGCCGCCCTCGACGACGGGCGCCTCGACCTCTACAGCCTGCGCCCCCAGACCCTGCTGGACCTCGCCCTCATGCTGCCGGCCCTGCTGCGTGGGCGCCAGCGTGCCTTCCGCACCGTCCTGCAGCTGCAGGGGCAGCGCATCGAACTGCGCACCCGGCGGGCGAAGAAGATCAACGTCGACGGCGAGGTCGTCTCGCGCACGCCCGCCGTCTTCCGCGTGCTGCCCCGGGCGGTGCGGGTCATCGTGCCGCGCTGACGTTCCAATCCAGTCTAGGGCGGGGTCGAGCCGGGCAGGGCCTGGTGCAGGCCCTGTTCCTCGATGCGGATCCGCCAGAGGACGATCGGCAGGTGCAGCAGGCTGAAGACGAGCGCCGTGCCCCAGGCCCCGAAGACGAGCGGCCCGGTCGCCACCTCCAGCACCACCACCAGATAGTTCGGGTGCCTCAGGAGGCGGTAGGGTCCGCGCCGCACCAGCTGGCTTTCGGGCAGCACCAGGATGCGGGTGGTCCAGCGCTCGCCCAGGCTCGCCAGCGTCCAGGCCCGGAGGACGAGGAGCAGCAGCAGGAGCACCAGAGCCGGCCAGACGAGCGGGGCGTCGGCGGGCAGGAGGAAGAGCGCGGCCAGCCAGGCGGCATGGAAGGCGACGATGACGGGATAGTGGCCGGCACCGATCTCGAGCGCCCCGCGGGCCCGCAGCCGCCGGGTGTTCCGCCGGGCCCACAGCAGCTCCGCGAGCCGCAGGATCGCGAGCGCGAGGGCCAGAACCTGCGGGCCGCCCAGCGTCATTGCCGCCACTCGCCGGCGACTTCGACCAGCAGGTAGGCTGCCGTGAACCCCGGCCCCATGGCCATCACGAGCTGCCTTCCGGTCGCTCCGTCGCGCAACTGGCGTTGCAGGACGAAGAGTGCGGTCGGCGCCGACATGTTGCCGTAGTCCCTGAGGACGGCGGCGGCCGCCGCGAGGTCCTTGTCGCCAAGGCCGAAGCCGTCGCGGATGCCTTGCAGCACCTTGGCGCCGCCGGGGTGCGGGGCATAGCCGGCGATGTCGGCGCGCGTCAGGCCCTGGCGGGCGAGGAAGGCGTCGACCAGCGGCGGCAGGTCGACCCGCGCCCGCTGCGGGATGGATTGGGAGAAGAAGACGCCGAGCCCGTCGGGCTCGATGCGCCAGCCCATGACGTCGAGGGAGTCCGGCCAGGTGTGCTCGCCGACGGCGCCGATGCGCACGCCCTCGGTGCCGTCGCCCTCGCAGCAGAGGAGGGCGCCCGCCGCCCCGTCGCCGAAGAGGACGGCGGCGATGATGTTCTCCGATGACTTGTCGCGGCTGCGGAAGGTCAGGCTGCACAGCTCGACCGTGAGAAAGAGCACCTTGGCGCCCGGCCGGGCGCGGGCCAGCGTCGCGGCGCGGGCGAGGCCGAGGACCCCGCCGGCGCAGCCCAGGCCGACCAGCGGCACGCGCTCCACGTCGCGGCGGAAGCCCACCTGCTCCATCAGGCGTGCATCCAGCGACGGCGTCGTGAAGCCGGTCGAGCAGGCGGTGACCAGGATGTCGACCTCGTCCGGGGCGATGCCGGCCGGCGCCAGCGTCGCCTCGGCGGCCTGCTGCAGCAGGCCCAGGGCCTCGGGCAGGAAGATCGCATGCATCTCGGCCCAGTCGCGCGGCTGGGCGATCCAGGCGGGCGGTCGCACCAGATGGCGCTGGGCGATGCCGGCGTTGTCGAAGGCCGGACGCAGCCGTTCGAACAGGGCAGGGTGGTCGCGGAACACTTCGCCCGCCTGGGCGACGACCTCCGCCTGGCTCGCGACGTAGGGCGGGGCGGCGGTGCCCAGGGAGAGGAGCCGTGTTTTCAGCAAGTCGGTCTCCGGGTTTGCGGGCACCCGTTCGGATGCCTCGGGACAAGCAAGACTACGCACCCGGGGGCCGATCGGTTCGCACAGCCGCGTGATACCGGCTCCGGATCGCGCCCTTCCACCGTTGCCTTCTTGTCGCAGCGCGACTAGGGTCCGCGCCATCCACTGGGGAGTAGCCGCCTCCATCGCAGGAGGGGGTGCGTCAACAGACTTGGCCTCGGCCATGGCGCATCCGGCCCACGGGCTTGGCGAGACCACTGGTTCGGCGCCCCGATCTGGGTCGGGCGGTCGCCGGATCATGGTCAAGACGCCCGACCCGGGGGAGATCGTTGGAAACCTTTCTCGTTTCGACCGGCGTCGTCGCTCTCGCGGAGATGGGCGACAAGACCCAGCTTCTCGCACTCTTTCTGGCGGCCCGCTTCCGGCGGCCCTGGCCGATCATCCTCGGGATCCTCCTGGCGACCGTCGCCAACCATGGCGTCGCCGCGCTGCTCGGGGTCGCCGTGGCCGACTGGCTGAAGGGCGACATCCTGAACTGGATCCTTGGTGTCGGCTTCGTGGTGATGGGGCTCTGGACGCTCAAGCCCGACAAGCTGGAGGAGGGGGAGGTGGCGCAGGTCCGGCGCCGGGACGCCTTCATCGCCACGCTGGTGGCCTTCTTCCTCGTGGAGATCGGCGACAAGACCCAGATCGCGACGGTCGCGCTCGCGGCGCGCTTCCAGGACGTCTTCCACGTCACCCTCGGCACGACGCTGGGCATGATGCTGGCCAACGTGCCGGCCGTGCTGCTCGGCGGTTTCGTCGCCGACAAGCTGCCGCTGCAGGCCCTGCGCGTCGGCGCGGCGGTGGTCTTCGTCCTCTTCGGCGCCGTCGTGCTGCTCGAGGCGGCGGGTGCGGCCCCGTGGTGAGGGCTGGGCAGCGGGCGCTGCGCCCCCTAGGCTGGCGCCCGTCATTCGACCAGCAGAAAGGGACGGGAAGACCATGGCCGGAAAGATCGACGCACGCCTCGCGGAACTGGGCATCACCCTGCCGGAGCCGGCCAAGCCGGTCGCCAACTACGTGGGCTTCGTGGTGACGGGCTCGCTCGTCTTCACCGCCGGACAGGTCCCGCTGAAGGACGGCAAGATGGCCTACGTCGGGAAGCTGGGCCAGGACCTGTCGGTGGAGGAAGGACAGGCGTCGGCCCGCCTCTGCGCCATCAACGTCATCGCCCAGCTCAAGGCGGCCTGCGGCGGCGACCTCGATCGGGTCAAGCGGATCGTCCGGCTGGGCGGCTTCGTCAACTCGACCCCCGACTTCACCGATCAGCCGAAGGTCATCAACGGCGCTTCGGACCTGATGGTCGAGGTCTTCGGGGAGGCGGGCAAGCACGCCCGTACGGCCCTTTCCGCCGGCAGCCTCCCGGTGGGTGTGGCCACCGAGGTCGAGTGCGTGGCGGAGATCGCCTGAGCGTCCACACCCGGCTTCTCAACGGTGGATCGGCCCGAGTATCGGCCGGTCCACCGATGGTGGCTTCCAAGTTCCTCTTGTTCGGGTGAAACTGGGGCAACAGCAACGACCAGAACGGACATCATGCCGGACGGCAGATCACCCGAGCTTCCCGAAGTTCAAGCCTTCCTCGCCTCCTTCCCCGACACCGTCGCCGTCGACGTCTTCTTCGCCGATCTGTCCGGCGTCATTCGGGGCAAGCGCTATCCCATCGAAGACCTGCCGCGGATCTGGACCGACGGCCTGACATTCCCCGCCTCGGTCTTTCTCCTGGACACCACGGGGCGCAGCCACGACCCCGGCGGCAAGGGCTTCTCCGACGGTGACCCCGACGCGCTGGGCCAGCCGATCCCCGGCAGCCTGCAGCCTGTGCCGTGGGCCGAGACCCCGCTGGGCCAGCTCATGCTCACCTTCGAGGTCGACGGCGAGCCGCTGGCGTTCGAGCCCCGCAATGTCCTGAAGCGCGCGGTCGACCGGCTGAAGGAGCTGGACCTGCGCCCGGTCGTCGCCTTCGAGCTCGAGTTCTACCTGCTGGACCGCGAGCGGGGGCCGGGCCGCACGCCGCAGCCGCCCTATTCGCCGATCACCCGGCAGCGTGACGCCATATCCCAGGTGTACGGCATGGACCGGGTCGACTCCTTCGGGCCCCTGCTGCAGGACATCGTCACCACCTGCCGGCGCCAGGGCATCCCCACCGGCGCCATCTCCGCCGAGTACGCGCCGGGCCAGTTCGAGATCAACCTGCGGCACGTCACCGATCCGCTGCTGGCTGCCGACCAGTCGGTGATGTTCAAGCGGGCGGTGAAGGGCGTGGCGCGCAAGCACGGCATGCAGGCCACCTTCATGGCCAAGCCCTATCCCGAGGAGGCCGGCAGCGGCCTGCACATGCACGTCAGCCTGCTGGACCGGGAGGGGCGCAACGTCTTCGACGGCGGCACGCGCACGGCCAGCGAGACCCTGCTGCACGCCATGGGCGGCTTCCTCGCCGTCATGCCCGAGGCCATGGCCTTCCTGGCACCCAACGTGAACTCCTACCGCCGGTTCGAGCCGAACATCTTCGTGCCGATCAGCCGCAGCTGGGGATTCGAGAACCGTTCCACGGCGCTCAGGGTGCCCATGGGCGACGGCGCCTCGCGGCGCATCGAGTGCCGGGTGCCCGGCGCCGACGCCAACCCGTACCTCGCACTGGCGGTCCTGCTCGCGGGCATCCACCATGGCATCGTCAACCGGATCGATCCCGGCAAGCCCCACGAGGGCAACGCCACCGAGGCGTTCGATCCCGCCCTGCCGATGCGCCCGCGCAAGGCCCTGGAGGTGCTGGAGAGCTCGCGGGTCCTGCCGCTCTACCTCGGCTCCGACTATCCGCGCCTCTATGCGGCCTGCAAGCTGGCCGAGTACGACGAGTTCGACTGGCTGATCAGCCCGCAGGAATACGACTGGTACCTGCAGGCGGAGTAGCCGGTCAGGAGACGAAGAGGGCGAAGGCCAGCCGCGGCGTGGCGGCTTCCGCGGCCGTGGGGTTGCGCACCCGGTGGGTGGTGGCGCGGAAGCGGCCGGCCGATCTTGCCTCCAGCTCCTGGCCGCCGTGCACGACAATCCGACCGGCCGCCGGTTCGACATCGCGCCATCCGAGGTCGGGGTCGAGGATCTCCAGTCCGGGGGCGGTCGCCGGTGGCAGAATGGTCAGCCCGTTAAGGTCTGTGTGCGGCCCGGCGCGCAGCGCGCCGCCCTCCGCCAGCCGGCGCATCAGCGGGGACTCCGCCTCGCCTTCGAAGGCGGCGTAGCGCATCACCCGCAGGCAGCCGCGGCGGGTCTCGGTGATCAGCGGCGCCCCCCACGACAGTCGCAGGTCGGCGGCGATGGCGGCCGCCTGCCGCAGCAGCAGGGCGACCAGGGTGTCGGTCGCGCGCCGGACCAGCGGCGGCAGGGCGAGCCCGGGCTGCGCGTAGAAGCTCTCCTTCATCTCGCAGCCGCCGCGCTGGCAGAAGGGCAGGTAGCCGCTGGGCACCGACAGGCTGCCGGGCGTGGTGAACTTCCTTGTGCTGGCGAAGAAGGCCGCCCATGCCCCGTAGGCCTCGGCGAGGGCGGTGCCGAGGCCGTCCGGCGCCGGCAGCAGCAGGTAACTCCTGCAGGCGAGTTCCTCCGCCGGGCTCATCCGCCGAGCCGCGCCACCGTCGCCGGAAGGTCGGTGCAGGGGAACGCCCGGCCGTAGAGACGCAGGTCGAGAGCGCCCTGCCGGCTGAAGACGGCGCCCACGTATCCGAGGCTGCCGCCGAGTCTGCGCATCACCGCGGCGAGTCGCTGCGCCGCCGGGCGATCGGACTCTCCGATCAGGTCCAGGGCCTCGGGCAGGCGCCCGCTCGCGAGGTCCAGCTTGGCCTTGCCGCCGTCGCCGGTGACGGCCACGTACTGCAGCCAGCCGAGCGGCAGGATGTCGAGCGCGCGCGTCTGCACGCTTTCGCGGACCGGCTCCGCCCAGCCGACGCTCTGCAGATGCTCGTCCAGCAGCGACAGGGCGGCCTCGGCCGTGCGGTGGCGCAGATCGAAATAGGCGGCCATTTCCGGTTCGCCCGAACCGCGCTGGCGGAGCGAGCCGCAGAAGAGCGGCTGGGCGGTGAGCGGTGAGTCGCAGGGCAGGTCCGGCTGCCGGTCGACATAGACCGTCAGGGCGGTCCAGCGGCCCGCCTCGAAGTCGCACCTGAGGAAGAGCGGGCGCCCTGCCACCCGGGCCGCGTCCCGCCCGGTCTGTCGTCGCCACAGCGCCGAGAGGTGCTCGATGTCGTCCGTCCGACGACTGCCGACCAGCACGCCGACGGCGGTGCCGGCCGTACCGGCGCTGAACTCCACGCCTTCGTCCGCCCGCTGCTGCATCAGGGCGAGCGCCGCCAGGCGGGGGCTGTCCATCTGGCCCGTCACCAGTAGAGCACCCAGGCGTCGCCGTCGCGCACGCCGTGGCCCTGCAGCGTGATCCGGCGATCGCCCGGCAGGCGCTCCGGCACGGCGGCGATGCGGTGCATGAGCGGGCGAAGCTGCACGGCCATGGTGCCGGGGGTGTAGGGGTGGCGCTTGAAGGGTTTGACCCGGCCGAGCTGGTCCATCTTCGGGTTGCGCCCCAGCCGGGCCAGTCGGGCCAGGTCGTCCTCGACGAGGTCCCAGACGTCGAGGCCGCCTCCCTGTGCGGGCAGCTGCAGCGCCAGGGTGAAGGAGATGACCTCGTCGGTGACCGGCCCGAACGGCCAGCGCATCGATCGGTGCTGCAGATCGAAGTGCTGGCTCGGCCGGTCGGTCGTGCAGATGCCGCAGTCTTCGAAGAAGTGGAAGCCGGGCAGGGCGACCGACGGTTCGAAACGGGCCGGTCTGCCGAGAGTGGCGGCCAGGGCCTCGCGGACGCGCTCCAGCAGATCGCCGAAGCTGCTCTGCAGCATCGCGTTGCAGGCGGGGATCCGGCCGTAGTAGGTCGCCTCGGGATCTCGCGAGTGCATGATGTCGAGGTAGGCGGCCACGCCCACCGTGGCGAAGCCTTCGCTGCGCTGGATCCAGCGGCCGCGCAGCCGCGAGACTTCACCGGCCACCGTGGCCGCCTCCCGCACACTCAGCACCGGCACGTCGAGCAGCATCGCTCGCCTCCTACCAGTAGAGCCGCCAGCGGCCGTCGATCAGCACGCCGTGCCCCTGCAGGGTGATCCGCCGGCAGCGGTCGGAGGCCGGCCGGTGCGCCCGGCGGTGGAGCGCACGGCCGGAGTGGACCAGCAGTTCCCCCGCCACGTAGGGCTCCTCGACCAGCCGGCCCCGCGGGTCGCCTGCCGCCGGCAGACAGAACTCGATGCCGGCGCCGCCCACGGGCGTTTCCAGGGGCAGGGTGAATGTCAGGGTGGGCGTGAAGAGGTCGGCCGGCAGCGGCAGGTAGGTGTGCTGCAGGTCGAGATGCAGGTTGTCGCGCATGCCGAGGTGCAGCGAGCCGGCGAGGAAGATGTGGAAGCCCGGCAGGGCGAGGGCGGGGTGGTAGTCCGCTCCCTGGCCCGTCAGGTCGGCGATGGCCGTGCGCAGGGGCTCCAGCAGATCGGTGAAGTGGTCGCGGATGACCGGGTCGGCGGCTTGGTGCAGGTGGTCGTATCGAGCGAGGCTGGTGCCGCCGCAGACGTCCAGGTAGGTCGCCGCACCGAGGGTGAAGAAGGCGGGACCCCGCCGCGTCCAGCGATCCGACAGCGCCCAGAGACGGTCAACCGCGGCCGAGCAGGTATTCGCGCCGCAGAGCCGGTGCCGCTGCAGGGCGCCTTCGTCGGTCAGCCGGCGCATGGGCGCAGGTGACGGATCAGGGCGCGGGAGATCGCGCCGTCCGCCCGCCGGTCGTAGACGTCGTAGCCGGGTGAAGGATTTACCTCCAGGCACCAGTGACGGCCGTCGGCGTCGACCTTGAAGTCCCAGCCGGTGAAGGCCAGGCCCATGACTTCGGCGGCGCGGATCATGCGTTCGAGGAGGGCCTCCGGCACCCCGGCGGCCTCGTGGCGGGTTTGGACGCCGCGGGCGCGGTAGTCGACGGCATCCGACAGGATCCGCTCGGCGAAGGCCTCCTGCCCGACCAGATGGACGCGCAGGTCATGCCCGCGCACGAATGCCTGCAGATGGATCGGTCCCTGCTCGCGGCGGAAATGCTTCAGGTCGTCGGCGGTGACGAGCTGGGCCGTCCCCCGCATCCCGCACAGCGACTTGACGATGCCGCAGCCGTGGCGCGCCAGGAAGGCCTGGAGGATCTCCGGATCGGCGGTGGTCACGGCGGCGGGCACGTCGAAGCCCTGTCGGGCCAGCCACCATTCGTGGAGGGGCTTGGCGCCATTGTGCACCTGGGCGCCGGGCCGGTTGACCACCGGTCCTTCCACGGTCTCCAGGAACGCCGCCAGGCCACCCACCATGGCCCGCCACGCCGTGCTCGCCGGCTCCGGCAGGACGGCGGAAAGATCGACGAGGCGGGCATAGTAGCCGGCGGAGGGGTCCAGATGCAGTCCGGCGGCGCCGTAGACCTGCGCCGGCGCCCAGACCGCCGGCACGCCCACCTGCCAATCCTCCTTCGCGACGGCGTGCAGGTTCACGAGCTCGACCGTCTCGCCGGCATCGACGGCGCACTGGATGAAGCGGCGCAGCGTCTTGTCGTTGTCGAGCCCGAGCGCGTAGATGGTCATGCCAGCAGCATCCGCAGCAGGGCGCGGCGCACGTCGCGCCAGACGGGCCGGCATTCGGCGAGGGTCGGATGGGGGTTGATCCGGGCCAGCACCGGCGCGCCGCCGTCTGCGGGCAGGCCCCAGCTCACGGTGGCGAAGGAGAGCCCGAGTGCCGCAGCGACCCGTGCGCTCTCCTGTTCGAGCGGCCAGTCGCCGATTGCAGCGGTCGTCACGCGATGGGCCGCGTCGCCGACGACGACCGCCTGCTCCCAGCCGCGACAGGGGGGAAAGCGGCGGGAGCGCAGCTGGCGGGCGAGGGCGGTCGGCAGTTCCGCGGCGTCCAGGGTCTTCCAGGTGGCCAGATCCTGGTGCAGCATCCCGTCCAACCCCTCCGGCGCGCGGCCTTGCCAATAGACCTCCGGCGCCGAGACCGTGGCGCGGCTCCGCCGCTCCGTCAGCGCGCCGGAGAAGACCGACCGGCTCACCCAGCCCCACTCGTCGGGGCGGTTGACGACGGCGCGCGGAGAGAGGGCGGCGAAGGACCAGACGGCCGCAAAGATCTCGCTCCAGACGAAGCGGTCCTCCTCGCTGCTTGCCGGTCCCGGGCCGCGGATCGCCCGGAGCAGCAGCGGCCGGTCCGGCGAGACCCTGGCAGCGGCCCCCTCGACGGCGATGCTGAGAACCTCGGCCAGGGCGCGCGGCGCCATCCGCGCCGCCACCAGCCCTTCGTCCTCGACATAGGCGGCGAAGGCGGACGGGAAGGGATCGTCCGCCTCGGCCACGATGATCAGGTCGGCCTCGGCCATCCGCTCGGCACCGGCTGCGCCGGACGCTCCTCTAGAAAATCGCCTGGTTGAGCAGAGCCGTGAGGCGGACGCTGTGGATCTCGGCGACCAGGCTGAAGTGCTCGGCGGGCAGGATCACCTCGTCGCCGTAGCGGACGAGCATGCTCTCGCTGCCGGTGATCTTGGCGCCGTCGTCGTCCTTGTCCTTGCCGTCCTTGTCCTTGCCGTCCTTGCTGTCTTCCTTGCCCTCCTTGGAGTCCTTCTGATCCTTGCCTTCCTTCCCTTCCTTGGACTCCTTGCCGTCCTTCGACTCCTTCCCCTCCTTGCCTTCCTTTCCGTCCTTCTGGTCCTTGCCGTCCTTGGATTCCTTGCCCTCTTTGCCTTCCTTGGACTCCTTCCCGTCCTTTTCCTTGTCTTTGCCTTCCTTTCCGTCCTTCTTGTCCCAGAAGCCGCCTTCGCCGGCGTCCTTGCCGCCGTCCTTGCCGTCCTTCTTCGGCAGGTCGAAGTCGGTTGCCCGCTCGATCAGTTCGGCCACCGACTTGAAGGTGCGCTCGCTGTGGCTGCGTGCCAGATCCGCCAGGATGTCCATGCGGTTTGGCGAGGAGATGAAGGGCTTGACGCGCTCGGCCATCAGACTTTCCCCCCCACCGGGCCCGACAGCAGCCTGAGCAGGTTGCCGATGTTCACGCCGTTGATGATCAGGCGGTCGACGTCGCAGTTCACGAGTTCCACGCCCCGGAAGCTGCAGCCCGAGAAGGTCGAGCCGTCGAAGTCGGTGTCGTCGAAGGCGCAGCCCTCGAGGTTCGACTGGTGCAGACGGGAGTTGAAGAGCTTCACGTCGCTGAGGACCGAATGGGAGAGGTCGACCCGGGCGAGGGTAGAACTCTTCCCGTCGGCGTTCAGCAGCAGCATGTTGGGCCGGATGGGCCGCGGACCGGGCTTGTCGTCCTTGGAATACATCGCGCAGGTCTCCGGTGATCTCGATGGACGCGCACCAGGGGCACCCGGAGTCCTTGCTCGCCGCAAGACGAGAAGTCCGGGTCGGAAGGAGATACTTCTCTCTACCTGACGAAGTCCGATTATCGGAGAAGAAGTCTAAAGTTCGGTTAACCGCGATTCTCGGCTGGAACCTCCCGTTACTGCTGCGGAACGACGGGCTGAACAAAAAAAGCCTCCGTCCCGGGGGACGGAGGCTTGAACGGGGGCCGTGGTCGGCCAGCCCCCGGGGGAGGCGCTCGTGCGGTCAGGTCAGGGCGGCGATCGCCTGGACCTCCAGCAGGAATTCCTCGTGAACCAGGCGGTTCACCATGAGCAGCGTGTTCGGCGGGTAGACCCCGTCCGGGAAGAACCGCGGGAAGTTCTTCTTCCGATAGGCCATCAGCGCCGGGATGTAGTCGGGGGATACCAGATAGGTCGTGAACTGCACGATGTTGCCGAAGCCGGCTCCGGCGGATTGGAGGGCGGCCTCCAGGTTCCTGAAGATCTGGTCGGCCTGCGCCTCGAAGTCACCGATGCCGACGGACTGTCCATTGATGTCGGCTGGCAGCATGCCGGCGATGAACAGCAGCTCCGACGCCTTGACCCGTGTGACGTGGCGGTACTGGCCCAGCGGTGGCCCGAGCGTCTCGGGATTGTAGATCGTCAGCTTCCCGGCGGAGCCGTTCGCGGCGGGCACCATGGTCGTCATAGCTCGTCTTCCCTCTGTTTATCGATAGCAGGGTACGGAGCCGTCTCGGCCTCCGCGTCGTTTCACTTTTCGGGGCTGCTGCCGATGACGCCGACGCCTTCGATCTCGACCAGCAGACGGGGATCGATGAGCGCGCTGACGGCGACAAGGGTGGAGCAGGGAAAGTCGCCGCTGAAGAACCGGCGGCGCGCTTCGAGCACCGCCGGCCTGTATGCCATGTCGGTGATGAAGATGGTCATCTTGAGGAGGTCGTCGATGCGGCCGCCGGCGGCCTCCAGATAGGTGCGCATCATCTCGAAGATGAAGGTCGCCTGGGCGAGCGGGTCGCCCTCGCCGACGATCCTGCCCTCACGCATGGCCACCAGCCCGGCGATGTAGACCTGGTCGCCGACGCGCTTGCAGTTGGACCAGAGGCCCGGCGGCGGCTCTTCGTTGCGCGGGTCGAGGACGCGCACGCTCTTGTGCCTGTGTTCCGTGGTCATCGCCGTCACCTCAGCCGAAGAAGGCCCGCGCCGCCGCGAGCAGCTTGTGGGGATGCTCGAGAGCCGGGGAATGGCTGCAGTTGCCGAGGGCGATCAGGTCCGCGTGCGGCAGCTTCTTCGCCAGCACCAGGCTGTTCTCCTCGAAGGGGAAGGGTTCGTCGTTGCGGCCGTGGACCAGCAGCACGGGGCAGCGGATGTCGGCCAGTTCGGCGTCGGTCAGCACGGCGGCATCGACGTACTGCTGGCGCGGCCCGGAGAACATGCTGCCGAAGTAGCCTTCGTAGTCGTTGGCCGAGAGCACCTTCATGCGGTTGTCGAGGTACTCGTCGGTGATCACGCTCTTGTCGTAGACGAGGCATTCCGCGGTCCGCCGCAGGGCGTCCCGGTCCGCCGGGAAGGTCCAGACGCGCACCGTATCGTCGTTCGGAGTCATGCGCGCGCCCATGCTGCCCGTGGTCATCACCCGGGCGACGCGGCGGTCGCGTGAGGCCTGCCGGAGCGCGATCGCCCCGGAGAGGGAGTGGCCCAGGATGCCGACCTGATCGGAGCCGAAGAGACCGACGAGGAAGTGGGCCTGCCGGCACCAGAGGTCGTAGTCGAAATAGGGCGGCGACGGCTTCCTGTCGGACAGGCCGAAGCCGACGAGATCGGCGGCGATCACGTGATAGCGCTCGGCGAGCGGCTCCAGCACCAGCCGCCAGTTGCCGAGGGTGGATGCGCCCGGCCCGGAACCATGGATGAGCAGCAGCGGGCTGCCTGTACCGCCTTCCCAGTAGTGGACGCGCATTCCCTCGAAGTCTGCGTCTTTCTCGATCAGTGGCATACGCTCAATCCCTGCGATTCCGGCTTGCAGCCTAATGTAGATTGTATAATATTTGCAATATGGAATCGACAAAGGCGACACGCCAGCCGCCTGCGATGGCGCACCCGAGCCTGCCGGAGACAGTACATCTCTGGTTGCGCAGCGCCATTCTCGACGGGCGCTACCAGCCCGGCGAGATGCTGCGGCAGGAGGATCTGGCGGCCCGCCTGGGCGTGAGCCGTGTGCCGCTGCGCGAGGCGCTGCAGCGCCTGGAGGGGGAGGGGCTGGTGGTGCTGCAGCCGCGGCGCGGCTATGCGGTCGTCTCCCTGGATCTGGACGAGATCGCCGAGATCTTCCGGGTGCGCACTTTCCTGGAGGGGCGTGCGGGCTTTCTCGCCACGGAGAACAGGACCGAGGAGTCGGTCGCCCGGGTGAAGGCGCTGAACGAGGAGATGCGGGTCATCGCCCTGGACGGCGCCGACGAACTCGCCCGCTGGTCGACCCTGAACGTGGAGTTCCACGAGGCGCTGCTGAGCTGCGGCAAGCATCGGCATGTGCAGCGCCTGACGGGCAACCTGCGGGCGGTGGTCGAGCCCTACATCCGCATGGAGGTCGGCATGACGGGCGGCCTGGACGAGGCGCAGGAGGAGCACGACCGGCTGGTCGACGCCTACGCGCGCGGCGATTCCCAGGCGGTGGCCAAGATGAGCCGGGAGCACTGCGAGCACACCGCCGCACGGCTGCTCAAGGGTCTGAAGAGAAGAAAGAAGGCGGCCTGAAAGGCCCCCGGATGAGAGCCGGTCCTGCCTGGGGAGGCCGAGGACCGGATCGCAGGGTCGCAACTGTCTGAAGGACTGGGAGAGCGAACATGGCAATCTGGGATAAGATCGGTCGGCGTCGGGCGCTGCTGGCCGCGGCCGGCATGGGTGTGGCGATGGCGTTGCAGGCGGTTCTGCCGTCCACCGCCTCGGCCGACGACAACGATCGGCTGCGCAACCTGATCGAGCCGATCAAGGCGGACAAGCCGTACAAGGTCGGCGTGACGCTGGTGCATCTGCACGACGACTTCTGGAAGGGCATCGCCTACGGCATCGCCGACGAGGCGGAAAAGAGCGGCATCGAGGTCGTGCAGATCTCGGTCGCCGGCGCCTATGGCAACGTCCGCGAGCAGTTCGCGCAGATCGAAGCGCTCAAGACACTCGGCGTGGACGCGGTGATCGTCGGTGCGGCAGCCTTCGACGGCTACAATCCCATCCTGCGGAGCGTCAAGGAGGCCGGGATCAAGGTCGTCGCGGCGGGCATCCCGGTGAACAGCACGGCCGTCGACTTCGGTGTCACCCAGGACGATAGCGCGATCGGCGCGACGCTCGCCGACGTGGTCTGCAAGGCGAAGGGCGGCGACGAGGCCCTGGCGGTGACGATCCCGGGTCCTCCGGGCGCGGAATGGGCGCGGCTGCGGCATGTCGGCTTCGTCGAAGAGGCCGCCAAGTGCAAGGGTCTGAGCGTCGTCCAGGGGCCGATGCGCGGCAACGTCGGCCTGGAGCACGGCCTGTCCCAGGCGTCCGACCTGCTGTTGAAGAACCCCGAGGCTAAGTACGTCTTCACGCCCGAGATCTCGCTCGGCATGGGCGCGGCGCAGGGCATTCGCCAGAACGGCAGCGACGCCAAGGTCGTCTCCAGCGCGATGGTGCGCGAGGCGATCCCGATCATCGAGAGCGGCCGCATCATCGCCGTGGTGTCGGAGCCGGGCATCGTGATCGGGCGCCTGATCGTCCAGTACCTGATCCGCGACCTTGAAGGTAAGCCCATGCCCGGGCTGGTCGATCCCAAGGGGGCGCCCTATCCATACCTGATCGTGCCGAACACGCTGATCACGCCGGAGAACACCAAGACCTATCCGTTCGATCTGTGGGAGTTCCCGCCGAAGGAGTGGTCGATCCAGGCGTTCCAGTAACCGTTCAATCCGGTTCGCCAAGGATGTCCATCCTGACCGACCACGCGACCCCCGGCGGCCCGACGGCCGCCGGGGGGGACGACCCCCTCCTCGTCGCCCAGGGCGTCAGCAAGCGCTTCGGTGCGACGCTCGCCCTCGACGAGGTCTCCGTCGACGTGCGGGCCGGGGAGATCCACTGCCTGCTCGGGGAGAACGGCGCCGGAAAGTCGACGCTCGGCAAGGTCCTCGCCGGTCTGGTGGCGGCCGACGAGGGCATGATCCGGCTGCGCGGCGGCGCCGCTCGCATCCGCAGCGTCGCCGAGGCGCGCGAGCTCGGCATCGGCATGGTCTTCCAGGAACTCTCGCTCGCCAACGATCTGACCGTGGCGGAGAACATCTGCCTCGGCACGGAACGCGGCCTGCGGGCCCGCAAGGCCAGGGAACGGGCGGCCTGCCGGGCGCTGCTGGACGACCTCGGTTTCCAGGTCGACCCCGACGCCAGAGTCGGCACGCTCAGCACCGCCAACAAGCAGCTGGTCGAAATCGCCAAGGCTCTCTACCGGGCGCCGGAGATCGTCGTCCTGGACGAGCCGACCGCCATGCTCGGGGCGGCCGAGAAGGCCCGGCTCTTCTCGGTGATCAGCCGGTTGAAGGCCGCCGGCAAGGCCTTCGTCTTCGTCACCCACCACATCGAGGAGGTGCTTGAGGTCGGCGATCGGGTGACCATCATGCGCGATGGCCGGGCGGTGGAGTCCTTTCCGCTCACCGCCGGGATCACGGAAGCCCTCATCGTCGAGAAGCTCGCCGGGCGCAAGCTGGGGCCGCCCGCTGCCAAGCCGTCCCTCGCGACGGGCGCGCCGCCGGTGCTCCAGGTTCGAGGGCTGGCCGCCCGCGGCGACGGCCCGGGCGAGATCCTGGTGCGCCGGGGAGAGATCGTGGGACTCTACGGGGTGGTGGGGTGCGGGCGCGAAGCCGTCGCGGCCGCGGTCGCCGGGCTCGAGCCGTTGAGCCAGGGCGAACTGCTGCTGAACGACCGCGCGTTCCGGCCGCGCACGCCGGCCCAGGCGGTCCGGGCCGGCGTCGCCTACCTGCCGGCGGGACGCGCCGACAACTGCCTGCTGCCGAGCCTCAGCATCCGGGAGAACCTCACGGTGAACCGCTTGCAGCCCTTCGCCCGCCTGGGGCTGCTGCGGCGGGGGGTGGAGCGCCGGCACGCCGCCGCCCAGCTCTCCGCGCTGCGGGTCAAGTTCGCCGACGCCGAACTGCCCATCACGACCCTGAGCGGCGGCAACCAGCAGAAGGTATTGCTCGGCCGCGCCCTGGGCAGCGCCCGCCATCTGCTGGTCCTGGAGGATCCCACCGCCGGCGTCGACGTGGGGGCCAAGCAGGAGCTCCATGACGTCATCCGCCGGCGGGTGGAGGCCGAGGGCCTCGCGGTCCTGCTGCTGTCGAGCGATCTCGACGAGACGCTTGGGCTCTGTCACAGCGTCTACACGGTCTTCAAGAATAGCCTCGTGCGCCGCTACGCGCCCGCCGACGCCTCCCTTCACGAGGCGGTCATCGCCGACGTGCTCGGCAATGCGCCGCGCGCGGTACCGTCGGTCCATTAGTCGAGGAAGCCCCGATGCCCATCGAACTGGCCCGGACGGGCGCATCCGCCACCTCAGGCCGGCGCGGCCGACCAGGACTGTCACTGCCTTTCCGCATCGAGCCGGCGGACCTGATCCTGCCGCTCTTCATCGTGCTGATGGCGGTCGTGGTGGGGCTGATCGAGCCGCGCTTCTTCGCCTGGAGCAACATCCTGAACCTGCTGCGCCAGATGGTGCCGCTGCTGATCGCGTCCGTCGGGCAGGCCTTCGCCATCATCAGCGGCGGCCTCGACCTCTCCATCGCGGCGGTGCTGTCGCTCGCCGGCGTGGCGGGCGTTCTGGTGATGCAGGACCACGGCGTAGTCGCCGGCATCCTCGTGATGATCCTCACCGGCCTGGTGGCCGGCACGGTGAGCGGCGCGATCGTGGCCTACCTGCGCGCCACTCCGCTGATCGTCACGCTGGGCATGATGTCGATCGCGCAGGCGGTGGCGCTGATTCTCTCCGGCGGCGTGCCGATCTACGACGTGCCGACGGATTTCGTGGACGCGGTCGGCTTCGGGAAGATCGCGGGCGTCCCGACGATCGTGGTCATCGCCGTGGCGACGACGGTGGTCGGCTGGCTGCTGCTGCGCAAGACCATCTTCGGGCGCTACGTCTACGCGGTCGGCTCGAACCGCTCGGCCGCGACGAAGTCGGGAATCAACGTGTCGCTGACGACGATGCTCGTCTACACGGCCGCGGGGACGGCCGCGGGCATCTGTGCGGTGGTCCTCACCGCCTGGGTCGGCGCTGCGCAGCCGGTGGCCGCGCCGACGCTCACGCTGGAGGCCCTGGCGGCGGTTGTCCTGGGTGGGGTCGCGCTGACCGGCGGCAGCGGCGGGATCATCCACGTGATCTACGGCGTGCTGATCCTCGGGATGCTGTCCAACGCCATGAACATGATCGGCGTCTCGGCCTACTACCAGACACTCGCCATCGGCATCGTCATCATCATCGCCGTCGCCCTCGACAGGTTCAGGCGCAAGGGCGGGAGCTGAGCCGGCTCACCGCACGGACGGCGAAGGAACGTTGGGAGAGCACAGCATGCAGACCAAGGGTTACCGCCTGTGGGGCAAGGTCGTCGACGGCAGCCTGGACGAGCCGATCGCCGAGGGTGTCGTGGTCACGTCCGGGGAGACGATCGCGTGGGTCGGCCCGGCGGCCGAGCTGCCCGAGGCCCACGCCAAGGCGGCGCTGGAGGATGTCCGCCTGCCCGGGCGCACGATCATGCCCGGCCTGATCGACGGCCATACCCACATCTCCTTCGGCGAGGCGCGTTCGGAGGAGGAGAACGCCCTCTACGCACCCGCCGAGTTCCGCTCGCTCCGGGCGGTGTGGAACGCCAAGAAGATCCTGCAGGCGGGCGTCACTAGCGCCTTCGACGCGGCGACCACCTACAACATCGCCCAGGCGGTGCGTGACGCCATCGACACGGGGATGTTCGAGGGACCGCGCTTCGCCGTATCGGGCAAGCAGATCACCAACCACCAGGGCCTGGAGGACTCCTTCCCCAACAACATGGAGTTTCCCGTCGGTCAGGCCGCGGTGCTGGTGAAGACCAAGGACGACCTCGTCGAGGCGATCCGTTACCAGGTGAAGGACGAGGTCGACGCCATCAAGGTGTCCGGCTCCAACGACAATCTCATCACGCCGGACGCCCTCGACGCCTCGGCCTTCACCTATGAGGAACTGAAGATCATCGCCGACGAGACCCATCGTCTCGGCAAGATCTGCGGCGTGCACGCCCGTTCCAGGCAGGCCGCCCTCGATTCGATTCGGGCCGGCTTCGACATCATCTTCCACGCCTCCTACATCGACGACGAGGGGATCGAGGCGGCGCTGAAGACGGGCTGCGTGATCACGCCAACCCTGACGCTGCTGGTCAATCTGATCGACGCCGCCAGGGCCCAGGCGGGCGCCCAGGCCGGGGCCTCGGGGATGGACGCCTTCAAGCGGGAGGTCGATGCGGCCTCGGAGGGGCTGTCCAAGGCCTACCGGGCCGGGGTGCCGATGATCGCCGGCAGCGAGAGCGGCTGGTCGCCGGTGCCCTACGGCGAGTGGCACGGCCGGGAAATGCAGATCTTCGTCGACCTGCTCGGCCTGTCGCCGCTCCAGGCCATTCATGCCGGAACGCTGGAGCCGACGCGGGTGCTCAAGCGGTTCGGCCATCAGGTGGGCAAGCTGGAGGCCGGGCGCCTGGCCGACATCCTGGTCGTCGACGGTGATCCGACGAAGGATATCACGCTGCTGCAGAAGAAGAGCCGCTTCGACTTCATCTTCAAGGGGGGCAGACCGGTGGACCGCACGCCGGTGCCGCCGCGCAGGCGCAAGTGGTACGAGCGCCACAAGATCTTCCTCGACGGCGTCCTGCACTACGACGAGTCCACCGGGGCCGCGGTGCTGGAAGCCTGAGACGTCGGGGAAACAGGGGAGACGAGAATGACTGCACGCACCGCCCAGATCGCCGGCGCAGGCCTTTCGGGCCTGGCCCTGGCCACACGCCTCGCCCAGCTCGGCTGGAAGGTCCATCTGCATGAGCGCAGCGCCGATCTGCGCATGTTCGGCGCCGGGATCTGGCTTTGGGAGAACGGGCTCAAGTCCCTGGAGATCATGGGCGCCTTCGACCAGGCGACGGTCAGGGCGAAACGCATCAAGGAGTGGCGGATCGCCGACCAGCGGGGGCGGCCGCTGATGATCCGGCCGATGACCGAGACGGATCGGCTGCTGCTGCCGCCCCGCGCCGACCTCTACCAGGCGCTGATCGACGAGGCCGTCAAGGCGGGGGTGGAGATCAGCACGCGTTCGGTGGCGGTCGGCGCCCGCTCCGACGGCACGCTGATGCTGGAGGACGGCCGCGAACTGCGGGCGGACCTGGTGATGGCCGCCGACGGCGCCTATTCGCGACTGCGGGAGTCGGTGCTGGCGACCTCCTGGATGGACTTCGGCATCGAGGCCGGCATCCGCATGCTGATGCCGCACCAGGCGGGCGATCCGGAGGACGTCATCACCGAATATTGGAACGGCCCCTGGCGGCTGCTCTACAACCCCTGCACCGACGGCGAGAACTATATCTTCCTCAGCGCGCCCGTCGGCGACGAGCGGGGGCGCAGGATCCCGGTCGATCGGGATTTCTGGGCGGAGAAGTTTCCCGTCGTCGCCGATCTCATCGCCCGCTTCGAGGAGGCCGGCCGCTGGGACAGGCTGGTCAACGTGCGTTGCCGGAAGTGGTCGGAGGGCCGGGTCGGCGTTCTCGGCGACGCCGCCCATGCCATGCCACCGAACCTCGGGCAGGCGGCCAACATGGCCTTCACCAACGCCATGGCCCTGGCACAGACCCTCGAGGAGGTTGCCGACGTGCCGGCCGCCCTCCAGGAGTGGGAGAAGCGGGCACGGCCGCTGACCGACCATGTGCAGTGGTGGTCCTACCTCTACGGCCACGTCATCGGCAGGTGGCCGTCGGGGCTCATGCCGCTGCGCTCGGACATGCTGCGCGCCATGGCGAAGACCGAGTGGTTCGAAGACAGCCTGAACCGCGGGGCCCGGCATGTGCCGGCGGGCTACATGGCGTTGCGGCGGGAGAAGCTGCGGGCGCCGGCGCCGCAGCTGACGGCCTGAGCGCCGGCCCTCCGGAAGGACGCGAGTTCGACCGCAAGGCCCGGAGTGCGGACGGCCCGCTCATCGCCTAGCTCTTGATCGTCGCGGCCCGGCGCCGCACCTGATCGAGAGGACGAACGAGATGAGTGCTTTGGCGATGAGCGACGCCCCACCGCCTCGGTCTGGCGAGGATGACCGCTGGGAGGCCGTGCGGCGCCGGGACCGGGCGGCGGACGGGCGCTTCGTCTATGCGGTGCGCACCACCGGGGTCTATTGCCGCCCCTCCTGCGGAGCCCGACTGGCACGGCGGGAGAACGTGTCCTTCCACCTCTCCTGCCTGGCCGCCGAGGCCGCAGGGTTCCGTCCGTGCAAACGCTGCCGACCGGACCTGCTCGTGGATGACGCACAGGCCGGGCGGGTGACGGTGGCGTGCCGCCGGGTCGAGGCGGCCGTCGAGGCGGGTGAGCCTGTTCCTTCCCTGGAAGCTCTGGCCGAGGCGGCCGGCCTCTCCCGGTTTCACTTCCACAGGCTCTTCAAGGCGCAGGTGGGGGTGACGCCACGGGCCTACGCGTCGAGGCTGCGGGCGGAGCGGGCGAAGTCCGCTCTGGAGAACGGCGGCAGCATCACCGAGGCCATCTACGAGGCCGGCTACTCGTCCGCCAGCCGCTTCTATGCCCGCGCCACCGAGCAGTTGGGCATGACGCCGAGCATCTATCGGGGCGGCGGCCGGGGGCAGCACCTGCACTTCGCGGTCGCCGAGAGCTCCCTGGGGGCCCTGCTGGTGGCCGCGACCGCCGCCGGCGTGTGCGCGATCCAGTTCGGGGACGACCCGCAGAGCCTGGAAAGGGACCTGCGCCGCCGCTTCCCTGCGGCAGTCCTGGACTCCGGCGATGCCGGATTTCAGGATCTCGTCGCCCGGGTCGTCGCGCTGGCGGAAGCACCGGGCAGCGATGACGCTCTGCCGCTCGACATTCGCGGCACTGCGTTCCAGGAGCGGGTCTGGCAGGCGCTGCGCGGGATTCCTGCTGGCCAGACGGCGAGCTATGCCGAGATCGCGGCGGCAATCGGCCACCCCCGGGCCGTCAGAGCCGTCGCCCAGGCCTGCGCCGCCAATCCCGTGGCGGTCGCCGTCCCCTGCCATCGGGTGGTCCGCAGTGACGGGGCGCTGTCCGGCTATCGCTGGGGCGTCGAGCGCAAGCGGGCGCTGCTCGCCCGCGAGGCGGCGGGCGTTCAGACTCCGGACGACTGAGCCGCACTGACGCGGTCCGCCAGGGCGCGCAGCGGATGGCAGAGCAGCAGGAACCAGAGCATCACGGTTCCGAAGAGGCTCATGGCATGCCCTGGCTGGGGAACGTCGCCTTGAATCCGCAGCGACAGGCTGACGGCCTCTTCGACCCCGACCAGCGAGGTGAGCGTCGAGGCGGCCACCAGCGTGGCGGTGAGGTCGAGGATGAAGGGCACCTGCCGGCGCCAGACCTGCGGCATGACCACCAGCCGCAGGCTCTGGCGACGGTCCAGGCCCAGAGCCCCCGCCGCATACCACTGCTCCGGCGGCAACTGGTGGACGGTCGTGCGGAGTCGATGGGCGAGGGCGGTCGTGGCGGGAATCGCGAGAATGATGGCCGCCGGCAGCCAGTCCGGCAGCGGCAGGGCCCGGCCCACCAGGTTCAGCGTCTGAGGGAAGAGAAAGAGCCCGAAGAACAGCAGGGGCAGGGGGGCGAGGCAGCGGGCGATCGGCAGCAGCAGGCGCACGGGCGGTCCCAGCAGCGGCTTGGGGGAGAGCGCCAGGAGGCACAGGCCCGGTGCGCTGGCCATGGCGATGGCCAGTGCGACGACGGCCAGCAGGACGTTGAGCAGGAAGCCCTCGAAGACCACCGGCATCCACCGCAGGAGGCTGCCGAGGAGGTCAGAGCCGTCGCGGCTCTGAGCGTGGGCGTCCGTGGCCCACAGCAGGACCACCAGGGCGAGGAGCAGGCCGTTGCGCAGCGGCTGCGAGGCCGCCCTCGGGGCCGGCGGGCGGAGACTGGGGAGGATGCGGGCGCCCCGCTGCAGCCCGACGAGGGTCACCTGGGCCGCCAGGACAAAGGCGAACAGGAGCAGGAACAGCAGCAGCGGCCGGTTGCCGCCGTCTCCCCAGAGGTGCGCGATGGCGTAGAGGCCTTCCGGCACGGCCACGGCGTAGGCGATCGGCGTGGCCAGCAGCAGGGCGACGGCAGTCTCGCGCAGGTCCAGCAGCAGCGATGCTCTTCGCACCAGCCGCCGGGTCGGCGTCTCTCCGGACGGCCCGGCGGCGCGCAGCAGGATGCCGGCCGCCAGAGCCCCGTAGACGAGGCCGAGGGCCAGTGCCGCCCAGAAGAAGGGTGACAGGTCGCCGGCCAGCAGCCCGCGCAGTCCGTAGACGAAGAAGTAGAGCAGCAGCAGCGGAGGCTGCGTGCGGAAGAGATAGGCGAGCGCCCGTGAGCCGCGACTGACCACGGGCACGCGGCTGACGCCGCCGACGGCCAGGGCGCCGCCGACCACCACCGCCACGGCCAGGCTCGTGCCCCACAGCTCGACATTGGTCAGAAGCCCGCCGAGCAGTACGCCGCCGGCACCGGGCAGGCCGAGGAAGGCGTCGACCGCTGCGAGAACACCCGCGTGGGCTTCCAAGCTCATCTCCTTGTCGGGATGCCCTCTGGGGGTAGCGCGGACAGGAGGCGGCCGCGCGCGGAACGATTATAGGGACTCTCGTGCGGCAGCTGTATCGTCCTTTGGCGGCATCTGTTGCACCGCGGCTGAAGCCGCAAGAAGAACGTCCGGGTGCAGCGACGGTTCCCGCCATCGCCGGCGGGGCTGTCACTCCTGCGCGTAGGGGTTCTTCGACCTCTTCAGGTGCAGCCTGATCGGGGTGCCGGGCAGGTCGAAGTCTGTGCGCAGGGCGTTCTCGAGGTACCGCAGGTAGGAATCCGGCAGATCCTCGGCATTGGAACAGGAGATTGCGAAGGTCGGGGGCCGGTTGCGCGCCTGGGTGATGTACTTCAGACGGATCCGCCGACCCCTCGGCGCCGGCGGCGGATGTTGCGCCGTCACCTGTTCGAGCCAGCGGTTGAGGGCGGCGGTGGGCAGCCGCTTGTTCCAGACGTCGTAGGCGCCGAAGACGGCATCCAGCAGGCGGTCCACCCCCCGACCCGTCTCCGCCGACAGGGTCACGACGGGAATGCCGCGGGTCTGCGGGAAGGACCGCAGCAGCCGGTCCTCGACCTGCTTGAGGGCCAGAGCGCGGTTGTCGATCAGGTCCCATTTGTTCAGACCGATCACCAGGGCGCGGCCCTCGTCCACCACCTGGCGGGCGATCGTCAGATCCTGCTTCTCCATGCCGAGGGTGGCGTCGAGCAGCAGGATGACGACCTGAGCGAAGTTGATGGCGCGCAGCGTGTCGGCGACCGACAGGCGTTCCACGCGATCCTCGACCCGGGCGCGGCGCCGCAGACCTGCGGTGTCGACCAGGCGCAGCGTCCGGCCGCGCCAGGTGCAGTCGACGGCGATGGAATCGCGGGTGATGCCGGCCTCCGGGCCGGTGAGCATGCGGTCTTCGCCGAGCAGCCGGTTCACCAGCGTGGACTTGCCGGTGTTGGGTCGGCCGGCGATCGCGAGCTGTATCTTGTCTTCCGGCGCTTCTTCCTGTTCCGGCGGCTGCGGCCTTTCGCCGGCGATCGCCTTCAGCCGTTCGTAGAGTTCGTCGATACCCAGGCCATGCTCGCCCGAAAGGGCGATGGGTTCGCCGAACCCCAGCGCGAAGGCTTCCAGAAGCCCGGCCTGGGCGCTGTTGCCCTCGCACTTGTTGGCGGCCACGATCACCGGCGTGGAAGACTGCCGGAGAAGGTCGGCGAAGTGTTCGTCCAGGGGCGTGAGCCCCGCGCGGGCGTCGACCAGGAAAAGTACCGCATCCGCCTCGCGCACGGCCTGCGCCGTCTGGCGGCGCATCCGGGCTTCCAGGCTCTGGTCGGTGGTGTCCTCGAGCCCGGCGGTGTCGACGATCACGAAGTCCAGGTCGAAGATCGACGCCGGCGCTTCCCGCCGGTCGCGGGTCACCCCCGGCCGGTCGTCGACCAGGGCCAGCCGTTTGCCGGCGAGGCGGTTGAACAGGGTCGACTTGCCGACGTTCGGCCGCCCGACGATAGCGAGCTTGAAGGTCATCACGGGCCGGAGCGCTTGACGCTCCCCTCAGCGAATGGCGACGAGATCGCCGTTCTTGGTTGACAGATAGACGGTACGGTTGGCGATGGACGGGGCCACCGCCGCCCCGGCCGGCAGAGACAGGCTGCCGAGGGCCTGGCCGTCGGCCGGCGAGAAGAACCGCATCTCGCCGGTGCTGCTGGCGAGCACCAGGCGCCCGCCGGCCAGCAGCGGCCCCCGCCACTGGATCGCGCCCGAGCGGTCCTCGGGATTGGTGAAGGCGGGCAGCTTCACCGCCCAGCGCACGCCGCCGTCCACCGTCAGGCAGAGCAGCTCGGCATCGGTCGTCACCACGAAGATGTGGTCGCCGGCGACCCAGGGCATCTCCGTCGAGGAGACGTTGATCTCCCAGAAACGCAGGCCTCGGCGGAGGTCGTTCGCGTTCATCCGGCCGGAGTTGCCGACGGCGAAGACGAGGCCCCGGTCGATCACGGGATTGCCGCGGATCGAGGTGATGCCCGCCATCTGGTCGGTCCGTCGCAGTGCCGCGAGGCTGTCGCTCCACAGCTCCCGTCCGCTGTCGATCAGCAGCGCGGCGAGTTCGCCCGACGAATAGCCGACCACCGCGGCCATCCCGTCGCTGGCGGGAGCGGCACCGCCCAGCAGGGTCGCCTGCTCCTCGAGGGCGGTATGGGTCCAGGCGACGGTGCCGCTGTCGGCCCGCAACGCCAGCGTCTGGTTGTCCAGGCTCACCGCCAGGACCAGGCCGTTGATCGCGAGTGGCGCCGCCCGATAGGGCATCAGGCCGTTGTGGCGCCAGAGTTCCTGTCCGTTGGCGGGATTGAGAGCGACGACGGAGCCGAACCCGGTCGTCACGAACAGCCGGCCGTCGTCGTAGGCGAGGCCGCCGCCGAATCCGGCACCCCGGGCATCCTTCGGACGCAGGTCGACCCGCCAGACCCGGCTGCCGGTGTTGGCGTCGAAGGCGCTCACCTGCGTCCCCGCGTCCATCCCGTAGACGCGCCCCTCGGCGACGATGGGTTGGGCCAGGATGTAGCCGTCGCTGGATTCGCCACTGCCCAGCGAGGACGTCCAGGCGACCCGCGGGCTCTCGGTCCAGGCCAGGCTTCCGAGGTTGTGCTGCGCATTGCCGCCGCTCTGCGGCCAGGCGCCGTTCTCCACCGGCGCCGGCACCGGCACGGCCTGTCCGGCAAGCGCCGGATCGACCTGGGCCCCGAACTGCCCGGTCAGGACCGGCACCCGCTTTCCAGGCAGCGGCGGCGCCTCGCTCTCACCCAGCCAGCCGAGGCTGCCACAGGCGCCCAACAGCAGGGGCAGGGCGATGATCGGAAGGAAGATGCGCAAGCCAGCCATCGCTTACTCCGGCAGTGTGGCCAGGATCCTGGTCGCTCTCTGGCGGGCGGCGGGGGGAGCGCCCGGATTGTCAGCGATCTCGCGGAACCGCTGCTGCGCCGTGGCGGTGTCGCCCTCGCGCAGTGCGATGAGCGCCGTCATTTCCAGCGCCAGGGACTGGAATGGCGCTTCGGGGGCCAGCAGCGGTGTCAGTTGCGCCGTGAGTTCGGCCGCGTCCCCACTGTCCACCCGGTACTGCACCGACAGCAGGGTCGCCAGCTGGCGGTAGATCGACGGCGCGCTGCTGTCGGCGATCCGCTGCCACGCCGCAATAGCTTCGTCCCGCTTCCCGTCCTCCGCCAGCAGCCGGGCTTCTTCGAAGGCGGCGAGCAGGCCGTAGCCGCCGCTGCCGGGGGCGGCCAGAGACTTGAGATCATCGATCGCCGCCTGACGGTCGGTCGAGACCTGTTCCAGGATTTCCGCGTAGCGGTTCGAGGCCTGCGTGCGTTCGCTGGACTGCCAAGCCTTGTAGGCTTCATAGCCACCTACGCCGACGACGACCAGGACCACCACCGCGCCGACCAGCCAGCCGTACCGCTTGAAGAAGCGGACGGTCTGCTCCTTGCGAACCTCCTCGTCGACTTCGCGAAAGATGTCGGCCACGCCGCTCCGCTCCCTTTGTCGTCCGTATCTTGCGGGACAAGGGTCGATAGCAGCCGGCCCGCCGCCCGGCAAGCCGACCCTGCCTTTCGCGAGAGGCCGGTGCGACGGCCCTTCCCGGGATTCCGCCCGGAAGGCTGGTCTCGCCGGGGCGCTTCTCGTACCGTAAATTGCGGGCATCGCTCCTTTCCCCGCTACCTGCGGTGAGAGACAGGAGGGGCGGCCGGGGCTGTTTCAACCCTCCCGGCAGTTCGAACACCCACCAAAAAGTTCTTGAGAAGAAAATTTGTTGCTTTTATCGCCTTCGTAGAACACACGCATCGGACGTGCCGGCTCGCAGCGATCAAGATCACACGCCGTACGGTGATGACCGGCATGGCGGCGGGGGCCGCCGCGACGGCGGCGACCGGGGGGCTGCCCCTGCCGTGGGTGTCGCGCCGCCATGCCATGGCGGCCGACCCGATCGTCCTCGGGCTGCCGGTCTCGCAGACCGCGGCCGCGGGCGTCGCGGACGACCAGGATCACCTGAACGGTACCATCCTGGCGCAGGAGGAGATCAATGCTTCGGGCGGTATTCTCGGGCGCGAACTGAAGCTGGTCACCGTCGACGTCGACAAGCTGTCGCCCGAAAGCTGCGTGGCGGCCATCCGTTCGCTGGTGGATGCGAAGGTGCACGCCATCTCCAACGCCTTCCTCTTCGTCCCCATCCCGGCGATGGACGCCTCGGCCGGCTACAAGTGCCCCTACCTGCAGGGGAACACCCAGCGTGCGGCGACCGAGGCGGTGAAGGCCGATCCGGAGAAGTACAGCCATGTCTTCCAGACCGATCCTTCCGAAGTCCACTACGGCTACACCTTCCCGACCTGGCTGCAGGACATGGAGGACCTCGGCGTCTGGAAGCCGATCAACAACGGCGTCCACATCGTCCAGGAACAGATCGCCTACAACCAGACGATCTCCAGGACCTGCCAGGAAGCGCTGAAGAGCAGCCGCTTCGAACTCGCCGGCATCACCGACATCCAGTTCCCGGTGCAGGACTGGGGGCCGGTGATCCAGGACATCCACCGCATCGGCGCCGGCGCCATCATGATCGACCATTGGGTCGCCGCCGAGTACGCCGCCTTCTGCAAGCAGTTCCAGGCGAATCCGCTGAAGGGCTCGCTGGTCTATCTGCAGTACGGACCCTCCCAGCCGGAGTTCCTCGATCTCGCCGGGCGTGCGGCCGAAGGCTTCTGCTGGAGCACGGTCCTCGGCGTCTACGCCGACGAGAAGGGCAAGGCCTTCCGCGAGAAGTACAAGAAGCGGTTCCCTGGGACGATGGGCCTCTGTTACACGGGCAACGGCTACGACATCGCCTACTACCTCAAGGCGGCCTGGGAGGCGACCGGCGACCCGTCCAACTTCAAGGCGGTGTGCGACTGGGTCCGCGTGAACCCGTTCCGCGGCGTCTGCGGGTACATGGACATGAACAACGCCTACCAGGAGGCCGCCCACTATCCGGACAACGGCCATGCTGTGACCGCCACCGAGCTGGAGAAGGGCATGAGCCAGCTCTACTTCCAGGTGCAGGACCGCGAACACAAGATCATCTACCCCGACGTCCTGAAGCAGAGCGCCCTCCGGCCGTCCCCCTGGTGGTGATCGGGGGGCAGCGCGTCCATGCCGCCGGCCGTCGCCGCCCTCGCCAACCCGCTGTTCGAATGTCGGAGCATCTTTCTCGATCTTGGCGGCAGGGAGATCCTCAAGGACATCTCCCTGTCCGTCGCCACCGGTGAGGTTCTTGGCATCATCGGCCCGAACGGAGCCGGCAAGACCAGCCTGCTGGAGGTTCTCTCGGGCCGGATCGCGCCGAAGAGCGGAACGGTCCGCTACCGCGACGAGGACGTGACCGGGCTGCGCCTGCATCAGCGGGCGCGGAGGGGGATCGGCAGAACCTACCAGACGCCTGTCGTGCCCGAGGATCTCACCGTCGGCGAGGTGCTGAAGGCGGCGCGGCAGGCCTATCGCCCCTATCTCACCCGCCACCACGCGGAATGGGGCTGTGAACTGGTGGGTCTCCACGTCGACGAGGACCTGCCGGCCAGCCAGCTCGAGGCGCTCAACCGCCGCAAGCTTCTGTTGGCGTGCCTCGTGATGCGGCGGTGCCCGATCCTGCTGATGGACGAGCCGGCGGCGGGCCTCATCAACTCCGAGATCGACGAGATCGATCACCTGATCCGCCTCTTCTCGAAGGAAATGAATGTGTCGATCATCATCGTCGAGCACCGGATCGAGTTGCTCGACACCATCGCCGACCGGGTCATGGTGATGGACGCCGGGGAGAAGATCGCCGAGGGCGAACTGGCCGACGTCCTCGACGACCCGACCGTTAACGCCGCCTATTTCGAGAACGTGGCCGAAGGCCAGCTCGAATGAGCGCGGCGGCACCGGCCGCACCGCCGTCGGCCGGCGCGGTGCGGCGCGAGGTCCTGAAGGTCACGGGGCTGTCGGCCGGCTACGGCCCGATGCGGGTGATCCACGATCTGGACCTGACCGTGGCTTCGGGCGAACGCCTCGGCATCGTCGGCCTCAACGGGCACGGCAAGTCGACGCTCTTCCTGGCGATCGCCGGCCTCACCGGCTGGCAGCGTGGGTCGATCCTGCTCAACGGGGTCGAGGTCGGCCGCACCCGCAGCCAGGGGCCCGGGCGCTACACCCATCTCGTGGTGCGCAACGGCTTGGCCCTCATGCCTCAGGGCGACGAGATTTTCTTCGGCCTGACCGTGGAGGAGCATCTGGACAGCGGCGCCTTCACGCCGCGGGCGTGGAAGGAACGGGCCAAGCGGAAGGAGCGGGTGCTCGAGATCTTCCCGCCCCTGCGCAAGCTGATGGGGACGCCTGTCGGCCGGCTTTCCGGCGGCGAGCGCCGCATGGTGTCCCTGGGGCGCGGGCTCATGGCCGACGCCTCTCTCTTCCTCGTCGACGAGCCGTCGCTGGGGCTGGCGCCCAAGATCGGCAAGGGCGTCCTGGATGCGCTGATGAGCGTCGAACTGGGCGCTTCCGCCATGGTGATCGCCGAGCAGAACGTGGCCCTGCTGGAAGGCCGGGTCGACCGGATCATCGGCATGCACGCCGGCAAGCTGAAGGGCGAGGCGTCCGTGTCGCTCTCCGACCAGCGGCGCAGGGAGCTGTGACGTGAATCTCGGGTTCGTACTGGTAAACGCCCTGACCCTGGCCTGCATCTACGGCACGCTGGCGATCGGGCTGTCGATCACCTGGTCCAGCCTCGGCCTGATCAACATGGCCTACGGCTTCATCTTCGCCGCCTCCGGCTACGGGGCCTGGCTCTTCGCCGAGTACGTCTTCGACAACGGCATCGCCGTCATGGCGGCCGGTATCCTCACGGGCGCGCTCGGCGGCGTGCTGGTCTGCGCCCTGGCCTTCATCCCGATCCACGACAAGCCGAACTTCACGGTGCGTGGCCTGATCGCCACCCTGGCCATCAGCCTGATCGGGACCCAGGGGCTGCTCTGGTGGTTCGGCCCCCGCTCGAAGTCCCTGCCCGAGATCTTCGGCTTCTGGCAGATCAAGCTCGGCGACGTCGTGATGACCTCCAACGTGGTCGGTGCCGTCGTCTCGTCGATCGTGCTTCTCGCCCTGGCCCTCTGGTGGATGAAGTCGAGCCGTCGGGGCCTCGAGATCCGGGCGATGATGATGAACCCGCACGCGGCGGCGCTGGTCGGCATCGGCGTGCGGCGCACCGGCTTCTCCGTCATGGCGCTGACCGGCGCCATGGCCGGTCTCGCCGCGGTGCTGTTGTCGCAGACCTACTACGTCAGTCCCTTCGCCGGCCTGACCCCGCTGATCAAGGGGCTCAGCGTCGCGCTCTGCGGCGGCCTGGGCAGCGTGACCGGGGCCGTCATCGCCGCGGCCGTCCTCGGCCTCAACGAGGCCTTCACCGCCTCCCTGTTCGGCGGCCAGTACGTCCTGATCACGCAGTTCCTGCTGATCATCGTCATCATCCTGATCCGGCCGCGCGGCATCGCCGGAATCCTCGACAAGGCGCGGGAGGCCTGAACCGCCATGGAACGGGTCTGGAAGAATCCCATCGCCGACTGGGAGCCTGGCGAATCGGTCGACGACGTCCCGATCGGCGAGTGGCAGGACCCACAGCAGCCCTGGCGGGACACGCGGCAGTCGAAGACCCCGCTCTACAAGGTCGGCCGGCTGCGCTGGTACCTGAAACTGCCGGGCCACGGCGGACGGCTCTGGCATCGTGCCCGCTACTGGCCGACCCGCCGGCGCATGCTGCACATCCGCGGGGAGTACAACCGCAAGACTCTCCGGCGGGAGAAGTACGTCATCGACAAGCGCCCGATCTTCTGGGCGCTGGGGCTGGTGGCCCTGCTCCTGGCGCCGCTGTTCGTGCCGGAGAGCCTCACCAACACGCTGTTCAACGCCGGCGCCATCTTCGGCATCTATGCCGCCATCAACCTCTGCTGGATGCTGGTGATCGGCACCGCCGGGATCTATTCGCTGGCGAGCTACGCCATCGTCGGCGCGGCCGCCTACGGCAGCGCCTACCTGTCGATCCAATGGGGCCTGCCCTGGTGGGTGCTGCCGTTCATCGGCGGGCTGGTCGGCCTGGTGTTCGGCTTCGTCATCGCCATCCCGGCGACGCGGCTCGACGGCTTCTACTACGCCCTGCTGACGCTCGGGCTGACCGAGCTCTGCCGGGTCTACGTCATCCAGTCGCGGGTCTTCGGTTCGGCGACGGGGGGCCTCTACGGCGCCGACAGCTACATTCCCGACACCTGGTCGTCGGAGGGGCAACTGATCCTGGGCTATTACGCGTCGCTCGTGGTCATGCTGGCCGCCCTCTTCCTCTACCGTTTCGTCAACGGCAAGCGGCTGGGGCGCATCCTGCGGATGGCGCCCGAGAAGCGCGAGGCCTTCGCCGAGGCGACGGGCGTCAACTACCGGCTCGCCCGCATCCAGGTCTTCATCATCTCCTCGATCGCGCTCGGCTGTATCGGCGGCTTCTACGCCTCGCACTTCCGCGGCGCCTCCCCGTCGCTCTTCAGCTTCGACACCGTGCTTCTCGGGCTCGCGATGCTGGTGATCGGGGGGATCGGCCGGGCGGACGGTGCGGTCGCCGGCACCTTCATCGTGGTGGTGCTGGACAAGGTGCTGATCGACCTGGGGCCGCTGCGGCTGATCCTGATCGGCCTGATCATGCTGCTGGTCGTGCTCTTCCTGAAGTCCGGTATCTTCGGCATCCGCATGCAGTTCAGGACGTGGCGGCTGAAGAAGAAGAGCGAGAACCGGTCCTCACGGGCCGAGAAAGGAGGCGAGATGTTGCCTGAAGAAGCGACCGAGGCCGACGACAAGGACGCCATCTACTGGCGCCGCTTCGACAAGATGCAGCGCGACTACCTGAAGCGCCTGGTCTCGCCCGAGATCATCGAGGAGCACAGGCGCAATCCGCTCGGGCAGCACAGCGAGGCCCTGGAACGCCTGCTCGGCTACTTCCGCCGCCATCCGCAGCAGGACAAGTATGCGGTCGAGGTCATCGAACCCTTCAAGGCCTACCGAATCGTGGCCTTTTCCGGGCACAGGGGCGTCGCCCCCCGGGTGGTGGAGGAGAAGACCTATCCCTCGCCCGAGGCGGCCTACCACGGGGTCTTCATGCGCCGCGTGCAGGACCTGCTGGAGTCCTGACCGCCCCCTGACCGCCGCAGCGCTCCGCCGCCGACGCGGCCCTTCCCAACACTGCGAAAGACGTCATGGCTGAGATCAAGCTCTTCGGGTACACCGACCGCATTTCCGTCAAACCCGGCGAAAGCCTCGCCTTCCACGTCAATGCGGACGGCACCGACACGGCCGAGGCTCAGCTCGTCCGCATCATCCACGGCGACCAGCATCCGGCCGGCCCCGGCTTCGTCGAGCAAGAGGTGCCCTGCGCCGACAACGGAACCTGGGCGGTGGAGAAGCAGTACACCCAGGTGGGCTCCTTCCTGCGGGCCGAGGACCCTGGCGGCAAGCTGAAGCTCGACGGCGACTTCACGCTCTACGCCTTCATCCACCCGACCCTGCCGAAGGTCGGCGCGCGGCAGGCGCTGCTCGGCCGCTGGGACATCTACAAGAACCAGGGCTACTGCCTGGGCATCAATCAGAAGGGCATCCTGGAGTTCTGGGTCGGCAACGGCAGCGAGATCGACTACGTGGCGGCCGAGGTGCCGCTGTTCGAATTCCATTGGTACTTCGTCGCGGTCAGCTTCGACCGCGGATCCGGGGCGGCGACGATCTATCAGGAGTCCGTCGGTAACCGCTACAACAGCCGCCTCGGCCGCGTGGCGCCGATCGACTACCGCTCCCACGTCCGCGAAAACTTCCGCTTCCGGCCGTCGCACGGCGAGGACACGCCGTTCCTGATGGCGGGCGCCTGGGACTGGCACCAGATCCGCGGCCACTTCGTCGCCCAGGGTTATTGCGGCAAGATCGACCGGCCGGGGGTCCACGGACGGGTTCTCTCGCGCGAAGAGCTCGACGCGATCCGCCTGGGCGGCGAGCCGCCAGCGGACGGACTGGTGGCCTACTGGGATACGACGGCCGGCTACACCGATCAGGGCATCGGCGACACGGTGATCGACACCGGTCCCCACGGCCTGAACGCACAGGGCTACAACCGGCCGGTGCGGGCGCAGACGGGCTGGAACTGGAACGGCCGCAACGACTGCTTCCGGCTGGCGCCGCAGGAGTACGGCGGCGTCGAGTTCCACGTCGACGCCATGATCGACTGCAACTGGAAGGTGACGCGGACCGTCCGGCTTCCCGACGACCTGCGCAGCGGCGTCTACGCCATGCGGCTGCGGGCGGGCCCGGGCCGGGGGCTCGCCGAGGAGCACGTGGTCTTCTTCGTGCGCCCGAAGCAGCCCAAGGGCCGCATCGCCATGCTGATGCCGACGGCGAGCTATCTCGCCTATGCCAACGAGCACCTGAGTTTCGACGCACAGATCGTGCAGTCGATGACCGGCCAGCCGCCGATCGTCGCCGAGCACGACATCGAGATGTACCAGAACCCCGAGTTCGGCCTGTCGACCTACGACAGCTACATGGACGGCCTGGGCGTCTGCTACAGCTCCTACCACCGGCCGATCATCAACATGCGGCCGAAGCACCGCATCTCCTCGATGGGCACGACCTGGCAGTTTCCGGCCGACCTCTCCATCGTCGCCTGGCTGGAGCACCGCGGCTACGACTACGACATCATCACCGACGAGGACATCGACCGGGAGGGGATCGACTGCCTGCGCCCCTACAAGGCCATGCTGACCGGTACCCATCCGGAGTACGTCTCCGAGCGGATGCTCGACGCCACGGAGGACTGGGTCGCCGAGGGCGGCCGGCTGATCTACATGGGCGGCAACGGCTTCTACTGGTGCGTCGCCTTCAGGGAAGACGAGCCCTGGTGCATGGAGGTGCGCAAGCTCGACGCCGGCATGCGCGCCTGGGCTGCCATGCCGGGTGAGCACTACCTGGCGACGACCGGCACAAAGAGCGGCCTCTGGCGCATGCGCGGCCGGGCGCCCCAGAAGCTGACGGGCGTGGGCTTCATCGCCGAGGGCTTCGACCACAGCCAGCCCTTCCGGCGCATGCCCGACAGCTACCACCGCACGGCCTCCTGGATGATGGAGGGCATCGAGGGCGAGATTATCGGCGACTTCGGCCTGGCCCACGGCGGCGCGGCGGGGCTGGAGCTCGACCGCTACGACCTGAAGCTGGGCACGCCGCCGCACACCAAGATCGTCGCCTCCTCGGGCGGCCACACCGACACCTACGTGCTGGTGACCGAGGAACTGCTCTACGCCTACCAGGGTCTGGTGGGCTCCCAGGACTACCGCATCCGCGCGGACATCACCTATTTCACCGCGCCCAACGACGGCGCCGTCCTGTCGACCGGCTCGATCGCCTTCGGGCAGGCCCTGCCGGTCAACAACTTCGACAACAACGTCTCCCGCCTGCTGCGCAACGTGCTCGACGCCTTCGCCCGGCCGGGGCCGCTGCCGGGTCACCGCTGGGTGGAAGAGGAAAAGCAATGGCGGTGACGCAGAGTTTACTCTCGGTATGGTAGAAGATAGCCCGGCCAATCAGCGATTTCTCCTTCCAAGTCTGTTCTTTCTCTGCCGCTTACGGTAGTTGACCGCGGCGATCACCTTTCGGTCGTGCGGGTGCGTGCCCACCTGCAACGACCAGGGAACAGAGGGAAGGTTTCTTGGCAGAGTCTGTGGTTATCGTCGGGGATCTCGGCACGGGGTCTCTCCGCGTCGCGGCCGTTTCGTCCACTGGAGAGGTCGTCGCGGCCGAGGTCGCCGAGCTGTCGGTCGACGAGCCACAGCCGGGCTGGGCGGAGCTGGAGCCCGAACGGTGGTGGCGGGCGCTCGCCGAGGCCACCGGGCGGGTGCTCGATGCCCTGCCGCCCGGCTGCCGGGCTGACGGCCTCTGCCTGTCCGGTGCGACCCGCGCCCAGGTGCTGCTGGACGGAGCGGGGCACGTGCTGCGGCCGGCCCTGCTGTTCCGCGACCGGCGGTCGGCGGTGGAGGCGGAGACCCTGGCGGCGGAGGCCCCGACCGACGATCCGGCCGAGCGCATCACCGCCTTCCATCCGCTCGCCCGGCTGGCCTGGATCGAACGGCACGAGCCCGACGTCTTCGCGCGCGTCGCGACCCTGCTGGAGCCCAAGGACTGGCTGAACTTCCGCCTGACCGGCGCCCTGGCGGCCGACGCCGTGACCTACTCGCGCTTCGACAGCCTGCTGGGGCTCGACGGCGTACTGCCGCCGCGGCTGCGGCGGCTGGTGGCGCTGCTCGACCTCGAGCGCCGCTGGCCGTGGCAGCTCGTCGGCCGGATCAACGCCCGCGCCGCGCCCTTCGACCGGCTGCAGGGGCTGCCGGTCTTCGCCGGTGCCATGGACACCTGGGCGGCGGCGGCCGGGGCCGGGGTCGTCGCACCCGGCCAGGCCTACGACGTCGCCGGCACCTCGGAGGCGGCGGGGCTGCTGACGGACCGCAGGCGCCGGCTGCCCGGCCTCATGTCGGTGCTCTGGGCCGCGGGGGTGTACCACGTCGGCGGGCCGACCCAGGCGGGTGCGGACTCCGCCGCCTGGGCGCACGGGGTGCTGCGGGCCGAGGGGCGCCTCGACGCTGCCGTCAACCGGGCCGGGGCGCTCGAGCCCGATCCGGATCGGCCCGTCTTCCTGCCCTACCTGGCGGGCGAGCGGGTGCCGGTCTGGCGCTCGGACCTGCGCGGCGTCTTCTGGGGGCTGAGCCGCAGCCAGGGCGCCGACGACCTGCTCTGGTCGGTGCTGGAGGGGGTGGCGCTGGCCGTCCGCGACATCCTGAGCCTGGCGGCGGACGGCAGCGGCATCGCCTTGCACGAGGTGCGGGTGTGCGGCGGCGGCGCCCGCAGCGACGGCTGGTGCCAGCTCAAGGCCGACGTGCTGGGGCTGCCGGTGCTGCGGCCGCGTACCACCGAGACCGGCCTGCTCGGTGCGGCCCTCTGTGCGCTGATCGGGCTCGGCCGCGACGCCGACCTGACGAGCGCCGCGGCCCGGCTCTGCCACATCGAGCGGGCCTTCGAGCCGCGCCCCGCCCATCGCGCCCTCTTCGGCGAGCGCGCCGCCCTCTACCGCCGCCTCAAGGGCTGGGCCCTGCAGGGCTGAGCTTTGAACTCAAGCGTTGGGAACGGCGATCGGCCGGATGCACTCCGACCTTACCAGATGGCGGGGTGACAGAGCCCCCTCTTCAGCTTAAACGCTGAACATAATGCACGTGAGGGGCGAGTTCGTCGGCAATGAAGATGCACGGACCAGAGATCCTCGTTCGAACCCTGTCGAGGCCGACCCGACAGGATAGCTTCGGCAATCACTGGCAGTACCACTCGCGAAGCGACCACCACTCGAAGGTCGCCTGCTGGGGCGTCATCTTTGACCTTCTGCTCTCGTGCCCGCTGTTGCGGAGGCACGTCGAAGCCGGCGTCGTGCGTTTCGGCATCAATCACGAGATGCGTGACTTTGTGCACGACAGAAAGAAGAACCTCGATTTGGTGCTGTGTACCGCGGCCGGGGAGGCGCGGGGTCGGGGCGGCAGAACCCTCGCCGCAATGGCAGACGATTACGGTATCGAACCCACGGAGCAAGAGCGCGAAGCCCTTGTCGCACTCCCCGAATTGCGACGCGGTGCCGTAGCGAGCGTTCTCATGGCTCTGGAGGCGAAAGCCTGCATGACCGCGCATCAGCGGGCGCTTCCGCGGCTCTACGATGAGTTGAACTCGTCGCACCTGACCGTGCACGGGGCCACCGATCAAGCGATCGCCGCGGGCTTCGTCATGGTGAACGTGGCGCCCCGCTATCTCAGCCCCGACCTCAACAAGAAGAACTATCCCTCCGATCCCCAGTGGAGCCTGCACAACCAGCCGCGCGACGCTTCTCTGGCAGTCGAGAAGGTGCGCCAGCTCCCGAAGAGGTCCAGAACGGGTGATGCGGGTTACGATGCTCTGGCCATCATCGTCGTCGACTGTGCGAACGACGGTTCTCCAGCGCGGTTGATTCCCGACTCACCCGCGCCGCAGCCGGGAGACATCTACCACTACGCCTCCATGATCGACCGGCTGGCACACACCTACGCGACGCGTTTCAAAGATCTTTGAAAGCCGTTCGCACAGCTCCGGACTCCTTTCGCTCTGGCACTCCCAGATGATCGCCACCCTGTATCCCGCTCTCCGGAGGTCGCGGATCGCTCGGGCGTCTCTTCGCCTGTTGGCCGCGAACTTCTCTCGCCAGAACGCCCTGTTCGCCTTGGGTATCGTTGCGCGCTTACAGGCTCGGTGCTGGTGCCAGAAGCAGCCGTGCACGAAAATGGCCCACCGGCGCTTGCGGTTGGCGAAGTCGGGGGAGCCTGGAAGGGCCCGGACGTTCAGCCGGTAGGCATGTCCTTGCTCCCTCAAAGCGACAGCCACCGCCAGTTCGGCTGCCGTACCTTTCTGGCGGACCCGCCCCATCAGAACGCTTCGAACCGCACCCGGCTTGTTCGGCCTCATTCAGCCGCGAGTGCAGGAAAAACGGAGGACGCCGAGCCTCGGCTTCCGCTCCGCTCCAGTCGCGCCAAGTGGGCGCGTAGCCGATCGAGAAACCCGGGCACGAAGCGCAGGCTGCTCCGGTCGGTTCTAGAGAGAAAGCCTCTTGTCGCACGCTCGGACAGTGCCTTGCCGTCGAATTGCAGGAAAGTCGCCAGCGATGGCCGGGCATGCCACTCCGGGAAGGGCCCTATGACGACCTCCAGACGGCGTTCTCCATCGAACCGTGCCGCTCGGGGCCACCGGCTCGCAGCCGGCAACGGGCGGTCTCGGTCCTTCTGGTGCTCCCCAGGAAAAGACAGGCGTCGGCCGAGCCATTCGGCAACCGGCACCGTCACCGCGTTTCCGATCAGGGACCAGCGGAGGGACGATCGGCCGGATCTCGCCGCGGGCTCTGTCCAATCGGCATCGAAGCCCTGTAATCGCTCCGCATCGCGTATGTCCGGTGTAATCACCCTGCCATCCGGAAGAAGGATCGCCGGCGGTGACGCAATGCCCACCGTCGACCCGTTCTTCAGTGTCGGTATCGCATCGGGTGCCCAGCCGAGGCCTCGTATTCCCTCGGTCCAGTAGAAGCCATGCGCGTGGGTGTCCAGTGCGGTCCGCCTTTCGGGCGCGGCCGCTTCGTCGGCAAAGACCACATCCGCTGGATCGACATCGGTGGTGGTGGCTACCAGCACCACCCGCTCGCGGCGCTGGGGCACGTAGGCGAGAGAATTGACGACCCTGTAGGCCCAGCGATAGCCACGCTCCTCCAAGGCATCCACCAGCGTCTGCAGGCCGCGCCCCTTGTCCAGATGAAGCATGAAGGAGACGTTCTCCAGCACCACCCAGGGAACGGGTCGCCTGTCCAGAAGGCGAAAGACCTCGCCGACGAGGCTTGATCGCTTCCCTGCGATACCGGCGGTCATGCCGGCCTGACTCAGGTCTTGGCAGGGAAAGCCGGCCAATACCGCCTCAGTTTCAGCGGGCAGATCCGGAAGCCGTACGACATCGGGCTCCAGAGGGACATCGGGGAAGCGGGCTGCCAAGACGGCCTTCGCCGGTTCCCATACCTCACAGAGCAGAACGGACTCATGCCCGGTCTTCGCCAAGCCGGCCTCGAGTCCTCCAATTCCTGCGAAAAGCCCTGCGACCTTCATACCACTCCCTCGCTCGGCGGCAGCTTAGGGTGCATTCCCGATTCGGCGCGTTCGTGCTCCCTCCTGATGATGTCATGTTCTCATATTGTTCTGGCCGGGCCAAGACTCTCTACCGCCGTGACAGCAGCAGGACTGCGGCGAAGGCGGCGAGCACCAGGCCGGCGCTGAGGGGGGCGGCGGCGGCGCCGGCCAGATCCATGGCGAAGGCGGTGGCGGAGGAGCCGGCGCCCGAGCCGACCGCGTAGGCGAGCGAGAAGGCCGCACCCCCCGCCACCAGCAGGCCGCCGGTGAACTGGCTGCCCAGCAGGGTGAGCGCGCAGGTGTAGAGGGCGAAGGCGGCGATGCCCATGAGGGCGAAGACGGCCAGCAGGCCCGGCTCCCAGTCCAGCAGCGGCAGGGCGAGGTAGCTGCCGGCGGCCAGGGCCGCGGCGGCCGCCGTGACGGCCTTGCGCGGCAGGCGGTCGAGCAGCAGGCCGACCAGGGGCTGGGCGGCGGCGGTCGACAGCGCCATGGCGGTGACGCTGACCGCGGCGAAGGCGTCGCTGTGCCCGGTCTTCACGAAGTAGACCGGCATGACGGCGATGGCGGTGATGTCGGCGAAGCCGAAGGCCGCCACCATCGCGACCAGCAGGGGCGCCTGCCGCGAGAACAGCAGCAGGGCGCCGCCCGGGGCGGGCGCCGGCCGGGTGCGCGTGCGGCGGGTCAGCAGGGCGGTGAGGAAGCCCACCAGCGCCACGTAGACCGCCACCATGGCGAAGGCGAAGCCGCTCTCGGTGCCGAACAGCGGGATGGCCAGCGGGCCGGCGGCGAAGCCGGCGCACATGCAGCCGCCGTAGACGCCGGTCACCCGACCGCGCAGCCGGTCGGGCACGGCGGCGTGCAGCCAGGCCTCGCTCATCATGTGGATGACGCTGACGGCGAAGCCGAGCACGAAGCGCGAGGCCGTCCAGACCAGGAAGGACTCGCTGACGGCGAAGGTGGCGAGGCACAGGGAGGCGACCAGCAGGCTGGCGATGATCAGCCGGTCGCCGCTGGCCAGCGCCGTCAGCCGCCGGACCGCCAGGGTCGAGACGGCGATGCCGGCGGCGAAGGCGCCGGCGTTGAGGCCGATCAGCGCGTCCGGCACCGCCCGGCTCTCCATCACCAGGGACAGCAGCGGATAGGTCAGGCCCTGGGCCACGGTGAAGGTGGTGACGCCCAGGGTGACGGCGACGATCGCCGCCCAGTCGGGCGCGGCGGCGTGGTCCAGGGTGGCGGCGGTGCTCTGCATGGGTCGGCCTCTCTCAGGCCGCCGATCTACGCCCCCCACCGGACCCTGTCGATGGGCCGCCGGGCAGAGCCGGCATGCGGGCGCCGCCGCCCTTTCATTGAATTCGGCCGCCTGTTCGTCGGTTTCGAGAGCGGCGCCTTGGACATCCCTCGCCACCAGCGCCGCCCGGCGGTTGCCGTGCGGGGCGCGGCGGCTATCCTGCCGGACGCCACAGCTGATCGAGCCCTGCGTGCCTTCCTCCGCCTTCCCGTCCGCCTCCACCCGGTCCAAGTTCAGGCTGGCTGCGTCCAGGCCGGCCGCGTCATGAACCACCTCCTCGCCCGGTTCGGCACGCCGCTGGCGGGGCTGGCGCTGTTCCTCGTCTTCGCGCTAGCTTCCGACAACTTCTTCACCCTGGCCAACCAGCTGACGATCCTGCGGCAGGTCTCCTTCCTGCTGATCCTGGCGGTCGGCTTCACCTTCGCGCTGATCGCCGCCGAGCTCGACCTCTCCTTCGGCTCGGTCGCCAGCCTGGCGGGCGTGGTGACGGGCGGGCTGGTGCACTTCGGCTATCCCATCGTGCCGGCGATCCTCGCCGGGCTGGTGACGGCCACCGCCTTCGGACTGGTCAACGGCCTGCTGGTCACCGTCGCCAAGATCCCCTCGCTGATCGCCACCCTGGCCACCGGCTCCATCGCCACCGGCCTCGCCTTCGCGGCGACCAACGGCGTCGCCTGGGTGGGCCGCTGGGACCCGTCCTTCGTCTGGCTCGGCCGCGGCCGCCTCCTCGGCCTGCCGGTGCTGATCGTCTGGTCGCTGCTGACCGTCGCGCTGGCCTGGTTCGTGGTCGGGCAGACCCGCTTCGGCGTCTGGCTGACCGCCACCGGGGAGGCCGACGAGGCGGCCCGGCTCGCCGGGGTCGCCGTGCGGCGCATGAAGGTCTGGGCGCTGACCCTCTCGGGGCTCTGCGCCGGCGTCGCGGCGGTGCTGCTGACGGCGGCGCTCTCCTCCGCCGCGCCGACCTCGGCCGACGACTTCCTGATGTCGGGCATCGCCGCGGTACTGCTCGGCATGACCATGTTCACGCCGGGCAAGGCCAACGTGCCGGGCACCGCCGTCGGGGCGCTGATGATCACCGTGCTGTCGAACGGCCTGGTGCTGCTGGGCGCACCCTATTTCGTGCAGGACATCGCGCTCGGTGTCATCATCCTGCTGTCGGTGGCCCTGTCGGCCTCGACGCTGAAGAAGGCCGCGTTCGGCCTGTAGACCGGGAGGAGGGGTTCATGAGGGTAGTACGGGGGATGGTTCTCGCGGGGGCGGCCGCGCTCGGCCTCGCCGTCGGTGCCGGCAAGGCCATGGCCTTCGACCTGGGCGTCATCGCCTTCCAGATGTCGTCGGAAACGCACGCGCGCGTCGCCAACGCCGTGGCCGAGGCGGCCAAGGCCAAGGGCTGGAACGTCACCCTGCTGAACTCCGCCGGCTCCATGCCGGAGCATGCGGCGCAGATCGAGAACCTGACCCAGGCCAAGGTCGACGCCCTGGTGATCGCCATGGGCAAGCCGATCGAGATGGACGCCCAGATGCAGGCGGCCAAGGAGGCCGGCATCCCGATCGTCACGGTGATGAGCGGCGCCAGCCCGCACGCCCTCTTCGACATCCAGGTCAACGAGTACCAGGTGGGCGCCACGGCCGCCCTCTACCTGCTCGGGCAGCTCCGCTACCAGGGCAACATCCTGGAGGAGCGCTTCGAGGGCAACGTCGGCACCCGCATCCGCGGCCGAATCCTCGACGCCGTGCTGGCCGAGAACCAGGCGGTGAAGGTGCTGGGCACCCACTCCATGGCGCGCACCGCCAGCTGGCGCGACGACGTGCGTGCCGGCATGGAGGCCCTGCTGCTGCAGAACCAGGGCAAGGTCGACGGCATCTGGGCCTCCTTCGACGGGCAGGCCTACATCATCGACGACCTGCTGTCGGCCCAGGGCGCCACCAAGGGCGACCCGGTGCTGGTGTCGATCGACGGCGGGCCGGAGACCTACCGCCGCATCGCCGACCCCAACTCGACCCTGATGGCCACCGTTGCCATCCCCTTCGAGGACATGGGCGAGGCGGCGGTCGACCTGATCGACCGCATCGTCGTGCAGGGCCAGCCGGTGGAGGGCCTGGTGCCCGGACCCTACCTGCTGATGGACGCCGAACTGGTCGACCCGTCCAACGTCGGCGACTACCTGAAGCCCTGACCTTGCCGGCCGACGTCCCCATCCTGGAGCTGCAGGGCCTCGCCAGGAGCTACGGCCCGGTCGAGGCCCTGCGCGGCGTCGACCTGGCCGTGCGGCGGGGCGAGACCCTGGCGATCTGCGGCGACAACGGCGCCGGCAAGTCGACCCTGATCCGCATCGTCTCCGGCGCGCAGCCGCCCTCGGCGGGCCGGCTGCTGCTGGAGGGGCGGCCGGTCGCCTTCCGCTCGCCGGCCGACGCCCTGGGGCAGGGGGTGGCGACGATCTACCAGGACCTCGCCCTGGCGCCGCGCATGGCGGTCTACCAGAACGTCTTCCTGGGCTCGGAACTATTGCGCCGCAGCGGGGTGCCGGGGCTGAAGCTGCTCGACAAGCCGGCCATGCGGGCGGCGGCGCGCAGCTACCTGGAGCGCCTGCGGGTGCGCATCGACGACGTCGACCGGCCGGTGGCCTCGCTCTCCGGCGGCCAGCGGCAGGCGGTGGCCATCGCCCGCGCCCTGCGCTGGCAGGCGCGCTTCATCGTCATGGACGAGCCGACGGCGGCCCTGGGCGTGGCCGAGACGCGCAAGGTGCTGGACCTCATCCAGGAGGTGAAGGGCCAGGGCATCACCGTGCTGCTGGTCAGCCACAACATGCACGACGTCTGCGCCGTGGCCGACCGGGTGGCGGTGATGAAGGCCGGCCGCAAGGTGCACGAGCTCTCCACCGACGGCCTGACCCCCCAGGCGCTGGCCGGCCTGATCGCCGCCGACGAGCTGGCGGCGTAGGGAGGGGCGTACGGGGTGAGGCCGGTACAGGGCCGGCCGTTGCCGGCCTTCGGGGGCCGACGGGCGCACAAAGGGGGCGCGTCCACCACGCGCCGGCATCCTCGCCCCGAGCCTGCCGCCCCCTCCTCGCCCCGAGCCTGTCGCCTCCTTCCTCGCCCTGAGCCTGTCGCCTCCTTCCTCGCCCTGAGCCTGTCGCCCCCTCCTCGCCCTGAGCCTGTCGAAGGGCGGGTTTCGGACCGTCGGAACCCGGCATCGGCAGGGCCGTGGCAACCTGGCATCGTCACGGCGAGGGGCCCGCACGGGCGCCGTGGCCGTCCAAGGCCCAGCCGCTCCTCGTGGTTCGACGGGCTCACCACGAGGACGGCGCCCGCGCCCTCATAGTCTGGAAGGAACCCGCACCCCAGCCTCGTCCCGAGCCTGTCGAAGGACGCTTGGGTGAGGCCGAAACGCTTGCTGCCTCGGAAGGAGGCGGCGCCCGGGCGGGCCTGACTCCGCCGCGGCTCAAAGACCGGTTGCAGATGGCTCGGGCGCCTCGCGGCAAGGTGCGCCAGCCGGCCTGCCTGCGCAAGCCGGCGGCGGCCGCCGGAGGGGCTTCAACGAGGCCCAGGCAGCCACTGCCTTGGAGGCAGGAAACGCAGGACCCAGCCGTCGGCCTCGTGGGTGCTTCAATGAGGCCGAGGCATTACTGCCGCGGAAAGGACGTCTCGGAACTGACCGGAGTAGCGGCTGGACGAGCAGCTTCAATGAGGCCGAGGCATTACTGCCTCGGAAAGGAATAGGCAGCTGTAGCAGGTGACGTCCTGCGGCGCGTTGCTTCAATGAGGCCGAGGCATTACTGCCTCGGAAAGACCCGTGCTTGGAGCCGGCGCCGCGGCTCAGCGGCTTGCTTCAATGAGGCCGAGGCATTACTGCCTCGGAAAGCACCGTCTTGCCGGCGAGCGCGTGGGCAGAGTCGCTCAAGCTTCAATGAGGCCGAGGCATTACTGCCTCGGAAAGGGCCCCTCTCCAACCCCTTGAGTCGGCGAGGAAAACGGGGGCGTTTGCGAGCGCTGCGGAAAGCCCCCGGAGACAGCGTCATTCTGTTCCGGTTCCGTACCGGCTGTCAAGTCTTCACGATGTCAAAAAGCCGAGCGTCCACAGGGGCTTGCCGGATCTGCGAGCGCTGCCCGGGAATCTCGCGGCACCGGAGCGCTCGCGAAAGGCCGGCAGAACCCGCCCGGGAGGGCGGCCCCGCGATGATCCTACCACGGCACAATCCTACCACGCCGCCTTCTACCACGCCGCCGTCAGATGACGACGGCGCTGCGCTTCACCGCCTCGAAGGACTTGCCGAGGCTCTCCACGCGCGGGTCCACCCGGTCGGCCGGGCCGAGGTCGAGGATCAGCACGTGGTCCTCGCGGGCGTGGATCGTCTCGTCCAGGCGGCGGCCCAACTCGGCGCGCCGGCGGGCCGACAGGCGGCACTGGAACACCGAGAGCTGCAGCCAGCGGCCGTAGCCGTTCATCAGCTTGAACACCTGCCGCCAGCGCTTCTGGTCGGCGATGTCGTAGGTCACGATGTAGAGCCGCTCCTCCACCATCCTCAGCGCACCAGGTAGTGGGGATAGGCCTCGATCTCGCCGGTCAGATGGCGGCCGAGCAGGCGGGCCTGCACCTCCAGCAGGCGGCGCAGCGAGACGCGGTAGCCGAAGACGGGGTGCGTCACCTCCTGGTCCAGCCGGCGCTCGCAGGCGACGATCAGGGCGGCGGAGCGCACGGCCCTCGGCCGATGCCGCCGGCAGAGCCAGGTTCAGCCGCTGCACCGGACAGCAGGATGCCGGCGGCCAAAGGGTCCCGGCTGCGCCTAGGTCGTCTCCTCCCGCCCGGCGGCGGTGCCGAGCCGGGTCAGGGCATTGCGCAGAGTGCCGGAGGTGAAGGGCTTCTTCACCAGCGGCCGGCCGCGCAGCGCCGGGGGCAGGTCGAGCGCCTCGCCGTAGCCGGTGGCGAAGACGAAGGGGACGCCCTCGCGGGCCAGGCGCTCGGCCACCGGCAGGGACGTCTCGCTGCCCAGGTTGACGTCGAGCACCGCGAAGTCCGGCCGCTCCTGGTCGAGGAAGCGCAGGGCGTCGCTCACCGACGCCGCCTGACGGACAGGCCCGGCGCCCATCGCCAGCAGCATCTCTTCCGCATCGAGGGCGATGATCATGTTGTCCTCGACCAGCAGCACGCTGCCGCCGAGGGCCGCCCCGTCCTGCTCGGCGGGCGCCTGCCGGCCCGGTCCCGGCGGCTCGCCCGGCTGCAGGGTGATGAAGGCCGCAGGGACGAGGAAGCGCGCCCGGACACCCATCAGCTCGTAGTGGATCTCCGACTCGCCCTTCAGGTCGTAGCCGACCGCGCGCTCGATGATGGTGGTGCCGAAGCCGCGGCGCGACGGCGGCTTCACCGGCGGGCCGTTGCGCTCCTCCCAGTGCAGCTCGAGGGCGCCCGCCTGGTCGAGGGTCCAGGTCACCGCGACCGAGCCGCTCCGGTCGCAGAGCGCGCCGTACTTGGCGGAGTTGGTCATCAGCTCGTGGATGACGAGGGCGAGGGTGGTGAAGGCCTGGGGGTCGAGCAGGACGTTCGGCCCCTCCAGCAGCAGCCGGTCGGCCTTGTCGCCGAGATAGGCCGCGGCCTCCGACTGGATCAGGCCCCGCAGAGGCGCGGCGCGCCAGTTGTCGGTGGTGATCTGGTCGTGGGCGCGGGCCAGGGCCTGGATGCGCCCGCCGATGACCTTGACGAAGTCGTCCACCGTCTCGGCATTGCGGCTCTGGGCGATCAGGCCGCGGATCAGGCTCAGGATGTTGCGCACCCGGTGGTTCAGCTCGGCGATCAGCAGCTCCTGACGCTCCTGCGTCGCCCGCCGCTCCCGCTCCGCCAGGTCCGCCAGCCGCAGCACGACCTCCAGCAGGCTGATCCGCAGGGATTCGGCGATCCGCACGTCGAGCGCGGTCCAGGGGGCGGACTGGCCGCGCACGACCTCCCGCCAGGCCTCGAAGGACTTGCGCGGGGTCAGCCGGTCGCCGTTGGGGCCGACAGCGGCGGCCTTGTCGGGGTTGCCCGCCCAGTTCACCGAGCGGGCGATCTCCTTACGGAAGAAGATGAGATAGTCGCGCGGGCTGCGCGAGATGGGGATGGCGAGCAGGCCGGCGGCGCGGTCGACGAAACCGCGGCCGGCCTCGTGGACGGCGCCGATCTCCCGGGCCGTGTAGATCCGGCCGGTCGCCGCGGTGTTGAGGAAGCGCAGCAGCGGCCCCAGTTCCTCCGACGTCGGCGTCGAGCCCTGCAGCCGCGCCTCCCCGCCGATGGAGACGGCCATGCCGTCGCAGTCGATCAGCTCGCAGAACTGGTCGAGCAGCGAGGCGATGTTCTCGAAGGGCGACTCGTCGGCCGCCAGGGTCCGCAGGATCCGGTCCTGGGCTTCGCGGGCGGTGGCCTCCTTCTGCTGGTCGCGCTCCCGTTCGCGGGTCTCCAGCAGCAGCGAGAACATCTGTCCGTAGAGCTCGCACGCGGTGCGCTTCTCGAAGGAGATCCGGGCAGGCTCCAGGTGATGACAGGCGAAGAGGCCCCAGAGGCGCCCTTCGCGCAGGATCGAGACCGACATCGACGCCTGGACGCCGATGTTCTGGAGGTACTCGATGTGGATCGGCGACACGCTGCGCAGGATCGACAGGGAGAGGTCGAGCGGCTGGTCCTGCAGGGGCGCCGGCGGGACGAGCGGCACGCGCTCCGCCGACACGTCGGCAATGATCCGCAGCCAGTTCCGCTCGTAGAGGGTGCGGGCCTGCCGCGGGATGTCCGAGGCCGGGTAGTGCAGCCCGAGGTAGGGCTCCAGGCCCGGAGCGGCCGATTCTGCGATGACCTCGCCGGAGCCGTCCTCGGCGAAGCGGTAGATCATCACCCGGTCGAAGCCGGTGAGGCCGCGCATCTGGCGCACGCCCTCCCGCAGGAAGGTCTCGATGGAGGCAGTCTGCTGCAGCCGGCCGACCATGGAACGGACGATGGAGGCGGCGCTGAGGCCCGCTTCCGGCACGCTCGGCTCGGCCTCGACGAGGATGGCCTGGCCGGCGACATGGACCGCAAGATCGAAGGTCTGCCTCCCCTGGCGCAGCGGCAGGCCGAAGATCCGCTCGACGGCGTCGGGGCCGCGCAGCCACTGCAGGCGCCCGCGCAGGGCGTGCAGGCAGTCAGCTCCCAGCACCTCTTCGGCGTCGGCTCCGATCACGGCGTGCAGCGGCCGGTCCAGCCAGGCTCCGGCGTTGCCTGACGCGCCGATGATCGAGAAGGCCTCGTTCAGGACGAGGAGGAACCCGGAGGGCTGCACCGCGCCGGGGATGTGGATCGGCTCACGGTCGCAGTTCGTGAGGTCGACCTGCTGCGTCGGAGTATCGTCCATCTGATCTAGGCGGCGCCTTTCTCTGCAGGGGACCTGCCGGCCGCCGTCGCCTGCGCCGCCATGTCGAACACCTCGAATGCCTCCCTTGCGCCGAACACCGCCGCGCGCGGATCGCCGACCGCCTCAGCCTGACCTAGAGCCGTCAGGAAGACTTGCCAGAGGGGGGCTCCTTCTCCATGGGCCAGGTACCGACCCGCGGCCCGGCATTCGGGTGGGGCGGCAGCCTCAACGATGCGGCGGAGGTAGCGGTTCCCCAGCCGCGAGCCTTCCAGGACGTAGAGGATGCCCCAGGCGGCCCAGTCGCCGCTGCCGTCGGGCGCCGGAGCAGGCGGGTCCGGCAGCGCCAGCCCGAGCTGCATCAGGTCGCACCGCACCGCCGCGAGCCGCCGCCGCTCCGGCCAGTCCGGCAGCAGCCGCAGCGCCCGCGCCTCGACCGCCGGCTCCAGCGTACGCAGGGCCCGCTCGGTCGCGGAGAGGAAGGCGACATAGCCGGCGCGGCACGACAGGTCGAAGGCGCCCATGCGGGCCTCCAGCCTGTCGTGCTCGGCCCGGGTCGCCTGCCGCAGCAGGCTGTGAAGGTCTCTCATCCGCGAGCGGTAGCGCACCCGGCGGCCGGCAGCAAAGACTTCCGGATCAGGCCGGCGGATCGGCCTCGCTCCGGCTCGTACGGCGCCGCCGCCCGAGCAGGACCGGCACGACGACGATCAGCACCGCCATGGCGTAGAGGATCAGGCTCTCCCGGCTCTCCAGCAGGATCGTCCAGTCGCCGCCGGAGATGGAGAGGGCGCGGCGCAGGTTGTCCTCGAACAGCGAGCCGAGCACCACGCCGAGGATCACGGGCGCCAGGGAGAAGTCGAGCTTGCGCAGCACCCAGCCGAGCAGACCCAGCCCGATCATCATGTAGAGGTCGAAGGGGTTGCCCACCACCGAGTAGACGCCGATGAAGGCCAGCACGGCGATCAGCGGGATCATGTAGGCCTGCGGCAGGGTGAGCAGGCGGGCGAAGAGCCCGACCAGCGGCAGGTTGATCAGCAGCAGGGCGACGTTGCCGATGTACATCGAGGCGATCAGGCCCCAGGCGATCTCCGGATGCTGGTCGAACATCAGCGGTCCGGGCTGGATGTTGAACAGCAGCAGCGCGCCCAGCAGGATCGCCGTGGTCCCCGAACCGGGGATTCCCAGGGTCAGCATCGGCACCATCGAGCCGCCGGCCGAGGCGTTGTTGGCGGCCTCGGGCGCCGCCAACCCCCGGATGTTGCCCGTGCCGAAGGTCCGGCCGTCCTCGCCGGCGACCCGCTTCTCGGTGCCGTAGGCGACGGCCGAGGCGACCGAGGCGCCGGTGCCCGGCAGCACGCCGATGATGAAGCCGATGATCGACGAGCGCAGCAGCGTCCACTTTACGGCCATGAGGTCGCGCCAGGAGACGAAGCTGCGGCCCACCGCCGTGAGTGCCAGGTGGCCGCGGGCCTGCGCCTCGACCAGGTGCAGCAGCTCGGCGATGCCGAAGAGGCCGATCACCACGACCAGGAAGTCGATGCCGGAGAAGAGGTCGGGAATGCCGAAGGTGTAGCGGTTGACGCCGGTGTTCGCATCCACGCCCACGGTGGCGAGCATCAGGCCGATGATCGCCCCCAGCAGGGTCTTCGTGGGGTTCCGGCCGACCAGCGAGGAGAGGGTGGCGAAGGCGAAGACCATCAGCGCCACGTACTCCGGCGGGCCGAAGCTGATGGCGAAGTCGGCGAGCGGCGGCCCGAACACGGTCAGCAGCACGACCGACAGGGTGCCGCCGAAGAAGGAGGCGCAGGCGGAGAGCGACAGCGCCCGCCCGGCTTCCCCCCGCTTGGCCAGCGGGTTGCCGTCGAGGGTCGTCATCACGGCACCCGCGTCGCCGGGCACGTTGAGCAGGATCGAGGAGATGCGTCCGCCGTACTCGGCGCCGTAGTAGATGCCGGCCAGCAGGATCAGCGCGGATTCCGGCGGCAGCCGCAGGCTGTAGGCGATGGGCAGCAGGATCGCCACGCCGTTGATCGGGCCGATGCCCGGCAGGGCGCCGATCAGCGTGCCGGCGAAGCAGCCGAACAGCACGAGCGCGAGATTGAGGGGATGCAGGGCGACCGCGAACCCGCTGCCGAGCTCGGCCAGGATCTGGCCCATGTCAGTGCCTCCTCACAGGCCGAGGACGCCGGCCGGCAGGTTGAGTTCGAGCACCCGGGTACAGAGCAGATCCCCGCCCACGGCGATGCCAAGCCCGAACAGGAGGGCCCGGGCGGCGCCGGCTCCGCCGCGCCAGGCGAGACCGGCGCAGAACAGGAAGGTCGAGACGAGGAAGCCGAGCGGCTGGAAGGCGATCGCGTAGACCACCAGGGCGGCCAGCGCGAGCCCCAGGCGGCCGAGTGTCGAACCGCCGCCCCAGTCGGGCTCGGCGTCCGGCCGGGCGAGCACCGCGAGCGCGCAGAGCATGGCCGCGATCGAGAGGATCTGCGGCCAGCTCTCCGGCCCGAGGGGATCGTACTGGAAGGGCGCCTTGATCGCCGTGAAGGCCACCAGGCCGTAGAGGCCGGCGACCACCAGGATCACGAGGGCGGCGATACGGTCGGCCAAGCTTCACCTCCCGCGCAGGCGGCGGAGGACGCCCCGGGGGGCGTCCCCCCGTACCGGTTACTGGATCAGGCCGGCTTCCTTGGCGATCTGCCGCTGGGCGTCGACCCGCTGCTTGACGTAGTCGTCGAACTTCTTGCCGGCCATGTTCAGCGGGAACAGCCCCTTGTCCTTTTGGATCTGGGCGAACTCGGGTGAGGCATAGGCCTTCTCGAAGGCCTTCACCCACCAGTCGTAGGCCTCGTCGGGCACGTCCTTGCCCATGTAGTAGCCGCGGAAGATCACCCACTCCACCGGGTAGCCGGCCTCCGTCGCCGTCGGGATGTCCGCGAACTCGCCGGGCAGCCGCTCCGGGGCGAGAACCGCAAGCACGCGCATCTTCCCCTCGGCCATGTGGGCCGACATCTCGGAGACGTCGCCGGTGTAGACCTGGATGCTGCCGCCGAGCAGGTTGGTGATCGATTCGCCGCCCCCGTCGAAGGCGACATAGCGCATCTTCCGCGGATCGGCGCCGGCCGCCTTCATCAGCAGCGCGGCTTTCATCCAGTCCTGGCTGCCGACGGACCCGCCCGCGCCCACCACCACCGACGCCGGGTTCTCCTTCAGCTTCGCCATGAGCTGGTCGAGCGTCTTGAAGGGGGAATCCGCACGGACCACGACGGCGCCGTAGTCCGCGCCGGCCGAAGCCAGGAAACGCGCATCGTTCTCGGTCCAGCCGCCGAACTTGCCGGTCGCGATGTTGAGGGCGGACCCGGAGGAGAGGGCGACGATGGCGTTGGGATCGTCGGTCCGGCTGGTGTTGAAGACGTTGTAGGCGACCGCGCCGATGCCGCCCGGCATGAAGGTCACCTGCATCGGCGTCGGCAGGGCGCCAGCCTTGTCCAGCGCCTCGGCGGCGATACGGCAGGTCAGGTCGAAGCCACCGCCCGGCTTTGCCGGAGCGACGCATTCCGGCTTGTTGGGTTCGAAGGCGAGGGCGGGGCCGGCAGCCAGCAGGGCGGCCACCACGAGAGATGGAATGAGACGCAAGACCGTTCCTCCGCTGTGTCTGGCCGCCCCTCTATCGCTCCGCCGAGGCAACCTTGGCTGGCAGCATAGGGCCGGCCGCGCGCCGTCGGCAACTGGCCCGACGGTCCTGCCTCGGCCGGGCGGCTGTGCCGCCGGTCACCGGCGAGGGGTTCAGCCGCCCAACGCCAGGCGCGCGACCGCCTCCACGTCGCGGCTGCTCTCGGCGCGCCGGGCGGCGATCTCGGGCAGGGTGAACCAGGCCGCCTCCAGGGCATCGTCGGCCGCGACCGCCGTACCGGCACGCCAGTGGCAGAGAACTGCGACGAGGACGAAATGGTGGGTCAGGCGGCCATGCTCGTCGTTCCGGATGACGTCGAGGGCGGTCAGCACCGGGCCGGCCTCGCCCTCGATGCCCGTCTCCTCCCGCAGTTCGCGCACCGCAGCCTCGAACAGCGGCTCCCCCGGCTCGATCCGGCCGCCCGGAAAGCCCCACAGACCGCGGTCGGGAGGATTGGCTCGGCGCACCAGCAACAGGCGCCGGTCCCGGGCGACCACGGCCAGAACGGCGGGAACTGGAACCGGGCTCACGGCTCGATGCTCATGGGGGCGTCCTTTCGTCTCCGCCCGCCGGACTGCCGGAACAGGCGCGCGACCGCAAGGGTTCCCATATCAGAGTTCCAACAGGCCGAAGGAGCAGAGGCATGGAAAAGCCGGTCGAAATCGCCTTCAAGGACATGGAGGCGTCCGAGGCTCTGGAGTCTGCCATCCGCGAGCGGGTCGCCTGGCTCGAGCGGTTTCATCCCCGGATCACCTCCTGCCGGGTCGTCGTGGACTTTCCCTACAGGCGCCCTGCCGGCGGACGCATGCCCATCGGCATCGCCGTCGAGATCGAGGTCCCCGGGCACCGCAAGGTGGTCGCCAAGGAAGCCGAGCGTGAAGGACAGATGAAGAGCGACCGCGGCGTGCTCGTGCATGCCGTCTTCGAGGCGGCGCGCCGCCAGCTCTCGGCCCTGGCCGACCGCCAGGAGGGCGAGGTGAAGGCCCACCCCGGCGGGGCCGAGACCGGGCAGATCGTCCGGCTCTTTCCCGAGCAGGACTACGGCTTTGTGGAGCTTCCAGGCTCGCCCGACCTCTACTTCACCCGCAACGCCGTGAAGAACGACGGCTTCAATGGCCTGCAGGTGGGCGAGACCGTGCGGGTCACCCGGGCGACCACCGACGGGCCGATGGGCCCGCAGGCGAGTTCCGTGGCGAAGCTGGGGGAGGGGCGCAGGGCGGGCTGACCGCCGAGGGCTATCGTACGCAGAGAAAAAGGCGGCCGCCCCGAGGGGCGGCCGCCTTCGAACGTCCCGGGCGTGCGGCGGCCGTCAGCCGCCCGCCTCCTTCTTCGCCTCCTCGACGCCGGCTTCCACGACCTTCTCCGCCCGCTCGGCGAGGGTGGGCTCCCCCTCCTTGCGGGTCAGGCCCTGGGCATCGGCCTCCTCCTTGGCCGCGTGGTAGCCTGCCGAGGCGGCCGCCTCGGCGCGGTGGATGCCCTCGTCGACGGCGTGCCGGAAGCCTTCGCGCATGTCGTCGCGCAGGTGATCCCGATAGGGGCCGACGCGGCGGTCCTCCAGCCGGCTGGACGGCAGCATCAACCCGATGGCCGCACCGACGGCGATACCGAGGGCGCCGAAGAGCAGCGGCTCCCGGCCATAGGCCTCCGCCGTCTCGCGTTCGCTCCATTCCGCCATTTCGGCACTGCGGCGGCCGATCTTCGCACCGGTGCGGCGGACGCGGCTGCCGGCTTCGTGCAGCCCCTCGCGGGTGCCCTCGTAGGCCGAGCGGGCGCCGGCGTAGGCGGAGTGCGCGCCCCGGCTCACGCGATCGCCCAGGCCGTGGGCACCCTCGGCGGCGTGCCGGCCGGCGGCACCCGCGCGGTGGGCCGCACCGCGCATGGCGCCGGCCGCGCGATGGCCCGCATCTCTCGCGCCCGCCCGGACTTCTTCCGCGCCTTCACGGGCACTCGCGTAGACCCGATCGCCGAGGCCGGGGCCACCGGCATCGCCGCTGCGGGCCGGCCCGGCCTCGTCGAAGGGAGTCTCGCCTGCGCCGTACGCCCGCCGGGGCTCGTCGGTGTAGGGATCGGCGACCATGGTGCCGTCCTCGTAGACCGTCCCGACGCCACCGTCGTCCGGGTAGTAGACGTCGTCCTCGTCGTAGAACACGGGCTCGTCGTCGTAGTCGTAACCGTAGTAGGCCGACCGGACACGATGGCGCGGAGGGCGGCCATCCGACAGCATCAGCCAGGCCAGGCCGGCGCCGACCAGCGCCAGAGGCAGCGGGTTGTTGCGCAGTTGCCGTCCGAAATTGCGAGCCATTTCCTCGCCTCCGCTGTTGCGTAGCTGGCGGCCGAGTTCATCGACCACCTGTCCCATGGACATCTTCCCCCGCAGGGCTTCGAGGGTGCTCTCCAGGTGGGCGCGCGACTCCTCGACCTCCTGTTCCATCTCTTGCGTCGATTCGCTCATCGCACCTGTCCTTTCACCATGGCCGCATCTTCATGCAGCTGCTTCTCGCTGTGTCTGGGAGCCAGGTTCTTGAGCTTCAGCTTGCTGGTGCCCGTGCGGACGAGGACCGCCCCGATGATCGCAACCACCAGCCCCACGATCAGCGAGGCCCAGCCGGCGCCCAGCCCCATCTCGATGAGGGCAACGACGACTGCCTGCAACAGGATGATCAACGCCGCGAGGAGGCATATCGCACCCCCTGCGATGGAGCCTGCGCCCAGCTCGATCTGAGTCAGCTTCTCGTCCAGCTCCACCCGGGCCAGACGGATCTCTTTGCGCACCAGGTCGCCGAGGTCGCGGGCGAGGTCCACGATCAGCTCGGGCACGGACCGGGCATCGTGTCGGGTCTCGGCCATGCTAGCTCTCCTGGGGCTTTACAGGATCGCTCGGCCAGACGGCGGCGCCGCTGCCGGTCGGATGCGTCCCTCGAACCGGCTCTCCGCTCGCCGGGTGCGCCGCGCTCGGCGGTTCGCTGGCCGCCGCGGTCTGCGTGAAGGCGGAGGTGCCGGCCCCGGCGCCGGGATCGGGCTGCGTGCCCCAGCGGTCTTCCTCGGCCCAGCGGTCGCGATCGTACCGGTCGCCGCGCGGGTCGTGCCGGCGTTCGCCGGAACTGCGGGCGAAGCGCGCAAGCGCCAGCCCCGCGATCACCGAGCCGGTGATGAAGACCGCCGGATTGCGGCGGCCGAAATCGCGCACCCCGCGAAGCACCTCGCCCGGCGAGGTGTCGGCGATCGACGCCGAGGCATCCTCGACGCTGTCGGCCGCGAACGACGTCAGGCGCGCGGCGAGCCCCTGATCGCGGTCCTCCAGCTCCTGGCCGGCACGGCGCAGGGCGGCCGCATAGTCGCCGACCCAGCGGGACAGGGCGTTGCGCTGCTCGTCGGCGTAGTCCTCGGCGCGGCGCCGCGCACCCTTGGCGAACGACCGCGCCTCTTCGCGCGCGCGCTCCTTGCCGTGTTCGTAGGCACCGCGCATGGCGGCCCCTTCCTCCCGGAGCTCCTCGCGCACCCGGGCCGCATCCTCGCGGGCCTCGTGTGCGGTTGCCTTGGCGTCGGTCCCGGCGGTGTCTTGGCTGCTCATGGCTCTGTCCTTTTCCAGCAGGTTCGTCAGGCGAGGCCGACGAGAGAAAGAACGGCCAGAACGACGACCACCAGCCCGACCAGATAGATGATGCTGTTCACGAGACTCCTCCGTGGCTGCGGGTCAGCGGCGCGGACGAGCACGTCGTCCACTCGCGACTGCCTCGACAACGATGACGGGCGGATCGGGTTCCCCCCCTGGTGCCGGGGCAGCGGCGGGGTGGCGCGGGATGCGGGGCGCGGGGACGCCGCCCGCGGACGGTGGGCGGAGGCTTCAGCCTTCGGCCAGCAGCGTCTCGGTCGGGATCACGTAGACGAGCTTGCCGGCCTCGACGGCCCCGGGCAGGCCGTCGTAGAAGCGGCGGGCGCGCCAGTTGGCGGTATCGACCGTCCAGACCATGCGGCGCCAGCCGCGCTCCTCCGCGACCTGCGCCAGCGCCTGCATCACGGCCTTTCCCGCCCCCTGCCGGCGCGCCGTATCGCGGATGAAGAGCTCCTTCAGGAACAGAGCGAGACCGCAGTCGGCCGTCCAGAAGACCGCCGAATAGAACGCGAAGCCGACGGGGCCGCGGCGGTTGGCGGCCAGCAGCGCCTCGAAGCCGGGATGGCGGTCCAGATGGGTCCTCAGCTTCTCGGCGATCTCGACGGTCGGTCCCGGCGGGTGCTCGCCGTAGAAGTCGAAGGCCTCCACCAGCAGTTCCGCCAGAACAGGGCAGTCCGCCGCGGTCGCGCGCCGGATCGCGAGGTCCCTCATGACTCCGCCGGTGGCGGGAGCGGGTCCCAGAGGCGGTTTCCCCAGGCGCCCACCTGGGCACGCTGCCGCAGCAGATGGTCGGCGAGGACGAGCGCCATCATCGCCTCGCCCACCGGGACGGCCCGGATGCCGACGCAGGGGTCGTGGCGGCCCTTGGTGGAAATCTCGGTCTCACGGCCGAAGCGGTCGAGCGTGCGCCGCGGCGCCAGGATCGACGACGTGGGCTTGACCGCGAAGCGCACCACCACGTCCTGACCGGTCGAGATGCCGCCGAGGATGCCTCCGGCCTGGTTGGACAGGAAGCGGGGGCGCCCCTCGTTGCCCGCGCGCATCTCGTCGGCGTTAGCTTCCCCGCTCAGCGCCGCGGCGGCGAAACCCGCGCCGACCTCGACGCCCTTCACGGCATTGATCGACATCATCGCCTTCGCCAGGTCCGCGTCGAGCCGGTCGTAGACTGGCTCACCCAGGCCGGCGGGGACGCCCTCCGCCACCACCTCGATGACGGCGCCGAGGGATGATCCGTCCTTCCGTGCGGCTTCGAGGGCACTAGCCCAACCTTCGGCCGCTGCGGCATCCGGGCAGAAGAAGGGGTTGCGGTCGACCTCGTTCCAGTCCCAGCGGTCCCGGTCCAGGCGGTACGGACCCATCTGCACCAGCGCCCCGCGGATGCGCAGGCCCGGTCCGGCGAGGTCCGCCAGGACGCGCCGGGCGACGGCCCCTCCGGCCACCCGCACGGCTGTCTCGCGCGCACTGGAGCGGCCGCCGCCGCGCGGGTCGCGCAGGCCGTACTTGCTCCAGTAGGCGTAGTCGGCGTGGCCCGGCCGGAACTTCTGGGCGATCTCGCTGTAGTCCTTGGAGCGCTGGTCCTGGTTCTCGATCAGCAGCGATACGGGGGTGCCGGTGGTCCGCCCCTCGAACACGCCGGAGAGGATGCGCACCTCGTCCGGCTCGCGCCTCTGGGTCGTGTAGCGGGACTGGCCCGGTCTCCGCCGGTCCATCCAGGGCTGGATGTCGGCCTCCGACAGCGTCAGCCCGGGCGGAACGCCGTCGACCACGCAGCCGATGGCCGGGCCGTGGCTCTCGCCCCAGGACGTCAGCCGGAAGAGTTCGCCGAACCCGTTTCCGCTCATCGGGATGCCTCTTGGCGGCTGGGGAGGGACGCGCGGGTCCGGCCCATTCAGCCCTGGGTCTTGAAACCGTCCAGCAGGTCGCGAATCCGCGGCGCCGCGTCGACGGCCATCATGCCCACCGTGTGATAGCCGCTGTCCACGTGATGGACGGTGCCGGTGACGCCCGACGAGAGGTTGGACAGCAGGTAGAGCGCCGCACCCCCGACCTGGTCCAGGCTGACGTTGCGCCGCAGCGGAGAGTTGTACTCGTTCCACTTCAGGATGTAGCGGAAGTCGCCGATCCCGGAGGCAGCCAGGGTCTTGATCGGGCCGGCGGAGACTGCGTTGACCCGGATGCCCTGGTTGCCCAGGTCGGCCGCGAGATAGCGCACGCTCGCCTCCAGCGCCGCCTTGGCGACGCCCATGACGTTGTAGTGCGGCATGACCCTCTCCGCACCGTAGTACGAGAGGGTGAGCATCGAGCCGCCTTCCGGCATCAACGGCACCGCCCGCTGGGCGACCGCGGTGAAGGAGTAGCAGGAGATGTCGAGGCACCGCTCGAAGTTCGCCCGGCTCGTGGCGAGGTAGAGGCCCTTGAGCTCCTCCTTGTCGGCGTAGGCGATCGCGTGCACCACGAAGTCGAGCTGCCCCCAGGTTTCGCGAAGGTGATCGAAAACGGCGTCGATCGAGGCGTCATCGGTGACATCGCAGGGCAGGACGATGTCGCTGTCCACCGTTCGTGCGAGTGGCCGCACCCGCTTCTCCAGGGCCTCTCCCTGGTAGGTGAAAGCCAGCTGTGCGCCAGCGGCGTGGGCCGCCTTGGCGATGGCCCAGGCGATGGACCGGTCGTTGGCGACCCCCATCACGAGGCCACGCTTACCGGCCAACAGCGCGTCGGTCTCAGTCATCATTCTCTCGTTATTGCATCGGCCGGCGCGCGCCGGAACCCTTTGTCACAGCAACTCTCGAACGGCGGGCATCCTACACCACCCCCCCCGAGGGTCAAACGTGCCGGGCACCGGCCGGGCCGCCGGACTTGCCGGCTCCGCCGCGCGTTGCCGGTCCCGGTGGCCTCGCGTACCGTCGGGCTTCGATGAGCCAGATGGAAATGCGACCCCAGCCGCCCGACGCCCCCGGCCTCGCCACCTACGCCAGCGACCCCGCACGCTCGCGCGGGCGGCTGCACGCGGAGCCCGAGAGCCCGACCCGCACGGCGTTCCAGCGCGACCGCGATCGCATCATCCACTCGGGCGCGTTCCGCAAGCTGCAGTACAAGACGCAGGTCTTCGTCTACCACGAGGGCGACTATTACCGGACCCGTCTGACGCATTCCCTGGAGGTCGCCCAGATCGCCCGCTCGGTGGCGCGGCAGCTCGGCCTGGATGAGGACCTGTCGGAGGCGGTGGCCCTGGCACACGACCTGGGGCACACCCCCTTCGGCCACGCCGGCGAGTATGCGCTGCAGGCGGCCATGGCGCCCTTCGGCGGCTTCGACCACAACGAGCAGACCCTGCGCATCGTCACACGGCTGGAGGCCCGCTACGCCGCCTTCGACGGGCTGAACCTCACGTGGGAGACGCTCGAGGGGGTGGCCAAGCACAACGGGCCGGTGGCGCAGCCCCGGCCGACGCTCACGGCCCTCGACCGGGCGATGCGGCTCGGCATCGACAGCTTCCCCGGACCGGAGGCGCAGCTGGCCGCGCTGGCCGACGACATCGCCTACGTGAACCACGACGTCGACGATGGCCTGCGGGCGGGTCTCTTTTCGATGGACGCGCTGCGGGACCTGCCGCTGCTGGGCCCGACCCTGCTCGAGGTCGACCGCCGCCACCCCGATCTGGAGCCGGCGCGGCGCACCCACGAGCTGATCCGGCGGGTCATCAATCTCATGGTCGTGGATCTCGTCGCCGAGACGCGGCGCCGGCTGGCCGAAGCCGCCCCTGCCGACGTCGAGGCGGTGCGCGCGCTGGGTCGCCCGGTGGTGGCGTTCTCCGAGGCCCTGCAGCGGGACATCGAGGTGGTGCGCGCCTTCCTCTTCCGGCGGATGTACCGGCACTACCGGGTCAACCGGGTGACCTCGAAGGCGCGCCGGGTGCTGCGCCAGCTCTTCGACCTCTACATGGCGGAGCCGAACTGCCTGCCGGACGGCTGGCAGGAACAGGTGCTCGCGGAAGGTGAACCGGCGCAACAGGCGCGCATCGTCGCCGACTATCTGGCCGGCATGACCGACCGCTACGCGCTGGAAAGCCACGAGAAGCTTTTCAATCCCGCGATCCGTCTATAGCCCTTGCGCTGCCGGCCCGGTGGCCGGCGCCGACCTCTACGGCTGTGGGCTGCGCACTCCGATGAACCTGTTCAAGGACTTCCAATCTCTGATCGAGCGGCAGCTCGCCGAGCTGATGGCCGAGGGCGCACTGCCCGCGGGGCTCGACCTGACGAAGGTTGCGGTGGAGCCGCCGCGCGACCCGTCCCACGGCGACCTGGCCACCAATGCCGCCATGGTGCTGGCCAAGCCTTCCGGCCGCCCGCCGCGGGCGGTGGCGGAGCTGCTGGTCGAGAGGCTGCGCGCGCTGCCCGGCGTCTCCGAGGTCTCGGTGGCGGGGCCGGGCTTCATCAATCTTCGGCTGGAGCCGGCGCAATGGTACGCCCAGCTGGCCGCGATCCTGAACAAGGGCGGGGCGTTCGGCGACAGCAGCATCGGTGCCGGGCGGCGCGTCAACGTCGAGTACGTCTCCGCCAATCCCACGGGGCCGCTGACCGTCGGCCATGCGCGTGGCGCGGTCGTCGGCGATGCGCTGGCCGCGGTGCTCGCCAAGGTCGGCTACGAGGTCTGCAAGGAGTACTACATCAACGACGCCGGCGGCCAGGTGGAGACGCTCGCGCGCTCGACCTACCTGCGCTATCGCGAGGCGCTCGGCGAGACGATCGGCGAGATACCGCCCGGCATGTACCCGGGCGACTACCTCAGGGACGTCGGGCGGGCGCTGGCCGAGCGGGACGGCGGCCGCTGGCTCGACGAGCCGGACGAGGTGTGGCTGCCGGTGATGCGCGATTTCGCCGTCGACTATCTGATGAAGGTGGTGCGGCAGGACCTCGCCTCGCTCGGCGTGATTCACGACCGCTTCTCCTCGGAGCGGGCGCTGGTGGAGGCCGGGGCGGTCGACCGCGTCTTCGAGAGCCTGCAGCAGCGCGACCTCATCTACGTCGGCACGCTCGAACCGCCCAAGGGCAAGCTGCCCGAGGACTGGGAGCCGCGGCCGCAGACGCTGTTCCGGGCCACCGCCTTCGGCGACGATGTCGACCGTCCTCTGAAGAAGTCCGACGGCAGCTGGACCTACTTCGCCAACGACATCGCCTATCACCTGGACAAATTCCGGCGGGGGTATCCGCTTCAGGTGGATGTCTGGGGCGCCGACCACGGCGGCTATGTCAAGCGGATGGCCGCGGCGGTGGAGGCGGTCACCGGGGGCGAAGGGCGCCTGGAAGTGCTGCTCTGCCAGCTGGTCAAGCTGACCCGCGGCGGCGTCGAGGTGAAGATGTCGAAGCGCTCCGGCAGCTTCGTCACCTTGAGCGAGGTGGTCGACGAGGTCGGCCCGGGGGTTGTCCGTTTCATCATGCTGATGCGCAAGTCGGACGCCGCCCTCGACTTCGACCTGGAGAAGGTGGTCGAGCAGAGCCGCGACAACCCGGTCTTCTACGTGCAGTACGCCCATGCCCGGATCTGCTCGGTCTTCCGCCACGCCGCCGAGAGCCTGCCCCAGGTCCCGCAGGCGGCGGGCATCCTGGCGCAGGCCCAACTGGAGCGGCTGGACGCGCCGGAAGAGTTGGCGGTGATCCGGCTGCTGGCCGGCTGGCCGCGGATCGTGGAGGCCGCGGCGGAAGCGCGCGAGCCGCACCGAATCGCCTTTTACCTGTATGATCTCGCCGCGGCGTTCCATGGGCTTTGGACCAAGGGCAAGGACGATGCGAGTCTGCGCTTCCTGCTGCCGCAGGACCCCGAGGGCACTGCGGCGCGTCTGGCCCTGCTGCAGGGCGTCCGGCTGGTCCTCGCGGGCGGCCTTGGGCTGCTCGGCGTCGTGCCGGAGGAGGAGATGCGCTGATGGCGCAGGGTGAGGCCGGGCGGCGGCCCGAGCAGCGCGCGGATCTGCACGGCGACAGGCGGTCTCCGCGCCTGTCTGTCGGCAGCTACGCCGTGGGCGGAGACGTCCCGCTCGAGGACGAGCGGGACGACGGTATCTACCGGGAGCGGCCGCGACGGGGCGGCGGGCTCGGCGGCCGGCTGCTGCTGGCGAGCGCTGCCGTCCTCATCGTTCTGCTGGCGGTCGGCTGGTACCTGCTGGCGCGGCAATCGACGGCGCCGACCCCCGGGGAGGTTCCCCTGGTGACCGCACCGGAAGGCGAGATCCGGGTGCAGCCGGAGTCCCCGGGCGGCCTGCAGGTTCCCTATCAGGACAACCTGCTGCTGAACCCGCGGCTGAACGAGGAGAGTCAGCGCGCCGAGCGGCTGCTGCCGGGGGCGGCGGCGCCGAAGCCGCTGCCGCCCGCGCCGCAGGCAGAGAAACCCGCGCCGCAGGCAGAGAAACCCGCGCCGCAGGCCACGGCGCCGACGTCTCAGCCATCGGCTGCCAACTCGACCGGCGGCGCTCAAGTGCCCGCGGCCGCCGCGCCTGCCACCGCGCCGAAGCCTGCCGCGCCGGCGGCGGCCACGCCGCCGACTCCCGCCCAGACGAAGCCGGCGGCGAGCAGCCCCGCGCCCACGGCGCCGACGACGGTGACACCGGGGCCGGTGGCGATCCAGCTCGGCGCCTACAGCAGTGAGCAGCTCGCGCGCCGGGCGTGGGACCAGCTTCAGCAGAAGTTCTCCGGCGAGTTGAAGGGGCTCAAGCCTCTGCTCGAACCGGTGACCACGGCGGACGGGAAGACACTCTATCGGCTGCAGGGCACCGGCCTGCCCGACGTGGAGGCGGCCCAGGCGCGCTGCGCGGCACTCAAGGCGCAGTCCCAGGGCTGCATCGTGCGGCCGTGAGGGAGACCGGCCGCGGCCCCGCCGCCGTCGTCTTCGGCTGTGCGGGCCACCGCCTGTCGGCCGGGGAGGCCCGCTTTTTCGCCGACGCCGATCCGCTGGGGTTCATTCTCTTCGCCCGCAACGTGGAGTCGCCGGGGCAGGTCGCCGACCTGGTCCTGGCGCTGCGCGAGGCCGTGGGCCGGGCCGACGCGCCTGTCCTGATCGACCAGGAAGGCGGCCGCGTCCAGCGGCTGCGCCCGCCACACTGGCGTCGACGCGCGCCGGGGGCGGTGTTCGGACGGCTGCACGGTCGGGACCCGGAGGCCGGTCTGAGGGCCGCCTGGTTGCAGGCGCGTCTCATGGCCGGCGAACTCGCGGCGCTCGGCATCGACGTCGATTGCCATCCCTGCGTCGACCTGAGCTTTCCCGGCGCCCACGACGTGATCGGCGACCGCGCCTTCTCGTCGGATCCGGCGGTGGTCGCCGACCTCGGCCGGGCCGCCTGCGAGGGCCTGCTGGCCGGCGGAGTCATGCCGGTGATCAAGCATTTGCCCGGGCACGGGCGGGCGCACCTCGACAGTCACCTCGCACTGCCGCGGGTGGAAGCCTCGATCGCCGACCTCGAGACGTCGGACTTCCGGCCCTTCAGGGCACTGGCCGACATGCCCTGGGCCATGACGGCGCACATCGTGTACGCGGCCGTCGACCCGCGGGCGCCGGCCACCACCTCGGCCAAGGTCGTCGAGCGCGTCATCCGCGGGACAATCGCCTTCGACGGCCTCCTCCTGTCCGACGACATCAACATGCACGCCCTGTCGGGCGACTTTCAGGAACGGACGCGGCTGAGCCTCTACGCCGGCTGCGACGTGGTCCTGCACTGCTCCGGCGAGATGCCGGAGATGGAGGCGGTGGCGGCGGCGGCGCGGCCTCTCGACGAGGCCGGCGCCCGCCGTTTCGCCAAGGGGCGTGTCAGGCTGGCCTCTGCCCAGGCGGGTGCGGCGGGCTTCGATCCCGAGGCCGCCGAAGCCGAACTCGCCGCCCTGCTGCAGGTGGCGGTCGCCTGATGCCCGGCTCCGCCTTCGAGGAGGACGTGCCGGACGGGTGGCGTGAAGACGGCCGGTTCCGCGTCAGCCTCGACGGCTACGAGGGGCCGATCGACCTGTTGCTCGATCTGGCGCGCACGCAGAAGGTGGACCTCACCAGGATCTCGATCCTCGCCCTGGTGGACCAGTACCTCGCCTTCATGCAGCGGGCCCGCGACCTGCGGCTGGAACTGGCGGCCGATTACCTGGTCATGGCGGCCTGGCTGGCCTACCTGAAGTCGCGCCTGCTGCTGCCGGAACCGCCGGCCGAGGGGGACAGCGAGCCAAGCGGAGCGGAGATGGCCGCCGCGCTGCGCCTGCAGCTGCAGCGCCTGGAGGCGCTGCGCCGGGCGGCGGAGCGGCTCGTCGCACTGCCGCAGCGGGGACAGGAACTGCTCGCGCGCGGCCACGTGGAGCCGCGGGAGGAGACCGTTCGCATCCGCTACCACGCGCGCCTCTTCGATCTCCTGAGGGCCTACGGCAGGATCCAGGCGCGGCGGGGCGGGGACACCCTGCACATCCCGGTGTGGGAGCTCTACTCGATCGAGGAGGCGATGCAGCGGCTGACCGGCGGCATCGCCCGCCTGCCGGGCTGGCAGAGCCTGCTGTCCTTCCTGCCCCGCGACAGCAGCAGCGACCTTCGCCTGCGCTCGGCGCTGGCCTGCATGCTGCTCGCCGGCCTCGAACTGTGCCGGGAGGGGCGGGCCGAGGTGCGGCAGGACGACCCCTTCGGCCCCGTCCTGCTGCGGCGGCGCGCGGTGCGGGAAGGCGAGGGCGCTGCGCCGTGATGGAGGAGAGGTTTCAGCGGCTGCGCCTGCTCGAGGCGTTGCTCTTCGCGGCGACGGAGCCGCAGACGCCGCCGCAGCTCGCCGTGCATTTTCCGGACGGCACCGACGTCACGGGGCTGCTGCGCGAGCTGGCGGAGCTCTACCGCAACCGCGGGATCGTCCTGCTGCAACTCGGGCGCGGATGGGCCTTCCGTACGGCGCCTGACCTCGCGCCCTTCATGCGGCTGGAGCGGGAGAGCCGGCGGCGGCTCTCCCGGGCGGCGCTGGAGACACTGGCCGTGATCGCCTACCATCAGCCGGTGACGCGTGCGGAGATCGAGCGCATCCGTGGCGTGGCACTGTCCCAGGGAACCCTGGACCTGCTGTTGCAGGCGGGCTGGGTGGTGCCGCGGGGCCGACGCCGGACGCCGGGGCGGCCGCTCACCTGGGGGACCAGCGAAGCGTTCCTCGACCACTTCGGCCTCGGCGGCCTCGACGATCTGCCGGGCATCGACGAAATGCGCTCGGCCGGACTTCTGGACGCCCGTTCGTCCATCGACATCCTCGGCGACAGACGCTCCGAAGGTGAGCTCGATGCCGACTGCGAGGAGGACCCGCTGAGCGAGGATGAACTGAGCGACCCGCTGCGGGCGGATTTCGGCGATCCGGCCCTCGTCAGCTCGCGCGAGCCCGAGCGCGGGAGCGACCGTTCGTGAGCACTCTGGGTCGGTTGGAGGTGGCCGCCGGCGAGGGCGCCCTGGCCTATCTCGACGTGAGCCACAGGTTCGGCGCCGTGCACGCGCTCGATCACTTCGACCTGGTGCTGGGGCAGGGCGAGTTCCTCTGCCTGCTCGGCCCCTCGGGCTGCGGCAAGACCACGGCGCTGCGCCTGGCGGCGGGCCTCGAGGACCTGCAGACCGGCCGGATCGCCATGGCGGGGCGGACCATTGCCGAGCCGGGACGCTCGGTGCCGCCGGAAGCCAGGCGGATCGGCCTCGTCTTCCAGGATTTCGCCCTCTTCCCCCACCTTTCGGTTCGCCGCAACGTCGCCTTCGGCCTGCGCGGCCAGCCGCACGGAGTGCAGGAGCGGCGGGTCGACGAAGTGCTGGGGCTGGTCGAGATGAGCCCCTGGGCCGAGGCCTACCCCCACATGCTTTCGGGCGGGCAGCAGCAGCGCGTCGCCCTGGCCCGGGCGCTGGCGCCGGAGCCGGCCCTTCTGCTGCTCGACGAGCCCTTCTCCGGCCTGGACACCACGCTGCGGGCGGAGGTCCGCGAGGCGACACGGCGGGCGCTGGAGCGCAGCGGCACGACGAGCCTGATGGTGACCCACGATCCGGAGGAGGCCATGTTCATGGCGGAGCGGATCGCGCTGATGCGGGCCGGGCGGCTGGTGCAGGTCGGAGCACCCGAAGAGCTCTGGCTGCGCCCGGCGGACGCCTTCGTGGCGAGCTTCTTCGGCGAGGTCAACCGGTTCTCCGGCAGGATCCAGCAAGGGCAGGTGGCCACGCCGCTGGGGGCGCTGCCGGCGGCGGGGTTGGCCGAGGGCCGCGCGGCGGTCGCCCTGGTGCGTCCGGAGGGTCTGCGGCTCGTCGAAGGCGGTATAGGCGCCACCGTGGTCGAACGACGCCTGCTCGGTGCGGTGACGCTGGTCCGGCTGCGGCTGGCCGATGGCGGAGCGGCGACGGCGCGTCTGCCCGGCGCGGTGCCGTTGGCGGCGGGCGAGCGCGTCGGCCTGGCGGTCGATCCGGCGCAGGCTTTCGTCTTTCCCGAATCCTAGCCTCGGGGCCGGAGCAGATCTTCCGGCACCGTCATGGGTTCGATCGCCTCGATCCGGTAGCTGCGCATCTGGCCGAACTTCTTCGGCAGGTCGACCATGCCGACGAAGTGGCAGCGGTACCAGTCGCGATAGTCGCTGCCGGTCATTTCGCAGGCGTGGCGGACGGCGATCTCCTCCGCTGTCAGCATGGCGACCGCATGCTCCGAGGCGAAGATCTGGCCAGGCGCGGCGAGGGGCTCCAGCCGTGCCGCCCGGGAGACGTGGCGCCCGTAGCAGATCGGCCGCTGCGTGAGGGGGTGGGTGCCGGTGAAGACCGGGCCGCAGTGCAGCGCGATCCGCGTCGAGACCGCCTGGTCGAGGCCGAAGTCGGCACAGGGAAAGCGCTGCGGCGCGGCCTGCAGGCTGAGGGCGTAGGCCAGCAGGGTTCGTGCGTTCTCCGTGACCAGATAGATCGCGTCGCCCCAGGCCTCGACCAGAATGGGCGGCGGCAGGTGGATCAGCCCTTCCTCGCGCAGCTTCGCGAACCAGTCCCAGAGGCCGGGCAGCGTCTCCTCCCGCATCCGGGAGAAGCCGACGATGTCGGCGAAGAGCAGGCCGGCGATTCGGCGGTCCGGAGCGGACGAGGCGACGGTCGGCGGCGCGGCCGGCCGTTCCTGCGGCTGGGGCTCGGGAAGACCGTTGGACTCACGCAGGTCATCCAGATGGACCAGTCGCAGCCGGGCGATGTCCGGCCACTGGTCGATCAGGTCGGTCGGTGCCGTCGCGTCGGCCTCGGCGGCCGGGTCCCAGACCGCCAGCAGGCGCGCCTCGACCCCGAGCTGTTCGGCGCGCAGGCAGCCGCTGCCTTCCAGGAAGGCGTTGTTGAGCCGGTAGAGGAGGGGATGGCCGAGGTAGCGCTCCTCCGTGACCGAGGTCACCGCTGCCGCGGCAGTCAGCACCGACTCGAAGCGACTCAGCCAGTCGCCGCCTGCCGGCGCCACACGCTCGGCCCGGAAATCGTCGATGTCGAACGGCAGGTGGATCTGCAGCTCGGCGCCGCGGGCCACCAGACATTCGGCGAACAGCAGGTCCGCACCGGCGGCCGCGCTGCAGTAGCCGACGTCGGGATCGAGCCTCTCGACGGCCGCGGCGATGGCCTCCGTCAGCGGCCCCTCCAGGCTCGGCGGGCAGAAGCCCGCGCCACCTTCGGCTTCGATCATCGGGCCGATGAACAGCAGAACGCGCGGTTCCGGCAGGGCGGCGCTCATCTCCTCCGCCGCCTCGAGACCCAGGCTGGCGAGCAGCGCGAGGCGCTGTCGCGCTTCGGCCACCGCCCCGATGTGCTGCCGGCGCACCTTGTCGAGACGCGCCAGCACCGTCTTCGCCTGCAGGCGGTCGCCGGTGAACAGCAGCGCCAGAGCCTGGGCGAAGGTCTCCTCGAAGCCCCTGCGACGCCGGCGGCCGGCCTTCTTGAAGTCGGCGACGGCTTCCGTGGCGAAGGTGCGGGCGACGTCCTGCTTGCTGTCCAGCCAGGCGATCTCGGCGGCGAGGGCCAGGAGGCGTCCGCTCCGCCCCGAGTCGCGCTCCCGCGCCAGCAGGTTCCGCGCCAGCTTCAGGTGGCGGCGGCGGCCGGTCACCTGCCACAGCCCGCGGGCGGCTTCCACCGCCGCGGTCAGCAGCTCCGCGGAGTGCGTGCGATCGCCTGTCTGCGCCTCGAACGCCGCGAAGGCCGACTCGATGGGGCGGATGGCTTCCTCCGGGGTGCCGGCGCGCAGTTGGGCCAGGCCGGCGAGCAGGGTGATCTCCGGGGAATGGGGCCAGTGCTGCAACGCCCGGACCGCGCGCTCGCGCGCTGCGAAGACGCGGCCGCCGTGCAGCTCGTTCAGGATGTCGGCGATCTCGCCTTCGGGGGCTGCCACCGTCTGGGTCGTCATCTGCGTCTCGTCCTGCCTCGGCGCTTTCCGGCCGATCCCGCGACGATAGCACGAGCCGCCGACCGTGCATTGACTTGCGGTGCGGCTGCAGGCAGGCAGGGAGCATGGGATGCAACGGGAGGTAGGAGTATCATGGCAGATCGGGTGCGCATCCGCGATGCGGTCGGCGAGGATGCACCGCTGATCCTGCGCCTCATCCGCGAGCTGGCCGAGTACGAGTCGATGCTCGATCGGGTCCGGATCACCGAGGCCGACATTCGCCGCGACGGCTTCGGTGCCACCCCCCGCTTCGCCTGCATCATCGCCGAGCTGGAGACCGGCGGCGGCTGGGAGGCGGTCGGCTACGCCCTCTGGTACCACAACTATTCGACCTTCGAGGGCCGGGCCGGCATCTACGTCGAGGATCTCTACGTCTCGCCGCATGCGCGGGGCCGGCAGCTCGGCCGGGCGCTGCTGGCGCATCTGGCGAGCAAGGTGCGCGATGCGGGGGGCGTACGGCTCGACCTGTCCGTCCTCGACTGGAACCCCACCCGGCGCTTCTACGAGCACCTCGGGTTCCGCGGGCTGTCGGAATGGCTGCCCTACCGCCTCACCGGCGAGGCGCTGCCGCGTCTGGCGGACGAGGCTCTGTAGCAGGTTGGTTCAGTTGCAGCGGCCGACCGAGCCCGCGCGGCAGACGTGGCTGCCGTTGGTCCAGGTGGCGCCCGAGAGGTTGGCCAGGCTCAGGTCCGCCCCGGTCAAGCGGGCCCCCGTGAGATCGGCTCCGGCGAGATCGGCGGCGAAAAGCTTCGACTGGCGAAGGTCGGCGTGCACCAGAGAGGCCTCGGTCAGGTTCGCCTTCGTCATGTCGGCCTGGAAGAGGTTCGCGTCACGCAGATCGGCGCGGGCGAGGTTGGCGTTCACGAACTTCGCTCGGTAGGCGTCGGTGCCGGAGAGGTCGGAATCCGCGAGGTTGGTGCGGAAGAGGCTCGCCTCGCGGAGACGGACCTGCGGCATGGCGACGTCGGAAAGATCGAGGCCGTCGAGGGCACAGCGCTGCCAGTCCACGCCCCGGTCGGGCGGGTCGGTGCACGCGGCCTGCGCCATGCCGGGTACCAGAAGGAGCAACAGGAGGGCGAGCAGGCTGCGGAGCGTCATCCACCGAAAGATGGTGCCGCGGCGCGGCTGGTCAAAGGTCGCCGTCGTCACGGCGTCAGCCGGCGCGCCGGCTGAGAGCGATGCCGCGGCCGGCGACGGGCGGCGTCGGCAAGCGGGCGTGGTCCTGCGCCAGCGCCGCCACCCGCGTCAGCACCGGCGGCGGCATCGAGACGACCCGGCGCGTGCCGAGGTTGACGTAGAGGTGAAGGCCTTCATAGGTGGCGGCCAGCGCACCGTCCTGGCTGCGGTGCATGAAGAAGAAGGTGCGGAGGCGCTTGTCATCGTGCTCGAGCAGTTGCATCGATATGGCGATGGCTTCGCCGAGAAGCAGTTCCCGGTGGTAGCCGATGTGCGACTCGGCGGCGAAGATGCTGCCGCCGTCCTGGTCTCGGTGAACCGAATCGATAGCGATGTGGTCCATGAAGCGGTCGAAGGCCTGGTCGAAGGCCAGCAGATAGTAGGCGACGTTCATGTGCCCGTTGTAGTCGATCCAGCCGGGCTGCACGGTCGTCTCCAGCAAGGCCAGGGGCCGTTGGTCCATTCGCCTTCTCCTTCTTCGCGTAGCGGCCGCAGCCTTCGCGGGGGCGCCTCGTCCGTCAAGCCGCCAATGACGGCCTGATGCTCGCATTGCTCCGCGCCGTGGGCCGCCGGGGAACGCTGGTCCTCTTCCTCGGCGTCTTCCTGGGGCTGCTGGTCCCGCCGCTCGCCGCCCTGCTGCGTCCGCTGCTGCCGCCGGCGGTGTTCCTGCTCCTGCTCCTGTCCCTCCTCAGGGTCGATTGGCGGACGGTGGCGGCGATCCTGCGCCGCCCGACGGCGGTGGTGCTCATGGTCGCCTGGCTGCAGGTGCTGTGCCCCCTGCTGGTCGTCTTCGCTCTCGATGCCACATCGGTGCCGGACGGCCTCAGCGGGGCCGTCGCCCTCATGGCGGCGGCTCCGCCCATTCTGTCCGCCAGCGCCGTCGCCTTTCTGGTGGGCCTCGACGGAACCTTTGCGCTGGTGGTCGGGCTCGCGGCGACTCTCCTCACACCTCTGACGGTGCCGCCGTTCGCAGCGACCATGCTGCCGGTCCCGCTGAGCATCTCCGCTGTCGATCTGATGATCCGGCTGTCGCTGTTGATCGGCGGGTCGGTGCTGGGGGCGGCGATCATCCGGCGGCTGGTGGGCCACGATCGCCTGCCGCGTGCCTACCCCGTGCTGGATGGCACCGTCGTCCTGGTCATGCTCGTCTTCGCCGTGGCGGTGATGGACGGCGTGGCCGACGCCCTGGCTGCGGATCCCGGACGGGTCGCCCTCTGGGTGGCCGCGGCCTTCGTGGCCAACCCGCTGCTCCAGCTGATCGGGGCCTTCGTCGGCGCCCGTCTGGGGTTCCAGCGGGCGCTGACCGTCGGCCTGCTGACCGGAAACTGCAACATGGGGCTGCTGCTGGCGGTGCTGCCGGAGGGAGGATCGCCGGGAATCCTCCTGTTCTTCGCGGTCGCGCAGATCCCGATGTACACCCTGCCGGCGCTGCTCCGGCCCTGCTACGCCTGGCTCGTCCGCCGGCGGGGGCGGTAGTGGCAAAGCGCGCGGTCATTCTTTAAGGTATCGCGGCGTCCTGGAGCTACGGGGGGGACGCTGCAGGGGCGTCCGGCCGGGCCGGATCCCCGTTCGGACGAGGATGTTCATGCCGAGAGTTTTAGCCCTTTGCCTCCTCACCCTACTGCTGCCGGCGGCGGCGGGCTGCACCGGCGTGGGCGTCGGCGACGGAGCGGGGGGCACGACCCTCGCGCAATCGTCGCCGGAATCGCCGGGCCCGCGGCGTATCCAGTACGCCGCCCGTTCGGACACCGAGGTCCCGCTGTCCGATGCCCAACTCTTCGGCATCTCCGACAGCGAGGTCGACGCCGAGGAAGGTGACGAGGCCAGCGACCCGCTGGAGATCCTCAACCGTTTCGTCTTCGCCTTCAACGAGACGCTGGACGTATTCATCATCCGCCCGGCCGCCGTCGTCTATCGCGACGCCGTGCCCGACCCGATCAAGACCAGCGTGCGCAGCTTCTTCAGGAACCTGGGGGAGCCGCTGAACTTCATGAACGCGCTCTTCCAGGGGGATGCCGCGCGGGCCGACACCATTGCCTCGCGCTTCATGATCAACTCCATCCTTACCCTGGGCTTCTACGACTACGCCGCCGAGCTGGGCCATCCCTACCATCCCGAGGATTTCGGGCAGACCCTGGGCAGCTACGGGGTCGGGCCGGGCCCCTACCTCGTCCTGCCGCTGCTCGGGCCGAGCACCTTCCGCGATGCCGCCGGCCGCGGCGTCGACGCCTTCCTGTCGCCCTGGGGCTTCGTCATGCCGCAGGATCAGGCGCGCGAGCTTTCGGTGGTTCAGGCGGGCGTTCTCGGGCTCGACTACCGCATGCGGAACATCGAGACGCTCGACGCCTTGCAGGCCGACTCGCTCGACTTCTATGCCCGGATCCGCTCGCTCTACCTGCAGACCCGGGCACGGGAGGTCAACAACACCGACACCCCCGACGACGACTCGACCGTAGGGACGCCCGCGATGATGGAAGGCCCGACCGCCAGCACGACGGTCGGCACGACCCTCAACTCGCTGCCGGCGAGCGCCAATCCGCTGCGCTGACCGGCAGCGCTTGATCCAAGCGCCTACGAAGGGAGTTCCCATGTACCGTCCCGTCACCTTCGTCCTGCTGCTGGGGCTGCTGCTCGCGCCGCTTCCCGCCCTGGCACAGGGCGGCCCGTCCGCCTTTCTGAAGGGCTTCAGCCAGGAGGCTCTGCAGGAACTGACCGACAAGTCGGCGAGCGATGCCCAGAAGGAGCAGCGCTTCCGCAGCCTGCTGAAGCAGGGGTTCGACGTCCCGACGATCGCCCAATTCGTCATCGCGCGCTACTGGCGGGCGGCGTCGGACACGGAGCAGCAGGAGTTCATCCAGGTCTTCGAGGATTACCTGGTCCAGCGCTTTCTGCCTCTCTTCGCCCAGTACGACGGGCAGGGGATGAAGGTCGGCGAGGCGCGCAGCGACAGCGGCAACAAGCAGCTGTTCTGGGTCCCGCTGCAGATCGACCAGTCGGGCGGGCAGCAGCCGATCCAGACCGAATGGCGTCTGCGGTCGGTGTCCGGCAGCTACAAGATCCTCGACGTGCGGGCGGAGGGGGCGAGCATGGCGCTGACCCTGCGCGACGAGTACGCCTCCGTGATGCGCCAGAAGGGGGGGCTGGCCGGCCTGACCCAGGCGTTGAAGGAGCAGATCGCCAAGGGCGCCTTCAAGCCCAAATAGCCCTCGGCGCCACCGACGACGGTGGAGCAGTAGCGGTCGGACCGACGACATCGTGGGCAAGGGGCCGCCGCTACTGCTACAACCGCATTCGCGCGTCGTCCCCTCGTTCCGTTGTCGGTCATGAGCCACTACTCGATCTTCAGTCTCGCCAAGCACGCCCTGAGCGGGCACAGGAACTGGTCTCCCGCCTGGCGTGATCCCGCCCCGAAGCCGGCCTACGACGTCATCATCGTCGGCGGCGGCGGCCACGGCCTCGCCACCGCCTACTATCTCGCCAAGGAGCACGGCATCACCAACGTGGCCGTGCTGGAGAAGGGGTGGCTCGGCGGTGGCAACACCGGTCGGAACACGACCATCGTCCGCTCCAACTACCTGCTGGACGCCAACGCGCACTTCTATGAGAAGTCGCTGAAGCTCTGGGAGGAGCTGAGCCAGGACCTGAACTACAACGTCATGTTCAGCCAGCGCGGCGTGCTGAACCTCTGTCACTCCGACGCGCAGATGGACGCCGCACGCCGGCGCGGCAACGCGATGCGCCTGAACGGCATCGACGCCGAGCTGTTCGATCGCGAGCAGGTGCGGGCCTTCGTGCCCCACCTCAACTTCGACGACCAGCGCTTCCCCATCTACGGCGGCCTGATGCAGCGGCGCGGCGGTACCGCCCGGCACGACGCCGTCGCCTGGGGCTTCGCGCGCGGCGCCGACAGCCGCGGGGTCGACATCATCCAGAACTGCGAGGTGACCGGGATCCGGCGCGAGGGCGACCGCGTCGTCGGCGTCGAGACCACCCGCGGCTACATCGGAGCCAAGAAGATCGGCCTCGCCGTCGCCGGCCATACCAACCGGCTCACCCAGATGGCGGGCCTGCGCCTGCCGATCGAGGCCCATCTGCTGCAGGCCTTCGTCAGCGAGCCGCTGAAGCCGTTGATCAACACGGTCATCACCTTCGGGGCGCACCATTTCTACATCAGCCAGTCCGACAAGGGCGGCCTGGTGTTCGGGGGCGATCTCGACGGCTACAACTCCTTCGCCCAGCGCGGCAACCTGCCGGTCGTGGAGGACGTGATCCACGCCGGGCTGGCCATCTTCCCAAACCTGTCGCGGCTGCGGCTGCTGCGGCACTGGGGCGGCGTGATGGACATGACCATGGACGGCAGCCCGATCATCGCGAAGACGCCCGTCGAGGGACTCTTCGTCAACGGCGGCTGGTGCTACGGCGGCTTCAAGGCGACCCCGGGCTCCGGCTGGGTCTTCGCCTACACCCTCGCACACGACCGGCCGCATCCGCTCAACGCCGCCTTCACCATCGAGCGCTTCGCCCAGGGCAGGGTGATCGACGAGAAAGGCGCGGGCCCGGTGCCGGGCGCGCACTAAGTCATCAGGCAGACGTCATGATCCGCATCTCTTGCCCCTACTGTGGTCTGCGCGACCACACGGAGTTCACCTACGGCGGTGACGCCACCCTGCGCCGTCCCGACAGCGAGACCGGCTCGGATGCCGCGTGGGAAGACTACGTCTACCTGCGCGACGACCCGAAGGGGCCGCACCAGGAGTACTGGCACCACGTCCAGGGGTGCCGCGCATGGCTGGTGGTCAGCCGCGATACGGTGACCCACGCCATCACCGCGGTCAGGCCCGCCGGCGAGGAGGCTGTTCGATGAACGGCGGCAGTTATCGTCTGCCCAGCGGCGGCGCCATCGACCGGTCGCGGCCGCTGGACTTCACCTTCGACGGCCGCCGCTACCAGGGCTATGCCGGCGACACCCTCGCCTCGGCCCTGCTCGCGCACGGGGTGCGTCTGCTCGGTCGCAGCTTCAAGTACCACCGTCCCCGCGGCCTCTACAGTGCGGGGCCGGAGGAGCCCAACGCCCTGGTTGAACTGCGCGAAGGCGCACGCAAGGAACCCAACACCCGGGCGACGCAGGTGGAGCTGTTCGACGGGCTCGTCGCCAACAGCCAGAACCGCTGGCCTTCGCTGCGCTTCGACGTCAGTTCGATCAACTCTCTGCTGTCGCCGATCTTCGTCTCCGGCTTCTACTACAAGACCTTCATGTGGCCGAAGGGCTTCTGGGAGAAGTACGAGTGGTTCATCCGGCGGGCCGCCGGCCTGGGCAGTGCGCCGACGCAAGCCGATCCGGATCGCTACGAGAAGCGCCATCATTTCTGCGACGTGCTGGTGGTGGGTGCGGGGCCGGCCGGGCTGGCCGCCGCCCTGGCCGCCGCCCGTGCGGGGGCGCGCACCACTCTGGTGGATCAGGGGGCGGCATTCGGCGGCGCCCTGCTGCACGAGCGGCTCGAGATCGGAGAAGCACCGGCGGCCGACTGGGTTGCGGCGGCGGAGTCGGAGCTGCGCGGGCTGCCCGAGGTCACCCTGCTGCCCCGGACCACCGCATTCGGCTACTACGACAACGACGTGCTGGGCCTGGTCGAGCGGGTCGCCGATCACAAGCCGGTGCCGGGGCCCTGCGAGCCGCGCCAGCGCCTGTGGATCGTCAGGGCGAAGCGGGTGATCCTCGCCACCGGCGCCATCGAGCGGCCGCTGGTCTTCGGTGACAACGACCGCCCCGGCGTGATGCTCGCAGGCGCCGTGCGGCACTATCTCCATCGCTACGCGGTCAAGGCAGGCGAGCGCGCCGTCCTCTTCACGACCCATGACGAGGCCTACCGTACCGCCTTCGACTTGGCGGACGCCGGCGCCGGCGTCGCCGCCATCGTCGATCCCCGTGGCGAGCCGGGTGCGGGTCTGGCCGAAGAGGCGCGGAGCCGGCGGATCGATCTGTTCGCGGGACAGGCGGTGCTGACCGCCCATGGGGGCAAGGCGCTGAGCGGGGTCACGGTCGGCCGGGTCGGATCCGACGGGTCGCCCGTCGGCGACGGCCGCCGCATCGCCTGCGACCTGCTGTGCGTGTCGGGCGGCTGGTCGCCGACCATCCACCTGCACAGCCAGACCGGCGCCAGGACCCGGTGGAACGAGACGCTGGGCGCCTTCGTGCCCGGCGAGGCCCGTGCCAACGAGCGCACGGTCGGCGCCGCGGCCGGCGACCTGACCCTGCAGGCCTGCCTGGACGCGGGCCGTGCGGCCGGCGCGGAGGCGGCCCGGCTGCTCGGCTTCACCGTTGGCGAAAGTGAGGCGCCGCGTGCCGAGGAGGAGCCGGTTGCGGCGCCGCTCCATCTCTGGGACGTGCGCGGCAAGGGCAAGCGGTTCGTCGATATCCAGGACGACGTGACCGCCGAGGACGTGGCGCTGGCCAACCGCGAAGGCTACCGCTCGGTCGAGCATCTCAAGCGCTATACCACCCTCGGCATGGGCACCGACCAGGGCAAGACGGCCAACGTCAACGGTCTCGCCCTTCTGGCCCGTGAAAGGCGCCAGCCGATACCGGAGGTCGGCCATACCTCGTTCCGGCCACCCTACACGCCGGTCGCCATGGGGCCCTTCGGCGGCCGCGAGATCGGCAAGCACTTCAATCCGGTCCGGCGGACCCCGCTGCACGACTGGCATCTCGCCCATGGGGCGGTGATGGTGGAAGTCGGGCTGTGGATGCGCCCGCGCTACTACCCGCAACCGGGAGAGGGGATCTTCGAGGCGCAGAACCGAGAGACGCGCCACGTCCGCGAGAAGGTCGGCATGGTCGACGTCTCGACCCTCGGCAAGATCGACATTCAGGGCGGCGACGCGGCCGAGTTCATCAACCGCGTCTACGCCAACGGCTTCAAGACGCTGCCCGTCGGCAAGGCACGCTATGGCCTGATGCTGCGGGAAGACGGCATCGTCTTCGACGACGGCACCTGCTCCCGTCTGGGCGAGAACCGCTACCTGATGACCACGACCACCGCCAATGCGGCGAAGGTCATGGCGCACCTCGAGTTCCATGCCCAGGCGGTCTGGCCGGAACTGGAGGTCTTCCTCACCTCCGTGACCGATACCTTCGCCGGCATGGCGGTGTCGGGTCCGCGGTCGCGACGGGTGCTGGAGAAGGCGGTGTCCGGCCTCGACCTGTCACACGAGGCCTTCCCCTTCATGGCGGTCGGGAACGGAAACGTGGCCGGATGCCCGGTGACCGTGTTCCGCATCTCCTTCTCCGGCGAACTGGCCTACGAGGTCCTGACGCCCGCCGATCACGGCGTCCAGGTCTGGGAGGCGATCATGGCTGCCGGCCGGGAGGAGGAGATCATCGCCTACGGGACGGAGGCGCTGGCCGTCATGCGCATCGAGAAGGGCCACCCCGCCGGCGGCGAGTTGAACGGCCAGACGACGGCGGGCGACCTCGGCCTCGAGAAGCTTCTCAGCACCAAGAAGGACTTCATCGGCCGCAGGATGGCGGCCCGGCCGGCGCTGAACGCACCGGAGCGGCCCCGTCTGGTGGGATTGATGCCGCAGGACGGCAGAAGCCGGATCGCCGCCGGCAGCCAGATCATCGAGGACCCCCGACTGGTCCCGCCGGTGCGGATGCTGGGGCACGTGACCTCGACCACCTACAGCGTCACCTTCGGCACCTACTGCGCCCTCGCGCTCGTGTCAGGGGGACGCGAACGGATGGGGGAAACTCTCTACGCCGCCAGTCCGGTGGATGGTACCGCCGTCGCCTGTCGCGTGGTGTCGCCGCACTTCTACGATCCCGAGGGGGCCCGCCTCCATGCCTGACCGCCTGTCCGCCCTGGCCGCCGCCTACAAGGTCGGCCGGCATGGCAACCCCGCTGCCGAGCCTGCCGTGAGCCTGCGCGAGGTGCCGGCTCTCGCGATGGTGCAGGTCTCCTGGTCGCCAGCGGGCGAAGCAGCCGTCGGCGAGGCGCTTGCAGGAGTGGCCGGTACCCCTGTCACGGTCCCCGAAGCAGGCCGTGCCGTGGAAGCCGGTGCCCTGACGGTCCTCTGGAGTGGTCCGAGGCGCATCCTGGCCGTCGGTGCCGACGCAGGCCTGCCAGCGGCGCTCGATGCCGCCTTCGCGACCGTGCAGGGCGCGGCGGCGGTTGACCTGTCCCAGGCGCGCACAGTGGTTCGCGTGGAGGGGCCCGGCCTCAGGCCGTTGCTGTCGAAGGGGGCGCCAGTGGACCTGCATCCGGGCGTCGCGCCGGTGGGAAGCGCCATCTCGACGCGCTTCAACCACTTCGCGGTCCTGCTGCATCTGCGGGCGGCGGATCAAGCCGACGTCTACGTGACGCGTAGCTTCGCCCAGTCGTTCTGGTGGGAACTGACGGATCTGGCGGCCGAGCAGGGTTACGAGGTCGCTTCCGCCGGCTGAGTGCTGCGTGTCGCGCAAGAAGAAGGGGCGGTCCTTCCGGAGCGCCCCTTCCTGTGTCAGCTGGCTTTGGCGAAGGCCTTCAGCAGCCGGATCAGGTGAGTCCGTACGTTCTCGTCCTCGATCGCGTTGACGGCGCGGGCGAGTTCGAGAGTCTGGCGGTCGAGCGGCGGCTCGGCGTCCTCGGGAACCACGCCGTCCAGGCCGTCGAAGAAGTAGCCGACGTGGGAATCCAGCACGTTGCTGATGTCCCACAGCCGGCTGCCACTGATGCGGTTGGCGCCACTCTCGTATTTCTGGACCTGCTGAAAGCTGATTCCCAGCTTCTCCGCTAGTTCGGCCTGGCTGAGGCCGAGCGCGACACGCCGCTCGCGCAGTCGCCGTCCGATATGCACATCCGTCTTGTGATACATTCCCTAGTACTCCCTAGAAACGCCGCCGATGGGGACAATTTCGCGCGGAAAGGTGGAACTCCGCACGGCGGCAGCATTCAGCACCCAAGTGCGATAGCGCCGTACGGTTGCGTGTGGGGCGATCGGCGGCGGAGCAACCCATTCCTGTTCCGTCTCCATTCCCCGGGCAACCGCACGAGTGGACAACCGTCAATATAGGTATCGCGGTCACCTGGGGGTAGTGAGCAAAAGGGAACATAGACCGTCAAAACTGCGCCGAAACTGGGACATTTTCGCGCCTCGGGAGATTCCGTCGACGCTGGGCGTCGGACTATCTTGTCCCCGGCCGCTTTATGCAACGCGAATGACGGTAGAACCGTCCCCCCGCTCACAGGTTTGTGATCGGCGCGTGGCACGAGAACAGGCGCTCAGCCCTGGGGGCCGGGGCGTTAACAAACCGTCAATCATCAGTGGTGCATCGCGAACGTGGCCGGCCTGCGGCCCCGTCAGCGGCGCTTCAGATACTGCTGGCGCGCAAGCGCACGATGGCGGGCCAGCCGTTCCTTCACTGTCAGCGGGCGCCGCGGCCGTGACAGAGAGGTGCCCATCCAACTGCGGACGGGTCCGGAATCGAGATGCAGGAACGCCTGCTCGGGATACCAGCCGACGCCGCCTCGCTCCATCGTCCGGGCGAGGCGTGCCGCCTTACCGAGATCGCCCCTGAACTGCACGTCCACGGCACGGCCGAGCAGGTGCTGACTGGCCAGCGCGGGCTGATAGCCCGCTTCGGCGAGGTGGCGGTTCGTCTCGGGGGTCCTGTAGGCGGACGTCACCACGACCTCGTCGATCTCCAGGCCGTGACGGAAGTCCGCCAGGAAGTTGAGCATCTCGACGTCGATGGCGTGCTCGGTGCCCGTATGATGGTCGCGCAGCAGATGCTGCAGGCTCGCCAGCGCGGCCGGATCGCCGCCCTCGGGCGTCCAGTAGATGCCGCGGAAGCGTTCCCCGGTCGCGGCATGGACCAGGTTCAGCCAGCGGTCGGCGGGCGCCGACGCTCCGGCCCCGCCGGGCAGCAGCAGGCTCGCCGCCATCGCACCCGTCCCGAGCAACAAGGTTCGCCGTCCGCAAGCCCCGGTCATGGGCGGGCAGGTGTGGTTTCCGCCGGCGATGTCAACCGTCGCGGGGCTATTGCCGCAGAATGTACAGCAGGTCCTGGTCGACTGTCCCGCTGTCGCCGATGCCCTTGGCCTGGCGGTACGCCCGGGCGGCGGCCGCGGTCTTGGGGCCGGCGAGGCCGTCGATCGGGCCGTCGTAGTAGCCGAGGGCCTGCAAACGGACCTGCACGTCGCGCACGGTCTGGCTGGGGACGGGAGCGGGCGCCGGCCGCAGGTTGGGCTTCACGATCTCCAGGGTGTTGAGCAGTTCCGAGTCGAGGGTGTCGGACTGGGGCAGACCGGCCGCCCGGCGGTAGTTGTTCGCCGCGCGCATGGTGCCGGGGCCGATGATCCCGTCGACGCTGCCGTAGTACCAACCCAGATCCTTCAGCTTCTGCTGAATGGCTTTCACCTGGGGCTGAAAGCTCTGGTCGATGACCTGGGCCTGGGCGGCGGGCAGGCCCTGCACCGCAAAGGTGAACAGAAGGGCGGCGAGGACGCCGGCCAGGATCCTGTGCATGGTCGAACCTCTCTGGCGAACCATCGGCCTTTCGGGCCGTCGCGGAATGGTACGTCGCCTGCCGCGCCGTCGTCCCCGCCACCACCGCCGAAAGAACGGCCGTTTCGGTGCGGCGGGTCCTTGGCTATAGGGTGGGGCGGTTCCGGGCAGGGACGCGCCGGGCCACAAGGGAGGAAGAAGTCGACCATGATTGCAAGCAAGATCCGCCGCGGCGCTGCGGCACTGGCGCTGGTTCTGGCCGCCGCCTCGGCCGGTGGGCAGGCGCAGGCCGAGACCCGCGTCACCCTCAAGTCCGCCGCCTCGACCTCGTCCTACTACGTGATGATGGTGCAACTCGGCGAGCTGCTGCGGGAGAGCAGCAACGGCGAGATCCAGGCGACCGTCGAGGAGAGCCAGGGCTCGGTCCAGAACGTCAAGGAGGCCGCGCGCCGGCCGGGCAACTTCGTCTTCACGACACCGCCGTCGCTGCTGGCCTCGGCGCGGGCCGGCAAGGCGCCCTTCGAGGGCGAGAGCGGCTACGACCGGGTGCGTACCCTCTTCGTCATGCCGTTCATCACCGTGCAGTTGGTCGTCGGCGCCGACAGCGGCATCACCGACGTGACCCAGCTGGCGGGCAAGACCTTCATCCCCGGCGGGACGGGAACCTTCTGCGAGCGGCGCACCCAGACGATTCTCAAGCTGCTCGGAGTCGCCGACAAGGTCGAAATGGCCGACGTCGAGTTGAACAATGCGGCCGCCGCCATGCGCAACGACCGGGTCGCTGGTTTCGCCACCTGCTCGTCCCATCCGACGCCGACCCTGGTCGAACTTGCCACGACCATGCCGGTCCACATCCTCAGCTTCACCGAGGCGCAGCGTGACAAGCTGATCGCCGAGGACCCGCAGTCGGGGCCGATCACCATCGCGCCCGGCACCTACAAGGGCCAGGACGCGCCGGTCCAGACGGTGGGCGTGCCGGTCGGCGCCTTCACGACCACGGACATGGACGACGATACGGCCTACACGATCGTGAAGACCTTCTGGGAGCAGAAGAAGAGCCTCGAGAAGGAGAGCCCCTGGTGGGCCGGCGTGACGCCGGACCTCATCGCCCAGATGGGCACCAAGCTGCACCCCGGTGCCGCCCGCTACTACAAGGAGGCGGGGGTCGCCGTGCCGGAGGCGCTGCTGCCCTGACGCCGCGGGGCCGGCTTCGGGCCGGCCCCGTCCCTCTTGCCGGACCGCCGCACCTTGATCCCTACCGATCGACCCGCCGGGTCCCGCCGGCTGCTGCTCGGCGCCGTTGCCGCCGTCATCGTCGGCTTTCACCTCTACGTCGCCTTTTCCGGCCTGATCCCCAATCTGGTGACGCGCCCGCTCCACCTGGTCTGCGCCCTGGTCTGGATCATGCTGATAGAGCCGGACCCCCGCCAGCCGCGGTGGCTTCGCGTGCTGGGGGTGGCGATCTGCCTGGGCGGTCTCGCCGCGGCGCTGGGGATCGTCTTCGACCGCCGCGAGTTGGTGCAGCAGTACGGGGCCCTGGCGGGATGGGGGCAGATCGCCCTTGCCCTGGCCCTGATCCTGGCGGTGCTGGAACTGGCGCGCAGGGCCATCAAGGCGGTGCTGCCCAGCGTCGCCCTGCTGGTGCTGCTCTACGGCGCCTTCGGTCAGCACCTGCCAGGGGTCCTGGGCCACGGCGGAATTCCGCTCGACTACTTCCTGGGCACCCTGACGATCACCGGCGGCGGGCTCTGGGGCCAGCTGACCGGCGTCTCGGTCGACACCATCAGCCTCTTCCTCATCCTCGGCGCTCTCATCTCCGCGGGGCAGGCGGGGACCGGCTTCATGTCCTTCGCCACCCAGGTGGCCGGGCGGCTGCCCGCCGGTGGCGCCAAGGTCGCCGTGGTCGGGTCGGCCATGTACGGCACGATCTCCGGCGTGGCGGCGGCGAATGCCGCCTCGACCGGCATGGTGACGATCCCCGCGATGAAGCGCCTGGGCTACCCGCCCACGCTCGCCGCCGCGGTGGAGGCCGTGGCGTCGACGGGCGGCCAGATCATGCCGCCGATCATGGGCGCCGGCGTCTTCGTCATGGCCGAGCTGCTGCGCCGGCCCTACGCCGAGATCATGGTCGCGGCGACCCTGCCGGCGCTGCTGTTCTTCTTCACCGCCTGGGCCGGCATCCACGTTTACGCCCGGCGGCACGACCTGAAGGGGCTGCCGCGGGATGAGCTGCCGGGCTGGGGGCTGGTGCTGCGCACGCTGCCGTTCTTCCTGGTGCCCTTCGGCATCCTGCTCGGCTGCCTCGCCTTCACCACCCTGACCCTGTCCTATGCGGCGATCTATGCCTCGCTCGCCTCCTGGGCCCTGCTGGTCTTCGGGGCGGACGGCCGTCCGTCGCTGGCGGGCTGGCTGCGCCGCAGCGAGGAGGCGCTGATCTCCGCCGCGCGGCAGATCGCGGCCATCGCTGCCATCATCATCTGCGCCGGCGTCATCGTCGGCGTCTTCAACATGACCGGGCTCGGCGTGAAGCTGACGTCGCTCATCCTCTCGCTGTCGGGCGGCGAACTGTGGGCGGTGCTGATCCTGACCGCCGTCGCCAGCCTGGTGCTGGGCATGGAACTGCCGACGACCGCCGCCTACGTGATCTGCGTGGCGGTCGCCGGGCCGGCATTGATCGAGGTCGGCGTCCCCGACCTCTACGCCCACCTGCTGGTCTTCTGGTACGCCCTGCTGTGCACGATCACGCCGCCGGTGTGCGGCAACGTCTTCATCGCCGCCGGCATTGCGGACGCGCCCTGGCTGCCGGTCGCCTGGACGGCGCTGCGCCTCGGCATCGGCCTGTTCGTCGTGCCCTTCGGGTTCGTGGCCAACCCCTCGATGCTGATGCTGCAGAGCGATCCGCTGCTGGCGGTGGCGGCGACCGTCAAGGTCGGGCTGGGGCTGGCGCTGATATCCTTCGCCGCCATCGGCACCGGCCGGCGGCCATGGCTGCGCCCGCTGGCGCTGGCGGCCGGTCTGGCGTGCGTCGTGCTGGCCGGCTTCTGAGGCGGCGTCAGCGGGCGCCGACCGCCGCCTCGATGTTCCGCAGGTAGCGCGACAGGGTTCCGGTCGCATCGGACCCGGCGGCGTCCCGGGCGATGGAGAAGGTTCGCTCTGCCAGGCCCAGGGCGATCTCCCGCGGCCGCGGCGACAGCAGTCGGCCGTCGCGCTTGACCACCTGCCCGTCGACGACGACCGCGTCGACCCAGGCCGGGGCGGCGTGCAGCAGGATCGCCTCCGCCGGGCCGGGCAGCGGGGTGCCGGCGAGCCCGCGGGGACGCCAGAGGACGAGGTCGGCCCGCTTGCCGACCTCGATGCTGCCGGTGGCCTCGGCCAGCCCGAGGGCTTCCGCCGCGGCAACCGTACCCCAGCGCAGGGCGTCGCGGCAGGAGGGGGCCACGGTCTCCGGCATCCGGCCGTCGTCGAGTGCCGGCTGGTTGAGCTGCGCGCGCGTGGTCTGCAGCGCCAGGCGCAGCTGGGTGAGCAGGTCGCCCGAGCAGGCCGAGACGATGTCGACGCCGAGGATCGGCTCCAGTCCGCGGGCGAGCAGCCGGTCGATCACCGGGAAGCCCATGCCCATCTGCATCTCGGTTTCCGGCGTGACGCAGACGTGCCCGCCGCTGTCGGCGATGCGGTCCAGTTCCCCGTCGCTGCAGCTGTTGCAGTGGACGTGCAGCAGGTCCGGCCCGAGCAGGCCCAGGCCGGCGAGGCGATCGACGGCGCCGCGCGTGGACAGGGTGCCTATGTGGGCGGTGATCGGCAGACCGTGGTCCCGGGCGAAGCCCGTCTCCCGGCGGACCGCCTCGTCGTCGACCAGCCCGAACTCCGTCAGTGCGACGCCCATGGAGAGGCGGCTGTTGCCGCTCGTCTCCACCAGCCGGCGGACGCGCTCGGCGTCGGCAAGGCGGTCGGCGTGGCCGGCGAAGACCGGCTCCGACCGCGGCGGGGCATAGAAGCCGTAATAGAGGCGCGCGTGCAGCGGCACGGCGCCCAGCGCCTCGACCACCGCGTCGGCGTGCGCCGGGCTGTTCATGGCGTGGGAGTAGTCGCACAGCGTGGTGACGCCGCAGTCCAGCGCATCCCAGGCGCCGAGCTCCGTCGCCAGCGCGATCTCCTCGGCCGTGATGTCGGGGCCGTAGCGCAGTCGGATGAAGCGCACGTACTCGACCAGGCTCCAGTCCGCCGCGATCCCGCGGATCAGGCTCTGCCAGAGGTGCCGGTGGCCGTCGACGAGTCCGGGCGACAGCAGCCCGCCGGCGGCGTCCAGCACCTCCGCGTCGGCAGCGGGAAGGTCGCGTCCGATCGCGGCGATGCGGCGATCACGGACCAGGATGTCGGCGCGTTCGGGGGCCGCGCGGCCGTCGCCCGGGGAGACGACGGTGCCGCCCTTGATCAGCAGGTCTCTCATGCGTCGCGGTCGTCCAGGGGCGGGGCGGTGAGCCCGGCGGTGAGGAAATGCAGCAGGTAGCGGATCGATTGGCGTCCGGCGGCGCTCTCGACCGCCGGTCCGATCAGCCGCGCCACCCGGCCGTTGTCGATGCGGACGTACATCATGGCGCCGTAGACGCAGTTCAGGCGGTAGTAGAACTCGTCGTGCGACAGGTGCGGCAGCGACGCGCGGAGCGCCTCGACGAAGCGGGCGGCGATCTCGTCGTAGCAGGCATAGATCACCGCCCGGACCGCGGGGTCCGGCTCCGCCGACAGCACTCCCGACAGGCGCGAGAAGACGGCGCCCCCCGGCTCCTCCACGACGCGGAAGGCCGGCCGCACGAAGGCATCCACCACCGCCGCGACGTCGGGCCGGCCGTCGCTGGCCGCGGCCCAGCAGGCGTCCAGCAGGCGGTGCCGCTCGGCGTTCATCGGCGCCACCCGCCGCTCCATCACCGCCTGCAGCAGCCCTTCCTTGGTGCGGAAGTAGTAGTGGGCGGAGGCGATGTTGGCGTTGGCCTCGCGCAGGATCCGGCGCAGCGAGACCCCGTGATAGCCGCTCTCGGCGAAGAGCCGCTCCGCGGTCTCGATGATGCGCTCGCGGGTGTCGGGCGAGGCCTGGGAAGGAACCTGGTCGGTGCTCGGGATCATCCCCAGAATCTAAATCAGTCGACTGATCCAATCAATCGATTGATCGCCTCTCAGGGTCGGAGTAGGGTCCGCGCAACTGCCGACCGGCCGTGCGCCGCCGGAGCGGCTTGCGACGAAAGGGAGACATCCATGCGCCGAAGACAGTTGCTCGCCCTGGCGGCCAGGTTCGCCCCGGTGGCAGCGTTCGCCCTGGGCACCGTGTTCGCGGGCGCCGCCAAGGCGGCCGATCCGGTGAAGATCGGCCTGCTGATGCCGACCAAGACCCTCGTGGGCCAGCAGGGCGTCCAGGGTGCGGAGCTGGCAGTGCGGATGCTGAACGACCAGGGCGGCATCCTTGGCGGCCGGCCGATCGAACTGGTGACCTACGACACCGCCTTCAAGCCGGCCGAGGGCGTCGCCGCCGCCCAGCGCCTGCTGACCCAGGACGGCGTGAAGATGATCGCCGGCGAGATCAGCAGCACCGTGGCGCTTGCGGTGATCCAGGTGGCGCAGCCCTTCGGCGCCATCTTCATGGCGGCGGTGCCGAAGCATCCCGACGTCACCAAGTCCGGCTACGACCGCGTGTTCCGTCTCAACTCGACGACCTCGATGGACAACAAGGCCTTCGACAGCATCCTCGTGGACGAGGAGAAGCCGGCGAAGGTCGCGGTCCTGGCCGAGAACACGGATTACGGCAGGCTGGTCATCGCCCACATGCGCGAGCTGTTCGGCGACAAGCTGGCCTTCTCCGACACCTATGAGGTGACGCAGGGCGACTTCAACTCGCTGGTCTCCAACGCCAAGGCCAGCGGCGCCGACCTGCTCTGCATCGCCGGCTCCAACATGGAGCAGTACGGCAACATCATCCGCCTGACCGACGAGCTGAGCTTCGACGCGGATATCTGTGTGATGCCGGGCATCCTGAACTCCAAGGGCGTCTCGATCGCCGGCAAGGCGGCCGAAGGGGCCTTCAGCGCCGACATCTACGTGCCGTCCCTCGACAACGCGGCGAACAAGGCCTTTGTCGCCGCCTTCGAGAAAGCCTACGGCCACAAGCCCGAGAAGATCGAGGAACTGGGCTTCGAGAGCATCTGGATCCTTGCCAAGGCCGCCGACAAGGCCGGTACGGCCGACGACATGGGCAAGGTGGCCGAGACCATCCGCTCGAACAGCTGGCAGACGCCGCGCGGCGACGTCACCTTCGACGCCGACGGCCAGGCCTCGAGCGGCAATGTCTATCAGCTGGTGGTGAAGGACGGCGAACTGCAGGTCGCGCAGTAGCCGCTCCCGCGAAGGCAGCCGTCGCAGGGTCCGATCATGGCCGACCTCCTGGTCCAGCAGGCCGTCAACGGCATCAGCACCGGCATGATCTATGCCCTGGTCGCGCTTGGACTCACGCTGATCTTCGGCGTGATGCACGTGATCAACTTCGCCCATGGCGAGGTCTTCATGATGGGCGCCTTCGTGACCGTGGTGGCGGGGCAGGGGCTGCTGGGCCTGCCCTATCCCCTGGCGGTTCTTCTCGCAGTCGCCGCCATGGCGATCGCCGGCTGGGTCATCGACCTGGCGGCGGTGCGGCCCCTGCTGAACCGGGCTGAAGGGCAGACCGACGTCCTGCTCTCCACCTTCGCCGTCAGCCTCCTGCTGGCCGACACGGTGCTGGCGAGCCACGGGCCGGCGCCGGCCTTCGCGCCCGGCTGGGAGGGGTCCCTGACCATCGGCTCCCTCACCATCGCCGCCCAGCGCGTGCTGGTGGTGGCGGTCGGCGTCGGGCTTGTCGTGCTGCTGGAGATGGTGCTCCGGCGGACGGACTTCGGCCGGCACCTGCGGGCCGTCGCTCAGGATCGCTTCGCCGCCCGCGCCGTGGGGATCGATGTGGAGCGGGTCGGCAGCGCCACCTTCGTCGCGGCCTCCGCCTGCGCCGGGCTCGCCGGCGCCCTGGTCGCGCCGGTCACCATGTTCTCTCCTGGGATGGGACACCAGGTGATCATCATGGCGTTCGTCGTCGTGGTGGCCGGTGGGATGGGCAGCGTCACCGGCGCGGTGGTCTGCGGGGTGGCGCTCGGCGTCTTCGAGAGCCTGGCGAGCGTCTTCATTCCCCAGTCCATGGCCTCGGTGACCGTTTTCGCGCTGCTTCTCGTCCTCCTGCTTGTCCGGCCCCAGGGTCTCTTCGGGCAGCGGCGATGATCGGGTCCCTGCTCGAACGGGTGCTGCGCCGGCCCGGCTTCCTGCTGCTGCTGCTCGCGGCGCTCGTGCCGCTGGTGCTGCACGCGCCCTATTGGTCGTCGCTCGTGGTGTTCGCCGCCGTGCTGGCGATCCTCGGCCAGAGCGTCAATCTCCTGCTCGGCTATCTCGGGCAGGTGAGCTTCGGCCACGCCGCCTTCTATGGCCTCGGCGCCTATGTCGCCGGCCTCATGGCGGTTAAGCTGGGGGTCGACTACTGGCTGGCGGTCCCCGTGGCGGTTGCCGCGGCCGCAGGTGTGGGGGCGCTGGTGGGACTCGCCTCGCAGCGGCTCGGGGGAGCCTACCTCGCCATCGCCACGCTGACCCTGGCCGAGATGTTCCGGCTGATCGCCGCGAACTGGATCGAGCTGACCCGCGGGCCCCTCGGCGTCGTCGTCCTGCCGCAGAAGATCGCGCCTCTGGAAGCGATCGGCATTCCCTTCGACCGTTACTATCTCTTCATCGTCCTCTTCTGCCTCGCCCTGGTGTCCCTGGTCGTCGAACGGCTGATGACCGGCGCCGTCGGGCGCAGCTGGCTCGCCATCCGCGAGGCCGCTCCCCTGGCCGAGGCGGCGGGCATCGCGACCCTGCGCCTGCGCGTCGCCTGCGTGACCCTCTCCGGCGCGATCGCCGGACTCGCAGGTGGCCTGATCGTGCCGAAGATCTTCGTGCTCAGCCCGGACCTCTTCGGTGTCATCAACTCGGCGACGGCCCTGCTGGTGGTGGTGCTGGGCGGCAAGGCGACGATCCTCGGCCCCGTGGTCGGCGGCCTGATCTTTGCCGGGGTGCCCGAACTGCTGCGTCCGGTGGCTGACTACCGCGAGGTGATCTTCGCCCTGCTGCTGCTGCTGGCGGTCCGTCTCATGCCCGGCGGGATCATGGGTCTGCTGGGAGACCGTCTGCCGCGGCGGCCTGCCGCTTCCGCTACCGTTGGCCCGGCTCCGGTCGCCGACAGCGGGAAGGTCCGGGGCGCACGCCTGGACATCGCCGCTCTCTCCAAGTCCTTCCGCGGGTTGGCGGCGGTGGCCGACGTCTCCTTCTCGGCCGAGGCCGGCCAGATCGTCGGCCTGATCGGCCCCAACGGGGCCGGCAAGACGACCTGCCTCAACCTGATCAGCGGCGCGATAGCGGCGGATCGCGGCGCTGTCGAACTGGACGGGAAGCCGGTTCGGGGGCTGACGCCGCACGAGATCGCCCGCCTGGGAATGGTCCGCACCTTCCAGCAGACGCTGCTCTGCTCGCGGCTGAACGTTGTCGAGAACGTCCTGATCGGCACCACCTGCGTCGTACCGCTGGGTATCGGCGACTGGCTGACCGTCGGCGGGGCCCTCCGGCGCGCGGAGGCTCGCCGCCTCGCCCTGGCGGAGGAGGCGATGGCGCTCATGGGTCTGTCCGACCTGTCGGAGGCCAAGGCTGCCGACCTGCCCTATGGCGCCCAGCGCCGCCTGTCGGTCGCCGTCGCCCTGGCGGCGGGGCCGCGGATCCTGCTGCTGGACGAGCCGGCCGCCGGCCTCAGCCCGGCCGAGGCCGCCGATCTGGCGGCGGCGCTAAGGCGGGTGCGCGAGCGCGGCACAACGATCGTCATCGTCGACCACAACGTCCAGATGATGTCGGACCTCTGCGACCGCCTCTGCGTCCTGCATCACGGGACGCGTCTCGCTTTCGGGACACCGGTCGAGGTGCTTGCCGACCCCGCGGTCGTCTCGGCCTACCTCGGCGCAGCGCCTGCCGTGGAGACCGCCTGATGCTCAGGCTGGAGTCCCTGTCGGTGCGTTACGGCGCCGTGCGGGCCGTGACCGGGCTTTCCCTCGAGGTGGCCGCCGGTGAGGTGGTCGCCCTGATCGGCGCCAACGGTGCCGGCAAGTCGTCGACCCTCAAGGCCGCCATGGGGCTGGCCCCCCTGTCGTCGGGACGCGTGCTGCTCGATGGCCGCCCCCTGGAGGGCCTGGCGCCGCGGGAGCGGGTGCGGGCCGGCCTCGCACTTTCGCCCGAAGGTCGGCGGGTGTTTCCCGACATGAGCGTGCGCGAGAACCTGGAGACGGGCGATGCGGTCCGTCGCGACCGCTCGCGGGAGGCCCGGGTCGAAGAGCTCTTCGCGCTCTTCCCGCGCCTGCGGGAGCGCCATGGCCAGGCGGCCGGCACCCTGTCCGGCGGCGAACAGCAGATGCTGGCGATCGCACGCGCCCTGATGTCCGAGCCGAAGGTGCTCCTGCTCGACGAGCCGACCCTCGGGCTCGCCCCCATCATCGTGTCGCAGATCGCCGAGCTGGTCGGCTCGCTCGCCGCCCGGGGCCTTGGCGTGCTGCTGGCCGAGCAGAACGCCGTCGTTTCCCTGGGGGCTTCTTCGCGCGCCTATGTCCTGCGCGGCGGGGAGGTGGTGGCGAGCGGCCGGAGCCGCGAACTCGCCGACGATCCCCTGGTCCGCAAGAGCTATCTTGGAGTCTGACGATGCACCGCAGCGACGAACGCATCCTGGTGACGCACGTAGGCAGCCTGCCGCGGCCGGAGCGGCTGAGCGACCTGCTGATCCGCCATGAGAAGGGCGAGCCGATCGACAGGGCCCTGCTGGAGGCGGAGAAGGACGCGGCCGTCGGTGCCGTGGTGCGCACCCAGTTCGACGCCGGTGTCGACGTCGTCAACGACGGCGAGCAGCCGCGGGCGGGCTTCCAGACCTACATCGTCGAACGGATGAGCGGGTTCGGCGGCGCCGGCAAGCGCCGCCGCCCCCTGGACTACCTGAACTATCCGGCCTTCGCCCGCCAGGCGGCCGCCCGCTTCCCCGGCCGGGCCAAGGTCTCCGACGCCCCCATGGCGATGGGCGAGGTGGTCTATGGCAGCACCGATGCCGTGGTCGCTGACTGCCGGCGCCTCAAGTCGGCCGTGGCGGCCCTGCCGGGAACCGTAACCGACGCCTTCCTGACGGCCCCGTCGCCGGGCATCGTCGCCACCACGCTGCTCAATGGCCACTACGACAGCCACGAGGCCTATGTCTTCGCCCTGGCGCGGGAGTTGGCGAAGGAGTATCGCGCGATCGTCGCCGAGGGCCTGCTGCTGCAGATCGATGCGCCGGATCTGGCGATGGAGCGCACGATGTACTGGCAGGACCGGCCGCTGTCGGAATACCTCGCCGCCGCCGAGATGCACGTCGCCGCCCTGAACGAGGCGCTGGACGGCCTGCCGCGGGAGTCCATCCGCCTGCACTGCTGCTGGGGGAACTGGGACGGGCCGCACGACCACGACGTCGACCTGTCCGATGTCCTGCCGATCCTCTACCAGGCCAAGGTCGGTGCGCTGGCGATGGAGTTCGCCAACCCGCGCCATCAGCACGAGTACAAGGCGCTGGCGGCCCATCCGCTGCCGCCGCACCTGCTGCTGCTGCCCGGGGTGATCGACTCCACATCGAACTACGTGGAGCACCCCGAGGTCATCGCCGACCGGATCTGCCAGGCGGTGGCCACCGTCGGCGACCGGGAACGGGTCATCGCCGGCAGCGACTGCGGCTTCGGAACCTTCGCCGGCTACGAGTTCGTCGCGCCCGATGTGGTCTGGGCGAAGCTCGCCTCGTGCGCCGAAGGGGCGCGGCGTGCCACCGACCGCCTCTGGGGCCGCGGGTCGTGAGCGCTGCGGGGGGCGGCTGGCGCCTGCAGCGGATGCCGGTGCACTTCGGCCCCAGCCGTGGGCCGCGGCAGGGGCCCGACGGCCGGCCCTTCGACTGGACCGGCAGCCCGCGGCGGGTGGTCTACGCCGTCGACGTGCTGTCCGAGAGGGACGCCCTGGCTGCGGTCCTGCCGCCCGGCTTCGAACCGGGGGAACGCCCCGTCGTCACCTTCGAGGTGCAGTATCTGAGCGAGCTGGAGTGGCTCGCCGGGCGGGGGTATGCCACCTTCAGCGCCCGCTTTCCGGCCGTCTTCCGCGGCGAGCGCGACAGCGCGAAGGGGGCGTTCCTGGCGGTGATGTGGGAGAATCTGGCCGATCCCATCATGTCCGGGCGCGAAGAGCTGGGCTACAGCAAGCTCTACTGCGAGATCCCCGAGCCCCGGGTGCTGCGGGGCGAGCATGCGATCGACTGCGCGTGGCTCGGCCACCGCTTCTTCGAACTGCGGATGCGCGACCTGACGCCGGCCACGCCCCCCGCCCCGGCGGCGGTCGATGGCGTGCTGCACTACAAGTACATCCCGCGCACGGGGGATTGGGGCGAGGCCGACGTGGCCTACGCCACCCTGACACCGGCGGCCCAGCCGGACCTCGTCGTCGACAGCGTCGAGAGCGGCGTCGGCGAGATAAGCTTCCTGCCGTCGCGCTGGGAGGATCTGCCGACCTTCCACCACGTCGTCGACGCCCTCGCCGCCCTGCCGATGCGGGAGGTGCTCGGCGCCCGCCGGGTCACCAGCCATGGCGGCAAGGACCTTTCCGACCAGCGGCGCCTGCTCTGACCCTGCGCCGCGGCAGCCCTCTTCCTCAGCCCTCTCCGGACAGCCCAGGAGCGCCAGCGATGTCCCCTGTTCTCCCCCCCATCCGACGGATCGTCACCGCCGATGACGCGGAGGGCCGGTCCCACGTCGTGCAGGACGGTCCCTCGCCGGCGGTCCGGGAGGTGCCGGAGCGGCCGGGCTACCGGGTGACCAACGTCTGGCGCACGCTCGACTCGCCGGCACCCATCGGGGCGGCCGATTCCATCGCCGAGCACGTGGGGATCTCGCCGCCGCCGCGGGGCACGGTGGTGCGCATCATCGACTTCCCGCCCGAGGCCGCCGATCCGCAGGAGCGGCGGCGGGCGCTGCACGCGACCTTTTCCTCCCTCTATGGCGACGCCGCCCACGACAAGGCTCACCAGGCCCATCCCGGCATGCACAGGACGCGGTCGGTGGACTACGCCATCGTCATCGAAGGCGAGATCGTCGCCATCCTCGACAAGGAGGAAACGGTGATGCGTGCCGGCGACATTCTCATCCAGCGCGGCACCAACCATGCCTGGGCCAACCGGTCTGCGGCACCGTGCCGGATCGCCTTCATCCTGATCGACGGGGCCTGAGGCGGGCTCAGTAGCGGCCGACGTCGATCGGGGCCTCCTCGAACAGGCGGGGCAGGCGCCCGCGCCAGTCCGCCAGGGCAGTGGCGCGGTCTGCGGCGGACAGGCGAGCGGCCTGCCAGACGATCTGCGGCCGGAGGACGTCGAAGCCGACGAACTGCAGCATGCCGCGCTGGATCGGCCGCAGGATCGCCTCGATGTCGCCGTTCCGCCCGTCTGCTCGATAGGCCTCCGGCGGGCCGCCCGTCGTGAAGGACAGCAGGGCCCGCCGGCCGCGGAAAAGGCCGTTGTCGTAGATCCGGCCGCCGCCGTAGATGCGCTGGAAGGCGAAGACCCTGTCGACCCAGCCCTTGAGGACCGCCGGCAGCCCGAACCACCAGAGGGGGAACTGCCAGATCATCAGCTCGCAGGCCTCCAGCCGGGCGATCTCCCGCTCCAGGTCCGGCACGAACCCCCGGCTCCCGGTCGCGAAGGCCTCTTCCACCTGCTGCTTGTAGTAGGCGGCGTCGCGCGCGCCGGTGAAATTGCGCCGGTCGGAGACGGGGTCGAAGCCCTGCCGGTAGAGGTCGGAGACGACGACCTGGTGGCCCAGGGCCGTCAGCCCCGTCGCGGCCGTCTCGGCCATGGCGCCGCTGAAGGAGTGCGGCTCGGGGTGGGCCAGGACGATCAGGACGTTCATGCGGCGGGCGCGGCACCCTTGAACAGCAGCTCCGGCGGGTTCGACGGGTCGCGCGCGAAGTTCCAGGTGGCGTCGGCGATCGCGTCGGGGGAGAAGGGGCCGCCGGGCTTGATGAGGCCTGCGATGGTCACCGTTCCGACGCGGATCCCCTTGTCGGCCATCTCCTTGTTGAGGGAGAAGGCGAGGTTGCGCAGGCCCGCCTTGGTCGCGGCGAGCGACGCGGCGGCAAGCCAGCCGGTCGGATCGATCGCCAGGGAGCCGCCGGTCAGCAGGACCGTGCCGCGGCCCGCTGCCAGCATCCCCGGGAGCACGGCCTGGGTCGCTGCCAGTGCGGCGGCGACGTTGACGGTGAAGTCCCCGATCATTTCCTCCGGCGCCACCTGGGAAGGCGGTGCGAAGGTCGACCGATAGGCGTTGTAGATCAGGGTGTCGACGGAGCCGTGGGCATCCTCGATCCCCGCGATCGCCGATCGGAGACCGGGCAGATCGGCGGCGTCGGCGGCGCGCAGGTCGACCTCCGCCCCGTCCGCCCGAAGGCCGGCAGCCAGATCGTCCGACTTTCCGGGGCTGCGTGCCAGCCCGGCGATGTGGAAACCGGCGGCCGCGTAGCGGCGGGCGAGGGCGGCGGAGAGGCCGGGGCCGACCCCGACGATGAGGCAGAGGGGAGCGTTCGTCATGGTGGTCCGACCTGTCAGTGTCGGTGAGACGGAAGGGTCAAACTGCCCTCCGAGTCAATCCAGGTGGACACCGGTCCTTCCGTCACTGCCCCGCGACGCGGGCCTGCTGCAGGCGCATCGGCCGCAGGTAGGCCCGGGTGATGCCGAAGCCCCCGGTCTCGACCCGTTCGATCAGCTCGCGCGCCGCCGTTTCCACCTCGCCGCCGGGAATCGTGTCCCGGAAGTCCACAGTTGCAGCCAGCAGGATGTCCTGAGGGCCGAAGTGCATCGAGCGCAGTTCACCCACCGCCACCACCCGCGGATCCGCGGTGATCAGTTTCCGGATGTCGTCAAGAACCGCTGGAGCGGCGCTCTCGCCGACCAGCAGGCTGCGTGTCTCGTTCGCCATGAAGATCGCGACGGCGAGCAGCAGCAGGCCGATGGCGATGGAACCGGCCGCGTCGAAGCGGGGATCGTCGAGCAGCAGGGTGAGCCCCACCCCCGCCAGAGCGAACAGCAGGCCGAGCAGGGCGGCGGCATCCTCGAGCAGCACGGCGAAGATGCCGGGATCCTTGCTCTGTCGGATGGCGCGCAGGGTGCCGTGGTCGCCACGCCCGCGCCGGAACTCGCGCCAGGCCACGGAGAAGGAATAGCCTTCGAAGAGGATCGCCGCGCCGAGCACGGCGAAAGCCACCCAGGCGCTCTCGATCGGCTCGGGGGCCGTCAGCTTGTGGATGCCTTCGTAGATCGACACGCCGCCGCCGAGGGCGAAGATCAGCAGCGCTACCACGAAGGCCCAGAAATAGAGCTCCATCCCGTAGCCGAAGGGATGGGCCCGGTCGGCCGGCCGCTTCGAGCGCTTCAGGCCGAACAGCATCAGGCCCTGATTGCCGCTGTCGACGGCGGAATGGATCGCCTCGCTCAGCATCGAGCCGCTGCCCGTGTAGAGGGCCGCGATCAGCTTGGTGACGGCAATGGCGAGGTTGCCGGCGAGTGCCGCGAGAATGACCTTGCGTGATTCGCCGTGCGCCAACGCCCTTTGTCCCGAGTTGTGAGTGCCGGGGCCGGGCGGCCCGGGCCGCGGTCAGGCGGCCGGCTGCGCCCGTCGCCGGCCGACCAGCAGTGATACGCCCTGCGCGCCTATCAGTTCGTTGTGCGGATGGCCCGCAGGCACCTCGAAGGTGTCCCCGGCGGAGAACTCCCTGTCGCCCTCGGGCCGCCGCACCGCCAGACTGCCGTTCAGGACCATCGCCTTGACGTCGAAGTCGTGGGCGTGGTCGTGAACCACGCGCGGGTCCCTGGCAGGCCGGTCGATGACCAGGATCTCGTCATAGCCCTCGCGCTGCAGGTGCGCCTCGAAGTCCGCTCTGTTCATCGGTCTCTCTCCCTATAGGTTTCCGTCGCTCGTCCGCTCGCAGCACAGGCCGGACGTGTGCTTCGCTTCAGTATAGGTCTCCGGAGGCAGGGCGACAGCCCGGTCCCCCTTGCGGTCGACGCGACCGAGGCTCGCCGCATGGCTGTCCAGCGCGGCGCAGGCCCGAGTCCAGGCGGGATCGCCTTCGTAGAGGGCGGTGCGCAGGTAGGCCCAGGTCATGCGCTGGGTGACAGCCAGGCGATCCGGATCTTCGTCGTCGGTTTCCTGCGCGTCGTAGCCGGCGATCCCGCCAAGCCCATGGCCCGCGCCGTGGAGGGTGAGCAGGCAGTCGGCCCCGGGGCTCAGGCGGTAGGCGTCCGTGCGCCAGTCCGGACCGCGGACGGTCAGGCGCGGGGTGTGATCGTGCTCCCCCCACACCACCAGCGTCCGCGTCGTCAGGTGGGCGTAGTCGGGGTTGAGGAAGGGGAAGGCCTCGGCCGCGAACTGGCTGAGGTCGGCGCCGCCCCTGCCGGGCGGGGCCAGCAGAACCCCCGCCCTGATCCGTGGATCGATCAGGTTCACCTCGCGGCTGCTCTCGTCGCTGGGGTCGGTCAGCCGGGCTCCAAGCAGCATGCCCACGGTCTGGGCGCCCAGCGAGTGGCCGACGGCGCCGATCCTGCTGCGGTCGAGCCGGCCCCGGATGGCCGGCACCAGCGCTTCGACGTCGTCGAGCGCGTCGAGGATGAGCTTCATCTCCTCGACCCGCACGCGCCAGAAGAGGGGAGCGCCCGGGGCGTCGGCAGGGAACCCGCCCACCCGCGAGTTGGCGTGGGTGGGCTGGATCACGGCGAAGCCGTGCGCGGCATAGAAGTGCACCAGTGGCGCGTAGCCGTCCTTCGAGTGCAGGTAGAGCGACGGGCCGTGGCCGTGGGACAGCAGGACGACGGGCAGGTCACCGCCCGCGAGGGGGGCGGTGATGCGCATCTCCAGCGGCCGTTCCCGGCCGGGCACCGGCAGTGTCACGGGGCTCACCGACAGGGTCGGGACCGCATCGCCGGCGGGGAGGTGACGGGCCTTGTCGATCAGGTTGTTCATGGGACGACCGTTCCGCCTCTGGAGCGTCGTCGACTGGAACCCGCTGTCTCAGGCAGCCCCCGCGGCGGCGAAGGCCTTGCCGATCAGACTGCGCGCCTCGTCCTGGATGCGTGCCAGGTGGTCGGCGCCCAGGAAGCTCTCAGCGTAGATCTTGTAGACCTCTTCGGTCCCGGACGGGCGGGCGGCGAACCAGCCGTTGCGGGTCGTCACCTTGATGCCGCCGAGGGAGGCGCCGTTGCCGGGCGCGGCTGTCAGCCGCTCCAGAATCGGCTCGCCGGCCAGGCTTTCGCTCTCGATCTGGGCCGGCGATAGCCCCTTCAGCACCGCCTTCTGCGCGCGGCTCGCGGGGGCGTCGATGCGCTCATAGACCGGGGTGCCGAGCTCCGCCGTCAGGCCGGCGTAGAGCTCGCCGGGGTCGCGTCCCGAACGCGCGGTGATCTCGGCGGCCAGCAGCCCGAGAATGATGCCGTCCTTGTCCGTGGTCCAGACGCTGCCGTCCCGGCGCAGGAAGGAGGCGCCGGCGCTCTCCTCGCAGCCGAAGCCGAAGGAGCCGTCGAGCAGGCCGTCGACGAACCACTTGAAGCCCACCGGCACCTCGACGAGCCGGCGGCCGAGCTTCGCCGCCACCCGGTCGATGGCGCTGCTGGAGACCGCCGTCTTGCCGATGGCGCAGCCCGTCGGCCAGCCGGGCCGGTTGGTGAAGAGATAGGCGATGGCGGCGGTCAGATAGTGGTTGGGATTCATCAGCCCGCTGGAGCGGGTGACGATGCCGTGGCGGTCGGCGTCGGTGTCGTTGGCGAAGGCGACGTCGAAGCGGTCGCGCTGGGCGATCAGCCCCGCCATGGCGTAGGGGGAGGAGCAGTCCATGCGGATCCTGCCGTCCCAGTCCGCCGTCATGAAGCGGAAGGTCGGATCGATGCCGTCGTTCACGACCGTCGCCTTCAGGCCGTAGCGCTCGATCAGCGGGTGCCAGTAGCCGGCCGCGGCACCGCCCAATGGATCGATGCCGATGTTGATGCCGGCCGAGGCGATGGCCTGCATGTCGATCACCTGGTCGAGGTCGCCGACGTAGGCTGCCACGTAGTCGTGACGGTGCACGCCAGCCGTCCGCCGCGCCTGTTCATAGGGCATACGACGGACGTCCTTGAGGCCGCCGGCCAGGATCTCGTTGGCTTTCCGCTCGATCCAGTCGGTGATGTCGGAACCGGCGGGGCCGCCGTGGGGCGGGTTGTATTTGAAGCCGCCGTCCTCGGGCGGATTGTGGGAGGGGGTGATGACCACACCGTCGGCCAGCCCGCGGTCGCGGCCGCGGTTGTGGGTCAGGATCGCGTGGGAGACCGCCGGGGTCGGCGTATAGCCGTCGACGGCGTCGACCATGGTGGTGACGCGGTTCGCGGCGAAGACCTCCAGCGCACTGGCGAAGGCGGGCGCGGACAGGGCGTGGGTGTCCTTGCCGACATAGAGGGGGCCGTCGATGCCCTTCTCCGTGCGGTAGAGGCAGATCGCCTGGGCGATCGCCACGATATGCCCTTCGTTGAAGGCGTTATGGAAGGCCGAGCCGCGGTGGCCGGAGGTGCCGAAGGCGACCCGCTGCGCGGGGTCGGCCGGGTCCGGCCGGCCGTCGAAATAGGCCTGCTCCAGCTTTGCCAGGTCGACCAGGGTGGACGGGTCGACGGGCTTGCCCGCGCGTGGATCGACCGCTCCTGCCATCTCGTGCTCCTCCTTGTCGCTTGGCGAACGGCGGCGAGACTAGCAGGGTTCGTGGTGTCCTTGCCCAGCATTTGCCGCGGGACGGGTTCCGCGCAGGAAGATCTCGACGGCCTTGCGCACCCGCGCCTCGACCTCCTGGCGGGTGACCCGCGGGCCGGCGTTGAACAGCAGCCGGATGTGGAACTCGCCGAGCGCCATCCCGACGAGCATCTTCGCCGCCTGGGTGGGCTCCTCGATGTCGCAGACGCCCCGCGCCTTCAGCCGGCCCAGGAAGTCTTCCATCGCCTGGAAGCCGGCGCTCGGGCCGCTCTGGAAGATGGCCTGGGAGAGCTTGCTCGACCGCTTGGCCTCGATCGTCACCAGGCGGTGCAGGGCGATCGTGTCGGGCTTCAGCAGGACCCGGGACAGTTCCAGCAGCATGGCAACCAGCGTGTCGCCCGGCTCGGCGAGCGCCGCCTCCGCCGGGAAAGCCGGCGCCGAACAGTGGCTCCGCACGACCGTGGCGAAGAGTTCGTCCTTGGACTGGAAGAGCTGGTAGAGGGTCTTCTTCGAGACTCGGCAGTGCCGGGCGATCTCGTCCATGCTCGTGGCGTGAAAGCCTTGCTGGCAGAACAGGCGCTCCGCCGCATCGACGAGCTTGCGGCGACGCTCGTCCGACAGGGCGGCGTCCGCATCCGCCGCGGGGCGGCTCCTGCGGCCCATGATCTTGGCTGGAGTGGCGATGGCGTCTGGTCCCGCGATTGCTGCCTCCTGCCTATCACGCGCGACAGGGGAAACTCAATGGTTTCCTAAGGGATAATTACCTGTTGCGAAGCAAGGGCATATCCCGCGTTGACAGGGGAAGCGGAAACCGTCTAGTTTCCGCCTCTCCGGGAGAGAACAACGAACAGCGGAACAGGTCGACCCGCGCCCGCGCACCTTCGTGGGCGCGGCGGGGTTCATTCTTTTGGCAGTGGTGGGATGGTTCGAATGCAGTTGGCTCGGTTGCGCAGTGGCCTCCCGCTGGTGGCCCTCCTGGGACTGTCGATGCTGGCCCTGAATGCGTGCAGCGACGCAGAGCCCAAGTCGCCGGCGGGGGAGCGGCCGCCGACCGAGGTGAGCGTCCTGACCCTGAAGGCGCAGCCGGTGTCGATCGTCAGCGAGTTGCCCGGCCGCGTCGTCGCTTACCGCTCCGCCGAGGTGCGACCGCAGGTGAACGGCATCCTGCAGGAGCGCATGTTCACCGAAGGCGCGGAAGTGAAGGAGGGCGAGCAGCTCTACCAGATCGATCCGGCGCCCTACGAGGCGGCGCTGGCGAGCGCCAAGGCGAGCCTCGACAGGGCCCAGGCTTCGGTGAAGTCGAGCCGCCTGACGGCCGAGCGCTACAGCAAGCTGGTGCGGACCCACGCGGTGAGCCAGCAGAACTACGACGATGCCGCCGCCCGCCTGGGGCAGGACGAGGCCGACGTCGACGCGGCGCAGGCGGCCGTCCGCACCGCCGAGATCAACCTGGCCTATACCAAGGTCTACGCCCCGATCGAGGGGATCACCGGCCGCTCGAACTACACCGAGGGGGCGCTGGTGACGGCCAACCAGGCCAACGCGCTGGTCACCCTGACGCAGCTCGACCCGATCTACGTGGACATGACCCAGCCGAGCAACGTGCTGCTGCGTCTGAAGCGGGAGTATGCCTCCGGCAGACTCAAGAGCGTCGGCGAGAATCAGGCCGAGGTGACGCTGGTGCTCGACGACGGCAGCGCCTACGGGCCGAAGGGCAAGCTGCAGTTCTCGGAGGTGACCGTCGATCAGAGCACCGGCTCGGTCACCCTGCGGGCGATCTTCCCGAACCCCGACCGGCTGCTGATGCCCGGCATGTTCGTGCGCGCCCGCCTGGAGGAAGGGGTGAACCAGCAGGCCCTCCTGGTGCCCCAGCGCAGCGTGACCCGCAACGAGCGCGGCGAAGGGGTGGTCCTGGTGGTCGGCACCGACGGCAAGGTCGAACAGCGCGTGGTCGAGACCGACCGCACGGTGGGTGACGCCTGGCTCGTCTCCAGCGGCCTGAACGCAGGCGACCAGGTGGTCGTCGAGGGCCTGCAGAAGGTGCGGCCCGGGGCCACGGTGAAGACGGTCGAGGCTTCGGCCGAGGTCGCCGGCCGCGCCGCGGGGGGCCGGACCCAGCAGGCCCAGGCGGCCCGGAGCTAGGTCTCCGCCATGGCGAGCTTCTTCATCGACAGGCCGGTCTTCGCCTGGGTCCTGGCCATCGTCACCATGCTGATGGGCGTGCTGGCGATCGCCACCCTGCCGGTCGCCCAGTATCCGAGCATCGCGCCGCCGGCCGTCTCCATCACCGTCAGCTATCCCGGCGCCTCGGCCAAGACCGTACAGAGCACGGTGGTGCAGGTGATCGAGCAGCAGATGAGCGGGCTGGACGGCCTCATCTACTTCTCGTCCCAGAGCAACAAAGACGGCAGCATGTCGATCACCCTGACCTTCGAGCAGGGCACCGATCCCGACATCGCCCAGGTGCAGGTGCAGAACAAGCTGAGCCTGGCGCAGCCGAGGCTGCCACAGGCCGTCCAGAGCCAGGGCATCGTCGTCTCAAAGTCGACCTCGAACTTCCTGATGGTCGTCGGGCTGGTCTCGACCGACGGCAGCATGGACAGCAACGACGTCGCCGACTACATCGCCTCCTCGATCCAGGACCCCTTGAGCCGCACCTCGGGCGTCGGCGACGTGCAGCTCTTCGGCGCCTCCTACGCCATGCGGATCTGGCTCGACCCGACGAAGCTCTACAACTACGGCCTGACGCCCGCCGACGTGGCGACGGCGATCAGGGCGCAGAACGTCCAGGTCTCCTCCGGCGAGCTCGGCGGTCTGCCGTCCACCGAGGGCCAGCAGCTCAACGCCACCATCATCGGCCCGTCGTACCTGAACACTCCGGAGCAGTTCGGCGCCATCCTGCTCAAGGTCGCCAGCGACGGGGCGAAGGTGCTGCTGCGCGACGTGGCCAAGGTCGAGCTGGGGCCGGAGCAGTACTCGTCGAGCGCGCTCTACAACGGCAAGCCCGCGGCCGGCATCGGCGTGAAGCTGGCCTCCGGCGCCAACGCCCTGGACACGGTCGAGGCGGTGCGCGCCACCATCGCGAACCTGCAGCCGAACTTCCCGCAGGGGCTGGAGGCCGTCTATCCCTACGACACGACGCCCTTCGTGCGGCTGTCGATCGAGAGCGTGGTCGAGACGCTGATCGAGGCCGTGATCCTCGTCTTCCTGATCATGTACCTCTTCCTGCAGAACGTGCGGGCGACCCTGATCCCGACGCTGGTGATCCCGGTGGTGCTGCTCGGCACCTTCGGCGTCCTCGCGGCGGCCGGCTACTCCATCAACACGCTGACCATGTTCGGCATGGTGCTGGCGATCGGTCTGCTGGTCGACGACGCCATCGTGGTGGTGGAGAACGTCGAGCGCGTGATGCAGGAGACGCACGTCTCCCCCAGGGAGGCGACCCGGCGATCGATGCGCCAGATCAGCGGTGCCCTGGTCGGCATCGCCCTGGTGCTGTCGGCGGTGCTGCTGCCCATGGCCTTCTTCGGCGGTTCGACCGGCGTCATCTACCGCCAGTTCTCCATCACCATCGTCTCCTCGATGGTGCTCTCCGTGCTGACGGCGCTGATCTTCACCCCGGCGCTCTGCGCCACCATGCTGAAGCCGCACCGGCCGGACCGGAAGCCCTTCCTCTTCTTCCGCTGGTTCAACGCCGGCTTCGACCGCTCCAACCGCGGCTACACCCGCGGCATCGGCGGTCTGACCGCACGGCCGCTGCGCTACCTGGTCATCTATGCGGCGATCGTGGCGGCCATGGCGGTGCTCTTCACCCGCCTGCCGACCTCCTTCCTGCCCGAGGAGGACCAGGGCGTGATGTTCGTCCAGGTGACCACGCCGCCGGGGGCCACGGCGGAGCGGACGCAGGCGGTGCTGGACAGGATCACCGACTACTTCCTCACCGAGGAGGCGGACAACGTCCAGTCGGTCTTCTCCGTGCGCGGCTTCAGCTTCGCAGGGCGCGGCCAGAACGCCGGCATCGCCTTCGTCAGCCTGAAGGACTGGAGCGAGCGCCCCGGCCCGGCGAACGACGTGCACGCCATCGCCGGGCGCGCCATGGGCTTCATGTCGACCATCAAGGACGCCATGGCCTTCGCCTTCGCGCCGCCCGCCGTGCTGGAGTTGGGCAACGCCACCGGCTTCGACCTGCAGCTGCTCGACCGCGGCAACCTCGGCCACGAGGGGCTGATGGCGGCGCGCAACCAGTTCCTCGGGCTGGCGGCGCAGAGCCCGGCGCTCGCCCAGGTGCGCCCCAACGGCCTGGACGACGAGCCGCAGTACGTCGTCGACGTGGACTGGGAGAAGGCCAGCGCCTTCGGCCTGACCATCGCCGAGATCAACAACACCCTCTCCGCCGCCTGGGGCTCGGCCTACGTCAACGACTTCGTCGACCGGGGGCGCGTCAAGCGGGTCTACATGCAGGGCGATCCGGCCTCGCGCATGACGCCCACCGACCTGGGCGACTGGTACGTGCGCAACAGCGAGGGCGAGATGGTGCCCTTCTCGGCCTTCGCCAGCGGCCACTGGACCACCGGCTCGCCGAAGCTGGAGCGCTACAACGGCGTGCCGTCGGTGGAGATCCTCGGCAGCCCGGCTCCGGGCCTGAGCAGCGGCACCGCCATCGCCGAGGTGGAGCGGCTCGTCGGGGAGCTGCCGCGCGGCATCGACTACGCCTGGACCGGCCTCTCCTACGAGGAGCTGCAGTCGGGCTCGCAGGTCTACCTGCTCTACGGCCTGTCGATCGTCGTCGTCTTCCTCTGCCTGGCGGCGCTCTACGAGAGCTGGGCGATCCCGATCGCGGTCATGCTGGTGGTGCCGCTGGGCATCATCGGCGCCATCGCCGCGACCCTGCTGCGCGACCTCAACAACGACGTCTACTTCCAGGTGGGCCTGCTGGTGACCGTCGGACTGGCGGCGAAGAACGCCATCCTGATCGTCGAGTTCGCCAAGGAGAACTACGAGAACGGCATGGGGCTGGCCGAGGCGGCGGTGCACGCCGGCCGCGAGCGGCTGCGGCCGATCCTCATGACCTCCTTCGCCTTCATGCTGGGCGTGATGCCTCTGGCGCTGGCCACGGGCGCGGGCTCCGGCGGCCAGAACGCCATCGGCACCGGGGTGATCGGCGGCATGGTGACGGCGACGGTGCTGGCGATCTTCTTCGTGCCGATCTTCTTCGTCGTGATCCTGCGCCTCTTCCGGGTCAAGCCCGGCAAGGCGAAGGAGGACGCCGCCCACGACGCGCCGGAGCCGAAGCCCGCTCCGGCGGAGTGAGGCGTCAGGCGGCTCGGCTGCGGCAGGCCTCGTAGTGTTGCCGCCACGGCCGCCGGCGCTCGAAGGCGGCGCTGGCGGCCAGCACGTCGGCGTCGGCGTGGGAGCGCCCGACGATCTGCAGGCCGACCGGCAGGCCGCCGTCCGCCAGACCCGCCGGCACCGAGGCCGCCGGATGGCCGGTGAAGTTCAGCGGATAGGTCATGCACCAGCCGATCAGGGGATCGACCGCCTCGCCGTTGATCTCCGTCGGGCCCTTGGTGTCGCGGTCGTCGGCGTTGAGGGGCGGCAGGCAGGCCAGGGTCGGCGTCACCAGCAGGTCGTAGTCGGCGAACAGGGCCTGCAGGGCGTAGAAGATCTCGCTGCGGGCGAACTGGTCGGCGAAGAAGTCCTGGGCGGAAAGCTTCCGGCCCACCTCGATCCAGTGCAGGTAGTCGGGCGGGAAGTCGCCGCTGTGGTCACCCAGCAGGTCGAGCCCCATGGCCTTGAAGCCGTCCAGCCCCTGGATGTTGAGCGGCATGATCAGGCGGCACCAGAGGTCGCTCAGCTCCCGCTGGCTGCGCTTGATGCCGATCTTCACCTCCTCGACCCGCGCCCCCGCTTCCTCGAAGGCGCCCAGCGCCTCGCGGACCACGGCGGTGACGCGGGGGTCGACGGGGAAGACGTCCCAGTCCGGGCTGTAGGCGATCTTCCAGCCGGCGATCGAGCGGCGGGTGGTGTGGGAGAAGTCGGCCTTGCCCTCGAGGGCGAAGGGGTCGTTGGGGTGCGCGCCGTTGAGCGCGGTCAGCGCCAGGGCGGCGTCCTCCACCGTGCGGGTGATCGGCCCTTCGAAGATGAAGGGGGCGGCGCCGCCGAAGGCGTTCGGTCCGGAGAGAAGCGGGATGCGCCCGAACGAGGCCTTGTAGCCGTAGACGTTGCAGCAGGAGGCGGGGATGCGGATCGAGCCGCCGCCGTCGGTGCCTTCGGCCAGCGGCAGCAGCCCGTCGGCGACCGCGGCCGCCGAGCCGCCCGATGAGCCGCCGGTGTTGTGGCGCAGGTCGAAGGGGTTGCGGGTCGGGCCGAAGAGGTAGTTGTCGCAGGTGCCGCGGAAGCCCATGACCGGGCTGTTGGTCTTGCCGACGATGATTGCCCCCGCCTCCTCCAGGCGCTTGGCGAAGCCGCAGTAGAAGTCCGTGCGGAAGTCCTTGAGCGCGCGGATGCCGCCGAAGGTGGCGGGCCAGCCGGGCTTGAAGTCGAACAGGTCCTTGATGGCGGTGGGCACGCCGTGCAGCGGCCCCAGGGCGGCGCCCGACATGACGGCGTTCTCGGCCGCCCGTGCCGCCTTGCGGGCACCCTCCGGGTCGAGGAAGACGAGGGCGTTGAGGGCGGGGTTGCGGGCCTCGATGCGGGCGAGGGTGGCGTCCAGCACCTCCACCGGCGACAGCCGGCGCTGGCGGATGTGCAGCGCCAGTTCGCTGACGCTCATGTAGGCCAGGTCTTCGGCGAGTGACATGCGATCCTCCCAGTGTCCGCTTCTTTCGGGGGCTGCGGTGGCCCTGTCCTGCCGTCAGTACCGGTAGGTGAAGAGCCCCCGCTTGGTGTAGATCTCCGCCGCCTCCTCCAGGAAGGCGGCGACCTGTTCGGCGCCGTGCTCCGCCCGCAGCCGGGCCGCCATGTCGATCAGGTCGCGGGCCGAGCGGGCGCGGCCGGGCCGCAGCAGCTCGTAGACCTGCATGATCAGCGTCTGCGGGACGTCCACCAGCTCAGCCGCCCGCTCGAAGTTGCGGGCCAGGGTCGGCCGGCCGGCGCTGCGCGCCACCGCCGCCTGCTGGCGCAGCGCCTCGGCGGTGATCCGGAAGTCCTCCATCGTCGCCTCGCCTGCGGCGACGGCGTCGACGCCGAGAGCGTCCAGGCCCTTGCCGCGCGGGCCTCGCACCAAGTCGGGGCGCTTCTCGGCCAGCGGATAGTCCCGCGCACCCGGCTCCTCGCCGCTCATGCCGACGGCTCCGTGAGGCGGACGTCGAGCGCCACCGGTGGAGCCCCCTCGACCGTCTTCTCCGTCTCGATCGCGTGGATCAGGGCCACGCGCGCGTGGAAGCGGGCGCCCAGGGCCTCGCCGCGGGTCGGCACCACCACCGGCTCCGGGTTCTCCCCGCGGGCGTGGCGGGCGGCGTTCTCCCCCAGCTGCCGGTAGTGCTCCAGGCGGGTGATGGGGGCGTTGGAGAAGAGCTCCAGGTTGTTGTGGGGCAGGCGGCCGCGCCGGTGGATGACGGCCGTTCCCTTTGCCTGGATGCCGATGCCGACGCCCGAGCCGGCCAGCCCGGCCGCGGTCAGCCCGAGGAAGGAGGTGTCGGCGGTGTGCCGGCCCCGGACGACGCGGCCCTGCGCGCCGCCGGCGGCGATGCCCTCCAGCAGGGCCGACAGGACCGCCGCCAGGGAGTGTCCGGCGAGGGTGCGGAAGAGGTCGACTCCGAAGGCGGGGCTGACGGCGATGACGACATCGAGCGGGTTGCCGCCGCGGCTGGCCTCGTCGAGCTCGAGGTAGCGCACGCGGCGCAGCTCGTCCCGGCGGAAACGCTGCTCGTCGCGCAGCACGCTCTCGCGGTCCAGGACGTCGCGGATGGCGGCGATCTCCGCCCGCCGGGCGGCCGAGGGGCGGTAGCCGGTGCCCGGCCCCTGGTAGTCGTTGGGATCGTTCACCGCCGACAGGACGCGGCCGTCGCGGACCACGGCCGCGGTCTGCAGGTAGTCGCCCGAGACCCGCAGGCGCAGCAGCGCCAGCAGGTTCGCCGCCTCCTCCGCGAAGCCGCGCGCGGCGAGGGCCTTCACCACGGCGACGGCGTCGATCCCGCGGCGCTCGATCTCGGCGCTGATCGCCGCCACCCGGCCCGGCGTGTAGCTGCGCGTCTGGTCGGAGCCGGAGGCCAGGACGACGCTCTGCTTCATCGCCTCCGTCGGCCGGTCCAGGCCCAGCTCCTCGAACACGGCCGACAGCGCGTCGACCGCCCGCCGGCGCAGCGCCAGGACCCCGTCGGGGTCGGGGCTGCGCAGCCCGCCGTCGGCCTCGAAGTCGCGCTGCAGGACCAGGTAGTCCTCGATCTCCTCGCCGTTCAGCAGGGAGGCGTTGAAGGAGTTGTCATACTTGAGGATCGTGCCCATGCCCGAGCAGATCAGGTCCGAGCCGGCCAGCAGGTAGGGAGCGATCTTGGCGCCCACCCGGATCTCGGACTCCGTGGGCCGGGCGTCGTTGCCAGAGGCGCACTCCAGGTCGAGCCAGACCGCGATCAGGTTCTCCGCCATCAGCTCGCGCACGCCGCCGGGCATGGAGGCGGCCAGCGGCGCCCCGTCGATGCCGCCGTTCTGGGTCCCCTGGACGCCCATCGCCCGCTGCAGGCAGAGGCAGCGCGCTTCCAGGTAGAGCAGCGACTTCGCCTCGTGGAAGCCCATCAGCAGCTCGGCGGCCGCACCGGATGTGCAGCGCATCTTGATGCCGCGCGACGCGTAGGCGGCCGAGAGGAAGGCCTTCGACCAGGGGGTGTCGTCGCCGTCGACGAAGGCGCGCTCGGTCCCGTAGACCGAGACGGTCTCGGCGTAGCTGGTGAAGCCGGCCATGCCGAGGCGCAGCTCCTCGGCCTCCTCGCTGGAGCATTGGAACAGCGTGCCCCAACGGCCCACCGCCGCGCCGACGCAGCAGGCCAGCGCGTTGGACCAGGCGTTGCGCGCCACGCGCATGGTGGTCTCGATCTCGTCGAACCCGAGGGCGACCGCCGTGGCGGCGTCGGCGGCCAGCTGCAGCGGGTCGTCCTTGGCGTTGGTGACGTGCCCCTGGTTCCCCGGCGTCCGGCGCGCCCGCATCTTCGAGTAGGCGAAGGCGATCTCCAGGGCCGACAGCCTCGCCACCGCCTCCGCCAGCCGGGCCGGGGTCAGGCCGTGGGCGATGCGCACCAGCTCGGCCCGCGGCACCGACGGATCGACCAGCATGCGGGCCAGCTCTTCGGCCGGGATCGCCATCGCCGCCTCGGTCGTCGCCGGATCGAGGTGATAGCGGGCGATGAAGGCGTCGGTCATGTCGAAGTCGGCGGCGGCCACCCCGTCCATGACGGCGATGCGGCCGTCGGCGACGCGCACCCCCGGTGCGGGATCGGCCGGCGAGGCGAAGGCGGAGAAGCCGTTGGCCGGATCCTCGACGGCGAAGTTGTCCAGGCGCAGTGGGCGCTCGTCCCAGTCGTCGAACCGTCGCCAGCGATTTGCCCTGTCCGTCATAGCCAGCCCGTCACCTCGCAGGCCTCCCGCGCCGAACCCCTCAGCCGCTCCGGCCGGTCACCGCCTCCAGCGTCTCCCGGATCCGGGCCTGGGCCGTCTCCAGATCGGCGGTGCGCCCCGCCATGAACAGCCGACCGGTGGCGCCGATCATCTGGACGTCGACCAGCGTGATGCCCGGCGCCGCCTTCTCCGCCTCGTTGGCGGCGACGGCGGCGAAGAGGGCGGGCGCCATCTCGTAGACCAGCAGCGACTGTCCCGGCAGGATCATCGAGGCCTCCCGGGTGCGGTTCAAGATGATGGCGTGGCGGTCGGTCAGGTTCGAGAGGATGTCGGTGTAGAGCGTCACCGGCGTCATCTGGTCGCTCGCCTTGGCGCCGATCCCGGCCAGCACCGCCGCGCCCGCCGCCTTGACCTTCTCCGGGTCGGCGCTGTGCAGCTCCAGGACCCCGAACTGGCGCTCGGTGAAGAGGATGCCGGGCTCCAGCTCCTCCACCGCCTTGAGCGCGTAGTCCGCGATCCGGTGGATCGCCAGGGCCGGCGCCACCTCGATGATCAGGCTGTTGTCGCCCTCCACCGGCGGATAGCCGCGCGCCCGCATCGGGGTCGAGAGGTAGGCCGCGAACTGCGGCTGCAGCTTCTCGATCGGCAGGTAGACCCGGAGCTCGGTCATCGGCGCCCGGCGCCCCTCAGGCGCTCTCGCCGGCGGCGGTGAAGTGCTTCGCCAGGTCCGGGTGGGGGCGCGGAATGACGTGGACGGAGACCAGCTCGCCGACCTGGTTCGCCGTCTCGGCGCCGGCCTCGGTGGCCGCCTTCACCGCCCCCACGTCGCCGCGGATGACGACCGACACCAGCCCGTCGCCGACTTCCTCGCGGGCGACGATCGTCACGTTCGCCGCCTTAACCATGGCGTCGGCCGCCGCCAGAGCGGCGACGTAGCCCTTCGTCTCGATCATCCCCAGTGCTTGATTGGCCATGACTTCCTTCCTCCTGACAGGTCCTGTCGTCCGTGGTCTGGCGGCCATTCCGCTAGCCCCGCTCGTCGATCGATCCGATGATCAGCGCGTCCACCGGCGCTTTGCCGCCCTCGAACCAGGCCGCGGCCACCGAGCCCTGCGTCACCAGCACGCGCTCGTCCTCGCCGCAGCCGAGGGGGTCGAAGGCGATCAGCCGCGACCCGTTGTCCAGCTCCACCTCCAGCAGGGCGCCCTGCGGCAGGGTGCCGATCCGCCGGGTGGACCAGAGCCGTCCGACCACGCGTCCTCTGACCATCAGCCCTTCCTCTCGATCTCGATGCCCCGCTGGCGCAGGCGGTCCCGGGCCAGCGGGGTGAAGCGCACGGCCTTGCCGACCAGCAGCCGCGTGGTGCCTTCCGGCAGGGCGTCGACCTGCCGCTCCGACAGCACGCCGCGCTCGATCTCGGTGGTCCGCGCCTGCGGCCTGGCCGGCGAGGCTAAGCGCCGGTCCTCGCCGGTCGCCGTGGGCGGCGCATCGCGGGACAGGCGGAACACCCAGCGCCCCTGCTCGATCTCGCGCCGCGCCTCGCCGTCGCGCGACAGCTCCATCAGCCGGTGCACGAAGGCGGCCAGATCGGCGTCGCCGTCGATGCGCACCCGCTCCTCGCGCACCCGGGGCGCCGGCGCGCCCCGGCCGCCGCCGGCGAGGTCCGCCCGCAGGCGCGCCAACTCCTGCGCCAGGACCTCCCGGATCATGCTGCGCAGTTCGCTTTCCACGCCGGCGCTCCTACCGGCCGCCGAGCGCGCGCAGGGCGGCTTCCGCCGCGTCGCGGGCGTTGCGGATCTCGGCCTCGTCGCCGGCCAGGTAGACCCGCCCGGTGGCGCCGATCATCCGGTAGTCGATCAGCGTGATGTTGGCGGCCTTCTCCGCCTCGTTGGCGGCCAGGACGGCATAGGAGGCCGGCTGGACCTCCAGCACATAGAGGGACTGGCCGCCCAGCAGCATCGAGCCGAGCTTGTTCCGGTTGACCAGGAAGGCGTGCTGATGGTCGACGCGGGTGATGACCTTGGAGGCGAGCACGCTGGGCCGCGTGGCATCCTCCGGCCGGGCGCCGAGAACGTCGAGCACGGCGTCCGCGGAGGCCTTCAGCAGAGACGTCGAGCGCGAGTGGAACTCCAGATAGCCGAACTGCCGCTCGACCACCAGGATGCCGGCCTGCACCTCGGAGTGCTTCACCGCGACGTCGGTCAGCGGCTCGATGTCCAGGCCGGGCGCCACCTCGATGATCTGCGCGGCCACCTTGGCGCGCGGCAGGCTGCCGCGCATCCAGGTGGCCATGTAGCAGAGGGTCTGCGGCTGCAGCTGGTCCAGGAAGATGAAGGATCGGAGTTCGGCCATGGATCAGCTCTTCAACGCCCTGCGCAGTTCCTCGGCGATGATCCGGCGGATCTCCTCGCGGAGGTCGCCGCCCGCCGCGGGTGGCTCGGTGGCGCGCGGCCTCGGGCCGCCCGCCGGCCGCCGCGCTTCGCTCGGCCGCCCCTTGCCGGGCACCCCGTCGGAGGGCGCCTCCGGCAGCGGCCCCGGGTGGTGCAGCGTGCCCAGGCGATGGAGATCGAGCACCTCGCTCGACTCCTTGTGCCAGGCGACCCGCGTCCAGTTCACCAGATGCTGCGGCCCGATGTTCTCGCCGATCGACGAGCGCCCGAAGAAGCCGGTGCCGATGGTGAAGCTGGGCGCCAGATGGGTCTCGAAGCCCGCGGCTCCCTGGCTGCAGGGCGCGTTGACCACGACGCGGTAGACCTCGACGGCCGTGGCGTAGTCCAGGACGGCCTGCTGGTCGCGGGCGTGAATGGCGGCCGAGTGGCCGGCGCCGGTAAGCCGCAGCAGGCCGCGCGCCTGGGCCAGCACCTGGGCGCGGCTCTGAGCCGTGTAGACCGCCAGGACGGGGCAAAGCTTCTCCCGCGACAGCGGCTCGTCCACCCCGATCAGCCGGATCGGCGTCAGCAGCACCCGGGTCTTGGCCGGCACCTTGATGCCGACCTGCTCGGCGATCCAGGTGGCGTCCCGGCCCAGCGCCTCCACGTTGAAGCCGCGGTCGTGGAACAGCCAGCGGCGCAGCCGCTCCGTCTCCTCCTCGTCGCAGAGGTGGCAGCCCGCCTTCTGCAGCTCGCGCAGCAACCCCTTGGCCGTCTCCTCCAGCACGAAGAGGACGGACTCGTTGGTGCAGAGCACGGAGTTGTCGAAGGACTTGCTGTCGGCAATGTGGCGGGCCGCCTGCGCCAGGTCGGCGCTGGGGTCGACGAAGACGGGCGCATTGCCCGGGCCAACGCCGATCGCCGGGTTGGCCGAGGAGTAGGCGGCGCGGACCATGGCGCTGCCGCCGGTGGCCAGGATGACGTCGGTCTTGGGGGACCGCATGAACTGGTCGATCAGCGGCAGCGACGGCCGCTCGATGACCTGCACCGCCGCCTCCGGCGCGCCGGCCTCCTCGGCCGCCGCCGCCAGGGCGCGGGCGGCGTCGACGCAACACTCCCGCGCCGCCGGGTGGGGGCTGAGGACGACGGCGTTGCGCGTCATCAGGGCCGCCAGGGTCTTGAAGTAGAGCGTCGAGATCGGGTTGGTCGAAGGCACCAGGGCGAAGACCACGCCGGCCGGCCGCGGCAGTTCCACCATCTTGGCGCGCTCGTCCAGGCGGGGATTGACGAAGTCCCAGTCCCGGTAGTGCTCGACCAGCGGCAGGCTGGAAAGCTGGTTCTTCAGCGTCTTGTGGGCGACCACGCCGAAGCCGGTCTCCCGCACCGCCCACTCGGCATAGTTGGCCGCCCTGGCGTGGGCGACGCGCGCCACTGCCTCGGCGATCGCCAGGGTGCGGCCACGGTCGTAGCGCTGGAACACCTGGGAGGCCCAGCGCGCGCGCTCCAGCATCATGTCGGCGCGCGAACGCAGTGCCGCTTCGGACTCGCTGATGTCGATCAGGTTCTCGACCGCCGGCTCCATCATTGCGCCCTTCGCGATCCGCTGCCCATCACCTCCTTGCGGGCGGCGCCGATGCCGACCTCGACCCGGCGCAGCAGCTCCTCCGACAGCGCCTGGGTCATCAGGATGCCGGGCTTGAACTGCAGCACCCGCGGGTCGAGCGTCGAGAAGATCGCCCAGACGCCGTTGCGGTAGAGGTGCTTCATGACGGGCTTGGCGCCCTGGGGATGGTTGAACTCCAGGCCCATCACCACGCCGTGCTGACGGATGCCGATGAAGAAGTCGGGGTAGAGATCGCGGATCTGGTCCAGGCCGGCCCGGATGTAGTCCGAGACGTAGCGGACCATGCTGGCCACCTCGGGGCGCTGGCAGATCTCCAGCACCTTCATCGCCACGATGCAGCCCAGCTCGGCGCCGCCCATGGTGGAGATGTGGCCGAAGCCGTCCTGCTTCAGCCAGCCTGCGTGGTGCTTGGAGACCACCACGCAGGCGATCGGGTACATCCCCCCGGAGATGCCCTTGCCGGTCACCAGGATGTCCGGCTCGACGCCGTAGCGGGTGATGCCCCACATCGAGCCGCAGCGCATCAGGCCGGTCTGCACCTCGTCGGCGATGTAGAGCGCGTCGTAGCGCTCGCACAGCTTCTTGACCGCGGGCAGGTAGCCCTCGTGCGGCATGGGGAAGCCGTAGGTCGCCGGGATCGTCTCCATGATGACCGCCGCCACGTCGCGGCCGCGCAGGGCGTCTTCCATGGCGTTCAGGTCGTTGAACGGCACCTGCACGAATTCGCCGTCCTGGTCCTCGGAGAGGAACAGCTTGCTGAAGCGGGCGTCGCCCGTCTTGACCGCCAGCCCCGTATGGCCGTGGTAGGCCTTCACGATCGAGACGATCTTGCGCTTCTGCATGGCGTGGCGGGCGGTCTTGATCGCGATGTCGATCGCCTCGCCGCCGCCGGAGCCGTAGATCGTGTACTGCAGGTCGCCCGGCGTGCAGGCCTGCAGGGCCTGGGCCAGCGCCGTGCGCGCCAGGGCCGGGAAGTGGTGGTTGCCCATGTCGAAGCGCTTGGTGCCCTGAACCAGCACCTCGACGAGCTCCGGATGGCGGTGGCCGAGATTGTAGGTGCCGCCGTTCAGGTGGACGTCGATCAGCCGGCCGCCGTCCATGTCCCACAGGAAATAGCCTTCGCGCCGGTCGATCACCAGATCGACGCCCATGTCCTGCCAGTCCTGGGTTTTCCCGGGATTCCAGAAGGTCTTGGAGCGTTCGAGGAATTCGAGCTTCTCAGCGCTCACGGGGGCTCACACCTCTGCAAACGATGGTGCGCAGCCTGCCACGGCCCGGCCGCGCCGGCTTGACAGGAGAGGGGGCCGACTTGACAGCGGGGCGTCTCATCCGAAGGCGCTCAGGTAGTGTTCGGCCAAGTCGCAGGTGGTGCGCGTGTAGGCCTCTCCCATCTGCTGCGCCAGATCGGTCTCTCCGTGGGACCCGACCCAGGCCAGCAGAGCCATGCGGCGCAGCACGACGAAGGTCGGGATCTCCGCCTCGTCATCCACCGACAGCGGGCGGCGCCGGCGATAGCCCTCCACCCAGGCGGCGGCCAGCTCCGGCACGTGCGGCGCGTGCTCGAAGAAGGAGACGGCTGTGGCGAAGTCGTAGAGGAACCAGCCGAAGCCGCAGTCGTCGAAGTCGATGACCCTGGTCGAGTCGCCCTTGATCAGCAGGTTGGCGAGCCGCAGGTCGGCGTGCACCAGGTTGTAGCGCTCCGGCGCCTGACCATGGGCGGCCAGCCGGCGGGCGATGGTCGCCTCCTGCCGCTCGAGCAGCGCCAGCGTCGGCCCGTCCATCGCCGGCGCCCGCCGCCAGTCGCCCCAGTTCGGCTGGCTGCCGATCAGGTGGTCGAAGTCCCAGATCAGCCGCTCGAAGCCGGGCGGCCGCTGCCAGCGGAGGGCATGGAGGTGCAGCCGCGCCGAGGTCTCGCCCAGGTTCCTGAAGGGCGCGATCAGGTCGGCGCTCTCGTCCGGCTCTTCGCCGTCGATGAACTCGAAGAGCTCCATGTGGCGCGGCCGGGGCAGGCCGGCGCCCTGCAGCGTCTGGATCGGCTCGCCGTCCCGCCCGGGGATCACCCGGGGGGTGATGATGTCGCTGTCCTCCCGAATCGCGGCTGCCCAGGCCAGTTCGCTGCGGATGGCGTTCTTGGTGTGGTAGTCCTCGCGGTGAATCCGCAGGATGAAGGGCGGCCCGTTCGGCGTCTCCACGCGATAGGTGGCGTTCTCCGAGAGGTTGATCAGGCGGGTGCTGCAGCCCTCCGGCAGATCCCACAGTGACAGCGCCTCCCGCGACAGGGCGTCGAGGCGCTCGACCAGTTCCGTGTGGCTGAGTTCGGCCACGCTCATGCTTGCACTCCCTCCACCGACGTGCAGGTCGGAGGCCGGTCAGGCCTCCAGCGCCTCCAGGCTCTCCGGCAGGATCTGGCCGCCGTCGACGATGATGGTCTGGCCGGTCACGTAGGCGGCTTCGTCCGAGGCGAAGAAGAGGGCGGCATTGCCGATGTCCTCGACCTTGCCGAGGCGCTTCAGCGGGATCGAGGTGGCCATGGTCTTCAGGTAGTCCTCGCCGAGCCCCTCCAGCCCCTCGGTGATGATGTTCCCGGGCATGACGGCGTTGACCGTGATGCCGTACTTCGCCAGCTCGATCGCCGCCGTCTTGAGGAACCCGAGCTGGCCGCTCTTGCTGGCGCCGTAGTGGGTCCAGCCGGGGAAGCCGGTGACCGGGCCGGTGATGGAGGAGGTGATGACGATCCGCCCGCCGCCGCGCCGCTGCATCGCCGGCACGGCCGCCTTGACCGCCAGGAAGGTGCTCTTGAGGTTGGTGTCCAGCACGTGGTCCCAGTCGTCCGGCGACATGTCCAGGATCTTCGCCTGCGGGAAGATCCCCGCGTTCGAGCAGAGGATGTCGAGGCCGCCGAAGGCCGCTTCGGTCGCGGCCACGAGATCCTGCATCGCCTGCCAGTCGGTGACGTCGGTCTGGTGGAAGGCGGCGGTGGCGCCGGCCGCCTTCAGCTCCTCGACCGTCTTCCGGCCGTCGGCCTCGCCACGCGCGGCGATCATCACCTTCGCCCCCTGCCGGGCGAAGACCCGGGCGATCCCCTTGCCGATGCCCTTGCTGCCGCCGGTGACGATGACGCTGCGGCCTTGAATGGACGTGAGCACCCCGAAGTCCTCCTGTTCTTTTCGTGTGACGTTCAACCTCGCCGGCGCCGCGACCCCCACACGAAGGCGAAGCCGCCGGCGATCAGCACGATGGAGACGAGCACGGTCATCACCCCGACCGAGGGGACCAGCGGCGAGTAGCCGGACACCATCTTGGCGTAGAGCCACTCGGGCAGGGTCGAGTCCGCGCCCGTGGTGAAGAGCGACAGGGGGAAGTTCCCCCACGACAGCAGGAAGGCGAAGAGGCCGGCCGAGACGATGCCGGGCCAGAGCAGCGGCAGGGTCACCTCGCGCAACACCTGCCAGGTGCCGGCGCCCAGGTCGCGGGCCGCCTCCTCCAGCGCCGGGTCGAAGCCGTAGGCCCGGATGGCGATGATCAGCGTCGCGATCGGCGCGATCCAGGTCAGGTGGGCGACGATCGCCGTCTGCCACGTCGGCACGATGCCGAGGGCGTTGAACCACATGAGGATCGCCAGGCCGAGCACCGCCTGCGGGAAGAAGATCGGCAGCAGCACCAGCTTCTGGAACAGGCCGCGGAAGCGCCAGCGGTAGCGGGCGAAGGCGAGGGCGCCGAAGAAGCCGATGACGACCGAGATCACGGCGACGGCGAAGGCGACCTTCAGCGAGGTCGAGACCAGTTCGGGAACGGTCGAGGAGTCGAAGGCGCGCTCGTACCATTCGGTCGTGTAGCGGCGGATCGGGAAGGAGAGGTAGCGGGCCTTGGAGAAGGACGCGAAGGCGATGGCGGCGACCGGCACGTAGAGCACGACCAGCACAAGGATGCCGTAGACGAGGAGGGCGGCGCGGGTCAGCGGCGCGTGCTTCATCGCCGCCGCCCCATGATGCCGTCGAGGTCGACCTTCGCCAGGGCCACGGTCGCCAGCAGCCCGATGATGAGGATCAGGATGACCGCCAGGGCCGAGCCCAGGGGCCAGTTCTGGCCGTAGGTGAAGGCGCTTTCGATCTCGTCCGCCATCACCACGACCGTCTGGCCGCCCAGCAGCTTGGACTCGGCCATGGCCCCGGCGGAGAGCACGAAGGAGAGCAGCGAGCCGACGACGATGCCCGGCATCGCCAGCGGCAGGTCGATCTCCCACAGGATCCGTGTCCGCGAGGCGCCGAGGTCGCTGGCCGCCAGCCGCACGTCCTCCGGCACCATGGCGATGCCCTGGGCGAGGGGAAAGAGCATGAAGGGCAGGTAGCTGTACACCAGCCCGAAGACGATGACCGGCACGCTGTAGAGGGCGCTGTCCATCTCCAGGCCGGTCCAGGCCTTGAGGTAGCCGGACAGCAGGCCGCCCTTCATCAATGTCAGCACCCAGCCGAACAGGCGGATGTTCTCCGACACGAAGAGCGACATGACCACCAGCAGGGTGATCACCAGGGTGAAGCTGCGGAAGACCTTGGCCATGCCGTAGGCCAGCGGATAGCAGACCAGGAAGAGGACGATGGTCGCCGCCGCCGCCATGCCCAGGGACCACAGCAGCGAGCTGTAGTAGCCCTGGGCGAAGAACAGCCGGAAATTCTCCAGCGTGGGGGCGTGGGCGAGGCCGAACGACCCGGGCGGCATGAAGGCGAAGAGGGCGACCACCAGCAGGGGGGCGAGGAAGATCGCGGCGAGCACCAGCGCCACCGGAAGGGCGGAGAGCAGCCCCTGACGCTCCTCGGTGCGGTCCACGGCCTTTACGCCTCCCGGATGAGGTGGGCGTCGGCGAGGCGCCAGCCGAGCGTGACCGGGCCGTTCGGGGCACCGGCGAAGCGCTCCTCCCGCAGCTTCTCGACCGTCACGAGCCGCCGCTCGCCGCGCGGCCCCTCCGCCTCGATCTCGTACTGAAGCCGCGAGCCGAGGGAGAAGACGTTGGCCAGCCGGCCCTGCAACCGGCAGTCGGCCTCTTCCCCGGGGGCGAGGAAGCGGACGAACTCCGGGCGCACCATCAACTGGCCCTGTCCGCCCGACGCCAGCCGCAGGCGTTCGTCGTGGCCGCGGATCTCCAGATCCCCGCACAGCAGCCGGCCGTCGTCGCCGCCGGTGACGGGAAAGAGGTTCACCTCGCCCATGAACTCGGCCACGAAGGCGTTGGCCGGGGCGGTGTAGATCTGCTCGGCGGTGCCGACCTGGACGATCGCGCCACCGCGCATGATGGCGATCCGGTCGGACATCACCATCGCCTCCTCCAGGGAATGGGTGATGTAGACGAAGGTCTTGCCGGTGCGCCGGTGGAGGTCCTTCAGCTCCTTCTCGAGCACCTTCCGCAGCCGGTAGTCGAGGGCGGAGAGCGGCTCGTCGAAGAACAGGATCTCGGGGTCGAAGGCCAGCGCGCGCGCCAGGGCGACACGCTGCTGTTCGCCGCCGGAGCAGGCCTGCACTCGCTTGCCGTAGTAGGCCTCCGGCAGGTGCAGCAGGGCGAGCAGTTCCAGTGCGCGCTCGCGCCGGCGATCCGGGCTCACGCCCTTCAGCTTCATCGGGAACTCGATGTTCTCGCCCACCGTCCGGTGGGGGAAGAGCGCCAGCGATTGGAAGACCATGCAGGTCGGCCGCTCGTTGGCCGGGACCTTGTTGATCAGCCGGTCGCGCAGGTGGATCTCGCCGGCGCTGGGCTCCTCCATGCCGACCAGCAGCCGGATCAGGGTCGTCTTGCCGCTGCCCGAGGGCCCGACGATCGTCAGGAACTCGCCGTCGGTGATCTCCAGGTCGATGCCGGCGAGCGCGGTGAACGCACCGAAGGACTTTCTGACTCCGCGCAGGCGCAGGACCGTGTCGCCGGCCATCCGGGTGAAGCTCCAGAACAGTACAGAGGGCTGAAGAACGATCCCTGGCTCCGGGCGGCGCCGGACGACGCGGCGCCGCCCGGGCAGGTCAGCCGCGCTTGGCGGCGTTGTAGCGCTGGATCAGGTCGCCGTAGGACGCCACGATCTCGTAGTCCAGGGAGCGGGCCATCTCCTCCTCGAGGCTGTCCCACTGGATGGCATCCAGCTCGTCCGCATCGAAGAGGCTCAGCACGTCCTGGCTGCCCATCTGCGCCACCGGATTGTAGGTGCCTTCGGCGAAGGCGACCCGTTTGCAGACCTCCGGCTTCTGCACGTACTCCAGGAAGTCGCCGGCCAGGGGCGACGGGTCCGGGTTGTTGACCATCGAGGTGACCTCGACCCAGACGACGCCGCCCTTGCCGTCGACCGGGCCGGACTTCGGCGTGATCGCCCGCACCTGGGTCTGCCCGTCGAAGCGGGCCGGCGATGCCGTGTAGGTGCCGCCGGTGAAGTAGGCGTCGATCTCGCCGTTGATCAGCGCGAGGTTCATGGCGACCAGGTCGTCGCTCTTGAGCTTGGCGCCGCCCATGATCTGCTCGGCCATCTTCGAGAAGCGGTCGAGTTCGTCCGCGCCCAGCTTCTTGAAGGGGTTCATGTCCGCCGCCAGGCAGAGATGCATGACGTTCCAGTTGTCGTAGGTGAGGACGCCGTAGCGGCCCTTGAGCTTCGGATCGAGGAAGAGCTTGTAGCCCTGGTCCTCCGCCGTCTCGCGGGAGATCTTGTCGGTGTTCACCACGAAGCTGAACGGCCCGAAGCGCTGCACCATGCCGATCAGGTTCTTGCCCGACTTGTCCAGGGCCAGCGGGTAGGGGCCCTGGAACTCGGGCAGCATGCGCTCGAAGTAGGGCTCGAAGCGGGCGCGGTCGAGCGGCTTGATCAGCCCCTCGGGATAGAGCTGGTTCTGCGCCCAGGGCTGGTTGACGTTGATCAGGTCCCAGACGTTGGTCTCGCCGGCGCGCAGCTTGTTGATCATGTCGGGATCCGAGGTGCCGCTCTCGGCCCGGACGGTCGATCCCGAATGCAGCTCGCGGAAGGGGCCCAGCACGTCGTCGGTGTTGTAGCCCTCCCAGCAGAGGATGTTCAGCTCGTTGTCGCGGGCGGCATGCGCCGTCGTCCAGGGACGTGCCGCCAGTCCTGCGGCGGCGAGGCCGGCGGAGCCTTGCAGGAAACGTCTGCGATCGATCATGGGAACCCCCTGCTCACGCTGTTTTTGTCCTCGGCCCTGTCGTCGAGGGCCCGTGGGCGGAGGCGCCGCCGGGCCCGGATGGGGCGAAAGGCGGCAGGATCCGCTAGCCAGGATCGTCAGCGAAGTTGGGGCAGCCGGCTTGACATTCGGAGACGGATTTTTGACAGGCGCTCTCAGGCGAGGCGGTCGGGCGCCGTGCCGACCCGGCTGCGGCGGTAGCGCTGGGGCGACAGGCCGGTCCAGCCTCGGAAGGCCCGCGAGAAGGCGGAGAGCTCGGAGTAGCCGACCGCCAGGGCCACCTCGGTCAGCGGCATGTCGCTCTCGCCGACCCAGCGCAGAGCCATCTCCTGCCGGGCGGCCCGCAGCAGGTCGCCGTAGGCCACGCCGTGGGCGCGCAGCCGGCGCTGCAGGCAGGCGGGCGTGAGGCCCATGCGCTCGGCGACCACGGCCAGGGAGCTCGTGCCCTCGCCGAGCTGCCGCTTGATCTCCTGGCGCAGGGCGTGGACGAAGTCGACCGGCGTCTCCCGCAGCGCCCGCCGCTCGGCCAGGAAGGGCTCGATCACCGCGAAGAGGTAGGGGTCGGCGCCGGGCATGCGGGCGGCCAGCTCGGCACGCCGGAAGACGACCGCGTTGGTGCGCTGGCCGAACAGGACCGGGGCGTCGAACTTCTGCTCGTGCTCGCGGCAGCCGTCGGGCCGCGCGTGCTCGAAGTGGACCTCCACCGGTGCCCAGCGGGGGCCGAGGCCGTGCCGCAGGATGTTGCAGAACATGCCCAGCGACAGCTCGGCGTCCTGCCGGCGGGCCGGGATCTGCGGGTCGTAGATCTGATAGGTCAGCCGCATCAGGTCGCCGTCGCTCTCCAGGCCGAGGACCGAGCTGTCCTGATGGGCCGGGAAGTAGCCGACGAGGTTGCGCAGGCCGGCGGCGAGGGTGGGCGAGGTGATGGCGATGTAGCCGATGGCGCCGAGGCGCTGGGGCAGGAACTCCTGGCCGAAGTGGAGGCCGAAGTTGTCCTGGGCGGTCTGCTGGGCGGCCTCCTCGAACAGGGCGCAGTACTGGCGCAGGCTGAGTTCGTTGACCGGCGAGGTCAGCTCCTGCGCGCGCACCGTGGCGCGCCCGAAGATCCGCTCGGCGTCCCCGCCGTAGCGCCGGATCATGTCGCTGACGCCGTTCGCCGCCGCCGCCAGGACCTTCGGGCTGAGTTCTCCGGCGCTGGTCAGTTTGGCGTTCACGCCCATCCTTCCGGATCCCGCCGCCTAGACGCGTAGTCGGGCCGTAACGCTAGCACGGTGACGAAGCCAGTCAACGCAGACGGGCGGCGGGTGCTCGGCCGCCGGTGATCGAAACCCCACTGCCTTCGTCCGGAATTGTTGTGGAATTAAATAAAATTCCCGTTCTAGGCTGTGGCGCACGATTGATGTGGAGACGATGTCATGGAGGTCGAGGTGCCTAGTGCTAGGCCCGTCGAGGACAGCGGTGCGAACCTAGAGCCGAGGCTGGAGGTGCACCTCGACATCGCGCCGCGGATCTCCTTTGCGGGACACCAGTGCGATGCACCAGTAGTCTTGTCCCTGGTTGCTCGGAACACCGGGGAGAGGGCGGTCGAAGGAGTTGTGCTTCGCCTGACATCGGATCCACCCGTCTTTGGGCCGCGGGCATGGGCCGTCGATCAGATAGAGCCAGGCCAGGAAGTGCGGATACGTGATCGGCGAGTCCAACTCGCGGGCGGGTTGCTCGATCGGTTGAGTGAGCGCATGCGCTCGGACGTGGTGCTGGAGGTAGTCCGAGGAGACCAAGTCCTGGTGCGTCAGGAGAAGACGATCTTCGCCCTGGCGCGTAACGAATGGGGCGGGCCCGGAGTCATGCCCGAATTGCTCGCGGCATTCGTAATGCCGAATGATCCTGCCGTAGCGCGGTTGCTAAAGGATGCTTCGCGCGCACTCGCGGCGAGCGGACGCAGCGATGCGCTGAACGGATACCAGACGGGGGCGCGATCTCGTGTCTGGGAGCTTCTCGCCGCCATCTGGACGGCTGTCTGCGCAAGGCGACTGAGCTACGCCGAGCCCCCCGCAAGCTTTGAGACAATGGGGCAGAAGGTAAGGACGCCGTCAGACATCGATGCGCAAGGTCTGGCTACCTGCCTTGACACAACCCTGCTCTTTGCAGCCGCAGCAGAACAGATCGGCCTGAATTCGATTGTTGTGTTCACTCGCGGCCACGCGCTGTGCGGTGTCTGGCTCCAGCCTCAGACGCTCTCCAGTGCAACCGTCGATGAAGCGATCGAACTGCGCAAAGCAGTCGACCAGAAAGAACTTGTGCTTTTTGAGACCACCCTGGCCACTGGCGCGACTCCCGCGACCTTTTCTAAAGCGACTACTGATGCGCGACGGAAGATTTCGGAAGAGCGGGAGGAGGAGTTTCTTTACGCACTCGATATCAAGTACGCGCGGGGGCGGGGCATCCATCCGATCGCGCAGCAGACGGCTGTTTCAACGGATATCGAACCACAGGAAGCCGAGGGGCTCGTCGTTGAGGCCCCGCCCGAACTACCTGGTTTCGACCTCGGCGTACGCGAGGAGCGGCCGCCTGAGACGCCGGCAGAGCGCATCGAGCTCTGGAAGCGAAAGCTGCTCGATCTCACAAAGGCCAACCGACTCCTGAATCTGCGCACCTCGTTGACGGCTATTCCTATTTTCTGCCCGGACCCGGCGGCGCTGGAGGATAGGATCGCCGAGGGCCGACGAATTGCGATCATACCGCCGCCTGATCAGAGGACCGACGCCGCGGCACCGGACCCTGAACTACGTCTGCTGCGGACCGGGGACGATCTCGCCGAGCAAATCGCTCACGATGCGCTCGAACGTGGTCAGATCATTGCGAATATCGACCCAAAGACACTGGAGCGCGGGGTACTTGAACTCTTCCGCAAGGCGAAAGCCGATCTCCAGGAGGGCGGATCGAATACCCTCTTCCTTGCTCTCGGTTCGCTCAGGTGGCGCCCGCGGGGGGAGACCATCCGCAGCTATCGCGCGCCGCTGATCCTCTTGCCGGTCCGGCTGGAACGCAAGAGTGCCGCTTCGAAGCCTTATCTCTCGAGCCATGACGATGAGGCCGTTTTCAATCTCACGCTGATCGAGTTTCTTCGGCAGGAGTTCACAATCCCGCTGTCCGACCTCACAGGGGAACTTCCCAAGGACCATAGCGGTATCGACGTCCGGAGAGTCTGGGAGCTGGTCCGTGCGCGGGTGCGGGAGACTCCCGGTTTCGAGGTCGTGGAGGAGGTGACACTCAGCACCTTTTCCTTCGCGAAGTATCTCATGTGGAAGGATCTGGCGGATCGCACCGAAGCTCTCAAAGGGTCGTCGTTCGTTCGTCATCTGATCGAGACCCCGCGCGAACCTTACCGGGGCGGCGCGACATTGTTGGTGCCCAGCGAGACTGACGAGCGGATAGACCCGGCGGAACTCTTTGCGCCATTGAATGCCGACAGCTCGCAGATCGTGGCGATCCACGCTTCGGCTGGCGATGGAGACTTCGTGCTGGAGGGACCTCCGGGGACGGGGAAGTCGGAGACAATCGGCAACATCATTGCCCACAATCTGGCCTGTGGCCGCCGGGTTTTATTCGTATCTGAAAAGATGGCCGCTCTCGAGGTCGTTCATCGTCGACTAAGACAGAGTGGTCTCGGCCCATTCTGTCTGGAACTGCACTCCAGCAAGGCCAGCAAACGGGCAGTTCTGGAGCAACTCGGCGCGGCCTGGGAAAGTGCCGGCGAGAAAACCGCCATAGAGTGGGCAAAAAAGGCTGATCTCTTGCGCCAACTGCGTTCGCGGTTGAACGGGCTCGTCGGCGCCCTGCATGCGCCGGGACCGGCAGGTGTCAGTCCGCGTGACGCCATAGGACGGGTGGCACGCTGGGGAGACGTCCATCCGGTGACGTTGGACTGGGGAAGCGAGTTGGCCCGCGCCGACCGAGCTCCGACATCGCAGGCTTTGGAGGCCTTGGAGAACTGCGCGCGGCATCTCGGTCTCTCGTTCCAACAAGTGACAGCCGAAGACCGCGCGGCTTTTGCTGCGGTCAACCAGAATGCCTGGTCTTATGCCTGGGCCGCGCGCGCGGAAGAGGCAGCCCGCACATTCGTCACGTCGCTCCATGCCTTGTGGCGAGCACAGGCAGACCTGATGGACTGCCTTGGCCTTGATGATCGCAGAAGCCTTGAGTCCTCGGCTCGGCTGGGATTGCTGGCGCAGGTCCTGCCCCGCTGCGCAACACACGACCTTGCCTTCGCTCTGGAACCGGACGGTGAAGAAAAGCTGGTGGCGGTCGATGTCGCGCGGCGGGCGCTCCTGGATTATCTCGCGGCTAGGCAGGCACTGCCGGCGCCTGTATCCCACCCAAAGATCATGGCCGCGCCCATCGATGCCTGGAGGCAGGCGCAGACGGCTGCGTTGACGAGGAGCTGGCTGTTCCGCGGGCGAGATCTCGACCGCCTGCGCCGTAAGGTAGAGGTCTATCTGGATTGGCCGCCATCCAAGACAACGGAGGTTGCGCTGGAAGCGTTGGCGTCAGCGCAAGCGAAGGCGGTACAGGCCGAGAGAATCTTGCTCGAATTGCCGTCCGGCCTGTCCTTGCAGGGCCTGGACACTGATCCGTCGCTTCTGCAGACCGCTGCCGAGGTGGGGGGCGAGCTACGCTCTGCCTTCTTGGCGCTGGTGAACGACTACGGCGAGGCGAGCGTCGTGCGGGATCGGCTGCAACGCCTTTTATCGAAGGAAAGAGACCTCCTCCGGCCTGGCATGCCAATCCCATCGGCTGCAGCCGGGTTTCTTGCGGAGCTTGGTACCTTTTTGGAAGCGAGTGCCGCCTTCCGCCGAGAGGTGGAGATGACTGGATCCGCGACGATCGCTGAGGCCGGGCGGACGGCCATGGCGGTGCTGGACAGAACGTCGCGGCTGAACTTCTGGTGTGGTTGGGTTGCGGCACGTCGGACGGCGGAAGCGACTGGGCTTGGACGACTAGTCGAAGCGTTGGAAGGCGGTCTCATCGGTGCTGATCAGGCGGTAGAAGCTTTCCGTACCGCCTATTCTCGCTGGGCTGCGCCACTCTTGATCGATGCGCGCCCGGAACTGCGTGGCTTCTCGTCGGCGACGCACGAGTCAGCGATCACGGCTTTTCGCGAGCTGGATCGCGAAATGGCGGATATCACTGCCGACTACGTGCGCGTCCGGCTGTCACAGGCGATCCCCCGGAAGGATGCGCCGCAAGCGTCTTCCGGACTTGGTGTGCTAGCGCGGGAACTTCAGAAAAAGGCGCGGCACAAGCCCATCCGGCAGTTGGTGGGCGAGATGGGTGACAGCCTGCTGACGCTGACACCTTGCTTGATGATGAGTCCCTTGTCGGTCGCCCAGTTCCTGCCTGCCGATCAGTCGATGTTCGATCTCGTGGTTTTTGATGAGGCTTCTCAGATCACTGTTCCTGATGCGATCGGTGCCATCGCGCGGGGGCGCCGCGTCATCGTCGTCGGTGATCCGAAGCAGATGCCGCCCACGAGCTTTTTCAACAGGGCGGCCGATGAGGATGACGGGGAGGGGAGCTCGGAGGATCTCGAAAGCATCCTTGATGAGGCGCTGGCTGCCCGTGTGCCGCACCATCGGCTGACGGGGCACTACCGCAGTCGGCATGAAAGTCTGATCGCCTTCTCGAATCATGCCTACTATGACGCTTCGCTGGTGACATACCCTTCTGCGGATACACGCGAGAGTGCCGTGGTGCTGCGGCGGGTGGATGGCGTCTACGCGCGGGGAAAGGCCAGGACCAATCCTGTCGAGGCGCAAGCACTGGTCGCCGAGTTGGTCCGCCGCCTGCGTAGCCCCGGCGAGGCGGGAAAATCCATTGGGGTGGTCACGCTCAACAGCCAGCAACAACGGTTGATCGAGGACCTCTTGGATGCCGAACGCCGCGCCGACCCGCACCTCGAAGAGTTCTTCAGGGATGATGCGGCGGAGCCGGTTTTTGTGAAGAACCTTGAGACCGTTCAGGGCGACCAGCGCGACGTGATTATGATCAGCATCGGGTACGGCCCTACCGAGCCTGGCGCGCGCACCATGTCAATGGGCTTCGGGCCTCTAAACTCGCAGGGCGGTGAACGCCGCCTCAACGTTGCCATAACCCGCGCTACCACTGAAGTGCTGGTGTTCGCGAGCTTTGGGCCGGAGATGATCGACCTGACGAGGACCTCGGCGCGCGCGGTTCAGGAGTTGAAGCACTACCTGGAGTTCGCCGAGCGAGGGCCGGCGGCTCTCGGGGCGGCTGTGACGGCTCTAGCCGGAATCAACAGGTACGACAGCGATTTCGAAATGGCCGTGGCAGAGGGGTTGCGGCACCGAGGTTGGGTCGTGCGCACCCAGGTGGGTGTCTCGAAATTTCGCGTCGACCTCGGAATCGTACATCCCGATGCTCCAGGCCGCTTCCTTGCAGGGGTCGAATGCGACGGTGCGGCGTATCATTCGTCGCCGTCTGCACGGGACCGGGACCGCGTGCGTCACATCATTCTGGAGCAGCTCGGCTGGCGGTTGTTGCGCTTGTGGTCGACCGACTGGTTTCTGGACCCGGCCGCCAGCCTTGAAGGACTCGACAGCAAGTTGCGGGCCCTGCTCGAAGCGGATCGTGCTACTACTGCGGACGAACCGGAGGAGGCACCTTCTTCCGATAGGATTGTCGAGACTGGGCCACCAGAGGGTGTGGTGCCAGGGGGATCGACGTTCTCGACTGGTCCCGGGGGCGGGCCGAATCTTTCCGATGCTGGCGATTTCGCTATCGTCCGAAAATCGGCAGGCCCAGCCGATCTTGCGGATGTCTCCGTGTCCAGCCACGTCCCGGTTCTCAGCCCGGACCCTGCGCGGTTCTATGATCCCGACTATACCGGGACCTTGGTTCCGATGATCAACGGGATCCTCTTCCTCGAAGCTCCGATCACGTTGCGCCGGCTTGCTCGTTTGATCGCGCGTAGGCACGGCTTTCAGCGGACCGGGCGCGAAATCGTCCGCGTCGTGCGGGAGGCTGTGGTGCCACTGGGCCAAGTGATTCCTCTCGACGAGGGCGAAGAGATCGTGTGGCTATCGGGCATAGAGCCGTCAGAGGTTCTGCCGTTTCGAGGGTTGGAGATTGCGGGTGTGCCTCGTCCTTGGTCTGAGACCCCCTATCCCGAGAAATTGGGCTTCGCAGGAACCTTCATCGGTCATCCTGATCCGATTCGTGCCATGGCCGATGCGCTCGGATTGGGCCGGTTGACGGGGGCCACGCGCGAGGAGTTCGAAGTGCTGCTGTCTGCGGCAGGTAGCCTCGGGCGGTAGAAGGCGGGATTCGCCCACAGTAAACAACCGGCAACTGGTACCTGATAACTGTCAACCCTCGGCGGTGCGGCGTCGGGCGAAGCGCTCGCGGATGCCGTCGAGGGCGCCGGCGAGGCCGCCGGGCAGGGCCACCACGAAGATCACCAGGATGAGCCCGAGGCCGGCGAGGCGCCACTCGACCAGCTCCTTCAGGCCCTCGTCGATCAGCATCAGCGCACCGGCGCCGAGGATCGGCCCCCAGGCCCGGCCGATGCCGCCGACCACCATCATGGAGAGCAGGAAGAGCAGCAGCGAGAGGTAGAGCACGTTGGCGCCCATGACTCGGAAGTGCCCGGCGTAGACCGCGCCGGCCAGGCCGGTGAAGAAGGCCGAGGCGGCGAAGACCACGAGCTGGTACTTGAAGCGGCTGATGCCGCGGGCTGTGGCGTAGCCGGGATTGTCCCGCATCGCCTGAAACGCGAGCCCGAGGGGCGAGCGGATGATGAAGATCGAGAAGGCGGTCGCCACCGCCAGCACGGCCAGCGCCAGGAAGTAGGTGCCCAGCGGCACCAGGCTGTAGGGCAGCCAGTCGCGGAAGCCGAAGTCGCCGAACCGGGCGAGCCCGCGGGTCCCGCCGGTGAAGTTGATGCAGGTGACGCCCTGCTTCATGAAGCATTCGGTGTCGGTGATGATCAGCAGGTACATGACCTGCGCCACCGCCAGGGTCAGCAGCGCTACGTAGGCGCCGTGCAGCCGCAGACAGGCGAGGCCGATCAGCAGCGACAGCAGGATCGCCACGATCCCGCCGACGAACATGCCGGCCCAGAGCGATACGTCTAGATAGAGCGCCAGCATGCCGGTGACGTAACCGCCGATGGCGAAGAGCGCCATCTGCGCCAGGGAGAAGATGCCGGCCACGCCGAACACCAGGTTCCACTGCGAGACCACGGTCGCCCAGATGAAGAAGAGCGTGAGCTGGCCGACCACGTAGCGCGACGGGAAGAGGAACGGCAGGGCGACGGCGACGGCCAGCAGCACCAGGCCGGTCAGCCAGTCCGCACGGGCGGTGGAGCGCAGTCCGGCGATCATTCAGAGTCTCGCTTGCTTGCGGCGGCCGAAGACCCCGTAGGGCCGCCAGATGAGGGCGGCGATCACCAGCAGCAGCAGCGCCGGGAAGCCGAAACGCACCCCGAGGAAGTACTGCACCGCCGCCTCGAACAGCCCCAGTGCGAAGGCGGCGAAGAGCGCGCCGTTGATGTTTCCCAGGCCGGCGATGACGCAGATGATGAAGGCCTTGAGCATGGGGTCGTAGCCCATGGTCGGCGCCAGGGTGGTGATGGTCGACAGCATGATGCCGGAGATCGCCGCCAGGGCGCCGCCGATCATCAGCACCTGGATGTAGACCCGACCGACCGGCACGCCCATCAGCATCGCCCCGCGCTGGTGCTGGGCGGTCGCCCGGATCGCCCGGCCGGCCCGCGTGCGCTCCAGGAAGGCGGACATGACCACCATCAGCAGGATCGAGACCACGAGGATCAGCACGTTCTGCCAGGGCACCCAGGTGGCGCCGACCTGGAAGCCGTCGGGCAAGCCGATCGGCTGCTGCAGCGGATAGGCGCCATAGAGGCGCAGCACCAGGTTCTCCAGGATGAGGGCGATGCCCACCGTGCCGATGATCACGTTGGTCTCGAACCCCGGCCGGCCCAGCATGTAGCGGACCACGAGCAGGTACATCAGCGCGCCGATCACCGCGCCCACCAGGATCGCCAGCGGCAGGCCGATCCACACCGGCAGGGCCAGGGTTACGACCGCCGTGTAGGCGGCGTAGCCCCCGGCGGTCAGCAGCGCGCCCTGCGCCATGTTCAGCATCCGCAGGGATCCCCACACCAGCGACAGGGCGATGGTGGAGACGGCGTACATGGCGCCCAGGGTCAGTCCGCTGACGACGATCTGGATGGCGGTGTCCATCGGTCCCCTCTCCTCAGCCGCCCAGGTAGGTCTCGAGCAGCTCGTCGTTCTCCGCCAGCTCGGCGGCCGGGCCCTCCCAGACGATCTCGCCGTTGTCGAGCAGGTGGACGCGGTCGGCCAGTTCGACGACGCGGCTGGCGTTTTCCTCCACCAGCAGGATGGTGCGGCCCTCGGCCTTCAGGTCGGCGATGACCTGGTAGATCTGGTCGATGACGATGGGGGCGAGGCCGAGAGAGGGCTCGTCGATCAGCAGGATACGCCCCCCGGCCATCAGCCCGCGGCCGATCGCCAGCATCCGGCGTTCGCCGCCGGAGAGCGTGCTGGCGGTCTGGGCGCGACGCTCGGCCAGACGCGGCAGCAGCGACAGCACCCTGTGCAGGCGCTCCTCGCGGGTTGCCGCGGCGGCGTCCAGGTAGGCGCCCATCAGCAGGTTGTCGAGCACGGACATGTCCGGGAAGATCATGTCGCCCTGGGGGATGTGAACGATGCCCCGCTCGACGATGCGGTCGACCGGCAGACCGACGATCGACTGCCCGTCCAGGCGGATCTCTCCGCGCGTCGGCCGCACCAGACCCGAGATGCAATAGAGCAGCGTGGTCTTGCCGTGGCCGTTCGGGCCGATCAGCGTGACGACCTGGCCGGCGGGCACGTCGAAGCCCACCCCGCGCAGGACCCGCTGGCCGCCGTAGCCGGCCTCCACGTCCCGCAGCGTCAGCAGGGGTTGGGCGTCGGAACCGCTCACGCCGTCTGCTCGATGAAGCGGGTGAGGCGGCGCGCGGCGCGCTCGCCGAGATAGACGCTGGCCACGGTGGGGTCGCGCGGCAGCTGGGCCGCCGGCCCTTCGAAGATCTTCTCGCCGTGGTGCATGATCATGACCCGCTCCGCCAGTTGCACCATGAACCGCATGACGTGCTCGATCAGGATGATGGTCGTGCCGCGGCCAGCGAGGTCGCGGACCAGGCGCTGGATGCGTTCGATCTCGTGCGGGTTCAGCCCGCCCACCGGCTCGTCCAGCATCAGCAGCTTCGGCTCGCTGGCGATGGCGGAGGCGAACATCAACAGCTTGCGGTCGATCACCGGCAGCCGGTCGGCGCGCTGGCCGGCCTTGTCGATCAGGCCGACCAGCTCGAGCGCCGCCTGTACCCGCTCGTAGGCCGCCCGGTCGATGCGCAGCGGCACCAGCGGCAGCCGGGTGTGGCCGTAGACCGAGCCGATGACGACGTTCTGCGCGACCGTCAGGGAATCGAAAGCGGCGTTCGACTGGAACACGCGCGCCAGGCCGGCGTGGCAGATGGCCTCCGGCGCCCAGGCCGTGATGTCCCGGCCGTCGAAGACCACCTCGCCGCGATCGGCGGGGCTGAGGCCGGAGATCACCTCGAACAGGGTGGTCTTTCCGGCCCCGTTGGGCCCGCCTATGCCGAAGATCTCGCCCTCTCTGAGATCGAAGCTCAGATCCTTCACCGCCGCCATCGCGCCGAAGTACTTGCTCACTCCCCGGCACGACAGCAGCGGTGCGCCCCGATCCGGTCCTCCCGTCTTCGTCAGGCTCTCGCTCAAGATGGCCTCAGGACTTGAACCACGGAGGCATCTTGAAGTCGGAGGTCTCGTAGGGCGGCGGTGCGATCAGCGCCGGCTCGTGGGTGTAGTCCTGGATCTGCAGGTACTGGTGGGGCATGCCCAGGGACGGGTCGTTGGTCGCGTCCGGATAGGGGATCGCCGCCTGCTCCGGGATGAAGAAGTGGGTGGTGCCCATGACGCCGCGGTAGATCGTCCGGCGCAGCCGCTCCGAGATCTTGCGGTTCTGCTCCGCCTCGCCCGGTCCGGCCGTGCCGCCGGCGATGGCCGCGGCCAGCGCGTAGTAGTTCACGCTGTCGTAGACCTGCGAGCCGACCAGCGGGCTGGAGGACTCCCCGAAGCGCTCCTTGTAGCGCTTGTTGAAGGCCAGGCCGATCTCGTCCTGCAGGGAGGCGATGACGGTCGAGTAGAGGACGCCGTTGGTCGCCTCCTTGCCGATCTCGCGGAAGGCGGCCAGCGACGGGCCATACTGCATATAGACCAGGCTGTTGGTCGGGTTCGGCACGAACTGCAGCATGAACTGGGCGAGGTCCTGGGGCACCCAGTGGGTGACCGCGATCACCGCTGGCGGGTCGTTGCGGATCTTCGCCAGGGTCGGGCCCCACTCGCTGATCGGCACCACCACGGTCTCGTAGAGGCTGATCTCCCAGCCGTACTCCTTGGCCTTGTCGCGGATGGCGTCGGCGATCACCACGCTGTAGTTCTGCGAGCCCGTGACGACCGCGATCTTGTTGTTCGGCCGCTTCCACTTGCCGGCGTCGCCAAGCCCGTTGAGGAAGGCCAGCAGGCCCGCCCCGTACCAGTACTCGGCCGGGTCGCCCATGAAGATGCCGAAGTAGCGCTCCGGGTCGTTGCCGACGGTCGTGTGGTGCACGATGTCGGTGTTGTGGTGGATGTAGATGATGCCGGCGTCGGCGATGACGTCGTATTCGGCCGTCACCGCGCCGGTGTTGTAGCCGTTGATGATGGCATGCACGCCGTGCCGGTCGATCAGCCGCTGCATCGCCGGGATGATGTTGTCGGCGCCCTGCTCCTTGGTGTCCTCGAAGTAGGGCTGCAGCGGCCGGCCGAGGATGCCGCCCAGGGCGTTGATCTCGTCCACCGCCATTTCCATGGCGCGCTTGAACTCGATGCCGTCGGCGGCCGCCCAGCCGGTCAGGGGCACGCCGGCGCCGATGGGGATCGGCTCTCCGTCGGCCTTGGCGCCGCGGTTGAGGGCGCCCAGCATGGTAGCCGTCATGGCCGCGCCGGCGCCGACCTTGCCGGCCGTGCCGAAGAAGCGGCGGCGGCCGGGGTCGCTCGGGGCTGCGCTGCCTGTCAGCCCGGGGATCTTGGGTAGGGTCATCGTTTCAGCCTCCTCGTTCGGTCCCGTTTTTCCGAAGCCTTCGCCCACGCCCTAGAAGGGCGTCTCGTCCAGGAAGCGCTTCAGGACATTCTCTGTGATGCGCGAGACGTTGTTGTCGTAGCCGTTGTGGGACAGGCTGCCGGCCCAGGCGATGGAGCTGGTCGAGAAGACCGCGCCGCCCGCCGGCGTCTCGTAGAAGACCATGTCGGCGCGGACCAGCGGGCTCTCCTGCCCGCCCTGGCCCGGGTAGTTGATCAGAATCTCCTCGCAGACCACGAGGTAGATGTCGGTGTGGTTCTCCGACGAAGCGAGCACCAGCGCGTTGGGCGGCGTGCCCAGCAGGCGGTCCGCCCGGTCCAGCTCCAGCCCGGCGGCGCCGTCGCCGATCAGGCCGAAGTCGCCGATGATCTCGTCGGCCACGCCCTCGAAGACGAAGGCGGCGCGCGGGTCCTCGGCGCCCGGCTGGCGCCGGTAGTAGGAAGAGATGTCGAAGCCCTGGGCGGTGAAGCCGGTGCCGGCCATCATCTGCGGCGGCCGGGCGTTGCGCCGCCACAGGCCGCCGTACTCGCCGGTGAAGGAGTGGTAGTACTCGCCCGGCTCGGCCGCCCAGGCGCGGATGCCGTCCTCATTGCGGCGCACCTCCAGCACGCCCGGCTTGCTCGGGTGATAGGCCACCCGCCAGTACCAGCCGTTGGCGCCGAGGTACATCAGCCGGCCGCCACGCTTCTTGAAGGCGTCCATGGCGTCCCACATTTCCAGCGAGTGGTATTCCGGGTGGGTGCCGGTCATCACCACGTCGTAGCCGTCGAGCGCCTCGACCCCCTCGTAGTGCAGGTCCTCGTCCGTGATGCAGTCGAAGGCGTAGCCCTTCGCCTCCAGCCAGTCGGTGATGTGGGTATCGGCGTTGAACTGCCACAGCGACGAGCCGAAGCCACCCAACCACGACTGATAGTTGGGGCGCATGTTGAGGATCGGCCGCAGCCGCGAGGTGTAGCAGATGCCGCTACCGTCGGAGTGCACGTCGTAGCAGGAGCCGCCGAAGTTGCGGTTCTCCGCCAGGAAGACGTCGTTCGGATAGAGCACCGCCACCTGGCCCGTCAGCAACTCGGCCAGCGGCGCGTCGGTCGGCATGTGCTCGTTGGCATAGGCCATGTAGCTCGCGGTCGGCACCAGGAAGACCGCCTTCGACCCGGGCTTGCCCCTGGGCGCCCGGATCACGAAGGGCATGAAGTCCTCCTGCCCGTCGGGCAGCCGCACGTGGGCGGCGTAGAGGCCGCTCTTCAGGCCGTCGGGCACGGTCAGGGTGAAGTCGACCTCCCAGCCGCAGTCGTAGAGGTCGTCGTCGTGGAAGTGGATGGCGCCGTATTCCTCGGGCGCGTGCTCCCAGCACAGGGTCCGGCCGGTCCAGTTGTGACCCTTCATGGCGCGCACCGGCAGGTTGACCGTCTCGCCGTGCAGCAGGTTGGGCGACGCGTCGAACACGGTTTCGCCGGTGATGCCGCGGCTGAAGTCCCAGCGGGCGGCGACCGCCGCCTTCAGGGCGTCGGGCAGCCGGCCGGAGAGGTTGAGCTCGATCCCCAGGCGGTCGAGGACTGCGGCGGTGAGGGCGGGGCTGTCGATCTTGCCGTTGTAGTGCCCGGCGGTGCGCAGGCGGCTGCCGACGGCGCCGACCGGGTGGGCCGCCATCAGCAGCGGGCCGGCGACCGTCCCCGCCGCCACGCCGGGCTGCGCCGTCACCGTCGCCTCGTCGTCGGTCTTGCCATAGGCTACGCGCGGGATCTGGTGGACCGTCACCGTGCCGCTGGCGGCATCCCAGGAGGCGGCGGCGAGGTACCACTCGCGCGCCACCACCGGCTTGCCGCTGGAGACCGTCTTCACTCCGCCCTTGCCGTCGCCGAGGGTCAGGCACGCGCAGCCGGCCTCGTCGAGGCCGAGGATGAAGCCGGCCTTGCGCCCCTCGTCCCAGCGCGCCACCAGCGTCTGCGCGCCCTGGCCCGGGGTCGTTGGCCAGATCATGGCCTGCACGGTGAAGCTCTTCAGCGCCGCCAGGACCCGATGGTCCGGCACCACTACGTAGGAGCCGGCCAGCGCCTCCTGCAGGCGGCCGGCATAGCTGCCGTCGACGGGCGTCGCTACGGACTCGTAGCGGAAGCCCGGGCCCTTGGGGTTGGTGTCGCCGTGGATCACACGGATGATCGAGGCTTCGAACGCCGTGCCCTCGATGGAGGAGACCATGAAGGAGATGGTCTCGCCGGGGCGGACGCTGATCTTGTCGCTGTAGCCCAGTATCTTCTTCATATTCCTAGCTCGTCCCCCTGATCGCACGCTGCGGCGGGCGGCCCTCGGCGGGGTGACCGCCGGGCTCGGCCCGCGCCCGCTGTGCTAGTCTTCCAGTTTCTCGCCGGTGAACTGCTCCCAGCGCATCTTGAACACCTCCCACTCCGCCTCCTCGATCGAGGCGAAGACGCGGTTGTGGAGCAGGCGTATCGGCTGACCGCGCCGCTCCGGCAGGGTCGCAAGGACGAACTCCTCATGGGGCTTGGTACAGATCAGGACGTACTTGCCCGCCTGCGGCTGCCCCCGGAACAGGTTGAGGACCCGCTGCAGTTCCGGGCTGTGGTGCCCGACCGGCTTCTGCCTGAATTCTTCCGCCAGATGCTTGTCGGCCGGATTGAGCTTGTACACCGACACCTATCCGCCTCCCGGACCAGATCTCTCCTGGGCGGCGGGCCGCATCCCCCGGCTCGCGAGCGGATGCCTGCCCCTCACCCTCGGGATACGATTAGAGCGCCGGGGGAGGGGCGGTGTCTTTCAGCAGACTCAACAGAAATTTCACCCAGCCTACACAATCGGGCTGCGGCAGCGCCCCGGCTTGGAAGCCCCGGCTCGGAAGCCCCGGCTCAGAAGCCTTCCTCATCCCCCAGGGAGCGCCGCCGGGGCGTGCGTTCCGCCGGCCGGCGGCCGATTCCCCGCCGTGCCGCCGTGCGTGCCCGGGAGGGCGTCACGCCGAACTGCCGCCGGAAGGCGTCGGAGAAATGCGACTGGCTGTTGAAGCCGATGGCGTAGGCGATCTCGGCGATCGACAGGCCCTGGTGGCGCGGCAGGGTCAGCAGCTCGTAGCCCCGCTGCAGCCTGTTGCTGACGATCCACCGCCCCAGCGGGACGCCGCCGGGGCGGAAGATCTGGTAGAGGTAGGTGACCGAGATGCCGAAGGCCTCGGCCACCCTGGCCGGCGTGATGTCCGGGTCGAAGAGATGTTCGTTGAGGTAAGCCTGGATGCGCCGGCGCATCTTCTGCGCCGCCGGCAGTGCCGCCTCGCCCTGTCCGTCGGCCTCGCTGGCCAGCAACGCCGCCAGGAGGTCGAGCAGCTGATCCGACATCTGGGTCGCCAGGGCGTCCGGCATGGCCGGCCGGTGCTGCAGCAGCCAGACGGCGTAGTCGCGCACCAGGCTGCCCATGTCGGGCTGGGGCTGGAATGCGCGCGCGCAGTGGTCCTCGGCGTTCGGCACCCGCGCCCGGACCATGTCGCCCGGCAGCTTCACCGTGACGTTGGAGAAGCCGTCGGGACAGGAGAGTTCGTAGAAGTCGCGGGTCTGCACCAGCACGTAGGAGCCGGTGTCGCAGAAGCCGCTGCGGCCGGCCTGGTTGTAGAACAGCGGCCCCTGCAGCGGCATCACCAGCACGAAGGAATCGTCGTCGTCCATGGCGATGCGCGAGCGCGTGCGCAGCACCCGCTGGTTGTCGGCCGTGAACTCGGTGATGCTGGCGCGGCCGAAGTCGTGTTCGACGATCAGCCCGAACAACCCCTCGTGGTGGGGGGAGAGCACCTCGACGTTGTAGTAGACGTCGCTCAGGATCTCCTGCCACCAGCTGAGCTGGCGGGGCGGCGGCTTGTCCGCTGTGTTGAATTCCCTTGCCATGCTCCGCCTGCGGTTCAGTGGTTGACGGTGGCGAATACGGCGCTGCACAAATTCAACATGGAACGGGCCGCGAGCGCAATCATCCTCTCGCGCGCCCCGTTTGCGCGCAATCATTCCAGAGGGGACGGCGGATGAGCGGGAACCGGATGGTGGAGACCGCCTGGGGGCCGGTGGCGGTGAGCGACGCGGGGCAGGGCGAGGCGGCGCTGTTCCTGATCCATGGCAACTCCTCCCTGAAGGAGGTCTTCGCGCCCACGATCGCCGCCTTCCGCGATCGGTGGCGTGTGGTCGCCATGGATCTGCCGGGCCATGGAGCCTCGCCCGACGCCGCCGATCCCGACCGGGTCTACACCATCCCCGGTTATGCCCGCGTGGCGCAGGCGGTGATCGCCGCCCTGGGCCTGCGGCCGGTGGCGGTCTTCGGCTGGTCGCTGGGCGGCCACATCGGCCTGGAGATGGTGGCCCAGGGGGCGGATCTCGCCGGGCTGGTCATCTGCGGCACGCCGCCCGTCACCTTCTCCGGCCCGCTCGCCGGGCGCGGCTTCCTGCCGTCGCCCGAGCTCTCCCTGGCCGGGCAGGAGAGCTTCTCCGAGCAGGACTGCCTGGCCTACGGGGCGGCCACGGTCGGCGGCGCGGAGCACCTGACGCCGGCCCTGCTGGCGGGGGTGCGGCGCACCCACGGCCTCGCGCGCAAGACCATGTTCGCGGGCATCCTCGCCCGCGAGCTGGCCGACGAGAAGGCGCTGGTGGAGCGCATGGCGGTGCCGCTCGCCGTCATCGACGGGTCGGACGACGTCTTCCTGGACCACGACTACGTCGAGACCGGCCCGGCCTACGCCAGCCTCTGGGAGGGGCGGCGCCACGTCATCGCCGGCGCCGGGCACGCGCCCTTCCTCACCCACGCCGACCGGTTCAACGCCCACCTCGGCCGCTTCCTGGAGCAGGTGCTGGCGTAGGGAGGGCTTACGGGCTCGGGCCAAAAGAGCAAGAAGGGCCCGGAGCGAGACTGTCGAGCTGGAGGCGGGAGAGGCGCGGGATGCGCCATTCGAGCTCATTGACGCGGACGGCGGCGCAACCTGCCCCCGCCCCCGGTCTCTCCCGTTCCTTCGCCGTGCCGGCGGAGGGGACCTGTAGCCCTTGCGGCGACGCCCGAAGGACGGGCGTCTGCCCCCATTCCCCGGCCGCCGGGGGCAGGTCACTCAGAAGAAAATGCACCAGATAAAATGCCGAAAAATATAAACAAAACAGTATGTTGTGACTCTGTCTTTTTGACCGAACCGGCCGTTCCTGGTAGTCTGTAAGGCATCACGAAGCATCGCCAAATGACCGATCTGCGGCGGTGTCGTGTGTCTCTGCAGCCCTGACAAGAGGAACCGCGATGACCGCCCAGACTCCGGAAAGGATCATCCTCGACGGCCGGCCCCGCTCTCTCTTCGCAGACCCGCTCTACCGCCTGACCGCGCGCTGCCGGCTGGACCTTTCGCGCCCGGACCACAGGAGCACCGCCAACTACCGGGGCTACATCGGCACCTGGGAGATTCGCGACGGCCGTCTTTACCTCGTGCATCTCGCCTGGGAGACGTGGGGGTCAGGCGGGCAGGACGGGGAGATGACCGTGGCGGAAACCACGCAGCGAAAGCTGTTCCGGGCGGCACAGGTCGAAGGCTTTCCCATCCTGGCGCACTGGTTCAACGGCCGGCTGCGGATCGCCCTGGGTCGGCGTCTGATCTACAGCCATCACGGCTGGTCCAGTTGGTTCGAACGCGAGCGCGTCATCCACTTCCGCGCCGGCGAGATTGTCCGGGATCGGGAGGTCGACACCCGCGCCATTCTGGAGTGGTGGTTGCGTCGGGACCCCGAGAGGTCGGAACAGCTGCAGCCGTCGCAGGGAGACGGATTGCGACCGCTGATCTGGTTCGATGAGGAGGACGATGCGGAGTGGGAGGCCGACTGGTGGCCGCCGGACTATCCTCGCCCGGTGGACGTCGGTGGCGCGACCGCCTGACAACGGGTCCGACTTGGCCTGAGCGGCGCCCGGGTGATCGATGTCCGATCTGCGACGGGCTCGGGCCGGAGGGGGATGACTAGTCGCAAACCGGCGGCTGAGTTTGCCAAATCCGCCTCGTAAGCCATTGAAATATAAGGCTAAAAAATCGCAATGGCGTCCCCTAGGGGATTCGAACCCCTGTTGCCGCCGTGAGAGGGCGGTGTCCTAGGCCTCTAGACGAAGGGGACCCGGAAGCGGCGCGGCGGCTATGGCCCGCCGCGCGAGAGCGGCTTGATAGCCGCTCCGGGGCGCCCCTGCAAGCCCCCGCTTTAGCGCCCCGGGCGGCGATTTTCCGGGTGCCGTCCCGCGGCGGCGGACGCGCTTGCGCAGGCGGAAGCCGCCCCCTTACCCTTGGCCCGCCGTGAACGGCCGGCGACAGACCCGGGCAGGAGGCAGGGACCGATGAACGACGACAGAGAGCCTTTGTGGACGCCGGGTCCGGAGCGGGCGGCCGGCAGCAACCTGGCCCCCTTCCTGCGCGCCGTGGCCGAGCGCGGCGGGCCGCGGCTGACCACCTACGAGGAGGCGCACGCCTGGTCGGTCGACCGGGTCGAAGACTTCTGGCGGGCGGTCTGGGACTTCTGCGGCGTGATCGCCGACGGGCCGGGCGAGCGGGTGCTGGTGGACGGCGACCGCATGCCGGGCGCGGCCTTCTTTCCCGACGCGAAGGTGAACTTCGCCGAGAACCTGCTGCGCCGCACCGACGACGGCGAGGCCATCGTCTTCCGGGCGGAGGACAAGGTCGCCCGCCGCATGACCTTCCGGGAGCTGCACGAGGCCGTCTCGCGCGCGGCGCAGGCCCTGCAGGCCGCCGGCGTCGGCCCGGGCGACCGGGTGGCCGGCATGATGCCCAACATGCCCGAGACGATCGTCGCCATGCTGGCCGCCACCTCGCTCGGCGCCGTGTGGAGTTCCTGTTCGCCGGACTTCGGCCACCAGGGCGTGATCGACCGCTTCGGCCAGATCGAGCCCAAGGTGCTCTTCGTGCCCGACGGCTACTACTACGCCGGCAAGACCATCCCGGTGCTGGAGAAGGTGAAGGGCTTCCTGCCCGAGCTGCCGACCGTCTCCACCGTGGTGGTCTGCCCGCTGCTGGGGCAGGGCGGCGAGGCGCTGCCGCTCGACAGGGGCGTGTGGTACGCCGACTGGATGGCGCCCTACGCGGCCGGGCCGATCGACTACCGGCGCATGCCTTTCGACGCGCCGCTCTACATCCTCTTCTCGTCCGGCACCACGGGTAAGCCCAAGTGCATCGTGCACGGCACCGGCGGGGTGCTGCTGCAGCACCTGAAGGAGCACGTGCTGCACTGCGACGAGCGGCCGGGGGACCGGGTCTTCTATTTCACCACCTGCGGCTGGATGATGTGGAACTGGCTGGTCTCGGCGCTGGCGGCCGAGGCGACCCTGCTGCTGTTCGACGGCTCGCCCTTCCACCCCGTCGAGAGCGTGCTGTTCGACTACATCGCCGAGGAGAAGGGCACCCTCTTCGGCACCTCCGCCAAGTACCTCGACGCCGCCAACAAGGCGGGGCTGGCGCCGGCCGAGACCCACGACCTGAGCAGCCTGCGCACCCTCACCTCCACCGGCTCGCCGCTGGTGCCGGAGGGCTTCGACTACGTCTATTCGAAGATCAAGGCGGACCTGCACCTGGCCTCGATCTCCGGCGGCACCGACATCGTCGCCTGCTTCGTGCTGGGCAATCCCATCAGCCCGGTGTGGCGCGGCGAGATCCAGGGCGCCGGCCTCGGCATGGCGGTGGAGGTCTGGGACGACGAAGGCCGCCGGGTGCGCCAGCAGAAGGGCGAGCTGGTCTGCACCAGGCCCTTCCCCTCCATGCCCGTCGCCTTCTGGGCCGACCCGGACGGCAGCCGCTACCGCGCCGCCTACTTCGAGCGCTACACCAACATCTGGCACCACGGCGACTTCATCGAGGAGACGACCCACGGCGGCTTCATCATCTACGGCCGCTCCGACGCGACGCTGAACCCCGGCGGAGTGCGCATCGGCACGGCGGAGATCTATCGCCAGGTGGAGAAGCTGCCGGAGGTGCAGGAGTCCATCGTCATCGGCCAGGACTGGGAGGGCGACACCCGCGTCGTCCTCTTCGTGCGGCTGGCGGCGGGAGCGACGCTGGACGACGCCCTGGTGGCGAAGATCCGCAGGACCATCCGCGAGGGGGCCAGCCCGCGCCATGTGCCGGCCAGGATCCTGGAGGTGGCCGACATCCCGCGCACCAAGTCGGGCAAGATCGTCGAGCTGGCTGTGCGCGACGTGGTGCACGGCCGCCCGGTCAAGAACAAGGAGGCGCTGGCCAACCCCGAGGCCCTCGACCTCTACCGGGCGCGGGAGGAGCTGGCGACCTGAGGGCCTCGTCCACCACGGCGGTCGCGGCGGGCGAAGCGGCCCGGCGCAGCTTCGTGCGGCTGGATCCGGCGGTGCGCCGGGAGCAGCTGATCGAGGCCACCTTCCGCTGCCTGTGCCGCTCGGGCACGGAGGCCGGCATCCGCGACATCGCCGCCGAGGCCGGCCTCTCCATCGGCATGGTCCGCCACCACTTCCAGGGCAAGGACGAGCTGCTGGCGGCCACGTACCGGGCGCTGTCCGATCGCCTGCAGGCGGAGGCCGAGCGGGCGCTGGCGGCGGCCGGGCCCGACCCCCAGGCGCGGCTCTGGGCCTTCGTCACCGCCGGCCTGCACCCGCCGATCCTCGAGCGCGACTACATCCGGGTGCGCTTCCTGCTGTGGGGGCTGTCGCACTCGAACGAGGCCGTGCGGCGCGCCCACGACGCCATCTACGACCGCTTCCGCCACCATCTGGAGACGCTGATCGGCGCGGCCGCGGCGGCCCGCGGCGTGCAGGTCGACAGCCGCGGCCCCGCCCTGGCCGTCATGGCCCTGCTCAAGGGGGTCTGGCTGGAATGGAGCCTCAGCCCGGAGACGGTGGAGCCGGAGCGGCTGGTGGAGCAGGTGCTGCCGTTGCTGACCCGCGCCCTGCGCTGAACCTTCGTCCGCGGCGCACAAGGCGGTTGCGGGCGCCGCGGGGACGCGGCAGAATTTTTTATACGATCGTACAATAAGCGGCGGGCCGGGCGACCTGCCGCCGGGACGGGAGAGGCGAGGCATGATCGAGCACGAGGGTCTGGTGCGGGAGGGCGAGGCCTTCCAGCCGATGCGGGCGCAGCTGGAAACCGCCCGCCACCTGCCGGGAGAAATCTACGTCTCGCCGGAGATCTACCGGCGGGAGATGAGCGAGTTCTTCTACCGCGACTGGATCTTCATGGGCCGGGTCGAGGAGTTCCCCAACCCCGGCGACTACGAGGCCCGCCGCATCCTGGAGCGGCCCGTGGTCATCGCCCGCGGCAAGGACGGCGAACTGCGGGCCTTCTACAACATGTGCCGGCACCGCGGCGTCGAGGTGGCCGAGGGCAAGGGCAACGCCGCCTTCTTCATGTGCCCCTACCACGGCTGGACCTACGACCTGGAGGGCCGGCTGACCGGCGCCTCCTACATGAAGGAGGCCCCGGGCTTCGACACGGCGAACTGCCGCCTGCCGCCGATCCGGCTGGAGGTCTGGCGGGGCAACATCTTCGTCAGCCTCGCCGCCGACCCGCCGCCCTTCGAGCAGGCCCTGGCGGAGTTCGAGACGGACTTCGCGGCCCTCCATACGGAGAACTGCCGGCTGGCGGACGTCACCCGCTTCAGCCTCGCCTGCAATTGGAAGTTCTTCCACGAGAACCTGATGGACTTCTACCACGTGGGGGTGCTGCACGCGAACACCTTCGGCAAGCACTTCCGCTGGACCCCGAAGAACGTGACGCTGAAGGACGGCGGGGGCATCACCATCCGCTACAAGGCCGCCCCCTCCACGCCCGACGGCAAGACCCGCTTCGCCAAGGCGCCGTGGCTGGAGGCGGAGGAGAACTCCTTCGCCTGCACCGGCTTCCTGCCGCCGAACCTCACCCTCTTCGGGCGGATCGACTGCGTGAAGCTGATGACCGCCTGGCCCCAGGGGCCGGACCGCTGCGAGGTGAAGATCTACCTGCTGTTCCCGGAGAGCTTCTTCGCCGATCCCGAATTCGACGCCAAGCTGCAGGTCTATCACGACTATCAGATCCGCATTTACGAGGAGGACCGCTCGATGATCGAGTCCATGCAGCGGGCGATGGCCATGCCGATCTACGAGCCCGGCCGCCTGTCGGTGATGGAGAAGCCCATCCACCACTTCCTCAACGGCTATCTGGACCGCATCTTCGGGCCCGAGGCGGGCCGGCAGGGCTGAGGGGGACGCGTGCGGTGGAGGCGGTACGGAGCGACTACACGATCCGCGGCGAGGGCGAGCCGCTGGTCATGGTCCATGGCGTCGGCGCGACCCGCAGCGTGTGGGATGGCGTGGCCGAGCGGCTGGCCGGCCGCTTCCGCTGCATAACCTACGACCTGCGCGGCCACGGGCGCACGCCCACGCCGGCTCCCGCCTTCGGCCTCGACGAGCTGGTGGTCGACCTGGAGGCGCTGCGGGTCGAGCTCGGCCTGGACTCCTTCCATCTCGTCGGCCACTCCCTGGGCGGCATGATCGCCCCGGCCTATGCGCACGCCCATCCCGAGCGGGTGCGCACCCTGGGCCTGCTGTCCACCGTCGCCTTCCGCACGCCCGAGGAGCTGCAGCGGATGGCCGCCTTCACCGCCGCCATGCGCGAGCGCGGCCTCGCCTGGGCTTTGGACACCCTGGTGCAGCGCTGGTTCACCGACGACTTCGTGCGCGCCCACCCGGAGGTGGTGGAGGCACGGCGGCAGACCATGCTGAAGATGGACGAGGCCATCTACTACAACACCTACGCCATCTATGCCGGCACCGATACGGGCCCCTGGCTGCCGGCGCTCGCCATGCCGACGCTGGTGCTGACCGGCGAGTTCGACCCGAGCTGCAGCCCCGAGCGCAACCGCCAGATGGCCGAAGCCCTGCCGGACGCGGAGCTGGAGATCTACGAGGGCCTGCGCCACTCGCTGCTGATCGAGGTGCCCGAGCGGATCGCGGCCTCGCTGGAACGCTTCATCACCGCCCGCGCCTGAGGCCGAGGCAGCGCGGCCGGCGATCCTTCCCGGGGAGAGGGCATCGGGGGGCGACCGTTTTCGGCCGATGCGGGAAAGCCAGCGCCGCACCCGTCCACGGGCGGGTTCCTCGACCAGCCGATAGATGCGGCCCGAGGCGAGAATCACGCCCAGGACCAGGAACGCGAGGAGCAGGCTCGACAGCCTCGCGTCCAGATGACGACCGGCGCCGGCTCCTGTCACCGCCCGGCTGACCAGCTGTATCGCCTCGATCAGGAGGTAGTGGGACATATAGATCGAATAGGAGATGGTGCCGATGTGGACCAGCGGTGCCGCGGACAGGACTCGCGCCGTGGCGCCGCGATTGGCCGCGATGAACAGGATGAACAAGGCGAACGCCGGGGGGATCACCATATCCGGCAGTTCGAAATGCATAGCCGCGAGGATGCCGGCGCCGAGCAGCACAGGCGGGGCGTTGCGCGCCAGCAGCGCCTTCGGCAGACGCAGGAACAGCTGGTAGGTCAGGATCCCCAGCGTGAATTCGAAGAGACAGCGCAACAGCCCGAAACTTGTGGTGCGGTCGAGGTGCGTGCCGTAGTCCGAGATCAACCAGAGGCCGGCCAAAGCGGCGGCCCCCAGCGCGAGACGCGTCGAGCCGCCCATCCGGATCACCAGCAAGGTGAGGAGCGGGAACAGCAGATAGGCTGCGAACTCGGCTCCGATCGACCAGGCGGGGCCATTCCAGGTGGGGTGCGCCTGCAGGCCGGTCGTCTGAAGAAGCAGGATGTTGAGGACGAGACCGTAGGGGCTCGCACCCGGTCCGAACGGTTCGCCGACCTCCTGCCCGAGATGCAGATCGAGAAGAGCGACCTTGGCGAATTCCAGCAGCAGGAAACCGCCGAGGACCATCAGGTGCAACGGGTAGATCCGCGCGAAGCGGGCCTCGATGAACGTGCGAAATCTCGGCCACGCGACCCCATCGCGAAAGGTGTCGGCATAGGCGTGAGACAGAATGAAGCCGCTGAGCACGAAGAAGAAGTCGACCCACAAATAACCCTTCGACACGAGGCCGGTGACGGAGGTCAGGTCGAGGTTGGGCAGGAAGCCGCCGCTGAAGTGGTAGATGACCACCGCCAGCGCGGCGACCCCCCGCATGGCGGTGAGGGGTGCAATCTCCGGGCGGTCGGCCTTTCCCATCGTGCAGCAGGTCCCGTCATTGGTCGGTTTTCCCGCCCGGCCCGCGAGGGAACAGGACGCTTGCGAGAGAGCAGGTCGCCTGCCGGGTGCCCGGGAAGCGGGAGGTGCGCCGGGGTCGGCTCGGGTCCGTTCCACAGTCACCAGAGACCGATCCCAACGGCCGGGACCCGAACCCTGTTCCCGCCGCATTCACGCGGCGCCCCGCAGCCATGCCGCCGGTCATGAAGTGGTCCAGGCCCGGGCCGACGGAGCGCCGTGGGCCCGGAGCGCGCCGTGCCCGGGCCGGCCCCGCCCGTCCGGGGCTGCCGGGTGGCGGTCTCCAGACGGCGGTTCAGGTGCCGGCGAAAAAGGCCAGCAGCCGCTCGGTCAGGATCTCCGGTTGTTCTTCCGGTATGAAGTGGCCGCAGTCGGCGATGACGCCGCCGGTCACGTCCTCGGCCACCCGCCGCAGCGAGTCCTCGACCTCGCGGCCGCGGCCCCAGGCGTCGGCGCCGCCCAGCGCCAGCACCGGCATCGGCAGCCTGAAGCCGGTCGCCAGGCTCGCCGCGTTGTCCGCGATGTCCTGCGGCAGCGCCCGATAGAAGCCGAGGCCGGCGCGCATGGCGCCCGGCTGGGAATAGGTGCGCAGGTACTCGTCGATGTCGGCCTCGCCGATGGCGTCCGGCCGGAAGGCGAAGTTGCGGTAGAACCAGCTGAGGTAGAGCCGCTCGCGGCCGGCGATCAGCGCCTCCGGCAGGTCCGGGGTGCGGTGGAAGGGGTGGTGCCAGCGCCGGCCGCCCTGGGAGAAGCCGTCGGCGCCGTCGCCGGGGATGGTGACGTCCAGGATGGCCAGCCGCCGCACCGCCTCGGGGTGGGCGGCGGCGAGCGCGTAGGCCGTCGGCCCGCCCCAGTCGTGGCCGACCAGGTTGAAGGATGCGATGCCCAGCCGGTCGTGCAGGAGCTGCCAGACGTCGGCGGCGACGGTGCGCTTGTCGTAGCCGCCGGCCGGCCGCGAGCTGTCGCCGAGGCCGCGCAGGTCGGGCGCGATCACCCGGAAGCGGCTGGCCAGCGCCGGGATGATCCGGCGCCATTCCCACCAGGTTTGCGGCCAGCCGTGCAGCAGCACCAGGGGCGTGCCGCTGCCCGCCTCGACGTAGTGCAGCAGGACCTCGTCCAGCCGGGCGTAGTGGTGCGTGATCTCCGTCATCGCCGTCAGTGCTCCGAGCGCAGGTGTTGCAGGATGACCTCGGCGACCGCCTCGGGCGCCTCGACGTGCGGGTTGTGGCCCAGGCCGGGGAACTCGACAATGTCGCTGCGGAAGGCCACCAGGTCGTTGTGGCTGACCATGCGGTCCTCCTCACCGCGGCCGAGGCAGATCGCTCCCTCGGCCGCTTGCAGGACCGGCTTGAAGGCGGGACCGGCCACACGCAGCGTCGCCGGGTCCTGGGTCAGGCTCCAGCCGGCGCTGGTGTGGCGCAGGCTGACGGCGACCGCCTCGTCGTCCGGCGCCATCAGGCCGACGAGCCCCGCGCCCTTGAGGAAGCGCTCGGCGGCCTCTTCCCGGGTCGGGTAGACCTTCGGGGTCGCCTTGGCGAGGTCGGCGAGCCTGGCCAGCTCGTCGTCGCGCCAGGTCACCTTGATGCCGAAGCCGAAGGTCCAGTGCGCCGAGACGCCGAAGTGACCGCTCGCCAGGGCGAGGCCGACCAGGCCGCCCATGGAATGGCCGACCAGCCAGACACGGGCGTCCGGCGGCAGCAGCTCGGCGACGTCGGCGGCATGCTGGCCGATGCCGTAGTGGGCGCCGCGCGGCGAGCGGCCGTGCCCGCGCAGGTCGGGCACCAGGATGCGGCCGGGCCAGGGGGCCTCGAGCTTCTCGATGAGGGGGCGCCAGACCAGGCCGTTGCCGCCCAGTCCGTGCAGCAGGACCAGGGTCGGTTCGCCTTCACCGATGCTCTCGCTGAAAAGACGCACCTCTTTTCCTTTCGATGGGGCAGGCCCCGGCTGACCTAGCAGAGCCGTCGCAGCGGCGCCAGAGGGCCGGCTTGCCGTGCCCGGGTGCCTCTGGCTTGATGCCGCCGCCCGTCCCGCTGTTCCGGAGCCGCCGTTCTGATGCCTGCCGATCCTCTGCGCCTGCGCCCCGAAGTCGAGGCCCTGGAGGCCTCGCTGATCCAGCAGGTCTGGGAGATGGGCTTCGACCATCCCGACGCCATCGGCCTCTGGGTGGGGGAGAGCGACGTGCCGACGCCCGCCTTCATCTGCGAGGCGGCGGCGCGCTCCCTGACGGCGGGCTCGACCTTCTACACCCACAAGCGGGGCTCGCCGGCCCTGCGCCGGGCGCTGGCCGACTACCACGCGCGCCTCGACGGGATCGCCGCAGACCCGGAGCGGATCACGGTCACCAGCTCGGGGATGACCGGCATCGGCCTGCTCTTCTCCGCGATGCTGCCGGCGAGGGCCAGGATCGTCATCGTCTCGCCGATCTGGCCGAACGTGGTCGCCGCCGCGAAGCTGGCGTGTGCGGAGGTGGTCGACCTGCCCCTGGACCGGCTGCCGCAGGGGGGCTTTCACCTCGATCTCGACCGGCTGGAGGACCTGCTGCGCGGCGGCGACATCCACGCGGTCTTCTTCGCCTCGCCCGCGAACCCCACCGGCTGGATGGCCGAGGCGGCTGAACTGGAGGCCACCCACGCCCTCTGCCGTCGCTACGGCGCCTGGGCCATCGCCGACGAGGTCTACCAGCGCTTCACCTACGACCGGCCGCACGCCCCGTCGATCCTGACCTACGCCGAGCCGGGCGAGCCGGTGGTCGCCGTCCACTCCTTTTCCAAGTCCTGGGCCATGACCGGCTGGCGGGTGGGCTGGCTGGTCCACCCGCCGCAGATCGGGACGCAGCTCGGTAACCTGATCGAGTACTCGACGTCCGGCGGGCAGGCCTTCCTGCAGGAGGGCTGCCTGACCGCGATCCGCGACGGCGAGCCCTTCGTCGCCGAGATGGTCGAGCGCTGCCGCCAGGGCGGCGAGATCGTCTTTCAGACGCTCTCCGCCTGTCCGCGGGTGCGGGTGGACCGGCCGAAGGCCGCCTTCTACTCCTTCTTCGCGGTCGACGGGGTGACCGACAGCCTGGCCTTCGCCAAGCGGGCGCTGGTCGAGGCGGGGGTCGGCCTGGCGCCCGGCCGCGCTTTCGGCACGGCGGGCGAGGGATACCTCAGGCTGTGCTTCGCCTCCTCGCCCGCCCGGGTCGCGGAAGCCATGTCCCGTTTGCGACCCTTGTTGGCGGATTGACGCCAAGTCATTGAAATTTAAGGCCTCTATGCGCCTGCCGCATGTCGCCTGCGCGGCCATTGCGTTGGTTGCGACGTCTGCGAACGATTACCTCCCCGGTCATCGAACCGACCCACCGCCGTGCGCCGATCGCACGGCGTTTTCTTTCACCAGGAGATGACCATGTTCGCCTTCCTCGCCGACAGCACCATTCCCGGGCTGGGCGCCACCGATCTCCACCGCGGCGAGGCGGAGGCACTTCGCGATACGACCGCCGCTTTCGCGGACGAGCGTTTCGGCGATCGCCGCAGCCGCGATGTCGCCCATTCTCTGACCGGCCTCGACCTGCGGCAGCTCCGCGACATCGGCCTCGAGCGCGGCGCCGCCTGACGCCGCCCCTGCGTCTCCGCCCGGCCCCGAGCCGGAGCGGTTGGCCCTGGACTGCTTCGCTCGCGCCCGCAGTGACAAGTACGTCATCGCGAGCCCCGTCAGGGGCGTGGCGATCCAAGGGCGGTTGCCTGGAGCTCGACGAGCCCGCTGAGGCCCCGAGAAGCGGGCGCTCAGTCCTCGTCGGCCGCCAGGGCGGCGAAGGCTTGCAGGGCGGCGGCGGGGCCCTTGGGGTGGTGCCAGACGGCGCTGCCCAGCGCCAGGAAGTCGGCACCGGCCTGGATCAGCTCCGGCGCGCTCTCCAGGGTGATTCCGCCGGCGGCCACGCAGGGGACCTCCATGAGGTCGGCCCACCAGGCAATGGTGTCGACCGCGAGCGCGTCGAAGCGGACGTAGTCCACGTCCTGTTCGCCGGCCACCATGGCCAGATGGCGGGAGACGCCGCAGTCGGCGCCGACGATCAGATCCTTGCCGAGGGCCTGCCGGACCGATCGCAGGGTCGTCGGGCGGGCCTGCAGTTCCACGCCGTCGCAGCTCTGGCTCATGGCGAGGTCGGCCCGGTCCTCGAGCAGGAAGGCGGCACCCGCCGCCTGGGTCGGATCGCGCAGGCTGCCGATGGCGGCGACGATCGCTTCCTCCTCCGCACCGCGGCTGCGCAGCAGCACCGACTGGACGACGCCGCTCGACAGCGCATCCAGCAGGAAGGGCCGGAAGCTGTCCAGGGTGAGGCCGCCGGAGAAGAGCTCCGGCGGCGTCATCAGACAGATCTGGCAGCGCATCGTGCCGTCCGGCCCTTGCCCTCGGGGGTCAGGCCCGGCCCTTGTAGATGTCGATGATGCCTTCGAGCAGGCGCAGGGCCTCCTCACGCGGGCGCTGGAAGGCGTTGCGGCCCATGATCGACCCGCTGGCGCCGCCGTCGCGGAGCTCCCGGACCTCCTTGAGGATGTCGTCGGTGCCCTTGGCCGCGCCGCCGGAGAAGACCACGAGGCGCCGGCCGTTGAAGCTGGACTGCATGACGTGGGCGATGCGGGCGGTCAGGCTCGAGACGTCGATCTTCTGGCTCTCGTAGACCTTCTTCGCCTCGGGCTGTTCGATGAAGGCCGACGGCGGCTTCACCTTGATGATGTGGGCGCCGAGCAGCGCGGCCATGTGCGCGGCGTAGGCGGTGATGTCGATCGCCGTCTCGCCTTCCTTCGACAGGGTCCCGCCGCGCGGATAGGACCAGATCACCACCGCGAGACCGACGGACTTGGCCTCTTCGGCCAGCTCGCGGATCTCCTCCATCATGTCGAACTGCTCGTCGGAGCCCGGATAGATGGTGAAGCCGACGGCGGAGCAGCCGAGGCGCAGGGCGTCGCCGACCGACCCGGTGATCGCCTGGTCCTTGCTGGTGGCGAGGCTGTTCGAGCTGTTGAGCTTGAGGATCGTGGGAATGGCGCCGGCGAAGGTGGCCGCACCGGCCTCGAGCGGGCCGAGGGGCGCCGCGTAGGCGTTCAGCCCGGCGTCGATGGCGAGCTGGAAGTGGTAGTGCGGGTCATAGGCCGGCGGGTTCGGCCCGAAGGAGCGCGCGGGCCCGTGTTCGAAGCCCTGATCGACCGGCAGGATCACCATCTTGCCCGTGCCGGCGAGCTTGCCGGTCATCAGGATGCGGGCGAGATTGGCCTTCGTGCCGGGATTGTCGCTCTCGTAGTTGGCCAGGATGCGCTGGACCGTACGCGTCAGCTTCATCTTCGTCTTTCCTGAAGGTGGCAGGGGCTCCGGGTGCGGGCGGACCGGCCGCGACAGGCCGGTGCCGCCCGTTGCATGCGGCCGACTGAATAGCGCGCTGCCGGCGGCATTGGCAACGATTCGCCGGTCGGAAGGTCGTCGAATGCGCCATCGGCAGTCTGCACTTTAGAATTTTTTTCGTTCCATTGAAGGCGGATCCGGAACTTCCACCCCCCGTTCCGCGCTTGCTCGTTGCGTCCCCGGAAGCGGTTCCGGCGGTGCGGCATCGAAGACGGCGACAAGGGGAGAGATCCGATGGCCAAGACGAAGCAGCCCGAGACCCTCAAGGAGGCGACGCTGGGTGACCAGAAGATCCTGCGCGGCACCGGCGGCGAGACCCACCAGGTCGCGGGTGGCGACGTGCCAGTGCTCACCACGCAGCAGGGCACGCCCGTCTCCGACGACCAGAACTCCCTGCGGGCCGGCCGTCGCGGCCCGACCCTGCTGGAAGATCAGCACTTCCGCGAGAAGCTGTTCCATTTCGACCATGAGCGCATTCCGGAGCGGGTGGTGCACGCCCGCGGCTTCGGCGCCCACGGCTTCTTCGAGACCTACGAATCGCTGTCGGACATCACCGCTGCCGACCTGTTCCAGCGCCCGGGCGAGAAGACGGAGGTCTTCGTCCGCTTCTCGACGGTGGCGGGCAACAAGGGGTCGGCCGATCTGGCGCGCGACGTCCGCGGCTTCGCAGTGAAGCTCTATACCAGAGAGGGCAACTGGGACATCGTCGGCAACAACATCCCGGTCTTCTTCATCCAGGACGCCATCAAGTTCCCGGACCTGATCCATTCCGCCAAGCAGGAACCCGACCGCGGCTTCCCGCAGGCCCAGACGGCGCACGACAACTTCTGGGACTTCATCTCGCTGACGCCCGAGTCGATGAACATGGTCATGTGGATCATGTCCGACCGGACGATTCCGCGGTCCTTCCGCTTCATGGAGGGGTTCGGCGTCCACACGTTCCGCATGATCAACGCCGCGGGCAAGTCGACCTTCGTCAAGTTCCACTGGAAGCCCAAGCAGGGGCTGCAGTCGGTCGTCTGGAACGAGGCGGTGAAGCTGAACGGCGCGGATCCCGACTTCCATCGCCGGGATCTATGGGACGCCATCCAGCAGGGCGACTTCCCGGAGTGGGAGCTCGGCCTGCAGCTGTTCGACGACGACTTCGCCGACCGCTTCGCCTTCGACATTCTGGATCCGACCAAGATCATTCCGGAGGAAGAGGTGCCGGTGCGCATCGTCGGCCGGATGGTCCTCGACCGCTGCGTCGACAACTTCTTCGCCGAGACCGAGCAGGTCGCCTTCCAGACCGGCAACGTCGTCCCGGGCATCGACTTCACCAACGACCCCCTGCTGCAGGGCCGCAACTTCTCCTATCTGGACACCCAGTTGAAGCGGCTGGGCAGCACCAACTTCACCCACCTGCCGGTCAACGCCCCGCGCTGCCCCTTCCACCATTTCCAGCAGGACGGCCACATGGCCTTCCATAACCCCAAGGGTCGGGCCAACTACGAGCCGAACTCCTGGGGGGGCGAGGCGGGCGGTCCGCGCGAGGCACCGGCGACCGGCTTCACGTCGCACCCGGAGGCGATGGAGGGCGAGAAGCGCCGGATCCGGTCCGAGACCTTCGCCGACCACTACAGCCAGGCCAGGCAGTTCTACCTGTCGCAGACCGAGGTCGAGCAGGGTCACATCGCCGACGCGCTCACCTTCGAGCTGTCCAAGGTGGAGACGCTGGCGATCCGCGAGCGGATCGTCGCCCATCTCCGCAACATCGACGAGGCGCTGGCGAAGAAGGTCGCGACCGGCCTGCGCCTCAAGACGATGCCGAAGGCGGCGGATGCGGCCATGCCGGTGCGCAGCGACCTCCCGGTTTCGCCGAAGCTCTCGATCATCCTGAACGGCCCCGACAGCTTCAAGGGCCGCAAGCTCGGCGCGCTGGTCACCGACGGCGTCGACATCGCGCTGGTGAAGGGGCTCAAGTCGGTTCTGGAGGCCGAAGGGGCGATGATCGAGTTCGTTGCGCCCATGGTCGGCGGCGTCGAGGCGAGCGACGGCACCTGGATCGAGGCCAAGCAGAAGGTCGATGGCGGCCCCTCCGTCCTCTATGACGCGGTCGCCATCCTCACCTCGGCCGACGGCGCACAGCTGCTGGCCAAGGACGCGGCGGCGAAGGATTTCGTCAACGACGCCTTCGCCCACTGCAAGTTCATCGGCTACTCGCCGGAGGCCATGCCGCTGTTCGAGAAGACGGGCCTGGCGGCGGATATGGACGAAGGCTGCGTCGAGCTGTCGGGAAAGGGTTCTGCCAAGGCCTTCGTCGAGGCCTGCCGCAAGCTGCGGGTCTGGGAGCGGGAGCCGAAGGTGAAGCCCGTCTGAGGCGCTGCATCACCCTCGGTAAGCGGGACGAGGACTTCTGTTCTTCCTCGCCCCGAACCGGCGGTAGCAAGGCCGGCGACCGCCTTGGAGCGCCACGCCCCTTCGGGGCTCGCGATGACAACCGTCACTGCGAGCGAAGCGAAGCAGTCCAGGAAAATCGGCGGTTCCCGGACGCTTCGACAGGCTCAGCGTGAGGACGCTTCCTCGTGGTGAGCCTGTCGAACCACGAGGGCACAGGCGACCGCCCTGGATTGCCGCGCCCCTGAGGGGGCTCGCGATGACCTGTTCGTCGCTGCGAGGGGGGCGAATCAGCCAGGGCCGTTCAGCGCGTCACTCGGCGCGCCGTGCCGGCAGGATCTTCTCCCGCGCGGCGGGTAGGGAGAACCATTCGGCCCGGTCGACCTCCGGGAAGATCTGGCGGCGGCCGCTGCGGGGCGGCCACTCCATCTCGAAGTCGTTGCTGCGGATGGCCGAGGGATCGCAGTCGCCCCGGAGGGCGAAGGCGGTGACCAGCTTGCCGGCCTTCTGCCGCACCTCCCCCAGGGGCTCGAGCGCGCCCTCCGCCGGAAGACCCAACTCCTCCGCGAACTCGCGTCGGGCGGCGGCCGCCGGCTCCTCGCCTTCCTCATGCTCGCCTTTCGGGATGGACCAGGCGCCGAGGTCGCGGCGGCGCCAGAAGGGACCGCCCGGATGGACCAGCAGCACCTCCAACCCGGAGGTGCCGCTGCGGTACATCAGGATGCCGGCACTGCGTGCTGCCAACTCGGTGCTCCTTCGAGGGCGGACGCGGGATCCTTCGCCGAGGCCGCCGGGCCGCCTTCCAGCCCCGTGCCGCCGTAGATCCAGGCCACGCTGTCGTGCCACTGGTCCGGCGACTTCGCCTGCATGATGGCGTTGCGCAGCTGCGCATGCACCCCCGCCGGATGATAGATGTGCTCGCCGATCCAGCGCGACTGCAGCTGCACCCGCGCCGTGCGCAGCACCCGCCGGGACTGGTAGGCGGGCAGGGCCTGCTCCACGTCGCCGCCGGCCGCCTCCATCTCCGCGGACAGGCAGACGGCGTCCTCCATGGCCATGCAGGCGCCCTGGGCGAAGTACTGCATCATGGGGTGGGCCGCATCGCCCAGCAGGGCGACACGACCGTCGACCCAGGTGGCCACGGGATCGCGGTCGCACAGCACCCAGAGCTTCCAGTTCCGGCCCCGCTCGATGATCTGGCGGGGCCGCTCGTGGATGTGCTCGAAGCCGCGCCGCACCTCTTCGACGTCCACCGGCTGGCCGGCCACCGGGGCTGGCGCGTCGTTGTGGTAGGTCACGACGAGGTTGAACACCTTCCAGCCGGACAGGGGATAGTGGACGATGTGGCACTTCGGGCCCGCCCAGAGTGTGGCGGCGTTCCAGCGCAGATCCTCGGGCATCTGCTCGGTGGGGATGACGGAACGATAGGTGGTGTGGCCGGAGACGCGCGGCATGCCGTCGCCGACGACCTGCTTGCGGACGTTGGACCAGAGCCCGTCGGCGCCGATCAGGGCGCGTCCCGCCAGCCGCTCTCCGTCGTGGAGGATGGCGGTCACCGCCGCAGCGTCCTGCTCGTAGCCGACTACCTCGGCACTGGTGCGCAGGGTGACCAGCGGATTGTCGCGGCAGGCCTGCAGGAAGACGCCGTGCAGGTCGCCGCGGTGTACGACCGCGTAGGGATTGCGGAAGCGCTGGCGGAAGCTGTGGTCGAGGGGGATGCGGATGATCTCCCCGCCGCCCATGGCGTCCATCAGGCGCAGGCTGTCGATGTAGACCGCCATGGCGCGGGCGGCGTCGCCGACGCCCAGGTAGTCGAAGGCGTGGAAGGCGTTGGGGCCGAGCTGGATGCCCGCGCCGATCTCGCCGAGCTGCGGTGCCTTTTCCAGCACCGTCGAGGCGAAGCCCTTACGGGCGAGTCCCAGAGCGGTGGCGAGGCCGCCGATGCCGCCCCCCGCGATCAGGACCGGTCTCTCGTTGCTGGTCGTCATCGGGCGCGCTCCTCGTAGTAGCCCAGCTTTTCCTGCAGCGGGCGGTCGTGGGTGCGGATGAGGAAGGCCGGTTCGTCGCCGCCGGCATGTTCGATCTCGGCGAAGACGGGGACAGAGAAGGTGTCCTTCGGTCCCCAGGCGAAGCTCTCGCCGTTGACGCTGGAGCGGCCCCGGCCCTTCACGACGTGGTAGACCGCGCTGGAGGAGCGCAGCGGCGGCCGCAGCCGCTCGCCCGGGCGCAGCATCAGCGCCGAGAAGCCCAGGGTGCGCAGCACCGGCCGGCCGGTCTCAGGGTTCACGTAATCCAGCTCCACCGCTTCCTCGCCGGCGTGGTGGGCCAGCACCCGCAGGGCCTCTTCCGTCCGCGTCCAGGGAAAGCGCAGGAGCGGGAAGTCGCCGATCTCGGCGCCGGCGGGGCGGGTGGGGCGCAGGCCGGCGGACCGGTAGGCGACCTGGGAGGCGTCGGGGCTGTTGCGCACCGCCTGCAGCGGCCCCTCGATCGCGTAGGAGCCTTCCAGATAGATGAGGACGGGCAGATCCAGGGCGTCGAGCCATATCACTGGCCGGTCGCCCTCGTGCCGGTGGTCGTGCCAGGTACCGCTGGGGGTCAGCACCAGGTCGCCGTCCTCCATCGGCAGCTTCTCGCCGTCGACCACGGTGAAGCCGCCGGCGCCTTCGACGATGATCCGCGCGGCGCTGGGCGTGTGCCGGTGCGCCGGCGCGGTCTCGCCGGGCAGCAGCAACTGCAGTCCGACATAGATCGAAGCGGTGGCCTGCATCGCGCCGATGCCGCGCCCTGGATCGGAGAGTACCAGGACCCGGCGCTCGGCCTTCTCGACCGGCGTCAGTTCGCCGGCCCGCAGCAGCAGCGGCCTGATCGTTTCGAAGGCCCAGTGGGCCGGGCGTGTCAGCGTCAGGGGCCGCTCGTGCGGCAGGACGTTGCGCATCATCGGCCACAGCGGGGCGACGCCGGCCGCCGTCATGGCGGCGCGGTAGTCCTCCGGCAGCTCTTCCAGTGTGCCCAGGGTCATCCTCGATCCTCCCTTCGATTATTAGAAAGCATGCTTATAATAAGTATACTTGTCAATATCGGACGGCGGCGCTCTTGAGCTTTTCTAAAGCGCAGCTTGAGAAGTCCTCGTTGTCGCCGGCGGCCAGGGCCGGGGTAGCCTGCGGCGGACAGGCAAGCGAGGAGGAGAGGGCGATGGTCCTGCGGAAAGGAAGCGCCGGCGTGGCGCTGGCGGGAGTGATCGCCGCGGCGGTGATCATGAGCGCGGCTCTCGGGGTGCGGCAGACCTTCGGCCTCTTCCTCGGGCCCTTCTCCTTCGACTACGGCCTGCCGGTCACGCTCATCGCCTTCGCCATCGCGCTGCACAATCTGGTCTGGGGGTTCTCGCAGCCCTTCGCCGGGGCGGCGGCCGACCGCTGGGGGGCCGCGCCGGTGGTCGCCGTCGGTGCGGTGGTCTTCGCCGCCGGCCTGTCGCTGGCGGCGCTCTGGCCGAGCGGGCCGCTGCTGGTCCTCGGCATGGGGGTGCTGGTCGGCATCGGCATCAGCTGCACCACCTTCGGGGTGGTCCTGACCGCCGTCGGGCGCGCCGCCCCGCCGGAGAAGCGCAGCCTGGTGATGGGGATCGTCAGCGCCGGCGGCTCCATCGGGCAGGTGGGGCTGGTGCCTCTGGCCCAGGCGGTCACCCAATCGGACGGCATGGCGACGTCACTGCTGGTGCTGGCCGGCTGCCTCGTGGCGGTCGCGCCGCTCGGCCTGCTGCTGGATCGCAGGCGGCCGGAGACGACCGGGCCTGCCGCGCCGGTCGTGCCGCTGCGCACCGCGGTCTCCGAGGCTCTGTCCCACCGCGGCTACTGCCTGCTGACCCTCGGCTTCTTCACCTGCGGCTTCCAGCTCGCCTTCATCGCCACCCATCTGCCGAGCTACCTGTCGCTCTGCGGCATTCCTTCGGGCGTCGGCGCGACGGCGCTGGCGCTCGTCGGCTTCTTCAACATGATCGGCAGCTGGGGCTGTGGCTGGCTCGGCGGCCGGCTGCCGCAGCAGCAGGTGCTCGGCTGGCTCTACGTGCTGCGCGGGACCGCCATCGGGCTCTTCTTCCTGCTGCCCAAGACCGAGCTCTCGGTCGTGCTCTTCGCCTCGACCATGGGCCTGCTGTGGCTGGGCACCGTGCCGCTGACCAGCGGCCTGGTCGCGAAGATCTTCGGCGTCCGCCACCTGGGCACGCTCTTCGGCGTGGTCTTCCTCAGCCACCAGATCGGCTCGTTCCTCGGCGCCTGGCTGGGCGGCTGGGTCTTCGACCTGACGGGCTCCTACGGCCTCGTGTGGGGGGCGACCGCCGTCGCCGGCTTCGTCGCCGCCCTGCTGCACTTCCCCATCCGCGACCGCGCCCTGCCGGCGGCGCCGAGGGCCGCCTGAGGCTCCGGCCTCAGGCGGTCAGCACCGTCGAGCCGGTGGTACGCCGGCCTTCCAGGGCGCGGTGCGCCTCCGCGGCCTCGGCCAGCGGGAAGGTCTGGCCGATCTCGACCTTCACCACCCCGCGCCGCACCACGTCGAACAGGCGCGTGGCGATGGCCGTCAGGTCCCGGCGGTCGGCGGTGTAGTGGAACAGCACCGGGCGGCTGAGGGTGAGGGACTTGCCCGACAGCCGTGCCGGCTCGACCGGCGGCACCGGGCCGCTCGCCTGGCCGTAGGAGACGAGGTGGCCGCACAGTGCCAGAGCCTCCAGGGAGTCCTCGAAGGAATCCCTGCCGATGCCGTCGTAGACCACGTCGGCGCCGCGGCCGCCGGTCAGCCCCTTCACCCGCTCGGCGAAGCCGCCGCCGCGCGGCGTCACGATCGGATAGTCGCAGCCGTGGTCGCGGGCGAGCTTCGCCTTGGCCTCGCTGCCGACCGTGCCGATCACCGTCGCGCCGATGTGCCTCGCCCACTGGCAGAGCATCAGGCCGACGCCGCCCGCCGCGGCATGGACCAGCACCACGTCGCCCGCCTTCACCGCGTGGGTGCGGTGCAGCAGGTATTCGGCGGTCATCCCCTTCAGCATGATGGCGGCGGCGGTACGGTCGTCGATCTCGTCCGGCAGCAGCACGAGCTGGCCGGCCGCCATGGTGCGCACGGTCGCGTAGGCGCCCACCGGCGGGCAGGCGTAGGCGACGCGGTCGCCGGGTGACAGGCCGACCACGTCGGCGCCGACCGCTTCGACCACCCCGGCCGCCTCCATGCCGATGGTGCCCGGCGGCTTCAGCATGGGGTAGAGGCCGGTGCGGACGTAGACGTCGATGTAGTTCACGCCGATGGCCGTCTGGCGCAGGCGGACCTCGCCCGGTCCCGGCGCCGGCGCCTCCACGTCCCGCCAGGACAGCACCTCCGGGCCGCCGTGGCGGTCCTGCACCACCGCCTTGCCGGCGAGCGGGCCGGCGGTCCCGGTGCGCGGGGCCGTCACCTTCCGGCCGCCGAAGTGCGCCTGCACGGCGTCGAACCCCGCCTGGTAGACGCCTTCGGCGACGATCGCGAAGAGTTCCTGCTCGCGGCCGGGCGGGGTCTCGAAGCTGGAGCTCCACTGCCAGAAGGTGCGCCGGCCGTCGGTCACCGGCGACAGCTTCACCTGGGCGACGTAGCCGAGCAGGGGGATCGGCGAGTCCAGGATGCAGTAGGTGAAGCTGCGCTCCGGCTCCGAGAAGGCGAGGAGCTGCTCGCGCAGGGCGGCCCCGTCCACCAGCTTGAAGGCGCGCACGCAGCCGACCTCGTCGCCGCTCCGGCCGCCCTCGATCACGCTCTCGGCGATCGCCGGGTGCCAGTGGATGTGGCTGTTGAAGTCCCGGATCAGGGACCAGACCGCGTCCACCGGGGCATCGACGATCGTGCTCTTGAAGACCCGCACCATGTCGGGTTCAGCCGCCGAAGCGCTGCTTCAGCGCATCGAAGCCGCCCTGGAAGACGCCGGTGCCGATGAGCTGCGCGAGGTCAGCGGTGCGCTCGGCGTCACAGGCGAACTCGGCCGTCCACTCGGCGAAGGTCCGGTTGCCGTCGGTCACCGGCGTCAGCTTCAGGGTGGCCACGTAGTCCCGCACGCCCATCGGGCTCTCCAGGATGGCGTAGGTGCAGGTGTAGTCGAAGTCGGACAGGCTCAGCAGCTGCTCGCGAATGTGCCCGCCGTCCTTGGTGTGGAAGGAGCGCACGCAGCCGATCTTGTCGGAGGGCAGGCCACCCTCGATCTTGCTGTCGGCGATGCCCGGGTGCCAGGACGGCAGGTCGTTGAAGTCGCGGATGACCTTCCAGACCTGGTCGGCGGGCGCCCCCACCACGCTGCTGGTATAGACCTTCACCATCTCGGACGTCTCCCCTCGGCCGCTTCGTTCAGAAGCGGATCTCCTTGAACTTCTTGGTCTGCTCCGTCAGCGCCAGTTCGGTCGGCAGGCGTTCCATCGAACTCGCGCCGTAGAAGCCGTGGCAGTGCCGGCAGGACTGCAGGATGAAGTTGGCGTCCTCCGGCATGGCGATCGGCCCGCCGTGGCAGAGCACGATGATGTCGCTTCGCACCTTCAGGGCCGCCGCCGCCCAGGCGTCGATCAGCGGTACGCAGTCGGGCAGCTTCAGGGCCGTCTCGGCACCGATCGACCCGCCGGTGGTCAGGCCCATGTGACAGACGATGATGTCCGCTCCTGCCTCGGCCATGGCGACGGCGTCGGCCTCGCAGAAGACGTAGGGTGTGGTCAGCAGGTCCTTCTCCCGGGCGAGCCGGATCATGTCGACCTCCAGGCCGTAGCCCATCCCCGTTTCCTCCAGGTTCGCCCGGAAGGTGCCGTCGATCAGGCCGACGGTGGGGAAGTTCTGCACGCCCGAGAAGCCGACGCGCTTCACCTCGTCGAGGAAGGCGTCGAAGTTGCAGAAGGGATCGGTGCCGTTCACACCGGCCAGCACCGGCGTCTTCTTCGTCACCGGCAGCACCTCGTTCGCCATCTCCATGACGATCTCGTTGGCGTTGCCGTAGGCGAGCAGGCCGGCGAGCGAGCCGCGGCCGGCCATGCGGTAGCGCCCGGAGTTGTAGATGACGATGAGGTCGATGCCGCCCGCCTCCTCGCACTTCGCGGACAGGCCGGTGCCGGCGCCGCCGCCGACGATCGGCCGGCGCTCGCGCACCATGGTCTGGAACCTGTCGAGCAGGGCCCGACGCTCGAAACGGGGCATGGTCTGCCTCTCCTTGATTGGCTGGGCGTGGCTGTCGGGTGCGGCCCTAGCGGGCGGTCTCCAGGAAGTGCTCGACGAGCGCGTCGGAGAACTCCGGGTCGTTGACGTTGTGCGGCAGGCGGATCAGCCGTCGCTGGGCGGTCTGCTGCACCTCGCTCTCCAGGGTCCGGAAGAGGGCGTCGTCCGCCGCCGGGTCGTGGAAGGGCATGCCCGGCGCGTCGATCATCGACACGCCCTTCTCCGGGATCAGGAAGCGCACCGGTCCCTGCATCTGGTTCAGCCTGGCGGCGATCCACTGGCCCATGCGGATGTTCTCCGCCGGGGTGGTCCGCATCAGCGTGACCTGCGGGTTGTGCACGTAGAGGTTCCGGTTGCGGTACTTGGCCGGCACCGTCTCCATGGCGCCGAAGTTCACCATGTCGAGCGCGCCGCAGGAGCCGACGTAGGGCATGCCGGTGCGGATGAAGGCGCCAAGCCGATCCTCGCCGGCGCTGAAGACGCCGCCCATCAGCAGGTCGCAGACCTCGGTGGTGGTGCTGTCGATCACCCCGGTGACGAGGCCGGACTCGACCAGCTTCTCCATCGACTGGCCGCCGGTCCCGGTGGCGTGGAAGACCAGGCAGTCGTAGCGGTCCTTCAGCTTGGCGACCATCTGGTTCACGCAGGGCGTGGTGACGCCGAACATGGTCAGCCCGATGGCCGGCTTGTCGCTGCCGCTCGCCGGGATCGGGTTGGCGATCATCCCCGCGATGGCATGGGCGGCGTTGCCCAGCACCTGACGGGAGATGCGGTTGATGCCGGCGACGTCGGTGACCGAGTACATCATCATGATGTCCGACGGTCCGACGTAGGGGGCGACGTTCCCCGAGGCGACGGTCGAGACCATGATCTTCGGCAGGCCGATCGGCAGGGCCCGCATCGCCGGCGTCACCAGGGCCGTGTTGCCCGAGCCGCCGAGGCCGATGACGCCGCCGATGTCGACGCGCGACTTCATGAAGGCCACCAGCGCATCGGCCATGGCGCCGACAGCCTTGCCGCGGTCGTCCGAGAAGACCGCGCCGGCGCCCTCGGGATGGTGGGCTGCGACGTCCCGGGCGGTGATGTCGGCGCCGTGGCTGTCCGACTTGGTGCCGACGTCGACCAGGGTGGCGGGCACCCCCGCCGCCTCGACGAGCTGTTTCACATAGGCGAGCTCTTCGCCCTTGGTGTCGCAGGTGCCGACGACATAGGCGCGGGTCATGATCCTTCCTCCGCCGCTCTGTACCCGCCGGGGTTCCGGCTGGGGCGCTGGTGCGGCTGTCGTTGCTGTCTGTGTGGACGTCGCCGGCGCCGCTGTCGGCGCTGGTGTCGGCTCGGGGGTCGGTGCGGGGGCGGCGGCCCAGCGGGTCGGCGGCAGGGCGGCCACCACCTGATCCGGCACCGGCGGCGGGGCCGCGCGGTTGGCGACGCCCAGCGCCCAGCGGTTGAGGGCCGCAGGGGCCGCCGGCCCCGGCAGCGACTGCGGCTGCACGGGCTGCAGTCCGCCCGGCAGACCGAGGCGATAGAGGGTCAGCGTCACGCTGCGGCCGTCCGGCGCGTCGGCGCGTACGCGGGCCACCTCGGTCGTCGCCCGTCGCGGCGCCCGGTGAGAGGCGCGCGCGCCGACGCCGAGCAGCGTGCGCTGCATCTCCTCGTTGGCCCTGAGTTCGGCCGAGCCGGTGTGCAGCGCGATCTGGCCGTTGACCATGATCGCCAGCCGGTCGGAGACGCTGGTCGCCACCGAGAAGTTCTGTTCGACCAGAAGGAGGCCCATGTCCTCCTTGGCCAGGGCCACCAGCAGCTCCTCGACCTGATCGACGATCGCCGGGGCCAGGCCCTCGGTCGGCTCGTCCATGATCAGCGCCTTGGGGTTGGTCAGCAGGGCGCGGGCGATGGCCAGCATCTGCTGCTCGCCGCCCGACAGGGCCGAGCCGCCGTTGTTGCGGCGCTCGTAGAGGCGGGGGAACTGGTCGTAGACCCGCTCGACCGTCCAGGCCGCCCGGCGGCTCTTGGAGGCGAGGCGCAGGTGCTCGTCGACGGTCAGCGAGGGGAAGACCCGCCGGCCCTGGGGCACGTAGCCCAGACCGGCCGCCGCGATCTCGTGCGGCTTGCGGCCGACCAGCTCGACGCCGTCGAACTTGATCGACCCGCCGGCCACCGGCACCAGGCCCATCACCGCCTTGCAGAGGGTGGTCTTGCCCATCCCGTTGCGGCCGATCACCGAGATGGGAGCGTCGCCGATCGACAGGTTCACCGACTGCAGCGCGTGGGCGTGCCCGTAGTAGACCTGCAGGTCGGCGATCTCCAGCCGATGACGGGCCGGTTTCTGGTCAATGATGGCCATGCTTGCCCATGTAGATGTCGTGGACCATCTGGTTCGCCTCGATCTCGTCCGGCGTGCCCTCGACCAGCACCCGCCCGTTGTGCATCACCGTCACCAGGTCGGCGACCTGCAGGGCGACGTCCATGTCGTGCTCGATCATGATCAGCGTGATCTCGGCCGGCAGGTCGTGGAGCAGGTCGATGAGCGTGTGCCGCTCCGCCGGCGACAGTCCTGCCGCCGGCTCGTCCAGCAGGACCAGCCGGGGCAGCCCGGCGAGCGCCATCCCCAGTTCGAGCTGGCGCTGCTGGCCATGGGACAGGTCGGCGACCGGCGTGGCCAGCGCATCCTCCAGTCCCACCCGCCGCGCCAGCGCGGCGGCCTCGTCGAGGCCGGGATCGTCGGCCGCCGGGCGGCGCAGGGAAAAACGGCCGGGCAGGGTGCCGCGCACCGCGAGGAAGAGGTTGTCCAGGACGCAGAGGCCGCCGAACAGCAGCGAGTTCTGATAGGTGCGCCGCAGGCCACGTCGGGTGCGCTCGGGCGCCGGCAGGCTGGTCATGTCCTCGCCGAACAGCACGATCCGTCCGGACGTGGGGGGAAAGTCGCCGGCGATGGTGTTGAACAGCGTCGTCTTGCCGGCGCCGTTCGACCCCAGGATGACCCGCCGCTCGCCCTGGAGGACGTCGAAAGTGACGTCCTCCAGGGCGACCAGGGCGCCGAACCGGCGCCCGACCCGCTCCAGGCGGAGCGCGGCGGGCGCCGTCGACGGTCGTGACGCGGTGAGGCTCACGGCCTGTCTGTCCCGGTCACCGAAGAGGCCTCACTGGCACTTGGGGTTGTCGCGACCGACCGGCCCCAGGTCGAGGAAGGCCTGCCGCTCCATGCCCAGGGTCTGGTTCACGTGCGGGATGACCTCGATCACCTTGTTGGCCAGTCCGCCGTCGGGACCCTTGACCACCTCGGTCAGGAAGATGTCGGCCACCGCCTGGCGGTTCTGGTCGAGGGTGACCTCGCCGGTCGGCGTATCGAGCTTCAGGTTGGCCAGCGCCTCCCGGAACTTCGCCTGCCCGCCGGACAGGTCGCCGTTCACCTCGTCGAGGGCGGTCAGGACGGCATCCATGGCGATGTAGTAGGCGTGGGCGAAGAGCGACGGGGAAGGCAGGCCGTCCGGGAACATCTCCTGGTACTCCTTCACCCAGGCCTTCCAGGTCGGGTCGTCCCAGGTGTCGGCGATCGGGCCGGCGGCGATGGCACCGACGACGATGTCCTGCACCCGGCCCTTGGAGCCGAGCACCGTCTGGTCGACGGTGATGGAGCCGCCGATGATCGGCTTGTCGCCGCCCTGCTCGGTGTACTGGGTCAGGAAGTTGGTGGCGTCGGCACCGCCCAGGGCGACGTAGATCGCGTCGACGTCGTCCGGGATGGAGGCGATGATCGAGCTGTAGTCCTTGGCGCCGATCGGGACCCAGAAGCGGTCGGCAACCTTGCCGCCGAGCTTGCAGTAGTCGAGCAGGAACCCGAAGACCTGCGTGTAGGGGAAGGAGTAGTCCTCCGCCACCGTCACGATGTTCTTGTAGCCCCGGTTCTTGTAGGCGTACTCGCCGAGGCCGGCCATCCACTGGGCGCCGTCGGTGTTGAAGCGGAAGAAGTTGGGGGCGGGCTCACGCAGCGTCGTGTCCTGCGCCGCCGAGGAGCCGTTCACGAAGGTGACGTCCGGCTGGGTCTTGGCGTAGTCCTTGACCGCCAGGCCTTCCGAGCCGGACAGAGGCCCGACGAGGATCTGGACCCCGTCCTGCTCCACCAGCTTGCGCGCGGCGTTGACGGCGCTGTCCGGCGAGGCGTTGGACGAGCCCATCGTGAACTCGATCTTCTTTCCGCCGGCCATGTTGTTGTGCTCTTTCAGAGCCATCTCCATGCCGCGCTGCCCGTCCTGGCCGAGCACCGCGAAGGCGCCTTCCAGGGTGGCGAGGCCGCCGATCTTGATGGTGTCCTGGGCGGCTGCCGTCCCGGCCATCAGCCCGAGGCCGGCGCCGGCCAGCACCAGGCTGCGAAACAGTGATCTCTTCATCGTCTTTCGCTCCTCCCTTTGTTGAACCGCAGGATCCCCGGGGGGACCCCGAAACTCCGCGCGCGGCTTTGTCCGGCCGCGCGTGGCGTCGTCGAGAAGGCCGTGGCCTCGGCTCTTGTGTGCAGGCTCATTCGGCGGGGGCCTTCCGGCCGTCGCCGGTGGGCCGGTTGCGCCGGCCGCTCAGCAGTTCCGACAGCGACAGGCCGGAGCGTGGTCGCCCACCGGCGCCCCGCCGCCACAGCCCGACCAGCCCGTCGGGCGAGGCGACGACGATCGCCAGCAGGATCAGGCCGATCAGCAGGCGGAAGCGCTCGCGATCGATCAGGTCGATCGCGAAGGTTTCCAGCAGCACGAAGAGGACCGCGCCGACGAAGGCGCCTATGGGGTGGCCGAGGCCGCCGACCACGGCGACGATCAGCACGTTCAGGATCGGCCCCGGCCCGATCGAGTCCGGCGAGATCCGTTTGAAGTACCAGATGTTGAGCACGCCGGCCCCGCTGGCGATGACGCCGGAGAAGGCGAAGGCGGCGATCATGTGCCGTTCGATCTTGAAGCCCAGCGCACTCATGCGCCGCGGGTTGTCGCGGATGCCCTGGAGGGCGAGCCCGAAGGGCGTGCGCACCACGTAGAGCACGACCAGGTAGGCCAGGACGGCGTAGGCGAGGCAGAGATAGTAGAAGACGTCGGGATCGCCGAGGTCGATGCCGAGGATCGTCGGCGGCACCACGCCGTTGAAGCCGGTGAAGCCGTTGAAGAGGTCGTAGTTCTGGCGCGCCAAGTAGGAGAAGCCGACGGCGATCGCCAGGGTGATCATGATGGTGTAGATGCCCTGGGTGCGTACCGACACCGCGCCGATCAGGGTCGCCACCAGCGTGCCCACGGCGAGCGCCACCAGCACCGTGAAGGGCCAGGGCAACTCGAGGCCGACGCCCACCCCGTTGATGCCGAAGTAGGCCGTGGCGTAGCTGGCGACCCCGGCGATGGTGAGTTGCGCGAGAGAGACCCGGCCGACGTAGCCGGCCAGGAACACCAGCGACAGGGCGATGGCGCCGAGCACCAGGCTCTGGGCGCCGATCTGGTAGGTCCAGAACTCCGAGGAGATGCCCGGGAAGATCACCAGGAAGGCGAGGAGGGCCAGGGCCGCCGTGTGGCGTCGCAGCAGAGCGGGGCTCATGCCGGCCGTCCCATGATGCCCTGGGGCCGCACCGCCAGCACCGCGACCATGATGACGAAGGTGTAGACCACGGAATAGGTCGGGGCGTAGGCGGAGCCGTACATCTCGACCAGCCCGATCAGCAGCGCGCCCACGGCGGCGCCGCCGACGCTGCCCATGCCGCCGACGATCACCACGACGAGGGACGACAGCAGGTAGCGCACGTCCTCGCCCGGCGCGACCGACAGGGCGCTCGCGCCCAGGACGCCGGCGATGCCGGCCAGGGCCGAACCCAGGGCGAACACCCCGAGGAAGACGACAGGGACGTTCACCCCGGTCGCCGAGAGCATGTCCTGATCGTCGACGCCGGCCCGGATCATCATGCCCAGCCGCGTGAAACGCACCAGCAGCCAGAGGCCCAGACCGATCACCACCGCCAGCGGCAGCATGAACAGCCGGATGATGGTGTAGCCCTTGAAGTTGCCGAACAGCTCGAAGCGCAGGAAGCCGGTGAGGTAGTCGGGCGGCGTGATCTGGTAGGTGACGCCGCCCCAGTGCCAGAGCATCAGGTCGGCGAAGACGATGGTGAGCGCGATGGTCACCAGGGTCTGCCGCAACTCCTGCCGCGGCATCCAGCTCAGCAGGAAGCGCTGGATCAGCAGGCCCGCCAGGGCCGCGCCGGCCGCGCCGCCGAGCAGCCCGAGGTACCAGGAGCCCGTGGCCGTCGAGACGTCGTAGCCGACGTAGGCGCCGAGCAGGTACAGCGAGCCGTGCGCCAGGTTGACCGTGCGCATCAGCCCGAAGATCAGGGTGAAGCCGCTGGCCACGACGAAATAGAGCGCGGCCAGACTGAGGCCGTTCAGCGTCACCGTCAGGAAGCGCCGGGTCTGCGCGTCCTCGAAGACCACGCGCAGCACGATGAGGAGGAGCCAGAGCAGCAGCAGCGTGCCGACCGCCAGGAGGGCCCAGCCGGCTGGAGAGCGTTTCAGCCGCTCGTACTGATGGAGCGTGACCGAGAGGGTGCTCATCCGGCCGGCCTGCTCCGGCCGACGCACCATCGCTCGCTCACGGCCTTTCCGCCGTCCGTCATGACCGCACTCTCCTCCCTCGCCGCGCTTGGCGCTTCCGCGCCTGCGGGCTCTGTCCTTGCTGTCGAGGCTAGGATCGGCCACGCAAGCTGACAACCGACCCCGCCATGGCCTATGGGTAAATCCGGGTAAACCACGTCATCCGAGCGACCAGGAGATCCGCCCCCATGCCTTGCCTGCCGATCCTGGATCGGACCGCGTCCGTCGACGCGACCGGGAAGGCGATCCTGGCGCCGCTGGTCGCCCGCCTGGGCGCGCGCACGGGCGTCCCTCAGGCGGAGCTTCTCGGCCTGCTTCCCCTGGGGGACGCCAATGCCGCCCTCCGCGCCGCGCTCGCCGAGACGGCCGGGCCGGTGTCCGGCCACCTGTTCGCCGGCATCCTTGCCGTGGATCCCTTCGTCGACTGGGAACGCTTCGCCGACGAGCTGCTGCAGCGGCAGTTCGCAGCCGTCGCCGCCCTGCCGTCGCTCGCGCCGCTCTCCGGCCGCTATGCGGCCAACCTCGCCGAGGTCGACCTGGGGTTTGCGCAGGAGGTCGCGCGCCTCGGCTGGTTCCACCGCCGCGGCTTCCGCACCGCCGGCCTGGCCTGCGACGCGGAGCAGGCGGAACGGCTGCTGGCGGTGGGGTGCGATCTTCTGCTGCTGCATCCCGGCCCGCTCGATCCTCCGGCGGTCGCCGCGGCGGCCGACCGGATGAGCGATCTCCTGCGCCGGGTACCGCGCCCGCCGCTGGGCCGCTACCTCTTCGTGCCACAGCCTCTTGCGGCGGCGTGCGGCGAGGCCCTGTCGACCGCGGACGGTCACGTGGTCCTCCTCCCCGGACCATCGCCCTGCGAGAGCAGGCCGTAGCGGCGCATTTTGTTGTAGAGCGTCTTGCGCGAGATACCGAGATAGAGCGCCGTCTCCGTCCTGCGGAAGCGGTTGCGGGCCAGCCCGTCGAGGATCCAGCCGCGCTCGTCGGCCGCCGGCGCCGGCCGCATCGGCGCGGGCGGCGTCTGGCAGAGTGCGCCGGCCACGTCGCGCAGCGTGATCATCCGCCCTTTCGCCGTCAGGGCCGCGCTCGACAGAACCTGGCGGAGTTCGCGGAGGTTGCCGGGCCAGTCGTGCGCCATCAACGGCCTGAAGGCCTGCTGCTCCAGGTCGAGGAGCTGCGGATCCACGCCGCGCCTCAGCTCGGCCAGCAGCATACGGCAGAGGTGCGGCAGATCCTCCAGACGGTCGCGTAGGGGCGGCAGTTCCACGCAGCCCGAAACCAGCAGAGTGAAGAGATCACGGTCGAAGCTTCCCGCGACGCTCAGCGAGCGGATGGCGGGCCGCGCCGTGAAGATCAGGCGGCTGCCAACCTTGACCCAGCGCCCGTCCACCGCCCGGCGGAAGCCGCCGGTCTCCAGCAGACTGCGCAGGGCGGCCTGCACCGGGGGCTCCGCCGCCTCGAGATGTTCGATCACCAGCGTCTGCGCGTCGCCGGCTTCCAGTACGCCGATGTGACGCCGTCCGGTCTCGCCGGAACCACCGAAGAGCGCCGCCGGCGCCCCGGGGTCCGCGAGTGAGAGCCGCCGCGCCGGATCGGCCGCGGCGGGGCCGCCAGCCTGCCAGGGCTGCCGCCAGACGCAGTTCCTCCGAACCTTCCTCGGCGACCAGCAGTACCGGCTGCCGGCTCACCGCCAGCTTGCGGACCTGGACCCGGAGCCGGTCGGCGGCGGCGGAAGGACCCTGCAGGCCGAGGTCGGACAAAACGCCCTCGATGCGGCCGCGCGGCGAGACGATCGGCGCCGTCCCGCTCTCCACCGCCTTGAAGGCGGAGGTCACGTCGGCGACCGAGCTCTCCAGCGGCAGGCGGTCGATGGTCGAGCCGCCGATGTAGCCTTGAGCGCGGGAGTGCCGGCAGGCCTCGTGGAGGTCGCGCGGCCCGACGATGGGGCCCCCCTCGAGCAGGCAGACGGTCTCGGGGGAGAGGGCCCGCAGCCGTGCGACCAGCTGCCTGGCGCTGGCACTCGCTTGGTCGAGGCTGGGGCCTTCGCTGACCCCCCGGATGCCGCCCTTGTTCCAGCCGAAGTTCACGCACAGCATGTCTACCCCGGCCGCGGCCATCGCCTCGAGCTCCTCGAGGCCGCGACAGTAGGCGAGGGTGCCGAGACCGGCCGCCCGTGCCGCTGCCATCAGTTCGACCTCGCGGGCGAAGCCCAGTCCCGCCGCCTCAAGCCAGGCGCGGAAGGGACCGTCCAGATGGGCGGCGGTCGGGAAGTTGACGACGCCGGCGAAGCCCAGGGCGGCGGTCCACTCGACGAGCTGGCCGATCTCGATCGCCGGGTCGAGCACGGAGGCGCCGAAGAACACGGGCACGCCGGCGCGCGGCAGGATCTCGCGACGCGCCACCTCGGTGACCAGCGCATTGGAATCACTCAGCGGCAGAAGGCAGGCGATGGAGGGTGCGCCCATGACGCGCAGCCGGCCGGCGCTCAGCGCGATGAGAAAGTCGGCGCCGCCGCGTTCCGCGGCCTCGGCCGTCATCCCGGCACCGACGGCGGCGCCGATCAGCAGCGATCCCGGCACGGCCATCAGGCCGTCCAGGTAACGGCGCAGGCGGTCGCGACGCGTGCCGGCTCCACCCGCACGACGCTCCCATTCCGCCGGACGTGGCGGTGACGCCGGCGCGGTGGCGGTGGCCGCGGCAACGGACAAGGGCGTGTCCCTCCCCAGGGCACGACGGCCGTACGGGGTACGGCCAATCCCGGATCATTGGGCGATCTTGTGTCGCCTCAATCGAACCAAAAGCGGTTTGGTTGATAAGACCCTCCAACGGCGCCTGACGTCAAGAGGTGTCGGCGGCGAGAGCCCTCGTCTCACGCCCCGAGCATGTAGCTGCGCACGTGCAGGATGTGGCCGCGCAGAGCCGCCGCGGCGCCCTCCGCATCACGCTCCCTCAGGGCACGGACGATCTCGCGATGCTGCGCCTGGATCTCCTTGCGGCGATCGTCGGTCAGGCTCCGCTGCTTCAAGCGGCCCCACTCTCCCTGCTGGCGCACCCGGGCGAGGGCGCTGCTGATCTTCAGAATCACGTCGTTGCGCGTCGCCTTGGCGATCGCCTGATGAAGCTGGTCGTCCCAGTGTTCGAACACCTGCCAGTCGCCGGCCGCGTCGCCCTGGCGAAGGCAGTCCTCCATGACGTCGAAGTCCGCCTTGCTTGCGTGGGCGACGACGAGATCGGCCATGCCCGGCTCGAAGATGAGGCGGCACTGGAGGATGTCTGCGGGGCTGGCGTCGAGGTCCATGCCCAGCAGGGCCAGAGGGGGCGCCACCTGTGCAGGGGAGACGGCGTCACCTCCCGCGGAAACGAAAGTCCCGCGCCCGACCTGCCGGACGATCGCCCCTTCGGCCTCCAGGGTTTGCAGTGCATTGCGGACGGTGTGCCGGCCGGCGGCGAACTGCTGCGCCAAGTCGCGTTCGGTCGGCAGCTTCGTGCTCTGCTTCCAGGCGCCGGCGCTGATCCGCCCCCGGATGTAGGTGACGATCGCATCGGCATCCGCACGCGCCTTGTCCCGCACGTTTATCGTGTCGTGACGGGCCTCCTTCGCGAACGGAATGTCCGGCGGGCCGACGGCCATCGTCTGTGAATGCTCCGGTTATGGTCGGAACCTACACTATTGGTCAAAACAGCATGCTTCGCAACCGCTAGGCCATGTAGCGCGGTGCAGGGCTGGTATCGGCGCTCTCCATCTGCCGGAGGGCCAGTTCCTCCACCAACTGCCGCCGGACGGACGCGAATCCGGGGTCGGACCAGCGGTTCACGATCTCGTCGGGGTCCTCCCGCAGGTCGAACAGCTCCGCCGAGCCGCTGCGGCCGTAGAGCGACAGGCGATAGCGGTCGGTGACCAGCGTGCGGATCCGCGGCGCGGTGGCGAAACCCAGGGCGGCCTGCTGAGCATCCTCCTCGATCAGCAGCGAACCGGCTCCCCCGCCGGCGCCCGGCGGCCCCATGGCGGCCAGCAGGCTCTGGCCCTGCATGCCGTTCGGGGCGGCGATGCCGACACGGTCCAGGATCGTCGCGGCGATGTCGATGCTGCTGGCCAGCGCTGCGGAGCGACGGATGGCGTCCTGTCGGCCCGGGTCACGCCAGATGAAGGGAACCCGCAACAGGCTCTGCAGATGCAGCGGCCCCTTCAGGAGGAGGCCGTGATCGCCGAGGAAGTCGCCGTGGTCGGAGGTGAAGATCACGATCGTGTCTCGGTCCCGGCCGCTGTCGCGCAGGGACTGCAGCAGGGCGCCCACCGCGTCGTCGATCATGGCGACCATCCCGGCGGTCAGGGCGGCGGCTTCCTGCGCTTCCCGCCGGGTGGCCGCGAAAGCGCCGTAGCCGTGCGCCGCTTCCTCCGAGCGGGCGCGCTCCGCGCGGGCATGCAGCACCTGGGGAAGGGTGGTGGGAAGGTCGAAGGACCGGGGAAGGGGCATGTCTGCCGGGCGATAGAGATCCCAGTAGCGCCCTGGCGGCGTGAAAGGGTGATGAGGGTCCGGGAAGGAGACGGCCAGCAGGAAAGGAGACCCGCTGTCCTCGCCGGTCCAACGCTGCAGGACCCGCAGCGCCTCCTGCTGGATGAAACGGGTCGGGTAGAGCTCCGCCGGCACAGCCGTCCGCCAGGCCTGCGGGCAGGCATAGTCGTGCGGCAGGCTGTTGGCGGGGCCGCAGATCCGGTCAGGGTCGATGCCCTGGCCGCGCAGCCACTTTACGTAGTGCCCGCCGACCTTGTCCCCGTGACCGGTGCAGAGCACGGCCTGCTGGAATCCGTAGAAGGGTGTCCGCACGACGTAGGGCCCGCTGCCGCGCCAGCGCTCGGGCAACTCCTGGCGATAGTCTTCCTCTTCGCTTCGCAGGCGGGCCTCCTCCAGCCCCGCCGGCACCGCCCATGGCGCCGCCGAACGCCTGGGCGCTTCGAAGGGGGGCAGGTCGAACATGTTCTGGAGGTGGCTCTTGCCGATCAGTGCCGTCCGGTAGCCCGATCGCCGCAGGACCTCGGGAAAGGTCACCTCGCGCAGGGACAGCGGGATGCCGTTCATCCGCGTGCCGTGCAGGGAAGGCAGCCTGCCGGTCATGATCGAAGCCCGGTTCGGCATGCAGACCGGACTGGCCACGTAGAAGCGGTCGAAGGCCGTGCCGGCTTCGGCGAGGGAATCGATGTGCGGCGTCCGGATCACCGGATGGCCGTAGCAACCCAGGTAGTCGGCCCGCTGCTGGTCCGTCATGATCAGCAGGATGTTCGGCCGGCCCGTCTCCGCGCCGGTCGCCAGGGGGGTCGCCATTCTATGCCTCGGCCCGCTCGAGCCCGGCGTGCCAGCGCAGCAGGCGGCTGCGGGACAGTCGGCCGAAGAGTCCGTCGGCCACCACGCTGATGGTGCCGAGGGTGAGGATTCCGAGAATCAGCAGGTCGAAGCGACCGCTGTTCATCCCGTCCATGATCATGAAGCCGAGGCCGGAGGAGGCCGCGATCATCTCTGCGCCGACGAGGATCGTCGTGCCCAGCGTCCAGCCCAGCCGCAGTCCCGTCACCACGTCGGGCATCGCCGCCGGGAGAACCACCTTCACCAGCATCCGCCACTGGGGCACATCCAGGGACCGGGCTGCCCGGATCAGGGTGGGGTCGATCTGCTCGACGCCCTTGAAGGTGGCCACCAGCACCGGGAAGCAGGCGGTCAGCGCGATGAGGAAGAGCTTGGAGGGCTCGCCGATCCCGAACCAGATGAGGGCCAGCGGGATCCACGCCAGCGGCGGGATGGGGCGCAGCAGCTCGACCAGCGGCATCAGCACGGCGCGCGCCGCGGTCAGGGTGCCGGCGAGCAGGCCGAGGCAGATGCCGACCGCCGCGCCGATCGCGAAGCCCGACACCAGCCGGAAGAGGCTGGCGATGACGTTGCTGGCCAGCCTGCCGTTGCCGGCTTCGGACCAGAGCGCCGCGACGACGGTGGCCGGCGAGGGCAGGATGCTGACCGGCACCAGATGCAGCGAACAGATCAGTTGCCAGCCGCACACGAAGAGGACGGCGCCGGCCACGGTGTAGACCCAGTCCGGCAGGCCGTGGATGCGCAGGCCGTTCATGCCCGCAGCCCTCCCTTCCGCCAGGGCAGCAGCACCTGCTCGAGACCGTCCAGCAGGCGGGAGACGAGCCAGCCGAGCAAGCCGATGGCGAGCATGCCGACCATGGTGATGTCGGTCCTGAAGGAGGTGCGGGCCTCGGTGATCATCGCTCCCAGACCGGTCACCGTGGCGATCATCTCGGCCGCCACGATGATCATGAAGGCGACGCTGAGGGCCACCTTGAGGCCGGTGAAGATGCGCGGCAGGGCCGCCGGCAGGATGACCCTGGCGAAGATCACCGGTCCCGGCGTGTCGAGGGAGCGGGCGACGCGCAGCAGCAGCGGGTCGACGAAGCGCACGCCGGCGATCGTGTAGGTCACGATCACCCAGAAGGCGCCGAGGGCGATGAGCGCCACCTTCGCCGCTTCGCCGATGCCGAACCAGGCGATGAACAGCGGCAGCACGGAGATCGCGGCGATCGAGCGCCCGAAGGTGATGATCCCGCTGGTCATCTTGCTGAGGATCTCGAAGTAGCCGATCACGATGCCCGCCGGCACCGCCAGCGCCGCTGCGATCAGGAAGCCCAGCACGATCCGCTGCAGCGTCATGAGAACGTGCGTCGTCAGCGTGATTCCGTCGGGAAAGCCGCTGTGGATGAGTTCGATCGTGGCCGCGAACAGCAGGCTCGGCGGCGGGAAGAAGAATTCGTTCAGCCATCCCAGGCGGCTGAGCAGTTCCCAGACCGCCAGGATCGCCGCCAGCGTTCCCGCACCGGCGAGCGCCGTCCAGGTGGTCGGATGCGTCAGCCATCGCATGCGGGGCGGGCGCGTGGGCAGGGCCGCCGGGACAGCGCCGGCGTCAGTTGAGGGCACCCTGCACCTCCTGCTCCAGCGCAAGGAACGCGGGATCCAGCCTGTCCCGCGGGCGGGGAAGATCGACGGTGAACTGGGTCTTCACGTGACCCGGGTTTGGGCCGAGGACCACGATGCGGTCGGCCAGGACGACGGCCTCCGAGACGCTGTGGGTCACGAAGACCACCGTCTTCCGGCGGTTCGACCAGATCTGCAGCAGCTCGTCCTGCATGCCGGCCCGGGTCATCTCGTCGAGGGCGCCGAAGGGCTCGTCCATCAGCAGGACCTTCGGGTCGATGGCCAGGGTGCGGGCGATGGCGACCCGCTGCTGCATGCCCCCCGACAGCTCGTAGGGGTACTTCTCCTCGAAGCCGCGGAGGTGGACGAGGTCGATGAGCTCGCCGGCGACGCGTCGACGCGTCGCCGGATCCATGCCCTTCTGCTGGCAGGCGAACTCGATGTTCCTCTGGGCGGTGAGCCAGGGGAAGAGCCCGAACTGCTGGAAGACGACGCCCTTGCCCTTGCCGGGGGCGGTGACCTTCTCGCTGCCCACCCGGATCGTCCCTTCGGATGGAATCACGAACCCGGCGATCATGTTCAGCAGGGTGGTCTTGCCGCAGCCGCTGCGGCCCAGCAGGCAGACGAACTCGTTGGGCCGGATCTCCAGGTCGACGTCCCGCAATGCCAGCACCGTACGGCCGTCGATCGCGCGGTAGCGCTTCGACACGCCCTCGACCCGGATCGCATTGTCCAGAGCCCCGGCCCCGCTCTGCAGGGGCCGTGGCGCGGACGGCCGGCCCGGTGACGGTTCGTCACCGGGCCGAGCGGCCGCTACGGCGCCCATGAGGCCGGCACCGTCACCAGGCCGGGATCGATCGCCTTCAGGGGGGCCGGGTAAGTCATGGCGGCGAGGTCCACGTCCTTGCGGAGCCGCCCGGTGTCGGCGAGGAACTTTTCGATGACGTCCATGTCTTCCTGATAGTCCGCGTCGAGCGCGATCGAACTGCGGTACTGGGCCAGGATGATCCGGTTCTCGTCCGCGTTCTGGTTGAAATAGTCGGAGAAGATCTCGACCGTCTCCCCGAAGTTCTCCGGCGCCGTGGCGAAGGCCTGCGCCTTGGCGTAGGCGCGTACCAGGGCGGCGACCGTCTCCGGGTTCTGTCGGGCGAACCTCTCCGTGGTCGTCAGCACGCCGCGGGTGTAGTCGACCTTTACGTGTTCGCCATCGTTCTGGGGGAAGTGGCTGGTGAGGCCGGTGTGGAGGACGTCGATCGGGACCTTCTGGGACGCCTGATAGACCCAGGGCTGCCAGACGCAGATGCCGTCGATCGCACCCGTCGCAAGACTGGACAGTTGCTCCGGTGGCTTGAGCTGGATCGTCGTCACCTTCGAGGCGTCGACCCCGTAGTGCCGCATGACGTTGTCCAGCATCAGTTCGGCTGACGTCCCCTTGAGGACGCCGATCTTGAGGCCCTCCAGGTCGGCCGGCTTCTTCACGTTCGTCGACTTCCTGACGGCGAGGCCGAAGCTGTCGCCGTAGGACGCGAGGCTCGCCAGCACGATGATCGGGATGCCGGCGGCCCGCAGCGTGAAGATCGGTGCCTGCGCCGGGTTGCCGACGTCGATACCGCCCGCGGCAAGTGCCTCGAGTTGCACGAGGCCGGCGGGGAACTGCTTGAGTTCGACCTCGGACAGTCCTTCCTCGGCGAGGTAGCCCTTCTTGAGGGCGACGACGGCGTGGCCGCCGGTGCCCCAGTCCGGGCCGACTCCGATGATGACGCGCTTCGTCTCGACAGCTGCCCGGGCGGAACGGATCGCCGGCCCCGACAGGCTGCTGACGCCGGCTGCGACCAGGCCGGCGGCGGTGGACAGAAGAAGACGGCGACGAGACAGTGTCGGCCGAAGCTCCGGCGCGGACATGGAACGCTCTGACATGGCTTTCCCCCGTTGTCGTGTCCGGCCGGGATCGATCGGACACCGTTTTGGTCGGAAACCAATCAGCGGCTTCAGACCTTATTCAGACCATTATTCGACCGCTGTAATGGTCTGTCAACCGGCCGCGTCGCGAGAGATGTGCAGATCTGGGTAAATTGCGCGAGCCTACGAAGGCCTGAGGTCGCCAGGGCAGGCTGGGAGGGACAGTAGCTTCGCGCGCCGCGTCGATTGCGGCGCCGGCACCGCCTTGACGCCAATGCGCCCGAAGGGTTAATGGTTGTCTATTGGCGTAAAGGTTCGAGATTGGGTGGAGGGATACCGGATGCGGTTGGCGATGTTCCGGCATGGTGGGCGTCAGACGGTAGGCCTGGTGGATCCGGCGGCAGGGCTGGTGTGGCCGGTGGATGGACTGGTCCCGGGGGGCGAAGCGCCGGCCGATCTGCTGGACCTGATCCGGCGCAACCCCGCGGGTGCCCCCAGCATGGAGCCCGCCGGCGTCGGCGTTCCGCTGGCCGAGGTGAAGCTCGAGGCGCCGATCCCGCAGCCGCGGCGCAACATCATGTGCGTCGGCAAGAACTACCACGCGCACGCCCAGGAGTTCACCCGCTCCGGCTTCGACAGCTCGGCCAGCGCACCGGCGGATGCCATTCCGAAGGCACCGATCATCTTCACCAAGGCCAGCAACACCGTGGTGGCCGACGGTGCGCCGATCCCGCTGCACCCCGGCCTGGACAGCCACGTCGACTACGAGGCGGAACTGGCGGTCATCATCGGGGTCGGTGGTCGCAACATCAGCCGCGAGGATGCCTGGAAGCACGTCTGGGGCTACACCATCGTCAACGACGTGACCGCCCGGGACCTGCAGGCCAAGCACAAGCAGTGGTTCATCGGCAAGTCGCAGGACGGCTTCTGCCCCATGGGGCCGTGGGTCGTGACCGCGGACGAGGTGGACGCCACCAACCTGATGGTCCGCTGCTGGGTGAACGGCGAACTGCGCCAGAACGCCAACACCCGCGACCTGATCTTCGACATTCCCTGCCTGATCGAGACACTTTCGGCCGGGATCACGCTGGAGCCGGGGGACATCATCGCCACGGGGACGCCGGAGGGCGTGGGCATCGGCTTCGATCCGCCGCGCTACCTGAAGGACGGCGACGAGGTCACGATCGAGATCGAGGGCCTCGGGCGGATCAGCAACCCGGTCCGGCGTGCCGGAGCGACCACCCATCGCCCGGCGCCCGCCGTGACCGGCGGCGGCCCGGTCGCGGCGAGCCAAACCAAGCGGGAGAAGCCCTGGATGGAGACGATCAACGGCAAGAGCCTGACGGTCGAGAGCTGCGGCTCGGGCCCCAACCTCATCATGATCCACGGCCTGGGGGGCACCGCCAATACCTGGCTGCCGCAGATCCTGCTGCTCAAGGACCGCTTCTCGCTCGTCGTCCCGGACATGGAGGGCGCCGGCCGCTCGCCCTGCCAGGGCGACATCTCCATCGCCTCCATGGTCCAGGACGTGCTGGCGCTGATGTCCGCGCGCGGCATCGAGAAGGCGCACTTCGCCGGCCACTCGATGGGCACGATCGTCTGCCAGCACCTCGCCGCCCTGCACCCGGAGAAGGTGTCCAGCCTCGCTCTGATGGGGGCACTGCCGGAGCCGCCGCCGCCGGCCCGTCCGGCGCTGAAGGATCGTGCGGCCAAGGCGCGTTCGGAAGGCATGGCCGGCATCGCCGACGCCATCGTCACCGCCGGCACCTCGGCCGACACCAAGGCGAACAACCCGGCCGCGGCCGCCTTCGTGCGGGAGTCGATCCTGCGGCAGGATCCCGAGGGCTACGCACGCAACTGCGAGGCCCTGTCGGCTGCCAAGGCCGCCGACGCCGGCCGCATCCAGGCGCCGACCCTGCTGCTGACCGGCGACGAGGACAAGACCGCGCCGCCGGCCGTCATGGAGGGCCTGAGGAGCGCCATCCACGGCGCCCAGGGACAGGTGGTGCCCGGCTGCGGCCACTGGATCACCATCGAGCGGGCGAAGCAGGTCAACTATGCGATGAACCGCTTCTACAACGAGCTGGCCGGATGACGCCGGAGCAGGAGGCGGCGACCGGCGGCAAGCTCTTCGTCTGCCGCACCTGCGAGCGTGACGCGCCCGTCATCTCCGGCCAGTCGACTGCCGGCGAGGTCTTCGGACGGGCGGTGCTGGCGGCGGCCGAGGGCAGCGGGGTACCGGTGCGCCTGACGCCCTGCCTCAACGGCTGCCTCAAGCACTGCAACGCCGGGCTGCGCGGCCGGGACCGCTGGACCTACCGCTTCAGCCGTCTGGTGCCGGCCGACGCCGCTGCGCTGGTGGAGGCCGCCCGAATGTATTTGTCAGCCCCCGAGGGGGAGCTAGACTTGGAGAAACTGCCGTCGTCTCTGCGAGACAAGATGACGGTCCGGACACCGCCGCCTCATCGGCTGGCGGCGGAGTAGGAAGCGGCGGCCCGCCCGCTGAGCGACAAGAAAAGAAGAGCCGCTCCAGGCGGCCGTCTGCCGGGCTGGCCAGGGCAAGCCGGTGCATCGGGAGGAAAGAGATGTCAAATACGCTGTTCACAAACGTCAACATTTTCGACGGGGCGAGCGAACAACTCGTTCCGGGCGAGGTCCTGGTCCAGGGCAACCGGATCAAGGCCGTGGCTCGGCGGAACGAGAGCCTGCCTCGGGACGGTGCCACCGTCGTCGATGCCGGCGGCGCCACGCTCATGCCGGGCCTCGTCAACATCCACAGCCACTTCACCTACAACAACGGCGTCGACCTGAAGGGGCTGACCGCCCTGCCGGTGGAGGAGCACGTGCTGCTCGCCGCCAGCAACGTGAAGATGCTGCACGATCACGGCTTCACCGGGCTGATCGGCGCCGCCTCGGCCAAGCCGCGCCTCGACATCGTGATCCGCAACGCGGTCAATGCCGGGCAGATCCCGGGGCCGCGCATTCTCGCAGGCACGCCGGAACTGACGGTCAGCGGCGGCCTGGCCGACGACCGCCGGATGGATCAGGATATCCCCTCCGTCTCGATCATCGCCGACGGGGCCGAGGAGTTCCGCAAGGTCGTCCGGGTGATGATCCGCGAGGGCGCGGACGTCGTTAAGTTCAACAACTCCGGCGACTCCTTCTGCTATCCGCAGGCCTCGGCCGAGCGCAATCCCATGTCCGAGAAGGAGGTTCGCACGATCTGCGAGACCACCAAGAACATGGGCAAGCACTTGGCGGCCCACGCCCATGCCGACCAGTCGGTGCGCCAGTGCATCAAGTACGGCGTCGAGTACATCTATCACGCCTCCTTCGCGACCGACGCCACCATCGAGAAGCTGGAGAAGGTCAAGGACCGGCACTGGGTCGCCCCGGCCATCGCCGCCCGCTACAACACCACCTACGAGGCCGGCGACTGGGGCATCACCACCGAGGTCGCCGAGATGATCGGCAACAAGCGCGAGCTGGAGAACGGCATCCAGACCATGCGCAAGATGCACAAGGCCGGCATCAAGGTGCTGCCCTTCGGCGACTACGGCTTCGCCTGGATCCCCCACGGCTCCGACACCCGCGACTTCGAGCACTTCGTGAACCTCTTCGGCTTCGAGCCGTGGGAGGTGCTGCGCGCCGCCACGGCTTACGGCGGCGAGGCCTTCACCCACGGAACGAGCGAGAAGCTGGGGCAGATCCGCGAGGGCTTCCTGGCCGACATCATCCTGGTGGACGGCAATCCGCTGGCCGATCTCACCCTCTTCCAGGATCGCAACAACATCCTGGCGATCATGAAGGACGGCCAGTTCCACAAGTCCTTCACCGGCCGGGCCGCCCTGCCGCTGTCGGTCGCCGCCGAGTAGCACCGGGTCGACCCTCACCCCGACCCTCTCCCGGTGGGAGAGGGAGGAAAACAACTTAGCCCCTCTCCCTCGCTGTGGGAGAGGGGGAAAAGCTGAGCCCCTCTCCCGCAGCGCGGGAGAGGGTGGCGAGCTTCGGCGAGCCGGGTGAGGGCCCTTGTCGTCGTTGCGATTTCCGAAGGGGCGTGGCGATCCAGGTCCGCCGCTGCCGGCCCTCACGTTTCGACAAGCTTGGCGTGAGGATCTTCTTGGGCTCTCGGTGCCGCGCTCGTCGGTGCGGGAAAGTTCTGCCGCCTACCTCGGCGCCATGCGGATGGCGCCGTCGAGGCGGATCGTCTCGCCGTTCAGCATCTCGTTGTCGAGGATGTGCAGGACGAGGGCGGCGTACTCGGCCGGCCGTCCCAGGCGGGACGGGAAGGGCACCATCTGGCCCAGGCTCTGCTGGGCCGCCTCCGGCAGGCCGCGCAGCATCGGTGTCTCGAAGATGCCCGGCGCGATGGTGCAGACCCGGATGGCCAGAGACGCCAGCTCGCGGGCCGCCGGCAGGGTCAGCCCGATGACGCCGGCCTTGGAGGAGGCGTAGGCCGTCTGGCCGATCTGCCCCTCGTAGCCCGCCACCGAGGCGGTGTTGACCACCACCCCGCGCTCGCCGTTCGGCAGGGGCTCGAGGCCCGCCGCCGCCTCGGCGAAGAGGCGCAGCAGGTTGAAGGTGCCGATCAGGTTGGTCTCCACCGCCCGGCGGAAGTCGGCCAGCGGCATGACGCCGTTGCGCGACAGGATCTTCTGGGCCGGCGCCACGCCGGCGCAGTTCACCAGGATGCGGGCCGGCCCGTTCGCCGCGGCCGCCTCGGCGACCGCGGAGCGGGCACCCTCGTCGCTGGTGACGTCGCAGGCGATGCCGACCGCGCCGATCTCCGCCGCCACCCGCTTCGCCGCCTCGCCGTTGTAGTCGAGGATGGCGACCTTCGCGCCGCGAGCGAGCAGGGCGCGCGCCGTCGCCTCCCCGAGGCCCGAGGCCCCTCCCGTGATCAGTGCGGCGCTGCCTTCGATCTGCATGGCGTCTCCCCTTCTTGCCTCTTGCGGCGCCGATCATCCCGGCGGCGTGGCGGAGAGGCAAGGACGGTGCGGGCAGGGTGCGCCGGCTTTTCTTCGCCGCGGCCGCCTTCCATGATGCGGGCAGGCCGGAACGAGGGGAGGGGACGCCGATGCTGCTCAACGAGGACCAGGAGATGGTGCGGGAGATGGCGGCTCGCTTCGCCGCCGAGCGCCTGGCGCCCAACGCGGCCGCCTGGGACCGCGGCGGCGAGTTTCCGCGCGACACGCTGCGCGAGATGGGCGGCCTCGGCCTCATGGGCATGCTGGTGCCCGAGGACTACGACGGAGCGGCGACCGATCATGTCGCCTACGCCCTGGCCCTGGAGGAGGTGGCGGCCGGCTGCGGCGCCGTCTCCACCATCATGTCGGTGCACAATTCGGTCGCCTGCCTGCCGATCCTCAAGTTCGGCAGCGCCGAGCAGAAGGACCGGTTCCTGAAGCCCCTCGCCCGAGGCGAACTGCTCGGCGCCTTCTGCCTGACCGAGCCGCAGGCGGGCTCCGACGCCTCGGCAATCAGGACGCGCGCCCGGAAGGACGGCAACCGCTGGGTCCTCAGCGGCACCAAGCAGTTCATCACGTCCGGCCGGAACGCCGACCTCGCCATCGTCTTCGCCGTCACCGACCCGGATGCGGGCAAGAAGGGCATCAGCGCCTTTCTCGTGCCCACGGACTCGCGCGGCTACAAGGTGGCTTCCGTGGAGCGGAAGCTCGGCCAGCATCTCTCGGACACCTGCCAGATCGTCTTCGAGGACGTCGAGCTCACGCCCGACCTGCTGCTGGGCGAGGAGGGGCAGGGCTACCGCATCGCGCTGTCCAACCTGGAGGGCGGCCGCATCGGCATCGCCGCCCAGTCGATCGGCATGGCGCGGGCGGCGCACGAAGCGGCCCTGGCCTACGCACTGGAGCGGGAGAGTTTCGGCGTGAAGCTGATGGAGCACCAGGCGGTGGCCTTCCGGCTGGCCGACATGGCCACCCGCATCGAGGCGGCCCGGCAGCTGATGCTGCACGCCGCCGCCCTGCGCGACGCCGGCAGGCCGGTGCTGAAGGAGGCCTCGATGGCGAAGCTCTTCGCGTCCGAGATGGCGGAGAAGGTCTGCTCCGACGCCATCCAGATCCATGGCGGCTACGGCTACCTCGCCGACTTTCCGGTGGAGCGGATCTACCGCGACGTCCGGGTCTGCCAGATCTACGAGGGCACCAGCGACATCCAGCGCCTGGTCATCGCCCGGGAACTGCAGCGCGGGGCGCGGTGAACGACTTCGGGTGCGGGGAGCGGCCGGGCGATGCACGGCGACTGGGACAACCTCCGCTTCTTCCTGGAAGTCAGCCGCAGCGGCAACCTCGCCGCCGCCGCCCAGAAGCTCCAGGTCAATCACACGACCGTGGGCCGCCGCATCGCAGCGCTCGAGCAGAGCCTGAACACCATCCTGTTCCGCCGGACCCCGCGCGGCTTCCTGCTGACGCCGACCGGTGCCAAGCTGGTGGAGTATGCCGAGAGCCTGGAGTCCACCTTTCTCAACATCCAGAGCCACGTCGCCGGCCGGAATCTGGAACTCAGCGGCACCATCCGGATCGGGACGACGGAGGGTTTCGGGTCGGCCTTTCTGGCGCCGCGCCTGTCGCCGTTCCGCGAACGGCATCCCAACCTGGAGATCGATCTCGTTTCGCTCGCCGGTTTCGTCAGCCTCTCCCGGCGTGAGGCGCACATGGCCGTCACCTACAGCCGCCCTACCTCCGGACGGCTCGTGGCGCGCCGGCTGACCGGCTACAGCATCCGCCTCTATGCGGCACCCCACTATCTGGACCGCCAGGCACCGATCCGCACGCGCGCAGACCTGGAACGGGCCGATCTCATCGGCTTCGTCGACGACCTGATCTACGCGCCCGAACTGCGCTTCATCCATCGGATCGTGTCGCCCCAGCGGGTGCGCCTGCGTTCCAACAGCATCGTCGCCCAGCATGCCATGGCCGTCTCCGGGGCGGGCATCGCCGCCCTTCCCACCTTCGTCGCCGCCGCCGACGAGCGGCTGGTGCCGGTGCTTCCCGACGAGGTCGTGCTGCCGCGGGAGCTCTATCTGGTCACACATGCCGACCTGGTGGACCTGGAGCGGATGATCGCGGTGCGCAGCTTCCTGGTCTCCCTGGTGGAGGAAAACCAGCCGCTGATGCAGGGCGTGCCTTAGAGCGGCGTGCATAACTGCACAGCGTCTGTGCGATATTCCCGATATCTCGTGCAATTAGCTGCCCCTACAGTCGCTGGAACAAGGGTCCGTTGCAGTGACCCCGGCCCTGCCGGCGCCAGATCGACCGGCGGGAGCGAAAAACACGAGAGAGGAAACCGCCATGTTGCTGAGACGAGCCTTTCGTCTGCCTGCCGCGCTTGCCCTGACGGCGACGCTCGGGCTGCTGGCCCCCACGGAATCCGGTGCCGCCGAAGCCATAGATTTCGGGCTGTCGTCGTCCACGTCGCTGGTCAACCTGCCCTGCTTCGTCGCCAAGGAAGCCGGCCTGTTCGAGAAGTACGGCCTCGACGTCGAGTTCGTCGATTCCAACAGCGGCTCGAAGGCCGCCACGGCCATCATCGCCGGCGACGTGGGGATCGGCTGTACGGGTGGCAGCTACGCCATCCGGGCTGCACAGCGCGGACAGTCCCTGAAGTTCGTGCTGCCCGTGCTCGACCAGCTCACGCTGGCGCTTTCCGTGCGTGACGACGTTCTCGAGGAGCGCGGGATCACCGCGGACACGCCGCCGAAGGAGATCGTCCGCAAGCTGAAGGGAATCCATATCGGGGTCTCCAGCCCGGGCTCCTCCACCGCGGAGTTCGCGCAGTTCCTCATCACCTGGGCCGGCATGAATCCGGACAGCGACTTCACGATCGTGCCGGTGGGCGGCAACGTCCTGAACGTCATGGCGGCCTTGGAGCGCAAGACCATCGACGCGGCGACCTTCTCCAGCCCGGTGCCCGAGTGGATCGAGATGCACGACGAAGGCCGGACGGTCATCAGTCTTGCCCGCGGCGACATCGAGGAACTGCGGGGCGCCTATTACGTCGGGCTGCTGGTGAACAAGGGGTTCGCCGAGGACCACCCGGAGCAGGTGCAGGCGGCGGTCAACGCCATTGCAGACGCGCAGCGGATGATCCGCGAGGATCCCGACAAGGCCAGGCAGATCGGCGAGAAGTTCCTCTCCGAGATGGACCCCAAGGTCTACAAGGCTGCCTTCGCCACCATCGCCCAGGCCGTGCCCGAGACCATCAAGCCGATGGAGTGGGACGGGCTGAGGAAGCTCGCCGAATATGGCAACGAAGCTAAGGGCGCCGAGGGCGTGAAGCTCACGTTCGACGACGTCGCCCGGAACGACTTCATCCAGACCTACCTGGCCAAGTCGAACTGACCATCAACGGGCTGGGCGGTTTCTCGATCCGGAACCTGCCGGACGAGGTCGGCGGGCACCGCGCGTGGCGGTGCCCGGCCGCTCCCCCTGTAGCGGGATAGATGATGAACTTCGAACTGAGTGACCTCCAGAAGGAGCTGGTCGAGCGGACCCGGCTGTTCTTCGAGCCGCGCGCGGCCGAGTGCCACCTCTGGTACGAGAAGCCGCAGCCGGAGACCTTCTGGAAGGTGAGCCGGGAGCTGGCCGAGGCCGGCTTCATGGGCCTCTGCCTCGATACCGAGGCCGGCGGGTTGGGGCTCGGCATGTTCGAAGCCTGCCTAATGATCGAGGAGGCCTCCCGGCACGATCCGAACGCCGCCTACATCGCCCGCAACGCGACGGCCGGACCGACGGCCTTCATCGCCTTTCTGGGGACCGCCGAGCAACGGGAGCGCTACGTCCGGCCGGTGATGCGCGGCGAAGGGGCCACCGCGATCTGCATCACCGAGCCGCAGGCCGGCTCCGATGCCGGCGCCATGCGGACCCGCGCCACGCGGGTTGCGGGCGGCTACCGGCTGAACGGCGGCAAGCACTACATCACCAATGGCAAGCTGGCGACCTCCTATGTCGTCTACTGCCAGTTCGACGCCGAGGATGGCGCCGAGAAGGGCGGCATCGGGGCGCTCATCCTGCACCCGGGGATGGACGGCTTCACCGTCGGCAAGGGCCTGGCGACCATGGATGGCGGCAGGATCTACGAACTCTACTTCGACGACGTCTTCGTGCCGGACGCGCAGCTGCTGATTCCCGGCCGGCCGGACAAGGGGTCCTTCAAGCGCCTGATGAGCGTCTACAACCTGGAGCGGCTGTCGGGACAGTTCCGCTGGCTCGGCGTCGCCCAGCGGGCCTTCGACATGGCTCGCGACTACCTGGTCACCCGCGAGCAGTTCGGCCGGCCCCTGATCGAGTTCCAGGCGCTGCAGATGAAGCTGGCCGACATGAAGGTCAAGCTGGAGGCCGCCCGCCTGCTGCTCTATCGCGCCGCCCTGCCGCCCGACGGCGGTCTGCCGCGCCGGGCCGACGTCTCCATGGGCAAGGTGGTGATGCAGGAGGCGCTGAAGTTCATCCTCGACGAGTCGATCCAGATCCATGGCGGAGCGGGCTACTGCCGGGAACTGCCGCTCGAGTATTTCTACCGGATGGCCCGCATGGCCTCGATCGCCGGCGGTTCGCTCGAAGTGCACCGCGGCATCGTGGCCAGCGCAGCCGTTGGACGGAAGCTGGGCAACGCCGCCTGATGACGTCGCTCGACCGTCTCTTCGATCCGGGTTCGGCCTGCGTCGTCGGTGCGTCCGAAGATGCGGGCAAGTACGGCGGGAAGTGTCTGCGCTTCCTGCTCGACTCCGGTTACCGGGGCAGGTTGTCGGCCGTCCATCCCACCGCATCGACGGTGCAGGGCGTGCCGGCCGTTCCGGATCTGGCGTCCCTGGACCACGTTCCCGACGTCGTGATCGTCGCAGCGCCGGCCCGTTTCGTCCTGCCGACGCTCCGGCAGGCGTCCGCCCGGGGCATCCGCCGGGTGATCGTCTTCGGGTCGGGTTTCGCGGAGGCGGGCGCCGAGGGGCGCCGGTTGCAGGACGAGATCGTCGACCTCTGTCGGCGCGACGGCATCGCGCTGGTGGGACCGAACACGGTCGGGCTGGTGGGGCCGGCGAGCGCCTTCGTCGCCTCCTTCGCGGGGGCGCTTTCGGGCATCCGCCTGCCGCCGGGGAACGTGGCCATGATCTCGCAGAGCGGCGCCCTGATGGGCGCGCTCTTCGCCATGGCCGTGGACCGGGGACTCGGCCTGCGGGGCGCGGTCAGTCCCGGCAACGGTGCGGTGCTGGGCTTCGCCGACTATGTCGAGCATTTCGCGGCCGACGACGGCTGCCGGGTGATCCTGCTCGCCGTCGAAGGCGTGACCGAGGGGGCGCGTCTGGCCGCCGCCTGCCGCTCCGCCCTCGAAGCCGGCAAGCGGGTGGTGGTGCTGAAGAGCGGCCGCAGCGAAAAGGGCAGGCAGGTCGCTCTCTCGCATACCGCCAACCTCGCCGGCGACGACGCCGTCTTCGATGCCTACGCGCGCCGCAACGGGCTGCTGCGGGTGCGCACGCTGACCGAACTTCTCGACGTCGGCCTCGCCTGCTCGCTCTCCCCGGCCGGTGATCGCCCGGGGGTGGGTGTCTTCACCGGCTCCGGCGGAGCCGGCGTTCTGCTGGCCGACGCGGCGGAGGATCTGGGGCTCGATCTTCCGCCCTTCGCCTCGGCCACGGCCGGACGCCTGCGCGACCTGCTGCCGCCCTTCGCGGCGCTCGACAATCCGCTGGACGTGACGGCGGAGCTGAACCGCCGGATGCCCGCCTTTCTGGAGGCGCTCGAGGTCTTCGCCTCGGACCCGGCCTTCGGCGGCGTTGTCATCATGCGCGGTCAGATCGAGCCGGAGCGGGCGCATGCGCTGGCGGCGGGCGTGGGCGAAGTCCGCCGCCGGGTGGGCAAGCCCATCGTCATGCTCTGGCTCGGCGACCGCTCCCTGGAGAGACCGGCGGCGGAGCTGGCGGAGGCGGGTGTGCCGGTCTACCGGGACCCCGCGGCGGCGATGGCCGCGATGCGGGCGCTCCTTCCGCCGGGCAAGCCGCGACCGGCTGAGTCTATCGGAAAGCGCGGGGCGGTCGGCGACGAAACAGGCGAGGCTGCCGCGCCCGGCGTCTGGCCCGAATGGCGCGGCAAGGCACGGTTGCGGCAGGCCGGGCTGCCGGTGCCGCGTGGCGAACTGGCCCGGTCGGCGGCGGAAGCCGCCGCCTTCGCCGACACCACGACACAACCCTTGGCGATGAAGGCGCAGTCGGCCGCGCTGGTCCACAAGACCGACGCCGGCGGCGTCAGGCTGGGCGTGCCGCCGGCGTCGTCGTCGGAAGCCTGGACGGCGATGCGCGCCCGCTTTCCCGGGGCCCTCGACGGCATCCTGGTCGAGGAGATGGTGGCGGTCGCCGCCGAGATCATCGTCGGCCTGCGCCGGGACCCGATCCTGGGCGACCATGCGGTGATCGGTCCGGGCGGCGTGATGGCCGAGCTCTTCGCCGATCCCCTGGTGACCATGCTGCCGGCGACCGAGGACGACCTCGACCGGCTCTACGACCATCGCGCCCTCGGGCCGCTGCTGCGCGGCTTCCGCGGCGCCCCCGGAGTGAGCCGGGCGCGGCTGACGGATTTCCTGGCACGGCTGACAGCCGTGTTTCAGGACTCGGACGACGGGCTGGCCGAACTCGAGGTCAATCCCGCCGCGATCACGGCCGAGGGCGAGCTCGTGGTCCTGGACGTGGCCTTCATCTGGCGCGACGGTTGCCCCCGGCCCGTCGACGCAGCCCCGGCGGAGGTGCCATGAGCGGACAGACGCTGACGGAGAAGATCCTGGCCGGTCATGCCGGCCGTTCCCGCGCCCGGCCCGGCGAGATCCTCTGGGTGCAGGTCGACCTGGTGATGAGCCACGACCTGACGATGCCCAGCGTGCTGGACAACCTGCAGCGGCTCGGCGACCCGACGGTGTTCGACCGCAGCGGGGTCTGCATCGTCATGGAGCATGTGGTGCCCAGCCACACCGTGGCGCATGCCAACATGGCCAAACGCATCCGGGACTGGGCGGACCGCCAGGGGCTCCGGCACTTCTACGACATGGGCAGCCACGGCATCGTCCATGTCTTCCTGCCGGAGATGGGCATCGCCGCGCCGGGGCAGCTGATCCTGGGTGCCGATTCCCACAGCTGCACCATGGGTGTGGTGGGCGCCTTCGCGACCGGCGTGGGCGCGACGGACGCCGCGGTGGCCATGGCCCTCGGCGAGACCTGGCTCAAGGTGCCGCCGACCATCGGAGTGGAGCTCGTCGGCCGGCCGCGACCCTGGATCACCGGCAAGGACATCTTTCTGGCGCTGCTGCGCCGCCTGGGCGGGGACGGCGCGCTCTACAAGGCGCTCGAGTTTTCCGGCGCAGGCCTGCAGCAGCTCGGAATGGACAGCCGCGCGACCCTCTGCAACATGGCGATCGAGGCGGGGGCCAAGAGCGGCATCGTCGCGCCGGACTCGGTCACGCGGGCCTGGCTCGCCGAGCGGCCGCTTCCGGTGGCGATGGACCGGGCGCACCTCGCCAGCGACCCGGACGCCGAGTTCGACGACCTGGTCCGCCTGGATCTCTCGGAGGTCGAGCTGACGGTGTCGGCGCCGCCTTCGCCGGACAACGTGGTTCCGCTGGGGGAGGTGGGCGAGGTGCACGTCGACCAGGTCTTCATCGGCACCTGCACCAACGGCCGGTTGGAAGACCTGCGGATCGCGGCTTCGATCCTGAAGGGCCGGAAGGTCGCCCGCGGCACCCGGCTGATCGTCGTCCCGGCCAGCCAGAACGTTCTGCTGGCGGCCATGCGCGAAGGGCTGACGGAGGTCTTCGTGGAGGCCGGTGCCATCGTCGGGACGCCCGGATGCGGTCCGTGCCACGGCCTGCACATGGGGCCGCTCGCCGACGGCGACATCGGGCTCTATACGGCGAACCGCAATTTCCCGGGGCGCCAGGGCGGCAAGACCAGCCGGGTCTATCTGGCGGGCCCCGCGGTCGCGGCCGCGACCGCCGTCGCCGGCCACATCGCGGGGCCGGAGACCATCGACCGCGCGCTGGTCCCCGCCTGAGGAGGAAGCCCATGGCCGCCGTGTTCAAGCTGGGCGACAACATCGATACCGACCAGCTGGCCCCCAGCGACTACGTCCTGGAGAAGGACCCGCTGAAGATCGCCAGCCACTGTCTGGAGCGGCTGAGACCCGAACTGGCCTCCTCGATCGGCCGGGGCGACGTGCTCGTCGCCGGGCGCAACTTCGGCTGCGGCTCGTCGCGAGAGCGGGCGGCCGTCGCGGTGAAGTACCTGGGCGTCTCCTGCGTCGTCGCCCACTCCTTCGCCCGCCTGTTCTTCCGCAATGCGATCAACATCGGCCTGCCCATCCTGGAGTCCCCCGAGGCGGCGGAGCGACTTCGCGAAGGCGATGCGATCGAAGTCGATCTCGCGGCGGGCGTCATCCTGCGGCCGTCCGACGGCGCCCGCTTCCAGGCCACCGCCCTGCCCGACTTCGTCGCGGAGATCGTCGCCAAGGGCGGCCTGCTGCCCTACGCCCAGGCGCGCCTGCAGGCGAAGCGCCGGGAGCGGGGCGCATCATGACGGGGGAGAGCGAGGTCCTGCTGCCGCGCGTGGCCGCGGCCGCCGGGGGCGCGCAGCGGGACTGGCGCGGCATCGGCTGGCGGCTCGCCGCCGGGGTGATCCTCCTGGGCCTCTGGCAGGCGGCGGCGGTGGCCGTCGGCACCATCTACGTGGCGACGCCGGTGCAGGTCGCGGTGCGCCTGGTCGACTGGTTCGCCAGCGGCATGATCTTCATCCATCTCGCGGCGACGGCGCAGCAGATGGTGATCGGCATCCTGATCGGCACCAGCCTGGGGGTCGTCGCCGGCCTGCTTCTCGGCCGCCTGCCGACGGTCGCTGCCATCGTCGAACCCTACCTCTACATGATCTACAGCCTGCCCAAGGCGGCGATGGCGCCGCTCTTCATCCTCTGGTTCGGCATCGGGCTGACGTCGAAGATCGTCCTCGTGTGCGTCGTCGTCTTCTTTCTCACCTTCTACAATGCCTATCGCGGCGCGCGGGAGACCGACCGGCAGCTCATCGACGCCGTCCGGATCATGGGCGGCAGCCGGCGCGACCTCTTCGTGAAGGTCATCGCGCCCTCGGCGGTGATGTGGGTCATCGCCGGGGTGCGCCTGTCGGTGCCCTATGCCCTGATCGCCTCGGTGATCGGCGAGATGATCGCCGCCAAGGCCGGGCTCGGCTTCCTGATCATGCGGGCCAGCCAGCAGTTCGACACCGTGGGCATCTTCGCGGCGCTGACCATTCTGATGCTGGTGTCGGTGGCCCTGGAGCCGCTGATCACTCTCGTGGAAAGGAGATCTGCCGTGTGGACGACGCTGGGGTCGACCCGATGAGCGCGGTCGCCGCCGAGGCCCGGCGCGACGCGGCTTCGCTGCCGACGCTTCTGTCGGTCCGCGCCCTGAGCAAGGTCTTCGTGCGCGGTGAACGGGAGGTGGTCGCCCTCGACCGGGTGTCCCTGGACGTCGCGGACGGCGAGTTCGTCGCTCTGCTGGGCCCGTCGGGCTGTGGCAAGTCCACCCTGCTCAACATCATGGCGGGCCTCGCGGACTTCACCTCGGGCGAGGCGCTCTATCGCGGCCAGGCCATCCGCGGGGCGAACACCAGGGTGGGCTACGTCACCCAGAGCGACACGCTGCTGCCCTGGCGGACCTGCCAGGGGAACTTGGAGTTGCCATTGGAGATTCGCGGCGCCTCGAAGGAGGAACGGCGCGAGCGCACCGCCCGCTACCTGTCCATGGTCGGGCTGGCGGGCAGCGAGAGCCACTATCCCGGCGAACTCTCGGGCGGCATGCGCAAGCGCCTGCTGCTCGCCCGAAGCCTGATCTACGACCCGGAGTGCCTGCTGATGGACGAGCCTTTCGGCGCGCTCGACGCCCAGCTCCGGCTGTCGATGCACGAGGTCCTGCAGCGCATCTGGATGGAGACCGGCAAGACCATCGTGTTCGTCACCCACGACATCGACGAGGCGGTCTCCCTGGCCGACCGGGTCGTCGTGATGTCCGCGCGTCCCGGCCGCATCAAGACCATCGAGCGCATCGACCTGCCGCGGCCGCGCGACGTCTACCGCGGGCGCTACGATCCCGCGGTCGTGGCCTACCAGACCCGCCTGTTCGACGCCCTCGACAAGACCGGAGAGGCCGATGGCCCTTGCTAGCGGCGCCGAAGGCTCCGAGGGAGCGATCCGGGCGGCGGCGGTCGCCGGCCGCAGGCGCTCGGAAGCGATCTGGCTGGGCCGGCTGCTGTTCGGCGCCTTCCTGCTGGCCGTCTGGCAGGTCGCCGCCGACCGCTGGGCCGATCCCTTCTGGACCAGCAGTCCGGCCCTGATCGCCGACCGGCTCGTCGTCTGGCTGGCCGACGGGCAGATCTTCCGGCACACGGCCGCCACCCTCTCGTCCTTCCTGACCGGCTTCTTCGGCGGGGCGGTGACCGGCGTGATGCTGGCCGTCGCGGCCCTGCGCCTGCCGCGGCTGTTCGATGCCCTGCAGCCCTACATCTCGGCAATCTACAGCCTGCCGAAGGTGGCGCTGGCGCCGCTCTTCATCCTCTGGTTCGGCATCGGCCTGGAGTCGAAGATCGCGCTGGTGTGGTTCATCACCATCTTCGTGGTCTTCTGGAACGGCCTGGCCGGCCTGCGCAGCATCAACCGGGAACTCGTCAACAGCGTGCGCGTGATGGGCGCCAGCCAGTGGCAGCTGTTCACGAAGATCGAGCTGCCGGGCTCGGTATCCTGGGTGCTGACCGGCATGAAGATCGCCATGCCGCTGGCGCTGCACGGCGCGATCGCGGCGGAGATCTTCGGCTCGAACCGGGGCCTGGGCTACCTGATCGCTTACTCCGGCGGCGACCTCGACACCACCGGGATCATGACGGTGCTGGTCGTCCTCATCGTCGTCACAGCCATCCTGAGCGCCGGGCTGAACGGCCTGCAGCGCGCCTTCGACCGCTGGCGCTGACGCGACGGCCCGTGCCGCCCGAGCGTCCGAGGTCGACCCGAGCGCGTCTCTCGACTAGAATTCCCTTGCGAGTCGTGAGGGGGGGAACGATGAGACTAGCGCTTTCAATGGTCGCTTTTGCCGGAGTGCTCGCCGTCGCAGGGGCCGTGGCGCCCGTCCAGGCACAGACCGCCATGGAGCGTGCCGCCGAGTTGAAGGTCTGGCGCGAGCAGTGCGGCGATCCCGACATCGACCTGCGCCTGGCCTTCATCGAGATGGCGATCGAGAGCGACGACGCCACGATCGAGCGGATCTGCGTGCGCCAGGCGATCGAGAGCGACAACGCCGACGTGCGCAACCTCGGTCTGCGGGCCGCCGTCGCCTCGCTGCACCAGATCAAGTTCGACGTCGCCATGCCGCCGGAGCTGCAGAAGGCCCTGCAGGAGGCCGGTCAGGACGAGAAGAAGCTGCGCGCGGTCGAGGGGGACTTCGGCACGAGGAACTATGCCATCCTGCGAAACGGCCTGATCTTCGAGATCGACGACGCCAGTGCGGTGGCGGGCACGTCCAAGTGGTATCCCATGGTCGGTCAGACCACGCGCGGCGACAAGCAGGTCGGCACTGCGTCGATCATCGGTGACGAGATCGCCTGGGCCGGCGAGGCCAACCTCCACTACGGCACCTGCAAGCTCAACGTCGCGCTGATGCCGGGCGCCGTCCTGGAGGGCACCTTCCAGTGCTCCGACCAGTGGCCCTTCCCGGTCCGCGGCCGACTGCTCTAATCTCCCGAAAGCCGCAGGCCGCCCAGCGCCGTCGGCTGCTTCCCGGGCAGCGTGATTCGCAGCTCACGCGGCGTGCGCAGCTCCAGGAAGCAGGCGGCGGTGTCGCCGCTGCGGCAGTCGCGCACCCGCGTCCAGTTCGCCGTGCCGGGGACGCGCTGGTCGATCCCGAAGGGCAGGGCCTCGCCGCAGTCCCTGCCGGCCTGCAGCGACAGGCCGCGGATCACCCGACCTGGCTCGAAGGCCTCCACCGTCACCCGCACGGCGGCGCGGCCCTCGGCCGCCACGACCGGCCAGCAGCCGGCCGGCTCGTGCAGCGCGTCCGGCCCGTGGGCAGGATCGAGGGACCGGGCGTCGAAGCCCACGATCCGGTAGGCGACCTCCCCCTCCGCGGCGGCCCTGTCCTCAGTGACGGCAGCCGTCGCCTCGACCAGGGCGAAGGCCGCCCGCACCAGATCGAAACGCAGCGCCCGGACCACCTGCCGGTCGGGCACCACCTCGATGGTCATGGCGAAGGGCGCGGCCCCCTGGGCGCGGTCGAGCTGGGCGACGCTGCCGCTCAGGCCCTGTTTCAGGTAGATGGCGGCATCCTCGGCCCTGAGCGGGCGAAGCTCGATCAGCCCTCCGCCTGCCGCGTCGACCCGGGCCCGGCTGACCGTCGCCTCGAACAGGCCGAAGCTGGTCGGCAGCAGCGACAGGATCTGCAGCCGCGGCGCCCGGCGCAGCGCCACCTCGTACGCCAGCGGCGGCAGGCCCAGGCGCGAGAGGCAGGGCGCGCCGGTGCCCACGGCCACGCGTGCGAAGGCGAGGTCGCCGACGCCGCCGGCCGCCTCGACCGCCCCGGATACGTCGGCCACGGCGACCGGCATCCCGCTCTGCCCGCCGCGGCCGTGCTGATCGAAGAAGAGGAAGCGTCCCGGCCGGCCGCTGCGCGGATCGGCCACCACGTGCAGCGGCATGACGATCCAGCAGGCGCCGGCCTCGCGGCCGGTGGACCCGAACACCCAGCCCTGGCCGTCCTGTCCGGCCGGGCCCTGGATCCGCACGCTTTCGGCACCGGCCCGGCCACCGGCGGCCAGCAGGACGGCGACCAGGAGGAGGAGCAGGGTGGGCAGCAGGCGACGGATCGCGCGCATCATTTCCCCCGCCAGAGCGGCAGCCAGTCGGCCAGCATCTGCATGGCGACCGTGAAGACGACGACGAAAATCGTGATCGCGGCAAGGCCCGGGTCGTTGAACAGGCGCGTGAGCAGCCCGATGCCGAAGGTCTCCGCCTCGCGGACGCCCGGCCGGTGCAGGCGCAGGCTGTCGGTCTCCGTCGTGGCGTTCACCTGGAAGCCTTCGTCGCCGATGCGCGCCAGGCCGTACCAGTTGGCCAGGCGTTCCGACCCGGCCTCGTCCGCGAGCGGCCTGTCGCCGGTGAGGCGGCCGCCGGCCGGAAGCGGGAAATCCGTGACCGGATAGAGGGCGTCGTCGTTGAACCAGAGCACCGCCCGTCCGAAGACCTGCACCTCGCCGCCGCGCATCAGGCCCGTGACCCGCCTCTGTCCGGGCCGCGGTGCCAGGGGTGCGCCGAACTCGGCGCCGATCTCCGCCGGGCCCGCGATCGGCAGCGGCCGCGCGGCAGGACTGTCCGCCGACGTCGGGTGCGGGAAGACGGCCACGGCCCAGGCGGGCAGCGGACGCTCCTCCTCGTCCACGACCAAGGTGCCGGCGGAGCCCTGCCGCACCGACAGCTCGACGGCGATTGCCGCCGGCGACCATCGGTAGCGGACCAGGGCGCCTTCGGCCGGCTGCAGCAGGCCTGTCGCCACCGTCGCCGTCTCCCCGTCGGTGCGGACGGTGGCGTCCACCAGCGGCAGCCCGGCGACTTCCGGCCGGGCGACGCGGTAGAGCAGCGTCTCGGTCTGCGCCTCGACGAACACGAAGGCCGGCTTGCGCGGCAGCAGCGTCACGACCAGGAGGAAGCCCGCCGTCAGGACCAGCGCCAGCAGGGGCACGCTCGGTCCGGGGTGGGTGACGGCCCAGCGCGCAGCGCGGGCTGCGCGGGCGCTCAGCCGCCGGCGCAGCCCGCCCCCGGTCGGGCCGGTCGAGGGCTCAGGGTCGGTCGGCACGTGCCGGCAACGCCAGGCGGTAGTCGTAGCTGTCGAGGCCGAAGCCGTCGTCGAAGGTGAGGCGCAGCGACAGCTCCTGCGACTGCGCAGGCTCCGGCAACGGCAGTTCGCAGCGCAGGTCGAAGGCGATCCGGGCGGACTCGCCGGCCGGCTCGCACCGGACGGACGCCACGGCCTCGCCGGTCGCGGCGGCAGGAGACAGGGTGGCGAAGAGGGCGGCTGTCCCGCGACGCGACCGGCTGTTGGCCAGGACCAGGAGATGGTCGCCCTCGCCGGCAAGCAGCGGCACGTGCACCGCCCCGCGGGCGGCGCAGCCGTCCCCGGCGGGGACGTAGGCCCGCACCGCGAAGGTCTCCATCCCGTAGCCGGAGAGCTCCCGTTGGTAGGCGCGGGTCACCGGCTCCAGCCGCCAGACGGGCCGACCCGCCGCCTCCGCCTCGTAGCGGTTGATCGCCGCGTAGCGTCCGTCCTGGGTCGCGCTGCTGACGCAGATCGACGGCGCGGCAAGGGGCACGGCGATCTGCAGCTCGTCGACGCCCAGCCTGCCCGTGCCGGTGCCGAGCTGCAGGCCGACGAGCGGCGAGCCCGCCGCGACCTTCGCCGCGGTGTCGTACGACTCCCGGAAGTCGCCGACGCTGTGGGCCACGGTGACCGCCGGATCCGGCGACTGGGCGAGAGCCGGCGGACCGGACGGCGCGGTCAGCATGGCACCGATCACGGCGAGGCGGAGGGCGGCGGAGGCGTCCATTGCGGCAGTCTACAGTCACCCTCGCTCGCCCGCTACCGCCCCGGGTGCGGATGCTGCCGCCTCAGCCTTCCTGCAGGAAGGCGACGATCGGGGCGATCTGGTCCGGGTCCCAGAGCATCGGGGCGTGGCCGCAGTCGGGCACCTCGACGATCCGGGTCTGCGGTCCGCGCTGGGCCATCTCCGCCGCGACCTGCGGCGGGAATAGGGTGGAGTCCGCGCCGCGCAGCACGAGGACCGGGCAGGTGATCTGGTCCCAGTAGGCCCAGAGGTCCACGTCCATGGGCGCCAGCCCGGCGAAGGGGGCGATGATGCCCAGGTCGAAGTTCGCGCGGTAGCCGCCTGCCCCGTCGGGCTTGACCGAGATCTCGGTCAGGCGCTTCCAGTCCTCGTCGGTCTTCAGGCCGAAGGAGGCGCAGCGGGTCCGCACGGCGGCCTCGGCCGTGTCCCAGTCCGGCCAGGCCATGGGCTGGCTGATGGTGTCCGAGAGGTCCTGCAGGGCCTCCTTTGGCACGAAGGGACCGATGTCGTTGATGACCAGCCGGCGGATCGGACTGTTCGGCACCCCCGCCAGGATGATGCCCATGAGGCCGCCCATCGAGGTGCCGACCCAGTCGACCTCTTCGACGCCCAGGGCCGGTAGCAGGGCCGCCGCATGCGGCAGGTAGGTCGGCACCACGTAGTCGGCGGGGTTGGCCAGCCACTCGCTCTCGCCGCGGCCCACGATGTCGGGGCAGCAGACCCGCCGGCCGGCCTCCGCCAGCCGGCGGGCCAGCGGCTCGAAGTCGCGGCCGTTGCGGGTGAGACCGTGCAGGCAGAGCACGTCGCGCCCGCCCGCCTGTCCCTCCGGCTCCCAGAGCCAGGTCGCCATGCGGCTGAAGCCGTGGGTGGAGAGCACCGGGATGTCTAAGCGGCGGGGAGTCATGGCTGTCTCGTCATTGGTCGCGGTAGGCGGGTGGCTCGTCCTCGACGACCACGAAGGTGTCGGGGAAGAAGCCGTTGAAGTGCGTGGCCAGGGCGTTGGAGTAGGCGCCGATCTGGTCGATCTCGATCCAGTCGCCTTCGCGTACGTCGGCGGGCAGCCCGAAGGTGCCGCCGACCACGTCCAGGGAGTCGCAGGTCGGGCCGCAGAGCACGAAGCGCTGCTCCTCTTCGGCGGGCGCGGGGCCCTTCGGCCGCACCAGCCGGGCGGGCAGGCGGATGCCGGCATCCACCGTCTCCGACAGCGAGCCGTAGATGCCGTCGTTGATGTAGAGCCGCTCGTCCTTGCGCAGCTGCACCTGCACCAGCAGCGAGCAGCCCGGGGCGACGATGGCGCGGCCGGGCTCGCAGAAGATCCGGGTGTTGGGGTCCAGGGCCAGTTGCTTCAGGCCCGAGCGGATGGCGGCGAAGAAGTCGTCGATCGGCGGGCTGGTCATCTCGACGTAGCGCGCCGGGAAGCCCCCGCCGACGTCGAGGCAGTCGGGGCTGACGGCCGCATCCCGCAGGATGCGCCCGCAGATCTCCAGGGCGGTGATGTAGGCCTCCGGCGTCAGGCACTGCGAGCCGACGTGGAAGGACAGGCCGGTGCCGCAGCCGGCCTTGTCGGCCCTGGCCAGCAGCTCGCTCGCCAGCTCGGGCGTGGCGCCGAACTTGGCCGAGAGGTGGTAGAGCGTGCCCGGCGACGGCGGCGTGGTCAGGCGCACGATCACCACCACGTCGTCGTCGCGGTTGGTCTCGTCCAGCACCTTCTCCAGCTCGTCGGGATGGTCGACCACGAAGTGCCGCACGCCGAAGACGGCATGCGCCGCCTTGATGACCGCCCGGCTCTTCACCGGGTGCATGAAGTAGGTGTGGGCCTCGGGGTAGGTCTCGGCGATCTGCGCGATCTCCGGCAGCGATGCCGTGTCGAAGTGGCGGATGCCCGCCTCGTAGAGGGTGTCGATCACCAGCGGCTCGGGGTTGCACTTGACCGCGTAGAGGACCTCGCCGGGGAAGCGCCGCAGGAAGATTCGGGCCTGCCGCTCCAGCACGTGCGGCCGCAGGCAGTAGACCGGATAGCTCGGGGTCATCGTCCGGGCCACGGCCTCGGCATCGGTGAAGCGCGGCATCTGGGGTTTCGGCACAGGTCCTCCTCTGTCCGCTCGCCCCTTTCGGCGAGGTGGTCTGGCGGGAACAGGCGGTCAGGCGATCCGCAGGCGCCGCAGCGGCTTGCCCGCCCCCGCGGCTTCTTTCAGCCGGCGGGCCTGGCTCCGCGGATCGGTCCCGAGCACGATCGTGCCCTTGCCGACGAAGGCCTCGTGGTTCTTCTCGATCTCGTCGGGCAGGTAGCGGTAGTTCACCATCAGCCCTGCCGACTGCTTGAGACCCCGGGAAGAGAGATCGCCCAGCCAGTTGATCCGTTCAAGCCGGGCGCCGTTGCGCAGGTGGAACCGGGCGACGGGATCGTGCGGCTGCCCCTTGGCGTCCTTGTCCAGGAAGTAGCGCAGGCAGAGGCGCACCAGCGGCGCCTCCAGAGCCTTGGCGACCGGTTCCTGGCGCCACCAGTCGGGGGACGACAGCAGCTCGGCCAGCACCTCGGGCAGGCTCTCGGCCGTGCTGAATTCGCGCAGCCGCTCCTCCTCCTCCTCGCTCAGGGCCATGCGCAGGCCGTCCTCCTCCTGCGCGGCCAGCCACTTGCGGAAGCCCGGGATCGGCGAGAGCGTGGCGAAGGCCTGGATCTGCGGCAACTCGTGGTTCATCTGCTGCACCACCGCCTTGATCAGGTGGTCGCCGAAGGAGATGCCCTGCAGGCCCCGCTGGGTGTTGGAGATCGAATAGAAGATCGCCGTGTCCGCCTCGGACGGGTCCGCCCGCGGGGCCTCCTCGTCGAGCAGCGCCTGTACGTTGCCGGCCATGCCCTTGACCAGGGCGACCTCGACGAAGGCCAGCGGCTCGTTCGGCATGCGCGGGTGGAAGAGGGCATAGCAGCGCCGGTCGGAATCCAGCCGGTTGCGCATGTCCTCCCAGGAGCGGATCTCGTGCACCGCCTCGTAGGCGATCAGCTTCTCCAGCAGGGCTGCGCTGGACTCCCAGGTGATCCGCCTGAGGTCGAGGAAGCCGGTGTCGAACCAGCTCGCCAGCAGCTCCCGCAGGTCGTCGTCCAGGCCGCGCAGCTGCGGGTCCTCGTCGCGCCAGGTCAGCAGGTCGGCGCGCAGGTCGGACAGGAACTTGACCCCTTCCGGCAGGGCGTTGAACTGGGTCAGCAGGCGCTGGCGCGGCGGCACCAACGCCTGCCGCAGGCGCCGCTCGGCGATCAGCCGGCCAGCCTCGTCGGCCGCCGTCTCGTAGAGCTCGATCGCCTCGGCGACGCTCTTGCCGTCGATGGCGAAGCGGTGGGCTAGCACCTCGAGGAACCGGCGACGGCCGTCCGCGTCCAGCCGCAGGTAGATCCGGCCCAGTTCGGCGGCCCGGGCGCGGGCCGAAACCTCGCCGCCCCGGGCGTCGAGGCAGGCCTGCATCAGCTTCTGCAGGGCGCCCGCGTCGTCGGCGCCCGCATCGCCGACCTTGACCCCGATGGACCGCGCCGCCCCCTCGGCCAGGTCGCGCCAGACCGTCGAGAGGTTGGTCAGGGCCCGATCGAAGAAGGTCTGCTGCTGGGTAACCGTCGTGCTCATGCTCACCCGTCCAAAAGAAAGGCAGGCTAACCCTGCCGTGTGACAGCCATATGGTCCGGCTGCGATCATAGCAGCCTGACGGCCGATGCCCGATCCTGACAAGCCGCCGCTGCGCTGCTAGAAGCGGGCGGTGGCCAGTGGCCGCAACCCTGCCTCCACCCGGTCAGAGCGACGGCGTCATGAGCGATAATCTCTACGCGATCTTTCGGGACTCCTTCCCCGCCGACCGGAGCAAGCCGGCCTTCATTGAACGCGCGGACAGGGTCCTGAGTTTCGCCGACCTGGATGCGGCGGCCGGTCGCTACGCTGCGCTGCTGCGGCGGCTGGGCGTGGAGCCCGGGGATCGGGTGGCGGTGCAGACCGACAAGTCGGTCGCGGCGGTCTGCCTCTATCTCGGCTGCCTCCAGGCCGGCGCGGTCTACCTGCCGCTCAACACCGCCTACACCGCCGACGAGGTGTCCTACTTCCTGGGCGACGCCAAGCCGCGGCTCTTCGTCTGCCGGCCGGAGAGCAAGGCGGCGCTGACAGCGGTGGCCGAGGCGGCCGGCGTCGAGCAGGTGATGGCGCTCGACGCGGCCGGCCGGGGCGAACTGGCCGAGGCCGCCGCCGAGGAGACGCCGCTTGCCGAGGTCGCGCCGCGCGGCCCCGACGACCTCGCCGCCATCCTCTACACCTCGGGCACCACCGGCCGCTCCAAGGGGGCGATGATCACCCATCGCAACCTCTCGTCCAACGCCGCGGCCCTGCAGCGGATCTGGGGCTTCGTGCCGGAGGACGTGCTGCTGCACGCCCTGCCGATCTTCCACGTCCACGGCCTCTTCGTCGCCATCAACACCTGCCTGCTCAACGGCTCGACGATGCTGTTCCTGCCGCGCTTCGATGCCGACGAGGTGCTGCGCCTGCTGCCGCGGGCGACGGTCATGATGGGCGTGCCGACCTTCTACGTGCGCCTGCTGCAGCACGAAGGCTTCACCGCCGAGGCGGCGGCGCACATGCGCCTCTTCATCTCCGGCTCGGCGCCGCTGCTGGAGGAGACCTTCGCCTCCTTCGAGGCGCGCACCGGCAAACGCATCCTCGAGCGCTACGGCATGACCGAGGCCGGCATGATCACCTCCAACCCCTACGAGGGCGAGCGGCGGGCCGGCACGGTGGGCTTCCCGCTTCCCGACGTCGAGGTGCGGGTGGCCGACGACGAGGGCCGGGTGCTGCCGGCCGGCGAGATCGGCGTGCTGGAGGTGCGCGGGCCCAACGTCTTCAAGGGCTACTGGCAGATGCCGGAGAAGACGGCGACCGAGTTCCGCTCCGACGGCTTCTTCGTCACCGGCGACGTGGCGAAGATCGACGAGCGCGGCTACGTCCACATCGTCGGCCGCGCCAAGGACCTGATCATCTCCGGCGGCTACAACGTCTATCCCAAGGAGATCGAGCTCTTCATCGACGCCCTGCCCGGGGTGGTGGAGAGCGCGGTGATCGGCCTGCCGCACCCCGACTTCGGCGAGGCCGTGACGGCGGTGGTCAAGCGCAGGGACGGCGCGGCGGTGGACGAGGCCGCCGTCCTCGCCGCCGCCAAGGGCCACCTCGCCGGCTTCAAGACCCCCAAGCGGGTCTTCTTCGTCGACGAGCTGCCCCGCAACGCCATGGGCAAGGTGCAGAAGGCCGAACTGCGCAGGACCTACGCGGGGACCTTCGGGGGTTGACGGCCTTCACGGGCCGGCACTCTACGGCCCCTGGACTGCTTCAGCCCTCCGGGCTTCGCAGTGACGGTTCGGATGTCGCCGCGAGGCGCGAAGCGACGTGGCGATCCAGGGCGGCCGCCGCCTGCCGCGTGGCTCGACAGGGTCATGCTTCGAGACGCTCATGCTTTGACACGCTCAGCATGAGGATCTTCGGTGTTTCCTCACCCTGAGCCTGTCGAAGGGTGAGACTTGCGGGGCATCGACCGCCGCGGGCCTCCAGTCGGACATCTGTCTCCGCCGATGGTGGTGCGGCGTGCGGGAAAGCCCGGCCTCCGGCTCGCCATGGAACCCGGGGCCTCGTCCGGCGATGCTTGGCTGTCCGCAACGGAGATGTTCCATGCCCGACAAGTCGATAGCGTCCGGGCCTGTCGCCGTGTTCGGCGGCACCGGGTTCCTCGGGCGGCGCATCGTGCGCCGGCTGCTCGACGATGGCCGGCCGGTGCGTGTCGCCGTCCGCGCCCCGTCGAAGGCGGTGGCGCTGTTCGGAGAGGCCGTCGACGCCGTCGCCGCGGACGTGACGCGGCCCGGGACGCTTATCCCGGCCCTGGACGGTGCCCGGTCGGCGGTCAACGCCGTCAGCCTCTACGTGGAGAAGGGCGACGCCACCTTCGAGCGGGTGCATGTCGAGGGGGCGAGGGCGCTCGCGGAGGCGGCACAGCGCGCCGGCATCCGCCTGGTGCACCTGTCCGGCATCGGCTCGCACCCCGACGATCCCGACAGCTACATCCGCGCGCGCGGCCGGGGAGAGGTGGCGGTGCGGGCGGCCCACCCGGCGGCGGTGATCCTGCGTTCGGCCGTCATGGTGGCGCCCGACGACGCCTTCCTCACCTCGCTCGTGCGCCTGCTGCGGACTGCACCCGTCTATCCCCTCTTCGGCCGCGGCGAATCGCAGCTGCAGCCGGTGGTCGTGGACGACGTGGCGGCCGCGGTCTGTGCCCTGTCCGCTGCAGACGCGCCCGCGGCCCCCCTCTATGAAACCGCCGGGCCGAGCGCCTGCAGCTACGCCGACCTGGTGCGGACGGTGGCGGGGCTGGTGGGCGTCCACCCCCGTCTGGTCCCGGTACCCTGGGCCCTCTGGTGCGCAGCGGCCGCCGTGGCAGGCCTGCTGCCCCGGCCGCCGCTCACCGACAGCCAGATCGCGCTGGTCCGGCGGGGCAACGCCGCCGATCCCCGCAGTCCCGGCCTCGCTGCCCTCGGCATCGCGCCGTCCCCCATCGCGCCGGTGGTGCGGGAAATCCTCGAGGGCGGCTGAGTCTCGGCGCCGTCAGGCCTCCAGGCCCATCAGGCTGCGGGCGAAGGCACGGGCCTCGAAGGGGCGCAGGTCGTCGGCCCCTTCGCCGACGCCGATGGCGTGGACCGGCAGGCCGTGGGCCCGGGCCAGGGCGACCAGAACGCCGCCGCGCGCCGTGCCGTCGAGCTTGGTCAGCACGAGTCCGGTCACCTGCACCAGTTCCTTGAAGGTCGCCACCTGGGTCAGCGCGTTCTGCCCGGTGGTCGCGTCCAGCACCAGCAGGACGTCGTGCGGCGCCTCGGGATCGAGCTTCTTCAGCACCCGCTGGATCTTCTGCAGCTCGGCCATCAGGTTGGACTTGTTGTGCAGCCGCCCGGCCGTATCGATCAGCAGCAGGTCGGCCCCCTCGCGGCGGGCCTGCTCCAGGGCGTCGTAGGCGAGACCGGCCGCATCCGCCCCCGTCTGGCGGGCCACCACCGGGCAGCCCGTGCGCTCTCCCCAGATCTGCAGCTGCTCGACCGCCGCGGCGCGGAAGGTGTCGCCGGCGGCGAGCACCACCGAGCGGCCGGCCTCCCGCTGCAGCTTGGCCAGCTTGCCGATCGTCGTGGTCTTGCCGCTGCCGTTGACGCCGACGACCAGCACCACGTGCGGCCGCTTCGTGCCGTCCACCTCCAGCGGCCGGGCGACCGGCGCCAGCATCCCGGCGATGTCGTCGGCCAGCGCGCCGCGCACCTCCTCGCCCGTCACCTCCTTGTTGAAGCGGGTCCTGGCGAGGTTGGCCGTCAGCTCGGCCGCCGTGCTGACGCCGAGATCGGCGGAGATCAGCAGCTCCTCCAGCTCCTCCAGGGCGGCCTCGTCCAGGCGCCGCTTGCGGAAGATGCCGGTGATGCCTTCGCCCAGGCGGGCGGAGGAGCGGGCGAGGCCCTGCTTGAGCCGCGCGAACCAGCCTGTCTTGCCTTCGCTCAGGGTATCGTCCTTTCGTCCGTCGTCGGTCCGGAAGGCATCGATCATGCCGTCCGGCGGTGCTCCGGGCCTTCTACGACTCGGCGGCAGACGAGGAAAGGCCGGTGGGCCGTCCCCCGTCCAGCAGGGCGAGGAAGGCACGTGCGGCTGGCGCCGGCGGCCGCTCGGCGTGCCGCAGCAGCGAGAAGGGCCGCGGCAGGGGCAGGGCCAGCGGCAATCGCGCCAGCCGGCCCTGCTCCAGGCCCGCCGTGGCCACCACGATCGACAGGGCGGTGGCGCCGCCGCCGGCCTCCACCGCGGTGCGCACCGCCTCGTTGGACGGCAGCTCCAGGACCACCCGCAAGGCGCCCGGGTCCAGGCCGAGCTTGCCGAGGGCCGCCTCGAACTCCGAACGGGTGCCCGAGCCCGGCTCGCGCAGGATCCAGTCGAAGCCGAGCAGATCGCCGGGCGCGACGCTGCTCTGCCGGGCCAGCGGGTGGTCCGTCCCCACGACGAGCAGCAGGTCGTCGTCGGCGACCCGCCGCTGCAGCAGGCCCTCGCCCTCGACCTCGCCTTCGACGAAGCCCAGGTCCACCTCGCCGGCGGCCACCGACTGGGCCACCTGCCGGCTGTTGCCGATGCCGACCGCCAGCCCGATGGCGGGGTGCAGGTGGTGGAACCGCACCAGCAGGGGCGGCAGCCAGTAGCTCGCGATGGTCTGGCTGGCGCGGATGCGCACCGTGCCGCGGGCGAGGCCCGCGAGGTCCTGCAGCACGAGCCGCGCCCCTTCCGCCCGCTGCAGCACGGCGCGCGCCTCGGCGAGGAAGAGCCTGCCGGCTTCGGTCAGCTCGATCCGCCGGCCGACCCGGTTGAAGAGGGCGACGCCGTGCGCCGCCTCGAGGCCGGAGACGGCGGCGCTGACCGCGGACTGGGTCAGGTTGAGCGCCGCCGCCGCACGGGTGACGTGCTCACGCTCGGCGACGGCGACGAAGATCCGGAGCTGTTCCAGGGTCATGGTACCGGCAGTCTAGCCCGCCGGTGCCGATCCGGCAGTGCCTAGAGCAGCACCAGCACGAGGGTAAGGCTGAAGCCGCCGATGAAGAGCCAGGCGGTGGCGGCCAACAGCAGGGGGCGCAGCCCCTTGCCGTGCATCCGCCGCAGCGACGTCTCCAGGCCCATGGCGGCGAGCGCGACCGTCAGGAGGAAGGCGGTCGCCTGGGAGAAGAGCGAACGGACCCCCTCGTCCAGACTGATCACCGAATTGAGGGCGATCATCGCCAGGAAGCCGACCACGAACCACGGCAGGGGAAAGCCGGTGCGGCGTGGCGTGCCGCTCTCGTCCGCCCTGCGGCGGACGGTGACCCAGCCGAGAGTCAGCACCACGGGCGCCAGCAGCATGACCCGGGCGAGCTTGGCGATCGTCGCCGTCTCGCCCGCCGCCTGCCCCTGCTGGAAGCCGGCGGCCACCACCTGCGCCACCTCGTGCACCGAGCTGCCGATCCACACGCCGTAGCCGGTCGGCGACAGCGGCAGCACGGCGGGCAGGAGCGGATAGAGGAACAGGCAGAGGGTGCCGAAGAGCGTCACGCAGGCGATGGCGTAGGCGACGTCTTCGTCTTCCGCGCCGGTGACGCTGTTCACGGCGATCACCGCGGACGCGCCGCAGATCGAGCTGCCGGCGGCGATGAGCGCCGTCAGTTCGGGGCTCACTTTCAGCAGCCGGCCGAGCCACAGGGTGAGCAGCAGGGTCGCCGCCAGGCTGCCGGCCACGACCCCCAGGCCGGGGCCGCCGATGGCCAGCACCTGCCCGATCGTGAGCTGCAGGCCCAGCAGGACGATGGCCGTCCTGAGCAGCGGCCGCATGGCGAGAGCCAGACCCGGACGCGCGGCGGCGGGCGTGCCGACGAGGTTGCGCCAGACCATCCCGAGCAGGATCGCCAGGATCAGCGGGCTGAAGATTCCCAGCCCCGGCACCTCCCTCAGGCCGAAGGCGGCGGCTGCGACGGCCAGTGCCATCAGCAGACCAGGAACGGCAGGAAGCAGCGCCGGCGGCGCGGCGCGACGGATAAGCCCGGCGGTGCGCGCCGGCAGAAGCGTGGACATGGCGAACCTCGGCAAGAACCTGACGGGGAGAGCCGAGGAATGGGGATACCGGATTGTTCCATCCAACGAGCATTTCTGGCCGGAACGTTCGTTTTGTCCGAACTGTCGCCTTTCGTCCTCGGACGCCAGAAGGTTCTTGAACGATGGCGGCCGAGGGCTGAAGTCGCCGGCGTGGCGCCGTCCGGCCGCCCGTCTTCCAGGAAGTCGTTGCGATGGCAGAGGTTTCGGCAGTCCGGCAGTCACCCGTTCTGGCGAGGGTGGGCCAGCTCTTCGAACGGCGCCGCGAGCGCGGGGTGACGCTCGCCGCCGCGGTGGCCGGTATCGCCGCCGTGGTGATCGGCACGCTGCCGACGCTGCCTGCCGTCTGGACCGACCGCTGCACCGTCGTCGTGCTCGCCCTGTCGGTCTTCTTCGCCCTCGAGTTCCTGGGCCGATTGATGACCGCCGAGCGGCGGCTCGGCTACCTGCTCTCGTTCTACGGCTGCATCGACCTGGCGGTGGCCCTGGTCGTCCCCTTTGCACTGCTCGTGGGTCTGCTGCCGGCGGAGGAGCGGCTGCTGGCCATGGTCTGGATCCTCAAGGTGGTGCGCTACACGCCGGCCTTCGGCCTCATCGGCCGGGTGCTGCGCAACGAGGGGCAGAGCCTGCTGTCGGTCGGCGCCGCTTTCGGCATCCTGCTGCTGCTGACCGCCACGGGCGAGTACCTGCTGGAGCGCTCGGCGCAGCCCGATGCCTTCGGCAGCATCCCGGAGGCGCTGTGGTGGGCGATCGTCACCCAGACGACCACGGGCTACGGCGACGTCTATCCCCGCACCGTCGCCGGCCGGTTTCTCGCAGGCGTCGTGATGATCGGCGGCATCGGGCTGTTCGCCCTGTGGGCCGGCGTGCTGGCCAACGGCTTCGCCCGCGAGCTCCGCCGCCAGGAGTTTCTGCGCAGCTGGGATCTGGTCGCCCGGCTGCCGATGTTCAGCCGGCTGGGCGCGTCGACCATCGCCGAGGTCGCCCATCTGCTGAAGGTGGAGGAGGTGCCGTCCGGGGTGCGGATCGTGACCGAGGGGCAGGCGGGGGACTCCATGTTCTTCATCGCCGATGGCGAGGTGGAGGTGCGGACGAAGCGGGGGCCCGTCTCCCTGGGCGAGGGGGAGTTCTTCGGCGAGGTGGCGCTGCTGTCCGGGCGGCCTCGCAACGCCAGCGTGGTCGCCGTCCGCCGCTGCCGGCTGCTGCGGCTGGACGTGGCGGACTTCCGCAACCTCGCCGTCAGCAATCCCGAGCTGCTCGCTGTCATCGAGCAGCACAGCGCAACCCACCAGCCCGGCTGAGCCCGACCCACTGGCGAGGAACAGGGATGCAGAGAACGCAGCCTGAGGCGGCCCTTCGGCGGGCTAAAGGGACGTCATGAATCTCCCCTGCTTTTCTGCTTTCGACAGTCGGCCGGTGACCCTGTGAGCCCGAGACCAACCGCCGAGCGCGGTGCCATGGGGCGGGTCGAGTTCGTGCTGCTGCTGGCCCTCTCCATGTCGCTCGTGGCCCTCTCCATCGATGCGGTCCTGCCGGCCCTCTCCTACATCGGCGAGGAGATGCGGGTCGACGAGAACCGGCGCCAGCTCGTCATCGGCGCCCTCTTCGTCGGCTTCGCCCTCGCCCAGTGCATCTTCGGCCCGTTGTCCGACAGCATCGGCCGGCGGCGATCGATGCTGTTCGCAGTGGGCGTCTTCCTGATCGGCTGTCTGGTCTCCATCTTCGCGCCCAACTTCGAGGTCATGCTGATCGGCCGCTTCATCCAGGGCCTGGGGGCGGGCGGGCCCCGCACGCTCGGCGTCGCGGTGATCCGCGACCGCTTCGAAGGCTCGCTGATGGCGAAGACCCTGTCGCTGGTGATGACGGTCTTCATCCTCGTACCGGTCCTGGGGCCGACCATCGGGCAGGTCGTGCTCACCTTCGCCGCCTGGCGGGGCATCTTCTGGATGTACGTCGTGGTCGCCCTGGTGGCGGTGACCTGGATGTGGCTCCGTCTGCCCGAGACCTTGCCTCCCTCCCGCCGGCACCCCTTCCATCTCGGACGGATCGGGCGCGCGGTGCTGGAGGTGGTGCGCACGCGGGTGTCGCTCGGCTACCTGCTGGCCACCGGCTTCATCTACTCGGGCTTCATCGGCTACCTGACCTCGTCCCAGCAGGTCCTGCAGGAGGCCTACGGCCTGGGCGTGTACTTTCCCGTGGTCTTCGGCCTGCTCGCCGCCTCCATCGGCGTCTCCTCCTTCGTCAACTCGCAGCTCGTCGTGCGTCTTGGCATGCACCGGCTCGCCCGGGGCTCGCTCGCCACCTTCTTCTCGATCTCGGTCCTCTTCCTGATCGCCACCGCCGCCTTCGACGGGCTGCCGCCGCTCTGGGTGGTGTTCGTGGCGATGGTCCCGATGTTCTTCTGTGTCGGCCTGCTGTTCGGCAATCTGAATGCCCTGGCCATGCAGCCGATGGGCCACATCGCCGGCACGGCCGCGGCGGTGATCGGCGCCGGGCAGACGGTCATCTCCGCCGGCCTCGGCTCCCTGGTGGGCCAGTCCTTCGACGGCACGGCGCTGCCCTTCGCCGCCGGTTTCTGCTGCTTCGCCGGCTGCTCCCTGCTCTGCGCCTACTGGGCGGAGCCCTGGTGGCGCCGGGCCTGAGCCTCAGTGCTCGAAGCGGAGCTGCAGCTGCACCCGGTCGCCGTCGACCCGGGTGCCGACGCCGTTGGCGAGGCGGCGGATGAGCCGGGCGAGCAGGCCGGCGATCAGCCTGTCCATGCGCTCGCTGCCGTCCTCCGCCATCACCGCCTCCAGGTCACCCGATCCGGCACCGGCATCGAGCGGCAGGGGGGCGCCCCGGTAGGATAGCGTGCAGACGAGGGTGAACTCGTCGAAGGCGGCGTCCAACCCCACGGTCGGCTCCTGCAGCAGCGCTTCGGCCTGCAGGACCTCCACCGTCTGGCCCACCGCCAGCGCAGCCCGCTGGACCACCTCGCGACGCGCGCCCCAGTCGCGCCCCGCCTTCTCCAGGGCGTCGGCCGCCTCGCGGCCGGCGTCTGCGCCCGAGAGGGGGAGGCCGACCCGCCGGCTCACGCCGATCCGGAACAGCAGGTTGAGCAGCACGGCCGCCAGGGCGCCGACGGCCAGGCCGGACTCCACGATCGGCTGGCTCCACAGCGGCGCGACGTGGAGCACGTCGGGCAGCAGCATGACCGCCAGGCCGATGGCGATCGACAGGCCGACGGTGAAGGTGCGCCGGCTGTTCAGCATCCGCGACAGGATCAGATCCATGCCGGTGACCATCATGAAGGCGGCGGTATAGACCAGCACGCCGCCGACCACGGACTCCGGCGTCAGCACGATCAGGCCGGCCAGCGGCGGCAGGCAGGCGACGACCAGGAGGACAAGGCCCGCCGCCACGGCCACGTGCCGGGAGGTGACGCGGCTGGCGGCGGCCAGACCGATCGAGGCGGTCGAAGCGCCGGCGCTCAACGTGCCGGCGAGGCCGCAGCCGATGTTCGCGATCGCGTTGGCGATCACCGACCGCGACACCAGGGACATGTCGGCGCGCCGCCAGGCGGCATTGTTCATGCGATCCAGGGTCAAGGCACTGGCGAACTGGTCCATCGCGGTGATCAGTTCGGTGAGGAAGATGGCGACCACCGCAGAGGGGACGAAGATCGGCGCCGGCCAGCCGTCGCCGACCAGCGGCAGGTCGACCACCGGGAGGGTGGCGAGCAGGTCCAGGGCCGCCTCGCCGGGCGGGTCGCTGAGCAGCGCCACGGCGGTCCCGAGGGTCACCCCCACGAGCACCGAGACGATGCGCAGCCGCGGTGTTCCCCAGACCGTACAGGCGACGATGCCGGCCAGGCAGACCCCGGCGCTGAGCAGGTGCGGCCAGGCGAAGGCCACCTCGTTCTCCAGCCCGAGGGAGCGCAAGACGCCGCCCTCCACCAGGCTGACGCCCAGCATGAAGACGGCCACACCGATCACCTCGGGCGGGAAGACCGGGCGCAGGCGGGGCAGGGCCCGGGCGAGCGGGATCAGGGCGAGTTGGGCCACCACCAGTGCGAAGGCGGCCGCGCCGATCCCGTAGAGGCCGACCACGGCAACGTAGGTGCCCAGCGTGATGGGGTTGGGGATGGGGATGAGCAGGACCCCGGGCGTGAGTCGGCTGCGCACCCCCTGCAGGATGGCGTTGAGGCCGAGCAGTGCCACGCAGCCCGTGGTGTAGGTCGCCGCCGCCACGCCGGTCAGTCCGGCGGCGCGGGCGGCGATCACCGCGTAGAGGCACAGCATCAGGGTCAGCAGGGCGTGCTGCAGCCCCAGGCCGACGAGCACCCCTGCCGGCGGCCGTTCGTCGTTCCACCAGAGCAGTTCCGGCGGCCGCTCCCGGAGCTGCTCCGGTGGTGCCGCCAGAAGCCGGCCGAGTCCCCTCACCTCTGCCGCTCCCTTTCTGCTTCGCCCTTCCAGCCTAGCCTGCTTCGGGGCGGCCGGCTGCTTCTAATGGTCGAAGGTGAGGCGAAGATAGGCTGACCCGCCTTTCCGACCGCTGCCGACGCTGTCGGCGAGGCCGCCTATGAGGCGGGTCGGCAGCTCCGCCAGTGCCTTCTCCAGTGCCTCCCCTGATACCCGGCTCCACCTTTCCGCCTGTTCTTCCCTGCCCCCGAAGTGCAGGGGTGCACCCTCGTAGGTCAGGAGGCACGAGAGGCTCTCACCGTCCGATCCGATGTCGAGGCCGATGGTCTCACCACTCAGACGCCCGCTGTCGTTCAAGGCCTCGATCGCCTGACCCAGCGCGAGGGAAGCGCGACCCACCACCTGTCTGGCCGCCCCCTGCGCCCGGCCATGTGCCTGCAGCAGGTCGGCGGCTGCAGCGGCTGCCGACTCCAGCGGCAGGCTGGCACGCGTGTGCCGGACCGCGCCGATCCGGAACAGGGCGTTCAGCCCGACCGCGACGAGGGCGGCGACGGCCAGCCCGGAAGCGACGATGGGCCCCGCCCACTCGGGGCCGTCGGCGAAGGTCTGCGGCAGAAGCATCACCGCGAGCCCGGCGACGAGCGCGATGCCCACTGCGAAGGTGCGCCGGGCGTTCATCATCTGCGAGAGGATCAGTTCCATGCCGTTGGCGATCATGAAGGCCGCCGTGTAGACCAGCAGTCCACCGATCACTGGCTCGGGCGTCAGTACGATCACCCCGGTGAGCGGGGGGAAGGCCGCGGCGACCATCAGCAGCAGCCCCGCCGCGATCGCCACCCGGCGGGCCGTGATGCCGCTCGCCTGCGCCAGGCCGATGTGGGCGGTCGAACTGCCCATGGGCAGCAGTCCGAACAGGCCGTTGAGGAGGTTGGCGAGCGAGTTGGCGCGCACCGAGCGCGAGACCAGAGTCATGTCCGGTCGGCGCCAGCGGGCGTTGGTCAGCTTGTCGAGTGTCAGGGCGGTGCCGAGCTGGTCCATCGCGCCCAGCAGCTCGGTGAGGATCAGGGTCAGCACCGCCGCAGGCACGAAGCGGAAGTCCGGCAGCCCCCGGCCGACCAGCGGCAGGCCGAAGCTCGGCAGGCCGGCGACCGCATCAACCGCGTCGACGTCCACATTTCCCGTGCCCACCGCCACGACCGTTCCCGCGAGGCAGCCCAGGACGACGGCGCCCATCCGCAGGCGCGGCCCGCCCCACACGGACAAGCCCACGACCGCAGCCAGGGTCACCAGCGCGGTCTCCACGTGGCCGAAGGCCAGACTCGCCTCGCGGTCCAGGCCCAGGGACTGGCTGACGCCGCCGGTCACCAGACTGACGCCGAGCATCAGCACCACCACCCCGGTGATCTCCGGCGGCAGGAAGGGTCGCAGGCGCGGCAGAAAGCCCGCCAGCAGGATGATCAGGCCGTGCGCGATCAGCAGCCCGACCGCAGCGGCGCCGAAGCCGTAGGCGGCAACGGACCCGCCATAGGCCACCAGTGCGATCGGGTCGGGGATGGCGATGACCAGCAGGCCGGGGCAGAGCCGGTTACGCAGGCCCTGGAGGACGGCGTTGACCCCGAGCAGGAAGATGCAGTCCGTCGCGTAGCCGGCCGCCGCGCCGCCGGTCATCCCGAGGCTGCGGGCGGCGATGACGGCATAGAGGGAGAGCATCAGGGCGAGCAGGGCGTGCTGCGCGCCCATCCCCAGGGTGAGTGCCCAGGGCGGCCGCTCGTCCATCCAGTAGAGCTGGTCGGCCGGCCGTACCCGCGGGGCGCGCGGCACCTCGGAAAGAAGACCGGCCAGCCACCTCACGTCGCAGGACGCTCCGCCGCGCAGGTCATGAAGCCCTGTTCCTCGGTCACCGCTCGTGCGAAGAGATGCTAGCCAAGGCCGAGACTCCTCGGCTGGGGCTTTTTCGGCGCGGGCGTCAGCGCTCCGCCGGCTCCCGCACCTCCACGCCGAGGGCCTGTTCGAGCAGCTCGGCGGTGGCCAGCAGGCGCTCCTCCTCGTACCAGCGGCCGACGAGCTGCAGGCCGACGGGCAGGCCCTGGCTGGTCCAGCCGCAGGGCAGGGAGAGGGCCGGGTGGCCGGTCAGGTTGAAGGGGAAGGTGTAGGGGTACCAGCCGGCGCGGATGCGCCCGCAGTTCCGGCCGGCGATCATGATGTCGGCGTGGGTGTCGGTGTCCGCCGGCACCGAGGCGGCCGCCAGGGTCGGCGTCACCAGCAGGTCGATGCGCCCGAACAGGGCCTCGATCGACCGGTAGAGCTCGGTGCGGGCGACCACGGCCGACTGCACCTCCACGGCGCTGCGGGCCAGCCCCTGCTGCACGGTCTGCACGAAGGTGGGGTCGAAGGCCGGGCCGTCGGCCGGCAGGCGGCTGCCGAAGCGGGCGGCCAGCACGGTTTCCAGGTGCGCCCGGAAGTGCGGCTCGTGGCGGTGCAGGTCGATCTCCACCGGCTCGACCGTCAGGCCCAGGCCCTCCAGGGCACGCACCGCGGCCTCGACCGCCGCCGCCACCTCGGGCTCGATTGCGGGATTGCCGACCAGCAGGGCAAAGCCGATACGGCCGGCGCGCGGCTCCACCGGCGCCTCCGCCGGGAGCACCTTCGACCAGGGGTCGCGCGGCTCGGCACCGGCCATCACGGCGTACATCAGCCGCAGGTCTTCGGCCGTGCGGGCCATCGGGCCGATGAAGGAGTTGTTGCCGAAGAGGTCGGGGGCGTGGACATGGGGGATCCGCCCCTGGGTCGCCTTCAGGCCGAAGACGCCGTTGACGCTGGCGGGGATGCGGATCGAGCCGCCGCCGTCGGTGCCGATCGCCAGCGGCACCTGCCGGCAGGCCAGCGAGACCCCGGCGCCGCCGCTGGACCCGCCGCTGGTGTAGGCGCGGTTCCAGGGGTTGAGGGTGCGGCCGAACAGGGGGCTCTCGGTGATGGCCTTGTGGCCGAACTCGGGCGTCGTCGTCTTGCCGACGATGACGGCCCCCGCCGCGCGCAGCCGGGCGACGGGCACGGCGTCCTCGGGCGCGGGCGTGCCGGCGAAGACCTTGGAGCCGAAGGAGGTCGGCTGGCCGGCGACGTGCACCAGGTCCTTCACCGAGACCGGCACGCCCGCCAGCGGCCCGACCGGCCGCCCGGCGGCGCGGGCGGCATCGACCGCGTCGGCGGCGGCGCGCGCGCCCTCCAGGTCCAGATGGATGAAGGCGTTTGCCGTCGGCTCGGTCGCCTCGATGCGGCGCAAGGCGGCCTCGGCGACGGTGCGGGCGCTGACGGCGCCGGTCGAGACGAGGCGGGCGATCGCGGCGGCGCCGAGAGCGCCGTAATCGAAGTCGGTCATCAGATCATCCAGCGGCCGCCGTCGATCAGGACGGTCTGGCCGGTGACGTAGCGGGCGGCCGGACTGGCCAGGAAGAGGACGACGTTGGCCACGTCCTCCGGCTCGGCGACGAAGCCCATGGGGACGCTCTGGCGGATCTTGTCGAGCACCGCCGGCGGCAGCTTGTCGTGGGCGCGGGTGCGGATGGCGCCGGGCGCCACCACGTTGACCGCCACGCCGCTGGGCGCCAGCTCCCGGGCGAGCGAGCGGGTGAAGCCCACGACGCCCATCTTGGCGGCGGCGTAGTCGGCCAAGCCCGTGTCGCCGTAGAAGGCCGACTCGGTCGACATGTTGACGATCCGCCCGCGGCCGCGCGCGACCATCTTCGGCGCCAGCAGCCGGCTGGTGCGCATGGCGGTCAGCAGCGACACCTCCAGCACGAAGCGCCAGGTCGCCTCCTCCGATTCGAGGAAGTAGCTGGCCTTGTCCCGGGCGCTCTGGCCGACGTTGTTGAACAGGATGTCGACGGCGCCCAGCTCCGCCTCGCACGCCTGCACGGCCCCCGTCAGGGCCGCGGCGTCGGTGCAGTCGGCGGCCCGGGCGACGCAGCGCCGGCCGAGGCCGCGGATTTCGGCGGCGACGGCTTCCAGCGGCTCGGCCTCGCGGTCGATGACGGCGAGGTCGGCACCGGCCCGGGCCATGGCGAGGGCGCTTGCCCGTCCGATGCCGTTGGCGGCGCCGGTGACGAGCGCGCCGCCCGAGAGGGCGAAGGGACTGGCGGCGCCGCCTGGAGGGCCGCTCACAGGAAGGACCGCCCGCCGTCGATCGACAGCGTGGTCCCGGTCACGTGCTTCGAGTCGTCGGAGGTCAGGTAGAGGGCGCCGTTGGCGATGTCGAGCGGCTCGCCGATCCGGCGGATCAGGTAGCGGTCGAAGACCCGCTCCAGCTCCGCCGCCGGGTCGGGCGCCCAGTCGATCGACTGCCTGAACATCGGCGTCTCGATGATGCCGGGGCAGATCACGTTTGCCCGGATCTCGTACTTCGCCAGATCCACCGCCAGGGTCTTGGCGAACATGATCAGCCCTGCCTTGGAGGCGCAGTAGGCGGTGCGGTCGCCCAGCGGCCGCAGGCCGGCGCCGGAGGAGATGTGCACGATCGTGCCCCGTCCGCCCTTTCTGATCTCGGCTGTCCGCAGGAAGGGGATTGCTGCCTTGGAGACGTTGAAGGGGCCGTCGAGGTTGATGCTGAAGACCTTGCGCCAGTCGGCGGCGGTGGTCTCCTCGAACGGCTTCAGCAGATCGAAGCCGGCCGCGCCGACGACGCCGTCCAGGCCGCCCATGGCCTCGGCGGCGGAAGCCACGGCGGCGGCGACGGCCGTTTCGTCGGTCACGTCCGCCGGGGCGGCGACGACGGGATGGTCCGAGGCAGCGGCGAGGGCGGCGCGTGCCTGCCCCAGCAGCTCGGCGTTGCGGTCCAGCAGGGCGACGGCTGCGCCCTCCCTGGCGAAGAGCTCTGCGGTGGCGCGGCCGATGCCGGAAGCGGCACCGGTCACGAGGATGTGGCGGCCGGCGAGCTTCATGCCGCGTGCGCCTGGCCGGCGGCCCGCAGGGCGGGGCGTATGGCCTCCGCCACCTGATCGCAGCGGGCGAACCAGACCCTGTCGTGCCTGACGATGTGCTCGATCAGGCCCTCCAGGGCGACGAGGCGCGAGCCGCGGCCGATGATCTGGGGGTGCATGGCCAGGGTGAAGGCCCGGTCCTCGCGGTAGAGGGTGTCGAACTCCGCGCACCAGGCCTCGCAGACCGCGGAGGGCGCCTGCATGGTGCGCCCGGGCAGGGTTATCGAATACTGGAAGAAGGGGGCGTCATCGAGCACCCAGGCGAAGGGGAACTCAACGATGTCGCTCTGCCGGCCCTCCACCACGTGCAGGTAGGGCGAGTCGTCGTCGAAGAAGTTCGACGAGTAGCGGAAGCCTTTCTCCACCAGCAGCGGCATGGTGATCGGGCTGATCTCGGCGGCCGGCGAGCGCCAGCCGGCGGGCTTGCGGCCGCTCAGCCGCTCGATGATCTCGATGCCTTTCTCCATCTCCTCGCGCTCCTGCTCCGGGGTGAGGGTCAGGATCCAGGCGTGGGACCAGGAGTGGTGGGCGATCTCGTGGCCGCGCTTCAGCACCTCCTCGCAGAGCGCCCAGCGCTGCTGGATGACGAGGCCGGGGATGAAGAAGGTCGCCTTGATGCCGTAGCGGTCCAGCAGGTCCATGATCCGGCCCATGCCCACCTTCCAGCCGTAGGCGCCCTGGGAGAGCACCACCGGCCGTTCGGCGTTCTTCGGGTCGCGCGCCGTCCACATGGTCTCGGCGTCGAGGTCGAAGGTCAGCATGACCGGGAAGCCGTGGGGCGAGAGAGGCATGGCTGGTGACCCTTGTTCAGGCGAAGCGATGGAAGCCGACCCAGCGCTCGGCCACCACCAGGAAGAAGCCGGTGGCGATGATGAGCAGGGTCGAGATGGCGGCGATGCCCGGATCGATCCCGTGCTCCACCGCGGTGAAGATCTTAACCGGCAGGGTCGTCTGACGCACGCTGACCAGGAAGATCGAGACCGGCACGTCGTCGAAGGAGACGATGAAGGAGAAGATGCCGCCGGCCACCAGGCCCGGCCGGATCAGCGGCAGGGTGACCTTGAAGAAGGCGGTCCAGGCGTCGGCCCCGAGGGTCCGCGCCGCCTCCTCGAGCTGCGCATCTGCCGACGCGATGCTGGCCAGCACGCTGCGCACCACGTAGGGCAGGGTGATCAGCACGTGCGCCGCGACCAGGGAGATCAGGGTGCCGCGCAGGCCTATGAGCGAGTAGTAGCGCAGCAGGGCGACCGCCACGACGACCGCCGGGAAGACCAGCGGGGCCATCAGCAGCGTGGCGATGGCCTCGGACCCCGGCACCTTGCGGCGGATCAGGGCGTAGGCCGCGGCCGTGCCGATGGTGAGGGAGAGCAGGGTGGCGATGACCGCCACCGTCAGGCTGAAGGTCAGGGCGTCGATGTAGGAGGCGTCGCTGATCACCTTCCAGTACCAGTCCAGCGTCACCCCCACCGGAGGCACCGCCAGATAGCCGGTGGTGGTCAGCGAGGCCAGCATGACGATGACCACCGGCACCTGCAGCAGCAGCAGGACCAGCAGGGCATAGGCGGGCAGCACCGCACCGCCGATGCCGCGCCCCAGGCGGACCGCGCTCATCGGACGCCGCTCATCGGACCACCGTCCAGCGCCGCGACAGTCGGCCGGACACCCAGATCAGCAGCAGCACGATGGTCGTCAGGATGAAGGCCATGGCGGCTCCCCGCGGCCAGTTCAGAATCTTCAGGAACTCGTCGAAGATCAGCGTCGACATGACCTGATAGGTCGGGCCGCCCAGCAGGCGCGGCGTCACCAGGGCGCTGATGGTCAGCACGAAGACCAGGATGCCGCCCGACAGCACGCCCGGCGCGCTGAGCGGCAGGGTGACCTTGAGGAAGACCGCGGCGCGCGAGGCGCCCATGGTGCGGGCCGCGTCCTCGAGGTCGCGGGGGATCCCCTGGATGGTGCCGATCAGCACCAGCACCATGAACGGCAGGAAGATGTGCGTCAGGCCGATGAGCAGGCCGGTGAAGTTGAAGATCAGCTTCAGCGGCCGGTCGATCAGGCCGACGCCGATCAGCAGCTCGTTCACCAGCCCGTAGTTGGACAGCAGGACGATCCAGCCGAAGGAGCGGACCACCACGTTCAGCAGCAGCGGGAAGATCACCAGCATGATGAGCCAGGGCCGCAGCCGGCTGCCGGTGCGGGCCAGGAAATAGGCCAGCGGGTAGCCGATCACCAGGGTGGTGGCGACCACGATGATGCCGAGGGAGAGGGACCGGCCGATGATCTCCAGCCGGAAGCCGTCGCCGAGGATCGCCAGGTAATTGTCGAAGGTCCAGCTGGTGCCGATGCCGCGGCCGGGCACGTAGGGGTGCAGGCTGACCGGCAGCAGCACCAGCAGCGGCGCGGCGAAGACCGCGATCAGCAGCAGCAGGGCCGGCGACAGCAGGCCAAACCCGGACCTGTTCAGCCAGCGCCCGAGGGTCATCGCGGCACCATCACCAGGACGTCCGAGGGAACGACGGCCACGGTCATGGGCGCGCCCGCCGGCGGCAGGGCGGCCTCCCGCCCGATGCGGCTCTCGGCGGTGATCTCGGTGCCGTCCTCCAGGCGGATCACGTACTGCGCGTTGGAGCCGGCGAAGGAGGCGAGCAGCAGTGTGCCGGCGAAGCGGTTCGGCGTCTCCGGCAAGGCGGCGCCCGCCGGCACCGCCACCACCGTGTCGTGCCGTACCGTCACCCGCACCGGCGACCCGGCGGCGCATCCGGCGGGCATGCGGGCGCTCGCCAGCTCCGGGCCGCCGTCGAGCCGCACCCGGTCGGCGGCGACGACGGTACCGTCGAAGGCGTTGGAGCGGCCGAAGAACTCGGCGACGAAGGGCGTCTGCGGCTGCTCGTAGACCGACCGCGGGTCGCCGGTCTGCTGCAGCACGCCGTGGGACAGCACGCAGACGAGGTCGGACATGGTCAGCGCCTCCTCCTGGTCGTGCGTCACGAAGAGCGTGGTGATGGAAAGCTCCTGCTGCAGGCGGCGCAGCTCGACCCGCATGGTGTCGCGCAGCTTGGCGTCGAGGTTGCTCAGCGGCTCGTCGAGCAGCAGCAGGGCAGGGCGGAAGGCGATGGCGCGGGCCAGGGCGACCCGCTGCTGCTGGCCACCGGAAAGCTGCCGCGGCAGCCGCTGCTCAAGCCCGGTCAGCCGGACCATGGCGAGGGATTCGGCGACCCGCGCGGCGACCTCCGCCTCGGCCATGCGGCGGCGGCGCAGGCCGAAGGCGACGTTCTCGAACACGTTCATGTGCGGGAACAGCGCGTAGGACTGGAAGACCAGGCCGATGTTCCGCTTGTTGGGCGGCGCGTGGGTCACGTCGGTGCCGCCGATGCGGATGGTGCCGGCGTCGGGCTCCATCAGGCCGGCGATCATCCGCAGGATCGTGCTCTTGCCGCAGCCGGACGGCCCGAGCAGGGAGACGAACTGGCCCTGGGCGACGTCGAGGGAAAAGCCGTCGACGGCCCTGGTACCGGAGAAGGTCTTGGTTAGCCCGTCGATGTGCAGGGTCGCCATGGTCGTCCGTTCGGAAGGCGGCGGCGGGGGTGGGCCCCGCCGCCGCCGGTAGGCTCAGGATCTCAGCGGGCGACTTCGCGCTGCCAGCGCTCGGTCCAGCCCGGCCGGTACTTGGCGATGGCGTCGGTGTCCGGGTACCAGAGCTTCTCGTAGCTCTCGCCGAAGGGCACGATCGCCTTCACCTTGTCCGACAGCTCGACCTTGGTGTTCACCGGGCCGGCGTACTTCTTCTCGGCGAAGCACTTCTGCCCCTCGGGCGACAGCAGGACATCAATGAACTTCATGGCCAGCGCCTTGTTGGGGCTGCCCTTCGGCACCGACACGGTCGGCTGGATACCGACGGCCCCTTCCTTGGGATAGGCCACGGCGACGTCGACGCCCTTGTCGGCGGCCGAGCCGATGCGGTCCGGGTACCAGGGCGCCATGACGATCTCGCCGCGCTGGAACAGCTCAACCAGCTGGTCGGCCTGGGTGTAGAGCATGACGACGTTGGGCATCAGGCCCTCGATCGCCTTGAAGCCGGCGTCCTGGGTCTCGAAGTCGCCGCCCTTCATCTTGTTGACGGCGATGAGGAAGTGCATGCCGGAGGTGCCGGTGATGTCACCCAGCGCGATCTTGCCGGCGTACTTCGGGTCGAACAGGTCCTCCCAGGAGTCCGGCGCCTCGGGCATCAGCTTGGGATTGTAGGCGATGGTGGTCGCCGCGGTCATGAAGTTGACGAAGCTGCCCTGGTCGTCGAAGGCCTGCTTGGCCACGTCGGGGTAGTTCGACAGGGTCGAGAAGTCGAGCTTCTCCAGCAGACCCTCGTTGCGGATCTGCTTGGCGATGGAGATGTCCATGTAGGCCACGTCGATGTCCGGGCTGCCGGCCGTGGCGCGGATCTTGGCCGCGATGTCGACCGAGCTGCCGAGGGTCAGGATGACCTTGGCGCCCGTCGCCTTCTCGAAGGCCGCCACGTGGCAGGCCTTGGTGTCGTCGGCGAAGGAACCGCCGAAGGTGGCGACCACCAGCTCGTCGGCGGCCCGGGCCGCTCCCGCGGAGACTGCCAGGGCCGCGGCGGCGCCCAGCAGGATGCTCTTCGTCCTATCCAACATCAGCTTCTCCCCTCCTGTTCGCCCGGCCGGATCCGGCGGGCCCTTCGCCCGCCGATGCTCCGCCGGTGTCGGTGTGTTCGTCTTCGTCCTCGACGTCCGCGAGGCCGGCGCTCAGCAGCGACGGCGGCGTGCGGTTGAGCACCAGCATGCGGCTGAGCAGCCCGGCCAGCTGGTCCTGCTCCCGGCGGTCGAACATCCGCACCAGCTCCCGCTCCACGGCGGCGTGGTCGGCCATGGTGCGGTCGGCCAGCGCCCTGCCTTCGTCGGTGAGCTCGACGATCACCGCCCGCCCGTCGAAAGGGTCGGTCTTGCGCGCGATCCAGCCCTTGCGCTCCAGCCGGGCCAGCAGATTGGAGGTGCCGCCGGAGGTCAGCAGCAGGGTCTCGCGCAGCCGCGAAGGCGACAGGCGGAAGGGCGGGCCGGCCGCCCGCAGCGTCGCCAGCACGGCATAGGACTGATAGCGCAGGCCGTGCCGCTCCAGGGTCGCGTTCACCGCCTGCAGAATGGTGTCCTGCAGGCGCAGGATGCGGCCGACGATGGCCTTGCCGGAGCAGTCGATGTCGGGCCGCTCGCGGCGCCACTGCGCCATGCCGCGGCCCACGATGTCGAAGCGCGGGTCGATCTCCCCGCCCACGGGTTCGGCCGGTCTGCGCGCGAGTGCGTCGTCGGGCGGCGAGGTCATGCCCGAAGGTTAGCTTCGAATTAGCTTTCGTAAAAGATAGTTTGCTGAAAAGTTTCCTGCTGTCGCTCTTGCTCCCCGCCCGTCACACCCGCGGGGTGCCGGTCTTCGAGAAGGTGGGCACCGGCACCACGAGGCGGTCGTTCGTCCGGCAGTAGTTGGGGCCACCCAGGCGGCCGACGGGGCTGAAGCGGTCGACGCGCACCCGCATGGCCTGCGCGTCGAGCAGCTCGTCGCGGAAGTACATCGCCACGATCTCGCCGAACACGAAGGAGCGGTGCTCGGCGATCTCCATGACCTTGAAGAGGGTGCACTCCCAGGCGACCGGCGCCTCGCGGATCCTCGGCGGCGCCACCAGGGTCGAGGCCTCCAGCCCGAAGCCGACGGCCTCGGGCTCCGAGGTGCGCGCCGGATAGTCGGTGCCGCAGCGCACCGCCTGCTCCAGGATCGGCTCGTCGACCATGTTGACCACGAACTCGCCGCTGCGCTCGATGTTCAGCAGCGTGTCCTTGCGCTCGCCCGGCCGGTGGCTCTCGTCGCCGTAGCGGTCGACGGCGATGACCATCAGCGGCGGCTCCTCGCTCATGTAGTTGAAGGCGCTGAAGGGTGCGGCGTTGCACAGGCCGTCGGCCGAGAGGCTGGTCACCAGGCCGATGGGGCGCGGGCCGACGCTGCCGGTGATCAGCCAGTAGCGCTGCCGGACGGTGACGTCCGCCATCCTCACGTGGGTCACGGGCGGGCCTGCGGCGGCTCAGCGGGCCAGGGCCGCGAAGGCGCCGACCGCCCTCGCCGCCGCGGCTGCCGTCGCCTCGCTGACGAAGCCCTCGTCCCCGAAAGCCGAGGCGGCGTGCGGCACCGCCACGTCGTCCGGCATCACCAGGGCCCCCATCTTGGCGAGGATGGCGCGCAGGTGACCGATCGCCCGGATGCCGCCGAAGGGGCTGATCGAGGCGCCGACGATCAGCACCGGCTTGCGCTGGAAGGGCTCCAGCGGCCCCATGCCGTCGCCGGGGCGCGAGCACCAGTCGAGGGCGTTCTTGAGCAGGGGCGTGACCGAGCCGTTGTATTCCGGGCAGGCGATCAGCAGCCCGGCCGAGTCCGCGATCATCCTGCGCAGGGCGACCGCGGCGGGGGGCACCCCTTCGCCGGCCTCCAGGTCGCCGTCGTAGATAGGCAGCGGGTAGTCGCGCAGCGAGATCGGCCGGACGGCGGCGCCGGCACCCTCCAGGCTGCGGACCATGAGGTCGAGGAGCTTCAGGTTCCAGGACCCGCTGCGGGCGCTGCCGGAGAAGGCAAGCACGGCGCGCGGCTCTGCACCGCCGGTGGTCGTCGTCTCAGTACTCATCGCGATACTCTATCTCGCCCCTGGGCAGCAGGAAGATGAATGTGCAGGTCCCGCCGGTGACGGTCGGGTAGTGGCGGGTGTCGGCGGCGAAGATCTTCCACTGCTCGCCCGCGCCGCAGAACTTTCCCTCCGGGTCGACGGGCTGGATCATGTTGATCTCGCCCCGGGGATGGCGGTGGAAGTTGCCCTTCATGTTCCGCAGCCGGGCGCTCTCGATGACGAAGTCGTGGACGCCGTCGCGGGAGGTGCCCAGCGGGCCGCGGCGATAGTCGGGGCCGTCGATCTCCTGATAGCAGGCCCACTGCTCGTCGATGCCGAGCCGCAGCAGCCGCTTGATCTCCTGGAACCGTGTCGTGCGGGGGCCGAAGTCGTCGTTGAGGCTGTCCTCCAGGGCGGCGTCCAGGGGGCGCGGTCCGATGAAGGTGATGAGTTCGGTCAGCAGGGCGAGCAGGGCGGGCTTGTGCGGGCCGGTGGGCAGACCGTCGTCTGATATCATGGCGCATCCCCGTGATGCCGGCCGTCGATGACCGGGGCATGCCCGATCCTATTGTCGGTGATCGAGCGGTTTTCTCGCCGGATTGACGCTTTTGTCGCCGGCTTGATGCAAAGAGAGGGATGAGCCTGCAGACCAGCCAGCCTTTTATTGCGCCTTCCTTTTCCCGGCGATTTCATCGGCCTCGAATACTGCTCGGGAGAGGCTGACATGCGACGTTTCTCGTTGACCCTCATCAGCTACTGCGCCTTCGGGGCAGCCGCCGCTTTCGCGCAGGTGTCGGGGGACGTCGTGCGCATCGGCATCCCCACGGACTACAGCGGCACCTTCGCGGCCCTCTCGGGTCCCGGCGGGGTCGTCGCGGCGCGCATGGCCGTCGCCGACTTCGGCGGCAAGGTGGCCGGCGCGCCGATCGAGATCGTCACCGCCGATCACCAGAACAAGCCGGACATCGCCTCCTCCCTCGTGCGCCAGTGGTACGATCAGGACGGCGTGGACCTGGTCGTCGACGTGCCCAACTCGTCGGTCGCCCTGGCGGTGCAGGCCGTGGCCAAGGAGCGGGGGAAGATCGCCATCTACTCCGGCTCCGGCACCGCCGCGCTCGCCGGCAAGGCCTGCATGCCGACCGGATTCCAGTGGACCTGGGACACCTACTCCGTCGCCGTCTCGACCGGCCGGGCCGTGCTGGCCGAAGGCATGAAGAAGTGGTTCATCCTGGCCGCCGACTACACCTTCGGCCAGACGATGTCGGCGGACATCTCGCGGGTGGTGGAGGCGCAGGGCGGCGAGATCCTCGGCGTCATCAAGCACCCGATCAACACGCCCGACCTCTCGTCCTTCCTGCTGCAGGCCCAGGCGGCGAAGCCGGACGTGATCGCGCTCGCCAACGGCGGCACGGACACGGTCAACTCGGTCAAGCAGTTCGCCGAGTTCGGTGGGCAGTCCTCCGGCGTCAAGCTGGTGGGGCTCGCCATCTTCATCACCGACGTGAACAGCATGGGCCCGGAGGCCGCCGCCGGCCTGATCCTGACCACCGGCTTCTACTGGGACCGCACCGAGGAGACGCGCGCTTGGTCCAAGCGCTTTTTCGCCGAGCACGGGGCCATGCCGACCATGGCGCAGGCCGGCGTCTACTCTGCGGTGACGCACTACCTGAAGGCCGTGGCCGCCCTCGCCACCGACGACTCCGCGAAGGTGGCCGCAAAGATGCGCGAGACCCGGGTCAACGACATCTTCGCCACCGACGGCACCATCCGCGAGGACGGCCGGATGGTGCACGACATGTACCTGGCGCAGGTGAAGGCGCCGGACGAGGTCAAGTATCCCTGGGACTACTACAGGATCCTGCGCACCGTGCCGGGCGACGACACCGTTCGTCCACTGGCGGACAGCGAGTGCCCGCTGGTCAAGAAATAGGGCCTGTGATCAAAGGCTTATGAGCTTTCTTACTGACTGGTGGCGTCGGCCGCCGCCTTGTGGAACGCTGGTCCCCAAAGAAATCTGACGGGGATGCGGGGATGGGCGACTGTCAGCCGATTTCCAGGGACGAGCTGCCACGCCGCGACGGCGTCGATCTGGTGGAGCTGGCGGGCATGGAAGCCGGATGGCAGATGCCCGTCGCGCTCTGGGACGCCCCCAGGGGCTTCGACACCCGCCGGCTGCCCGACCACCAGCCCTGCCACGTCATCGCCCTGCGGCTCTCGGGCAGTCTCGTCCAGCGCATCGGCACCGGATCGGGGCGGCCGGAACGGCTCCGGCCCGACGGCTTCTCGGTGCATCCGGCCCGCAACGAGCTGCGTTTCTTCGCCCCCTCAGCCATCAGGTTCGCGCATCTCTACGTCTCGGAGACCTTTCTGCACGGCGTCTCGGGTGCCGTCGGCTCGCCGAGGCCGACGGGGTCGATGGCAGGGGACAGCCAGGAGATCGTGCCGCGTGACCGGGTCATGTACGACGATCCCGCACTGACCCGCGAGATCGCGGGCTATGTGCGGCGGGCTTTCGACCACGCCGACCGCCCGTCCAAGCTGGAGATGGAGAGCCGGGCCAATCTGATCGCGATCCGGTTCCTCGGGCGTCATGTGGCACCGCCCGTTCCGCGGCAGGGACGGACATCGGGCACGCGCCTCGCCCCCTGGCAGGTGCGCCGGGTCTGCTCCCACCTCGAAGCCAACCTCGACCACGACGTCAGCCTCGCCGAACTGGCAGCGCTGGTCGGGATCTCCGGCGAGCATCTCTGCCGGGCCTTCAGGCGTGCCGTCGGCGTGCCGCCGCAGCGCTGGCTGCTGCACAAGCGCATGGAGGTCGCCTGCCGGCTGCTGCGCGACTCGACGGCGTCCCTCACCGAGATCGCCCAGGAGGTCGGCTACGGCGGGCAGAGCGCCTTCGGGGTCGCCTTCCGCAGCGTCGTCGGGGTCTCGCCCGGCCAGTACCGCCGGGGCGCCCGCGGCGAGGCGGCCCTGCTGCCGCCGCCCGCCGCCTACCAGCCCACCTTGTAGACCTGCCCCGTCTGCAGGCCCTCGACGCTGCGGCTGAAGGCCAGCGCGGCGCGGGCAGCGGAGACGGGCTCGAAGCCGCGGAAGAAGGGTGCGTAGGCGTCCATGGCCTCGGTCAGGACCGTCGGGCTGACGACGTTGATGCGCAGGCCGCGCGGCAGCTCCACCGCGGCGGCGCGCACGAAGGCCTCGACGGCACCGTTCGCCATGGAGGCCGAGGTGCCGGCGGCGATCGGCTGCTCGCAAAGGATGCCGGTGGTCAGCGTGATGGAGCCGCCGTCGGCCAGCCGCGTCATCGCCGCCAGGGCCAGATTGACCTGTCCCATGACCTTGTCGTCGAGGCCGAGGAAGTAGGACGAGTCGCTGGTCCGCGCCGGCCGCATCTCGGCGAGCGGCAGGAAGTTCACACGGCCGGTCGCGGAGGCGACGGCGTCGAGGGGGCCGCAGTCGTCGAGAGCCCTCTCGATCGAGGCCGGGTCGGTCAGGTCCAGGCGGATGTCACCCGAGGACCGGCCGGCGGTCACCACCTCATGACGCTGCCGCAGCTCGTCCGCCACCGCCCGCCCGAGCACGCCCGACGCGCCGACCAGCAGGATCTTCAGTTTCTTCTCGGGCATGGGCTCGCTCCCTGGGGACTCGTGGGTCAATAACGGCCGCAGAGGATAGAGGGCTTCGACGGTGGACGTGAAGGGAGATCGGCGGTCGCAGGCGCCGGCTCTATTGCATTCCCCAGCGCTGGACCGTCCGCTCCTCCAGGAAGCGGAACACGACCGCGTCGATCAGCAGGCCGATGATGATCACTGCCAGCAGCCCGGCGAAGACGTGGTCGGTCATGAGCTGGGTCTTGTACTCGAAGATGTACCAGCCCAGCCCGCCCTTGCCGGCCGAGACGCCGAAGACGAGTTCGGCGGCGATCAGAGTCCGCCAGGAGAAGGCCCAGCCCACCTTCAGGCCCGACACGATGGAGGGCAGGGCGGCCGGGATGAGGATGCGCACGACATAGTTCGCCCCGGTCAGTCCGTAGTTCCGCCCGACCATCCGCAGCGTCGGGCTGACGGCCCGGAAGCCGGAATAGGCGTTGAGAGCGACCGACCAGACGACCGAATGGACGATGACGAAGACCAGGCTGCCGACACCCAGGCCGATCCACAGCAACGCCAGCGGCAGCAGCGCGATCGCCGGCAGGGGATTGAACATGGAGGTCAGCAGCGCCAGCAGGTCGGTGCCGATGCGCGTGGTCACAGCCAAGGTGGTGAAGACCGCCGCGCAGACGATCCCGGCGGCGTAGCCCAGCAGCAGCACGTTCAGCGTCGTCCAGGCCCGCTCCGGCAGGGTGCCGTCGAGGCAGTCCGTGACGAAGGCGATGCAGACATCGGAAAACCGCGGAAACATCAGCGGATTGTTCACGTAGATCGCGTAGCCTTCCCAGGCCGCGGCCAGGACCGCGAGGATGAGCAGGCGCCGTACCAGCGCCAGGTTCATCAGCCGCTCGCCCAGCGGGAGGACGCGCTCGATCTCCGCCTGTCCCGCCGGCGCCACCTCCGGCAGCTCGATCTCCGGCCGGACCGGCGGAATGCGCCGCTCCTCGTGTCCGGTCACCACCGCGCTGCCCGCGTTCATGCGACCCGTCCCACGGCGCCTTCGCCGAAGAGCATGGTGTGGATGCGGCGGTTGAGGTCCCGGAAGGCGGCGGTGCCGACGTCCTCGTGGACCAGCGTGTGGGCGTTCAATTCGGCCCGCACCCGCCCAGGATGGGGGGTCAGCACCAGGATCCTGGAGCCGAGCAGGATCGCCTCTTCGATCGAGTGGGTGACGAAGAGCACGGTGAAACGCAGTTCGTCCCACAGCTCCAGCAGCTCGTCCTGCATCTTTCGGCGGGTCAGGGCGTCGAGCGAGGCGAAGGGCTCGTCCATCAGCAGCACCTCCGGTGCCATCGCCATGGCGCGGGCAATCGCGACGCGCTGCTTCATCCCCCCCGAGAGCGTGTGCGGAAAGGCGCCGCGGAACTTGCTGAGGTTGACCTTGTCGAGGAAGAGCCGGGCCCGTTCGACCGCTTCCGGCCGGCGGAAGCGCCTGGTGGTCAGCATCGGAAAGAGGACATTCTCCTCGACAGTCTTCCAGGGCAGCAGCTGGTCGAACTCCTGGAAGACCATCATGCGGTCGGGGCCCGGCTCCGTGATGCGCCGGCCCTTCAGCGTGAACTCGCCTGCCGCCGGCTCCAGGAAGCCCGCAATCGACTTGAGGATGGTGGACTTGCCGCAGCCCGAGGGGCCCAGCAGGACGAAGCGGTCCGCCTGAAAGACCGAGAAGCTGACGTTCTCGGTGGCGGTGACGAGCGATTCGGCGGTCTTGTAGCGAAGGGTGACGCCTCTGGCGTCGAGCAGCGGCGGCTCTGCGTTGGTCACTGGCTCGTTCCCTTTCCGGGGTCTGTCACGGCGGCGGAGGTGGGCGGGCGCATCCGCCCGCCCACCTCCGCCGGGTGGACGGTCAGCTCCCGGGCATCTTGTGAGCGACGGGGAAGAACAGGTCGGTCCACGAGGTCGGTTCCCGCTTGACCGTACCGATGTCGTACATGAACCGCACATAGGTGTAGGTATTGCGGGGTGTCATCTCGTAGATCATGCCCGGGTTCGAGATGATCTCGTGGATGTCCTCGACGCTCGCCTTCTCGCCCGAGACGTCGAGGTAGATCTGCGCGGCCCGCTGCGAATCCGTGTTGATCAGGGTCATCGCCTCTGACATGGCATCCATCAGCGCCCTGATCACCTTCGGGTTGGCATCGTAGAAGCGCTGGGTCGTGTAGAGGATGCCGTTCGAGACCGGCCCGCCGAAGACGTCGAAGTTCGACAGCACCCGATGCAGACCGGGCCGCTCGAGTTCCTGGAAGATGTAGGGGGGAGCGCCGAAGTGGGCGGTGATCTCGCTGTTGGGCGAAAGCAGCGCCGCCATGGCGTCGGGGTGCGAGAGCGAGACGGTCAGATGGTCCAGCTTGTCGTACTGTCCCAGCTGCTGCTTCGCCGCCATCTGCAGCATGATCGCCTGGGCCGAGGCCTTGACCGTCGGCACCGCGATCCGGTCGGTCTCGGTGAAGTCCGCGATCGACTTCACCTCGGGCCGCTTGGTGACGAGATAGAGCGGCGCCGAGCCGTAGGAGGTGACGCCGCTGATCGGCAGCACCTTCTGGGCCTTGTCCCAGAGAACCGCGAATCCCGGCAGGCCGGTGGCTGCGAAGTCCAGGTTCCCCGAAAGCAGGGCGTCGTTCATCGGACTGCCGCCGCCGAACCGAGTCCATTCGCAGTCGACGTCGCCCAGACCGAGCGCCTTGGCGTGCTTCTCGATCAGGTGCTCGTGCTCCATCACGATCAGCGGCAGGTAGGTCAGCCCACGCTGCTGGGCCAGCCTGATCGTCAGGTCCGCCGCGGCCGCTGCGGTGGACATGGCTGCCGCACCGAACAGCAGCGAGATCCCGAGGGCGAGTGTTCTTCTGAGCATCAGTCTGGTTTCCTCCCTTGTCTTTTCCATTCACGCCCCGGCCGTCGTGCCGGCTTCAGGGGGCGGCATCGGGGCCCTCCTCAGGGCCGGCAAAGCGCTCGGCGATGGCGTCGCGCATGATCTGCGTCCAGGTTTCCCGGTTGGCGGTGACGATGGCCTCCGCGCTGGCGATGGCGACCGCCAGCGGACGGCCGTTCACGCGCTCCGGCAGGACCGTCGCGAGCGCACCGCCGCCGCGCACCACGCCGCCGAGCGAGATCGCGAAGCCGTCGCGGCGGATGTCGTTCAGGCGGGCCAGCAGATCGGTGATGGAGACATGCCGGGCGCTGTCCTCGCTTTCCGCGTTGATCCGGCGGATAAGCCGCTCCACCCGGCGGTCTTCGTAGGTGCTCAGAAGCGCCAGCCCGAGGGCCGAGGTCGCGTAGGGGCGGAGAACGCCGGACACGGCGTGGAGCCGGAGTGGCCCGGTTGCCTCGATGACGTGGATGTAGCGGATCTTCAGCCCGTTTTCGGCGCCGAGGATGATGGTCTGCCCTGTCGCCTCGCTCAGGTCGCCCATCAGTTGGAGCACCCGGTCCTCGCGGAAAAGGCGACGGCCGATCCAGCTCACCAGCAGCGGCAGGCGGGGAGTCGGCTCGTAGAGGCGGGCCCGCCGGTCGTAGTGCAGGTAGCCCATCTCCGTCATCGTGCGCAGCAGTGCGGACGCGCTCGACTGCGGGTAGTTGCAGTTGCGCGCGACGTCGATCACCGACAGCGGACGCTGCTCCTGGGCGAACTGCTCCAGGATCTCGAATACCCGGCGCGCGGACTTCACGCCCTGGGCGCCGTCCGCCTCCGCCTCCTGGATGTCGGCGGGCAGCATCATCGGCCGGGCCGGCGGCGGCAGCGCGCTGCCGGGCGTCGAGTCCGACAGCCTCCGCTCCGCCTCCAGCCGCGCTCCCAGCTGCATCGCATCGACGTCTCCGACCCAGAGTGTTTATTGGCTGGCCGACAGCGATCGACCTCTTCCGACGGCACAAGTGCCGGTCGGTTTCTGCTTGGGCTCGATTATCTTCTCACCGGCTTGGGGATCTACATAAAAGTCGTATTGCGTAGATAGATGACATGTATGTCGTTTGAGCGCGTGGCCAGCCAGAGAAAGGACCGCAGCGATCAATCAAAACATATATGTGCGATCTTCATTCGTGAAAGAATTTTGAACTTCCCCCTCCGGTTCGATCCCAGCATCATTTCGGCGTTGGTCGGGCGGTTCGCCTCCGGCCTCCCGACACAGCCGACAAGACACTGCCTCGATGATCGCCGATTGTTCCGCTGGACACAGGCTCTTCCGCTTCGAAGAGGGGCTCGTCGAAGAAGAGTGGTAGTAAAAATCGGTGTTCTGTCGTGAATATCGGCCATGCCGCGTGCGGCCTCCTCCGAGGGGCTTCGGCCCGTGTCCTTCCGTCTTTGCAACCAGGAACCTTGTCATGACGATGAGAATCGTGCCGCTGACCGACCACACCGGCTCCGAGGTGCTGGGGGTGGACCTGCGCGAACCCCTCGATGCGGAGACGGTGGCGCAGTTCAGGAAAGTCTTTGCCGAACGAGCCGTCCTCGTATTCCGGGATCAGAAGCTGGCACCGGACCAGTTCCTGCACGCGGGCATGCAGTTTGGCGAGATCCTGCCGCAGCAGCTCAAGCGCTTCACCCTGCCCGACCATCCCCTGGTGGGTTTCGTGTCGAGCGAGGACACCGACAAGGTGGGCGGTAAGCGGCTGGTGCGCGGCGAACAATATCACACGGACCATTCGAACTTCCCGGCGCCGCCGAAGGCGACGCTGCTGTGCGCTGTCACCATCCCCGGCGCCGGCGGCGATACCCAGTTCGTGAACGTGCAGGCGAGCTACGACGATCTCCCGGCGGAGACGAAGGCACGCATCGACGGGCTGAAGGTGCTGCACGTCTACCAGAGCAGCCGCAGCCCGCGCCGCAAGGCGGAGGTCTCGGAGGCGGAGCGTCAGGCCCTGCCGCACGCCCTTCAGCCGCTCGTCCTGGTTCACCCGGAGACGGGCCGCAAGGCGCTCTACCTCAACACCGCCCACATGGAGCGGATCGAGGGTATGGAGGACGAGGAGGCCTTCTCCCTGATCAACCAGCTGATGGCGCACGCGACGCAGCCGAAGTACGAGTACCGCCACAAGTGGCGGCTCGGAGACGTGGTGATGTGGGACAACCGCAGCGTCATGCACCAGGCCAATGCGGACTATACCGAGCCCCGCTTCCTCTACCGGCTGATGCTGCAGGGCGTGCCGCTGCAGGCGGCGGCCTGACGGCCGAGCGCCCGACCTTCCTCGTCAGCACCGGGAGTGGACATGCCGAGCTATACAGTCGCCTGCCTGGACGTCTTCGCGCCGGGCGTGCGGGATATCATCTCCTCCGTGGCCGGGGACGACTTCGTCATCCGCTTCGCCGAGACCTATGACGCCGAAGAGCAGAAGGGCCTCGCCACCTCTGCCGATTTCATCCTGGTCGGCGGGGCGCAGCTTCCGGGCAGCTACATCGAGAGCGGCAAGGGCCTGCGGCTGATCCAGAAATGGGGGATCGGCGTCGACAAGATCGACCTGGACGCCGCCCGTCGCGCCCGCGTGCCGGTGGCCATCACCGCGGGGGCCAATGCCGGCCCTGTCGCCGAGCTGGCCATCGGCCTGATGCTGGCCGTCTACCGGCGCATTCCCTTCGCCGACAGGAACCTGCGCGAAGGCCGCTGGCTGAAATCCGAGATGCGGGGCTGGTGCCACCAGATCGACGGCAAGACCGTGGGCCTGCTGGGCTTCGGCGCGATCGCGCGGATGGTTGCCCACCGCTTGCGGGGGTTCGATGCGGAGATCGTCTACCATGACGTCAACCCGGCCGACCGGGTGACCGAGCGTGCACTGCGGGCGCGTCTGGTACCCTTCGACGAGTTGATTGCGCGCAGCGACATCGTCAGCGTCCACACGCCCCTGACCGCCGCCACACGCGGCCTGCTCGATGCCCCGACGATCGGCCGGATGAAGCCGGGCGCCATCGTGATCAACACGGCGCGCGGCGGCATCGTCGACGAAGCCGCCTTGGCCGAGGCCATCCGGTCGGGGCACCTGGCGGGCGCGGGCATCGACGCCTTCGCAGCCGAACCCGTCGGACCCGACAACCCGCTCCTCACCCTCGACCGGGTCGTGTTGACGCCCCATGCCGGCGGCGGGGTCCTCGACAACGTCGAGAACGTTGCCCGCCATGCCCTCGGCAACATGCGCAAGGTGCTGGACGGCAAGCCGCTCTCGCCCGCCGACGTTGTCGTGGCCGCCTGACATGGCGGAAGAGATGAAGGAGGCTGCCGCCGAAGCCGACGACTGGGCGCCGATCATCGACTGTCATGCCCATGTCTTCCTGCGCGACCTGCCCCTCGCCGCCGGTGCGACCCACCGGCCCGAGCGCAGTTTCACGACCGAGGACTATGTCCGCCTGCTCGACGAGCAGCGGGTACCCTTCGGGGTGATCGCGGCGCCCAGCTTCCTGGGCAGCTACAACGACTATATGTTCGAGGCCTTGCGGTGCCAGCCGCGGCTGCGTGGCACAGCAATCGTCGAGCCCGGCATCGGGCCCTACGAGTTGCAGGCCATGGATGACGACGGCATCCGGGGCATCCGCTTCTCCCTGCGCCGCTATCCGACCGTGCCCGATCTGACGTCGCCCGAGTACCGGCGGCTGCTCAGGCGCATCCGGGACCTGGACTGGCACGTGCATATCTTTGCGGAGAACCACCGGCTGGCGGATCTGATCCCCCAGCTCGTCGAGAGCGGCGTGAACCTCGTGGTCGATCACTTCGGCAACCCGTCGCATCGCGACGGCTTCGACTGCCCGGGCTTCCAGGCGGTGCTGCGCGCCGTCGCCGCGGGACGCACCTGGGTCAAGCTGTCCGCGCCCTACCGCCTGGAGGCGGGCTGGGATCCCCAGGTCCTGGTGGACAGGCTCCTCGCCGAGGCAGGCCCCGAGCGCCTGCTCTGGGCCAGCGACTGTCCCTGGACGGCCCATGAGCGGGAGGTCGACTTCGCCGCCACGGTCGACTGGTTCAAGGCGTGGGTGCCCGACCGGCGCCTGCGGGAGCGGATCGGCATGACCGGCCTCCGGCTCTACCGCTTCATCTAGCGCCATCCGCGCCGCCGCCGGCGGATCCACCCGAAAGGCAAGCCCATGACCGACCGTCTCGTCGACGTCATCACCAACAACGTGTCCGCAAGGCTGGCGGCGAACGAAGTCGCGCTGTCGATGCAGGTCCGCCTGGTCGAGAGCATCGAGATCGCTCAGATCGCCCGCACGGCCGGCTACGACTCGCTCTATGTCGATGTCGAGCACAGCACCATCGGCCTGCGGCAGACGGGGCAGATCTGCATGGCGGCTCTGGCGGCCGGCGTCACCCCCTTCGTGCGGGTGCCGAGCTGTGGTCCCGAGTTCGTGTCACGCGTCCTGGACGGCGGCGCCATGGGCATCATCGCGCCGCACATCACCTCGGCTCCCGCGGCCGAGCAGGTGGTGGCCATGGCCAAGTTCCCTCCGGTGGGGCATCGGTCGGTCTCGGTCGGCCTGCCGCAGCTCCAGTTCCGCTAGTGGCCGGTGGTCGAGTCGCGGCGCGTCCTCAACGAACGCACCACCGTTGTAGTGATGATCGAAGGCGCCGAAGGCCTGGAGCGGGTCGACGAGATCGCCGCCGTGGAGGGCGTCGACATCCTGTTCATCGGCACCAACGACCTCTGCGCCGATCTGGGTATCGACGGCCAGTTCGATCATCCCAAGGTGCGGGACGCCTATGCCCGCGTCATCGAGGCCTGCGGGAAGCATGGCAAGCACACCGGCGTGGGCGGACTGGCCGGCAACCCGGACCTGCTGGCCGAGTTCGTCGGGCAGGGGGCGCGCTACGTCTCGGCCGGCAGCGACCTGCAGTACCTCCTCTCTGCCGCCACCGACCGCGCGAAGCTGCTGCGCGACCGCCTCGCCTGAGGGGCGGACACAAGCCTTTCAGTCGGAGGGTGACGTTTTCGTCGGCTTCGCCTAATCGTTGCGTCATGAGGTGTTCCGGACGCATCGGATGATCGCGCGGGTCGGCACGGTGGCCTTCCAGGGCATCGAGGTCGTGCCGGTCGACGTGCAGGTGCAGGTCGCCGGCGGCCTGCCGGCCTTCCTGGTGGTCGGCCTGCCCGACAAGGCCGTGGCCGAGAGCCGCGAGCGGGTGCGCGCCGCCCTGGAGGCGATCGGCCTGTCGCTGCCGCCCAAGCGGATCGTGGTCAACCTGGCGCCGGCCGATCTGCTGAAGGAAGGCAGCCACTTCGACCTCGCCATCGCCCTGGCCCTGCTGGCCGCGCTGGGCGCCGTTCCCCTGGAGGAAGTCGGCGAACTGGTCGCTCTGGGGGAGCTCTCCCTCGACGGCCGCCTCCTGCCGGTCGCGGGTGTCCTGCCGGCCGCGCTCTTCGCGGCGGGGGAGGGGCGCGGCCTGGTCTGTCCCGCGGGGCAGGGCGGCGAGGCCGCCTGGGCGCCGGGGGTGGAGGTGCTGGCCGCCGACGGGCTGCTCGCCCTGGTCAACCACCTCAAGGGCAGCCAGCTCCTGGCTGCTCCGGCGCCGGCGCTGCAGGCCGACGATCCCGGCGCCGTCCCCGACCTGCGCGACGTCAAGGGGCAGGAGACGGCCAAGCGGGTGTTGGAGGTGGCGGCGGCCGGCGGCCACAACCTTCTGATGAGCGGGCCGCCCGGCAGCGGGAAGTCGATGCTGGCGGCGCGGCTGCCCGGCCTGCTGCCGCCGCTGGAACCGGCCGAGGCCCTCGAGGTCTCGCTGATCCATTCCCTCGCCGGCCGCCTGGAAGGAGGCCGGCTGCTGCGCCGCCGGCCGTTCCGCGACCCGCACCACTCGGCCTCCCTGCCGGCGCTGGTGGGCGGGGGTCACCGGGTGCGGCCGGGCGAGATCTCCCTGGCCCACCGCGGCGTGCTCTTCCTCGACGAGCTGCCGGAGTTCGCCCGCCCCGTCCTGGAAGCGCTGCGCCAGCCGCTGGAGACCGGCCGCGTCTCGATCGCCCGGGCCAACGCCCACGTCAGCTACCCGGCGCGCTTCCAACTCGTCGCGGCGATGAACCCCTGCCGCTGCGGATACCTGGACGATCCCGGCCGCACCTGCGGCCGGGCGCCCCGCTGTGCCGTGGACTATCAGGCGAAGATCTCAGGGCCGCTGTTCGACCGCATCGACCTGCACGTGGACGTGCCGGCGGTGCGGCCGTCGGATCTGGCCCTGCCGCCGCCGGGGGAAGGCTCGGCCACCGTCGCCGCGCGGGTGGCGGCTGCGCGGGCGCGGCAGGCGGAGCGTCTGGCCGCCGTGCCGGCAAGCCGCCGGCCGCGCGAGAACGCCGGCCTGGAAGGGGCCCTGCTGGACGAGGTTGCGACCCCGGACCGGGAGGGGGCGGCGCTGCTGGTGCAGGCGGCCGACCGGCTGAAGCTCACTGCCCGCGGCTATCATCGCGTCCTGCGGGTGGCGCGCACCCTGGCCGATCTGGAAGGCAGCCCCGGCGTCCGCCGGCCGCACGTCGCCGAGGCGCTGTCCTACCGACGCGCTCTCGTCCCGGCCTAGCTCCGGACAGACGAACGGCCGGCGAGAAGTCTCGCCGGCCGTCGCATCGTCGGTGGATGGCTGGATCAGAAGGTCTCGCGGACGCGCACGCTCTCGCCGTTCGCCACGCCCTGCATGGTGTCCGGCTGGACCTCATGCATCGCCTCGATCTCCTCCTCCGAGACGTTCGGCAGCACCAGGGTGTCGTTGGCGCTGAGCGTCATCCGGGAGAGGGGCAGGGCCACCTGGTCCTCCGCGAGGCCGAGGAAGCCGCCGTGGCCGATGATGACGTAGGTCTCGCCGCCCTGCCGGACGACCCGCTCGACATCGCCCAGCACCTCGCCGGTGCCGTTCACGACGCTGTAGTTCTCCAGGTCGGTCACCGCGACCAGGTTGCCCCGGGCCTGGGAAGCGGCGGGCAGATTCCGGCCGTTCATGGCCTGACCGTTCCTGGCCTGACCGTTCAGGGTGCTGTCGGCGTTGTCGCCGCCGACCTGCCGGTTGGCGCTCGAAACGATGTTCTCATGCGGCGTGGTCTGCTGCCGGGCGCCGCTGCGGACGCCGTCGGAGCCTGCCGTCGCCTGCTGCTCGCCGAACTGCGTCTCGAATTCGGAGAGAGTCTCGCCGCAGGCCTGTTCGTCCTCGCCGCCGGCGATACGCAGGGCCTGCTGCTCCGGGACCTCGGTGGCCTCGGGCACGCCGTTGTCGTTGATGAAGACCATCAGCGCCTCGCAGCTCTGCTGGTCGGCCATCGCCTGCTGCCGGTTGCCCTGGGTCTGGCTACCCTCGCCCTGCGCCGTCTGCAGACGCTCGAAGCGCACCTGAGGCTCGCCGGTCTGGCGGTAGTTGACCTTGGGCTGCTGGTTGCCCTGCACCTTCACCTGCGGCCCCTGGTCGGCCGCCTCGTAGCGCACCTCCGGCTGGGCCCGCTCGATGTCGACCTCAGCCTGCTGCTGGTTGCGCTGCATCTGGACGACCGGCTGGCTCCGCTGGACCTGGATCTGGGCCTTCCGCTCCTCGCCCTCGACGTTGACGTCGGGCTGCGGGACGTTCACCCGGACCTGCGGCTTCGGCTGCTGCACCGTCACCCGCGGCTGCGCCTGGGAGACCTGCACCTGCGGCTGGCGCGTCTGGACGTCGACGTCCGGCTGCGGCATCCGCACGATGATCTCCGGCTGCGGCTGGTCGATGGTGATCGTCGGCTGCGGCATGTTCAGGGTGACCGTCGGGCGCTGCTGGCGCACGATTACCTGCGGCTGCGGCTGATCGACAGTCACCTTGGGCTGGCGCGGGTTGACCGTCACCTTCGGCGCCGGCTGCTCGACGCTCACCCGGGGCTTGGGCTGCAGAACCATGATGCGCCCACCGCTGACGTCGGCCTCGCCGGTGGCCAGGCTGGCCTGCTGGGGGCCGTCCTGCTGCGCGGCGCCGTCCCGGTCCTGCAGGCCGCTCAGCGTGCTGCGGCAGGCGGTGAAGTCCTCACCCTCGGCGATGCGCTGGGCCTCCTGCCGGGTGAGGTCGGCCGTGTTCACGTCGTTCTCGTCGATGAAGACCATCAGCGCGTCGCAATCCTGCGCCGTCGCCTCGGTCGGCTGGTTGTTCTGCGCATGGGCGGCAGACGCCAGCGCGGTCGAGCCCATCAGAGCCAGAATTGAGAGGTATTTCATCTAGTCGCCTCCTTCTCGGGGTGGGTCGCCGTGTCGGCGGTGTCTGCCCCGTCAAAGCCACGATGGCGCCTTTGTTCCGAAATCCCCTCGTTTTTTCTCGCATTATTGGATAATGTTCTTCTTCAATCGACGGTAAGTTCTTTTCGCAAAACAGAAAGGCCGGCAGATGCCGGCCTTCTGCAGCTTCTTCCATGGTTCCTGCGCCCTAGCCCGCCAATCCCACCGACACTTCGGCATCGCCCTGCAGCGGTTGCAGCGTGGAGGGATCGCGCTCGGCGAGTTTGTCCATCTCTCCCTGGGTCAGAGCCGGGATCACCAGCGTGCGGTCCGCACCGACGATCATGCGGTCGAGCGGCAGTGCGACCTGGTCGGGCGTTCCCGCCCCGTCGCCCCGCAGACGGACGACGGCGAAGTCCTGCCCCCCGGCCCGGGCGATGCCCTGGTTACTGCCGAGGGGCTCGCCCGCTTCGTTGACCACGCGGTAGCTCTGCAGGTCGGCGACGCGGACCTGACGGGTTTGGAGCGCAGGCGCGGCGGAGGACTCGCCCGTCGCCGCTCCCGTCGGCCTCGACGGCTTGGGTTCGGTCTCAGTCGCTGGCTTGCCGGGGCCCCCGGTCTGGATCTCTTCCTTGTCGAGCGCCTGATCGCCAGTGCCGACAGGGTCGATCCCCTCGCCATGGCCCGTCTCCTTGGCGGCTTCGCGGGCGGCGTCCGCCTTCGGGTCCGGAGACTGCGGCGCGACAGACTGGCTGCCTGCGCCCTGAGCTGCGGAGTCGGCCGCGTGAGCCAGGGAGCCGGGCCCTGCGAGAGCCATTGCCATGGTCACGGCGTAAAGACAGGTTTTCAAGGTGGTCTCCTCCTCATCATGTCGATAGGAGGATGAAGGTTGCGGCGGGGGCGGCAGTTCCATGCACCTCCCCCCCGCCGCGCCGATCGCCGAGGCCGCCGGTGCCGGCTCAGTCGACCGGTATGGGTACCATGGCGTTGGAGGGGGCCGTGGGAAGGCGCCCTTCCATGATGTCGGTCAACGAATCGAATTCCCCCTTCGTCATCCCCGGCATGACCAGGGTGTCGCCGTTCTCCAACTGCATTCGGGGCACCGCGAGGGCGGCGGTCTTGGTTCCGATTCCGAGAAAGCCGCCATGGGACACGGCCAGGAAGTAGGTGTCTCCGTTCGCCCAGAGGACTCGCGTAACCTCTCCCAGACGTTCGCCGGTTTCATCCACGACCGTCTCGCCGATGAGATCCCGCACCGGAAGGCTGCGCGTCTCCTGATGAGGCGGCGTGTGCGGCGCTGGGGAGGATGTCGCTTCCGCGGCGGCAACCCGGGGCAGGGCCGCGGCCAGTACGGCTGCTGCCACGAAGAGCGCGGTGAAGTTGTGCATGTATGACTTTCCTGCAAGGTCGATCGCATTTGCGACGATCGTCCCTCAAAAGCCCGTATCCTCGACCGGTTCCGTGAGGGAGAAGGGGCGCGGCATCACCGAGATCGCGGTCCTGTGACTTTGATTGGACCACCCTTGTGGGGCGAGGAGCGCGGCATAGATTTCGGAGTGTCGGAACGGTCCCCCCGCATCACAACCGTTTCGACTAGGAGCGAGGTCCCCCCACCTCCTCCGGAGACTCCACGGAGTGAATGGAACGCCCGGACGCCCCCCCGACCGGGCGTTCCTTTTCCGGGGGACTGACGCAGCCGAACGGTCCCGGTAGAAGAGCCTGCACACAGCTCTCGGGACCCGCGCCTTGCCTCTTCGAATAGCTTCCTGGAACGTCAACTCGCTCCGCCAGCGGCTCGATCACCTGAGACGGTTCGTCGAGGCCTACGCGCCCGACGTTCTCTGCCTGCAGGAGACGAAGGTGGCCGACGGCCTCTTTCCAGTGCAGGAACTGGCGGAGATGGGATTTCCCCACCAGGCCTTTCGCGGGCAGAAGGCCTATCACGGTGTCGCGACACTGGCGCGCGCACCCTACGATCTGGTCGAGCACCGGATCTGGTGGGGCAAGGACGACCCGCGCCATCAGATGGTGCGCCTGCCGTGCGGCCTGGAGGTCCACAACTTCTACGTCCCCTCGGGTGGCCCCACGCCCGACCCCGAGGTCAACGACAAGTTTGCCCACAAGCTCGGCTTCCTGGACGAGATGGCGGACTGGGCCGCCGAGGTGCGTGACCGCTCCTTGCTGATCGTGGGCGACCTCAACGTGGCGCCCCTGGAAACCGACGTCTGGAACCACAAGAGGCTGGTCCGCAGCGTCGGCCATACCCCCGGCGAGTCCCGCCGGATCGCGCATCTGCTGGAGCAGGGGGGCTTCACCGACGTGGGAAGGCATTTCGTCCCGGCCGATCGGCCGCTCTACACCTGGTGGGGCTACCGCTTTCCCCAGGCCGTCGAGCGGGACTACGGCTGGCGACTCGATCATGCCCTCGCAAGCCGGGCGGCCATGCCGCGTGTGACGTCGTTCCACGTGGCCCGCGAGACGCGGCTGTGGGACAAGCCGTCCGACCACGTGCCGGTGGTCCTCGATCTGAAGGACGAATGACGACTCGAGCGGCCGGAGGCAGGGACAAGGGGAGAGGCAGGCGGGCGACGCGCGTCGCCCGGTGCTGCGCGCTGCCGCCGCGGCTCTTCCCGCTGCCCCTCCGGCCGGCGGTGCGGCCGCCTGTGCGCGCCGACCGCCCGGGGCGTCCGCCGAGCAGACCCCTGCAGGAAAGGCAAGCTGCACGATGATGTCGACGTCTCTCCGCGGCCTGGTGACCGCGGCCTTCCTCGTCTGCGCCGCCCAGGCCTCCGCGCACGACTACCAGCTCGGGCCCCTGAGCATCGACCGGCCCTGGGCCCGGCCGACCCTGGGCCAGGTGCCCAACAGCGCCGGCTACATGACCATACGCAACGACGGCGCGGAGGCGGACCGCCTGCTCGAAGCCGAGAGCCCGGTGGCGGCGGAAGTCGAGGTCCACGAGAGCCGGGTCGAGAACGGAACGGTGCAGATGCGCCCGCTGGAGGGCGGCCTGGAACTGCCCCCCGGGCAGACTGTGACTCTGGAGCCGGGTGGCTACCATCTCATGATCACGGGACTGAAGCGGCCTCTGCGGCCGGGCGACCACGTTCCGGTGGATCTGCTGTTCGAGCATGGGGGCACACTGCAGATCGAGTTCCTGGTGCAGCCTCTGGGCGCCGGGCAGCCGATGCCCGGCATGGACCACGGCGCCAAGCCGGCCGGCTGAACGGGATGGCAGCCGCCGGGGCTGCGCCTCGGTGACGCCGCGGATTGACCGCCCAGCGGCTCCCTTCCTATCGTCCGGGATGGACACAGCGACCTCCGCCGCTCCCGCCGCCGCCGAAGACCGGCAGCGCCGCCTCTTCGCCCGGATCGAGGACAAGCGCGACGACCTCGTCGCGCTTACCCGCGATCTGATCCGCATCCCCACGGTCAATCCCCCCGGCGATGCCTACACCCCCTGCGCAGAGTTCATCGGCGACCGGCTGAAGGGCCGCGGCTTCGCGATCGAGTACCTGCGCGCCCAGGGAACCATAGGCGACAGCGATCGCTACCCCCGCACCAACGTCGTCGCGCGGATCGAAGGCGGCCGCCCCGGTCGCTGCGTCCATTTCAACAGCCATATCGACGTGGTCGAGGCCGGCAAGGGCTGGACGGTCGACCCCTTCGGGGGGGAGGTCCGCGATGGCAAGGTCTACGGGCGCGGCGCCTGCGACATGAAGGGCGGCCTGGCGGCCTCGATCATCGCCGTCGAGGCGCTGCTGGAGGAGATGCCCGACTTCGCCGGCGCGATCGAGATCTCCGGCACTGTCGACGAGGAATCCGGCGGTTACGGCGGGGTCGCCTGGCTGGCCGAGCGCGGTCACTTCTCGCCGCCGCGCGTCGACCACGTGATCATCCCGGAGCCGCTCGACCCCGACCGGGTCTGCCTCGGTCACCGTGGCGTCTGGTGGGCGGAGATCGAGACCCTGGGGCGCATCGCCCACGGCTCGATGCCGTTCCTCGGGGTGTCGGCGATCCGCAACATGGGCGCCTTCCTCGACAGCGTCGAGCGGGACCTCTATCCCCGCCTCGACGCGCGCCGCACGCGCATGCCGGTGGTGCCGGAAGGGGCGCGGGCGTCGACCCTCAACTTCAACTCGATCCACGGCGGTCTTTCCGAGGGGTTCGAAGGCCTGCCCAGCGCCTGTGTCGCCGACTCCTGCCGGCTGGTGCTGGACCGCCGGTTCCTGATCGAGGAATCGCTGCCGTCCGTACGGGCCGAGATCGTCGAACTGCTGGAGCGGCTGGAGCGGGAGCGGCCCGGCTTCGCCTGGCGGCTGCGCGACCTCTGGTCCGTCGACCCGACCCTGACCGACGAGTCGGCGCCCGTGGTGCGGGCGCTCGATGCCGCGATCGAGGGCCTGCTGGGTCGCCGGCCGGCGCACATCTGCTCCCCCGGCACCTATGACCAGAAACACGTCGCCCGCATCGGGCACCTGCACGATTGCGTCGCCTACGGGCCCGGCGTCCTGGAACTGGCGCACCAGCCCGACGAGTGGGTCGGCATCGACGACATGGTGCTCTCGGCCAAGGTCATGGCCGCAGCCACCCTCAGCCTGACCGGAACGCGCGGCTGAGCGGCGCCGTCTCGTGCCTGTCGGGCCGCTGAACCTCCTGACCGACGTTCCCGGCCTGCTCGTCGGGAACGCGGAAGACCTCGCTGTCCGCTCTGGCGTCACGGTCGTGCTGGCGGAGCAGCCCTGCCCGGCGGCCGTCGACGTGCGCGGCGGCGGCCCCGGCACTGCGGAGACGGACCTGCTCGACCCGGCCGCGACCGTGGAGCGGATCGATGCGGTGGTGCTGTCCGGCGGCTCCGCCTTCGGGTTGGAGGCGCGCGGCGGCGTCGTCCAGGCGCTGGCGGAGGCGGGCCGTGGCTTCGCCATCGCCGGGCTCACCGTGCCGATCGTCCCCGCCGCCATCCTTTTCGATCTGGCGAATGGCGGCCGCAAGGACTGGGGCGACAGCCCCCCCTACCACGCCCTCGGCGCCGCCGCCCTCCGCGCCGCCGGCCGGGACTTCGCCCTCGGCAACACCGGTGCCGGGCTGGGCATCAAGGCGGGACGCCTCAAGGGCGGCCTCGGCAGCGCCTCCTGGCGGCTTGCCGACGGCACCACCGTGGCTGCGCTGGTCGCGGCCAATCCGCGGGGCAGTGCGGTGATGCCGGACGGCACCTTCTGGGCCTGGGCGGAAGAGCGCGATGGCGAGTTCGGCCGGCCGCCGCCGCCGGCCTCGCCGGCGCCCGATCCCGACGACGAGGCCCTCTGGGCCGCCCCGGTGACGGGGGCCAACACGACCCTGGCCGTGGTGGCCACCGACGCCGCTCTCGACAAGGCCGGTTGCCGGCGCCTCGCCATCATGGCGCAGACGGGGCTGGCGCGGGCGATCCGGCCGCTGCACACGCCCCTCGACGGCGACGTGGTCTTCGCGCTCTCGACCGAGCGGCGTCCGACCCCCGATCCGGCCGGGCTGGCGCGCCTGGGAGAGGCGGCGGCGAGCTGCCTCGCGCGCGCCGTGGCAAGGGCGCTCTGGCATGCCGACACCCTGGGGCCCTATCCTTCGTGGCGGGCGCGCTATCGGGGCGATGGCGTGCGGAACTGACAGCATTCCGGAAAGGAACGGGGATGAGGACGCTGATCTTGTCGTTGTCGACGGCCCTGGCGGTCGCGCTGCCGGCCGTCGCGCTGGCGGCGAAGACGTCGCTGGTGGTGGGCATGCCGATCGAGCCGCCGAACCTCGATCCCACTTCGGCGGCCCCGGTGGCGATCCGGGAGGTGACCTGGAACAACCTCTATGAGGGCCTGGTGACCATCGACCGCGACGGCCAGGTCCAGCCCCTGCTGGCGAAAAGCTGGGAGGTGTCGGAGGACGGCCTGACCTACACCTTCCACCTGCGCGACGGCGTCACCTTCCATGACGGCACGACCTTCGACTCGGGCGACGTGAAGTTCTCCTTCGACCGGGCCCGTGCGCCGGATTCGACCAACGCGCAGAAGCAGATCTTCACGCCCATCGAGTCCATCGAGACGCCCGACCCGCTGACGGTGGTCATCAAGCTGAAGGAGCCGCGGGGCAACTTCCTCTACTACCTCGGCTGGGGCGACGCCGTGATCGTGGCGCCCGAGACGGCGGCCGACAACAAGACCCACCCCGTCGGCACCGGGCCCTTCGAGTACAAGGACTGGGTGCGCGGCGACCGGGTCGAACTGGTGGCCTACCCGGACTATTGGAACAAGGACGACATCAAGCTGACCGATGTCACCTTCCGCTTCATCAACGATCCCCAGGCCCAGGTGGCGGCCCTGCGGGCCGGCGACGTCGACGCCTTTCCCAACCTCGGCGCGCCGGAGCTCTTCGAGTCCTTCAAGGAGGACGGCCGCTTCACCGCCGTTGCCGGCAACACGGAGGGTGAGATCGTCGCCGGGCTCAACAACACCCGGAAGCCCTTCGACGATCTGCGGGTCCGCCAGGCGCTGATGCAGGCGATCGACCGGCAGGCGCTGGTCGAGGCCGCCTACTCCGGCTTCGGGCAGCCGATCGGCAGCCACTTCTCGCCCAACCATCCGGCCTACGTCGACACCACGGACATCCTGCCCTACGACCCGGAGAAGGCGAAGGCCCTGCTGGCCGAGGCCGGCTACGGCGACGGGCTGAAGATGACGATCAAGACGCCGCAGATGGCCTATGCCAGCCGCTCGGCCGAGGTGCTGTCGGCCATGCTGGCGGAGGTCGGCGTCGACCTCGCCATCGTCCCGACCGAATTCCCGGCGAAGTGGATCGACGAGGTCTTCAAGCAGACCGACTACGACATGACCATCGTCGCGCACACGGAGCCCTTGGACATCGGGATCTATGCGAGGGACAAGTACTACTTCAACTACGACAATCCCGACTTCAAGGCGCTGATGGCCAAGATCGAGGGGACGACCGACCAGGAGAAGCGCTTCGCGCTCTACGCCGACGCCCAGCGGATGCTGGCCAGGGACGTGCCGGCCCTCTTCCTCTTCCAGCTGCCCAAGCTCGGCGTGTGGAACGCGAAGCTGAAGGGCCTCTGGGAGAACACCCCGATCCCGTCCAACGACGTCACCGAAGCCTACTGGACGGAGTAGGAGGCCTACTTCGCGACCAGCACGTCGGAGGCCTTGATCACGGCGCTGGCCTGATCGCCCACGGCCAGCGCCAGATCGTCCACCGCCTCGTTGGTGATCGAGGCGGTGACGATCACGCCGCCGGCGATCTCGATCTGGATGTGTGCCGTGGTGGCGCCGCGCTTGACGGCGACCACCCGGCCGCTGAGCACGTTGCGTGCGCTGATCTTCATATCCGGTCCTCCTTCATCGCGGCAGCAGCGGGGCCTCGAAGCCCTCCTCGCGCAAGATGGTCTGACCTTGCCGCCCCAGCAAGGCGAAGGCCAGCCGGACGGCCTCGGGCGAGAGGGAGAGGGCCAGGAGGGCGCAGTCAGAGCCGACCGCCAGCGCCGGCGACGGCTGTTCGATGCGCAGGCCCGGCAGCTCGCGCGCCGCCTGCAGGCCGTTCGTCCGGTAGGTCAGGAAGACGTCGGCGACGGCCTCCTCCAGGATCCAGGCGTAGGCGTTGCGGCCGGCCGGCGGCGGCGGGCTCGGCGGGCCCCCGGTAAGGTGCAAGGCCTTGGCCCGCAGCCGCCGCCCCGCGTCGGGCACGAGGCTGTCGGCGCGCGCGAAGAGCTGCAGGGCGTAGTCCCCCGAAGGATCGGCCCCGGGCGTCGAGGTGCCGACCCGGACGCCAGGGTCCAGCAGCGTCGTCAGCAGGTCGTCCGACGGCGGCTCGAAGCCGGGGCGCAGCAGGGCGACCAGGCTGTTGCGGGCGAAGATCACGGGGGCACCGGTGGCGGCCGTCCGCAGGGCTTCCGGATGGCCCACGTCGGCGGAGCAGAAGAGGTCGCAGGCAGCGGCGGCCTCGATCCGTTCGCGCAGCAGGCCGGAGGGACCGAAGACGGCCTCGACGGGCGTGCCGGTCTCGGCGGTGAAGGCCTCGCTCAGCCGCCGCAGCGGGCTGCGCAGGCTGCCGGCCGCGAACAGCCGGACGCATGCCATCGGCTCAGACCGAACGGCCGGCCAGCCAGTCCTCGATCAGGCGGCGGGCGATGGAGTCCTTGCGCGGCAGCTTGAAGGTCTCGTCCTCGGGCGAGCGCAGCAGCCAGTTCCTGTCGAACCAGCCGGCGGATTCCAGCTCCTGCGGCTGCACCTGCAGCCTGCCGAAGTCGGCGCGGGCGTAGAAGCCGAGCATGAGGGAACAGGGGAAGGGCCAGGGCTGCGAGGAGTGGTAGCGCACGTCGGAGACGACGATCCCCGCCTCCTCCTCGACCTCCCGCGCGACCGCCGCCTCCAGGCTCTCGCCCGGCTCGACGAAGCCGGCGAGGGTGGAGTGCATGCCGGGCGGCCAGACCTTCTGCCGGCCGAGGACGCAGCGGTCGCCGCCGTCGTGCACCAGCATGATCACGGCGGGGTCGGTGCGCGGGAAGTGGGAGGTGCCGCAGTCGGGGTTGGTGCAGAGCCGCTGGTGGCCGGCATGGCGGCTGGCGGTGGCGGCACCGCAGACGCCGCAGAAGCGGTGCCGGCTGTTCCAGTAGATCAGCGCCCTGGCATAGGCGAGCAGCGAGCCGACCTCGCGCGGCAGCAGGGGGCCGACGGCGCGCAGGTCGGCGAAGTAGCCCCGTCCGGCCAGCGACGGCACGTGGTCCGGCTGCTCCAGCGCCGAGATGTCGAGCGCCACGAAGGCCTGTTCACCATCGAGGCCGAGGAACACGCGCTCGCCGCCACGGCTCGCCAGCTCCTGCGCCTCCGCCGCTTCCAGCAGCACCGCCTCCGGCTTGCCGCTCACGTCGGTGAACAGGGACTTGTACTGCCAGACCGGCACGTAGCGGGTGGTCGGCGCCCGGTAGAGCTCGCCAAGCCACTGGTCGTCCGTGCGGCGGTGGTCGGCACGGTCGAACTGGCCGCTGGCGTAGAAGTTGGGCGCGGGCATGGGGGCTGCTGCTGGTCGGAAAGGGGAGGGTGATGAGCATCGACCATGGCACGGGCCTCGGATCCCGGCAACGGCCCGTCGCTCACGGCCGCCAGACCGGCTTGGCGGCCTCCCGCCGGACATCGTGCGGCGTCAGCCCCAGGTCGCGCAGCCGGTCGGCATCGAGCTCCTGCAGGCAGCGGCGCTGATACCACCGCTCGCCCCAGACGCTGCGGCGGCAGAGCAGGGTGCGCAGTTCGTGGAGCAGGGCGTCGAGCATCCGCGGCCTCCGGGCGACATGGAGCCGGCAGGGTGCCGAGCGCCGTCACCGCCGTCGCCGCCGATCGCTTCGGTCCCGGCCGAAGCGTCCGCGGCTGGTGCGGCAGCGGCCGTGCACTAGACTTGGCCCATGCAGAAGCTCGCCTCCGCCGTCGACGTCGCCCAGGTGGCCGCCCTGGTGGGTGATCCCACCCGCGCCCTGATGCTCCACGCCCTGATGGACGGCCGGGCGCTGCCGGCTGGCGAACTCGCCTGGTTCGGCCGCGTCAGCCCGCAGACCGCCAGCGAGCATCTCAACCGGCTGGCCGACGGCGGGCTGCTCGCGGTCCACCGGCAGGGGCGGCACCGCTACTACCGGCTCGCCGGGCCGCTGGTCGGCCAGGTGCTGGAAGGGCTGATGACGCTGGCGGCGGTCCAGGCGCCGCCGCGGGGCGGGCGGCGCACCAGGGTCGACGAGGCGCTGCAGAACGCCCGCACCTGCTACGACCACCTCGCCGGGCGACTCGGCGTCGCCCTCGCCGACTCTCTTGCCGCGCACGGGCATGTGGAACTGAGTGCGGAGGCCGGCGCCGTGACTCCGGAGGGCCTCCGGTTCCTGGCGGCCCTCGGCGTGGAGCTGCCGCAGGAAGGGACGGGCCTGCGGTTCTGCCGGCCCTGCCTCGACTGGACGGAGCGCCGGCTCCACCTTGGTGGCCTGCTGGGCCGGGGCCTCGCTGCCCGCTGTTTCGAGCTCGGCTGGCTGGAGCGGGTGAAGGACAGCAGGGCCGTGAGCGTCACCGCCGCCGGTGCGGCAGGCCTGGAGCGGCATTTCGGCATCGTGCTGCCGGCCTGAGATAAGGGGGCTTGCTCCCTCCGGCCGCTCTTCCGATATTGGGTGCGGGAGGTTGGCCGCGGACGGACCGCTCGCCAACCCGGTCAGGTCCGGAAGGAAGCAGCCGTAACGAGTTTTGCGTTCGGGTCGCCGGACCAGCCTCCCACCCGATCCCCCCGACGGTTTCCAGGACGCCCAGTCGAACGACGCGGCTTCCTGTCGGGCGCGGCCTTCAGGTAAGAGGGGGAGCGATGTCAGCCGAACAAACCGCTCCCTACCGCGTCCTCGCCCGCAAGTACCGGCCACAGAGCTTCGCCGACATGATCGGCCAGGAGGCCCTGGTCCGGACGCTGTCGAACGCCATCCAGGCCGGCCGCCTGCCGCATGCCATCGTGCTGACCGGCGTGCGCGGCGTCGGCAAGACGACCACCGCCCGGATCATCGCCCGGGCCATCAACTACGTCGGCCCCGACGGCTCGGCCGGCCCGACCGTCGGCCCGACCGATGACTGCGCCCTCTGCCGTGCCATCGCCGAGGACCGCCACCCGGACGTCATTGAGATGGATGCCGCCTCGCGCACCGGCGTCGACGACATCCGCGAACTGATCGAGGGCACCCGCTACCGCCCCGTCGAGGCGCGCTACAAGGTCTACATCATCGACGAAGTGCACATGCTCTCGCGCAACGCCTTCAACGCCCTGTTGAAGACGCTGGAGGAGCCGCCGCCGCACGTCGTCTTCATCTTCGCCACCACGGAGATCCGCAAGGTCCCGGTAACGGTGCTGTCGCGCTGCATGCGTTTCGACCTGCGGCGGGTGGATCAGGACGTGCTGGCCGCCCACTTCGCCCGTCTCTGCGACAAGGAGGGGGTGAGCGCCGAGCCCGAGGCGCTGCGGCTGGTCGCGCGGGCCGCCGATGGCTCGGTGCGCGACGGGCTCTCCCTGCTCGACCAGGCGATCGCCCTGTCCGAGGGACCGATCTCGGCCCCGACCGTCCAGGAGATGCTGGGGCTCGCCGACCGCGAGCGGATCTACGACCTATTCGAGGCGCTCATGTCCGGCCGCCTGCCGGAGGCGCTGGCAATGCTCGCCGCGCTCTACGAGGTGGGCGCCGACCCGGTGGTGACGCTGCAGGACCTGCTGGCCATCACCCACGCGACCACCCGGGCCAAGGTGCTGCCGCCGGAGACCGACCTGGGGCTGCCGGAGAGCGAGCGGGTGCGCGCCCGTGCCTTCGCCGAACGGCTGACCCTCGGCAGCCTGACCCGGGTCTGGCAGATGCTGCTGAAGGGCATTTCCGAGGCGCAGGTGGCGCCCAATCCGATGCAGGCGACGGAGATGGTGCTCGTCCGTCTGGTCTACGCCGCGGACCTGCCTGACCCGGCGGATCTGCTGAAGCGCCTGACCCAGCAGCAGGCCGATGCGCAGGCGCAGGTGGCGCCGCCGGCGCCGAATAGCGGCGGGCGGACCAGGGCCGCCCTGGGCGGCGGGGCGGGTGCCGCCTTCGCCACTCAGCCCAAGCCGGTGATCGCCGAGACGCCGCCGGCCGAGGGCGCGCCGGCCATCACCTCCTTCGCCGAGCTCGCCGAGCGGCTGCGCGAATCGGGGGAGCTGCGGCTCGCGTCGCATCTGCGCAGCGACGTGCACCTGATCCGCTTCGAGGTCGGGCGGATAGAGCTGCGGCCGCGTCCGGAGGCACCGCCCGACCTGGCGGGCAGGCTGGGCAAGCTGCTGGCCGACTGGACCGGGCGCCGCTGGCTGATCAGCCTCAGCGAGGCGGAGGGTGAAGCCACCCTGGCGCAGCAGGAGCAGGCCCGGCAGACGCAGGAGCGCGAGGGCCTGGCGCAGGAACCCCTGGTGCGGGCGATCCTGGACGCCTTTCCCGGTGCCCGTATCGCCCAGGTGCGCGCCCTCGACGAGCCGGACCCGGAGAGCGAGCCGATCGTCGAGCCGCCGGTGGCCGCCGAGCCGGTTGAGGTTGACGACATCCCTTACTTCGACGATCTCGTCGGCGACGAGGAGGAGGACGACCGATGAAGAACCTGGGCGCGCTGATGAAGCAGGCGCAGGAAATGCAGTCCAAGATGGCCGAACTGCAGGAGCGGCTGTCGGCCATGACGGTCGAGGGCCAGTCCGGCGGCGGGATGGTGCGCGTCGCCCTGTCCGGCAAGGGCGAGATGCGCTCCATCAAGATCGATCCGGCGCTGGTCGATCCCCAGGAGGTCGAGGTGCTCGAAGACCTGGTCGTCGCCGCGGTCAACGATGCCCGCGCCAAGGTGGACCAGGAGAGCCAGGCGGAGATGCAGAAGCTCACCGGCGGCCTGTCCCTGCCCGGCGGTTTCAAGCTGCCCTTCTGATCCTCGGGCGGCCGGCCGGCCGCACTGCCATGACCCCCTCCGAAATCGACCGCATGATCCGGCTGCTGGCGCGGCTGCCGGGGCTGGGGCCGCGCTCAGCCCGGCGGGCCGCGCTGCACCTGCTGCAGCGGCGCGAGGCCCTGCTGCTGCCCCTGGCCGAGTCGCTGGCCCGGGCCGCCGAGAAGGTCGTGGTCTGCAGTCTCTGCGGCAATCTCGATGACGTCGATCCCTGCAGCCTCTGCCGCGACCCGGGCCGCGATCGCAGCCTCCTGTGCGTGGTCGAGGGTGTGGCGGACGTCTGGGCCCTGGAGCGCGCGGGGGTGTTCCGCGGCCGCTACCACGTGCTCGGCGGCACCCTTTCGGCCCTGGACGGGCGGGGGCCGGACCAGCTGCGGCTGCCGGCGCTTCTCCGGCGGCTGGAGGAGGGAGAGGTGAAGGAGGTCATCCTCGCGCTCTCGGCCACGGTGGACGGCCAGACCACGGCGCACTACCTTGCCGATCGCCTCTCGGTAATGCCGCTGACCGTGACCCGGCTCGCCCAGGGGATGCCGGTGGGCGGCGCCCTCGACTACCTCGACGAGGGGACGCTGCTGGCGGCCCTGCAGGCGCGGCGGCCTGCCTGACGGCAGGGCGTCAAAGGTTGGCGGCGATCACCATGTGCCGCAGCAGCCAGTCCTGGCAGGCCTCGTTCATCCGCCCCAGCGCTGCCTCGGGATGCAGCCAGACCGGCAGGTTGCCGGCCTCGGTCGGCGGACCGAGAGGGCCGGCGATCTCGACGAGGTAAAAGGCGGAGTACTTGTCGAAGAACTTGCCCGCCTCCGGCTTGGTCAGGAACTGACGCAGGCAGACCAGCGGCGCTGCCCGCTCGACGCGGTAGCCCGTTTCCTCGATGAACTCGCGCGCCAGTGCCGTGCCGTCGTCTTCCCCCGGCTCCAGGCCGCCGCCCGGGATGTCCAGGCCGCCCTCGCTCTCGACCAGCAGGATCTCCGCCCCGCGCCGGGCGATGCCGTAGGCGCCGGGGCGGCGGCGGTAGTCGAAACCGGCCTGGGGGCGGTCGAAGGCGAGCACGAAGCGCGGGTCCATCCGACGTCAGACCGAAGGCTTCTGTTCGAAGCCGGGGCTTTCCGGCTCCTCCCAGGGCTCGACGCTCACGCCCGTCACGTCGGCGGAGGGGGGGCCCTTCGCACAGGCGTCGACCATGGAGTCCACCGCCGCCGAAGGGCCGGCGAAGACCGCTTCCACGGTGCCGTCGGAGCGGTTGCGGACCCAGCCGTCCAGGCCGCGGGCCTCCGCCTGCGCCACTGTCCAGCCGCGGAACCAGACGCCCTGGACCCGGCCGGCGACGACGGTTCTGACCACCTTGCGCTTCATCAAGATCCTCTCTCCGGATAGAGCGCGTGGAAGAGCACCTTCACTGCCCGTCTCGCGTGTTTCTCCCATTCCGGTCGCCGCGTCCACTGGTCTTCTATCGTCAGCGCAGGGTCGCCGGCCCGTTCGTGCAGCAGGGCGTTGCGGCGCCGCCGCAGCCACGCCAGTTCCGCCGCGTCCGCGCCGCCCTGGCCGCTTCCTTCGGCCTGGATCTCGACGATGGCGGCGGCGAGGATGACCACCGTGGCCCAGCAGCCGGCGCAGAAGACCGCCTGCAGATCGATCAGCAGCGCGCTCGCCTGCTCCGACGGCTGCCGTATCCCCCGGCGCTCGGCGGCGCTCGCCTGTGCCTCGAACCAGAGGCGCCGCTCGTCCCAGAGAACAACGTCCGGCGGCTCGAGCTGATCCATGACAGAGCAAGAACGCTCGGGCTGGGTGCAGCCAGGGTCAGGCGAATTCGACGATCGGCTGGTCCACCGCCAGGCTCTCGCCCGGCTTGGCGTGCACGGTCGCGACCTTGGCGTCGGCCGTCGCGCGCAGGACGTTCTCCATCTTCATCGCCTCGATGACGGCGATCTCCTCGCCCGCCTTGACCTCCTGGCCCTCCACGACGGCCAGCGAGACGAGCAGGCCCGGCATCGGTGAAAGGATGAACTTCGAGAGATCGGCCTTCGCCTTCACCGGCATCAGGCCGGCGAGCTCGGCCAGACGCGGGCGCAGCATGCGCGCGACCAGCCCCACGCCGCCGTGGCTCAGGCGGAAGAAGGCGCCGCTGGGATCGACCTGCACGGTCATCGCCCGGCCGCCGACGGTGCCCACGAAGAAGGGCTGCCCGGGTCGCCAGTCGCCCTGGATCCCCATGTCGACCCCGTCCACTCGCACTGTCAGGCCTTCGCCCGCGGTCGTCAGCGTGACCTCCATGGCCTCCTCGCCGAGGAAGACGACGGCGGCCTCCGCCTCGCCGGCCGGCCGCCGCCGCTGGCGGACCGCCAGCAGCGCCGTCACCGCGGCGAGCTCCCGGCGCAGGGTGCCGCTCGGCGTCACGCCGTTGAAGCCGTCCGGGAACTCCTCGGCGATGAAGCCGGTGGAGAGCCGGCCCTCGCGGAACCGGGGGTTGGCCATCACCGCGGAGAGGAAGGCGGCGTTGTGGTTGATGCCGCGGACATAGAAGGCGTCGAGGGCCTCCTGCATGCGCGCGATGGCGGCAGCGCGGTCCGGACCCCAGGTCACCAGCTTGGCGATCATGGGGTCGTAGTACATGGAGATCTCGGCGCCCTCGTTGACGCCCGAATCGACCCGCACGCCCTCAGCCTGAGCCGGCTCGCTGTAGCGGACCAGCCGGCCGATGGAAGGCAGGAAGTTACGGGTCGGGTCCTCGGCGTAGAGCCGTGCCTCCATGGCCCAGCCGTTCATCGCCACCTCGTCCTGGCCGAAAGGCAGCGTCTCGCCGTCGGCGATTCGCAGCATCCATTCGACCAGATCCAGGCCGGTGATCATCTCTGTAACCGGGTGCTCGACCTGCAGCCGGGTGTTCATCTCCAGGAAGTAGAACTTGCGGTGCTTGTCGACGATGAACTCGACCGTGCCCGCCGAGCGGTAGCCGACAGCCTTGCAGAGGGCGACCGCCTGCGCGCCCATGGCGGCGCGGGTCTCCTCGTCCAGGAAGGGGGAGGGGGCCTCTTCCAGCACCTTCTGATGGCGGCGCTGGATGGAGCACTCACGCTCCCACAGGTAGAGGGTGTTGCCGGCGCCGTCCGCCAGCACCTGGATCTCGATGTGGCGCGGTTCCTCGACGAACTTCTCGATGAAGACCCGCTCGTCGCCGAAGCTGGAGCGCGCCTCGTTGCGGGCCGAGCGGAAGCCGTCGCGCACCTCCTGGTCGGTCCAGGCGATCCGCATGCCCTTGCCGCCGCCGCCGGCGGACGCCTTGATCATGACCGGGTAGCCGATGCCGCGGGCGATCTCGAGCGCCTCGTCGGCGTCGGCGATCTCGCCGATGTGGCCGGGGACGGTGCTGACCCCCGCCTTCGCCGCCAGTTTCTTCGATTCGATCTTGTCGCCCATGGCGGCGATGGCGGCCGCGCCCGGGCCGACGAAGACCAGCCCGGCCGCCTCGACCTGCTCGACGAAGGCCGCCTTCTCGGAGAGGAACCCGAAGCCGGGATGGATCGCCTGTGCCCCGGTGGCCTTGGCGGCCGCGACGATGGCGTCGCCCAGCAGATAGCTCTGGGCGGCCGGCGGCGGGCCGAGTCGGACGGCCTCGTCGGCGAGCTGGACGTGCAGGGAGTCGGCGTCGGCATCGGAGTAGACCGCCACCGTCTTGACCCCCAGGCGGCGGCAGGTGCGGATGATGCGGCAGGCGATTTCGCCCCGGTTGGCGATCAGGATCTTTTCGAACACGGACGGCCCTCTCCGACGGATTTGCGCCGCCTTTAGCACGCGTTCGCCGATCCTTGAAGGCGTCACACGACGGTGGCGGCCCGCGGGCCGAGCGCGGCGCCGGCTCCGAACACCTCCTCGAAGGCGCCCTCCAGGGCGGCGTCGAGGTCGGCCATACCGACCGGCAGGCCCAGGTCGACCAGCGAGGTGACCCCGTGGCCGCGGATGCCGCAGGGGACGATGCCGTCGAAGTGGGACAGGTCGGGTTCCACGTTGATGGCGACGCCGTGGAAGGTGACCCAGCCGCGCACCCGCACACCGATGGCGGCGATCTTGTCCTCCCGGCCGTCCCGGCGCACCACCCAGATGCCGACGCGGCCGGGCCGCCGCTCGCCGGTCACGTTGAAGCGGGCGAGGGCGCGGATCACCCACTCCTCGAGCGCGGCCACGTAGAGCCGCAGGTCCTGCAGCCGCCGGCGCAGGTCGAGCATGACGTAGGCCACACGCTGGCCGGGGCCGTGGTAAGTGTACTGGCCGCCGCGGCCGGTGCGGAAGACCGGGAAGCGGGCGTCGAGCAGGTCTTCCGGCCGGGCGCTGGTGCCGGCGGTGTAGAGCGGCGGATGCTCGAGCAGCCAGACCAGCTCGGCCGCCCGACCCAGCCGGATCGCCTCGACCCGGCGCTCCATCGCCTCAATTGCGGCCGGATAGTCCACAGGGCCCTCTTCGAGCCGCCATTCCAGCGGGATCATAGCCGCTCCGTCGTCGCCTTCCGCCCCTTGTCCTGGCCTGTTTTCAGGGTAGCTTGCCGCGGGACCGCCGGTCTGGCGGCACACCTCCCACCTGCCCAGGGGGCTGAACATGGCCGACACCTTCAGTGAAGCCGCTCTCGCCTATCATCGGCGGCACCCGGCGGGCAAGCTGGAGATCGTGGCGACCAAGCCCCTGGCGACGCAGCGCGACCTGGCGCTGGCCTACTCGCCCGGCGTGGCCGAGGCCTGTCGGGCCATCGTGGCCGACCCAGCCGCGGCGGCCACGACCACCATACGATCCAACCTGGTAGCGGTGCTGACCAACGGCACCGCCGTGCTCGGCCTCGGGGCGATCGGACCCCTGGCGGCGAAGCCGGTGATGGAGGGCAAGGCCGTCCTCTTCAAGAAGTTCGCCGGCATCGACGTCTTCGACATCGAGGTGGACGCCCGCGATCCGGAGAAGCTGATCGAGGTGGTCGCGGCGCTGGAGCCGACCTTCGGCGGCATCAACCTGGAGGACATCAAGGCGCCCGAGTGCTTCGTGGTGGAGGGGCGGCTGCGGGAGCGCATGCGCATCCCCGTGTTCCACGACGACCAGCACGGCACCGCGATCATCGTCAACGCGGCCATCGGCAACGCCCTGGAGCTGGTGGGAAAGAGGCTGGACGAGGTCAAGATCGTCTGCAGCGGCGCTGGGGCCGCAGCCCTGTCGTGCCTCAACCTGCTGATCACCCAGGGCGCCCGGCTGGAGAACATCTGGCTGACCGACATCGAGGGCGTCGTCTATCAGGACCGCAACGTGCTGATGGACGAGTGGAAGGCCCGCTACGCCCAGAAGACCGACGCGCGTACCCTCGGCGACGTCATCGGCGAGGCCGACATCTTCCTCGGCCTGTCGGCGCCCAACGTGCTGAAGCCGGAGATGGTCGCCCAGATGGCGCGCGACCCGATCATCTTCGCCCTGGCCAATCCCGACCCGGAGATCCGGCCGGAGGTGGCGCGCGAGGTGCGGCCCGACGCCATCATCGGCACCGGGCGCAGCGACTATCCCAATCAGGTCAACAACCTGCTGTGCTTCCCCTTCATCTTCCGCGGCGCGCTCGACGTCGGGGCCACGGCGATCAACGAGGAAATGAAGCTGGCCTGCTCGCAGGCCATCGCCAAGCTGGCGCGGATCGAGGAGTCCGATGTCGCGCTGCGGGCCTACGGCGGCGAGGCGCGCTCGTTCGGCCGCGATTATCTGATCCCGCGTCCGTTCGACCCGCGCCTGATCCTGGAGATCGCCCCCGCGGTCGCCGAGGCGGCCATGCGCAGTGGTGTGGCGACCCGGCCGATCGCCGACCTGCCGGCCTATCGGCGGCAGCTGGAGGAGTTCGTCTTCCGCTCCGGGCTGGTGATGAAGCCGGTGTTCGAGCAGGCGGCCGGTGCGCCGCAGCGGATCTTCTTCGCGGAGGGCGAGAGCGAGCGGGTGCTCCGGGCCGTCCAGGTCCTGGTGGACGAGGGCCTGGCCACACCGATCCTCTGCGGCCGGCCCGAGGTCATCGACCTGCGCATCCGCCAGGCGGGCCTTCGCATCCAGCCGGAGCGGGACTTCTCCGTCGTCAATCCGCAGTCGGACCCCCGCTATGGCGAGTACTGGCGGCTCTATCACAGCCTCCTCGAACGCCGGGGCGTCACGCCGGAGCGGGCTCGTACGGTGGTCCGGACGGACACGACGGTGATCGGCGCGCTGGCCCTGCTGCGCGAGGAGGCGGATGCCATGGTCTGCGGCGTGGAAGGTCAGTATCGCGACCACCTGAAGCACGTCGAGCAGATCATCGGCCGCCCGACCGGCGTCGAGACCTTCTCGGCCCTCAGTCTGGTGGTGACCCCGCGCGGCACGCACTTCATCACGGACACCTATGTGAACGGCGATCCCGACGTGGACGGCATCGTGGCGTCGACGCGCATGGCCGCCGAGATGGTCCGGCGCTTCGGAACGGTGCCGAAGATCGCACTGGTGTCTCACTCCAATTTCGGCAGCCACGACGACCCATCGGCGCGCAAGATGCGGGCGGCCGTGCGTATCCTGCACGAGCGGTTCCCCGACCTGGAGGTCGAGGGCGAGATGCATGCCGACATGGCGCTGTCCGAGGACCTGCGGCGGCAAACCTTCCCCAACTCTCGCCTGCACGGCGCAGCGAACCTGCTGGTCATGCCGAATCTCGATTCCGCGAACATCGCCTTCAACCTGCTCAAGGCGGCGGCTGACGGGCTGGCGATCGGGCCGATGCTGATCGGCGCACGTCTGCCGGTGCATATCGCGACGCCGGCGATCACCGTCCGCGGCATCGTCAATCTCGCCGCCCTGGCGGCTGTCGACGCCCAGAGCCGTTCGCGAGAGGCGGCGTGAACGATGCCGGAGGACCGACCATGGCTGACGAGATCCTCCAGGAGGACGCGGGCGACGGCGTCGGGTTGAGCGAGCGCCTCGTCGAGCGGGTCGAGGCCGCGCTGGAGGCCGGCGACCACAACCAGATCGAGGATCTGCTGGCCGATCAGCATCCGGCCGACGTGGCCGATGTGATCGAGCAGATTCATCCCGACCTGCGCGGGCTGCTGCTCGACGTGATCGGGCCGACGCTCGATCCGGAGGTGCTGGCCTATGTCGAGTCGCCGCGGCGCGACGAGGTGGCGGCGCGTCTGGGGCCGCTGGAGGTTGCCGGGATGCTCAAGCGCCTCGACAGCGACGACGCCCTGGAGATCTTCGAGGATCTGAGCGAGGAGCTGCGCACCCAGATCCTGGCGCGGGTGCCGGTCACCATCCGAAAGATCCTGCAGGAGGGGCTGGACTATCCGGAGGATTCCGCCGGGCGCCTGATGCAGCGCGAGGTCGTCGTCGTGCCCGCCATATGGACGGTCGGCGAGACGATCGACTACATGCGCGAGCACCGCAAGCAGATGAAGTCGGACTTCTACGACCTCTACGTCGTCGATCCGCGCTACCGGCCGATCGGCAAGCTGCCCCTGTCCCGGGTGCTGCGCAACAAGCGGCCGGTGCGCATCGTCGACCTGATGGACGAGGACGTCCGGCCGGTGGCCCTCGCCACCGACCAGGAAGAGGTCGCCCTGCTGTTCAAGCAGTACTCCCTGCTGTCGGCGCCCGTGGTCGACGCGGCTGGTCGGCTGGTCGGCGTCATCACCGTCGACGACGTGATCCACGTGGTCGAGGAGGAGGCCGAGGACGACCTGCTCAAGATGCGCGGCCTGGACGATACAGATCTGGCCGAAGGGCCGCTGCTGACCGTCAAGCGCCGCATCCGCTGGTTGCTGGTCACGCTGGTGAACACCATCATCGCCTCCTTCGTGATCTCGCGCTTCGAGGGCACGCTGGAGCAACTGGTGGCGGTGGCGGTGCTGATGCCGATCGTCGCCGCGATGGGGGGCAATGCCGGCATGCAGGTGGTGACGGTGACGGTGCGGGCGCTGGCCACCCGCTCCGTGACCAGCCGCAACACCCTGCGCCTCGTCGGCAGGGAGCTTCTGGTCGGCTTGATCAACGGCGTCTGCCTCGCCACCATCATGGGGTCTCTGGCGGCGCTCTGGTTCGGCCTTCCCTCGCTCGCGCTGGTGCTGGTGGCGGCGATGATCTTCAACATGGTCTGGGCCGGGTTGGCGGGGACCCTGATCCCGCTGACCCTCGACCGCTTCGGCTTCGATCCCGCGGTGGCTGCCGGCCCCTTCCTGACGACCACGACCGACGTGCTCGGCTTCTTCGTCTTTCTGGGGCTGGCCACCATCTTCCTGTTGTGAGGCCGGGCCCGGGGAGTCCGGTCAGCCCTCCTCGGCGTCAGGATAGTTGATGTAGCCCATGCCGCAGATCCACTCGATCACCGGTTCGTAGCCGACGGCCTGAGCCGGCCGCCCGCCCATGGCGCCCATCACCATCATCCAGTTCAGGATCTCGTGCCCGCCGTGGCCGCCGCGGCGCTGGATCTCGTCGTAGCTGAGCCGCTGCAGACCGTCGACATCGCCGCGGGCGAAGGCGTCCATGATCTCCCGGTCCCAGTCGGCGTCCACGAGAGGGTGCTGGCAATTCAGGGGGAACTGGTTCTTGGCGGCCATCTCCACTTCGTACCTGGCGAGGTCCGAGTAGATGTCCGGATCCTCGGCGAGCACGGAACGGCCCTCCGTCTGGAAGCGCCGCATGCGCTGGAGGAAGGCGTCGTCCTCCGGGCTGTCCTCGGTCCAGACCGGGGGCCAGTGGGAGAGGCCTCCGGTGGCGAGCAGCGCGACCCGAAGATCGCCGGGGTGCTCGTCCAACAGCCAGCGCAGCGTCGCACCGAACTGGTAGGCGCGACCCATCGTGGTCAGCGGCGGCGAGAAGACGTTCGTGAACACCGGCAGCACCGGAATGTCGGCGGCCGGGCGGATGAGCTTGAGCGGCGTCATGAGGTTGTTGCCGTACTCGACCTCGCCCATGCGGGCGACGTCGAAGCCGTTCGCGATCATCCCGGCGAGCAGGCTCTCGCCCAGGTCCGGCATGCCGGGAATGGTCTTCTTCTCGTCGTAGCCGATCGCGGCCATCACATGCTCGGCGGGGCCGGTGTGGCTGGGCGCGATGGCGATCGAGAAGGTCGGCATCAGGGTGCGGAACTGGTTCTCGAAGTGGTCGTCGAGGAACGCGATGATCACGTCGGGCTTCGCCTCGTCGAGGTAGCGGGCGAGCGTGGCGTGGACCGCCTCGAGCCTCCGTCGCGTGTCTGCGGGTGGTGCGTCCGGCCAGCCCGAGGCGCCCGGCGCGTGCGACATGCTGATGGCGGCGACAACCTTTGTCATCGTCAACTCCTTTTCCGTGCCCGGTCAGCAACGCGGACGCCATGGCGGAAGACCTTCGTCTGCCTTCCCGGATCCGGCTTTCCCGGGCGTCCGCCCCATGCCCCAGAACCACCATAGCGCGGCGCTCTTCCGCATCCAAGCAACATCGGATACTGACTTCTGTAGCCTGGATCCAGAATGTTGACGCCGCATGCCGGGTCGTGCCACGCTGAAGGCGATGCGGTCCCATGGCACGATCGAGGGGATGTCTGATGCAGGACAGGTCGCACCCAAAGGTGGCGTTCGCACCTCGGCGCTTGGCTCACGCCAACATCTTCGTCAGCAGCCATGCCCGTTCGGTGCCGTTCTATCGGGATATCTGCGGACTGACGGAGGTGTTCCAGGAACCGGGCATCAAGGCCGTGTTCTTCAGCAACGGCAGCTCGCATCACGACGTGGCCCTGATGGAGACGAGCACGCAGCCCCGCATCGGGCGGGGCGGGCACGTCCAGATCTCCACCGGCCGCGGCCATTCACCAGGGCTCAACCATCTCGGCTTCGAGATGGAGAACGAGCGAGAACTGGTCGACGCCTACGAGCGTGCCTCGGCTGCAGGGGTGCAGATCCTCAGGACGACCGACCACGGCATGTCGCACAGCATCTATCTGTTCGATCCGGACGGCAATCTGCTGGAATTCTATGCCGACGCGATCGAGGACTGGCAGGCCTTCTATCGCGACAACGAGAACCAGCTGATCAGCGGGGGATGGAATCCGCGCGCCGCCGCGCCCAGCGAACGCAGGCTCTATCAGGCCGACTTCGTGCCGGCGCGGGTGCCGGGTGCGGCGGTGCATCCGCGGCAGATCGAGTCCGCGGCGCTGGTGACCGCGGATTTCGGGGCCATGCTTCGCTTCTACCGCGACGTGGCGGGGCTCGGGCTTGTCGCCGAGGGCGACGGCTACGCTCTTCTTTCGGGTGCCCTGGGCTCGCCTGCGCTGGCGTTGCAGCGCGCGAGGGAGGGGGCCAGGACGGGACTGGGCCACGTCACCTTCTCGCTCATGCCCGGCGGCGACCTGAGAGGGGCGCAAGAGGCACTCGGGCGCGCAGGAGTTCCCGTCTTCGACCGTCTGGTCCATGCGGAGACTCCGGCCGTGGTGGTGCGGGATCCGGACGGGCTGGAACTGGCTTTCATCGAAGGCCCGCCGGCGGTTGTGGGTGCCGCCCTGATGTCGGACGTCGCTGCGGTGCCGCCGCACGGGCGCTGACCTGCCGGTCGTCCTTCCCGACCTGAGACGGGCGGGGACCGCCAAAGCTCCAACGGGAGAAGCGCGCGTTGCGGATCGCGGTTTGCATCAAGCAGATACCCCTGGTCGGCGAGGCCGGTATCGCCGCCGACACCAAGCGGCTGGACCGCAGCGGCGCGTGCGTCATCAGCGCCTTCGACCTCCGTGCGCTCGCCGTCGCCGTCGATCTCAGACAGCGGTTTGGCGGGCAGGCCGTAGCCGTCACGATGGGGCCGCCGCGAGCGGCCGAGGCCCTGCGTGAGGCGCTCGCGATGGGTCTCGACCGGGCGGTTCATCTGCAGGATCCGTTGTTTGCCGGAAGCGACACCCTGGCCACTGCGCGGGCCCTGTCGGCGTGGCTCGGCGGGCAGGGCTTCGATCTGGTCCTGGCCGGCAAATACGCGCTCGACGCGGACACCGGACAGGTCGGACCCGAGATCGCTGAGCTACTGGGTGTCCCGCATGTCGCGGGCGTCCAGCGCCTGGAACTCCGCGATCGTTTCATCACTGTGGAGCGGGAGACCGACGAGGGCTACGAGGAGGTCACCTGTCCGCTGCCGGCGGTGATCACCTGCGCCGAGCGGCTGGCAAAGCCGATCCGGGTGAGCGACGAGGCGCGCACGGTGGTGGCGGCGGCGATCGAGACACTGGACGCCGCGACCCTCGGGGGCACAGGTTACGGCATCGAGGGGTCGCCGACCAGGGTCGGCGAGATCCGCACGCTGCCGCGCCGTGCCCGGGCGGGGCATCTGCTGGCATCCTGCAGCCCGGCCGAAGCGGCATCGCAGCTGCTCGCGGCGATCGAGACGTGGGGCTGCCTGGAGCCGTCGGACCAGGCACCGACCTCCCCCAGCGGCCGTCCTCGCGCGCCGGGCATCGGCAAGGATGTCTTTGTCGCCTGCGAGGTCGACAGCCTCGGTGCGGTGAGCCCGGTCAGCCTGGAACTGGTCGAGGCCGCCGCCACCCTGGCCGACCAGATCGGCGGAGCGGTGGTCGTCTTGTTCTTCGGCCGCTCCGGTCTTGTGCATGCCGATCTGGTCGCGGCCCACGGGGCGGATCGGGTCCTGGTGCTGGACCTCTCGGAGCCGCAGGCGGCGGCACCGGAGGTGGTGGCGGCCGCCCTGGCCCCGGTGATCGAGGAGCACGGGCCCTGGGCGCTGCTGGCGCCCGCGACGGTGCGGGGCCGCGACTGGGCTCCCCGCCTGGCGGCACGCCTGGGACTGGGGCTCACGGGCGATGCGATTGGCCTGCAGATCGACTCTGCCGGCCGCCTCGTCGCACTCAAACCAGCGCTGGGCGGCTCCGTGGTCGCCGAGATTCGCAGCGACACCCTTCCGCAGATGGTGACGATGCGGCCCGGGATGCTGGGCAGGGGCGCGCCGGTTGCCGGGCGCCGGGCAGAGGTTCTGATGCTGCCGGCCCCGTCGCTGACGCCGGCCCTCGCGGTCTTGAGCCGGCATCGCCTGGTCGACGAGGCGACCGCTGCGCTGGAGCATGCCCGGGTCGTCATCGGAGTGGGGATGGGTATCGGCGGCCCCGAAGCCCTGCCGGCGATCCGGGCCTTGGCGGCGCGGCTGGGGGCGTCGCTGTGCGCGACGCGGCGGGTCGCCGACGCCGGCTGGCTGCCGCGCCAGGTCCAGGTCGGGATCACGGGCAAGGGGCTCAGTGCCGGCCTGTACCTCGGCCTCGGCGTGGGCGGGTCGTTCAATCACACGGCCGGCCTCGAGCGGGTCGGACGCATCGTGGCGATCGACAAGGATCCGCAGGCGGCGATGTTCAAATGTGCGGACCTCGGCGTCGTAGGCGACTGTCTGGAGATGACCCATGCCTTGGAAGCGGCGCTCGGCGCGTGCCTGCCGGCCGCCACCGCTGCGGCCGGCGTTCGAATGTAGGCATCCGACAAACAGGTTGACCGAGAATTTGGATACAGGATACAGTATACTATACATGCTGCAATCGATGCTCTGATCCCGGGTCGAGGGGTCGATGAAGAGCGTCGCCCCGATCGTGCTTCTCTGAGTGGGGTGGAATGCTATGCGGCTCGAATGCGAGATCTTCAGGTCGGCCATGACAGGCTCCGTGGCAGGTACCGTGCGGGCCGGCCTGATGCCGGTCTCTGTTCGGAACAGCCGGTGATGTCGAGCAGCCTGGCCCCATCGCCGGCCGGACAGCGAGGGGTGCCCCCGCTCCCGGAGGGCTTCACGAGTCACCGGTCCGACTTCGAGGGGATCTCCGTCCACCACATGGAAGGCGGCAGCGGACCGCCTCTGCTGATGCTGCACGGCGTCGGGCCGGGAACGTCGGCTTTCGGGAACTTCCAGGCCATCCTCGCGCCGCTCGCAGGCCGCTTCCGGATCTTCGCTCCCGACCTGGTCGGCTTCGGTTCGTCAGGGCGGAAGCAGGCCGAACCCTACTTCGACTTCGCTCTCTGGTACCGTCAGGTCCGGCACCTGCTATCACTGATGCCGGCCGGCCCTGTCGCGGTACTGGGCCATTCGCTGTCAGGCGCCCTCGCGCTCAAGCTGGCGGCTCACGAGCCACGCGTGCGCCACCTGCTCACGACAGGGACCGTCGGGACGCGTTACGAGGTGACGTCCGGTCTGCAGGCCATCTGGACCTTTCCGACCAGCAGGGAAGCGCTCCGCCACACGCTCTCGCATCTCGTCTACGACACGAGTCATCTGACCGACGCCTTCCTCGACGACCGTCTCGAGGTTCTGCGGCAGCCCGGCTACCAGAGCTACTTCGAAGCCATGTTCGGAGGCGACCGCCAGAGGCTGGTCGAATCCTGGGTGCTCTCGGAGGAGGAACTGGAGGCGATCGACTGCAGGCTGGTGATGCTGCACGGCATGAACGATCTGCCTTGCCCGGCGGAACAGACCACGCTGCGCCTGATGAACAAGATCAAGGGAGCGGACGTGGTCCTGCTGGCGGAGTGCGGGCACTCGCCGGCTCTCGAACATCCGCACAAGGTTCTGGCGGCAATGGATCTGCTGCTCGGAGCAGAAGCTTAAGAAACGAACAATTCGGAACAAGGAGGCTATCATGGAAAAGGCGTTTGCCGCATCGGTGCGGTCGTGCCTGTTCGCAGGGGCCCTGGCGTTCGGTGGAATGCTGGCGGCCGCGACTGCCGGAGCGCAGGACCTCAAGCTCAAGCTCACCTTCCCGACCGACGTCGCGACCTTCGAACTGCCGTACTTCATCGCCAACGATACGGGGTGGTTCAAGGAGCACGGGCTGGCGGTCGAAGAGATCTGGGTGGTCGGCGACGCGAACGCGCTGCGCACGGTCCTCTCCGGCGATTCCGACGTGACGGTCGTGGGACTGCCCACCGCCTTCGACGGCATTCTCGCCGGGGCGAACATCGTGTGCATCGGCTCCTGGCAGCCGGTCGTCGACTACCAGCTCGTCGGCAAGAAGGGCACGATCCAGACCCTCAAGGACTTCGAAGGCAAGACCCTGTCCTCGGCGGAACCCGGCGGGCTGACGACGGAACTGCCGAGGATGGTCATGCAGAAGCATGGCCTCGATGCCGACAGCGTGAAGTTCATCAAGGTCGGTGGCCACGGCGACCGGCTGCGGGCGGTGGTCGCGGGCAAGACCGAGGGTGCGATGATCAACACCCTGACCGCGACCAAGGGCTCGCTCGACGGCGATGTGGTGATCCTGACGGCGCTCGCGACCGAGTTTCCCGGCCTGGCCTACGTGCAGCTCGTGGTCGACCGCGGCAGCCTGCAGGATGCCGACAAGAGGAAGGCCCTCGAGATCTTCCTCGAGGGCAGCATCTATGGTGCGCGGTTCATCATGGACAATCCCGACCGCGCGGCCGAGATCTTTCACAAGCGGATTCCGTCCATGGATCCGAGTCTGATCCGCTCGGTGATCGGCGAGCTCAACAAGATCAACGTATGGGGCGTGAACGGCGGCGCCGAGCCGGAGGTCGTCAGCTACACGATCGAGGTTTCGACCCAGCTGGGCATGCTCAAGCAGCCGCTCGACGTGAACCAGGTGCTCGACCGGTCGCTGGTCGAGGAGATCCTCGCCCGCACCGGTACGCGCTGAGCCTTCGACGGCAACTCCCAAGCCGAAGTCGTCACTATCCAACCTTTCAGGGAGGTCGTGGAATGCTGACCAATGATCAGACCCTCGAGGCGGTCCAGCAAGCCCATCGGGACCGTCCGTTCTACGAGCATCCCCTGTGGGCGGGCCTGCTGCAGGGCTCGTTCAGCAGGGAGCAGGTCAAGGAATTCGCCCGGCAGTACGGCATCATTCCGCTGCATAACCACAACTACCATGGGCGTCTCTACGTGAACTGCCCGGACCCGCGGTGGCGGGCGAAGATCGCCGAGGTCGTCTATGAGGAGGGCACCGGCAAGCTGTTCTCCGACGGGACCCCTCACAACCGCCTGTACCTCGACGTGGGCAACGACCTCGGAATCAGCGACGAGGAGATGTGGGCGGTCGACTATTGCCCCGAGGCACTCGGCTTCAAGGCCTACTTCATCAAGATGTGCGACGCCGACCCGGTGGACGGCATCTCCTGCCACATGCTCGGCGCCGAGGCACAGGGGCCGGGCGTGTTCGATCGGCTCGCGGAGATCTTCAAAGAGAAGTACGGCATGTCCGACAAAGGCGTGCGCTTCTGGGTCGTCCACGACGAGGCCGACGAAGATCACTCGGGAGTCGGCGAGGAACTGCTCGCAGACTTCGCGAAGACCGAAGAGCAGCGACGGCGGGTGATCGAGGTCGTCAAGGAGACGATCGCGATGACCTTCCTGCTCTACGACGGCATCTACAAACGCGTTCAGGCGGTTGGTTAGATGGCCGTCGCGGAAAGCGCCAGGTCCCGCAGGCCCTCCGCCCCGGTGTCCGCCGCTCCGGCGGCGGCGCCCGGGCAGGGCATCGTCTCGGTCGTCTCGGCCCAGAAGAGGTTCAATGCCCGGGAAAGCGCCGCCGAAAGTGGCAAGGGCTCCGAGAAGTCCTTCCTGGTCGTCGACAACGTCAGTTTCGAGGTACGCAGAGGCGAACTGGTGACGCTTCTCGGCCCGAGCGGCTGCGGCAAGACGACCCTTCTCCGGATGGTCGCCGGCCTGCTGACGGTGGATTCGGGGACGATCTCGATCGAAGGAGAGAAGGTCAACGGGCCGCGCCGCAATTGCTGCATGGTCTTCCAGAACTTCGGCCTGCTGCCGTGGCGGACGGTCATGGGGAACGTGGAGTTCGCGCTCGAACTCGACGGTGTCGCCAGAAAATCCCGCCGTGAGGTGGCAGCGCACTACATCGAGCTGGTCGGACTGCAGCGCTTCGCAGATCACTTTCCTCACGAGCTCTCCGGCGGCATGCAGCAGCGTGTCGGCATCGCCCGTGCCCTGACCCGTCACCCGTCGGTGCTGCTGATGGACGAGCCTTTCGGTGCTCTGGATGCGCAGACCCGCGAGCAGCTTCAGGACGATTTCCTGGAAGTCTGGCAACGGGTGGGGATCACCGTCCTCTTCGTGACTCACAGTATCGACGAGGCACTCGTGCTGTCGGACAAGGTGCTGGTCTTCTCGGCCCGTCCGGCACGGATCAAATGCATTCTCGAAAGCCCCCTCGGAACGGGTGAACGCGGCAACGCGCTGCGCGGCAATCCCGAGTTCACGCGGCGGGGGTTGGAGATCCGTGAGATGCTCAAGACGGAGGCCCGGAGCCATGGCTGATGTCGCTGCCAATCCCGCTGCCCGTGACGCCAAGACCCGTTCGCAGAGCCTGTCAGTCTCTCTGCAGCGCCGGCCGAACCTTATCCGTGCTGCGGCGGTGATCCTGTTCTTCGTTCTGTGGGAAATATTCGGGCGGGACATGAACCCGCTCTTCATGACCTACCCGAGCGCCATCGCGAAGGCGGCCTGGGAGGTGACGGTGAGCGGCGAACTGCTGCACGCCACGCTCGCCAGCGCGGTGCCGTTCCTCATCGGCCTCTTCATCTCCATCTTCGGCGGGATCCTCATCGGCGTCCTGATCGGCCAGTTCTGGTACTTCGAGTACACCCTCGATCCCTTCATCAACGCTCTCTATGCGATCCCCCGGATCGCGCTCGTTCCGCTCATCATGTTGTGGGCCGGGCTGGAAACGTCGGGAAAGGTCTCCATCCTGGTGTCGATCGCGATCTTTCCTGTGATCATCAACACCTATGCCGGCATCAAGGACGTGCGGGGCAGCCTGCTGGAGATCGGGCGCGCCTACTGTGCGACCGACACCCAGCTGTTTCTGAAGATCATTCTGCCCGCCGCAGTTCCGTACATCATGGCCGGCATCCGCCTCTGCGTCGGGCTCGCGATCATCGGCATCGTCGTCGCCGAGTTCTTCACGTCGATCAGCGGCCTGGGCGGAATGATCATCCACTACTCCAACTCCTTCTCCACGGCCAAGGTCTTCGTGCCGATCATCGTGATCGGCATCCTCGGCGTCGCCATGACCCAGGCCGTCATGTCGATCGAGAAGCGGCTCTCCAGATGGCGGCGGCTGGAGAGGGAGCGGCTGGGTTGACTGCCGGCCCTGGCGGGCGCTGAAAGCATGCGCACGACTAAGGAGGTGAAGGACGTGAGCTCCAAGCCGGCGAATGCCGAAGCGGCTTTTCGAAAGAAGCCGGCGCTGGTTCGTACGAACCTTGCGTCGCAGGTCTACGAGTTTCTGCAGGATCAGATCGTCTCGGCCCAGATCAGGCCTGGGACCAAGCTCTCGGAGGTCGCGATCGCGGAGAGCCTGGGCGTCAGCCGCCAGCCGGTGCGCGAGGCGATCGCCAGGCTGGAGCGGCTGGGCCTGACGTCGCGCGGCCGTCGCGATCGCGTGGTGGCCCGGCCGACCGAACGGTTGATCTGCGAGATCTACGAGATCTGGTGGGTCCTCGATGCAGGCAGGACCTACCTGTCCAGCCTGTCGGCGACGGACGACGACATCTCGAAGATGCGGGGCCTGCTCGCCCAGATGGAGGCGGCGACCCAGGCCGGCGATCAGGCGGCTCTCACCCGTTGTTCGAGAGAGTTCCACAAGCTGATCTCGAGCCGCTGCCAGAACTCGCAGATGGAGAGCACCATCGAGAGCTACGGCCTCTACATCCGCTGGTTCCGCGCCCTCTACCTGAAGAGCAGGGGCCCCTCGGAGGCGAGGCTGAAGGAGCACCGGGTGATCGTCGACTGCTACGCCCGCAAGGACCTGTCCGGCTTGATGGAGGTGGTGCACGAGCACGTCCTGCGCCAGTGGTCGGAAGTGTTGGAGGCTTGGCGCAAGGAGACGTCCCCGGCCGACCAGGAGCCGGTCGATACGGTGCCCGAGTTCAGCCGTCCCTTCCTGGCGAACGGCTGACGCATGCGGGCCCGCTTCCTCACCGTCGAGGGCACCAGGATCCGCTGCCTCACCGCGGGGCAGGGACGCCCGCTGTTCCTGCTGCACGGTGTCGGCCTGAGCGCCGACATCTTCGTGCGGAACATGGCAGCGCTGGGAGAGCGCCGCACGGTGTTCGCGCTCGACCTGCCGGGTCACGGGTTCAGCGACGCGATCGCCTTCGGCGATCTGGCACCGCAGCGGGCGATGGCGCGGCAGGTGCTGCGGACCGCCGATAGCCTCGGCGTCGAGCGCTTCTGCGTTCTCGGCCATTCCTTCGGCGGCCTGGTCGCCGGCCTGATCCACTTCGAGCAGCCCGGCCGGCTCGACGGCCTGGTGGTCGTGGCGAGCGGCTCGACCTTTCATGCGGCTTCGGATCAGGCGCGGACCCTGCGGGCCGCGGCTGAGAACGGCAGCCGCGCCATGGGCGACCCGACCCTGGAGTCCTGTCGGACCCGTCTTGCCAACATCTGTTTCGATCCCGCCTCGGTGGCGGAGGAGATCCTGCTGTCACAACTGACGGCCTACGCCTTGCCGGATCGCCTGGATGCCTACCGGGCCACGATCGAGGGGGCGATCCGCTCGCTCGATCCGGACGAACAGCGTGTTCTGGATCGGCTGGAACGGCTCGACGTGCCCACCTTGATCGTCTCCGGACGCGACGACATCCGGGCGGCGGTGGCGGCGCACGAGGAGGGGTGCCGCAGGCTGCCGGACGCCGAACTCTCGATCTTCGACCGTTGCGGGCACCTCCCCTTCATGGAGCACCCGCAGCTGTTCAACGAGACAGTGTGCCGTTTTCTCGCGCGGATCCCGGGGGGCCGGGGATAGCCGGACGCGACCCAGCAAGCGAAGGAGAGGACAGTGGTTTCACGTCATGAGGCGACCCTGAAGAAGGTCGAGGATATCCATCGCGCGAAACCCCGCTCCGCGCATCCGCTGTGGCAGGGCCTGCTGAACGGGTCGTTCAGCAGGGCCCAGGTCTGCGAGCATCTGAAACAGTTCAGCACGATCCCGCTGTACAACCACCTCTACCACGGCCGACTCTACGTGATCTGCCCCGATCCGGAGTGGCGCCGGATGCTCGCCGAAGTCTGCTACGAGGAAGGCACCGGCAAGCTCTTCGCCGGCGGGACGTCCCATCACGAGCTCTATATCCGGCTCGGCGAAGCCCTGGGGGTCAGCCGCGAGGAGATGTACGCGACGGAGTTCTGCCCGGAAGCCATCGCACTGAGGTCCTACTTCGAGTACATCTGCGGCAAGAACATCCTGGAGGGCATCGCCGGGCACATGCTCGGCGCGGAAGCGCAGGTTCCCGGCACGTCCGGCCGGGTCGGTCACGCCCTGCAGAAGCAGTTCGGCCTGCCGGACGAAGCGATCGCCTTCTACACCGTCCACGAGGAAGCCGACGAGGAGCACTCGGACATTGGCCGGCAGCTGCTGGAGAAGTTCGCTCCGACCGACGACGACCTCGAACTGGTCGTGAAGACCGTCCGCGACATGGTCGACATGCACTACTGCCTGTACGACGGGATCTATAAGCGTCTGCAGACGATCCAATGAAGGGCTTGTCGGAAGGACGGGGGGGGCCGGCGCGCGGCGCGCGGCGCCTCTCTCGGCCGGCAAGTCGGCCCAGCTGATGCGCTACCGTCGGCTGGGGGCGAGCGGCCTGCGCGTCTCCGTCGTCGCCCTCGGCTCCATGCCTTTCGGCAGCCAGGTCGACGAACCGCTTGCACACAGGATCCTGGATCGGGCCTGCGATGCAGGTATCAACCTGGTCGACAGCGCGGAGATGTACGCCTCGCCGCCGACCGCGGAGTCCTACGGGCGGTCCGAAGCGATCATCGGTTCATGGCTGCGCACCAGAGCCCGGGATTCGGTGCTGGTCGCGACGAAGATCGCCGGGCCGAACGACGGGATGTACGGGCCGATCGTCGAGCACATCCGCGGCGGTTCCGGGACCCTCGATCGTCATCACCTGAAGCGGGCCGTGGAGGGCTCCCTGCGGCGCCTCGGCACGGACTACATCGACCTCTACCAGACCCATTGGCCCGATCGCGGCACCCCGATCGACCTGCAACTGGAAGCGATGGAGCGGCTGATCGAGCGCGGGCTGGTCCGTTACTTCGGGACGAGCAACGAGACGCCTTGGAGCCTGACGCGCCTGTCGCTGCTCGCCGGGCAGAGCGGTCGCCCCCGGCCCGTATCGGTGCAGAACGGCTACAGCCTGCTCGAACGGGACTTCGAGGCCGGCCTGCAGGAGGTCTGTCTCGAAGAGCGGATCGGCATGATCGCCTACTCGCCGCTGGCGATGGGCCTGCTGTCCGGAAAGTACCGTGACGGGGCCCTGCCCACCGGCGCCCGCCTCAGCGTGTTCGAACGCTATCGCAGGCGCTACGGCACCCCCTCGCTTCTGCAGCGTGCGCAACAGTTCGTCGCCCACGCCGACACCGCGGGGCTCGACCCCGCGGCGATGGCCATAGCCTGGGTGAAAGACCGTCCCGGCGTCACCTCCGTGCTCTCCAGCTGCACCGGGGAGGCGCAGGTGGACGGTCTGGTGTCTGCCGCCGATCTCTCCCTGCCGCCGGATCTTCTCCGGCGCCTTGACGAGCCCGGTGCAGGCTAGCAGAGTTGCCGCCACCGGACCCGCGACGGCCACTCCAGGCCGTCAGGCTGCGCTCTCGCCTGCCGCCGCCACGTGGTCGCGGAGGATGCCTTTGAGCTCTTCCGGGCTGCTGCGGCCGAAGCCGCAGGGCGCCGAGTATTCGAAGTCCGGCAGGTACCTGCGGATCACCGCCAGGCGCTCCTCGAAGCGCGCCATGTTGTGGATGACGCCGAGGTAGACCGTCGCCCCGCGCGGCTCCAGCCGCTGCAGCGGCGCGTAAAAGGCGTCGTCGGTGGTGTCGAGGGTCGGGATGTTGATCCAGTCGATGCGCCGGCCGGAGCCGGCGGTCATGGCGTTGGCGAGGTCCACGGTGGCCCCCAGATCCGGCGGGGCGAAGCGCGGCCAGCCGCCGAAGGTGCCGAAGCAGAGGTGGTAGCCGACCAGCACCGTCTCCGGGATGTCGCTGCACAGGGCGCGGAACTGGGGCGCGTTGCGCTCCAGCGCCTGCTCGGCCGACCAGCCGGGCACGCCGCCGTACATGTCGGTGATCTCCCACGAGCAGTCCCATTGGATGGCCAGATCCTCGCCGGGGATCTTCTCGACGATCTTGGCCACCTCCGCCTTCAGTGCCGGCAGCATGCCTTCGCGGACCTTCCGCAGGTCCTCGCGGTCGGGAAACATGGTCGGCGACACGGCGCTGTTCGCCGAGGGGATGGAGACCTGGAAGCGCAGGTGAGGGGCCAGCAGGCCCTTCTCCCGCAGGGTGCGGAAGATGAAGTAGGAGTTCAGGGCGTCCTTGGCGTAGCCCAGCCGCCAGCCGGGCTCGCCGAAGCTGACCTTCTCGACGCCGTCGTTCAGGGCGAAGGCCCAGCGGTCGGTGTTGTCGCGCGGGATCAGCCGCTCGGTGTCGCCGTCGGGCGCCGGCCGCTTGACCGTATGCATCTGCGGATGACCGTTGAAGACCTGGAAGGCGAGCTTCACCACCCAGTAGCGCCGGTCGCCGACCTCGCCGTCCGGCATCGACGTCAGGTGTGCTCCCAACGGGGTGCCGAAGGTGGTCATCACCTCTTCGGCCGTTTCCAGCGGCACGCTTCCGACCAGCAGCAGCTTCCGGCTCACGGGCGTCTCCTCCTCATCTTCATCGGCGGGGACTGCACCACGAGGGAGGACCGGCTGTACACCGGCCGCGCGCGCAACGGAGTGTTTACTGCCGTGAGCGGCCGCATGACTGGCTGCCTCATGCAGCCTTCATTGGTGACTTGAACCTGCCGGGCCGGTCGGTGCGCCACCGCAGGTCTGCGGGAAGGTGCCCACGTCGGCCGGCCGATCTGGAGGCCGTCAGCCCGCCTGCATGACCGAGGCCCGCCGGGCGAGGCCCAGGCGCTGCTCGAACTCGAGGGAGACGGCGCGCAGGCCGGCGATCACGTCCTGGTGGCTCTCGCCGCTGGCCCGCTCCAGAACCACGGGCAGCAGCCGCTCCGGTGCGGCGGCGAAGAGGGTGTCATTGCGCTTCACGTGGGCGTCGAACACCGGCACGCCGGCGAACATCTGGCGGACGCCCTCGATATAGCGCAGCTGCTCGCGGATCGGCTGTTCGCGGAACTCCTGCACCATGGTGAAGACGACCCCCAGCACCCGCGGATCGATCGGCTGCGTCCTCGGCTCTCCCTCTGCCCGGGCGAAGCGGTTGTAGTCGGCGACGAGGCTGTCGACGCTCTTCTTCAGGTAGCCTATCGCGAGCGTCGAGAGGTAGTCCGGGCGGGCCGGGATGAGAATGGAGTCGGCGGCCGCGATCGCGGTCTTGGTGACGAGGTTGAAGTTCGGCGGGCAGTCGATCAGCACGAGGTCGTAGCGGTTCCGCGGCAGCTGCTCCAGGGCGGCGGCGAGGTGCCGGTGAACCTTCAGGTAGTTCCGCCGCGCCTGGTCGAAGCTGCTGCCGCTCAGCCGCGTGGCAAGGTCGAGATCGACGTTGATCAGCGCCAGGTGCGAGGCGATCAGGTCGAGCCGCCCGGGGAAGATGAAGAGCTTGTTGACCCGCGAGGGCGTGCAGACGAGCGATTCGACGGAGGGCGGCTCGGCGGCGTCCATCATGTCGAACCAGCGCTTGATGGTGCGCTCCCGAGACAGTGTCTCGTGCCAGTAGGGCAGGGGCAGGAACGAGAAGGTCAGGCTGGTCTGCGGGTCGAGGTCGACCAAGAGGACCCGGTACCCGCGGGAGGCGAGATCGGCGCCGAGATTGGCGGTGAGCGACGTCTTGCCGACGCCGCCCTTGTAGTTGATCACCGCGCAGATCCGCATCGGCCGGTCGTCCCCGCGAGAAAGCACCCTTGTCGCCGTCCACGATAGACGGAGTCTTCCGCGCCGCTCAAACGGATGCGCGGTAGCAAGTGGCGGCGTCACGAAAGAATCGCTTCCCCGTGAGGGGGCACTTGCCCATTCTGGCTGGGAACAAGAAGAGAACGGAGGTGACGTTGACTTCGCAGGATGAGAAGGCGGCGCGATTTTTCGCGCTCCATCGCGGGCCGGAGCCACTGGTGCTGGCCAACGCGTGGGACATCGGGTCGGCCTGGCTGCTGTGCGGCGAGGGGCTCCCGGCGCTGGCGACGACCTCGGCGGGGATCGCCTTTTCGCGCGGGCTTCCCGACCGCGGGGAAGTGCCGCGCGATCTCGTTCTGGCGGTCGCGGGAGGCATAGCGGCGGCGGTGGACGTGCCGGTCAGCGCCGACCTGGAGGATGGCTACGGCGCCGATCCCGAGGCCGTCGGCCGGACGATCGGGCTGGCGGTGGAGGCCGGACTGGTCGGCTGCAACCTGGAGGACGGTACCGGCGATGCCGCCCGACCCTTGCGTGACAGCCAGGAGATGGTCGAGCGACTCCGGGCGGCACGCGCAGCCGCCGACGCCGGCGGCCGGCGGTTCTTCATCAATGCCCGCACCGACGGCTACTGGGTCGGGGGCAGTGGCCCCGAAACCCTCCGCGAGGCCGTGCGGAGGGGACAGGCGTACCTGGAGGCAGGTGCCGACGGCATCTTCGTGCCGCTGGTCGTCCAGCCCGACGAGATCGCCGTCCTGGTCCGGGAACTGGACGGGCCGCTCAACGTCCTGGTGAGCCCCCGCACCCCGTCCGTGCCGCGGCTGATGGAGCTGGGGGTCCGGCGGCTGTCCGCCGGCGGCGGCTTGTTGCGGGCTGCCTACGGAGCGGCCCGGGAGGCTGTGCGCGAACTGCTGGGACCCGGCACCTACGGCTTCGCCGAACGGGCCATTCCCCATGCCGAGATGGAACGCCTGATGACGGCGCGTGTCGCAGGAGGACAATGAAAGATGTTCAAGCTCTACTGGTCTTCGAGCACGGGGGCTTTTGCGCCCGAGGCGGTGCTGACGGAACTGGACGTGCCCTTCTCCCGCATCGAGGTCGACACGGCCAAGGGCGAGCAGCTGCAGGAGGCCTACCTCGCGATCAACCCGCGGGGCCAGATCCCCGCCCTGGTCCTGCTGGACGGCACGGTCCTGACCGAGACGGCGGCGATGCTGCTGCACCTCGCCGACGCGCACCCGCAGGCCGGCCTCGCCGCCCAGCCGGGGGAGGTCCAGCGGGCGCTGACCTACAGGTGGCTGTTCTTCGCCGCGGCGAACATCTACGAGTCCGACCTGCGCTGGGAGTACTGCGGGCGCTATACCAGTGAGCCCGCCGGGGAGCCCGGGGTCCGCGCCGCCGCGGCGGTGCAGCTCGACCGCTCCTGGGACCTGATCAACCGCGAGGTTGCCGGCCCCTATTTCTTCGGTCGCGGTTTCACCGTGCTCGACGTCTACCTCGCGATGCTTGCCGGCTGGCACTACGACTTCGGCAAGCTGGAGCGCAGCTGCCCGAAGGTCTGGGCCCTGATGCAGGCGGTCTCCCGCCGGCCGAAGATCGCGCCGCTCTGGCGGGTGCACTACGGGCACAAGCCGGCGTTGCAGTGGTGACCAGCTTTACCTTTACGTAAAGGTAAGGTAGCTTCCCTGCCATGGCGGAAAGCTACGCGATCGGCGATCTGGCGAAGGAGTTCGGGGTCACCACCCGGACCATCCGCTTCTATGAAGACAGCGGAATGATCACCCCGCGCCGCGACGGGCAGCGACGCTGCTACTCGGGCAGGGACCGGGTGCGCCTGATGCTCATTCTGCGGGGCAAGCGGCTCGGCTTCAGCCTGGCCGAGGTCCGCGAGATCATCGACCTTTACGACGAGGCGCCCGGCGAGACCGGGCAGCTCCGGCTGCTGCTCGGCAAGATCGAGGCGCGGCGCCGGGAGTTGCTGGCCAAGCAGAGCGATCTTCAGCAGGCGCTCGCGGAGCTCGACGACGTGGCCGCGAACGCGGCGGAACGACTGGCCCAGCTCGAGCAGAGCAAGGGCGGCCGGCGTGCGATGGGAGGACGCAAACCATGACGGGGCTGGAGCCGAAGGACAGGGACTGGGAGGCGCGTCTGCGCGCCTCCTTCGCGCGGCAGACGGTCATGACGACCTTCGGGGCCGAACTCGGAGAGGTGGCGCCGGGGGCGGTCGAGATCCTGCTGCCCTATCGCGCCGATCTCTGTCAGCAGCACGGCTTCCTGCACGCCGGCGTCGTCTCGACCATCGCCGATTCGGCCGGTGGCTATGCAGCCTTCACGCTCTTTCCGTCGGACGCCTCCATCCTGACGGTGGAGTTCAAGGTGAACATGCTGGCGCCCGCCGACGGGGATCGCCTGCGGGCGGTCGGGCGCGTCTACAAGCCCGGCCGGACCCTGACGATCTGTCAGGTCGAGGCGTGGATGCGCAAGGACGGCCGCGAGCGGCCCTGTGCCGTGGTGCAGCAGACGCTGATGGCGGTCGGGCCGCGGCCTGACATCGCCCTGGCCGGTTGACGGAGACTGGCCGGCTGAAGGAGAGACGAGAGAGGGACTCACGACGATGCTGCGCAATCAGCTTTCCGGGCTGAACTTCAATCTCGGCGAGACCGCCGACATGCTGCGGGATCAGGTCATGTCCTTCTCGCAGGAGGAGATCGCACCGCTCGCCGCCGAGATCGACCGGACCGACGAGTTTCCCCGCGCGCTCTGGCCCAAGATGGGGGCGCTCGGCTTGCACGGCATCACCGTCGAGGAGGACTATGGCGGCGCCGGTCTGGGCTACCTGCACCACTGCATCGCCGTCGAGGAGGTGAGCCGGGCGTCGGCCTCCGTCGGCTTGTCCTACGGCGCGCACTCGAACCTCTGTGTCAACCAGATCCGCCGCAACGGCACCGAGGAGCAGAAGCGGCGCTACCTGCCGGGCCTGATCAGCGGCGAGCACGTGGGCTCCCTGGCGATGAGCGAGCCGGGCGCCGGCTCGGATGTCGTCGGCATGCGCACCCGGGCCGACCGCAGGGGCGATCGGTGGATCCTCAACGGCACCAAGATGTGGATCACCAACGCCAGCGAGGCGGAGACCCTGGTCATCTACGCCAAGACCGACCCGGACGCCGGCCCGCGCGGCATCACCGCCTTCCTGGTGGAGAAGGGGTTCAAGGGCTTCCGTGTCGCCCAGAAGCTGGACAAGCTCGGCATGCGTGGCTCCCCCACCGGCGAGATCGTCCTGGAGGACTGCGAGGTGCCGGCGGAAAACGTGCTCGGGGAGGTCGGCCGCGGCGTGAGCGTGCTGATGAGCGGGCTCGACTACGAGCGGGTCGTGCTGGCCGCCGGTCCCCTGGGAATCATGCAGGCGTGTCTCGACACGGTCGTGCCCTACGTCCACGAGCGCAAGCAGTTCGGCCAGGCGATCGGCGAGTTCCAGCTCGTCCAGGGCAAGCTGGCCGACATGTACACCACGATGAACGCCTGCAAGGCCTACGTCTATGCGGTGGCGGGCGCCTGCGACCGGGGCGAGACCACCCGCAAGGACGCAGCGGGGGCGATCCTCTACGCCGCTGAGAAGGCCACTCTGATGGCCCTGGACGCCATCCAGCTGCTGGGCGGCAACGGCTATATCAACGAGAATCCGACGGGCCGGCTGTTGCGGGATGCCAAGCTTTATGAGATTGGCGCCGGCACCAGCGAGATCCGCCGCTGGCTGATCGGCCGGGAGATCTTCTCGGAAAGTCATTGAGCCGGGCGGTTCTGGCCGGGCCCGTCGGTGCCGCCGACGGGAGTTCCAGCAAGGAGGCGATCTTGCCGACTGCCATCATCACCGGCGCGAACCGCGGCCTCGGACATGCCCTTGCCGAAGCCTTCGTCGGCGCCGGCTGGCGCGTCCACGCCTGCGCGCGACATCCGGAGCGCTGCGATCGGTTGAAGTCGATGGGCGTCGACATGCACCGGCTGGACGTGACCGACGCCCTTCAGGTGGCGAGCCTGAGCCGCAGTCTCGCCGGCGAGCCGGTGGACCTGCTGCTCAACAACGCCGGCACTGGGCAACCCTGGACGGGGCTGGAGGACGAGGCGCTCGACGACTGGCAGAAGGTCTTCGCCGTCAACGTCGTGGCACCCCTGCGGCTGGCGCGCCAGTTCGTCGGCCATCTGGAGCGCAGCGAGCGCAAACTGGTGGTCAACATCTCCTCGCGCATGGGCTCGATCGCAGGCACCTCGGGCGGCGGCTATCTCTACCGGGCGAGCAAGGCGGCGCTGAACATGGTCTCGCGCACGTTGGCCGAAGACCTGAAGCCCTCGGGCATCACCGTGGTGGCCGTTCATCCCGGCTGGGTGAAGACCGAGATCGGCGGCCCTGATGCCCCGACGGCTCCGGCCGAAGCGGCGGGGCATCTCCTGTCGCTGATCCAGCGGTTGAACAGGGACCAGAACGGCCGATTCCTGAACTACGACGGCCAGGAGATTCCCTGGTGAGGCATCGGCGGGATCGATGAAGCGTTCGAACTGACAGAGGGGAGCGACCAAGATGGCGGAACCGGTACGTTTCTACTTCGATTTCTCAAGCCCCTATGGCTACCTCGCGGCCCAGCGCATCGATGCCATCGGTGCGAAGCACGGGCGGGAGGTCGCCTGGAGGCCATTCCTGCTCGGCGTCGTCTTCAAGAAGGTCGGCACGGGACCGCTGCTCGAACTGCCGTTGAAGGGCCAGTACTCCTTCCGCGACATGCACCGCAGCGCCCGCCTCCAGGGCGTGCCGTTCAAGCTGCCCGAACCCTTTCCCTTCTCCTCGGTCGCGGCCAGCCGCGGCTTCTACTGGGCGGAGGCCAATGATCCCTCCCGCAAGAAGGAGGTCGCCCTGGCGCTGTACCACAGGATCTTCGGCGAGGGCGGAAGCCTGGCGGCGCCGGAGGAGGTGGCCGATCTGATGGCCGGGCTCGGTTATGACCGCGCCACGGTGCTGGCGGGCCTGGGCGACGCCGCGGTCAAGGACCGGCTGCGGGTGGCCACCGATGAGGCGCTGGAGGCCGGTGTCTTCGGCTCGCCCTTCTTCGTCGCCGACGGAGAGCCCTTCTGGGGCTGCGACCGGATGGAGCACCTCGACCTCTGGCTCGAACGGGGCGGCTGGTGAGGGTCCGGGCATGACGGTCCTGCGCAGCAAGGTCGCGACCCGGAGCGACGAGTACCGCGCGAACGCAGCGGCGATGACCACGCAGGTCGAGGATCTGCGGGCGCAGCTGGCGCGGGTCGAAGCCGGCGGTGGCGAAAGCGCCCGCAAGCGTCACGTGGGGCGGGGCAAGCTGCTGCCGCGTGAGCGCGTGCGCCTGCTGCTCGATCCGGGAGCGCCGTTCCTGGAGCTGTCGCCGCTGGCGGCGCACGGGGTCTATCCGGAGGAGGTGCCGGCGGCCGGCATCATCACCGGCATCGGCCGCATCGCGGGCCGCGAATGCCTCGTCGTGGCAAACGACGCCACGGTGAAGGGCGGGACCTACTACCCGCTGACGGTGAAGAAGCACCTGCGGGCGCAGGAGATCGCGCAGCAGAACCGCCTGCCCTGTGTCTATCTGGTCGATTCCGGCGGGGCCAACCTGCCGAACCAGGACGATGTCTTCCCGGATCGCGAGCACTTCGGCCGGATATTCTTCAACCAGGCGAACATGTCCGCCCTCGGCATCCCGCAGATAGCGGTCGTGATGGGCTCCTGCACGGCTGGAGGGGCCTACGTCCCGGCGATGTCGGACGAGAGCATCATCGTCCGCAACCAGGGAACGATCTTCCTGGGCGGGCCGCCGCTGGTGAAGGCGGCGACGGGCGAGGTGGTCTCGGCCGAGGACCTGGGCGGCGCGGAGGTCCACAGCCGCATCTCCGGTGTCACGGACCACATGGCGGCGGACGACGCCCACGCCCTGGGGATCGCCCGCTCGGTGGTGGCGACGTTGAACCGGCCCAAGCCGATGCCGCTCGAACTGGCGGCCCCGGAGCCGCCGGCCTACGATCCCTCGGAACTCTACGGCATCATACCGCCGGAGCTGCGCACGCCCTTCGACATCAAGGAGGTGATCGCCCGCCTGGTGGACGGCAGCCGTTTCGACGAGTTCAAGGCGCTCTACGGCGGCACCCTGATCTGCGGCTTCGCGCACATCTGGGGCTATCCCGTCGGCATCCTGGCCAACAACGGCATCCTCTTCAGCGAATCGGCGCTGAAGGGGGCGCACTTCATCGAGCTCTGCTGCCAGCGCGGCATCCCGCTCGTCTTCCTGCAGAACATCAGCGGCTTCATGGTCGGGCGGAAGTACGAGGCCGGAGGCATCGCCAAGGACGGCGCGAAGCTGGTGACCGCCGTGGCGACGGCGCAGGTGCCGAAGTTCACCGTCATCGTCGGCGGCTCCTTCGGCGCAGGCAATTACGGCATGTGCGGCCGGGCCTACTCGCCGCGCCTGCTGTGGATGTGGCCCAACGCCCGGATCTCCGTCATGGGCGGCGAACAGGCGGCCAACGTCCTCGCCACGGTGCGCCGGGATGGGCTCGCGGCCCAGGGACGCGACTGGCCGGTGGAGGAGGAGGAGGGCTTCAAGGCGCCGATCCGCGAGCAGTACGAGCGGCAAGGGCATCCCTACTATGCCAGCGGGCGTCTCTGGGACGACGGAATCCTCGATCCCCTCGACACCCGCCGGGCCCTCGCGCTGGGGATTTCCGCATCGCTGAACGCGCCGATCGCTGAGCCGCGGTTCGGCCTGTTCCGTATGTAGCGCGAGGGGGACCGGCAGGCGCATGGAGGTCGTCAACGAGCTGATCTTCGGCGGCGGTGCCCTTCTGCTGGTGGCGATCCTGGCCAGCGTGATCTCGAATCGGGTCGGGGCGCCCCTGCTGGTCGTCTTCCTGGCGCTGGGGATGCTGGCCGGCGAGGATGGGCCGGGCGGCATCTTCTTCAACGATTTCGGCCTCTCCTACCTGTTCGGCAGTCTCGCCCTGGCGATCATCCTGTTCGACGGCGGACTGCGGACCCCGCTCTCCTCCATCAAGGTGGGCTGGGGCCCGGCTGCCGTGCTGGCGACCGTCGGCGTCGTCGTGACCGCCGCACTGACGGGGTTGGTTGCCTATCTTGTGCTCGACGTGGCTCCGCTGGCGGCCTTCCTGCTGGGCGCGATCGTCGCCTCGACCGATGCGGCAGCGGTCTTCCTGCTGCTGCACCAGCGCGGCATGGCGCTCAGGCGCCGGGTACAGACGACCCTGGAGGTCGAGTCCGGGATCAACGATCCCATGGCCATCTTCCTGACCCTCACGCTGGTCGAGCTCCTCGCCGCCGGAGGCGGCACGAGCATCGGCTGGGACGTCCTGGAGACCTTCGGCCGGCAGCTCGGCTTCGGTGTGCTGGTCGGTACCGGCGGCGGCTTCGCGCTCGCCTGGCTGGTGAACCGCCTGGAGATGGCCCCCGGCCTCTATCCGGTGTTCGTGGTGGCCGGCGCCCTGGTGGTCTTCGGTGGCACCCAGCAGCTCCAAGGCAGCGGCTTTCTGGCCGTCTACCTCGCCGGCATCATCGCCGGCAATCGCCGGCTCCGCGCCAACCAGTTGATCCGCCGTTTCCACGACGGGATCGCCTGGGTCAGCCAGATCGTCATGTTCGTGATGCTGGGGCTGCTGGTCACCCCGACACGCCTGCTGCCGGACCTGGTGCCCGCCGGCCTGATCGCGCTCGGCCTGATCCTGCTGGCACGCCCCTTCGCGGTCGCCGTCTGCCTCTTTCCCTTCCGTTTCACGCGCGAGGAGCGGCTCTTCATCGCCTGGGTCGGACTGCGGGGCGCCGTGCCGATCTTCCTGGCGATCATTCCCGTGCTGCAGGGCATTCCCAACTCGATCGACTACTTCAACCTGGCCTTCCTCGTCGTCCTCGGTTCGCTGCTGCTGCAGGGCTGGACGGTGCCGTGGCTGGCGCGCCGACTGGGTATCGAAGTGCCCTCTCGGCCCGAGCCGGGCAGCGGCAAGTCGGACTTCGAACTGCCGAGCGGCTTCGATCGTGAGCTGATCGGCTATCGGGTCGCCGAGACCAGCCCGGTCGCCTACAAGCCGCTCGACGCCGTCAAGCTGCCCCCGCGCACGCGGCTGGTCGCGGTCCTGCGCCGCAATGTGGTGGTGCCGCAGCACATGGTCCGGCAGCTCAAGCCGAACGACTATCTGCTCACCTTCGCCCCGCCGGAGCAGGTCCATCTGTTGGACAAGCAGCTGCTGCCCCGCAACAACGCCAAGCGGCGGCGCCCGGAGGTCGCGCTGGGGGACTTCGCCTTCGCGGGCGGCACCAGCATGGCGGCCCTGGCCGATGCCTACGACCTGCCGGTCACCCGCCAGGACCGCGAGAAGACCATCGATGAGTTCCTGCGCGAACGCATGGACGAGGACCTTTCGGTGGGCGACGAGTTCCCGCTGGGCGACGTCGAATTCGTGATCCGCGAGCTTTCGGCGGAGGGTGAGATTCAGCAGGTCGGGATCTGGCTGGAGCCGGAGGAGCCTCACCTGCTGCCGACCTGGCTGCCCCGGGCTCTGGGTGGCGGCTATCGTGCTTTCCGCGGCGCCGGCCGCCGCGTCGCCGTTCTCCGCCGGCCCTGGCCGCGCGCGACGCTGTCCCGCAAGCCGGCGCTGCCGGCGCCAGAACCATCATCCCGCAAGAAGGAGTGACGACGAATGTTCGGCAGTCTGCTGATCGCCAACCGGGGCGAGATCGCCTGTCGCATCATGGCGACGGCGCGGCGCCTCGGCCTGCGCACCGTCGCCGTCTACTCCGACGCCGATGCCGACGCGCGGCATGTTCGCCTCGCCGATCAGGCGGTGCGGATCGGCCCGGCGCAGGCGCGCGAGAGCTACCTCTCGATCCCCGCGCTCCTGCAGGCGGCCCGGGAGAGCGGCGCCGAGGCCGTGCACCCCGGCTATGGCTTCCTCTCGGAGAATGCCGCCTTCGCCGAGGCCTGCCTGGAAGCGGGACTTGTCTGGGTCGGGCCACCGCCTGCAGCCATCCGGGCCATGGGCTCCAAGAGCGAGGCCAAGGCGCTGATGCAGGCGGCCGGTGTGCCGCTGGTGCCCGGTTACCATGGCGAGGACCAGGATCCGGAGCGTCTGGCGAAGGAGGCGGCGGCAGTCGGCTTCCCCTTGCTGATCAAGGCGTCGGCGGGCGGCGGCGGCAAGGGCATGCGCGTGGTGACCGGGGCGGCCGAGTTCGCCGGCCAGCTCGAATCGGCGCAGCGGGAGGCCGCGGCGGCCTTCGGGGACGCGCGGGTCCTGCTGGAGCGCTACCTGCAGCGGCCGCGCCACGTCGAGCTCCAGGTCTTCGCCGACCGGCACGGCAACGTCATCCACCTCTTCGAGCGCGACTGTTCGATCCAGCGCCGCCATCAGAAGGTGGTCGAGGAGGCGCCGGCGCCGAACCTGCCCGGATCCATGCGACAGGCGATGGGCGAGGCGGCCGTCGCCGCGGCCCGGGCCATCGGCTACGAGGGCGCCGGGACGATCGAGTTCATCGTCGAGGACGAGCGCTTCCACTTCATGGAGATGAACACCCGCCTCCAGGTCGAGCACCCGGTGACCGAGGCGGTGACCGGCCTCGATCTCGTCGAGTGGCAGTTGCGCGTCGCCGCCGGCGAACCGTTGCCGCGCCGCCAGGAGGATCTCGTCTGTCGCGGCCATGCCATCGAGGTCCGGCTCTATGCCGAGGATCCCGCCCGCGACTTCGCCCCGGCGACCGGGACGATCGAGTGCCTGGACTTTCCCGCCGGGCTCGACGGCCTGCGGATCGACGCCGGTGTCGAGACCGGGGACCGGGTGTCGGTCTTCTACGATCCCATGATCGCGAAAATCATCGTCGCCGGCACCGACCGTACCCACGCGGTCGGGCTGCTGCGCCGGGCGCTGGCCGGCACCCGCCTGCTGGGCCTGCCCAACAACCTGTCCTTCCTCAAGGCGATCGCCGATCATCCCGCTTTCGCCGCCGCCGATCTCGACACCGGCTTCATTCCCCGGCATGCGGAGGCTCTCGCCGCCGCCGCGGCGCCCGACCGCGGGACCCTGCTGCCACTGGCGGCGTTGGCAGTCGTGCTTCGGGAGCGTGCGGCGGCCCGTGCCCTGGCGGCGGCCGGCGCTGACCCGGCATCGCCGTGGGCCGCCGGGGACGGCTGGCGGGCCGGCTTCGACCATCGGCGCACGCTGTCGTTCGCAGTCGGGGCAGAGACGGTCGAGGTTCCGCTGCGGTACGCCGGTGACGGGCTCGTCGTCGATCTCCCCGACGGTCCACGGGAGGTCGCTGGCCGGCTGACCGACGAAGGCGCGTTGACCGCCCGTGTGGGTGAGCGGGCGGTGGAGGCGAGGGTTGCCGGGGCGGGCACTCTCTTCTGGCTCGCCTGGGAGGGCGGCGGTGCCCGCCTCGAACTGGAGGATCCGGTCGCCCGCCGGGCGCTGGACGCCGACGCCGGCGGCCAGATGACGGCCCCCATGCCTGGGCGTATCGTCGCCGTCCGGGCGAAGGCGGGGGATGCGGTCGAGGCCGGAGCGCCGCTGGTGGTTCTGGAGGCGATGAAGATGGAGCACACCATACGGGCGCCGGCCGCGGGGCTGGTGAAGAGCCTCAACGTCGAGGCCGGCCTGCTGGTGGAGGAGGGGGCCATCCTGGTGGAATTCGAGGCCGCGGAGAGCTGAGGAGGAGAACCATGGCGTTTCCCACCCGTGTCACGATCGTCGACGTAGGCCCGCGCGACGGCCTGCAGAACGAACCGGGGCGCGTCCCGACGGCGACCAAGGTGGAGCTGATCCGCCGGCTGGGCGAGGCGGGCGTGCCGGTGATCGAGGCCGGTGCCTTCGTCAGTCCGAAGTGGGTGCCGCAGATGGCCGACAGCGCCGAGGTCCTGGCCGCCCTGCCGGAGGACGACGGGCGCCGCTATCCCGTGCTGGTGCCCAACCTCCAGGGCCTGGAGGCGGCCCTGGCCGCCGGCGCCCGGGAGGTGGCTGTGTTCGGGGCCGCCTCCGAGAGCTTCTCCCGGCGCAACATCAACTGCTCGATCGAGGAATCTCTGGACCGCTTCCGCCCGGTCGTGGCGGCGGCACGCGGCCGTGGTGTCGCGGTGCGCGGCTACGTCTCCTGCGTGCTCGGCTGCCCCTACGAAGGCCCTGTGGCGGCGGCCCGGGTGGTGGAGGTTTCCAAGGCCCTGTTCGACATGGGCTGCGGCGAGGTCTCCCTGGGCGACACCATCGGCGTCGGGACCCCGGGCAAGGCGCGGGAGATGCTGGAGGCCGTGGCCGAGGAAGTGCCCCTCGGGCGGCTCGCCGTGCATTTCCACGACACCTACGGGCAGGCGCTGGCGAACATCCTGGCCTGTCTCGAGATGGGCGTCGCCACGGTGGACAGCTCGGTGGCCGGTCTGGGCGGCTGCCCCTATGCCAAGGGCGCCTCCGGCAACGTGGCCACCGAGGACGTGGTCTATCTCCTCGACGGGCTCGGCATAGAGACGGGTATCGACCTCGATCGCCTGGCGGCAGCCGGTCACTTCATCTGCGATGCCCTGGGCCGGGTTCCCGCCTCGAAGGTCGCCCAGGCACTGCGCGCGAAGGCGGCGTGAGCGCGCCCCCGGCTGGAAAAGCCGCCGGCCGGTGCCACATCGCTGAGCAGGACAGCGGCAAGGGACACCGATGGCAGGTCCGAGCGACGACAGCGCCCCGGACGATCGGGACGACCGGAACTTCGGCGACGAGGCCTCCCGCTTCGGCGGCCGCATGCGGCGTTTCGCCCAGGTGGGCGGCGAGGTGGGATGGCTGGCGGCGCAGTTGGCCGGCTCCCGCGTGTTCGGCCGCTCGCTCGACAGGCAGCGCCATTCTTCGGACCTGCGCGCGGCCCTCGGCGGCCTGAAGGGTCCGCTGATGAAGGCGGCCCAGATCCTCGCCACCATTCCCGACGCCCTTCCGCGCGAGTACGCCGAGGAGCTGCGGCAGCTTCAGTCGAACGCCCCGCCCATGGGCTGGCCCTTCGTCCGGCGGCGCATGCGTACGGAACTGGGCCCGGAGTGGCAGGGCCGCTTCGACTCCTTCGAGCGGGAGGCCGCAGCCGCCGCCTCTCTGGGGCAGGTACACCGGGCGACGGTGGGTGACCGGCAGCTCGCCGTTAAGCTGCAGTACCCGGACATGGCATCGGCGGTCGAGGCGGATGTCCAGCAGCTGCGACTGGCGTTCGGGATCTACCGCCGCTACGACCGGGCGATCGACACCAGCGAGATCTATGCGGAGCTCACGGAGCGGCTGCGGGAGGAGCTCGACTACGAGCGGGAGGCCAAGCACATGGCCCTCTATCGTCGCATGCTTGTGGACGAAGCCGCCGTGCACGTGCCGGAGCCTCTGCCCGAGCTCACGACCAGACGGCTGTTGACCATGACGTGGCTGAGCGGGCAGCCGCTGTTGCAGTTTATCGCCGAGCACGAGGACCAGGACCTGCGCAATCAGGTCGCGCTCAACATGTTCCGCGCCTGGTACGTGCCCTTCTACTTCTACGGCGTGATCCACGGCGACCCGCATCTTGGCAACTACACCGTCCGACGGGACGGCTCGATCAACCTGCTGGATTTCGGCTGCATCCGCGTCTTCACGCCGGCGTTCGTGCAGGCGGTGATCGATCTCTACAAGGCGATCCGCGACGACGACCGGGACCTGGCCATCTCCGCCTACCAGACCTGGGGGTTCTCCGACGTGGCCGACCGGCCCGACCTGCTGGAGGCGCTGAACATCTGGGCCCGCTTCATCTATGCGCCGCTGCTGGAGGACCGGGTGCAGCCGATCATGGAGACCAGCAGCGGTCCAAAGGGCGCCGAAACGGCGGCCCGGGTGCATGGCGTCCTGCGCCGGATCGGCGGCGTGCGGCCACCCCGGGAGTTTGTCCTGATGGACCGCGCCGCCGTCGGCCTCGGGTCCGTCTTCATGCACCTCAAGGCCGAGATCAACTGGTACCGGGTCTTCCACGACCTGATCGGCGACTTCCGGGTCGAGGCTCTGGCGCGCCGTCAGCAGGAGGCGCTGGACGCCACCGGGCTGCCCGCGCCCGTCGGCCGTCCAAGAAAGGCCGCCTGACCGTCTGCCCTGCAGCCCGCCGCTGCGGCAATCCGCCGGTGCGCCGCCGCGGTTGCACCTTCGCAGCGGGGGTCGCCTTCGCCTAGTCTCGGCCCGATTTGATGAAGGAGAGGGCTGTGAGGCGCGTGCTTCGCTGGATCCTGCTCCTCGTGGTCGTGATCGCGGCGGCGGGGGGCGGCTGGTACTGGTACGAGACGCGCGAGCCCGGCGTCCCGGCGGGCTTCGTGTTGACGAACGGCCGGATCGAGGCGACCCGCATCGACATCGCCACCAAGTATGCCGGCCGTCTCAGCGAGGTGAACGTCCGCGAGGGCGATGTCGTGGAGGCGGGCCAGGTGCTGGCCCGGCTCGATTCGACGGAGCTCGAGGCGCAGATCCGCGAGGCCGAGGCCTCGTCCCGGCAGGCGCGCGAGCGGTTGAAGGAGGCGCAGGCGATTCTGGAGGAGCGGCGTGCGGACGAGGAACTCGCCCGTCGCCAGCTCGATCGGGCGACGACCCTGGCGCGCGACGGGCACGTTTCCCAGGAGACGGTGGACCAGCGCCGCTCCCAGGCCCGGATCTCAGAGGCGGCCGTCGGTTCCGCCGAGGCGCAGATCGCGCAGGCGACCGCCGCGGTCGACGTCGCCGACGCGGTGGCGGAACGCCTGAAGGTTCAGCTCGCCGACTACGCTCTCCGGGCGCCGCGCAACGGGCGCGTCCAGTATCGGCTGGCGGAGCCGGGCGAGGTTCTGCCGGTCGGCGGCAAGGTCCTGTCGCTGCTCGACCTCAGCGACGTCTACATGACCGTCTTCCTGCCCACCGACGACGCCGGCCGGCTCGCCTTCGGCGGTGAAGCCCGCCTCATCTTCGATGCCGCGCCGCAGTACGTGGTGCCGGCGACGGTGACCTTCGTCGCCTCGGAGGCGCAGTTCACCCCCAAGTACGTGGAGACCGCGAGCGAGCGGGAGAAGCTGACCTTCCGGGTCAAGCTGACGATCCCGCCCGAAATCCTGCAGCGCTACCAGGAGATCGTGAAGACAGGCGTGCCGGGCGTCGCCTACGTCCGGCTCGACTCTCAGACCCCCTGGCCGGACCGGCTGGCCGTCAAGCTGCCGCAATGAACGCCGCCGCTCCCGGCTTCGCGGCGCGGCTGAGCGACCTGTCGCACCGCTACGGCGCCCGCCCGGCGCTGGCGGGTGTGTCCCTGTCGATCCCCACGGGTGCCATGATCGGCCTGATCGGTCCGGACGGGGTCGGCAAGTCGACCCTGCTCTCCCTGCTCGCCGGCGTCCGCAGGGTGCAGACGGGCCGGGCGGAGGTGTTGGGCGGAGACATCGCGGACTCCCTCCACCGGCGGGCGGTCTGCGAGCGGATCGCCTATATGCCCCAGGGGCTGGGCCAGAACCTCTACCCGACCCTGTCGGTGCGCGAGAACCTGGACTTCTTCGCCCGCCTGTTCGGCCAGGATGCGGCGGAGCGAGACGAACGGATCGCCGTGCTGCTGACGGCGACCGGGCTGTCGCCCTTCCCCGATCGGCCCGCCGGCAAGCTCTCGGGCGGCATGAAGCAGAAGCTCGGACTCTGCTGTGCCCTGGTGCACGACCCGGACCTGCTGATCCTCGACGAGCCGACGACGGGCGTCGACCCGCTGTCGCGCCGGCAGTTCTGGGACCTGATCGCCGGCATCCGGCGGGACAGGCCGGGCCTCACGGTGATCGTCGCGACCGCCTACATGGGCGAGGCCGAGGGCTTCGAGCGGCTTGTGGCCATGGACGGGGGGCGGGTTCTGGCGGAGGGGACGCCGGCCGAGATCAGGGCGGCCGGCGGCGGGAGCAACCTCGAAGAGGCCTTCGTGGGCCTGCTGCCGGAGGAGCGGAAGGCCGGATACCGTGCGGTCGTGCTGCCGCCGCGCGTGGAGACGGACGGGCCGCCGGCGATCGAGGCGCAAGGCCTCACCATGCGGTTCGGCGACTTCACGGCGGTCGATCACGTCAGCTTCCGGATCGAGCGGGGCGAGATCTTCGGCTTCCTCGGCTCCAACGGCTGCGGCAAGACGACCACGATGAAGATGCTGACCGGACTCCTGCCGGCCAGCGAGGGCGTGGCGAAGCTGTTCGACCGGCCGGTGGAGTCCGGCGACCTCGCGACCCGCCGCCGGGTCGGCTACATGTCCCAGTCCTTCTCGCTCTACAGCGAGCTGACCGTCCGCCAGAACCTCGATCTCCACGCGGGCCTCTTCGGCCTCTCCGGCGACCACCGCCGGAGGCGCATCGACGACCTCCTGCAGCGTTTCCGACTTGCGGAGGTCGCGGGCGATCTGCCGACGAGCCTGTCGCTCGGCGTACGCCAGCGCCTGCAGCTCGCGGTCGCAGTCCTGCACGCCCCCGAGGTGCTGATTCTCGACGAGCCGACCTCCGGGGTCGATCCGATCGCCAGGGACGGCTTCTGGAACCTGCTGATCGGTCTGTCCCGGGACGAAGGGGTCACGATCTTCATCTCGACCCATTTCATGAACGAGGCGGAGCGCTGCGACCGCATCTCGCTCATGCACGCCGGGCGCGTGCTCGCCGTGGGCAGTCCCGAGAGCCTGCGGGAGTCGCGCGGAGCGCCGACCCTCGAGGCGGCCTTCATCGGCTACCTGGAGGAGGCTGCCGCCGAAGGTGCCGTGGAGCAGGCGCCCCCGCCGCCGGCGAAACTCGCCCTCGGGCCGGAGAACGGGGGAGGGGCGAGAGACCGGGCCGTCGCGCGGGTCTGGGCTTTCGCGCGGCGGGAGGCGATGGAACTGCTGCGCGACCGCATCCGGCTGGCCTTCGCGCTCGGCGGTCCGCTGGTCCTGATGCTGGCCATGGGGCTGGGCATTTCCTTCGACGTCGAGAACCTGACCTACGCGGTGCTGGACCGGGACCGCTCCCAGGCGAGCCAGATCTACCTGCAGAACTTCTCCAGCTCGCGCTACTTCGAGGAAGCGCCGGAGATCCGGGATTTCACCGATCTCGACAGGCGGCTGCAGAGCGGCGCGCTCGGCTTCGCCATCGTCATTCCGCCCGGCTTCGGCCGGGACCTGCTGGCCGGCCGCACCCCCGAGGTCGGCGTCTGGCTGGACGGTGCCAACACCAACCGGGCGGAAACGGCGCGCGGCTACGTGGAAGGGGTGCATCAGGCCTACCTGGCCGACCTCGCCCGCCGCGAGACCGGGGAGGCGCCGATCCTCTACCCGGTCACCGTCGAGACGCGCTTCCGCTACAACCAGGCCTTCCGCTCCGTCTACGCCATCCCGCCGGGCATCCTCATGATGCTCTCGCTGCTGGTGCCCGCCATGCTGACGGCACTCGGGGTCGTCCGCGAGAAGGAGCTGGGCTCGATCGTCAACTTCTACGCGACCCCTGCCAGCGCCTTCGAGTTCCTCTTCGGCAAGCAGCTGCCCTACATCGGCATCGCGCTGCTGAGCGTGGTCAGCATGGTTCTGCTCATGCGGGGGCTGTTCGGCGTGCCTCTCGCCGGCAGCCTGGGCGCGCTGGCCGTCGGGGCGCTGCTCTACGTCACCGCCGCCACGGCCTTCGGGCTGGTCATCTCGACGGTGGTCGGCTCCCAGATCGCGGCCATCTTCGGGACGGCCATCATCGTCACCGTTCCGACGATCAACTTCTCCGGCATGCTCTATCCCGTGGCCGGGCTGGAAGGGGGGGCGAAGGTGCTCGGGCAGCTCTTTCCCGCGCTCTACTTCCAGAACATCTCCAGCGGCGTGTTCAGCAAGGGCCTCGGCTTCGCCGAACTGTTCCGGGATCAGCTCATCCTCGCTGGCTTCTGCCTGCTCTTCTGGGCGATCGCCGCGGCCGCCCTGCCGAAGCAGCAGAGGTGAGGGGATGGGGCGCGCCGGCAACATCCTGCGGCTGGGGGTGAAGGAACTGCGCGCGCTGCTGCGCGACCCGGTGCTGCTGTTCCTCATCGGCTACACCTTCACCTTCGCCATCTACACGGTGGCCCACGGCATCAGCACCGAGGTCCACAACGCCGCGATCGCCGTGGTGGACGAGGACCGCTCGGAGCTCTCCGGCCGGATCTTCAGCGCCTTCCTGCCGCCCTACTTCCAGGCGCCGCAGCTCATTGCCCTGGATCAGGTCGACCGGCAGATGGACCAGGGGCGCTTCACCTTCGTGCTCGACCTGCCGCCCTCCCTGCAGGCCGACGTCCTCGCCGGCCGTGACCCGGAGATCCAGCTCGACGTCGATGCGACCGCCATGACCCAGGCGGGCAACGGCGCTGCCTACATCCAGTCCATCGTGCAGTCGGAGATCGCGCGTTTCCTCAACCGCTCGGACGACACGGCGGACCTGCCGGTGACCCTGAAGGTGCGCACGCTGTTCAATCCCAACCTGGAATCGGGCTGGTTCACGGCGGTGATGCAGATCATCAACAACGTGACCATCCTGGCGATCATCCTGTCCGGCGCGGCGGTGATCCGGGAGCGCGAGCACGGCACCTTGGAGCATCTGCTGGTGATGCCGCTCACCCCCGGCGAGATCATGCTGGCCAAGATCTGGGCGAACGGGCTGGTCATCGTCGCCGCGGCGGTCGTGTCGCTGGAGGCGGTGGTGCGCGGCCTCCTGGGCGTGCCGGTGGCCGGCTCGATCCTGCTGTTCGCCGGCGGCGCGGCCGTCTACCTCTTCGCCATCACGGCGCTGGGCATCATGCTGGCGACCGTGGCCACCACGATGCCGCAGTTCGGGCTGCTGGCGATCCCCGTCTTCGTCGTCATGAACCTGCTGTCGGGCGGCACCACGCCTCTGGAGAGCATGCCGCGGGTGCTGCAGATCGTCATGCAGGCCTCGCCCTCGACCCACTTCACCAAGTTTGCCCAGATCGTGCTCTACCGGGGGGCGGGGCTCGACGTCGTCTGGCCGCAACTCGCCGCGATCGCCGCAATCGGTGCCCTCTTCTTCCTTTTCGCCCTGGCCCGCTTCCGGGCGACCATGGCGGCGGCCCGCTGAGCGCTACAGCAGCGGCACGCCGGCGCGCTCGGCGACCACGGGCTCGGTCGTGAAGACCGTGCCGAGGCGGGCGGCGAGGGCGGCGAGCACCAGCACGTCGGTGTCGCCGTGCAGGCTGCGCGCCGTGCCGCGGCGCGCGATGTTCGGGTCGGGCGCGAAGGCCTGGGTGAGCTCGAAGCTGAAGCCGGCGACGACGAAGCGGTCCCAGCGGCCGTCGGCGATGCCGGCCGCCAGGGCCATGATGCCGGAGGAGGGGTGCTTGCGGCGCATCTGGTCGTTCAGCCCCGCGTCGTCGCCCGTCAGCCCGCCGATGAGCTTCACGAAGTGGTCCGGCGCGACCGGCTCGAAGCGCCCCCACCGGTAGCCGACGCCCTGCAGCGCCCGCTGCAGCACCGCCGGCCGCTGCCGCCGCTCGCGCCAGCGGTTCCACAGCCGGCGCAGAGCAGTGCGTCCTTTCGGGCGACGCGGAAAGTAGATCAGCCGGCCGGTGGCGAGGCCCTGCAGGGCGGCGATGCGCAGACGACCCGCCTCGCCGCCGTCGGTCAGCACCGCCGACATCACCGTCAGGGCGGGCGCCGGCAGTCCGAGTTGCGCCGCCGAGAAGCCCGAGGCATTGGCGCAGGCCACGGCATCCACCGCATTGGGCGGCGGCAGGCGTGGCTCCGGCTTCGATCCGAGGACGAGCAGGGTGGGCATGGGCCGCTCTCTAGCGCAGCGCCGCCCGCCGGCCAATGGCGGCACTTGATGCCCGGCGAGGAACTGACCGATTCGGACACCATAATCTGGGCTGAGCTGACGAAGGAGGAAAACCCAGAGTTTGCAATTTGAAGCGTAGGTATCTCAGTGCGGTGGGTGAAGAATATTGCACGAACTTGACCTTCAACAGACACTACCTAACCGACAACCCATTTTTCGGCTTTGATCAGGTCAAGAAGGCCGATCCATTCTATACGCAGGACATTGCAAATGTCCGGGATATTTGGGCGGTTTAGATTTCCGGTCGGCTTTTCATCGGTCACGACTTGCAGGGTCTCAACGCGGGCAAGGGCAATTACGAAAGGATCAGCCGACGTGCGCAGCTTCTTTTCTCCAACCAAGCGGGGAAACTGGGCTAACACCTCGGCCGCTGCGATTTGGATAGAGTCGTCAAGTTCTCGAAACATGCCACCGCGCTCTTTGAGTCAAGCATGCAATTCGTCCGATCGCTTCTTCATCTCGATCAATACTTCGATCGGTGCGACCAGCTGCCTGGCATCGATAAGAGCATCCATACGTACCCAGAATTGAGGGAAATTCTCGATCGGGTATCGCTCTTGCCAAGCGGCAATCATGGAGCTGGTGTCGACGCAATAGCGAGTCATCCGCCTCCTATTCCGCCATCTGGAAGGCGGCGCGGCCCAGTGCGGGAATATGTTTAACCTTCGCTCCCAGGAAGATCGATGCGTCGTTGAGAGTAATTCTGTTTTCGTAATAGCTGCGCAGCACGAGGCGCGTGTAGCCGCGCCCGTTCCAGCTCATCAGCATGATGGAGCGCTTGATTCTGGGCGGCGCTTTGTATTTAGCCCTTTTCTCGGCGGCTTGCTGGTACTCCTTCTGAAAGCGCTCACGAACTTGCTGGTAGAATTCCCAGCTCGCTCGCTTAAGCGTAATGAAGCGGAGAAGCAGGGCCTCTCGGCTCACGCCAATCGACCGCGCGATGGTGCGGAGCTCGTTGTCGGTCCATTCCCGTACACCTGTTGGCGCCACCTCGTGGAACGACAAGACCAAGCCGCGCGGCATCAGAGCAGCAGCGGCGACGGCATCACAAAACCGCTCTATGCGGCCTTCCTCGGCGATAGGGTCTAGATCTTCGCCCATACCGTTTGAGATGGCGCTTTCGCCCAGGATGATATGCGTCAGCTCGTGCAGCAACGTGAATACCTTGCCGCCCTGGCTGGAGTCCCGGCCGTTAATCACGATCGCAGGCAGCGTAGGTTGCGCAATGGCGAAGCCTCGCATTTGGCTTAGCTCAACGGCGTAGTGTGGGCCGCTGATGACGAAGACCAGGATGTCCCGCTCCTCCAGGCGACGACGCCAAAAATCGAAGGAGCGATCCTGACGCGCGGCCTGCTTCTGGGCTTCGTCGTCGACCTCAAGGAACGCCCGAATAGTGAGGCCGATCTTATCCGGGTCATCCCGAATGGTGGCCTTAATCGGAAACGGGGCGGCCGTACTCCCTGAGCTCTCTAACAGCTCGAGCGCTACCTCTCGCCGCTCGTGCGCTCGGCGAATATGAAAGGCGAGATGCGGCGTAAGACCCTGATCTTCTGCATCGGGTAGCCGGCGGAAATCCCGCAGAGGCGAGAAATCTCGTGGTGGCTCGGGTAGATAGAACACCGCAAGTGGGAAATGATACTTTTCCGCCAAGCAACGAAGCTGCCCGACTGTGGGTGCTTCGTCTCCCTTTTCCCAAGATTCGACCCGCTCCGGAGTGACGTCCGCAGCCTTGGCTGCATCCTCAACCGCCACCTTGGCGCGAGAACGCGCCCAACTCAGTACAGCGGGTTTCACAATGGCCTTCACGGCCTTAGCCATTGCTACCCCCTTTGAGCAGGCGCGGAAGCCGGCTTCCCGCCGGCGAGATCTCCTGCTGAGAGCGCATGCCGTGCCATAGGGGCGTGTCATTGAAGCCCAGCAGCTCAGCGATGCCTGCAGAGGCGGGTACAAGCTGCTCCGAAGTCAGTTTCCGCGGTCGGCCGACGTACTTGCCGAGTCGCTTTGCGGCGGCAATGCCAGCTTTGGCCGGCTCAGCGGTCAACGACCGCTCGAATTCGTCAAGCGCATCCATAATGTAAAAGACCAGTTCTCCGCGTGCCGTGGTGGTGTCGATGCCCTCGACAATGAAGCAAAGCCTACCCGGCGCTCTCCAAGCTGGCGCACAGTCTCCATCAAGTGAGGCAAGGAGCCCCATTTTCCTGTGGGTAAAGGGTAGAGGCACCAAACCGAAAGAGATCCTCCTTTCGCAGGTCACGCCACCTTCGCGGGTGGCCTCGGATCGACCAGGTGCCCTCTGGTGAGAAAGGCATCATTCATGTGGCTCAGTTACCTGATAGTGTCGTAGCGCGGTCTCGCGATTTTTCGAAGGCATTTTCTACATCGTGCGCGCGGGGAGGGCCCTGCACGGGCGGCGAAAGCTGCGCTAGTCGGGGGCCATTTCTCAGGTCGAGGACGGCGCCTAAGTCGCTTGCCTTGTTGACGCTGCGGCCTTCTGCTATCGGCCTGGACGTCATTCCCGCGGGAGGGGCCGCCATGCAGCTCGGCGTGTTCATTCACACCAATCCCAAGCAGTACCTGGGGGCGCTGGTCTCGGCCCACTCGATGCGGCGCCACTCGGCCCATCCCGACCGCCTGGACATCCGCATCCTCAACACGGTCGACTTTCCCTTCCTGGCGGCGCGGGAGGGGCAGACCTACCGGGTCGGCGGCGAGCCGCGGCAGTGGCGGATGGACGACCTGCAGTCCTTCACGCCGCTGCGCTTCATGCCGCCGGAGGCCATGGGCTGGTCGGGACGCGCCGTCCTGGTCGACCCCGACATCTTCGCCGTCGGTGACATTCACGAGCTGCTGACCCGGGACATGCAGGGCAGGGCGATCGTCTGCCGCCGCCGGCCCGCCAAGGGCGACCAGCCCGGCGGCTATGCCACGAGCTGCATGCTGCTCGACTGCGCGAAGCTGAGCCACTGGCACTGCCGGGAGGACTTCGACCGGCTGTTCACCGAGGGCGTGGACTACATCGACTGGATCGAGCTGAAGCGCGAGGACCCGGCCACCATCGGCCTGTTCGAGCCGGAGTGGAACGACTTCGACCGGCTGACCGAGCGCACCCGGCTGCTGCACAACACCAAGCGGCGCACCCAGCCCTGGAAGACCGGCCTGCCGGTCGACTTCACCGAGGCCGAGCGCTTCCGGCTCTTCCCGCCGAAAGGCTGGGGACGGCGGGCCCGCCGGACCCTCCTGGGCGAGGCGGCGGTGCGCGGCACCTTCCAGCCGCATCCCGATCCGGCCCAGGAGCGCTTCTTCTTCGGCCTGCTGAAGGATGCCCTGGCGCAGGGCGTGGTGAGCGAGGCGTTGCTGCGCGAGGAGATGCGCCGCGACCACCTGCGCCACGACGCCTTCGCGGTGCTGGACCGCACGCCGCCCCTCGACCAGCAGGCGCTGGGCCGGGCGCCGCTGGCGGCGTGAAGCCCGCCGGTCAGGCGGCGGCGCCGGGAGACGGCGCCTCGATCCTGTCCTTCTCGGCGGTGATGTCCCGCACCGTGCCATCGCCCACCCCGTAGACGCGGCCGGCCACGTCGACGAACTCCGAGCGGTGGGTGACGGCGAGCACCGTCAGATGCTGCGTCAGCCGCTTGATCTCCTGGGCGATGGCGACGGCGGTCGTCGGGTCGAGAGCCGAGGTCACCTCGTCCAGGACGAGCAGGCGCGGCTTGGCGGCCAGGGCGCGGGCGAGGGCGATGCGCTGGCGCTCGCCGCCGGAGAGCTTGCCGCCCTTCTCGCCGACCGTGGTCATGATGCCGTCCGGCAGTTCTCGTACGAAGTTCAGCGCGCCTGCCAGCCGCAGCGCCTCCTCGACCTCGGCCGTGCCGATGCCCGGATCGCCGAGGGCGACGTTGGCGTAGATGGTGTCGTGCAGCAGGATCAGGTCCTGCGGGACATAGCCGATCATGCGCCGCCAGCGGGTCAGGTCGACCTGCTCCAGATCGAGATCGTCGATCAGGATCTGGCCGCTGTCCGGGCGATGGAGCCCCAGGATCAGGTCGACGATGGTCGACTTGCCGGAGCCGGACGGCCCGATGAGCACGGTGAGCTGGCCGATCGGCACCTCCAGCGACACGTGGCGCAGGACCGGCCCGACCTCGCTTTCGTGGGTGAAGGTGACGTCGCGCAGCCGCACCGACCGCTCGAGGGTCGGCGCCGTGGTGCCGGCGAAGCGCTCGCGGGCGCTGACGGTCTCGGCGACCAGATCGGAAGAGGCGCGGTGGGAGCTCTCGATCAGCACGGCCTTCTGGAAGGCCTTCTGGAGCTTGCCGAAGCTGGAGACGGTCTTTGCCAGCAGCAGGCCCGAGACGATCACCTCGGGGATCGGCACCTGCATGCGGATGTGGATGACGTAGATGCCGACGCAGACCAGCACGGCCAGGATGGCGTCGTCGGCGTTGTTCATCATCTCGCGGGCCAGCACCTGACGGCGCTGCACCTTGCGGATGCCCAGCACCTTCTTCTCCACCAGCAGCGCCAGCGAGCCCTGGCGGCCCATCGCCTTGATCGGCTTCATGCTGTTCAGCACGTCGGACATGAAGATCAACAGCTCTCGGCGGCGAGACATCTCCGAGTGCCCGGCGCGCCTGGCGCGGCGGACCAGGACGCTGAGCACGACCGCCAGCAGACTGCCGACGAGGATGCCGCCCAGCGCCACCTTCCAGGAGATCAGCAGGGCGACCACGACGTAGATCACGGACTGGATGGCGGTGGCCACCATGACGGCGCAGAGCTGATAGGCCTCCGCGGCCTTCTGCACGTCGATGGACAGGGTGTTGGTGAACCGCCCCAGCGGCTGGTGCAGCAGGTAGCTCCAGCGCACGTCCAGCAGGTTGCGGATGATGTCCCGGCGGAAGCCGGTCGCCACCTCGGCCGAGGCCCAGCCGACGTAGATCATCGCCACCATGGTCAGCAGGGCGGTTGCCACCAGGGCGATCCCGACCACCGCCAGCAGCGAGGTGAGGTCGGGGCTGAGCCCGACGGCGTCGATGCCGTCGAGGATGAACTGCTCGAAGCTCCCGATCTCGGCGTTGGTGTTGCGGGTGGCGACGACGATGACCGGCAGCAGCGTCGCGAGCCCGATGCCCTCGAACAGGCTGGCCGCCAGCAGGCAGAGCATGACCGCCCACGGGCGGGTGCCGGGGGCGCGGAAGAAGATATCCAGTACCTGTTTCATGGTCGCGGCGCCGTCGATCCGGTGGTCATGCCCTCGTCACTGCGGACCTTCCTAACGGCAAGGCCGGGCGCGTGCACGGCCCGAAGTTCCCGGCTGCTGCCGGACCGCCGGCCGGCCCGGGGCTCCCGACGGGCCGGCTTATCGGTCAACGCAACCGCAGCTGAGGGGTTGCAAGGTGAAAGCGCACCTTGACGTCGTTCCTGGAAACATCACTACTACGCCTGCCTTCCGCTGCCGATCCAGACAAGTCCGGACTTGATGCTCAAATATATCCTGAGGCGCACCAGAAACATCGCGCTCTACGGCTTTGGTGATCAGGCGCGGCAGCGCAAGCGGGCTGACAAGGATGTCGCGCGCGTCAATCGCTTCAACAGCGAGGTCTGGGATCGCGAGCAGACGGTCGCCCGGCGACGCTACGCCTCCTACGAGGAATACCTCGAACACCAGGCGGCGAAGCTCGACGAGATCAACGATCGTCTGCAGGAGCGGTACGACGAGGATGTGGTGCGCTTCCGCACCCGATTCGCCGCCTGCGAGGAGCTGAAGGACCACAGCGCCGTGCTCTGCCTCGGCGCGAGGCTGGGGGCGGAGGTGGAGGCCTTCATCGCCCTGGGCCATTTTTCCGTCGGCATCGATCTCAACCCGGGCGAAGAGAACCGCTTCGTTCTCCCCGGGGACTTCAACAAGCTGATCTTCGCGGACGGCTCGGTCGACGCCGTCTACACCAACGTGCTCGACCACGTCTTCCAGCTCGATCTGGTGCTGAACGAGGTGCACCGGATCCTGAAGCCCGACGGCCTGTTCATCGTCGAACTGATCGAGGGCTTCGAGGAAGGCTTCACGCCGGGGCGCTACGAGGCCTTCATGTGGCGTGACGTCGACACGGCCGCGGGGCTGCTGCAGGAGAGCGGCCAGTTCCGCGTGGTGGCGCGGCGTTCCGCCGGGGTGTTCAAGCGGCAGCACTGGACCCAGGTTGTGCTGAAGAAGGCCTCCCCCACAAACTGAACCCGCCATCGCCATGATGCTCGACTTCGGCAAGCTGACGCTGCGCTATGAGCCCTATCCGATCGGTCTCGCGCGGCCTGCGCTGGCGCCCGAACTCTATGATCGGCTGACCGGGGACTACCCACCGGTCGAGCTGTTCGAGTACAAGCCGGAGATCGGCAAGAAGTACTCCCTGAGCGAGCGGAACAACCGGCGCCAGTACGAGGCCTTCGTCGGCAGGCACCCGCACTGGCAGGCCTTCCACGCCTTCGTGAAGTCACCGGAGTTCATCGAGCAGACCCTGTCGGCCCTGAAGGAGCGCGGCGTCGACCTGGGGCTGAAGGTGTCTCCCAACCGCCTGGCCAAGCTGCTGCGCAGCATCGGCCGGGGCAGCCTGCACACCGGCCAGCCGCCGCTGTCGGCCCGCTTCGAGTTCTCCATGCTGCCCGCCGACGGCGGCTCGGTCATTCCCCACACCGACAGCCCCGGCAAGTCGATCACGCTGGTCATCTCGATGGTGCGGGACGGCGAGTGGGACCAGCGCTTCGGCGGCGGTCTCGACGTCAACCGCCCCAAGGACCCGCGGCTCTACTACAACGAACGCAACCGGCAGGCGGCCTTCGAGGACATGGAGATCCTGGAGACCTTCCCGTTCCTGCCCAATCAGGCTGTGGTCTTCGTGAAGACCTTCAACTCCTGGCACTCGGTCCGTCCCATGACCGGCCCGGCCGACGGGCCGATGCGCAAGACGCTGACGATCAACATCGAGCTCAAGGACTAGGCCGACCCATCCGGTCACTGAGCACGGCCGCTGTCCCGAGGAAGGTCTCCTGCGGGTAGTCGGTGACGGCGAAGCGCGGCCGCAGCCCGACCGCGGGCAGGTCGTCGATGCGCCCCCGGAAGTAATTGCGACGAAAGACGTAGAGCCGCCGCCAGAGGCTGCGGTTGGCGTCGGCGAAGGGCTCGATCATGAAGGTCGCGCGGGCGGCGACCCGCGCCATCTCGCGCAGGGCCCGCTCACGCAGGGTCTCCATCTGCTCCAGGGCGAGGACGCTGTAGACGAGATCGAAGCTGCCGTCGCCGAAGGGGAGGGCGCCGGCGTCGCCCTGCCGGAACTCGATCCGTCGAAAGGCTGCCGGATCGCGCACGCCCTCCGGCGCGAAGGCCGCGAGAGCGGCGGGCAGGCGATCATGGCGCTGCTGGAATGCCTGCGCCGCCCGCACGCCTCCCGAGGTCAGCTCCACCCCGCTGAACTGCAGGTCCGGGAAACGGCCGGCGAGTTGCAGCAGATTGATGCCGTTGCCGCAGCCGATCTCCAGGACGGAGCGCGGCCGTACCAGCTCGATGGCGCGGATCAGCAGGAGCTGGCGGAAGCGCGTGCCGCCGACGTCGGTGGCGAGGAAGTGTCTGTCGCGCCAGGTCCACGGTACGGGCTTCGGACCGGGCGCGCCGACGGCGTACTGTTCGTAGGCTGTCGCCTGCCAGGACCCGTCGTACTCCGCCTCGACGACGCCCCGGTCCCGCCGGCCGGAGCCCGCCAGCCTGCGCAGGGAGCCTTTGAGGTTCTGGCGGCGCCGCTTGGCCATCTCCCGGCGCCAACGCGGGTCGGCCTCCGCCACCTCCTCGGCGAAGGGGCGGAACAGCTGGTCGATCGCCTCGTCGGAAATCGCGAGCGGTGATCGGGCGAGGGAGAGTTGGCTGGTCATGGCGCCGGTCGGCCTGGAGGGAGCGGCCGGTATAGCCGTACGCTGCGGGTCGCGCCAGGACGCCCCTCACACGCCGATCAGCCGGTGCCCTCCGTCGCCGCGGCCCGCTCGCCGCGCGAACGCCTGCGGCGCCCCCCCTCGCTCTGCCCGTCGGCGGTGCGCGGCCGCGGCAGACGCACCACCGCCGAAAGATTGTGGAAAGGGCGGGTCTTGTGCGGCAGCGCCATCGCCTCGACGAAATGTTCCTGGAAGCGCGGCTCGACCGCGGTCTCGATCTTCTCGACCTGCCGGACGACCCGTTCGATCTCGTCGCGGGCCTTCTGGTTCAGCAGCGCGATGCGGGCGCCGGTGCCCGCAGCGTTGCCGGCGGAGCGCACCTTGTCCAGCGGGCAGTCGGGGATCATCCCCAGGACCATCGCGTACTTGACGTCGATGTGGCTGCCGAAGGCGCCGGCCAGGGCGATGCGATCGACGTGCTCCAGGTCGAGCTTGTCCATCAGCAGCCGGATGCCGGCATAGAGCGCCGCCTTCGCAAGCTGGATGGCGCGGACGTCGTTCTGCGTGACGACGATGCGCGGGTCATCGGTCGATCGGGCCTCGTGCAGAACGTAGCGGAACGTGCGGCCATCGGCCTCGATCCTCGGGGAACGCGCGGCAAGAGCCCCGTCTATCGTGCCGTCGCTGAGGATGACGCCGGCGAGGAAGAGCTCCGCCAGGGCTTCGATGATGCCCGACCCGCAGATGCCGGTGACGCCTGTCTTGGCGGTCTGTGTCTCGAATCCCGCCTCGTCCGACCAGAGGTCGCAGCCGATTACCCGGAAACGCGGCTCCAGCGTCTCGGGATCGATGCGCACCCGCTCGATCGCGCCCGGCGCCGCGCGCTGCCCGCAGGAGATCTGCGCCCCCTCGAAGGCGGGGCCGGTGGGCGAGGAGCAGGCGAGCAGGCGGTGGCGGTTGCCCAGAACGATCTCGGCGTTCGTGCCTACGTCGACGAGCAGCGTCGTCTCCTCGGCCAGATGCGGCTGTTCGGCGAGCACCATTCCGGCCGTGTCGGCCCCGACGTGGCCGGCGATGCAGGGCAGCACGTAGACCCGCGCATCCGGCGCCAGATGGAGCCCGAGCTGTTCCGACCAGAGCGTGATGCCGCGGTTGAAGGCCAGAGCGAAGGGCGCCCCGCCGAGCTCCGTCGGATCGATGCCGAGCAGCAGGTGGTGCATGATGGGGTTGCCGACGAAGGTGGCGTTGAGGATCTCCTCCGGCGCCACGCCGGCTTCGGTGCAGATCTCCTCGGTCAGCCGGTTGAGGCCTTCCCGGACCGCCTCCGTCATCTCGGCGTCGCCGCCGGGATTCATCATGACGTAGGACACCCGGCTCATGAGATCTTCGCCGAAGCGGATCTGCGGGTTCATGATCCCGTTCGACGCGAGGATTTCGCCCGTCGCGAGGTTGCACAGATGCGCGGCGATGGTCGTCGATCCGACGTCGACGGCCAGCCCATAGGCCTTGTCCCGGAAACCCGGCCAGATGGCGGTCAGCACCTGCCCCCGGTGGATCGCCACGGTGACCTTCCAGTCGCCCTGCCGCAGTGCCTTCTGCAGGCCCTGCAGCACCCGCAGGTCGACCTCCAGGCCGCTGGTCTCCCACTGGTCGGCGAGCGCCGCCGTCAGCCGTTCCAGATCGCCGCTCGGGTGGTGCATGTCCGGCTGCTCCACCTCGACGTAGTGCAGCCGGATCGCCGGGTCCAGCTGGATGGCGCGAGCGTCGGCGCTCTTGCGCACGATCTGCCGGTGGACCTGGCTTTCCGCCGGAACGTCCACCACCAGATCGCCCAGCAGCTCGACCTGGCACGACAGCCGGCGGCCCGGCTTGAGGCCCTTCTTGGCGCCGTAGCGCTCCTCGACCGGGTTCACGCCGCTGGCGTTCTCCGGCCGGCTGGTGATGCCATGCTTGGCGAAGTCGCCCTTCGCCAGCACGACCTGGCAGCGCCCGCAGATGCCGCGGCCGCCGCAGACGGAGTCGATGTCCACACCGAGCTGTCGGGCGCAGCGCAACACCGGCGTGCCGACGGGGAAGCGGCCTCGCTTTCCCGAGGGGGTGAAAACGACGAGAGCATCCTTCGCGGAGGACAAGACCGTGACCGTCCCTTCCAATGAACCTTCGATGTCAGACGGCGCGCCGACGGCGCCGTTCCCCGCGCTCGCCGCGGCCGGCGCCTTCGCCGGTCTCGGGGGCCGGCTCGCGGTACTTGCGGATCCACTTCCCGCAGTTCTGGTCGACGCCCATCAGGACGTTGGCCGCCATCAGCGCGGCCATCTCCTCCTCGTGGAGCGGGTTGAGGATCGCCGAGGTCATGCCGGCGCAGGAGGCCATGCACAGGAAGGCACCGTTGAGGCCGTGCCTGTTCGGCAGGCCGAAGGAGATGTTCGAGGCGCCGCAGGTCGAGTTCACGCCCAGTTCCTCGCGCAGCCGGCGCAGGATGTGGAATACCTGCCGGCCCGCTCCGCCCAGGGCGCCGATCGGCATGACCAGCGGGTCGACCACCACGTCCTCCTTGGGAATGCCGTGATCCATGGCCCGGTGCACGATCCGCCTGGCGACCTCGAAACGGACGTCGGGATCCTCCGAGATACCGGTCTCGTCATTCGAGATGGCGACGACCGCCGCCCTGTACTTCTTCACGAGCGGTAGAACCGCCTCGAGCCGCTCCTCCTCGCCGGTCACCGAGTTGACCAGAGGCTTGCCCTTGTAGACGGCCAGGCCCGCGTCCAGGGCGGCGACGATGGAGGAATCGATGGAAAGCGGGACGTCGGTCAGCGACTGCACGAGCTTGACGCATTCCGCCAGGATCCTCGGCTCGTCGGCCAGCGGGATGCCTGCGTTCACGTCCAGCATGGTCGCCCCCGCTTCGACCTGGGCCAGGGCGTCCTTGATGACCGTCTCGTAGTTTCCCTCCGCCATCTCGGCGGCCAGCTTCTTTCGGCCGGTCGGGTTGATCCGCTCGCCGATGATGCAGAAGGGCTGGTCGAAGCCGATGACCACTTCCTTCCGGGCGGACGAGACGACGGTGCGGGCCATGGCGGCGCGATCCTTCGGGCTGGCTGCAACTCGCGCAGTAGAGGCGCCACCGCCGCCCCCGGGCTGTCTGTCAGGCGACACCGACTGCCGAGAATGCGTAGGCCGTTCGGCGGAGGCTGTCGCACCCGGAGCCCCCCACCTCGGTGCTGGAGGGGCGTGGCGAGAAAAAGTGGGGCAGGGAATCTGCCGAGTCGCAGCAGTTATCCACTAACTGTTGGGGGTTCGCCGACTCGACACCCAAGTCCGCACCTTATATCGTGTTCTGCGTCGCTTCGACCTCAATATATGGGAGGGGTCAATGACCTGGACCACGGAACGGATAGATGAGCTCACCCGGCTTTGGGCGCAGGGGCACAGCGCCTCCGCCATCGGCAAGCAGCTCGGTGTGTCCAAGAATGCTGTGGTAGGCAAGGCGCACCGGCTGAAGCTGACGGCGCGGCCGTCGCCCATCCGGGCGAACGGTCCTGCAGAAGGAGCCAAACCCCAGCCCTCGCGCCTCCGGGCCGCGGCTCTCGCAGTCGATGTCGATTTCGCCGAGGAGGCCGTGCTCGTTCCCGCTGCCGAGACCGACAACTACTACGTGCCGCCACCGGTCAAGGAGAGTGTGGGCCGCAGTCGCTGCCAATGGCCCATCGGCGACCCTCAGAGCCGGGATTTCCACTTCTGCGGCGAGGCCTCGGTGCCGGGAAAGCCCTATTGCCTGTCCCACTGTTCCCAGGCCTACATCACCAAGAGCCGGAACAGCGAGGCGGCCTGAAGCCCCTCACGCCAGGTCCGGCCAGCGGGGTGGGTGCGCCGATTCGAAGGCGGCGGCTGCGCGGAGGACCAGGGTGTCGGCGTAGCGCGGCCCGACGATCTGGAGCCCGATCGGCAGGTCGGCCCGGTTGTATCCGCACGGCAGGCTCATCGCCGGCTGGCCGGTGAGGTTGAAGGGCCAGGTGAAGGGCGTCCAGTCGCACCAGCTTTCAAGGTCGCCCGCCCATTCCGCCGGTCGCTCTTCGGGGCGCGGGCTGTCCTGCCCTGCGCCGAAGGCGACCAGCGGCATCGTCGGCAGGATCAGGAGGTCGTAGGTCTGGTGCAGCCTGTTCAGGCGCGCCGTCAGGTCTTCCCGACGTGCCGTCGCGGTCAGGTAGTCGACCGCGGACAGCCGCGCCCCGGCGGCTGCCGCCTTGCGCAGTCCAGGGTCCATCATCGGGTGCTTCTCGTCGGGGATCCCCGCGAGCAGCCGTGCGGCGCCGGCGTACCACAGGGTCTGGAAGACGCTCAGCAGGTCGGGCAGGTCGGGCTCCGGTTGCTCCACGCGAGCACCCAGGCTTTCGAATGTCCCCGCCGCAGCGCGCACCGCTGCGGCGACTTCGGCGTCGACCGGCACGCCGCAGAGGGTCGGAAGGTAGGCCACCCGCAGCCCGGACAGGCCATGGTGCAGGTCGCTGCCGAAATCCTGCCCGTCGTAGGGGAGGGCGTAGGGGTCGCGAGGATCCGGTTCGGCCATCACCGTCAGCATCAGGGCGCAGTCGGCGACGCTGCGGGCCATCGGCCCGACATGCGCGATCGTGCCGAAGGGGCTGAGCGGCCAGGCCGGCACCCGGCCGAAGGTCTGCTTGAATCCGAAGACGCCGGTGAAGCTGGCCGGGATGCGGATCGAGCCGCCGCCGTCGGTGCCGATGTGCAGGGCCCCCATGCCTGCCGCCGCCGCCGCTGCGGCGCCACCGCTCGAGCCGCCGGTGGTTCGGGTGGCGTCCCAGGGGTTGCGGGTGACGCCGGTGAGGGGCGAATCCGTGACCCCCTTCCAGCCGAACTCGGGCGTCGTGGTCTTGCCGATGAGGACCGCGCCGTGGCTCTTCAGGCGCGCGACCGTCGGTGCGTCGTCGGCCCAGGGGCCCGCCGGGTCGACCGTCTTCGAGCCCCGCAGGGTCGGCCAGCCGGTGGTGAGAATGATGTCCTTGACCGTGGTGGGGACGCCGTCGAGCCGGCCCTCCGGCCGCCCGTGCCGCCAGCGGGTGGTGGAAGCCTCGGCCGCGTCCAGCGCGGCCTCCTCGTCGACGAGGCAGAAGCCGTTCAGCATCTCGTCGTAGCGACGGATGCGGGCGAGTGCAGCCTCGGTTGCCTCGAGGGGCGACAGGCTGCCGTCCCGATAGCGGACCAGGAGCTCGTTCGCCGTCATCATGGCGGGATCGGAATGCTTCATGTGTTCTCGGGCCTCGGGTGAGCGACTTAGCCTACAGCAGGCCTCGTCGAACCCTGCTTGTCGAGATCCCCTGCAGCGCGGCCGACAGGGCGGGGCGCTTGCGGACAGGGGGGTGGACAGGTCATCACCCTGCCGCTCGCCATGATGGGACGCCGCGATGACTCCGCCTTTCGACCAGCGCCGGACCTTGGCCCTCGCCGGCATCCTGCTTCACATGGCGGCGGTCGGCGTGGTCATGGGCGTCGCCATTCCGCTCACCGGCCTGGCGATGAATGGCTGGGGCGAGCCCGGTTGGCGCATCGGCCTGGTCGCTGCGATGCCTTCCGTCGCCATCGTGACGACCATTCCTCTGGCCCCGCGGCTGGTCAGGAGCATCGGCGCCTGGCCGGCGATGGTGGGCGGCTGCCTGCTCGGCACGGCCGCGCTGCTGCTGATGCCCTTGCTGCCGAACGTCCCTGCCTGGGTGGTGCTGCGCTTCCTGATCGGCGCCGGGCTGGCGCTGCCTTGGCTGCTGGGCGAGACGTGGCTCAATGCGCTCTCGACCGACCGGAACCGGGGAAGGGTGCTGGCGCTCTATTCCGCGGCGCTCTTCCTGGGCTTCGCAGTGGGCCCGCAGCTCCTCGCCGTGACCGGAAGCGATGGCTGGCCCCCCTTCCTGGCCGCGGGCGGTGCGCTGTTCCTGGCGATCCTGCCGCTGCTGCCGCTGCGGAGCCAGGCCCCGGACTTGCGGCAGCCCTCGACCTTCAGCGTCGCCGGACTGCTCCGCCGCTCGCCCGTCGTCGCGGCGACCGCCCTGGCCGCCGGCTTCACGGAGATGGCGGTGTTCGCGCTGCTGGCTCTGGCCGCCACGCGCAGCGGCCAGAGCGAGGCCTGGGGACTGACCCAGCTCAGCGCCTTCCTGATGGGCGGAATCGCCCTGCAGCTGCCGCTCGGCATTCTGTCGGACCGCCTGCCGCGCCGGCCTCTGCTGTTTGGGCTGGCGGTCGGCGGGCTGCTTCTGGCGCTGGCGCTGCCCCTGGCCGGCGGGCACGACCTGCTGGCCCTGGCGGTGTGCTTCCTGCTCGGTGGCGCGCTGATCGGCTACTACGCCCTCGGTCTGGCCATCCTCGGCGAGAGCTTCGCGGGCAGCGACCTGGCGGTGGCGAATGCCGGCTTCATCCTGCTCTACGAGGTCGGATCCATCACCGGCCCCGCCGTGGGTGGGCTGCTGATCGACGGCTTTCCGCTCTGGGGTCTGCCGGCGCCGCTGGCCGCGGCTTCGGCGCTACTGTGCGGGGTGCTGATCGTCTCCCGTCGCCGGCTGACCCGGGGCGACCGCCAGCTCCGGTAGGAAAGGTTCGGCCGGAGCGGGATTCGGCAGGTCGGTGATCCGCTGCGGCGGCAGCCAGATCTCCGCGACGGTGCCGCCGCCCAGCCGGCTCTTGAGCGACAGGTGCCCGCCATGGAGCCGCACCAGGGCGTTACTCAGCGGCAGGCCGAGCCCGGTGCCCTCGTGCTGCCGGTCGAAGCCGGAGTCGACCTGGGTGAACGGCTCCATGATCCGCTGCAGCTGATCTTCGGGAATGCCGATCCCGGTGTCCGTCACCCGCAGCAGGATTCCGCGGCCGCGGTCCACGCGCGCCTCCACCGCGACCTCACCGCCGCCGGGGGTGAATTTCACGGCGTTCGACAAGAGATTGAGAAGGACCTGTTTCATCCTGCGCTGGTCGGCCGCCACGGGCGGCAGGTCGTCGGGCACCAGATTGATGAGCCGCACCTCGCCGCGCTCGGCGCGGGGGGCCATGAGCCGCAGCGAGCCGGCAACCGCCTCGCGCAGCGCAAAGGGCGTCTCGTCGAGGATCAGCATTCCCGCCTCGGCCTTGGAGACGTCGAGGATGTCGTTGATGATCTCCAGCAGGTGTGTGCCGCTCTCCCAGATGTCACGGCTGTAGTCGCGATAACGCGGATCTCCCAGCGGACCGAGCAGCTCTCGCTGCATGATCTCCGAGAAGCCGATGATGGCATTCAGCGGGGTGCGCAACTCGTGGCTCATGTTGGCCAGGAACTCACTCTTCGTGCGGTTGGCCAATTCCGCCGCCTCCTTGGCCTGTAGCATGCCGTGCTCCGCGACCTTGCGCTCGGTCACGTTCTGGGCGCAGCCGAGGATCTGCACGACCTCGCCGCCCTCGGGAGAGACCACGGGCCGGGCCGAGAGGCGGAGCCACACGACCTCGTCAGCGGGGCCCAGGAAGCGGATCTCGTCGATGCGGGTCTCACCGCGCATCAGGGCCGCCAAGCCGTCGAGCAGCTTCGGGAGATCGTCGCGATTGACCGCCGCGCGCCACTGGTCGAGGCTCGCCCTGGCGGCGTCGGGGATGTTCTTGATGTCGGGCAGACGGCCCGCCAGCCACTCGGCTCGCCAGGTGCTCCCCGGCTCCGGCCTGATCGCGAAGACCAGGTCGGTCGTCAGCTCCGAGATGCTTCGGTACCGGCGCTCGCTCGCCGTGAGGGCCCGCTCGAAGCGGTCGCGCTCCGTGATGTCGGTGAAGACCGCGACCACCCCCCCGTCGGGCAGAGGCGTGAAGGTCTCAGCGAGCACCCTCCCGTTCGGCCGCCGGCGAGACTGCGAGACCGGCCGTTGCTGCTCGAGAAGCTGCAGGCGCTGGCGCACGATCTGATTTGCGTCCCCGGCGCCGAACTCACCCCGGGCGGCGAGCCGCCGCGTGGCCTCTTCGTGGCTGCCGGTCGTCAGCTCGGCGAGCGGCACGTCGAGCAGTTCGCCCATCCGGCGGTTGATCGCGACGACCTTCTTCGCCCGGTCGAAGATCATGATCCCTTCGCGGATGTGGTCCAGCTGGATCTGCAGCAACGTCGCCGATCGCTCGCCTTCCTCCTGCGCCGAGAGCCGTTGCAGCTCCGCCGATGCCCAGCCGGCGATCAGGGCCCGGACGTCGGCATGCCGCTGTCCGTCGATGTCCGGCTGATCGTGCATGGCGAGCAGGTGGCCCATCGGATTCCCGCTGCTGTCTTTCAGCAACTCGCCGAGGTAGGCTTCCGCGCCCATGTCGCCCAACAGCACGTCGTTGGGGTAGCGGCTGGCGGCGGCACGGGGCACGAAGCAGACGCCGCCGCCGTCATAGATCGCCTCGCACGGGGTGCCGCTCGCCCCGTAGCGCATGGGCGGCTGGAACGGCCAGTCCCCCCAGAGCGCGATCAATTCGAACTCGTCGTTGCCGAGGCGGCGGGCGAGAGCAGCCCACCGGTAGCCGACGAGCTTGGCGAAGGCTTCGCAGGCGGTCTCCAGGAACGAGCGGCCGTCCGACTTGCGCCCGACGAGCAGAGCCAGCGCCGTCTCCCGTCGGCGCGTCTCGGTTACGTCCGTCCAGGTCATGACGCAGGCGCCGCTGGCGGTCCGATGGGCGACCACTTGAGCGACCCGTCCTTTCGGCAGGGGCGCTTCGAAGCGGTAGCTGTGCTGCCGGTGGAGCTTCATCCGTTCATCGACGAACTGCCTGCGCTCCGCCGCGGGCACGTTGTAGAGGCCCGCGTCGAGCAGGCTCTCGACGACCTCGCGGAAGGAGACGCCGGGGCGGATGCGGTCGGCGGCAGGGCCGGCGTGCGCAAGATAGGTCGCATTGGCGAGCAGGATGCGGTCGGCGGAATCCAGCAGCAACAGCCCCACCGGCATGGAGTCCAGAGTGGCCTGGATGCTCTGTTCGAGGCCCTCGCTCCGCCGCCGGGCCCGATGCTCGACGGTGACGTCCGCCCCCGTGCCGAAGTAGCCGTCGACCTTCCCGCGGCTGAAGCGCGCCCGGCCGCTGATCCTGATGAAGCGGCTGCCGTCCGTCCCGGGAGCCTCGTAGACGAAGTCCGCGAAGGGGCGGCCGGCGGCGAGATCGTTCCAGAGCTCTCCCCAGACCGCTCCGGAAGTCGGGGCCGAACTGCATTCCCAGAAACGCTTTCCGCGGAGTTCGCCGGCTTGCTCCTCTCCCAGAAGCCGTGACGCGTTGGGCGAGAGTTCGATGATCCGATGATCGGCGTCGGTCCGCCACAGCCATTCGGTGCCGACGGCGTCGAAGGCCTCGTCCCGCGCGGCTGCCGCCGCGCGAAGAGCGGTCTGCTGTTCGCCCTCGATGGCGCGGCGGCGGGCCAGGTCGGCAGTAAGGACGATCACCAGACCGGCGCATGCCCCGATGCTGGCGACCTCGCCGACGAACGGGGAAAGGGTCTCTGGCCGGAGAGCCAGCAGCGCGAACCATCCGGTCCCCAGGACCAGCGCCAGGGCGGGGGCCGGGTTGGGGGCCAGGGCAGGCCTGCCCGGGCCTGCGGCGGGACGGGCCGGAGCGAGGACGAGCAGTGCGGCGAATCCCAGGATCCCCGCCGTCGCCAGATGGATCAGCGGGCCGACGCCGTCGAGATGCCCGCCCCGCCACCCCCAGACGCCCAGGGCGATCACGAGGGCGGCGGCGAGCGCCGACTTCCACAGGGCCTGCCGGCCGAGCCCGTCACAGCTTGCCGTCCCGGCGGCCACCGCGACGGCGGCCGCCAGCGTGCCGATCGGCGCGAGGAAGGGGCCCTGGGGAAGCAGCGGCGCAATGGCGGTGAGGCTCAGGGTCGCGACGGCGCCGGCCCAGAACAGGGCCCCGGGGAGCGGGGAGGGCCGGCCGAGCAGCAGGACGACGAGGCCAGCCAGGAGGCTGGGTCCCAAGGCACCTGCCAGAGCAAAGGCTGCCGTCGGATCCGGCTGGTTCATCGCACCCCGTATCACGTCTCGCAGACCGGGCGCCCCGAAGGTAGGCGGCCCGGAATGCCGACCTGTACAATTTTCTGCTTAATCGTTGTACTTGACGAGGCTGCAAAAGGGCAGGTCAAGTTTGCTGCGGCCCTGGAGTGCCTCCAGTTCGACGATGGATGCGCCTGCCACGACGTCGGCGCCGCAGCGGCGTGCGAGGGTGACGCTCGCCGCCATCGTTCCACCCGTGGCCAGGAGATCGTCGAGTACCACCACCCGCTGTCCCGGCTGCAGGGCGTCGGTCTGTATCTCGATGTGATCGTGGCCGTACTCCAGCCCGTACGCGAGCCGGGTCGTCTCGCCCGGCAGCTTGCCGAGCTTGCGGACCATGGCGAAGCCCAGCCCCAGCCGGTAGGCGAGAGGGGCCGCGACGAGGAAACCGCGCGACTCGATGCCGACGAGGAGGTCCGGCCGGAAGGGAGCCAGCAGGGCCGCCAACTCTTCGATGGTCGCCCGCCAGGCGGCCGGGTGCCGGAGAAGCGTCGAAATGTCGTAGAACAGGATTCCCGGTTTCGGGAAATCCGGGATCGACCGGATGTGGTCCTCGAGGTTGATCGGCTGCGGCTCGCCCGGCGAAGCTGCTGACGACATTCAGGCGTTGCCGGCCGCGCCGCTGAGCATCGAGACGTCGATGCCCAGCTTGCCGAGGGCCTGCTCCCAGCGCTGGTCGAGGTCGTCGCCGAATATCAGCCCCTCGTCGGCCCCGACCGTCAGCCAGCCGTTCAACTGGATCTCCCGGTCCAACTGGCCGGGGCCCCAGCCGGCGTAGCCGAGCGCCAGGAGACGCTGCCGCGGCCCGCCGCCTGCGGCGATGTCGCGCAGGATGTCCACGGTCGCCGTCAGGGCGACGTCCTCGGTCACCCGCAGGCTGCTGTCCTGAACATAGTCGCTAGAGTGCAGGACGAAACCGCGCCCTGTCTCGACCGGGCCGCCGAAATGGATGCGCATGTCTCCCTTCACCTGGCTGTTGTCGATGCCGAGTTGGCCCAGGAGGTCGGGCAGGGTGATGGAATCGAGGAGCCGGTTCAGGACGAGGCCCATCGCCCCCTCGTCGCTGTGGGCGCAGAGATAGATGACGCTGCGCTCGAAGCGGGGGTCGCTCATCGTCGGCATGGCGATCAGCAGCGTTCCGGACAGATAGCCGTCCTGCTCCTGCGACGAGGTGCTTCCCGGGCTGGAACTCAAAGCGCCACTCCTCAGTCTGTCGACGCGCCCCCCGCCGCCTGCGCGCGGCAAAGTGACTGGAGGGCGGATGTCGGGTTGTGCTCCCACGTCTAATATAGTGTGCCATCCAATCGTTCCATGGGATGAGGAAAGCGTCGGCTTGCGCATCAGGCTCCCCGCGAAAATCCCGGCCGCGCTGGCCGTGCTCCTGCTGGCGGTCGGCGGCCTGGCCATCCTCGGCGCGACATCTGCGCTCGCCGCGGCGGGATCCTGGGTGCAGGCGCCGCACGCACAGCTCAGGCTCCTGTCCGCTGGGACCGCCACCGGCGACAGCGGCGAGGTCCGCCTCGGCCTGCAGATGCGCACCGATCCGGGCTGGAAGACCTACTGGCGCAATCCAGGCGACGCCGGCTATCCCGTCAGCGTCGACTGGAGCGGCTCGGACAATCTCGCGGACGCCGGGCTCTTATGGCCGGTGCCTCACCGCTTCTCCCTCTTCGGCTTCGAAACGTTCGGCTACGAGGGGGAGGTGGTCCTGCCCATCGCCGCCGACCTCCGCGACCCGGCGCGGCCGGCGACGCTGCGGGCCGAAGTCGACTACCTCGTCTGTGCCGACATCTGCGTGCCGGGCCGCGCCAGCCTGGAACTCGACCTCCCGGCGGGCCCGTCGCAGGCGGCCCGTGAGGCCTTTCTGATCGACCGCTTCGAGGCGCGCGTCCCGGATGGCGGCGCTCGCAGCGGCCTCGGCCTGACGCGCTCGGACTACCTCGTCGACGGGGAGGAAGGGCGGTTGACGCTGCGCATCAGCTCGACGGCGCCGCTTCGAGACCCCGACGTGATCGCGGAGACGGCGGCACCGGTCGTCTTCGGCAAGCCTGTGATCGCCGTCGTCGACGGTGGCCGGGGGGCGTCGATCGAGGTGCCGGTCCTGGCGTCCAAAGCCGGCGCCGCCTTGCCGCAGCGGTTCGACGCGACGCTCACCGTCACCGACGTCGATCGCGGTATGGAGACGCGGACGACGTTCCTGCAGGTCACCGCGCCTGCGGCGCAGAGCCCTGCCACCCTCGCCCTCATGTTCCTCACCGCCCTGCTCGGTGGGCTTATCCTCAATCTCATGCCGTGCGTCCTGCCGGTGCTGAGCCTCAAGCTGCTGGCTGTGTTCAGAATGCACGGGGCGGAGCGGGTGCATGTCCGCCGCTCCTTCCTCGCCGCAGCGGGCGGCATCGTCGCGACCTTCGGCCTGCTCGCGGCGGCGCTGATCGTCCTGCGCGCCGGCGGGGCCGCCGTCGGCTGGGGGTTCCAGTTCCAGCAGCCCGCCTTCCTTTTCGCGATGGCCGTGGTGATCGCGCTCTTCTCCTGCAACCTCCTGGGTCTCTTCGAGATTCCGCTGCCCCGTTTCGTCGCCGGCTGGTCGGAGCGGGGGCCGCGCCATGGCCTGCTCGGCGACTTCGCCTCTGGCGCCTTCGCGACGCTGCTGGCGACACCCTGCTCCGCCCCCTTCGTCGGCACCGCCGTCGGCTTCGCCTTGTCGAGCGGCGGCTGGGCCATCGTTCTCATCTTCGTCGGCCTGGGGCTGGGCATGGCCCTGCCGTGGCTTGTCGTGGCGGCCTTCCCCAGACTGGCGGGTCTGCTCCCGCGGCCCGGGCGCTGGATGATCTGGCTGCGGCGGGTGTTCGGCGTCGCGCTCGCGGTGACGGCGGTCTGGCTGCTGTCGGTCATGGCGACGCAGACGGGCCTGGTCATGACCTTCGGTGCGACCGCCCTTCTGCTCGCGCTGCTGGCCGTGCTCGCCGTCGTCCGAACCCATCGCCGGCCGGGGGTGGCGCTCGCCGGCGGAGCGGTGCTGGTGGCCGTGGCGGTCGCGGCGACGACCCTCCTGCCGACCGTGCTGCTCCGGGCGGCGCCCACCGCGGCCGCGGGCGTCTGGCAGCCCCTCGATCTGGCGGCGATCGATCCCCTGGTGGCCCAAGGCGACGTGGTCGTGGTGGACGTGACGGCGGACTGGTGCCTGACCTGCAAGGTCAACAAGGCGCTGGTGCTCGATCGCGGGAAGGTGGCGACCGCCCTGCAGAGCCCCGGGGTGGTGGCCATGCAGGGAGACTGGACCAGCGAGGACGCCGCCATTTCCGCCTTCCTCGCCCGCTACGGCCGCTACGGCGTGCCCTTCAACGTCGTCTACGGCCCGGCCGCGCCTCAGGGCCTGCCGCTGCCCGAGATCCTCAGCGAGACGGCCGTGCTGGAGGCCTTACGCACCGCCTCCGGCGGATGAACCGTTGGAAGCCGTCGACTGGCGCCCTATCTTGCGGCCGGGGCGGCCTGCCGGCCGCCGGCCAGCGACCACAGAGAGGGGACACCCATGGCGATCAAGGTTGGCGACAAGATCCCGTCGTCTAAGCTGCGCTACAAGGACAGCGAAGGCATCAAGGAGATCACGACCGAGGAGCTCTTCGGCGGCAAGAAGGTGGTCGTCTTCGCACTGCCCGGGGCCTTCACGCCCACCTGTTCGGCGAAGCACCTGCCGGGCTTCGTGCAGAATGCCGGCGCCATCAAGGGCAAGGGCGTCGACACCATCGCCTGCGTGTCGGTGAACGACGCCTTCGTGATGGAGGCCTGGGGCAAGGACCAGCAGGTCGGCGACAAGGTGATGATGCTCGCCGACGGCAACGCCGACTTCACCAAGGCCCTCGGGCTCGAGATGGACGGCAGCGGCGTCGGCATGGGCACGCGTTCACAGCGCTACGCCATGATCGTCGACAATGGGACGGTCACCGCGCTGAACGTCGAGGCCCCGCGGGCCTTCGAGGTGTCCAGCGCCGAATCGATGATGAAGCTTCTCTGACCCCCGCATTCAGGCGGGTCGGGACGTCCGTGCCCGGCCCGTCCTGATTGCGGCTGTCGCCAGCCGGTCGGCCCGCTCGTTCTCGGGGTGGCCGGCATGGCCCTTGACCCACTGCCAGTCGACCCGATGGGGCGCGGCGGCGGCGACCAGTCGCTGCCACAGGTCCTGGTTCTTTACCGGCTTCTTGTCCGCGGTGCGCCAGCCCCGCCGCTGCCAGTTCGGCAGCCACTTGCAGATGCCGTCGCGCAGGTAGTTGCTGTCGGTGGTGAGGACGACGTCCGCTGGCTTCCGCAGGGCCTCCAGGGCGGCGATCGCCGCCATCATCTCCATGCGGTTGTTGGTCGTCGCTGGCTCGTAGCCAGAGAGTTCCTTCTTCCTGCCGTTCCAGCGCAGCACCGCGCCCCAGCCGCCCGGGCCGGGGTTCCCGCTGCAGGCGCCGTCGGTGAAGATCTCGACGTGAGGGAGAGGCTCGCTCACGCCAGACCGTAGACCGAAGCGTCGGCCACCTGCTGGTGAAACTGCAGCTTGCGCCAGTATTCGAGCGGGTCCTTCGGCTGGACGAAGGCGCCCGGCGGGTGATGCAGCCAGTCGAACAGACGCGTCAGCAGGAAGCGGACTGCGGCCCCGCGTGCCAGCGTGGGCAGGGCGGTGCGTTCGTCATCCCGCAGCGGACGCTCGGCCGCGTAGGCGTTCAGCAGCAGCCGGCCATGGCCGACGTTGAAGTGGCCTTCGGCGTCGAAGCACCAGGCGTTCAGGCAGATCGCCAGGTCGTAGGCCAGGAAGTCGTTGCAGGCGAAATAGAAGTCGATCAGCCCGGTCAGCGTCTCGTCGCGGAAGAAGACGTTGTCCGGGAAGAGGTCGGCGTGGATCACGCCGGTCGGCAGCCCCGTCGGCCAGGTCGCCTCCAGGTGGGCGACCTCGTCGCGCAGAGCGCCCACCAGCCCCTCGTGGAGGCTGTCGCCGAGTGGGCTGCAGCCGTCCAGCAGCGAGCGCCAGCCGGCGGCGGACAGATCGTTCGGGCGATGCAGCGGGAAGTCGGCGCCGGCCGCGTGCAGCCGGGCGAGATGCCGTCCGACCTCGGCGCAGTGGAACGGATGGATGCGCCGCGGCCAGACCCCCTGGAGATGGGAGACGATTGCCGCCGGCCGCCCGGCCAGTTCCCGCAGCGCCTGCCCGTCACGGCCGACGATCGGCGTCGGACAGACGATGCCGCGGGCCGCCAGATGCTGCATGAGGCCGAGGAAGAACGGCAGGTCGCCCCGGGCCACCCGCTTCTCGTAGAGCGTCAGGATGAAGGCCCCACGGTCCGTGCGGAGCAGGAAGTTGGAGTTCTCGACACCCTCGGCGATCCCGCGGAAATCCTGCGGCTCGCCGATGTCGTACCCGGCGAGGAATGCCCGCAGCTGCTGCTCTGAGACGACGGTATAGACGGCCATGACGGCAGTGGTTCCCCCCGCGGCGTCGGCCGGTCAGGCGGCCGCGCCCTGGGTGAGGACGTGCGGCAGCTTGAAGTGGATGTCTTCGGTCGCCGGTCCGTCGCTCTCCACCGTCAGGTCGTAGCGCTCCCGGAAGGCGGCGACGACGCCCTCCACCAGTTCCTCCGGCGCCGATGCGCCGGCGGTCAACCCCACCGTCCGGGCGCCGCCGAGGCGGTCCCAGGGGATGTCGTCGGCCCGCTCGATCAGCAGGGAGAGCGGGCAGCCTTCCCGCTCGCCCACCTCGACCAGCCGCCGGGAGTTGGACGAGTTCGGCGCCCCCACCACCATCAGCGCGTCGCAGCGCGAGGCGATCCGGCGGACGGCCTGCTGGCGGTTGGTGGTCGCGTAGCAGATGTCTTCCTTCGTCGGCCCCTGGATCGCCGGATAGCGATGGCGCAGCGCGGCGATCACGTCGGCGGTGTCGTCCAGCGACAGGGTCGTCTGGGTGGCGTAGGCCAGTGAGATCTCCGGCCCGAACGGCAGGCGGTCCACATCGGCGGCGGTCTCCACCAGGGAGATCGAGCCCTCGGGCAACTGCCCCATGGTGCCGACCACTTCCGGATGACCCTCGTGCCCGATCAGCACGATGTGGCGGCCGAGCCGGTGGTGGCGCTCCACCTCGCGGTGGACCTTGCTGACCAGCGGGCAGGTGGCGTCGACGAAGAGCATCCGCCGGCGGGCGGCTTCCGCGGGTACGGTCTTCGGCACCCCGTGCGCGGAAAAGATCACCGGCCGATCGTCCGGCGCCTGGTCCAGCTCGTCCACGAAGACGGCCCCCTTGGAACGGAGGCGTTCGACGACGAAGCGGTTGTGCACGATCTCGTGGCGGACGTAGACGGGCGGCCCGAACTTCTCGATCGCCCGCTCGACGATCTCGACCGCCCGGTCGACGCCGGCGCAGAAGCCCCGGGGCGCCGCGAGAAGAAGCGTCATCGTGGGTCTGGTCATCCTGATCCCTCTTCCGCGTCAGCGGTTCTCTGCGGCAACCGGCGGAACCGAGCGCCTGCGCCTTGCCCGGCTCTGGGGCCTTGCCTACAGTCGCCACGGCGCCGACCCGCCCCCGGCGCGACCCTCATACGATCCGCCGGGGCGGGAGACAAGCCGACGGCCGCGCGTGCCCCGCCACTCGGAGGCGGGCATGGACAGACAGGGGAAGCCATCGATGCGCAACCAGGCACTACCGCTCCTGATCCTCGCTGCCGGTGCCGTCGGGCTCGCGGCCTGCTCGTCGGGCCGTGACGAGCGTCCGCTGCCCTGTCCCACGATCGCCGCCACGCCGGGGGCGATGGCGCTCACCCGGTTCGTCGGGAACGAACGCGACCTGACCGATGTCGCCTTCGCGGCGCAGGTCGAGAGCGCGACCATCGAGTGTACCTACGAGAGCGACAACCGCATGATCGACGCGACCCTGCAGGTGGTCGTCGGCGCCACCCGCGGGCCGGCGAACCCTCAGGCGGTCGCCGACTTCGCCTACTTCGTCGGCGTGACGAACGACGCCGCCCAGCCCCAGGTCCTGACGCGCGATCGCTACCCCGTGCAGCTCCGGTTCGAAGGCAACGCCACACGCGTCGCCTTCCGCGACCAGATCGCTGCCCGCTTCCCCCTGAAGGAGGGGGAGACGGGGGCGAACTATCGCGTCTACATCGGACTGGAACTGACGCCGGCGGAACTGGAATACAACCGGCAGAGCACCGCCAAGCCCTGAGCGCCTGCCGAAAGGGCCGGGCTCAGGCCGCCCCGGCCGGACTGTCGGGCCCCATCGCCCGGTTCCGACCATTCTGTTTCGCCTTGTAGAGCGCCTCGTCGGCCTGACCGATGACGTCCTCGACGCGGCTCGCATGTTCAGGCAGGCTGGCCGCGCCGATCGAACAGGTGACAGGTCCGATCACCTGGCCATTGCTGCTGATGTGGAGGGACCGGACCGCCTCGCACAGCAGGTTGGCGCGTTCCAGCGCGGTGCCGCCGTCGGCGCCCGGCAGCAGGCATAGGATCTCCTCTCCGCCGTAGCGGCAGGCGATGTCCCCCTTCCGCAGGGAGGCCTTGAGGGTGCGGGCGACATCGCGCAGCACGACGTCGCCGACCTTGTGGCCATAGGTGTCGTTCAGCCGCTTGAAGTGGTCGAGGTCGACCATGAGGATCGCGAGCGGCGCCTGTGACCGTTCGGCCCGCTCCGCTTCCAGCTGCAGGATCTCCTCCATGTATCGCCGGTTGAAGAGCCCGGTCAGAGGGTCGCGGATCGAGCTGTCCCGCAGCGCACTCTGGAGCTTCAGGTTGTGCAGGGCGAGCGAACAGTCCTCGCCGAGGCGTTCCACCCGCTGCCGCAGGTCCTGTTCGGCGATGCCGCCGAGGCTCGCGTCGGTGTGCCGCAGATGCAGCAGGCCGAAGCTCTTCCCCTGGGCTGCCAGGGGGATGCAGGCGTAGGCCGAGGGCTTTTCCGCCGACACGTGCGCGCAGATGATCTCGGAGTGCGGATCGTGCACTTCGTGGACCGCGGCGCGGCGAATGCCCCAGCAGTCCTCGGGCCGCAGGTCGGCGGCGAAGTCGCTCTGGCGGCCCCAGCCGCCCACCCGGGTCAGCAGGTTGCCGGAGTTGTTGAGCAGGTACAGGGCGGCCGCCGTGCCGGGGAGGATCTGCCAGCCGAAGCGGCCGACGACCTGGGCGTACTCCTGCTCGTCCGCGCACTGCTGCAGACGGTGTGCCATGCGCGCCATCAGGTCGATGGCGGCCCGCTGGTCCTGCAGTTCATGGGTATGCTGCTGCAGTGTCTCGTTTGTCAGGCGCAGGCGCGCTTCGGTCTCTCGCTGTCGGGAGGCTGCGGCGTCGAGGGCTATGGCCATGCGGTTGAAGTCGCGGGCCAGCATTCCGAACTCGTCGTGGCGCTCGATCGGCAGCCGCGTGTCGAAGGCGCCGGAGGCGATCCGCCGCGCCCCGTCGCGCAGCTGCTGCAGCGGGCGCCGGATGTACCCGATCGTCCGCCGTATGCCGAAGAACAGCAGGACGAGGGCCAGGGGCGTCGCCACCGACAGCAGGACCTCGACCTGGACGGCGAGGGTCGTCGCCCGCCCGATTCTCTCCTGCAGGCGTCCCTGTTCGGTCAGGATGATCTCCTCGGCGACGTCGCTGATCCTCTGACTCAGAGGTTCGCTCGCGCCGAGGATCGACTGCTTGGGATCCGCGCCCGTGTCGCTTCCCTTGTCGGGAGAGGCGATCCGACCGAGCATCTCCAGGCGCTGGTGCACCAGGTCGCTGAACTTCTGCACCCGCCAGGCCAGGTCCGGATCGTCGCTGGCGAGCTCCACCAGCCGATCCAGGCTCGGGGGTATCGGATCGCCCATCTCCTCGATCGGGTGGAGGAAGCGGAGGTCCTCGGTCAGCAGGAAGCTGCGTTCCGCGGTGTCCGCCGACGCCAGGGTCAGGCTGATGCCGTTCGTCCGGTCGATGACCCGCTGGCTGTGCAGCACCCAGTGATTGGCGCTCTGCAGCTCCAGCACAGTCCAGCCGAGCACCAGCAGCAGCAACAGCAGAGCCGCGACGGAGGCGCCGAAGTAGGTCCAGATGCGGCCGGCGATCGACCCCCCGGCCACCTCCTGCTGATCGGTCTCGTCCGTCATGGTACCCTTCGTTCGAGCGAAATGAGCGACATTTGTACTTTATTCGCCCGGTCCCGGCACCTGTCCGTCGGGTCGCGCCGGGTCGATGGCCTGCGGGGCTTTCCTTCCGGCGCCTGACATGGCAGAAGCAGCCCTCGGCTCACACCCTTCAGACCGTCAGCGCCGGAGTCGGCCACCGACCCGCGCGTGCCCAGCGAGCGCCTCATGCCGAAACGCACAGACATCAAATCGATCCTCATCATTGGCGCGGGCCCCATCGTCATAGGGCAGGCGTGCGAGTTCGACTACTCGGGCACCCAGGCCTGCAAGGCTCTGCGCGAAGAGGGCTACCGCGTCATCCTGGTCAATTCCAATCCGGCGACGATCATGACCGACCCGGGACTGGCCGACGCGACCTACGTGGAGCCGATAACACCCTACTTCGTCACGAAAGTCATCGAGCGGGAGCGGCCCGACGCCATCCTGCCGACCATGGGGGGGCAGACGGCCCTCAACACCGCCCTCGCACTGGATCGCAGTGGCGTGCTCGCCCGCCTCGGCGTCGAGCTGATCGGGGCCAAGGCCGACGTCATCGACAAGGCGGAGGACCGCCAGCGGTTCCGCGAAGCGATGGAGGGGATCGGGCTGCGCTGCCCGACCTCCCGCCAGGTCAACAGCTTCGACGAGGCACTGGAGGCGCTGGACGTGGTGGGGCTGCCGGCGATCATCCGGCCCTCCTTCACCCTCGGCGGCACCGGCGGCGGCATCGCCTACAATCGCGAGGAGTTCGAGGAGATCGTTAAGGGCGGCCTGCGCGCCAGCCCCACCCGCGAGGTCCTCATCGAGGAGTCCGTTCTCGGCTGGAAGGAGTTCGAGATGGAGGTTGTCCGCGACCACGCGGACAACTGCATCATCGTCTGCTCGATCGAGAACATCGACCCGATGGGGATCCACACCGGGGATTCGGTGACCGTGGCGCCGGCCTTGACCTTGACGGACAAGGAGTTCCAGCGGATGCGGGATGCTTCGATCGCCTGCCTGCGGGAGATCGGGGTCGACACCGGCGGCTCGAACGTCCAGTTCGCCATCAATCCCGACAACGGGGACATGGTCGTCATCGAGATGAATCCCCGTGTCTCGCGATCCAGCGCGCTCGCCTCGAAGGCGACCGGTTTCCCGATCGCCAAGGTCGCCGCCAAACTGGCGGTGGGCTATACGCTCGATGAGCTGGCGAACGACATCACCCGGGTCACCCCGGCGGCCTTCGAGCCGACTCTCGACTATGTCGTCACCAAGATGCCCCGCTTCACCTTCGAGAAGTTCCAGGGTGCCTCCCCCTTCCTGACGACCTCGATGAAGTCGGTGGGCGAGGCCATGGCGATCGGCCGGAATTTCTCGGAATCGCTGCAGAAGGCGTTGCGGTCGCTGGAGACGGGTCTGTCGGGTCTCGACGAGATCGAGATCCCGGGGGCGCGTGACGACGACGGCAGCCTGGACAGGGAGGCGATCCTCACCCACCTCGCCAAGGCGCTGCCCGACCGGCTGCTCGTGGTCGCTCAGGCTTTCCGCCACGGCCTGAACGTGAACGAGATCCATCGAGCCACCCGGATCGACCACTGGTTCCTCCGTCAGGTCCAGGATCTGGTTCGCGAGGAGGAGGCTGTTCGCAGCAACGGCCTGCCGGCCGATGCGGCCGGCCTGCTGCGCCTCAAGCGCAAGGGCTTCTCCGATGCCCGACTCGCCGGCCTGGCGGGCCTGGACGAGGCACAGGTGCTGGCCGCGCGGTGCCAGGCGGGCGTGGCGCCGGTCTACAAGCGCATCGACACCTGTGCCGGCGAGTTTCCCTCGCAGACGCCTTACCTCTACTCCGCCTTCGAGGGGGGCGACGGCAACCTGCCTGAGTGCGAGGCCGAGCCGACCGACCGCCAGAAGGTGATGATCCTGGGCGGCGGCCCAAACCGGATCGGTCAGGGCATCGAGTTCGACTACTGCTGCGTCCACGCGGTCTATGCGCTCAAGGAAGCGGGCTACGAGACCGTGATGGTCAACTGCAATCCGGAGACCGTGTCGACCGACTACGACACCTCCGACCGCCTCTACTTCGAGCCGCTGACCGTCGAGGACGTGATCGCGATCGCCCGGGTGGAGCAGAGCAAGGGCCGGCTCAAGGGCCTGATCGTCCAGTTCGGCGGCCAGACGCCGCTGAAGCTCGCCCAGGCGCTCGAGCAGGCGGACCTGCCGATCCTCGGCACGTCACCCGACGCCATCGACCTGGCGGAGGACCGGGAGCGCTTCCAGAAGCTTCTGGCCCGCCTGAATCTGCGCCAGCCGGAGAACGGCGTCGCGCGCTCGCTGGACGAGGCCGTGTCCGAGGCGCGCCGCATCGGCTATCCGGTGCTGCTGCGGCCCTCCTACGTGCTCGGCGGCCGGGCGATGGAGATCGTCCACGACGAGGCCGAGCTGCGGCGGTACGTGGCCACGGCGGTGAAAGTATCGGGGCGCAACCCGGTGCTGATCGACTCCTATCTGCGGGACGCGGTCGAGGTGGATGTCGACGCCCTGAGCGATGGCGAGGCGGTCTACGTCGCCGGCATCATGGAGCACATCGAGGAAGCGGGTATCCACTCCGGCGACTCCGCCTGCTCGCTGCCGCCCTATACGCTGCCGGCGGACATCGTCGCCGAGATTTCCAGGCAGACGGAAGTGCTGGCGCGCGCGCTGGGCGTCGTCGGCCTGATGAACGTGCAGTTCGCGGTGCACGACAAGGAGATCTTCATCCTGGAGGTCAATCCGCGAGCGAGCCGCACCGTGCCCTTCGTGGCAAAGGCGACCGGCATTCCCCTCGCCAAGATCGCGGCACGCGTCATGGCGGGGGCGCGGCTGAGCGAGTTCGATCTCAGCCCGTCGCCCCGCAGCCATGTGGCCGTGAAGGAGGCCGTCTTCCCCTTCGCCCGCTTCCCGGGCGTGGATGTCGTTCTCGGCCCGGAGATGAAGTCGACCGGCGAGGTCATGGGCCTGGACCAGGACTTCGCCCGGGCGTTCTACAAGTCGCAGCTCGCGGCGGGGGTCTCCCTGCCGGAAGAAGGGAGCGTCTTCATCTCGGTGAAGGACGAGGACAAGCCCTATGCCGCGGAACTGGCGGTCAAGCTGGTCGAACGGGGTTTCAAGATACTGGCCACCTCGGGGACGGCGGACTTCTTCACCGCGCGCGGCATTCCGGTCGAGCCGGTGCTGAAGGTCCGGGAAGGGCGCCCCCATGTCGTCGACCGCATGATCGACGGTGCGGTGCAACTGGTCTTCAACACGGCCGAGGATCGCAAGGCGATCGCCGACTCCTACTCGCTGCGCCGCGCCGCCCTGATGAACGCCATCCCCTACTACACAACGATGGCAGGGGCGGAAGCCGCGGTCGAGGCGATCGCCACGGCGAAGGCCAGTGACCTTGATGTCACCCCGCTCCAGTCCTACTTTCAGAGGTCGTTCTAGGGGGCTGCGGCCGCGCAGGCCCCCGTTTCTCCTTGTGTCATCGACAATAAGCGCAAGCATTTCATCGGGAGCCAGGGCTCGGCATGAGCGACAAGATACCTATGACTGCCGAAGGCTACAGCCGGATCGAAGAGGAACTTCGGCACCTCAAAGCGATCGAGCGGCCGGCCGTCATCAAAGCCATCGCCGAGGCCCGTGCCCATGGCGATCTCTCCGAGAATGCGGAATACCATGCGGCGCGTGAACGCCAGTCCTTCATCGAGGGCCGGGTTGCCGAGCTCGAGGACAAGATCGCCCGCGCCCAGGTGATCGACCCCTCCAAGCTGTCCGGCGACACGGTGAAGTTCGGAGCCACGGTGAAGGTGGTCGACGAGGACACCGATCAGGAGCAGATCTTCCAGATCGTCGGTGAATTGGAGGCCGACGTGAAGCAGGGGCGGATCGCCATCGTCAGTCCGATGGCCCGGGCGCTGATCGGCAAGCAGGTCGGCGACTCGGTGGAAGTGGCTACGCCGAAGGGGCCGAAGGCCTACGAGATCCTCTCCGTTCAGTACGTCTAGACCGGTCGGGGCGACGCGGGGAGGGCGGCCTTCCGGCCCCCTGCGCGGAAGCGGCCAGCCGACCTCACTCCACATCCCGCAGGGCGATCTCCTCGACCGGTACCCCCGGGCGGTCCACGGCCGTGCGGATCACCTGCACGGTCAGCACGCGCGCGACGTGCGGGGCCGCGGTCAGGCGACGGGTCAGTTCGTTCTCGTGCGCCGTGTTCCGGGCGACGAGCTTCAGCACGAAATCGTGCGGGCCCCGCGCCATGTGGCACTCCCGCACCTCTTTCCACGAGGCCATCAGCGACTCGAACGAGGTGAGGACGGCGTCGCTCTGGCTGTCGAGGCCAACGAGCGCGAAGAACTGAACCTCGAAGCCGAGCAACTCGCCTTCGAGTTCGGCGTGGTAGCCCTTGATGAAGCCCGCCTCCTCGAGGGCTCGGACGCGCCGCAGGCAGGGGGGCGCCGAGATGCCCGCCCGGCGTGCCAGTTCGACATTGGTGATCCTCCCCTCCTCCTGCAGGTCGTGCAGGATGGTCAGATCGATCTTGTCGAGCTTGAGGCGGCTCATCGCATTTCCCTGTTCCCTCGTCGACCGGCGCCTTCGGGCGTGCTGCGTTGCAGCATCGACTTGCGAAAGAATATTGCGGGAGACATCCCCGAAAGCAAGGGGCTCCCGGCCGCCCTATGGTCTTGAACGGCAAGTTCTTTCGCTGCACAGGTCAGGGCCGGGCCAGTGCACTTACCATTTTGTCATGAGGATTGTGTTGACGGCTTGGTTGTAGTGGGCAATTCGTTCAATCCGCATTCCCGCACGCGTGAATGCCGTAGGTCTCCGAAGGAAACGAGAAAAGAATGTACCATCAGACCGACATCCATATCGGCGGCAAGATGCGCGAGCGGCGCGTCGCCCTCGGTATGAGTCAAAGCGAGCTGGCCAACAAGCTCGGGATCACCTTTCAGCAGGTGCAGAAGTACGAGAGCGGTGCCAACCGGGTCGGCGGCAGCCGGCTCTGGGACATCGCCCAGGCCCTGGAGATTCCGATCACCTACTTCTTCGACGGGCTGCCGACGACCGGAGGCAAGGCGGTCGTCACCGACAACCGTCCGCCGAGCGAGCGTCCGCTGAGCCGGCAGAGCCTCGAGGTGGCCCGTGCGATCAACGCCATCCCCGACGGCGACGTCAAGGAGCAGGTCGTGCGGCTCGTGCAGGTCTTCGCCAAGAGCGCCTGAGCCGCAGGTACTTGCCGGCGCGGCGCTCGATGCTGATCTTGTCTCCCCTGGGGCCGATGGGCGATCGTCGGTCCGAGGATGAAGCGAGAGGGCAGAGATGAGCGAGAGCCGCGACACGAAGGTGCTGATTCTGGGATCCGGTCCCGCCGGCTACACGGCGGCGATCTACGCGGCGCGTGCCAATCTGTCTCCGGTGCTGGTGCAGGGCCTGCAGCCCGGCGGGCAGCTCTCGATCACCACCGAGGTCGAGAACTACCCCGGCTTCGCCGATCCCATCCAGGGGCCCTGGCTGATGGAGCAGATGGCCGCGCAGGCGGCGCACGTCGGCACCGAGATGATCTCCGACACCATCGTGTCGGTCGACCTCTCGCGGCGGCCATTTCTCTGCACCGGCGACAGCGGGACGGTCTACAGGGCGGCCACGCTGATCATCTGCACGGGCGCCCAGGCCCGCTGGCTGGGGCTGCCGAGCGAAACTCTGTTCCGCGGCTTCGGCGTCTCCGCCTGCGCGACCTGCGACGGCTTCTTCTATCGCGGCAAGACCGTGGCGGTCGTGGGCGGCGGCAACACCGCCGCGGAAGAGGCCCTGTTCCTCACGAACTTTGCCGACCGGGTGATCCTCATCCATCGGCGCGACACGCTGCGCGCCGACAAGGTCAACCAGGGCCGGCTTCGCCGGAACCCGAAGATCGAGATGCGCTGGAACAGCGTCGTGACCGACGTGCTTGGCGAGCGGGACGGGCGGGGCGTCACCGGGCTTCGGCTGAAGGACACCAAGGGGGGAGAGAGCGAGCTCGCGGTCGACGGGCTGTTCGTGGCGATCGGCCATACGCCGGCCACCGAACTGTTCCGCGGCAAGCTCGACATCGACGCGGAGGGATACATCCTCACCGCCCCCGATTCCACGGCGACCAAGATTCCGGGGGTCTTCGCGGCCGGCGACGTGCGGGACAAGGTCTACCGGCAGGCCGTGACGGCCGCGGGCATGGGCTGCATGGCGGCCCTGGAGGCCGAGCGCTTCCTCGCGGCCATGGATGTGGAAGCAGAGGCTGCTTGAAGTCGCCGGATTTCCTTGTCTTTATGTGCCTCTAGGTTGTAAAATAACGTAAAATCCAACTTTCGGTATACGCGCGGGTCGGGCTGACCTAGTCTCTGGCGAGATGATCTTGCAGGAGCGACGCGCATGATCCCTGGTGGGCAGCCTCCCAGCGCCGGCGCAGCCGTCTACGACCTCGCCGTCGGTCATCCCGGCATGACGGCGCTGCGGCGTGTCAACCGATTGATCTCGGCCGGCCGCGTCGAGTCCGACGGCCTCAAGGTGTTCTTCGCCTCGATGGGGGCCTTCGTCGAGCACATCACGCCCGGCATTCCCGCCCTCGCGTCGCGGCTTGCCGATTCGCTGCTGCCGTTCACGCCCTTCCGCGCACATCGGATCGCCGCCCGCATCCTGGATGCCTCGATCGACGAGTTCGGGCTTTCGGGCAGCAAGCCGCACAGCGAACTGCTGTACGATTTCGCTGCCCACTTCGGGTTCCGCGAAGCCGACGTCCGCGATCCGGCGGCCATCGTGCCGGCGGCTGCCGAGCTCGGCGAACGCCTGTTCTCCTGGTACCGGCACGCCCCTATCCCCTTCGCCCTGGGCATGCACACCGCCTCCGAAGCGACCGGCCATGCCGAGGCGCAGGGCTTCCATGCCGCCTTCCTGGCCGGGCCCTCCTATGGGCTCGCGCGGGACCTTCCGGCCTTCGCCTACGTGGCGACCCACGTCGAGAACGAGGACGATCACTCGCGCGACGTGGTCGTCTGTCTCGATGAGTACCTCGATCTGCTGCCTCCGGCGCGCTCGGAGGTCGAGCGGGGCTGCCTGTCCTTCATGCGGCTCTATCAGGCCCTGTTCGAACAGATGGCCGACCGGATGGCGCCGGCCGACGCAGCCGCCGCCTGACCTTCAGAAGCGTTCCACCCAGGGCCGCAACTCGACTTCCCAGGTCCAGGCGCTGCGGTGCTGTCGATGGATCTGCCAGTAGGTCTCTGCGATCGCCTCCGGCTCCAGCAGGCTGTCCGGCCCGCCGGCCAGCGTGTCGTCAGGCCCCTGACGGATGCCGCCGTCGATGACGAAGTGGGCGATGTGGAGGCCCTGGGGCGACAGCTCCCGTGCGAGGCTCTGGGCGAGGCCGCGCAAGGCGAACTTGCCCATGGCGAAGGGGGCCGAGAGGGCATAGCCCTTCACGCTCGCCGAAGCGCCGGTGAAGAAGATCGATCCATGGCCGCGCGGCAGCATCCGCTTCGCCGCGGCCTGCGCGACGAGAAAGCCGCCGAAGGCGGTGACCCGCAGGCTTTCCGCGACTGCATCGGGATCGAGCTCGACCAGCGGTCCCCGCGCACGGCGGCTCGGGTTGTAGAGCACCAGATCGGGAACGGCCCCGTCGGCGTCGAGACGGGCGAAGAGAGATGCCACGGCATCGGCGGAACCGGCGTCGGCCGGGATCGCGGTTGCGCCGGTCTCCGCGCACAGGGACGACAGCTTGTCGGTGCGGCGCGCCGCCAGGTAGAGGCGCGCGCCCTCGCGTGAAAAGCGGCGGGCGACGGCGGCCGACAGACCGTTGCCGGCGCCGACCACCAGCACGGTCTCGGACGCGGTCATGACGTCATCCTCTGCGGCCTGTGGACGGGCGCCTGGCGCGCCGCGCCATCATGCGAATCCAGCAGCCGTTCGCGCCAGGCGTAGACGGGGTCGTCGGCATCGAGCAGTTCGAGCGGCGAGACGGCCCGCGCCCACTGGAACGCGCCGAACACGATGTAGTCGGGGAACAGCGGGCTCTGGCCGCCGAGGAAAGGCTGCTCCCGCAGCGTGTTCCGGAGCGGCTGCAGGGATCCCCGGAACGCCTCGAGGCTGCTCGCCGAGGGGTCGGCGACCTGTTCGAGCGGCGCGCCGAAACGTGCCTCGCGTGTTTCCCTGAAGTAGGGCTTGTCCCGCTCGTCGAGCGCGTCGAACAGATCGAGCAGGATCAGCTTGCTCACGCCGGGGTGCAGAATGGACAGCGTCCAGTGGCGCACGAAGGTCGTGAGGGCCTCTCCGGCCGGTCCGCCGAACAGGGTCGGTTCGTCGCCGTAAGCCTGTTCCAGGTGCTGCGCGATTGCGAGGCTGTCGTGGACGACCTTGGCACCGTCCTGGATCACCGGCACGGCGCCCTGGCCGGAGAAGGCGATGGCCTCCTTGTCGGTGAAGCGCCACGGCACGGTCTCGAAGTCGAGGGCCTTGTGCAGCAGCGCCATCCGGACGCGCCAGCAGTTCGGGCTGAAGCGGACGGCCGGGTCCGCGCCGGCCAGGTCGTAGAGCAGGATGGTCACGGGCGCTCTTCTCCTTCTGCCGTGCCGCCGCGGCTCCGGGCCTTCGCTACCCTGCGCGGTCGGGCGAGGATCGACGACCCTAATTGCTTCACCATGGTCCGGTCGTCCAGAGGAGCGTGAGGGGAGCGGATCCTCATCGCGAATAGACGGCGCCGCCGGTGCTGTCCGCCCGGTCCTGCGCCGACGGCTTCGGATCGGTGCGCTGCGGCATTGGGGCTGCGACGGCAGCCGGCTGAGGGGCGGGCAGAGGCCCCCGGCGCTCGATCCATGGCGCCGCCTTCACGTAGGCGACGAGGCAGCACAGGCCGTAGAGCGTGAGAATACCCAGCAGATTGACGGCGGCGTAACTCAGATCGTCGCGGCCGAGGACGTCGAGGGCAATGCCTCCGACCTGCGCCAGGAACATCGAGATGAGGAAGGCTGCCAGGGACTGCTGTCCGATCGTGACCACAGGGCGGAAGAAGCGCCTCTCGGCGAGGCCCGGCACCGCGAGCGTCAGCGCATAGGTCAGATAGGCGAGCATCAGGAAATGCAGCCAGCGCAGCAGCCCGAAGTTCGACTTCTCGATGCCCCACGCGAAGGTGGCGCGAAGGTCCGCCCCGAGTTCTCCGAGCCCGATGGTCGGCCACGGTGCCAGGGGGATCATCACGGCAACGCCGGCCAGACAGGCCCAGACCAGGCGCCGGTCGGGCGGCGGCGGCCGAACCCAGCCGGAGGCGAGTGCGAAGCCGCTGTAGAAGATCAGTTGCCAGCCGAAGGGATTGAAGTACCAGGGGCGATCCGACCACCACTCCGCCGGCAGCCACAGGGCGCCGCTCTGCGCCAGCAGCCAGACGGAGAGGCAGAAGGCCAGCGCCAACAGAGGGTGCAGCCGGTGAAGGCCGACCACCACCGGCATCATCGCCAGCACCACCAGGTACATCGGCAGGATGTCGAAGTAGTTCGGGACGTACCGCAGGCTCAGCAGATCGACGATGCCGCGGGCCGGGTCGGCGATGAAGGGATAGAAGTTGAGCGCGTCCAGGTAGTCCTTGTCGAAGCCCACCGCGATGATGCCCTGGGCGCGCAGGGACTCCGCCAGGGCCATCAGCGCGAAGACCGAAATGAACAGGAGATTGTGGGCCCAGAACACCTGCCAGATGCGGTAGCCCAGGCGGACGAGCCCGAGGCCGAAGCCACGCCTGGCGAAGACGCTGCCGAAGGCGTAGGCCGAGGCGAAGCCCGAGATGAAGACGAAGAGTTCCGTGGCGTCCGACGGGCCGAACCGGGCGGGGATGAAGTGGTCCCAGTGGTTCCACGGGACGTGGGCGATGAAGATGATCGCCATCGCCATCCCGCGGAAGAGATCGAGACGGAGGTCGCGCCGCCGGGGTCGGCCCTTGTCGGACACCTGCGTCAGCTCTCGCGCCGGGCGGTCAGGCGGGCGAAGACCAGTGCCAGGACCAGACCGTAGAAGACGTGGCCGGCGAGCGAGAACCAGCTTAGGGGGATGAAGCCCAGCATGAAGGGCAGCCCGGCCAGGGAGGCGAAGACGCCAAGGGCGAGGACCCAGGTGATCACGCCCCAGAGCAGGCCCGACAGCCACCTCGGCACCGTCGGCAGGATCTTGATCAGGATGTAGTAGCCGATGGGATAGAAGAGGATGCCGGTGGCGTAGTGGACCACCTCGGCCACCGGCCGGCCGGGGTTGAAGGCGAAGAGGTTCTCGCTGAGGCTGATGATCAGGGCCGCCGGCTCGAGCGGCCCGCCCAGGAGCCATGCAGTCAGCAGCCGCGCGAAGAACTCCCAGACCAGGTGTCCGGCGAGACCCGCGAGCATGAGTTTCGGCAGGTCCTTGAGCAGGTCGGTGACCGGCGAAGGTCTGCGCGGGACTGCGATTGAAGACATGGATGATCTCCCTTCGTTGGAAGACGTTGCCACCGTCGCCTTCGACGCTTCGTCAGTTGCCGATCAGGCCGGGATAGTTCCGGTCCGCGCGGGCGACGTAGTCGTCGATGTCCGCGAGCCAGGTGTCGCGGACGGAGAGGTCGTAGTTGAGGTAGAGGCGCCCGTCGTGAATGGTCCACGCCTCGGGCTCAATCTTCACCAGGTAGCCCTGAGCGGTCCCGTAGGCGCAGTAGCCGCCGTAGGCCGGCGCATAGCGCTCCGGATCGGCGGCGAAGAGGTCGCGGTGAGCCGCGCTTGCAAACCGCCACTCCACGCCTTGCCAGCGCATCGTGAAGTCCCGGCTGCCCTTTTCCGGACGCTGGTCTTCGAAGTAGGCGACAGGGTCGTAACCGTCGATCGCGACGCCGGGAGTCCTCAGGTCGTTGACCGGCGGCTTCGGCTCGGCCCGGGCCCGTCCGAAATACAGAGCAGCAGCCCCTGCCAGAACGACGACCGGCAGCCCCAGCAGGAACGATCGCCTCTTCATCGTCCGCGTCCTTTCCCAGAGAGCCACGCGACGCGAGCCGCTGCCGCGTTCTTGTCGCCCTCTAAGTGGACCGTGCGCCGATCACGAAGCAATCGGGGGGATGATCAACAAAGCTTGAGGGCCGTGATACCGGATCTGTCTTCCTTCCCGCCGGTGGTGGAGGTGCATTCGGTCCCGGACCGGCAGCCGGTCGCCAGCCGTTGCCCCAGCCAGGCGAGGGCGGGACCGATCTGCGCCGTCCACAGCGGCCAGGTGTGGCTGCCCGGGTCGACGTGCAGCGTGACCCGAACCCCCGCGGCGGCGAGAGCGGCCTGGAACAGCTCGTTGCCGCGGATGAGTCCGGGAAAGTCCTTGTCGCCGACCGCCAGGTACAGGGCGGGGGGATCGGCCAGCGCCGTGAAGTCCGCTATGCGTGGAAAGAGGTTCCACGTCTGGAAGGCGCGCCAGTCGAAGGGGGTGCCGAAGACGTCACCGAACATCCGCGTCTGCCGTTTCGCCCGTTCCGCCGGATCGGCCGGCGCGGGCTGGAAGATGCTGCCGCTCAGGCTGATTGCGGCGCCGAACAGGTCGGATCGCTGGAAGGCGAAAAGCAGGGCGCCGTAGCCGCCCATCGAGAGGCCGGCCGTCGCCCGCGCCTCGCGGCAGGAGAGGGCCGACAGGCTGCGCTCGACTGCCGGCATGAAGTCCTTGAAGAAAGCGGTGTTGTAGCGCGGCTGTCCCTCGACGCCGTCGACGTACCAGGTGCGCCCGGCCGCCGGCATCACGACCAGAAGCGGCGGCAGCGCCCCTTCCGCGATCAACGCGTCGAGCGTGGGGCCGATGTGCCCGAGGGTGGGCCATGCCCGCTCGTCGTCGCCCAGCCCGTGCAGCAGATAGAGCACCGGAAGCCTGCGGTCCGGCGCAACGCCGTCGGGCCGGTACAGGGCGTAGGGGATCGGGGCGCCGAGGGTTGCACTGGGCACGCTGCGATAGGTGATCTCGCCCGCCGCCGCCCCCGCGGCGAGGAGGCAGGCGAGAAGCAGGGCGATCAGCGGCGACCAGGGGCGCGGACAGGGCACGGGCGAGGCTCCGACATGGGCGTTCGGGCGGGATATGGCGTAGTGCGACCCTCTCGCCCAGCCGGGGTCCCTCAGGACACGAGACGATCCCCCTCGCTCAGGTGCACCAGCCGGCCCCCGACGAAGACCGCCACCACATGAGGGACGGGATCGGGTGCGACGGCGATGATGTCGGCGCGAGCCCCCGGTTCCAGCCGCCCTCGGTCTCGCAGGCCGGCCGCCTCGGCCGGATTGGTCGAGATCAGCCCCCAGGCCTCCGCGAAAGGGACGACGCCGTCGTGCGCCAGCTTGAAGGCCGCCTGCAGCAGAGAGGGATAGTAGTAGTCGCTCGCCAGGATGCGGCAGGCCCTCTCCGCAACCATCGGCTGCGCCGGTACCAGGCCGGCGTGGCTGCCGCCCCGGAGCACGTTCGGGGCGCCGAGCACCACCGCGTCGCCGGCGTCTCGTGCCGCACGAGCCGTCTCCGCCGTCGTCGGAAACTCGGCGATGCGGCAACCCAGGGCGCGGAAGCTCTCCCGTTCCACCGGATCCCGGTCGTCGTGGGAGAGCAGGGCGACGCCCGCCGCGCGGGCGGCGGCGGCGAGGCGGCCGTGCGCGGCGGGAACCTCCTCGCGCCGCTCCCAGAGACCTTCCATGACCGCCAGGTAGTGCTCATGGGTGACCCCCGCCTTCTGCACGTAGGTGGCGATCTTGGCCGCGCTCATCCGGGCGCTGCGCAGTCCCGGCAGATGGTTGTTGAAGGCGAGCAGGTCGACCCGCCCGCCGGCGATCCAGTCGGCGGCCTCCTCGACGGCGTCGAGGTTGAAGCTCTCGAAGCGCAGGTGGATGCGGGTATCGCATCCGAAACGAGGGCGCAGGCGCTCCAGGGCGTCGACCACCGCCACGACGCTCTCGCGCCCCCGCAGTCCCGGCTCCCAGGACCAGGTGACGCCGTGGAACGCTGTGGTGATGCCCGCCGCCAGGAGCTGGCGGTCGGTGTCGAGGAAGGCGACGGTCGGATCGATCCCCACCCCTGGCCGCGGCAGAAGCTGGCGCTCGAAGGCGTCGCCGTGGATGTCGACGATGCCGGGAAGCACCATCAGGCCGGCGGCGTCGAAGCGGCGCACGCCCGGCGACGAGGCAATGTCGCCGATCGCTGCAATCCGGTCGTCCAGCAGCCGCACCGACGCGGCCACTGGTGCCGCCTCGCCCGGCACCAGAGCCAGGCCCCCCTCCAGAACGTGTTCCGTCACCCCGACCTCTTCCTTCCCGGAAATGCGCGCAGATAGCAGCTTCGTGCGACGGCATGGTGACGACGGTCGCGCAACGGCAACAGGGCGGTCATCGCCGCTCACCCCCGACGGCTGGAAAGATGTCTAGACCTATCAAGGGAGTAAAGCGATGCGACGTCTTCCGGACCTTACCCGCTCTGACTGGCGTGCGCGGGCGTCAGACCCTGCTGGTGGCGAGGTCGCAATCTACCTCGGTGGAGCGCTCGATCTGCACGGTGCTGTGGACGATGCCGAAGCGGCTCTTGAGTTCGTCGGAGAGGGCGACCAGGAAGCCGTCGTCGTCCCGGCTGTCCGGCCGCACCAGGTGGACGGTGAGGGCCGTCTCGGTGGTGCTGAGGGCCCAGATGTGCAGGTCATGCAGGTCGCTGACCCCGGGCAGGTTCCGCAGGTGCCCTTCGACGGCGTCCGGGTCGATGCCCTGGGGTACGGCGTCGAGGGACAGGTCCAGGGTCTCGCGCAGCAAGCCCCAGCTCGCGTAGGCGATGACGGCGCAGACCAGCAGGGCGGTCAGCGGGTCGAGCCACTGCCAGCCCGTCGCCCAGATGGCGCCGGCGGAGACAACAACGCCCAGAGAGACCCCGGCGTCGGCCATCATGTGGAGGTAGGCGCCACGGCGATTGGCGTCGCTCTCCCGCCCCTGCATGAAGAGCAGGGCAGTGGCGAAGTTGATGCCGATGCCGACGGCCGCCACGACCATCACCGGCAGCTCCGACAGCTGTGCCGGATCGCTGAAGCGCGTCGCCGCCTCGACGGCGATCGCGCCCACTGTGGCGAAGACCAGCAGGGCGTTGGCCAGGGCGGCCAGGATCGTGCCGCGTCGCAGGCCGTAGGTGTGGCGCCGCCGCCGGGGTTGCTGCGCCAGCCGGGCGGCCAGCCAGGCCAGAGCCAGGGCGCCCACGTCGGTCAGGTTGTGGCCGGCGTCGGCCAGCAGCGAAAGAGAGTCGAAGAGGATGCCGGCCACGGCTTCCAGCACCACGAAGCCGGCGTTCAGCCAGATCGCCAGGCTGAAGCCGCGGGTGCCCGCCGGCGGTGCGTGGTGGTGATGGGCGTGGCCCCCATGCCCATGCCCATGCCCGTGATGGTCGTGAGTGTGGCCGTGGTCGTGCACAGGGTTTCCCTTTCGACGTTGCCGTCGTCGTCTCCGTTGCCGGAGGCGAGGTCAGGTGCCTTTCTGCAGCAGATGAACGATCAGGTCACCCTCCTGCCGCTGCTCGATCAGGCGGTGTCCCGCCTCCTCGCAGAAGACGCGGAAATCCTGGAGCGAGTCCGGGTCGGTCGCCGTCACCCGCAGCTTCGCGCCGGCCGGCAGGTCGCGCAGCTTCCTGCGCGCCTTGAGGACGGGCAGCGGGCAGCTCAGCCCGCTCGTGTCCAGCTCGGCGATCGCCGCTTCGTCTGCCATCTCCATCCCTCCTCTTGGCCCTTCACGAGGGCTGATCGGCCAGCCTCGGCAGCGTGGACGCCACCACGGCCGCCGCCGTCGCCAGCCCCGCGAGACCGAGTGCCAGCAGGCGGAAGACGCCGATCTGCGCTTCCGCGCCGGCGGAGTGCAGCCGTTCGGCGAGCGGAGCATCGACCCCTGCGGGAACGAGCAGGGGATTGAGGCCGTCGGCGCCCGACAGCAGCAGGCTGCGCAGAGGCTCCGTCAGGCCGACATGGTCGAGCGCGCCGCCGAGCAGCACCGGCATCAGCAGACCGGCGCCGGCGCCGACGAGCGCCACGGAAATCAGGCCGGCGATGCGGCTGGCCGCATTGTTGATCCCGCTGGCCAGCCCCTGGCGATCTTCTTCGACGCTGTTCATGACGGCGGTGGTCAGGGGCGCGACCACCAGCGACATGCCGATGCCCATGGCGAGCAGGCCGGGGAACAGATCGTTCCAATAGGTTGCGTCGACGCCGGCCAGGGCGATGAAGACCAGGCCGCCCGCGTAGAGGGCGGCGCCCGCCGTCAGCAGCGGCCGTGGCCCCCAGCGGTCCTGCAGCGCGCCCATCGGGCGGGACAGCAGCGCGATGGACAGGGAGAAGGGCAGCAGGGCCGCCCCGGCCTCCGAGGCTGTGTAGCCCTGCCCGTTGATCAGCCGGAAGGGCAGCAGGAAGAAGACGCCGCTCAATGCGCCGTACAGCAGCAGCGTCATGATGTTGGTCCGGGTGAAGACCGAGGAGCGGAAGATGTCGAGGGGCATCAGCGGCGCGGCGGCGCGGGCCTCGGTCCGGACGAACAGGGCGCCGCCGCAGAGGGCGAGGGCAGCCAGCACCGCCACCGGCCAGCCGCTTCCGGCCCCCGCCGCGACGCAGGCGTAGGTCAGTGAGCCGAGGGCGACAACCGACCAGAGGGCGCCCGCCCAGTCCAGGGGGCTCGACCGTCCGGACGGCTGTCCGCGGCTGATGCCCGCCCGCCAGAGCAGGAAGAGGGAGACCGCGGCGAGCGGCGGATTGATCTCGAAGATGATGCGCCAGGAGAAGTGCTCGACCAGCCAGCCGCCGATCATCGGCCCCGAGGCGGTCGTCAGGGCCGAGGCCGCCGCCCAGGTGCCGATGGCGCGACCCCGCTCGGCCTTGGGGAAGGTCTCGCTGATGATCGCCAGGCTGCCCGGCACCAGAAGCGCGCCGCCGATGCCCTGCAGGGCCCGGGCGAGGACCAGCAGCCAGCCGTCGCTCGCCAGGGCACAGCCGAGGGAGGCGAGGCCGAACAGCGCGAGGCCGATCGCGAACACGCGCCGCCGGCCGAACCGGTCGCCTGCGGCGCCGCCCAGCAGCAGCAGTCCGCCGAGGGTCAGGCTGTAGGCGTTGACGGTCCACTGCAGCGCCTGGAAGCTCGCCCCGAGGTCGCGCTGCAGAACGGGCAGAGCCAGATGGACCACCGTCACGTCGATGAAGACCATCGACGACGCGATGATCATTGCGAGCAGCACCAGCGTCCGGCTCGGCGCCCCGGTCCGGGTCGCAGCCGCAGGGAGGGTAGAGGTCGGCATGCCGCCTATCAGTGGGGGGCGCCGCCTTCGACGTCCAGCACCGATCGCGCAACCTGCTCATGCCGAGCGAGCAGTTCGTCGACGAAATGCCCTTGGAACAGGCGGATGCCCACCGCCTGACCACTCTTCACGGCCCGCTCGGTCTCGCACAGGTGCAGGATGAGGCGCTCGGGGCCGATCGCCGCCACCTGGCGCCGGATCGCCTCCGGCGTCAGCGCTGCCCGTGCCTCCAGGTTGCTGTTCCACATCAGCTTGATGAACTCGACGCCGAGCGCCTCCCGGTCGATCAGGGGCAGGTTGTCGATCTGCACTCCGTCGAGGCAGAGCCGGTAGCTCTGCTCGCGCGCGAAGTCGCGGGCGAAGGCGAAGACCCGCGGGTCGGAGATGACGTCGGTGTACTGGAACTCGATCACGATCCGGCCGCGGGTGCTGGCCGGCAGGCTCCGGTCGAAGGCGAGGAATGCCGGCGAGAGCAGGGTGGAGACGTTGAGGTTGATCGAGACGTAGCGGCCGAGCCGCTTGTGGCGGTCGGCGCGCAGGAAGGCCAGCATCCGCGTGTCGAGGATCTGGGTCAGGTACTGGAAGAGGAACCGGCTGGCCTTGAGGTCCGTGTCGGGGGCCAGGACCTGCTCGACGTACTCGATGGAGGTGAAGTTCTCGGTCAGCACGCGCCGGGGCGTCATGTCGGTGCCGACGAAGCAGATCGCCTGCTGCTTGACCAGGGTCGTGATGTCGGCCATCGCCAGCGCGCGCTCCAGGCCGGCCAACTGCACCGGGTCGAGCGGCGCCCGGCGGTGACCGGGGGCGACGGCCCGGCGGGAGGCGCCGTGCGGCTGGTTCTGCAGCGCCCGGACGTCGGCCAGGAAGATGTTGTATTCCTTTTCCAGGTCGTACCAGGCGAGGAACTCGGCCTCGTCGATCGGGGCGCTGTCGCCGCGCGCGCCCTCCAGCATGAAGCGGACCTTCTGGATCGCCTTCTGCATGCCGGCGGCCTCCCGCGCGAAGCCGACGAAGACGATGTCGCCGTCCTCCAGGTTGAAGGTCCGGCCCTCCAGGCCCTCGACTGCCGTCTCGAACACCGAGGCGACCATGCGCGTCTGTTGTGCCGACAGGCCGAAGCGCTCGGTGTGGGACAGGTGGATGTGGAGCGCGCGCCGGCCCTCCCTGTCCTCCGCCAGGCCTTCGACGTAGGCGAGCAGATCGGCGGATCGGGGATTGCCGTGGGCTTCTGTCCTGAGACTGGCTTCCATGGTCTGCGCCGCGTTCTTCGCCTCTCTTGTCCGGTCCCCGACCGCCGCCGGGGCCCATCGGAATTAAGCCTCAATGCGCGTGCCACTTCACGGAGATTTCGTTGGGCGCACGCGGATCGGCTCCCTATCCTCTCCTGCACGTGGCGCTGCGGCCGCGATCGAATGAACCGAACGGGGAATCAGGAATGAGAAAGTTTGCAGCCATGGCCTTCCTGCTGGCGCTCGGCTCCACCGGGCCGCTGCTCGCGCCGCCGGCGCACGCGGATGCGGCGGGCGTGGTCGGGGAGCGCCATGCCCTGATGAAGGAAATGGGCAAGAATCTGGGTGTGGTGAAAGGCTTCCTCACCGAGAACAAGGGCTCGTCCGCGGACGTGGCCGCCGCCGCGGGAGTCGTCGCGGCCGATGCCGACAAGATCCCGTCGCTCTTTCCCGAGGGCACGGACCTGAATGCGATGCCGGACGACAACGAGGCGAAGCCGGAGATCTGGTCCAACTGGTCCGACTTCCAGGCGAAGGCGCAGGCGCTGCATGAGGCGGCGTTGGCCCTGGCCTCGGCCGCGGAAGGGGGCGACAAGGCCGCCATCGGCGCCGCGTTCGGCGATGTCGGCAAGAGCTGCTCGGCCTGTCACTCGACCTACAGAAAGTGAGCGCGAGCACGGCAGCCCCCGGCGGGCGGATCGCGGCGGCTGCCGTGCTGCTCGGCCTGCTGCTGGCGGTGCCGGGAAGGGCGGCGGCGCAGGATACGGCCGCCGATCCGGCGGCTGTCGAGCGCGGCCGGCAGGTCTTCCTCGCCGCCTCCTGCGCCAGTTGCCACACCGCCGACGAGACAAAGCGCCTTGCCGGCGGCCGGGCACTGAAGACGCCCTTCGGGACCTTCTACACGCCGAACATCACGCCGGACCCGCAGCACGGGATCGGCCGCTGGTCCTTCGGCGACTTCCGGCGCGCCCTGCGCGAAGGGATCGCCCCCGACGGCAGCCCCTTCTATCCCGCCTTCCCCTACACCTCCTATGCGGGGATGGCCGACCAGGACGTCGCCGCCCTCTGGGCCTACCTGCGCAGCCAGCCGGCCCACGCGGTGGCCAACCGGCCGCACGCGCTGGATTTTCCTTATGACCTGCGCCCGCTGCTGTGGCCCTGGCGCTGGCTGTTCTTCGACCCGGCGCCGCCGCCGGCCGCCGCACCGGCTGGCGGGGCGGACCCGGTCGAGCGGGGCCGCTACCTCGTGCACGCCCTCGGCCACTGCGGGGAATGCCACACGCCGCGCAACCTCTTCGGCGCGATGGAGGAAGACAGCTTCCTCGCGGGCAACGCGTCCGGGCCGGAAGGCAGCGAGGTGCCCGACATCACCCCCGCCGGCATCGGCGAATGGAGCGCCAAGGACATCGCCTACTATCTGGAAAGCGGCTTCACGCCGGAGTTCGACGCCGCGGGCGGCCCGATGGCCGAGGTGATCCAGGAGTCGACCAGCCAGCTTCCGCCCGAGGACCGTCAGGCGATCGCCGCATACCTCAAGACTCTGCCGGCCCGCCCCTAGGGCGTGGGGCTCAGGCCGCTTCCCGGCCGCCGGGGGTGCCGAAGGCCTTGCGCAGGGCGTGGGCCGTCGCCGGGCTGACGTAGTAGATGCCGTCCACGATCGTCGTCCGCCCCGCGTCCCACTTGGTGCTGTCGAAGTCCCACTGGATCAGCTGCGCCTTCTTCTGCGGGTCGGTGATCATGCGGCGCAGCCGGCGGGTCATGTCCTTGACGAAGGCGGACGCCGCCTTGAGGTCGGCATCGCCGGCCACGGCCATGATCTCCTTCATCCGCACCCGTCCGGTGCGCGAGGCGAAGAGCGCCAGCCGGGTCCGCTGCTTGACGGTGAGGCCGTGCAGCAGGCGTCGCGCCTGCTCCTCGTTGAGGTCGTAGGGCACCCGCCAGCGCAGGCCGTCGTTGGCGACGTCGCCGATCTGCGAGTCCGCCGGAGGCAGGCCGGCCGTTGCCACAGGGGCGTCCAGCAGAGCGATGATCTCCTGGCGGCATGCGGCAGACAGCCGTGCCCAGTCGGCCTCCCTCAACACGATCTCCATGGCATACCTCCTCCCGCAGGTGCCGGGCTGGTCCCAGCTTCAGACCACTATGCCACGGGAAGATGAAGCCGGAAGCCCGAAAGGCTCAGAAGCTGAACGAGAGGCTCAGGGCACCGAAGCGGGCGTAGCCGTTCTGGCCGTCGAACTCGGGCGTGCGCATGGCGAAAGTATAGGTCAGCCGGGTCGAGCCCCAGAAGACCGAGGCGCCCGCCTGGAAGTCGCCTACGAAGTACTTCTTGTCGACGCTGCGCGAGCTGCGGAAGGTGTTGCCGTCCAGGAAGATGTCGTGGGCGACGGCGCGGCCCTCGACGCCGGCGAAGAGATACCAGCCGAAGCCGTCCCGCTTGTCGAAGAAGGCCGAGCCGCCGAGCGTCGGCCGGATGCGCGGCGCGCCGAAGTCGGCGTCCAGGCTCTGGCCGAGCCGCAGCGACAGGCCGGCGGCCGCGGAGGTGTTGATGTTGCCCAGCGCGGCGGTGACGTAGGGGCTGGCGTCGACGCCGAAATCGTCGCCGACCGACAGGACCTTGCGAGCCCGCCAGGCGCGGTCCAGGAGCAGCAGGACGCCAGGCTCGTTCTTGAGCTGATAGTCCCAGCCGCGTGCCGGCCGGTCCTCGATCAGGTCGTGTACGTTGTTCTGCACCTCCTCGCCCTGGGCCCAGGGGCCGACGACGCCGACCTGCAGCTCGATGCGGTTCAGCTGCGTGTCGGTATAGGCGGCCAGGGTGGCGGCGCCGTAGAGCCAGGCGGCATAGGGCCGGTCGTGGGGGTCGGGATCCTGCGCGTCGGTGTCCTGCGGGGTATAGATGTTCTGACCTGCCGACAGGCCCCAGCGCAGCTGGGCGCCGTCGCCGAGGAAGGGGGCGGCGAAGCGTTCCACCGGGCCGAAGACGCGCGGCGGCTCCGATGGCGAGACCCAGGTGAGGCGCAGGCCGTTGGTGTAGTAGCGGTCCGTTCCGGCGAAGAGGTCGTTCTCCAGTTGCAGGGTCAGGACGCTATGGGGGTCTCGCGGGGCGGCATCGGGGTCGGGCACCGTCTGCGCCGTGGCCGCTCGCCAAGTCAGCAGAATGGCCAGCACGGCCCCGACGGCTGCCGTTGCTGATCGCGTGAAGGTCGCTCCCACACCCATTCCCTTCCTCGTCCCTCGTTCCAGCCCGCGGGCTGCCGCGGGCTGCCTTATGCGGCCGGCTGCCGCGCACCCCGCGCGATTGGCGAACCCCGACGGCGGCTTGGCGTTCCTGACCCAGCCAGTCAGCAAGAGACGCCGATGGACATTACCCTGCCGCCCTGGCTCGCCCAAACGGTCGCGAGTCTGCCCCCGTGGGTCTGGATCCTGTTGCTCTTCACCGGGGCCGTCGCCGCCGGGCTGATCCTGCAGGCGCTCGCTTTCACCATCCTGCGCCGGCTGCTGTCGTGGCGCCACGCCGAGGGGCTGCGCGCGGCGGTCGAGGCCAGCCGCCGCCCGGCGCAGCTGATCCTGCCCATCCTCATGCTGCTGGCCGTCCTGCCGATCAGCGGGCTGGGCCTGTCGGGCGCCGCGGCCCTGTCCCGGATTCTCGGCGTCGCCCTGGTCGCCGCTTTCGGCTTCCTCCTGCTCCGGATGGCCGGGGTCGGCTTCGACCGGGCGCTGCAGGCCGAGGTCGGCAAGGTCGGCGTCGAGGCCCGGCGTCGCCGGACCCAGCTCAACCTCTTCCGGCGGCTGACCGTCATCGCCATCGGCGTGGCGACCGCCGGCTTCGTGCTCATGGCCATTCCGGCGGTGCGGGACATGGGCGTGAGCATCTTCGCGTCGGCGGGGGTGGCGGGGCTGGTGATCGGCCTGGCGGCCCAGCCGACCATCTCGAACCTGATCGCCGGCATCCAGATCGCCATCGCCCAGCCGATCCGCATCGGCGACGTGGTGATCGTCGAGAACGAGTGGGGCACCATCGAGGAGATCTCCTCCACCTACGTGGTGGTGGCCATCTGGGACCAGCGCCGCCTGGTGCTGCCTCTGTCCTACTTCCTGCAGAAGCCCTTCCAGAACTGGACCCGCACCTCGCCGCAGATCATCCAGCCCGTGTTCGTCTATGCCGACTACACCATGCCGGTCGAGGATCTCCGCCGGAAGATGATGGAGGTGCTGAAGGGCTCCCCCCTGTGGGACGGCCGGGTCGGCGTGCTCCAGGTCACCGACCTCAAGGAGCACTCGATGGAGGTCCGCATCATCGTCTCGACCGAGGACGCGGGGAAGTCCTGGGATCTGCGCTGCCTCCTGCGCGAGGAGATCGTCGGCTTCATGGCGCGCAACTATCCGGGCTCGCTGCCGCGCTCGCGCATCGAGGGCGGCGTGCGGATGGCGCCGGCGCCGTCTGGAGCGGGTGCCGGGAACGGCAGCGCTTAGCGGATCCCAAGCAGGGTGATCACCTGATGCATGGGCCCGTTGGATGGTGCCGTTTGGCGTTCGCCGCGGCAGGGCTCGTCAGTTGCGCCAGGGGGCGACAAGCCGTTCCAGCCGTGCCAGCAGCGACATCAGGACGATCGAGGTGCCGGCGAGGATGAACACACCGGTGAACAGCTTTGGGGTGTCGTAGGCCTCGGCTGAGAACCAGATCATGTTGCCGACGCCGGCGATCGAGCCGAAGATTTCTCCCACCAGGACTCCGGCCAGGGCCCGGGCGACGGCGATGCGCATCCCCGCGATGATGAAGGGGCAGGCGAAGGGCAGGAGAACCGTCATGATGGTCTGTCGACGGGTGGCTCCGAAGGCTCGCGAGGCGTCCACCAGCCCCTGGTCGGTGGACCGGATTCCCAGCGCGGTGTTTATCGCGATCGGAAAGAAGGCCTCGATGCAGATGATGGTGAGCTTGGAGTAGATCCCTATCCCCATGAGGACGATGAAGATCGGCGCCAGAGCGATCATCGGGGTGGCATAGAGCGCCACGAGCCAGGGCTCTACGTAGCTGGTCACGGTGCGGCTCAAGCCGAGCACCAGGCCGAGGAGGACCCCGGCGATGACCGCTATGGTATAGCCTATGACGAAGGCGCTGCCGCTGGTAGAGACGTGCCGCCACAATTCGCCGGTCTCGGCCATTTCGAACGCGCGGGAGACGATGTCGGACAGGGGCGGGAAAATCAGGTCGCTGTTGATGACCCAGCGGCCGAGTATCTCCCAGACGACGATCACCAGGATGATCGAGATCAGTGTGGGGCGGAGCTTGCCGCCGCCTCGGGCGCGCACGGGATCGGGGGCCGGGCCGGTTTTCATTTCACCCGGCCTCCCGGCCTGCCAACAGGATCTTGGCATCGAGTGCGCAGAAGCGGCCGGTCGCCGCCTGGTAGCCGAGAGGATTGACGTCGAACTCGCTCAGGATCGGGCCGATCCGGCGGCACAGCCGGTCGAAGCCCTGCAGCAGCGCCGCCAGGTCCGAGGCCGCCTGAACAGCATGTTCGCCCCCGAGGCGCCGGAGCGCAGCCGCCGCGCCGGAGCGTGCCGTCATCTCCCGGGCATCGTGGGCGGAGAGGGGACTCAGGCGGAGCGTGATCGAACCGAAGTCTTCCACGAAGGTGCCGCCGAAACCGAGCATGATCGTGAGGCCGGTGGCGGCGGTCCGCTTGGCGCCGAGCATCAGTTCCAGGTCGCAGCGCAGCATGGGCTCGACGAGCACGCCGTTGATGGCGTCGCCGAAGTGTTCGAGCAGCCTGTCGGCGGCACGGACGGCGTCGACACGCTCCTGGAGGTTCATGATTACGCCGCCGGCACTGCGTCGGTGGACGATCGAGTCCGACAGGATCTTCGCGATGAACGGGCCATCCAGTCCGTTCAGTTCGGCCTCTCCGCGATGCCCGCGCCGCAGCACCCGCAGTTCCGGCGCCGGCAGCCCGATGTTATCGAGGAGCGGAAAGACATCGGCCTCCATGAGCAGGCCCGTGGGCGTGGTGGGCAAGGTCATGGGCGCGGCGGCGCCATGGCCCTCCGCTTGGTCCGGTTCCGACCTGGCGGCGACCTGTTCCAGGCTCTCCAGATACGCACGCACCTTTCCCAGCGCGGCGATCGCCTGTTCGATATCCGGCAGAATCAGCGGTGACTGCGCCTGGTGTGAACGCGGCAGGCTGAGGAGGTCGTAGACCGTCCGGGTATAGAGGAAGAGGGGCTTGGCTGGGTGATCGGCGTACTGCGCCAACCCCTCGAAGACCCCCTCCTGCTCCAGGTAGCGGGCCATGACGAAGTCCACCTCGGGATCGTCCAGGGCGCAGCCGACCGCCTTTACGTAGACGTGCGGGTCGGTGAGGACGAGCAGCGAGCCCAGCGCGGTGTCTACCGGGTTCTGGTAGCTCAGACCGGGCGTCCGCAGGGCTTCCTGAAGGCGCTGGTCGGTTTCCGGTTGCAGGTCGGGCAGCGCCAGGCCATGGCGCTCCGCCAGGTCGGCGGCCAGTCCCGTCTCGCCGCCGGAGATGGTCACGATCGCCGCGCGCGCACCCAGTGGCCGGGAGCCGCGCCGGCTCAGGATCGCCAGCACGTCGACCATTTCGGTGAGGTTGGTGATCGGGATGGCGCTCACCTGATCGATGAGCCCGTCGATGATGCGCGAATCAGAGGCGAGGCTGCCGGAATGGGCGAAGGCGGCCTCTTTGCCCTTCTCGCTGCGTCCGATGACGAGCAGGGCCACAGCGACGCCACGGGCCCGTGCCGTCTCGCAGGCCCGCCGGAACCGGCCGATGTCCTTGATCTGTTCGACGACGCAGCCGATCGCCCGCGTGCGTCCTTCGGCCACCAGGTACTCGATGTAAGCGGAGGCATCGAGCTGATCCTCGCCGCCGGTTGCGATCGCCTTGCCGAGCCCGATGCCCGTCGCGTCCAGGCAGCGGGCGAGGACGTTAAGGATTCCGCCACTCTGGCAGACCAGCGAGACGTCGCCGGGCCGGGTCGCGGGTATGGCGCCCACGAGGGCGGCGAAGGCGTCGTGATTGTTCACCACTCCGAAGGTGCCGCTTCCGCAGACCGTGAGCGGCGCGTTGTGCAGGTACTCGGCGACCGCCTCGCGGGCCTGTCTGCTGGCCGGCGTGCTGTTGAACAGGGTGAACAGCATGGCGGCCGGCACATGCTGGGCCACGCAGTCCCGCAGCACCGGCAGCGCACCGCCTTCGGAGACGGCGATCAGGCAGAGGTCGACCGGCGCCGGCAAGGCCGCGAGCGATGGGTAGCAGGGCTCGCCGAAGACTTCGGTCCGGCCGGGGTTGACGGGATAGCACTGTCCCGCAAAGCCGCTGGAGCGGATCGCCTGCCAGACCGTGCGGGCGAGGTACGAGCGCTCGCTGGCGCCTACCAGAGCGACCGCGCTGGGCGCAAGCAGCGAGGCGAGGGGCGAGGGGGTGTCTGCCCCCGGGGTGGCGGCATAGGCCATGTTCAGGTCGGCACCAGCAGAGTGGAAATGAGGAGAGCAGCCGGCGCCCGTGCGCCGGTTGCTTCGGCCGCGGCCGGTCGAAGGGCAGGCGGCGGCTGGGCCGCCTGCCGTTCTCGCGCTCAGCGGGCCTCTGTCACTGTTTGGGATACTCCTCGACCATCGGCATGCCGAGTTCCGTCAGAGCCTTGTTGAGGTAGGAGAAGTCGAACACCTCGCCGAGCGGGGGAATCTCCTCGTCCTTGATGTATCCGCGGGTCTTCATGATGTCGAGATTGGCCCGAACCGCAGAAATCGGCGCATAGCCGTTGAAGGACAGGCGCTTCTGGCCGATCAGGAACTCATAGAGGCGACCCGCGTAGTCCTCGCCGAGGGGTTCGCCGCCGGCCACCGTCATGTTGGTGGCCAGCCAGGCGATGACCGCGTCCTTGTTGGCCGGATCCTGGAGCCATTGGCCCGTTTCGATCATGCCCTTGATCACGCGGATGAAGAGCGCCTCGTTCTTCTCCGCCCACTCCTTGCTCACGACATGCACGCCCGTGACGTAGTCCGGCACGTAGGTCACCTCATCGGCGAGAATGTTGTAGCCCTGCTTGGCCAGTTCGTAGCTGTCGGGCGGGTAGGTCGGCAGTGCGTCGATGGCGCCGGCCATGAGGGCCGCCACCCGGGCGCTGCCGGCGCCCGCCGACACCAGGTTGTAGTCCACGCCGGGCTTCATGCCGGCCCCGCGCAGGAGGATCATCTCGATCGCTTCGGTGCTGGCCGACTGGAGGCCGGGGATGCCCAGCGACTTGCCCTTGAGGTCCTCCAGCTTGGTGATCTCAGGCTTGCTGATGATCTGATAGAGGGGAGCCCGGCTGCCGACCGCGAAGATGATCAGGTTCTTTGCGCCCTTGTTCCAGGCGTTCACCACGGTCGAGATGCCGCTGCACTCGCCGATGTCCAGGTCCTGGTTCGACACCGTCACCGGCACCTGGGCCACCTGCATCTTCACCGATTCGATGTCGAGATCGTACTTCTCGCGCATCTGCGGAAAGGCCGGGTTCCGAAGCATGTCCATCTTCAGGCAGAAGGACGTGAGCGTCGCGGGCACCGACATGCTGACCTTATCGGCGGCCGATGCCGAGGTCGCGACGAGACCGGCGACAGCCAGCGCTCCTCCGAAGCATGAAATGCGACTCAAGAACTGACTCATGACGTTCCTCCCTATCGTTTCGGGGCGGTCAGTGGCCGCCCACTTCTTCAGGGGCGAAGCCCCGCCGGACGTCTGCTTCGATCAGGTTCCACAGACGTGCCACGTAGCGCTGGAACACCTCGCTCCGCTTGACCTCCATGTCGCGCGGGCGGGGTATGTCGATGTCTATGAGTTCCCGGACCGACCCCGGGCGGGCGGACAGGACGACCGCCCGATCCGCCAGGAAGATCGCCTCGTCGAGCTGGTGGGTGACGAAGATGACCGTCTTCTCGGTCTCCTCCCAGATGCGGAGGAGTTCTATCTGCATCAACTCGCGGGTCTGGGCATCGAGCGCCGCGAAGGGCTCGTCCATCAGCAGGATGTCCGGCTCGATGGCGAGGGCGCGGGCGAGGTTCACCCGCTGGCGCATGCCGCCCGACAGCTGGTGGGGGTAGTAGTCCTCGAAGCCGTCCAGGCCGACCAGCTTGAGATAGCGGTGTGCGCGCTCGTGTGCGTCCGCCCTGCGGACGCCGCGCAATTCCAGCCCGTAGGCCGCGTTGGAGATGATGGAGCGCCAGGGCAGGAGGGAATCCTGCTGGAAGACGAAGCTGATCTTGCCGCCGGGCCGGTCGACGCGGCTTCCGTCGATGAAGACCGCCCCCGAAGTCGGCACGATCAGATGGTCGATGATCCGCAGCAGGGTCGTCTTGCCGGATCCGCTGCCGCCGACGACGGACAGGAACTCTCCCGCGCCGATGTCCAGCGAGATGTCGCGCAGGACCTCGAGAACCTGCCCCTCGTTCCCCGGGTAGAAGTGGTTGATCCCGGCGATCCGCAGTTTGGTCGGGCGGGGCGCTGTCGTCGTCATGCGGCGTCGAGGCTGCCGGACAGGTTCATCTGTGCCCCGATGCCGGGCCGCTCGGGCAGGATCGAACGGCCGTCGCGGATCGTGAGCCCCTCCGCGACGTCCGTCACAAGTCGTTCCGACTCGCCGATCTCGCACGCGAAGGCGGTGATGTTGGGATGGCTGCAGGCGAGGTGCGTATGTACCAGATCGATGATGCAGCTTCCGACGTTGGCCCCGACGAGATTGGGTACGCCGACCGACTGGCACAGGTCGGCGATCTTCCGGGTCCAGTACAGGCCGCCCATCTTGGGCACCTTCAGGCTGATGATGTCGGCGGCCTGGCGTTCCAGGATGCGGCAGGCGTCGGCCGGGGTGCGGATCGCTTCGTCGGCCTCGACCAGCAGGTCGACATTGCGGCGGACCAGGGCGAGCCCTTCTATGTCGTGAACCGGGACAGGCTGCTCCAGGATCGCCAGTGCCGGGCAGTCGTGCAGGCGGTTGACCAGTTGGATGATCTGCTTGGGCGAATAGGCCTGGTTGGCGTCGAGCACCAGCCGCCCTTCCGGCTGCATGACCGCGGCCACGGCACGCACCCGCTCCAGATCGTCCGCCTTCCCGTCGATCTTCAGTTTGAAGTGCCGGAAGCCCCGGCCCTGGAGTTCTTCCGCCTCTCCGGTCATGGCGTCGGGCGAATCCAGGCCGATCATGCGGATGCAGTCGACCGAGGAACGCAGCGCGCCGCCAAGCAGGCGGTGCAGCGGGATCTCGGCTGCCTGGGCCGCAAGATCGTGGAGCGCCATGTCCACGCCGGCCTTCGCACGGTAGTTGAAGACGAGGCGCTTCTCGATCTCCTCCATGAGTGCGGCGATGTCCTGGGCGTGCCGGCCGATCAGGACCGGGGAAATGACCTCTTCGATCACCGACCGGATCGAGGCGGCCGTCTCTCCGGCTATGAAGTAGCTCTCGTGGGCCCAGCCGATGCCGGTACGCCCGTCGTCCGTGTCGATCTGCACGACGTAGCCGGACATGTTTTCCGCACGTCCGAGAGACGTCCCGACCGAACGTGTCATGCGCCGGTCGACGCGATGCAGGCGGACGGACTTGATGATCATGCCCGTGCTCCCTCGGTGGAGACGTTGGCGCCCGACGGATCCGGCGCCGAGGGGCGGAACAGCGGCAGCACGACCCCATCCTCCACCTCGGTGAAGGCGATCTCCACGGGCATGCCTACCCGCACGTCCTCCACCGGGCAGCCGATGATGTTCGAGCCGAACATCGGGCCTTCCTCCAATTCGATCAGGGCGAAGACGTAGGGCACCTCGAACGCCGGGTGGAAGGCGCGCCGGTGGATGTTGCAGACGAAGACCCGGCCCCGGCCCGAGGCCGGTTCCCACCGAAGACTGCCGAAGAAGGGGGCGTTGCGGTGGTGGCGGCAGTAGGCCGCCGGCCAATACCATCGGCCACACTCCTGACAGCGCATCAGCACGAAGCGGCGCTCCTGGACGGCCTCCCAGAAGGGACGGTTGTCTTCGTCGATGTTCGGCCGGGGCCGTGAGGGTGTCATGCTGATTTCCAGACTTGCGCAGACCGGGTCAGGCCCGGCCGAGCACGAGGCTCGCGTGTGTGGAGCACATGCCCGGCGACAGCAGCTCGCCGCCGTGGCCGGAGACCAGGCCGATGCGGGCGTCGGGCACCTGACGGGGGCCGGCCTCGTGACGCAGTTGCGTGACCGCTTCGGCGAGATGTGTGAGCTCGCCCAGGTGATAGGCGGACAGCAGCCCGCCGCTCGTGTTGATGGGCAGCGTGCCCTTGGGACCGATACGGCCATCGGCCACGAAGGGGCCGCCCTCGCCCTTGCCGCACCAGCCGTAGTCTTCGATCTGGAACAGAACCTCGCCGGTGAAGCAGTCGTAGAGCCCGGCGAAATCGACGTCATCGATCTCGATGTCGGCTTCCCTGAAGGCGACATCCTTCGCCGTCTCGACCGCCAGCCTGGTGTAGTTGGCCTTTTCCCACCACAGCCGCTCCATGGCCTCGCCGACGCCGGCGCCCATGACGTAGACGGGGGGCTTGGCGAGGTCCGCCGCCCGCTCGGCCGTCGTCATGACGACGGCCATGGCGCCGTCGCTGACGACACACATGTCCAGCAGGCGGTAGGGGTCGACGACCAGCGGGGAGTCGAGATACTCCTCGATGTCTAGCGGTCTGTCGCGGAACTGGGCCAACGGGTTCAGCGCGGCCCACTGGCGCGAGGCGACGGCGATCTGGCCGAGCTGCTCGGCGGTGGTGCCGTACTCGTACATGTGGCGGCCGGCGAAGAAGCTGTGATGGCTGACGGCGGTGAGATCGCCGAATGGCTTTCCCCAGTAGCCGGCCTTCTCGATCATGTTCAGGCTTGTGACGCCCGAGGCCCGGGCGCTGCGACTCCGCGACCAGTCCTTCGTTCCGCAGGCGAGCACGACGTAGTTCGCCGCACCCATTTCCAGGAACTTTGAGGCAGCCACGATCCCCATGATCCCGGCCGCGCCGCCGCGACTGATCTGGAAGAACATCCGGCATGGCATCCCCAGGACACGCGGGAAGGCATCCGTGGAAGAGGGGATGTCTCCGGAACCCGGAGCGAGGCGAAGGTCCACGGCCCCGTCGACCTGGGCGACCGACAGGCCGGCATCCTCGATGGCCAGACGTGCCGCCTCGGTCTGCAGGGCTCGCATGCTGCGATCCGGATAGCGGCCGGCGAGCAGTCCCAGCCCCACCAGGGCAAACTTGTTCTTCAACGCCTTCGCCAACCGAAACCTCCGATTTTTTTGTCCGGCATCAGCATGCCGGAGGGCCTTGCCGGCCCGTGCTTCAGATAAACGGCAGAAGAATCAGGTAAAATTCGGTACGAGTAAATCTACGCCGCTGTCATGGGACATCGACATGTCTCGTGCTGTCTTCCGGCGACTCTCAGGCGGAGCGCTGCACCCTGATGCCTCCCAGATATTTATTTTCAAGCCGACTACACGGGCTTCTTTTCTGAGCCAGCATTGCGGGGATTTCGTTCGATATCAAGCGAAATTTATGACGCCATCGGGAGCCGCCTGACGGCCGCGGGACCGCCGAGTTGCGCTTCCAGTTCGCCACGGCGTCCGGCCGGTCGATGTCCCGGCCGGTGGCGGGAGTGCGTCGGGATTCGGTGTGGCCGCGGCGAAGGGCGGGTGCCGGCCCATCGCGATCTCACGGCAGTGCAGGGGCGCAGTGGCCGACGACGCCGGGTCAGGCGGCGTCGGCTCCCTCGGCCAGGCTAGGGTCCGCGGGCTGGTCTGGACGCTCGGCGAGATGGAGGTTCCGCAGTTCCCTGGCGACCAGTTCCTGCAGGTGCCATAGGTTGCGGTCGCGGATGCCGAACGCCTCCAGGTGGGCGACGGTATTGTAGAGGTATTCGGCGCAGGAGCCGGCATGGCCGCAGGCCCGCGCCAGGATTCGGGCGACCTCTTCCAGCGGCAGCTTGCGCGCCACCCTGGCCCCCGAGGGGCCGGCCCAGAAGGTCAGGGCGCGCATGCGGCCGGCCGCGGTGTGCACCGGCATCCAGCGGGCCATGGTCCGGGTCTCGCGGAAGCGGACCTCCCGGTAGAGCACCCGCCGGACCTGCTGCAGGCGGTTCTCCTCGGGCAGCCGGTAGATCACGCCGTCGCATCGCCCGCCCGGCTCCAGCGCCATCATCAGGCCCATCTGATCCGGCGAGCCGCGCCACCGGCGCATCTTGAGGCAGAAGGAGCGGTGCCAGCCGTAGGCTGTGGCGCGCATCTGGTCGACAGCGTCGAAGTCCGGCTTCCAGATCAGCGAGCCGTAGGCGAAGACCCAGAAGGGCGCGTCGCCGCACAGGCCGTGGTGGTGGCGCGCCAGCTCGTCCAGCTCCGCTTCGCTCAGCAGCGTGCGGTCGGGCTCCAGCCCCAGGTCCGGCTCCGGCCGCAGGCTGAGCGCCACCAGTTCGGGCGTCAGCGCCATGCGTCGGCCGACGCCCTTCGCCCGCGCCGGGTCGGACTTCGGCGATCGTGATGCGGCGGCCACCCTCCGACCTCTCCTTCGCGTGTCCCTGTGCGATGGTGGCACCGCGGCGCGGGGCAGGGCAACCGGGCGATCGTTCGCATCCCCTCGGCCCCAGTTGCTTGTCCGGCGGTCCACTCGTCGGGAGAGTCTTGCGGACAAGAGCGAGAGCGAAGTGGGGAGGTCGCGGTGACCGTAGACGAGAGGAAGGCGCTGGCGCGCCGGTCGCTGGGCATGTGGGCGGCCGACGCGCCCCTGGAGCCGGACGCTGTCTTCGCCGAAGACTACGTCAACCACCAGGAGCCGATGGCCGCCGGCGGCGCCGGCGGACTCGACCGGTCGGGCTGGGCCGCCGTGGTCGAGGCCAACCATCGTGCCTTCCCGGACCTGCAGGTCGAGATCCTGGCCCAGGTGGCGGAGGGTGACCGGGTGGCGACCCACTGGCGCTTCTCCGCCACCCACGCCGGGACCTACGAGGGAAGGATGGCGACGGGCCGCACGGCGACCTGGACCGGCGTCCAGATCGACCGCTTCGCGGGCGGCAGGATCGCCGAGAGCTGGGTGAGCTGGGACAAGTACGGCCAGTTCGAGCAGCTCGGGCTGCTGGAGGGCGCTGGGCCGGCCTAGCGGATCTCCGGCTCCGGCAGGCCGCCGCGCCTGCGGGGAAGTTGAAGTCGCAGCCTTCGTGGGCCTGGCGGATGTGGGCTGCGGAGAGGCGGTTGCAGCCGCGCGCCTTCCTGGGTGGAGCGGGACGGGTTCCTCTTTCTCCTCGGCCTGAGCCTGTCGAAGGCCGAGTCCGCCGGCTCGACGAGGCCGAGGGGACGGTTCGCCCCGGCGGCTCGGCGGCGGCCGCGAGGGGTTGTGCCGGTGGGGCACGGGGCCCAGATCCACCGCAGGCGCCCGAGCCATCTGGAACCGGTCTCGAGCCGTGGCGGAGTCAGGCCCGCCCGGGCGCCGACCCCGCAGTCCCGGCGTCCATCTTCTCGAGGATGGCGATCCGCCGCTCGCCGATCCGCACGAGCCTGTCGAGACCCAGGGCGCGGGCTTCCTCGACCCAGCGGCGCAGAGCCTCGACGTCGAGCTGTCGCGGCGGATCGTCGAAGAAGATGGGGCCCTCGTCGTGCGTCACATCACGGTTTTTCGGCATCGCGCGGTACTCTGATTTGTTCGCTGTAGAGGAACGTGGCCGAACGCCGCGGTCTGCCTTCGAGAGCGGCGATCGGGGCGAAGTCGACTGCTTCCATGAGGCCGAGGCGATTGCTCGCCTCGGAACGTTTCAGGTCCAAGGGGTTGGAGCCCCCTTGTTCCTCACCCTGAGCCTGTCGAAGGGTGAACCTGTCGCTCGGCATGGCGGTCTATCGGATGCTTCCATGAGGCCGAGGCGATTGCTCGCCTCGGAAGCGGTGACCGTGGGCGAGACGCAGTAGGTGTCCTTGCCGCTTCAATGAGGCCGAGGCGATTACTCGCCTCGGAACCGCGGCCGTGCGCGTGTCACCGGTCGAGGCGAACTCGCTTCAATGAGGCCGAGGCGATTACTCGCCTCGGAAGGGCCCCTGTCCAACACCTTGGTCTGGCAGGGAAAAGCGGCGCTTTTGCGAGCGCTGCCGAAAAGGCACCGGACGCGGCATCAGGCCGTTCCCGATCCGTACCGGTTGTCAAGTCTTCACGATGTCAAAAAGCTGCGCATCCATAAGGGCTTGGCGAGTCTGCGAGCGCTGCCGCGTGAATCGGCATCACCGCAGCGCTCGCAGAGGCCCGGCGGACTGTACCCCGAAGGCCGGCCCGCCGGCCATCTCGCCATCCTATCACCGCCGCGCCCCTCTCACAGGATCTCCGGCGGCGAGGCCGCCATCCGGTGAGGAAGGCTTCTAGTGGATCTCCGGCTCCGGGACGCCGCCGCGTCCTTCGAGGAAGTCGAAGTCGCAGCCCTCGTGGGCCTGGCGGATGTGGGCGGCGAACAGGCGGTTGTAGCCGCGCGTCTCCCTGGGGGGAGCGGGGCGCCAGTCGGCGAGGCGCCGGGCGATCTCCGCCTCGTCGACCTCCAGGCGGATCGTGCGGGCCGCGACGTCGACGCTGATGAGGTCGCCGGTGCGCACGGCGGCGAGCGGGCCGCCGACCGCGCTCTCGGGCGAGACGTGCAGCACGCAGGCGCCATAGCTGGTGCCCGACATGCGCGCGTCGGAGATCCGCAGCATGTCGCGCACGCCCTGGCGCAGCAGCTTCCTGGGGATGGGCAGCATGCCCCACTCTGGCATGCCGGGGCCGCCGATCGGCCCGGCGTTGCGCAGCACCAGCACGCTGTCGGCGGTGACGTCGAGGGCCTCGTCGTCCATGGCCGCGGCCATCTCGTCGTAGGAGTCGAAGACCAGGGCCGGCCCGCGGTGTCTGAGCAGCCGCGGCTCGGCCGCCGCCGGTTTCATGACGCAGCCGTCGGGGGCGAGGTTGCCGCGCAGGATGGCGGTCCCGCCGCTCGCGGCGACCGGATCATCGGGGCTGCGGATCACGTCCGGGAGGTGGACCTTCGCGTCGGCGATCGCCTCTCCCAGGGAGGTGCCGCCGACCAGGCGCGCGTCCAGGTGCAGCCGCTCGCGCAGGACCGACAGCAGGGCCGGCAGGCCGCCCGCGTAGTAGAAGTCCTCCATCAGGAAGGCGCCCGACGGACGGATGTTCGCCAGCACCGGAACCCGCTGGGCGAAGGCGTCGAAGTCGTCCAGCCCGAGCGGAATGCCGGCGCGGCCCGCCAGGGCGACCAGATGGATGATGGCGTTGGTCGAGCCCGCCACGGCCATGTGGACGGTCAGCGCGTTCTCGAAGGACTCGCGGGTGAGGATGTCGGAGGGCTTCAGGTCCTCCCAGACCATGTCGACGATACGGCGGCCGCAGGCCGTCGCCATGCGGGCGTGGCCGGCGTCCGGGGCGGGGATGGACGAGGCGCCGGTCAGGCAGAAGCCGAGGGTCTCGGCCAGCGCCGTCATGGTGGCGGCCGTGCCCATGGTCATGCAGGTGCCGTGGGAGCGGGCGATGCCGGCCTCCATCTCCCGCCACTGATCCTCGGAAATGTTGCCCGCCTGCTTCTCGGCCCAGTACTTCCAGACGTCGGAGCCCGAGCCGAGGATGCGGCCCTGCCAGTTGCCGCGCAGCATGGGGCCGGCCGGGAGGAAGATCGCCGGCAGGTCCATGGAGATGGCGCCCATCAGCAGGCCCGGCGTGGTCTTGTCGCAGCCGCCCATCAGCACTGCGCCGTCGATCGGGTGCGAGCGCAGCAGCTCCTCGGTCTCCATGGCCAGGAGGTTGCGGTAGAGCATGGTCGTCGGCTTGACGAAGTTCTCGGACAGCGACAGCGCCGGCAGTTCGACCGGGAAGCCCCCCGCCTGCCAGATGCCGCGCTTCACCTCCTCGGCCCGGGTGCGGAAGTGGGCGTGGCAGGGGTTGATGTCGCTCCAGGTGTTGACGACGGCGATGACCGGCTTGCCGAGGAAGTCCTCGTGGGCGTAGCCCATCTGCAGGGTGCGCGAGCGGTGGCCGAAGGCGCGCAGGTCCTGCGCGCCGTACCAGCGGTGGCTCCTCAGCTCTTCCGGTGTCCTGCGTCGCACGGGCGGCCCCTTCCTCCGACGGGATGGCTGCGCCTCTTAGCCGGCGGCGGTCGCTCTGGCAAAGGTCTCGTCGGCATCGCGCAGGGCGCGTGCGGCCTCCTCGACGGCCTCCAGGACCTCGGGGTCGGCGAGATTGGACAGGAAGGGGGCCATGGGGCCCGTATCGCAGATCCCGGCCAGCCGCACGGCCTCGTGCAGGGTGCGGATCGGAGAGTGGCGGTCGCGCACGTCCTCCAGCGGCAGGAAAACCTCGCGGATCGCCTCCGCCGACGGCCACTCGCCCGCCTGCAGGGCGCGCAGCAGCTCCATCGACAGCCGGGGCGCGATGCAGACCGAGCCGGAGGTGAAGCCCTGCAGCCGGAAGCGGGAGAGATGCGCGACGGCCGGCCGTTCGCCGATGCCGGAGACGATGTGCTCGGGCCCGACCGCCGCCACCAGCTCCTGCAGGTAGGGATCGTCCGCCGGATCGCTGCGGACCACGGCGTACTTCACGGCGCAGATGACGCCGTCGTCCTTGAGCCGGCCGGCGTCGCCGGCCGTGATGAAGCCGTCCGACTTGACGTAAGCGATCAGCGGCAGGCCGGCGGCGTCGGCCAGCCGGCGCAGTCCGGTCGCCACCCCCACCGGCGTGGCCGGAAAGCCGAGGGGCAGCAGCATCGCGGTGGGGAAGCTCCGTTCCTTCAGGATCCGTGCCTGGTCGAGGGCCTTGCCGTAGTCGGCCCCGATCGAGGGGATCATCCAGGTCTCCTCCGCCGCCCAGCCCTCGAGCGCGTCGAGCAACTCGGCGAAGTCGCCGACGCCGGCGTTGTAGAGGTTGGCGTTGCCGCCGTAGAGCAGCGTGGTGACACCACCAGCGAGGAGATGGGCCACCAGCCGACGGTTCTCCGCATCAGAGACACGGAGATCGGCGGCGCGCGCGAGCGGCGCCACCGCCAGGACGGAGCGGGCGAGATCCGCCGGCGTCACGGCCGTTGTCTTCATGGGGCTTCTCTCCGATGTGAGGGGGGCTGCCTGGGCGCTCTTGGCATGACAAGCGGCGTCAATTCATCATACAACTAGCGTGCGGCAACGACGGCCGCAAGGAGTCCCACCATGACGGCACCCCGCATCGATCTCGTCGCCGCCGGCCCCTTCACCCTCGCCGAGTCGCCCTCCTGGGACGAGCGGACCGGCCGCCTGCTGTGGTGCGACATCCCGGCCCGGACCATCCATGCGCTGGAGGTCGGCAGCGGGCGGCGCGACCAGTGGGTGTTCGACAGCGAGGTCGGCAGCTTCGGCCTGACCGACCGGGGGCGGCTGGTGGTGGCCCTGCGCAGCGAGATCGTGATCTTCGATCCGGCCGACGGGCACCGCAGGCGCCTGGTGGAGATCGAGGCCGACAACCCGAAGACCCGCAGCAACGACGGCAAGGTCGGGCCCGACGGCGCCTTCTGGGTCGGCACGATGGACGAACACCCTGAGAAGCGGCCCGACGCTGCGCTCTACCGGGTGACCGGCGGCGGCGTGATCGAGCGGAAGGTGACGGGCCTGAAGGTGGCCAACGGGCTGGCCTGGTCGCCCGACGGCGACTGGCTCTACCATTCCGACTCGCGGGGGCCCTGGATCGACCGCTGGCGCTTCGACCCCCGCAGCGGGGCGATCAGCGACCGGCAGCGCTTCGTCACGCCCGACGACACGATCGGACGGCCGGACGGCGGGGCCACCGACAGCGAAGGCTGCTACTGGAGCTGCGGCGTGTCCGCCGGGCGCCTCAACCGTTTCTCGCCGGACGGCGAGTTGCTGGAGTTCGTCGAAATGCCGGTGCCGAACCCGACGATGCCCTGTTTCGGCGGCCCCGATCTCCGCACCCTCTTCGTGACCACCCACCGCGAGAACTATTCGGCCGAGCAGCGGATGCGGCACCCTCACGCGGGCGCGGTCTTCGCCTTCCGGGTCGACGTGCCGGGCGCGCCGATCGGCCGCTTCGTCGAAGGCTGAAGGCGGTGTCGACGGGGGGCGACGGGGGCATGGACGACGGGGGCGGGGAGGGCGGGCCGGCCGGGCGGCGGCGAGGCCGCAACCTGACCCGCGAGATGGAACGGCGGCTGCGCGAGCGGATCATCGGCGGCCCCCTGCGGCCGGGCCAGCGCCTGCCCACCGAGAAGGCCCTGGCGGAGGAGTTCGGAGTCAGCCGGACGGTGGTGCGCGAGGCGATCGCCGCCCTGCGTGCCGACGGGCTGGTGGAGCCTCGCCAGGGGGTGGGCATGTTCGTCACCGCTCCCCCTGCGGAGCCGGCGGCCGAGGCGGGCGGGCTGCTGCGCCTGCTGGGGCGGGCCGGGGACGATCCGGTGGCGGCCCTGGACGCCCTGGAGCTGCGTATGGCGGTGGAGATCCATGCCGCCGGCCTCGCCGCCGCACGGCGATCCTGGTCGCAGGACGCGCGCATCCGCAGTTGCATCGAGGCCATGGACCGGGCGGTGGAAGCGGGGGAGGGGGCGGAGGACCTGGATCTGGCCCTTCACCGGGCCATCGCCGAAGCCACCAACAATGCCTGCTTCCCGGCCTTCCTGGACCTGCTGGGCAGCCGGGCAATCCCCCGGCGCATCGTCCGAGACGTCCAGGGCGGCAGCCTGATCTCGCCGCAGTACATGCAGAAGGTGCAGGAGGAGCACCGGCAGATCGCGGAGGCCATCTCCGCTCAGGATGCGGCGGCCGCCCGCCGGGCGATGGAGGTGCATCTGGCCGGCAGCCGGGCGCGCTACGGCCGGCTGTTGGCCAGCAGCCGCGAGCTGCCGGCCAAGATGTATGATGATTGACTTATTCATCATATCAATGGCAGGATGTCCTATCGCTGGATCGCGGGGACGCCGTCGATGGAGCATTCCGACCTGAAGGCGCGGATCGGGGGAGGCCTCCTCTCCTTTCCGGTGACCCCCTTCACGGCCGACGGCGCCGCGGTGGACCTGCCCCGCTACCAGGCGCACATCGCCTGGCTATCCCGCTACCCGGCCGCCGCGCTCTTCGCCGCCGGCGGTACCGGCGAGTTCTTCTCCCTGCGGCTGGCGGAGGTCGTGGCCTGCACGCGCGCCGCCAAGGAGGCCTCGGGCGGCATGCCGATCATCGCCGGCTGCGGCTACGGCACGGAGATCGCGGTCGAGCTGGCCCGCGAGCTGCAGGCGGCGGGGGCCGACGGGCTGCTGCTGCTGCCTCAGTATCTCGTCAACGTGGAGCAGGCCGGCCTCTGCGACCGCGTGGAGCGGATCTGCCGGGCCGTCGACATCGGCGTCATTCTCTACAACCGCGACAACGCGGTGCTGGGGCCGGCTGCCATCGCCCGCCTGTGCGAAGCCTGCCCCAACCTGATCGGCTTCAAGGACGGCCACGGCGACGTCGAGCTGGTCACCCGCATCTGCACCACCATCGGCGAGCGCCTCGCCTACATCGGCGGCATGCCGACCGCCGAGCTCTACGCCAAGGCCTACCGTGCGGCCGGGGTTACCACCTACTCCTCCGCGGTCTTCAACTTCGTTCCCGAACAGGCGCTGGCCTTCTACGAGGCGCTGGCGGCGGACGACGAAGCGACGGTCGACCGGATGCTGCGGGACTTCTTCTACCCCTATGTCGCCGTCCGCGACCGCGGCCGCGGCTACGCCGTCTCCATCATCAAGGCGGGCCTGCGCCTGGTCGGCCGCGATCCCGGCCCCGTGCGCTCGCCGCTCACCGACCTGACGGAGGAGGAGCACGATCTCCTGGCCGAAGTGCTGCGCCGAGCCTTCGGACCCTCGGTATTGGCGGCCGCCGCCTGAACTGGCCCGCGTTCTCGTCGTCGGGGGCGCGATCAACGAGCTGAAAATAGGGAGGAAGCGATGAGGTCTCTCGGACAGTGGATGAGCGGGGCCGTTTTCGCCCTGGCGGTCGGTGCGGCTCTGCCGGCCGTGGCCGATGCGCGGGAATGGCGGGGCTGGAACATCCATCCGGCCGACTATCCGGTCTCCATCGGCATGGAGGAGTTCGCCAGGCTGATCGAGCAGGGCTCCAACGGCCGGCTGACCGCCAAGGTCTATCATGGCGGCGTGCTCGGCGATCAGCCCGACGCCATCGAACAGGTCCGGCTGGGCGCCATCGACTGGGCGGTCTTCAACCTCGGGCCCCTGGGGCAGATCTCGCCGGAGGCGAACGTCGTCTCGCTGCCCTTCATCTTCAAGAGCGTCGACGCCATGCACGAGGTGATGGACGGGCCGCTGGGCGACGAGATCGCCGCCGGCCTCGCCGGGAAGGATCTGGTGGCGCTCGGCTGGTACGATTCGGGCGCCCGGTCCTTCTACGACACCAAGCACCCCATCCAGACCCCCGACGACGTCAAGGGCCTGAAGTTCCGGGTGATGAACAACGACCTCTTCGTCGGCATGGTCGACGCGATGGGCGGCAACGCCACGCCCATGCCCTACGGCGAGGTCTACCAGGCCCTGAAGACCGGCGTCATCGACGGCGCCGAGAACAACTACCCCTCGTTCGAGTCCTCCGGCCACTACGAGGCGGTGAAGTACTACTCCAACACCGAGCACCTGATCCTGCCGGAGTGCCTCTGCATCAACCGGACCCTCTGGGAGAGCCTGTCCCCCGACGATCAGGCCCTGCTGAAGCAGGCCGGCCGCCAGTCGGCCGAGTTGCAGCGCAAGCTCTGGGCCGAGCGGGAGAAGAAGAGCAAGGAGAAGGTCGTCGCGGCCGGCGTGGTGATCAACGAGATCGGCGACAAGGCGCCCTTCCAGGCGGCGATGGAACCGGTCTACGTTGAATTCTTCAAGAAGTACCCGCAGGTCGAGCCGCTGGTGCGCAAGATCCAGGCGGCCCAGCAGTAGGCGCGCCTGCCCGGATGTCGGTCCAACTGGAGGCGCCGCTTCGGCGGCGTCTCCGCCTTTTTCCGAACCACGGGGTATCCGCGCCGATGGCTGCTCGTGTCCTGGCTCTGCTCGATCGGATCGCGGCGCTGCTCGCCGGGTTGCTCGCCCTGATCGGGGCGCTGGCCCTCGTCGTCCTGATCCCGCTGTTCGGCTGGCTGGTCTTCGGCCGCTACGTGCTCAACTCCACGCCGACCTGGGTCGAGCAGACGTCGCTGCTGCTGATCGTGCTCATCACCTTCCCTGTCGCGGCCGCCGGGGTGCGGGACGAGACCCACCTCTCGATCTCCTTCATCCGGGACGCCCTGCCGCCGCGGCTGGCGGCCTGCCTGGCCCTGCTGAGCTACGCCGTCCTGGCCGCCTTCGGTGTGGCCATGGCCATGGCCGGCGCGGATCTTGCCGCCTTCGGCTGGGCCAAGGAGATGCCGCTGATCCACCTGCCGGACGGCCTGCGGTTCGTGCCCGTGTCCGTGTGCGGCGCGGGGATCGCCTTCTTCAGCCTGCTGCACCTGCTGCGGATCGGGCTGCGCCTCTTCGTGCCGGCTGCACAGCCCCGCACCGACGCGGGCCGCCTCGCCGAGACCCTGTGATGGGCATCGCCATCCTGCTCGGGCTCTTCGCCCTCTGCGTCCTGATCGGGATGCCGGTCGCCTTCGCGCTGGGCGTGGCCGCGCTCGCGGCCTTCCTGCACGAAGGGCTGCCCGGCCTGATCGCCTTCCAGCGGATCGGCGCGGGCGTCAGCTCCTTCACGCTGCTGGCCATCCCCTTCTTCATCTTCGCCGGCGAGCTGATGCTGCACGGCGGCATCGCCGCCCGGCTCGTCCGCTTCGCCACCGCCCTGGTCGGCAACCGGCGGGGCGGCCTGGGCATCGTCAACGTCTTCTCCTCGATGCTCTTCGGCGGCATCTCCGGCTCGGCGGTGGCTGACACCTCGGCGCTGGGCTCGATCCTGATACCGGTGATGAAGCGGGAGGGCTATCGCCCCGACTATGCGGTCAACGTCACGGTCACCGCGTCGATCGCAGGCATCATGATCCCGCCCAGCCACAACATGATCATCTACGCGGTGGCGGCCGGCGGCGGCATCTCGATCTCCAGACTCTTCATCGCCGGCGTCGTGCCGGGGGTCATCATGTGCCTCTGCCTGGCAGTCGCCGCCTGGCTGCTGGCGCTGCGCCACGGCTATCCGGCGCGGCCCTTCCCCGGCTGGCGCACGGTCGTGGTGTCCGCTGCCGCGGCTCTGCCGGGGCTCTTCACCGCCGTCATCATCGTCGGCGGCGTGCTTGGCGGCGTCTTCACCGTGACCGAGTCCGGCGCCGTCGGCGTGATCTACGCGCTGCTGGTCACCGCCTTCGTCTACCGCGAGCTCAGCTGGGCCGGCTTCGTCGCGGCGGTGCGCATGGCGGTGCGGACGACGGCCATGGTGATGATCCTGATCGGCTGCGCCGCCGCCTTCGGCTACATGCTCGCCTTCTACCGGGTGCCGGACGAACTCGCCGCGACGATGATCGGCATCACCGACAACCCCATCGTCATCCTGCTGCTGATCAACGTCATGCTGCTGCTGGCGGGCATGATCATGGACATGGCCGCGCTGATCCTGATCTGCACGCCGATCTTCCTGCCGCTGGTGGTGAGCTTCGGCATGGACCCGGTCCAGTTCGGCATGATCCTGATGATGAACCTGGGGCTCGGGCTCTGCACGCCGCCGGTCGGCTCCTGCCTCTTCGTCGGCTGCGCCATCGGCCAGGTCGCCATCGAGAAGTCGGTGGCGAGCATCTGGCCCTTCTATCTCGCCATCCTCGTGGCGCTGATGTTGACGACCTACCTGCCGGCGGTCTCTCTGGCCCTGCCGAACCTCTTCTTCGGCGGCTGACCTCGCCCCGCCACTGCCCGGAGTTCCCACCCCATGCGACGCCTGCTGATCACCGGAGCCGCCGGCAACCTCGGCCACATCCTGCGCGAGGGGCTGCGCGGCTTCGCCGACACGCTTCGCCTCTCCGACCTGGCGCCGATGGAGCCGGCGGGGCCGGGCGAGGAGGTGGTGCCCTGCGACCTGGCCGACCGGGCGGCGGTGCGTGCCCTGGTCGAGGGCTGCGACGGCGTGGTCCACCTCGGCGGCATCTCGGTGGAGGCCGCCTTCGACGACCTGCTGCAGGCCAACATCCTCGGCACCTACAATGTCTACGAAGCCGCCCGGGCCACCGGCCGCCCGCGCATCCTCTTCGCCAGCTCGAACCATGCGATCGGCTTCCACGAGCGGACCAGCCGGCTCGACGACCGTTCGCCCCTGCGGCCCGACAGCCTCTACGGTGTCGCCAAGTGCTACGGCGAAGCTCTCGCCAGCTACTACTGGGACAAGTTCGACGTGGAGTCGGTCTGCGTGCGGATCGGCTCCTGCTTCCCCGAGCCGCGCGACCGCCGGATGCTGTCGACCTGGCTCAGCCCGCGCGACTTCGTCTCGCTGGTGAAGGCGGTGTTCGAGGCGCCCTTCACCGGCAACCTGATGGTCTACGGCGTTTCCGCCAACCGCCAGACCTGGTGGAACAACGACCACGCGGCCTTCCTCGGCTGGCACCCGCAGGATTCGTCGGAACAGTTCCGCGCCGCCATCGAGGCCCGCTTGCCTCCGGAGGATCGCCGCGAAGCCGCGGTGCGCTTCCAGGGGGGAGGGTTCGCCGCTGCCGGCCATTTCGAGGATCGTTGACCTTCCCCTGTCGCCCGTCGTCGCTGGCCCGGCCGCGGCCTGAGGTTGTCGGCGGTGGCGGCCGAAGGTGGATCGCATTGAAAACATTTCGGTCCGCCCGGGTGGGCAGGCGGCATCCGGCGCGCTAGTTTGCGTGCTGTCAGAGGGAGAGCCACCTTTCGGCTGTCCGCTGTCAGAAGTCGGTACAGTGAGGTCGAAGGATTCTCGTCGGAGTGACCGGGACCGGACGTAGAACCTGCAGCGGCTGGCGGCTCCGCGGCGGAGCGCAGAGGGGAGCGGGTCGTGGGGGATGATGCGCAGCGCGCCCTGCAGCGCCTGCGCGATCACACGGTCCTGGTGGTCGAGGACGAAGCCGTCATCGCCATGCACCTGGAGGACATTCTGACCAGTGGTGGGGTCCGGGTCGTGGGGCCTGCGCCGCGGGTGGCGAGAGCGCGCGAGCTGCTGCACCGCTCTCGCCCCGATCTCGCGCTGCTGGACGTCAACCTGGGGGGCGAGAAGGTCTTTCCCTTCGCCGAGGATCTGGCCGCGGCAGGCATTCCCTTCGCCTTCGCCACCGGTTACGGGCAGGCGGGCCTGCCGGCGATCTGGCAGCTCCGTCCGGTGATCCACAAACCCTTCACCCAGCCTGAGGTCTTTCGTGGCCTGCTGCAGGCCCTGGAAGGACCGGCCGTCTCCTCAGCCTGATGTTGCCGGCCGATCGGCCGGCGGCTTCCAGGTGGCCGTGGCGTGGGCGGCCAGCTTGCCCTCGGCGATGGTCGCGTGGGACTGCAGGAAACAGATCGATCGGCCGCGGCGCAGGAAGGACCCGGTGCAGAGGACCGGACCCGCGGGGATCGGTGCCAGGTACTGGACCTTCATCTCCAGCGTCGCGCCGGGGCCGGCGACCCGGTTCAGCAGGTGCCCCATGGAGATGTCCAGGGCCGTCGCCAGAACGCCGCCGTGCAGCGTGCCCTGGGGGTTGAAGAAGGCCGGGATCGCCTCGAAGGCGACGAGGCAGCGCTCGTCGCCTTCGTAGCTCACCGACAGGCCGAGCAGGCGGGAGAGGAAGAAGGAGCCGAACACCTGCCTGTCGTCGGCCAGGGCACGTTCGACCAGCGCCTGCGCCTCCTCCCTGCCGACCGTTGCCGTGGTCATCGCCGTTCCTCCTGCTCCGCCGGCCCGAAGGCCCCGTGAGCGGCATAGGCCGCCGTCGCGGCCGCGTCCAGGCCGAGCCAGTCGCGCAGCACCTCCTGCCGGTGCTCGTCCAGGCAAGGCGGCGGCGACGCCGGTGGTGGCGGTTCGTCGGCGAAGCGCAGGGGGCTCGCGATGTGCCGCACCGCTCCGGCCGCCGGGTGGTCCACGGTCTGCACCACGTTCCGTTCGATCAGCTGGCGTGCCTCGCAGACCTCGGCGACGCTGCGGATCTTGCCGCAGGGAATCCCGGCGGCCTTCAATCGCTCGATCCAGTGGTGCCGGTTCTGCCTGCGGAAGATAGGGGCCAGGATGGCCTGCAGCGCGGACCGTTCCGCGGCGCGCTGGCGCGGCGAAACGAAACGGGGGTCTTCCGGCAGGTCGTCGCGCCCCAGGACGCCGCAGAGGGCGAGCCAGAAGCGATCGTTCGCCGCCGCCACCGTGATCCAGCCGTCGGCGGTTTCGAAGGTCTCGTAGGGGCTGATGGTCGGGTGGGCGTTGCCGCGCCGGCCCGGGCTCTGCCCCGTGGCGAAGTAGATCCCCGCATTGAAGGTGAGCAGGCTGGCGAGCGCGTCGAGCATGGCGACGTCCACCCGGCAGCCCTTGCCGTCGTGCTGCCGGCGCAGGACGGCGGCGAGCACCGCCTGCGCGGCGTAGAGTCCCGTCACTAGGTCGGCGATTGAGGCCCCGACCTTGGTCGGCGGCCCGTCGGGCAGGCCGGTGATGTCCATGATCCCGGCCTCGCCCTGGATGACGAGGTCGTAGCCCGGCCTCTGGGCATCGGGCCCGGTGCGGCCGAAGCCGGAGATCGAGCAGAGGATCAGCCGCTCGTTGACCGTCGAGAGGGTGTCCCAGCCGAGGCCGAGCCGTTCGAGGGTGCCGGGCCGGAAGTTCTCGACGACGACGTCGGCGACGGCTGCCAGCCGCAGCACCAGATCCCGCCCGGCCGGTGCCTTCAGGTCGACCGCGCAGCTCCGCTTGTTGCGGTTGATCGACAGGAAGTAGGCGCTCTCGCCACCGGTGAAAGGCGGCCCGTAGCTGCGGCTCTCGTCGCCCCGCCCGGGCTCCTCGATCTTGACCACGTCGGCGCCCAGGTCGCCGAGCTGCAGGGTGGCGAAGGGGCCGGACACGACCCGGGTGAGGTCGAGAACCCGGATGCCCGCCAGCGGCCGTGGCTCAGACGAGGGCATCCGCCAGGTCCGTCATCGTCGGCACCAGGATGTCCGGCTGATGCGGCGTCCGCCCGAAAGGCCTGCTGCGGCGGTCGATGAAGGCCGTGCGCATACCGGCGGCCTTCGCGCCGATGCAGTCGAAGGCGTGGTTGGCGACGAACAGCACCTTGGAAAGCGGCACGCCGATCAGCTCCGCCGCCTTCGTGTAGGTCGCTACGTGGGGCTTGAAGGCATTGGCCTCCGCCACCGAGATGATCCGGTCGAAGGCGATCCCGTGGTGTACCTTCGCCGCTTCCAGCATGTCCGGATCGCCGTTCGACAGCACCACCAGCCTGTAGCGGGTCCGCAGCCGGTCGAGCGCGGCGGGCACTTCCGGAAAGGGCTTCAGCCGCTCGATCTCGGCCACCAGCCCGCGGACCTCCTCGTCGCTGTGCGCGATGCCGGCGCGGTCCAGCACGTAGTCCACCGCCCGCTCCCCGATCTCCCGATAGGGCGTGTGCTCGCGGTGGAGCAGGGCGTCGATCATCGAGTTCTCGAAGTGGGTCCTGCGCCACCAGGTGACGAAGGCGTTGGGGTTGCCGGTCCAGCCTTTGGCCCGCAGCCAGGGCGTCGCCGCCGCGACCAGCCCGCCCTGCATGTCCACGATGGTTCCGTACTGGTCGAACATGCAGACCTCGATGGACTGCTTCAGTGTCTCGATCTCGTTCACGGCCGGCTCCTCCCTCGCTTGCGACAAGGAGAACACGGCCGGGATCATCCGGGAAATGCATAATTACTCTGGAGAAATTCATGGTATCAATGGTTCATGAACCTCCGGGCGCTCGACCTGAACCTGCTCGTGGCGCTCGACGCCCTGCTGCGGGAGCGCCACGTGAGCCGGGCCGCCGAGCGCGTCGGGCTGAGCCAGCCGGCCATGTCGAACGCCCTGGGGCGCTTGCGCCGGCTGTTCGGCGACGAACTGCTGGTCCGCACCGCCGGCGGCATGCAGCCGACGCCGCGGGCGCTGGAGCTGGTGGCCCCGCTGGAGGCCTTGCTGCGGCAGGTCGAACGGCTGATGCAGCCTCAGGGCGCCTTCGACGCGGAGAGAAGCGACCGCCGCTTCGCGCTGCGTCTGTCCGACCTGCTGGCCCTGCTGCTGCTGCCCGCGCTGCAGACCGCGGTGGAACGACGGGCCCCGCGGGCGTCGCTGGACATCGTGCATCTGCCGCCGGCGGCCACGGTCGATGCCCTGGAGCGGGGTGAGGTCGACGCCGCCGTCTCGATGGGGCTCGAGCACGGCGGGGCGATCCGCTCCCGAGTGCTCCTGCGCGACCGCATGGTCTGCGTGCTCCGCCGGGGCCATCCGGCCGCCGGGGAGTCGCTGACGCTGGAACGCTTCCTGGCGCTGCGGCATCTGAAGGTGTCGCAGTCGCCCAGCGACCGGCGCTTCGCCGACGACGTGCTCGCGCCCCTGAAGCAGGAGCGTACGGTCGCCCTCAATGTTCCGTCCTGGCTGGTGGCGGGCCCGGTGCTGGCGGCCAGCGATCTCGTCGCCGTCATGCCGGCGCGGCTCGCCGAAGCCCTGGCCGCCGGAAGCCTGGTGGTACGGGAGCTGCCGCTGGCGGCGGCCGCCTTCGACTGGCGGCTCTACTGGCACCGCCGCGACGACGCCAGTCCGCCCAACGTCTGGCTCAGGGAGCGCCTCGCCGAGGTGGCCGGGTCGATCGGCTGAAACCGTACGACCCGGCCCTTCGAGGCTATTTCGCCGCCAGTTCCTTCGCCGCCTTGGTCTGCAGCACCTGGACGACCTCCTGGGCGAAGGTGTTCATGGCCGTGCGCTTCTCGGCCACGTCGGCCTTCCCGTGCGCGGCCACCTGGGTGCAGTAGGCCAGGATCAGGGCATTGGCCACGTCGGCCGGCCGGGCGTCCTTCTGCTTGTCGGACAGGCTGTCGGTGAGCTTGTCGATGTCCCTGGCCGGCAGCGGCAGGTCCGGCGTTCCCAGCAGCGTCCTGGCCTGCGCCGAGAGCGCCGCGGGAACCGCCTTCCCGTCGTCGGCCGGGCAGGCGAAGGTTGCGGCGTCGCCGGTCGGCTGGCGCAGGCTGAGCGACCGGCCGATCGGGATGGCCCAGATGATGCTGCGCGGGGGCACCGCACCGTCGGCGCCGGCATCGGACACGGCGGTGGCGACCTCCGTCGCGAAGCGGCGCAACGCCGCCTGCTTCTCGGGCACCGCCAGATCCTTCTTGGCCAGGATCGGGCAGTAGGCGGCGACGAGGCCGTTCACCACGTCCGCCACGTCCTTGACGCCGGCCGCGGACTCGTACTCCGCGACGAGCTGCGGGACGTTGGCGCTCGCGCCGCCGCTCAGCTCGTCCGCCAGCGCGTCGATGGTCGAGGGATCCGGACCGGCGGCACCGGGTGCGCCGCCGACGGCCGGGCAGTCGAAGCGCTCGGCGCTCTCGGTGCCCACCGGCGGCACGGCCGCTGCCGCACGCCAGGCCGCGACCATGGAGGCCGTCGCGTTCGGCGGCGCGTCGTTGCCCCAGGAGGTGCGGACGTAGTTGGCGAGGTCGGCGATCTGCTGGTTGTCCAGCCGGCCCGCGAAGGACGGCATGGCGCCGTAGGTGCCGTCAGACGGCAGGCCTTCCAGGACGGCCATCACGACGTTGTACGGCTCGCCGGCGATCACCGCCGGGTTGCCTGCCAGCGGCGGCACGGCGTTGCTCTGGCCACCGCCCTTCTCCTGGTGGCAGGTCAGGCAGTTGTCGACATAGAGCGTGGCCGCACGGGCATGGACCGCGGCCGGCAGGGGCGAGACCTGAGCCGGGCTCGGCGCCCCCTGGGCGTCGGCCGGCCGGTCGAGCAGATAGGCCGCGATGGCCGTGACGTCCTGGTCGGTCAGCTGTGACAGGCTGTCGTGGATCACCTCGGCCATCGGGCCGAAGACGGTGCTCTTCCTGGCGTCGCTGCCCTGGCGCAGGAACTCGACGAGCTGCGGCTGGGTCCAGCCGTCGAGCTTCGCCAGGGCGTCGCTCTCGATGTCCGGCGCGAACCAGTGGTCGATTTCGGCGCCGCTGTACTGCTCGCCGGTCTTCAGGCCGCCCAGCATGTTGCGCGGCGTGTGGCAGTCCGCGCAGTGGCCGAGCGCCTCGACGAGGTAGGCACCCCGGTTCCACTCCTCGGACTTGGAGGCGGCGGGCTTGAAGCGCATGTCGGTGAAGAAGAGCTCGCGCCAGGCCAGCATCCCGAGCCGGACGTTGAACGGGAAGGACAGGCCGTTCTCGGGCTTCTCCTGTTCCACCGCCTCGATCTGGCTGATGTAGGCCCACAGCGCCTTCAGGTCGTCGTCCTCGATCAGCGTGTAGGCGTCGAAGGGCATGGCCGGGTAGAGGTAGGCGCCGTCGGCGCGGATGCCGTTGCGCACCGCGCCCTCGAACTGGTCGTAGGTCCAGCCGCCGATGCCGGTCGTCTTGTCCGAGGTGATGTTGGGCGAATAGATCACGCCGAAGGGTGTGTTGAGGCCCAGGCCGCCGGCGAAGGCCTTGCCGTCAGGGCCGGTGTGGCACGGCATGCAGTCGGCCGCTTTCGCGACATACTCGCCGCGCTTGACCAGATCGTCGTCGCTTGCCGCCCTGGCTCCCCCGGCAGCCGTCAGCATCAGCAGGCAGGCCAGCCCGAGGGCTGCCGTCTCGCACCGAAAGACCATGGAAAACTCCCCCGCACCCGGCTTGCTTCGTTCGTATCACGGCGGAGTGTAGCCTTCCCTCCGTTGCAATCTCTAGACTTCCTGTCCGGCGGGGAGCGTTTCGGCTGCCGGAGAGGGGCCCGCCCGAGGATCAGTCCAGCGCGAAGAAGAGGGCCTTGAGGTAGGCGCTCTCGGGCAGCTGCGGATGGGTGGGGTGGTCGGTGGCCGCGCCCGCGGCGCGCAGGAGGCGTGCGGCCCGGCCCGCGTCGTTGATGCCGCGCGCAACCTGCTCGTGGAAGGCCTCGGGCGTGATGTGATGCGAGCAGGAGCAGCAGACGAGGAAGCCGCCCTCCGCCACCCGGCCGGCGGTCAGGCGGGCCAGCTTGCGGTAGGCGCGCAGCGCCTGCGGCACGTCCTTGCGGCTCTTGGCGAAGGCGGGCGGGTCGGCGATCACCAGGTCGAAGCGCTCGTCGCCGGCGGTGAGCCGGTCGAGCGCCCCGAAGACGTCGGCCCGCTCGAACCGGCAGCGCTCGGCGACGCCGTTGAGCGCGGCGGCCGCGGCGGCCACGTCGATGGCCGCCTGCGAGCGGTCGACGGCCAGCACCTCGCCGGCGCCGGCGAGCGCGGCCTGCACGGCGAAGCCGCCGCAGAAGGCATAGAGGTCCAGCACGCGCGGTGGCCGCGGGGCCCGGCGGATCAGATCTGCGGCCCACACGCGGTTGTCGCGCTGGTCGTAGAACCAGCCGGTCTTCTGGCCCGTCCCCAGGTCCGCCAGGAACCGGGCGCCGTGCTCGACGATTTCGATCGGGCTGGCGACGCTGCCGCGCAGCACCTCGACGGACCGCTCCAGACCCTCCAGTTCGCGGGCCGCCGAATCGTTGCGCAGGACCACGGTCTGCGGCCGGCAGACCTGATCCAGCGCGGCCAGCAGGGCCTCGCGCTGCCGGTCCAGCCCGGCCGTGTTGATCTGCAGCACGACCGCGTCGCCGTAGCGGTCGACGATGCAGCCGGGCAGGCCGTCGGCTTCGGCGTGGATCAGGCGGTAGAAGGGAACGCCGATCAGGCGCTCGCGCAGGTCCGCGGCCCGGCCGAGCAGAGCGGCGAAGAAGTCCGCGTCGATCCGCGCCGCCGGATCGGCCGACAGGCGCCGCGCGGCGATCAGCGGGTGCCGGTTGTAGATGTAGCAGCCCAGCGGCTGGCCGCGTGCGGTCTCGATGGAGACCAGGGCACCCGGCTCGAGGGTCTTGGCCTCCCCCTCCATCTCCAGCTCGTTGGAGAAGATCCAGGGGTGGCCGAGGAGCGTGCGCCGCTCCGCCTTGGGTTTGAGGCGAAGGCGCGGTCTGTCGGCAGGTCGGTCTGTCATGGGCCGCTGGACCTTAAGCCGCGCGGGGCGCCTGTCCAGTCATTCCCGCCGTGCGTTGGTCCCGCTGGCGACCATCTCCGGCCGGCATGTAAGCTGGCGGCCTGCCAACAGTCCGGAGAGAGGGCGGATGCCTCGATTCCTCGCCGTCTACACCATGCAGCCCGAAGATCTCGCCGCCTTCCGGCGCCTGCCCAAGGCCGAACAGGACGCGATCGACGCGCGCGGCCTGAAGCAGTGGGCCGCCTGGGAGCAGAAGAACGCGGCATCGATCGTCGATCGCGGCGGCATGGTCGGCAGGACGACGCGGGTTACCAGGAACGGCGTCGCCAGTGCCGTGAACCCCTTCTGCGGCTATCTGGTCGTCGAGGCGGACAGCGTCGAGGCTGCGGCGAGCCTGTTCGAGGACCACCCGCACTTCGCCGTCTTTCCGGGGGACGCTGTAGACCTGATGCCGTTCGTGACCTGAGCGGCCGTCGCTCCGGAAGACCGTCGGACGTCCTGCAGGGCGCCTTTCCGGTTCGACAGGCAGGTCCCCGGAGACGGCCAGAGGACGGCAGGCTCAAAGGTGGGCCTTGGCAGTCCCGGCGGTGGCGAGGCGGCGCCCGGCGAGCGTCAGCAGGGCCGCCGCCAGCAGTCCGGTGACGAGGGCGTGCGGGCTGCCGTCCTGGAACTGGCCGACGATCGCGCCGAAGACGGCGGCGAAGCCCATCTGCAGGAAGCCGATCAGCGCGGAGGCGGCGCCCGCCATGCCCGGGTGCGGGCCGATCGCCCGTGCGAAGGCGTTGGAGATGACCAGCCCCGTGCCGAAGAAGTAGAGGGCGCTGGGCGCGACCACCGCGGCGACGCTGGGCGTCGTCAGGTAGCCGAGCAGCGCGGCGATGGCGCCGGCGATCAGCAGGATCGTGCTGCCGATCGTGATCGTGCGGTCGAGATCGAGGCGGCGGGCGAGGCGTGCGGAGACCAGCGAGCCGGAGGCGTAGCTGGCGACAGAGGCCGCGAAGCAGAAGCCGTAGACGTCGGGCGAGAGCTTCAGGCCGCCGATCAGCACGAAGGAGGAGGCGGAGATGTAGGTGAAGATGCCGGCGTAGCTGCCCGCCGCCAGCAGGGCGTAGCCGAGGAATGCGCCCGAGCGCAGCAGCAGGCGGTAGTTCGCGGCCATGCGGACCGGGTCGAGGGCCAGCGGGTCCTTCTGGCGGTTGGTCTCCGGCAGGGCCAGGCAGATGCCGAGGCAGCAGATCAGTCCGAAGATGAGCAGCAGCGAGAAGTTCGCCTTCCAGCCGAACCAGGTGGTGATGAAACCGCCCAGGATCGGGCCCGTCGAGGGCGCGATGGTCATGGCCGCCGCCAGCAGCGACATGACGCGGGCCGCTTCCCTCGGCTCGTAGAGGTCGCGCACGACCGCCCGCGCCACGACCGGGCCGGCACAGGCCGCCAGCCCCTGGGCGACACGGGCCAGGGTGAAGGCCTCGATCGAGCCCGCCAGCAGGCAGACGATGGTCGCCGCCACGAAGAGGACGGTGGAGACCATCAGCACCGGCCGCCGCCCGAAGCGGTCGGACAGGGGGCCGTGCACCAGCATGGCGAGGGCGAAGCCGACCAGGAAGCCGGAGAGCGTGAGCTGGACCGCCGCGTCGTCGGCCCCGAAATAGCGGCCGATCGCCGGCAGCGACGGCAGGTAGAGGTCCGTGGAGACGGGGCCGTAGGCGACCAGCCCGATCAGCAGGGCGAGAAGGAGACGGCCGGACTTTTCGGGCATCGGGCGGGCAGACTGTGGCAGGGAGGTTGCCGCAGTCTAGCCACGCCGGCCGATGACGCCAGCCCGGCCGTCACCTTACCCCCTCAGGGAGTCGGAAAGACCCTCTTCCAGTCCCTGGCCATGTCCACGACCGTCCATCCGCCCCGGGGGGGGGGGGCGGAGGTGACCAGGCTCTTGGAGTTGGATAGCCGATCCGCATGACAGCCCGGCGTGGCCAACTCCCTGCCCGGGCGACGTGAAATGACAAGTCATGCTGCCCGCGGCTTCGCTAGGGTGGCTCTCGAAGACGGCGCGGGGCGGCGCGGACGCTGCGGAACGAAGGGCGGGGACGTCAGTGTTTTCAGTCAGGGGAATGCATAGGGCGGAGGTCGGGGTGGCAGCCTGCGGGATGCTGCTCATCGCCCCGGTGTTGGCGCCTACCCCTGCCAAGGCCGATTGCGAAGCGCAGGGCTGGCGCTACCGGGCGACGCCCTATGCCTGGGCCATCAGCGTCGGCGGTACGGCCCGCATCGGCAGTGCGAACGTCTCTCTGGACGAGTCCTTCTCCGACCTCATCCAGGCCGCGGACTCCATGGTTGCCGTGCAAGGCTACGGCGAGGCCCACCACGGCTGCGTCGGGGTCTTCCTCGACGGCACCTATATCAAGCTCGACTTCTCTCCCCACGATCTCTCAGGCTACGACGTGACCGCCACCAACGCCCTCGGCATCATCCAGGGCGGCGGGCTCTTGGAACTGGTGGGATCGTCCGCCGATGCGAAGGCGGGATCCTTCTCGCTGGATGCGCTCGCCGGATTCCGCCACGTCTACCAGAGGATCGATCTGGGGGCGAACATCGGGTCCTCGCGGTCGCTCGACCGCAGCTACGCCTTCACCGACGGGATCGGCGGCCTGCGCGGCCGGTATCTGCTCACCGAGAACTGGGAGTTGCAGGCCTGGGGGAACGTCGGGGCGGGTGGCTCGAACCTCTCCTGGGAGGCCGGCGGGGGTGTCGGTTACCGCTTCGAAGTCGCGGGCTGGCCGCTGACCGCCTTCGGCGGCTATCGCGCCCTCGGCTACGACTACTCGGGGTCGAACGGCAACGATATCAAACAGACTCTGTACGGGCCGCTCGTCGGGCTGGGCGTGCGCTTCTGAGCGAGGCGACGCCTGGGCGAGCGGGCCGAGAGGAGGGTTTCCCCGGGGGGGAACCGGGACCTGGGGGGACCGGTCCGGGGGGCGTCGGGCCGGAGTCGAGGGATCGGCTCCGGCCCGATGCGTTTCGTACGGACGGGAGGGGGCGCGGACATGACGAACCTCGGAAGCACGCTTTCGCGCCTGCTGTCCGCGCGCGTGTCCAGGATCGAGGCCTGGGCGGGCGCCACCGCAGTCATCTGCCTCATGGTCGGTCTCGCAGGCCTTCTTCTGTAAGGCGAGCTGCCGGCGGCGCTGTCCGTGCCCAGCTGCTGTCCCGCCTGCGGGCCGCCGGCGCCCGATGACGGGCGCCGACGGTTCCGGCAGTCGTCAGCCCGCGACGATGTCCGGCGAGCCGATGTAGAGCGAGGTCTTCTGCGACTGCAGCAGCGCCTGGTAGGCCTCGAACTGCGTCAGGACGTCGGCCACCACCTGCTCGCCCGTGAGGTCCATGATGTCGTAGCCGCGGCTGCCGTCGTTGAACCAGGTGCGGGCGGTCCAGATGTGCGGCCGCCGCTGTTCCGGGCGGGTCACTTCGGCGGCGGTGAAGGCCGCCACCACCTGGCGCACCGGGGCCACGCCGTAGACGAAGGAGCGCGCCGAGTCGGACGGCACCGTCAGCACCGCGCCCTTCTCGGCGTCCATCTCCACCTTCGCCTCCAGGCCGTGGTGGCGCATACGGTCGGCGACCTCACGCAAGCGTGGCTCGACCACCCGGCCGATGAAGAGTTCCACCTCCTTGCGGCTGGGATTGTGCAGCAGGCGCTCCAGGCGCACGGTCCACGACGGATGCTGCGCCGTGTGCCGGTGCGGATGGGCCTGGGCCCGCGCGGCATCGGCCGCCATCCCTTTCAACAGGCCGGCGCCCAGCACGATCATCACCAGGGTGAAGGGCAGGGCGCTGACCAGGGTCGCCGTCTGCAGCGCGCCCAGGCCGCCCGACAGCAGCAGCAGCGCGGCGGTGACGCCTTCCAGACTGCACCAATAGAGCCGCTGCCAGATCGGCGTCGGGCCGGTGCCGCCCGAGGCGATGGTGTCGACCACCATGGAGCCGCTGTCCGAGGAGGTGACGAAGAAGACGGCGACAAGCAGGACCGCCAGCGCCGAGGTGACGCCGCTGACCGGAAGCTGCTCCAGGAACCGGAAGAGCGCGACCGGCACGTCGGTCGCCGCCGCCTGGGAAAGCGCGCCCGCCGCAGTGGTCATGTCCAGCGCGATGGCGGTGTTCCCGAAGACCGTCATCCACAGGAAGGTGAAGCCGGCCGGCACCAGCAGCACGCCGATCACGAACTCGCGGACGGTCCGGCCGTAGGAGATGCGGGCGATGAACATGCCGACGAAGGGCGACCAGGAGATCCACCAGGCCCAGTAGAACAGGGTCCAGTCGCCGATCCACGAGTTCGGCACGTAGGCGTAGAGGTTGAAGGTGATCTTGAAGAGCTGGTCCAGGTAGTTGCCGATGTTCTGGGTGAAGGCCTGCAGCAGGAACGCGGTCGGGCCGACCACCAGGATGAAGACCATCAACAGGACGGCCGTCAGCAGGTTGAGTTCGGACAGGCGCCGGATGCCGACGTCAAGGCCGCTGATCACCGACAGGGTGGCGCAGGCGGTCACGATGGCGATCAGGATCACCTGCATGGTCGTGCTGTTCGGCAGGCCCAGCAGGTAGGTGAGACCGGCATTGATCTGCAGCACGCCGAAGCCGAGCGAGGTGGCGATGCCGAAGAGCGTCCCGCAGATCGCGAAGATGTCGACCACATGCCCGATCGGCCCGTGGATCCTGTCCTTGAGAAAGGGATAGAGCCCGGAGGACACGGTGAGCGGCAGGTTGTAGCGGAAGCCGAAGTAGGCGAGCGACAGGCCGACGACCGCATAGATGGCCCAGGCGTGCACGCCCCAGTGGAAGAAGGTGAAGACCATGGCCTGTCGGGCGGCGGCGATGGTGCCGCCGTCGCCGGTCGGCGGCTGCGAGTAGTGCAGGATCGGCTCGGCGACAGCAAAGAACATCAAGCCGATGCCCATGCCTGCGGCGAACAGCATGGCGAGCCAGGAGAGGTAGCCGAATTCCGGTTCGCTGTCGTCCGGGCCGAGCTTGAAGCGGCCGTAGCCGCCGAGCCCGCAGACCAGCACGAGGATCAGGAACCCGGCGACCGCCAGAATGTAGAGCCAGCCGAAGGCGTTGAAGATCCAGTCCTGAAGGTCGGAGAAGAAGGCGCCGCTGCTCTCCGGAACCAGTATCCCGACGGCCAGGAGGGCGAAGATGATGGCGCTGGAGCCGAAGAACACCGGCGTCTTCATATGCTTTGTCATTCTCTCCCCTTTCGCCTTCCGGCCTATGCTGGCGGGCGCAGCGCCGTGCGAACGGGCAACGCAGCGCCTGCTGTAGAAGTTCCTTATGGGTAGGAGGAGGCTTCTATAGGACGTGGGAGAGACTGAAGCCAGCCAGGAAGCCGACGACCGTCACCAGCCCGGCGAAGTCGTGGCTCTCGGAGAAGGCTTCGGGGATCATCGTGTCGGCGATCATGCACAGGATGGCGCCGGCGGCGATGGCGTTGGCGGCGGCGACGGCGCCTCCGCCCAGGTCGCCGACGAGAAGATAGCCGGCGATGGCGGCGAGGCCGGAAAAGACGGTGATCCCGCCCCACAGGCCGAAGATGTAGAGCGGGCTGCGGCCTACGGTCTTCATGCCGGCGGTGCCCGACAGGCCTTCGGGCACGTTCGACAGGAAGATCGCGGTGACTGCAGGCAGGCTGACGGCGCCACCACCGATCAGGCTGACGCCGATCACCACGGATTCCGGAACGCCGTCGAGCAGAGCCCCCAGCACGATCGCGACCCCGCTGTTGCTGTCGCTCGGTTGCTGATCGCCGGAGCGTTTGCGGTGCTTCGCGCCACGGCGCGCCAGGATGACGTTGGCCGCCGTGTACAGGGCCGCCCCGCCCAGAAAGCCAGCCGCAGTGGGCCAGAATCCGCCGGTGCCGATCGCCTCCTCCATCAGTTCGAAGGAGAGGGCGCTGATCAGGATGCCGCTGCCGAAGGCCATGACCAGTGCCACGAGCCGAGGTGGGATCGAGAGGAAGAAGGCGGCGGCGGCGCCGAGGAGCAGCGCGGAGCCGCTGAAGACCCCCCAGCCGGCGGCAGTCAGCCAATCCATCCCTGCACTCCCCTCATGGCTCCGATCCCTTCCTGTCGCGGCGCTGGCAAAGCTCGGGCTGCTGGGCATATCGTGGGCCATGTCCGACGCCGCACAACCCCTGCAGGTCGAAGGCCTCACGAAGCGCTTCGGCGACTTCACCGCCGTCGACGCGGTGAGCTTTTCCGTGGCATCCGGCGAGACGCTGGGGCTGCTGGGCGGCAATGGCGCCGGCAAGACGACCACCATCTCGATGCTGCTCGGCCTGCTGCTGCCGACCGCCGGAACCATCCGGATGCTGGGCGAGGACATGATCGCCCATCGCTACCGGGTGCTCGGGCGGATCAACTTCTCCAGCCCCTACGTGGCCATGCCGCGGCGGCTCACGGTGGGGGAGAACCTGCGGATCTTCGCCCGCCTCTACGGCATGCCCGACGCCCGCCAGCGGCTGGCGGAACTGCGTGAGCAACTCGATCTCGACGCGCTGTGGAAGCGGCCGACGGGCCGGCTGTCGGCGGGCCAGCAGACCCGCGTCTCGCTCGCCAAGGCGCTGTTGAACGATCCCGAGGTCCTGCTGCTCGACGAGCCGACCGCCTCGCTCGATCCGGATACTGCAGACTGGCTGCGCACCTGGCTGGAGCGCTGGCAGCGCGCGCGGGGGGCGGCCATCCTGCTGGCCTCCCACAACATGGCGGAGGTCGAGCGCCTCTGCGGCCGGGTGCTGATGATGAAGGCCGGGAAGGTCGTCGACCAGGGGCCGCCGGCCGAGCTGATCCGCCGCTACGGCCGCGACACGCTGGAGGAGGTCTTCCTCGACATCGCCCGCGCCAAGGCCGAGGCGGCATGAGCGCGCTCGGCCGGCCGCGGGTCGCCCTGCACGAGGGGGACGACCGGGGCGCGGGCGCCTCCCTCCGGCGCATCTCGGCCGTGGTCCTGCGCCACGCCTACATCCTGCGCGGCTCCTGGCCGCGGCTCTTCGAGCTGATGTACTGGCCGCTGCTGCAGATGGTGCTCTGGGGCTTCGTGACCCTCTACCTGCTGCAGATCTCCTCGGTGATCGCCAGCGCCGCGGGGATCCTGGTGACCGGCGTGCTGCTGTGGGAGATCCTCTTCCGCGGCCAGCTCGGCTTCTCGATCTCCTTCCTGGAGGAGGTCTGGTCGCGCAACCTCGGCAACCTCGCGGTCAGCCCGCTGCGGCCCTGGGAGTTCCTTGCCTCGCTCATGGTCATGAGCCTGGTGCGGACCCTGCTGGGGGTGCTGCCGGCAGCCCTGCTCGCCATCTGGTTCTACGAGGCTTCGGTCTTCGCCCTCGGCCTGCCCCTGGTCGGCTTCTTCGTCGCTCTGATCGTCATGAGCTGGGCGCTGGGCATGGGAGTCTGCGCGCTCATCCTGCGCGTCGGCCTCGGTGCGGAATCCATTGCCTGGCTGGTCGTCTTCATCCTGGCGCCCGTCAGCGCGGTCTACTACCCCGTGTCGGTTCTGCCGGAATGGCTGCAGCAGGTCTCCTGGTGCCTGCCGACCGCGGCGGTCTTCGAGGGCATGCGCGCGATCCTGCTCGACGGCACGTTCAGGCCCGACCTGCTGCTGCGGGCCTTCCTGCTCGATGCGCTCTATCTGGCGATCGGGGCCGGCCTCTTCCTCTATTCCTACCACGTCGCCCGCCGCCGCGGGCTGCTGCTGCAGATCGGCGAATAGCAGCGGGCCCGGCGGCCGTTCATTCATCCTCCGGGCGTTCCCTGATGTGCCGGGTCCGGATGGCCGCGCCCACGACCGCAGCCAGCGCCGCCGTACCCAGGAACATCGGCGCCACGCCGAAGGCGCCGGAAGCGAAGCCGGCTGCGACGGGACCGAATACGCTGCCCACCCCGACGGCGAGCAGCACGACGGTGAAGCTCTGCGAAGGCAGGTCCGGGAAGAGGCGCTCCGACCAGAACGCCAGAACGGCGCTCATCGTCATGACGTAAACGCCCTGGAACGCAGCCGAGAGAACTGCGCCGGCCCAGCTCGTCGGCATCAGCGCGAGAAGAGCCGAAGACAGGGCGGAGGCCGACATCAGGAGCCGCAGGAGCCACGGCAAGCCTATGGACGCCTTGGCACTGCCTGCGACAAGCCCGGTGAGGCCGAAGACCCCGTAGCAGACGAAGACGAGGCCACCGGAGGCGCTTGCCGGAAGACCCGCCAGTCCGCCGGCTTCCGCCATTCGATCGGCGGCGAAGGCGATGTAGATCGAAGACGTCGCGCCATAGCACAGGCCGATCCCCAGCAGCGGGATGGCCTGGCGGTGAAACAGCAGGTCCCGAGGCTGCGCCGCTTCCGGCCCCGGCGTGCCTGCGACCTCCCGCAGGGCCGTCCAATTGCCGACAAGCGAAAGGGCCGCGGCGATGGCGAAGGAGGCCCAGCAGAGCCGCCAGGAAATGTCCGTGATGCCTGTCAGCAGCACGGCGGCCCCTGCAGCCGCGACCCCGAGGCTGGTGCCGGTGCTGACCAGGGAAAGCGCCGCGGGCCTCGACCGGTCCTCCACCTGTCGATGGATCGCATTGTTGAAGGGCGCCCAGGCGAAGCCGGCGCTCGACATCGCGAGCAGGATTCCCCCTGCAAGCACCGGCAGGTCGGATGCCATGGCGACGACCCCCGAGCCGATGGTCGCGGCGATCAGACCACAGAGGATGGACAGCCGCGGGCCCTTCCGGTTCGTGATGGCCTGCGAAACCAGCAGGCCCAACAGGAAGCCCACGAACCCCAGGCCGGAGACGAGACCGGCAGTCTGGGTGGAGATTGCGAATAGGGATTTGAACTGCGGCAGAAAGAGGCCGAATCCCATGCGGGCCGGCCCGTAGGTGATGGCCGTGGCGGCAAAGCCGGCGGCCGACAACTTCCAGAAAGGCGTCATGACGCGGCGAACGACGACGCCTCGGCCGAGTTCTGCGACGACCGCTCCGCCCAAACCGCCTTGAGGGCGATCCGCGCCGGCTACTCCAGCGTCAAGTCCAGGGTGACCTCGGCAGTCATGAGCTTGGAGACCGGGCAGCCGGTCTTGGCGCCCAGCGCGATCTGCTCGAACTTCGCCTTCTCCACGCCCGGCACAGCGGCCTTCAGGGTGAGGGCCGATCTCGAGATCTTGAAGCCGGCCCCCTCGCTTTCGAGCGTGACCTTGGCCGTGGTTTCCAGGCGCCCCGCCGTCAGCCCCTCACCCTGCAGGGCGAAGGCCAGCGCCATGGTGAAGCAGCCGGCGTGGGCGGCGGCGATGAGCTCTTCGGGGTTGGTCCCCTTTTCCTCGCCGAAACGCTTCTGGAAGGAGTAGGGCGTCGAATCGAGGACGCCGCTCTGGGTGGCGAGGGTGCCCTTGCCCTCCTTGCCGCTGCCTTCCCAGACGGCGGTGGCGCTGCGGTTCACGACGGTCATGGCTCTCGGTCTCCGAAGGTTGGAGCCCCAGCGTAGCGCATCGACATGACGGAACGGACGGCCGTCCCAACGATCACACGAGAGCTTTCGTGCGGAGAACTCAGCCGGTCTCGCGCGCCCCGGCCCGCCGGATCAGCACGATCTCCGCCAGAATCGAGAGCGCGATCTCCTCGGGTGTGATGCCACCCAGGTCGAGGCCCGCAGGTGCCTTGACCTGCTCCAGCGCCTCGGCCGGCTGCCCCTCGGCCTGCAGTTTGGCTCGCAGGGCTTCGATCTTGCGCCTGCTGCCCACGAAGGCGCGGTGCTGCGCCTCCACGACGAGCGCCGCCCGCAGAGCCGCCTCGTCGCCGCTGCCCTGGGTCGCCACCACCAGATAGCGCGGCCCCTCCGCTCCGGGCGGCAGGGCGAAGCCCTCTGCCGCGTCGTCCAGTGACGGGAAGGCGTCACCCGGCCGGACCCGGAGGGCGACCCGGAAGCCGAGCTCGGGCGCGAGCCGCGTCAGGGCGAGGGCGACCGGACTGCTGCCGAAGACCACCAGCAGCGGGCGGGGCAGCATCGGCTCGACGAAGATGTCCATCGTGCCCTGGCTGGGGCAGAAGTTGCGGGCGAAGACCACGCCCTCCCGCGTCTGGCCCGGCTGCAGTCCTCGTTCGTCGAGCAGGTCGCCGGGCTGCACCGAGACCAGTCGGCTGCGTCCGTCCACCAGGCTTTCCCGCGCCGCCTTCAGCACCGCCGCGCGGGCGCAGCCGCCGCCGATCCAGCCGCCCGAGATCGAGCCGTCCCGCCGGATCACGGCCTTCGCGCCGGCCTTGGCGGCGGTCACCGAGACGGTCCGCACGACCGTGGCGAGGGCAAAGGGCTCCCCTCTGGTCTTCATCTCCGTGACGAGGTCGAGGACGTCGGTGGCGGGGCACATGGCTCTCTGCCTTTCAGATGCGCGCCAGATAGGGCTCGAGCGCCGCCAGGCTGGCGAGGCTGTGGGCTGGTGCGAAGAGATCGACATGGGGCAGGGCGGCCTGCAGGCCGCGGGCCGCCGGGGCGTAGCCTTCCCAGCCGAGCATGGGGTTGAGCCAGACGATCCGCCGGCAGCGTCGGGCCAGGCGGGCCATTTCCTGCCCGAGCCGCTCGGGCGGGCCGGTGTCGTAGCCGTCGGAGACGATGATCACGCAGCTCCGGCTGTTCAGCACCCTTCTGGCATAGGCGCCGTTGAAGGTCGCGAGGCTCTCGCCGATCCGGGTGCCGCCGCCGACTCCCTGGGCCAGCAGGGACAGGCGGTCCAGGGCCCGGGCCGGGTCACGCTCCCGCATCGCCTCCGAGAGGTGGATCAGGTGCGTGTGGAAGAGGAAGACCTCGGCTTCCCTGAACGCGTCGAGGATGCCGTGGGCGAAGCGCAGGAAGACCGCCGTGTAGAGGCTCATGGAGCCCGAGGCGTCGAGCAGCAGGACCAGCCGCAGCGGCCGGTCGCGCCGCACCCGGTGGACCAGCTCGATGGGCAGGCCGCCATGGGCGATGTTGCGCCGGATCGTGCGCCGCAGATCGAGGCGCCGGCCCTGCCGCCGCCGCCGTTCCCGCCGCGTCAGGCGGTGGCGCAGGCGGGCGGCCAGCCGCGCCGCCAGGGCGTTCGCCTCGGCCTGGGCCTGCGGGTCGTGGAGCCGTCGGAAGTCCGTCCGCTCGAGGCTCTCGCGGCGCGAGGCGCCCTCCATCCGGCCGAGGCCGCCGCCTGCCGCGTCGCCGCCGCCCCCCTCGGCCGCTACCTGATCGACCGGCCCGCCGGCCGATCGTGCGGCCGCCTGCTGCGCCAGCCGGCGCAGGTCCGGGCCGGGGGCGCCGCCCGAACCGATGGACCGGACGGCGCGCTTCATGCCGCGGCCCAGCCAGTGGGCGTCGAACAGGTCGTCGAAGGCGTGCCAATCCTCCGGACGGGTGCACAACAGCGCCTTGAGCCCCTGGCGCAGCAGTGCAGGGCGTGCGCCGAGCGGGCTCGCGGCGATGCGCAGGGCGTCCTCGCTCTCGCCCAGTCCGACGGCGAAGCCCTTGTCGCGCAGCAGGTCGGCGAAGGCGGCCATCCGCAGGGCGACCGCCTCGGCGGCGGGATCGGAGGTCACGCCACCCGTCCCAGCAGCCCGGCCAGCACCTCGGGCTTCAGGCGGGCGCGGTCCTCGCGGGTCTTCAGCAGGCAGGACAGGGTCTCGACCAGCACCTCCGGCCGGTCGTGCAGGATCTCCACCCGCAGGCCGACCAGGGCGGCCGCCCAGTCCAGGGTTTCGGCGACGCCCGGCACCTTGCGCAGGTCCTGGCCGCGCACCTGCTCGACCAGCCGGGCGATCTGGATGGCGAGGCCGGCGCCCGCGTCCGGCAGGCGCGCGAGGATGATGCGGGCCTCCCGCTCCACCGTCGGGAAGTCGAGCACGTGGTAGAGGCAACGCCGCCGCAGCGCGTCGGAGAGGTCGCGGGTGCCGTTGGAGGTCAGCACCACCCGCGGGATCGTTGTGGCGCGGACGGTGCCCAGTTCCGGGATCGAAACCTGGAAGTCGGACAGCAGCTCCAGCAGGAAGGCCTCGAATTCCTCGTCAGCCCGGTCCACCTCGTCGATCAGCAGAACGGGCGCCACCGGCTGGCGGATGGCCGCAAGCAGCGGCCGCTCCAGCAGGAAGCGCTCGGAGAAGATCGCCTCTTCGACGGCCCCGGGATCGTCCCCCCGGCCCTCGCGGGCCCGGATCGCCAGCAACTGGCGCTGGTAGTTCCATTCGTAGAGAGCGGTCGACTGGTCGAGGCCCTCGTAGCACTGCAGGCGGATCAGGCGGCAGCCGTGCACCGCCGCCAGCGCCTTGCCGACCTCCGTCTTGCCGACGCCGGCCTCGCCCTCCAGCAGCAGGGGGCGGCCCAGCAGGTCCATGAGGAAGAGGGCGGTCGCCAGCTCGTGGTCGGCGACGTAGCCGACCCCGGCGAGCTTCTGGGCGATCTCGTCGCGCGTCATCGCCGGCGTTCCGGGGCGGGCCGGCAGCCCGCCCCTGGTCCCTCAGTCCTGCACGCCCAGCGCCCGGGCCGCCTTCCAGTTCCGCCAGTGGTCGTGCGGCATCTGGATGTGCGTCGAGCCGAGGAAGGCGAAGGCGTCGTTCACCGCGTTGGAGAAGCAGGGCACGCCGCCGACGTTCGGGCTTTCGCCGACGCCCTTGGCGCCGATCGGGTGGTGCGGCGAGGGCGTGACGGTGAAGTCCGTCTCCCAGACCGGTGTCTCCACCGCCGTGGGCAGGAAGAAGTCCATGAAGGACGAGCCCATCACGTTGCCCATCTCGTCGTAGCGGATCTCCTGGCCCATGGCGATCGCGAAGGCCTCGGTCAGGCCGCCGTGCACCTGCCCCTCGATGATCATCGGGTTGATGCGAGTGCCGCAGTCGTCCAGGGCGTAGAAGCGGCGGACCTTGTAGACGCCCGTGTCGACGTCGATGTCCATGACGCAGATGTAGGCGCCGAAGGGGTAGGTCATGTTCGGCGGGTCGTAGTAGCTGACCGCCTCCAGGCCCGGTTCCATCCCCGGCGGCGGGGCGTTGTAGGCCGCCCAGGCGATGTCCTTCATCGCCTTGAACCTCTCCGGCAGGCCCTTCACCCGGAAGCCGTCGATGTCCCACTCCAGGTCGTCCTCGTGCACCTCCAGCAGGTAGGCGGCGATCATCTGCGCCTTTGCCTTGACCTTGCGCGCCGCCATGGCGATCGCAGCGCCGGCCACCGGCGTCGAGCGGGACCCATAGGTGCCCAGCCCGTAGGGCGCGGTGTCGGTGTTGCCCTCCTCGACCATGATGTCGGCGGCCGGGATGCCGATCTCGCTGGCGATGATCTGGGCGTAGGTGGTCTCGTGCCCCTGGCCCTGGGACTTGGTGCCCATGCGGGCGATCGCCGCGCCGGTGGGATGCACCCGGATCTCGCAGGAGTCGAACATGGCGATGCCGAGGATGTCGCAGTTCTTGGAGGGGCCGGCGCCGACGATCTCGGTGAAGAAGGAGATGCCGATGCCCATGACCTCGCGGGTCTCGCCGCGCTTGAAGGCCTCGCGCCTCTCGGCCTGCTCGCGCCGCAGGCCGGCGTAGTCGACCGCCTCCATCGCCTTGTTCAGGGCGGTGTGGTAGTCGCCCGAATCGTATTCCCAGCCCAGCGCCGAGTGGTAGGGGAACTGCTCGGGCCGCACGAAGTTGCGCAGGCGCAGCTCGGCCGGGTCGATCCCCAGCTTCTGCGCCAGGATGTCCATCGCCCGCTCGATGCAGTAGGCGGCCTCTGTCACCCGGAAGGAGCAGCGGTAGGCGACCCCGCCCGGCGCCTTGTTGGTGTAGACGCCGTCCACCTCCAGGTGGGCGACCGGGAAGTCATAGGAGCCGGTGACGATGTTGAAGAAGCCGGCCGGCCACTTGGAGGGGTCGGCGCAGGCGTCGAAGGCGCCGTGGTCGGCCAGCACGTGCACCTTGAGGGCGGTCACCTTGCCCTCGCGGGTGGCGCCGATCTCCGTCGTCATGTGGTAGTCGCGGGCGAAGGAGGTGGTGGAGAGGTTCTCCATCCGGTCCTCGACCCACTTCACCGGCTTGCCGGTGACGATCGAGGCCACCACCGCGCAGATGTAGCCGGGATAGGCGCCGACCTTGTTGCCGAAGCCCCCGCCGATGTCCGGGGCGATCACGTGCACCTTGTGCTCGGGGATCTTCGACAGCAGCGAAGCCACGGTGCGGATCACGTGCGGCGCCTGGAAGGTGCCCCACAGGGTCAGTTCGCCCTTGATCTTGTCGAAGGAGGCGACGCACTGGCAGGTCTCGAGCGGCGAGGGGTGGGTGCGGTGGTAGGAGATCATCTCCCTGATCGTCACCTCGGCCTTGCCGAGGGCGGCGTCGGTCAGGTCGCGGTCGCCGACCTGCCACTTGAAGATGTGGTTGTGGTGGATCCTTTCGCCGTGGGCGCCGCTCGTCTTGCCCGCCAGGTCCTCGCGCAGCACCGGCGCGTCGGCGGCCATCGACCTGAAGGGGTCGACCAGGACCGGCAACTCCTCGTAGTCGACCTCGACCAGTTCGACGGCGTCGGCGGCCACGTAGCGGCTCTCGGCGACGACAAAGGCGACCTCCTGGTTCTGGAACAGCACCTTGCCGTCGGCCAGCACCATCTGGACGTCGCCGGCCAGGGTCGGCATCCAGGCGAGGTTCACGCCCTTCAACTCCTCGGCCGTCAGCACCGCGATGACGCCCGGCAGTGCCAGCGCCTTCGAGGCGTCGATCGACTTCACCCGCGCGTGGGCATAGGGGCTGCGCACGAAGTCGCCGTAGAGCATGCCCGGCAGCTTCAGGTCGTCGACGTAGCTGCCCTTGCCCTGGGTGAAGCGGATGTCCTCGACACGCTTTCGCTTGCAGCCGAGGCCTTCGAGGCGTGCCTCGCGCTCGGCGCGGCTGGGGCTCATGTCGTTCATTCCGCGGCCTCCCGGATCTCTTCGCCGCGCAGCTTCGCGGCGGCGTACTGAATGGCCTTCACGATGTTCTGGTAGCCGGTACAGCGGCAGAGGTTGCCGGAGATGCCGGCGCGGATCTCCGCGTCCGTCGGGCTCGGGTTCTCCTGCAGCAGGCGGTGCGCCCGCACGATCATGCCGGGGGTGCAGAAGCCGCACTGCAGGCCGTGCATCTGGCGGAAGCCCTCCTGCAGGGCATGCAGGGTGCCGTCGGGGGCGGCCATGCCTTCGATGGTGGTGATCTCGGCGCCCTCCGCCTGCACCGCGAAGAGCGTGCAGGACTTCACCGAAAGGCCGTTCATGTCGACCGTGCAGGCGCCGCAGTGGCTGGTGTCGCAGCCGATGTGGGGACCGGTGAGCTCGAGCTGCTCGCGCAGGAAGTGGATCAGCAGGGTGCGCGGCTCGACCAGCGCCTCGACGCTGCGGCCGTTGACCGTCATGGTCACCTGGCTCTTGGCCATGATCGCTCTCCTCAGGCCTGGGTGGCTGCGCGGGCGTACGCGCGCTGCAGGGCGCGTACGGTCATCACGCCGCCGACGCTGACGCGGTACTCGGCCGGACCGCGCCCGTCGGACGCCGGGCTCATGATGGCCTCGGCCGCACGCCGGGCGGCCTTCAGCGCATCCGGGTCGAGCGCCGTGCCGGTGACCGCCGCGGCCGCTTCCTCCGCCCAGAGCGGCGTCTCGGCGAGATTGGTCAGGGCGATGCTGCAGGTCGCCACCCGGTCGCCGCTGCGTGTCAGCACCACGGCCGCGGCGGCCGTGGCGTAATCGCCGACCTTCCGCTTCAGCTTCTCGTAGGCCCAGCCGTGGCCGGCCGGCGGCGGGTCGATCTCGACCCCGGTGAGGATCTCCCCCGGCTCCAGCGCCGTGACGTAGGCGCCCTGGTAGAAGTCGCGTGCCGCGATGGCCCGTTCGCCGCCCGCGCCGAGCAGGCGGTAGCGGGCGCCGAGGCACTGCATCAGGGCCGGCATGTCGTTGCCTGGGTCGCCGTTGGCGACGTTCCCGCCCAGCGTGCCCATGGCCCGCACCTGGGGATCGGCGATGAGGTGGGCCGCCTCCGCGAGGATGGGCAGCCGTTCCTGCAGCAGCGGCGAAGCGATGATCTCCTGCTGCGTCGCCGTCGCACCGATGACGATGCGACCGTCTTCCTGCCGGATCTGCCGCAGCTCGGGGATTGTCCGCAGGTCGACGAGATGCTCGGGCGAAGCGAGCCGCAGCTTCATCATCGGGATGAGGCTGTGACCGCCCGCGAGTGGCCGGGCCTCCTCTCCGAGATCGGCCAGCAGCCGCACCGCCTCGTGCAGCGAGGCCGGCCGGTGATAGTCGAAGGTGCCTGGTATCATGGGCGCCCGTCTCTCCCTTCCCGAAATCCCGCTGTGCCGCGGGTACCCGTTCCAGGAAGCTTGGGATCGCCTGTGCGAAGGTCGCAATGGGGCGTGCACCAAGCGCGGGTGAAGAGGCCGTCAGGTCACGAACGGCGTCGTCCCTGCACGAACTGCGTCAGCCTGGCTGACCCGCCACCGCCGGCGGGCCGCCGGAGTCGCGACGCGCGAGACGGGCACGTACATCCGCCACCCGCGAGCGGGCGACGGGGACCCTCCGCCGTTCTGCGTCCGTCGACAGCTCGAGCAGGGCGCCGTCGCCGTGGCGTCGCATCGCCACCACCCTGTCCAGGGCCACGATGTGACTGCGGTGCACCCGCGCGAACCGCCCCGCATCCAGTTGCGCGGCCGCCTGGCCGATGGACCAGGGGCTGAGCCATTCGCGGCGGCCGTCGAACACCAGGGTGTAGTGTGCCGTCGCCTGCACGCTGACCACCTCCGTCACCGGCAGCTGGCGGGTCTCTCCCTGCTCCTCGACCGGCACCGTCGCCGGCGGGCGTTGGCGGGTCTTGCCGGCCTCGCCCAGCGGCGCGAGGGCGGCGCGGGCCACGGGCCGCACGGCGGCCGGTGAGGCGCCACCGGCTGCCGCACCCGCGGCCGCCGGGGCGAAGGCGACACCCGGCCGCTGGGCGCGCTCGGGCACGAGGAAGAGGAGGAAGGAGGCGGAGATGACGAAGGCGAGCACCGCCACGACCAGCGTCAGCACGTCGCGCGACATGGCGGGCCCGCCGGAGCGGCCGGCGACCTCGGGCGAGCAGAGCGCCATGTCCATTCCGGCCATCGCCGTGTAGTGCATGCCGGCGACGGCCAGGCCGAAAAAGAGGGCCGCGATCGCGATCGGCGGCAGCCGCCGGCCGAACCGGAAGAAGTGCAGGCAGCCGGCGGAGGCGGCGACGGCGAAGACCACGGAACCGATCACGTAGACCGGGTCGTGGTCGACCAGGAAGTCTCCTTCCAGGCCGTGGATGCCGAGGTAGTGCATCGAGGCGATACCGGCCCCCATGAAGACCGCCGCCGCCAGGAGGCGCCAGGGGTGCGGTCGGCCCTCGGCTACGAAGAAGACGCTGACCCCGACGGCGAGCGCGCAGACCAGGAAGGAGAGCAGGGTGAACAGCAGGCCGTAGCTCGCCGGCGCCGGCAGGTGCGCCGCCAGCATGCCGAGGAAATGCATGGTCCAGATGCCGAGCGCCAGGAACCAGGCCGCGCCCGACAACAGCAGCCGGCGGCCGAAGCCGTCGGCATCGCCGACCCGGCCGGCCAGCCCCAGGCCGACATAGCCGCCGAGCACCGCCACGATCACCGAGGCGGCGACCAGCAGCGGGTCGTGGGCGAGGATCGTCACCTTCCCGGACCTTCTCTCCCGTCGCGCCCGCCGGCTCTGCGGCCGGCTTGCACGGACCAAGTCTACCGGAGGGGCGGGGGCGACGAAACGCCCTAAGCGATGCCGGCGAGAGTCAGAGGAAGCGGGGCTCGACCCGCACCGGGAAGTTCATCGAGTTGGCGATGAAGCACTTGCCGTGGGCCTCGTGGTGCAGCGCTGCCGCCTCGGCCTGCTGGTTTCGGTCGCGCAGCGTCACGGCCGGGTGCAGGACCACCTCCCTGAACCGGCCGCCGCCGTCCTCCCCCTCGACCATGGTGCCGGCGGCGGCGTCCTCGTAGCTTTCGACGACGATCCGGGCGGCCGCGCAGAGGTGCAGGAACCACAGCATGTGGCAGGCCGACAGCGAGGCGACCAGCAGGTCCTCCGGGTTCCAGCGGGCGGCGTCGCCGCGGAAGGCGGGGTCGGACGAGCCGGCGATGACCGGCTTGCCGGGCGCGGCGACATCGTAGCTGCGCGCATAGGCGCGGTAGGAGGCCGTGCCCTCGCCGCTGTTGCCTGTCCAGGTGACGGTGGCCGCGTAACTGTGGGTCCTGCCGGTGGTCACAATCCCCTCCTGAGTTGTCAACCGAAGGTCCGCCAGCCCCACCACCAGCGCAGCAGGGTGGTGACGAAGCAGAGCGCCGCGAAGACGTAGGCGAGCGGCGCGAAGGCCGCGGGCCAGAGGCAGAAGAGGACGAAGACGGCGATGGTCTCCGTCCCCTCCGTCAGGCCGCCGAGGTAGAAGATGCCCTTCTCCGGGAACGCCGTGGAGGTCAGTCCGCGCTGCGCGGCCACCACCGAGGCGGCGAGAAAGCTGCTGCCGGTGCCCACGAAGGCGAGCAGCAGCACGGCCGCGGCGGCCGCATTGGCCGGGTCCGCCAGGGCGAAGGCGAGCGGGACGCTGGCGTAGAAGAAGAAGTCGAGCGCGATGTCCAGGAAGGCGCCGCGGTCGGTTGGGCCCTGCAGCCGGGCGACGGCGCCGTCGAGGCCGTCGCAGAGCCGGTTGGCGAGGATGCAGGCGAGGGCCGCGGCGTAGGCGCCCGACGCGATGAGCGGAACCGCGCACAGCCCGATGAGGAAGCCGCCGACGGTGATGGCGTCGGCCGGTATGCCGGCGGTCGACAGGCGCTTGGCCCCAGGCGTGAGGATCCGCGCCAGCAGCGGCAGAAGTCGGCTGTCCAGCATCGCTCCTCCATTACCGGCGCCAGAACGGCACTTTCGTCGGCGCCCGGCATTCGGGCAAAGTCGCAGCGGATCGGCAAGGGCGCAGGCATGAAGTCCGCTGACGGATCGGATGCAGGTTCCGGCTTCTGGCGGCGGATGGCGGGCTGGCTGGTCCGGCCGCTGCGCGGCGAGCTGCGCCGGGTCGTCCTCAAGCCCGTACGCCAGGATGTCGGCGATCTCTGGCAGGCTCTGGCGGAGGTCGACGAGCGGCATAAGGCGATGATCGGCAGCCTGCGGGCCGCGTTGCATGTGGCGCGGCAGGAGCGGGATGGCTCGATCGAGCGGCTGCGAGCGGCCGAGGCCGACCTGGGCGACCTTCGCACCCGGCAGCAGGACCTCGCCGCCGCTTGCGAGCGTGCCGGTCTGGCCCGCGGAGAACTCGAACGGCGGCTCGTGGCCACGGCCGCCGAACTGGCGCTGCTGGAGCGCCTGGCCCTGGCCGACCCGTCGCCGCCCCGACCGGCGCCTGTGGGCGGCCCGCCGGCCGTTTCGGTCATCATGCCGACGTGGCAGCGTGCCCGCTCCGTGGGCGAGGCGATCGAGAGCGTCCGCACGCAGACCCTGTCCGCCTGGGAGCTGCTGGTGGTCGACGATGGCAGCACCGACGACACGTCTGCCGTGCTCGCCGCCTTCGCCGGCGACCGGCGCATCCGGGTCTTCCGTCAGGAGAACCAGGGGGCCTCGGCGGCGCGCAACCGGGCCATCGCGGAGGCGCAGGCACCCCTCCTCGCCTTCCTTGACAGCGACAACCTCTTCTATCCGGGCTTTCTCGCCGCGGCGGTCGACCATCTCGAGCGGCGCCCGGACCTCGGCTTCGTCTACGGCGCCCTGGTGACCGATGCCCACGGCCTGCCGGGCAGCCGCATCCTCTTCCGTCCCTTCGATGCCGGGGCGCTGGAGGCGGGCAACTACATCGACATGAACACCCTGGTCCTGCGCCGCAGGCTCGCGGAGGAAATCGGCGGCTTCGACCCGCGGCTCTCCGCCCTCAACGACTGGGACCTGGTGCTGCGCGCCGCTGCGCGCGCGCCGGGGGAGGCGCTGCCGGTTCTCGCCGCCCGTTACCGCGTCCTGGACACCCTGCGGCTGAGCGACCGGCAGGTGGCGCCCTACGAGCGCTTCCAGGTGGAGCGGAAGCTGCTGGCCCGCCGGCCGCAGCCGCCGCTCCGGGTGCTCTATCTCGTCTGGCATTATCCGCAGCTGAGCGAGAGCTACATCGAGACCGAGATCCGCACCATGCGCCGCTGGGGTGTCGAGGTGGCGGTCTGGGCGGAGACGAGGGCCGTCTCGCCCTATCCCTCCGACCTGCCGCTGTTCCGCGGCGCCGTCGAAGCGGCCGTCAGCGCCTTCCGGCCCGACATCCTGCATGTCCACTGGCTCAGCTTCGCCCTCGGGCTGGGTGTCTTGCTGCAGGGGCATGCTCTGCCGCTCACCGTGCGGGCTCACGGCTTCGAGACCAGCGAGGCGACGCTGACGGCGACCCTGTCCCTGCCGGGCCTGCGCCGCCTCTATGCCCATCCCGGCCAGGCGGCACTGCTGGCGACCCGAGATCCTCGTCTGAGGGTGGTCCGCAATGCCTTCGACAGCGAACTCTTCCGCCCGCAGGCGAAGAAGGAGCGGCGGCTGGTCGTGCGGACCTCGGCTGCGCTGCCCAGCAAGGACCTGCCGCTCTTCCTCGAATCCGCGGCGGCTCACCCGGGATGGCGCTTCGTGCTCGCCGTCGTCACCTGCAACGGCCGGGAAGACTACGTGGACCGGCTGCGGGAGATGAACGAGGCACTGGGCGGGCCGGTGGACCTGCTGGTCGACGTCCCCCGGCCGGAGGTCGCCGACCTGGTCGGTCGCGCCGGCATCTATCTCCATACGGTCGTCCCGCCGAGCGAACGCTGGGGAACGCCGCTGGGGATGCCGGTGTCTCTCGCCGAGGCCATGGCGACAGGTGCCGTCCCGCTGGTGCGCGATCTGCCGTCGCTGCGCGGCTACGTCGGCGATGCCGGACTGTTCTACCGGGACCGTGAGGGATTGGGCCGCCTGCTGTCCTCCATCGAGGCGTGGGACGAGGGCGAATGGAGCGGGCGCTGGCGGGCCGCCGTCGCCCGCGCCTACGAGCGGCATGGTGATGCCCTCGCCCTGCGGCCGATCTACGAGGATTGGCTGGACCTCCACCGCGCCGCGGTGAGCGGGGCTTAGGCCCGCGCCTCGGAGCGGGCTGAACCTTTCATCTGCCGGGGGATTTCCCTGGGCGCGTCCTGGGCGCCGTTGCGTCGCGCCGATCCATAACAGCTAGAATGATATTATACCGTACGTTTTGTTATTTTCTTGTTGCATGGGCAGCAGGTTTAGCGCCTAATCTAACAAAAATAACAGCCGGATGTTCTGTCCGTGCAGAGGGAGGGTGTGGCCGTGGCCGGTGAGGCACGCCGGGAGCGCTTGCTCGAAGTCCTGCGGGTGCGGGAGACCGCCACCGTCGACGAGCTGGCCGAGTGCCTGGACGTCAGCCGCATGACCGTCCACCGCGACCTGGATCTGCTCGCCGAGCACAAGATCGTCCGGCGCATACGCGGGGGCGCCACCCTGCAGCGCAGCCTGGTCTACGAAAGCGACTACGGCTACCGCGGCCGGCTCTGCCTCGACGAGAAGCGGGCGCTCGCCCGGCAGGCGGCCACCCTGGTCGAACCGGGCATGGCCGTCTTCCTCGACGACAGCACGACCAGCGCGCAGCTCGTCCCCTTTCTGCTCGATCGCCGCCCGCTGACGGTCATCACCTACGCGATGCAGGTGATGGAGCAGCTCCACAAGGTGGAGGATGTCACGCTGCTGGCGCTCGGCGGGCGCTACGAGCCGCTGGTCAACGGCTATGTCGGGATCGTCTGCGAACAGGCGATCGCCGCCCTGCGCGCCGATCTCGCCATCCTCTCCAGCGGGGCCGTCAGCGGCGGCGCCGCCTACCTCCACTACCAGGAGGTCGTCAGCACCAAGCGGGCGATGATGGCCGCCGCCGATCGTTCCGTGCTGCTCGTCGATCACACGAAGTTCGGCAAGTCGGCGCTCTACCGCTTCGCGCCTCTGGCCGACTTCGACGTCGTCCTGACCAACAGCGAGCTGGACGCCCAGACCCAGGCGCTGCTGCGCGACCAGCGGGTCAACCTGCGGGTCGCCGAAGAGGGCCTGGTCCAGCCCAACCAACCGACCCTGTCCGTGCAGTAGGAGGTTTCGATGTCCGCGAGCGTGGGAAAGGCGATCCGACTGGCGCGGATCCTGTCCGGAAAGGGAGGGCGGTCGGCCTGCCTCGCCTTCGACCATGGGATGATGATCGGGCCGGTCGACGGCAACCGCGACCTGCGCGCCGTCGTCGCCACGGCGGCCGAGGCGCGGATGGACGGCATCATCCTGACGCCCGGCGGGCTGGAGATGACCGCCGACCTGCTGGCCGGGCGCGACAAGCCGTCGGTCATCCTGCGTGTCGATCAGACCACCATGTGGCGCATCGGCGGGCGCTTCGGCTACCCCGCCGGCCACACACGCCAGATCTCGACGGTCGAGGAGGCCCTGCGCATGGGGGCCGACGCCGTGCTGACCTATTTCTTCACCTGCCACGAGGATCCCGCGCTCGAATCGCGATCGATCGAGATCGCCGCCGGGATAACCCAGGAGGCCCGCCGGCTCGGCGTCCCGCACATCGCCGAGCCCATGGCGGCGCGCGGCGGCTTCCTGCCGACGCCGTTCGACCCGGAAGTCATCGCCATGAACAACCGCATGGCGGCCGAGCTGGGCGCGGACGTCCTCAAGACCGACTGGTCGGGCAGCGTCGAGAGCTTCGCCGAGGTGGTGCGCTCCGCCGGAAGGCCGGTCCTGGCCGCCGGCGGCGCACGCGAAGACGACGATGCGGCGACCCTGCGGCTCGCGGCCGACGTTCTGAGCGCCGGCGCCTATGGTGTGCTGTTCGGGCGCACGCTGTTCCAGTCGCCCGATCCGCTGCGGCTGATGAAGGCGGTGCGCGGCCTCGTCCACGACGAGCTGACCCTGGACAAGGCGCTGCAGTCGATCGCGCCCGCCAAAGGAAAGTCCCGTCGCTAGGGACGGCTGAACCGCCGGCAACAGGCGGACGAAGAAGCGACACAAGAACGAAGGAGGACCCAGAGATGAAACGCGATTCCGTTCGCAGGCTCTGCCTGCTCTCCTCGGCCGCCCTGTTCGGCCTGGCTGTCTCCAACGCCACGCCCGCGGCAGCCGAGGAGACTCTCACCTTCGTGTGGCATGCCGGCACCTGCGCCGACGCGCTGGTGGACATCGCCAAGGACTACCCGGACAAGAACGTCCGCATCGTGCCTGCCCTCGTCCCCTACGGGCCGGAGTGGCATAACAAGATCGCCTCCGAGTTCGCGATCAAGGGCGACGCCTTCGACTTCGCCATGTGGGACAGCCAGTCGACCGCCGAATTCGCCGGCGGCGGCCATGCCTACTCGATCAACAAGGTCTTCGAGCAGTCGGACGTGCTCAAGCCCGACCTCTTCCCGAAGGAGTCGCTCGCGCGCTACGGCGAGTACCCCGACGGCTCGGGCAAGTACTGGGGCCTGCCGGCCAACCAGGACGCCTACGGCTTCATGTACCGCAAGGATCTCTTCGAGGATCCCAAGGAGCAGGCGGCCTTCAAGGCAAAGTACGGCAAGGAGCTGAAGCCGCCGCAGACCTACCAGGACGCCAAGGACATCGCGGAGTTCTTCACCCGTCCGGACCAGGGGCTCTATGGCTGGGGCCAGATGGGCGGCCGCGAGTACGACTTCGCCACGACGGCCTCCAACAGCTTCCTCTGGTCCTTCGGCGGCGAGCTCTACAACCCAGAGACCTACGAGGTGAAGGGCTACCTCAACTCGCCGGCCTCGGTGGACGGCGTGCAGTTCTACGTCGACATGTTCAAGTACGGCCCGCCGGGCAGCAACAACTGGGGCTGGGACGAGGTCAACGCCGCCTTCCAGCAGGGCAAGCTGGCAATGGCCATGCAGTGGTACTACTTCAACGGCTCGAACTCGGATCCGAAGGTGAACAAGTTCGCCGACGTCACCGGCTTCGGGAACCTGCCGGGGGCCATCGGCCGCGACGGCAAGTTCCGCCGCCAGTTCTCGGTCGGCGGCCAGGGCATGGGCATCAACACCTACTCCAAGAAGATCCCCACCCTGATCAAGTTCATGGAGTGGTACTTCCAGCCCGAACAGCAGATGCGCTACGCGAAGGTCTGCCAGACCGGCCTGAAGTCCGTGCTGGAGAGCCCGGAGTGGCAGAAGCTCAACAGCTACAACAAGCACTTCGCCGAGGCGCTGCAGTACACCAACGACTATTGGCATCTGCCGGAGTACGCGATCCTGCTCGACCAGCTGCAGGAGGAGGTCTCCAACGCCATTTCCGGCCGCAAGACCGTGCAGCAGGCCCTGGACGACGCCGCCGAGAAGCAGGAGCGGACGCTCCGCCGCGCCGGCTACAAGATCCAGCGCAGCGACAGCACGCCCGAGGTGCCGGATACGGTGGTGGCCCCGGTCGGCCAGGACCAGGTGGTTCCGCTGTCCTTCGACTGATCCTCCCTGCCTGACTTCCGGACGCCCCGGCCGGGGGCGTCCGGCCCTTTCTCCGCCGGCGCCCGCAGGAACGGCTCGCCGGCCAGACGGGAACTCGGGGCATGACCCGCAACAGGACCGGAGCCTGGCTGCAGATCGCGGCGACCCTGGCCTACATGGCCTTCAGCCTGGGGCCGCTGGTCTGGCTGGTGCTGTCGTCGCTGAAGAGCCGCGACGACCTCTTCGCCTGGCCTCCCAAGATCGTCTTCGACATCGATCTGGGCGGCTATGCCGCCGTCTTCGGGCTCGGGCCCGCCGGGGAAACGGCGGCGTCCCAGGGGCTGCTGGGGTCGCTGGTGAACAGCGTCGTGGTGTCGGTGGCGGGCACTGTGCTGGCGGTGCTCTTCGGCACGCTCGCCGGCTATGCCGCGTCCCGCTTCCGCTTTCCCGGGCGCTCCGACTTCATGTTCTTCGCGCTGTCGACCCGGATGATCCCGCCGATCGCGGTGCTCGTCTTCTATCACATCATGTTCTCGTCGCTCGGCCTGACCGACACGCTGGCCGGCCTGATCCTGGTCATGGTCTTCATCAACCTCGGGCTCGCCACCTGGATCATGAAGGGCTTCTTCGACGGCGTGCCGACCGAGGTCGAGGCGATCGCCCTGGTGAACGGCTACTCGCGCCTCTACGCCTTCCGACGGCTGGTGCTGCCGATGGTCAAGGGCGGCATCGCCGCCACCGCGGGCTTCTGCTTCATCTTCGCCTGGAACGAGTTCGCCTTCTCGACCATCCTCACCACCACCCAGGCGAAGACCCTGCCGGTGCGCGTCTCCTCGGCCATGGGCGCGACGGGCATCCAGTGGGCGCAGATCTGCGCCGCGGGCGTCGTCCTGGTCATTCCGGTGGCGGTCTTCTTCTTCCTGATCCGCAAGCACCTGCTGATGGGCATGACCTTCGGCGTGCTCGGCAAGACCCGGAGCTGAGGCGGTGGCGGTGACCAGGAAAGCGCACGGCCTCTCCGACCGGACCGTCTGCGGGCTCTTCGTCCTGCCGGCCCTGGCGGTCCTCGTCCTGATGGTGGCCTACCCCTTCATCTCGCTGCTCTACTATTCCACCCTGCGCTTCTCGATCCTGCGGCCGGGGGTGCCGGCGGAGGGCGTCGGCCTGGAGAACTACGAGTTCCTGCTGACCGATCCCGACCTGTGGGACCGCTTCGTCTTCACCGGCAAGTTCGTGGTGATGACCGTGGCGGTGCAGTTCATCCTCGGCATCCTGATCGCCTACGTGCTGCAGCGGAACTTCCGCGGGCGGGACTTCCTCTTCACCCTCTTCATGCTGCCGATGATGCTCTGCCCGATCGTGGTCGGCTTCCTCTGGCGCTACATGTTCAATTCCGAGTGGGGGCTGGTGAACTACCTCTTCAGCCTCTTCGGGCTGGGCAAGCTCGACTGGCTGGGGCAGGCGCACAACGCCGTCTGGGCGGTGGTGGCGGCCGACGCGTGGATGTGGACGCCCTTCGTCATCCTGCTGGCCACCGCCGCCTTCCGCGGCATCCCGAAGGACATCAACGAAGCGGCCGATATCGACGGGGCCTCGCCCGCCTTCCGCTTCTTCCGGGTGACGCTGCCGCTGTCCATGCCGATCCTGGTGATCGCCTTCCTGCTGCGCCTGATCGACGCCTTCAAGCAGAACGACCTCTTCTTCGCCATGACCGGCGGCGGACCCGGCTCCGAGACCATGACGGTGTCCTTCACGCTCTCGAAGATCGCCTTCGGCTACTTCTACACGGGCGAGGCCTCGGCCCTGGCGGTGATCCTGCTGATCATCATCATCGGCCTGTCGATGATCTTCGTGCGCTACCTGCTTCGCCTGACGGAGGGGAACTGAGCCATGGCGGCGGTGGACCTGCGCGACCTCACCGTGCGCTTCGGCGACTTCACCGCCGTCGACGCCATCAACCTCGGCCTGGGCGACGGCGAGTTCGTCGTCTTCCTGGGCCCCTCCGGCTGCGGCAAGACCACGACTCTGCGCTGCATCGCGGGCCTGGAGACGCCGACCGCCGGCGACATCCTCTTCGACGGCCGGCGCGTCAACGAGCTGCACGCCACGGAGCGGAACGTGGCCATGGTCTTCCAGTTCGTCTCGCTCTATCCGCACCTGAGCGTGCGCGAGAACATCGCCTTCCCGCTGCGCGCCCGCGGTGTGTCGCGCAGCGTCATCCGGGAGAAGATCGACTGGGTGACCGGCATCTTCGACCTGGCCCCGATCCTCGATCAGCGGCCGGGCCGGCTGCCGCCGGGTGCCCGGCAGAAGGCGGCGCTCGCCCGGTCGGTCGTGCGGGACCCCAACGTGCTGCTGCTCGACGAGCCCCTGTCGGCCATCGACGAGCAGTTCCGCGAAGAGATGCGCTGGGAGCTGCGGCACCTGCAGCAGCGCCTCGGCGTCACCTCGGTCTACGTCACCCACGACCAGCGCGAGGCCATGTCCCTGGCCGACCGGGTGGTGCTGATGCGCGACGGCCGGATCGTGCAGGCCGGGCCGCCGGCCGAACTCTACGAGGACCCCGCCGACCGCTTCGCCGCCTTCTTCATCGGCTCGCCGAGCATGAACTTCCTGCCCGCGCGTCTGACGGACGATGGGCTCGCCATCGGCCGGGAGGCTCGTCCACTGAAGCTGCCGGCGCCGCTGCGCGCCGGCCTCGCCGGCCATGCGTCCGAGGACGCGATCACCCTGGGGGTGCGGCCGCAGCACGTGTCGCTGGGCGGTCGCAGCGGCGAGGCCGGCGTGCTCGACGTGCCGCTGATCGGCCGCTACCAGGTCGGGCGGGAGCGCTGGTTCGACTTCGAGATCGGCGGGGAGATCTGCAAGGGTCGCGTGCTGTCCGACGACGGCCGCGACGGCGGCGAGGTGCCGGTAACCCTCGATCTCGATCGCGTCCGCTTCTTCGCGGCCGACGGCCGCCGGCTGCGCTGGGAGAGGCCGTCGTGAGCATGCTGGCGCTCGACGGCTTGGCCAAGGCATTCGGGCGGCACAGGGCGCTCGACGGAATCACCCTGGATGTCCGTCAGGGTGAACTGCTGGCCCTGCTGGGACCGACGGGCGCTGGCAAGACCACCACCCTGCGCTGCGTCGCCGGCCTTGAGCGTCCGGACGCCGGCCGCATCCGGCTCGCCGGCGTCGACGTCACCGACCTCAGCCCGATGGAGCGCGACGTCTCGATCGTCTTCGAAGGCTTCAACCTGCTGCCCGTTCTCTCGGTCTACGACAACATCGCCTTCCCGCTGCGCTCGCCCCTCTACCGCGAGGCGGAGGAGGAGGTGGGCCGGCGGGTGCGGAAGGCTGCGACGGACCTGCGCATCGGGCACCTGCTCGACCGCGGCGTGGATCAGCTCAGCGGCGGCGAGAAGCAGCGGGTGGCGATCGCCCGGGCCCTGGTCCGCCGGCCAAGCCTCTACATGCTGGACGAGCCGCTGTCGGCCCTCGACCTGAAGCTGCGCGAGAGCCTGATGGCCGAGCTGCGGGAGATGCACCAGCGCGACGGTGCGACGATCCTCTACGCCACCCACGACTACAACGGCGCAGCCGCCGTCGCCGATCGCGTGGCCCTGCTGGACCGGGGGCGGTTGCTGCAGGTCGGCCCCCTGACGGAGATCATGGCCGACCCCGCCTCGCTCGCCGTCGGCCGGCTGATCGGCAGCCCGGCCATGGCCTGTTTCCCCGGGCGGGTCGCCGCCGAGGGCGTCGTGGTGGAGGGCTGGGCGGAGCCTCTGCCGGCAGCGGATCCGGCCTGGCTGCGTGGCCACGCAGGGCAGGGTGTGGTGGTGGGGCTTTGGCCCGACGACATCGCGGTGAGCGCCGTCGAACAACCCGGCTTCACCCGCGCTGAGGTCTATGCGACGGACTTCCGGGGCCTGGACCGGGCGCTGGAGCTGCAGGTGGGACGGCAGCGGTTCCGGATCGTCGTCGATCTCGGCCTCTCGCTGCCGCCCGGCGCATCCTGCTGGTTCCGGCTGCCGGCGCAGCGCTGTTTCCTGTTCGATGCCGATGGCGGCCGCCGGCTGCGCGCCGAGGCGGGAAAGGGAGGGCGACCATGATCGCCAAGTCACGGCTCTACACGGCAGCGTCGCTGCTCATCCTGGCCGGACTGGCGATGCTCTGCCAGCCCTTCGCCTTCGTCGCCTACGTCTGGGGCTTCCCGGTCCTGCTGGGCGGGGTGGTGCTGTTTCTCATCCTGGACCATACCCCTGGCTGGGGCGAAGAGAACTGAACGCGGGACCCGACGACCGAGGGAGGATGGCCGATGGCCAAGGTCAAGAAGATCATCAACGATCCGGAACGGCTGGTGGAGGAGATCATCGAGGGGCTGGTCCTCGCCTCCCACGGCGCCCTGGTGCCGGTGCCGGGCGTCAACGCCGTCATGCGGCGGGAGATCCCGGAGAAGGTCGCCCTGCTGATCGGCGGCGGCAGCGGGCACGAGCCGATGTACACGGCCTATGTCGGCGACGGCTACGCCGATGCCTCGGTCTGCGGCCACATCTTCGCTGCACCGACGCCTGACATCATCCTTGAGGCCACGCGCGCCATCCACCGTGGCAGAGGGGTGCTCTACGTCTACGGCAACTATGCCGGCGACAACATGAACTTCGACCTCGCCGCGGAGATGGCGGCCGACGAAGGGATCCCGGTTCAGACCGTGCGGGTCATGGACGACATCGCCATTGCCGATCCCGCCGAGCGGCGGGGCATCGGCGGCGCCTTCTTCCAGGTCAAGATCGCCGGCTCCGCCTGCCGCGAGGCGACGAGCCTGGAGGAGGCGCACCGCATCGTGACCAAGGCGCAGCAGGCGGTCCGCACGCTCGGCGTCGCCGTGTCCGCGGGCTCGCTGCCGGAGACCGGCGAGCTCACCTTCGAGATCGGCGACGACGAGATCGAGATCGGCATGGGCGCTCATGGCGAGCGTGGAATCGAGCGGCGCAAGCTCATGCCCGCCGACCCGCTGGTCGAGGAGATGATGCGCCGGCTGCAGGAGGATCGTCCGCTGCAGCGCGGCGACCGGGTCGCCCTGCTGCTCAACGACCTCGGCGCCACGACGATGATGGAGCTGCTGATCGTGAACCGGAAGGTGCGGCAGATCCTCGACGAAATGGGAGTCGGGGTGCACTCGACCAACATAGGGCCTTATCTGACCTGTCAGGAGATGGCGGGCTTCTACATCAGCCTGCTGCGGCTGGACGACGAACTGCAGAGGCATCTCGACAGCCCGGCCCGCTCGCTCGGCTACAACCAGGTGTGAGGGGACCATGACCGAGGCACTGGACCTGACGCGCACCCGCGACATGCTGATGCTGGCCGGCGAGGCCATCGTGGCCAGCCGCGACCGCCTGACCAAGGCCGACCAGGAGATCGGCGACGGCGACCATGGCGTCGGCATGGCGCGCGGCTTCAGGGCCTTCTGCGAAGCCCTGGAAAAGAAGCCGGCCGACAGCCTGGACCAGTTGCTGCGCAGCGGCGCCATGGCGATCCTGTCGAGCAGCGGCGGCGCCTCCGGCGTGATCTTCGGCAGCTTCTTCCAGGGGGCGGCCAAGGCGGTCTCCGGCGACCGGCTCGATGCCGCAGGCTTCGCCGCGGCCCTGCGCGGCGGCCTCGAGTCGGTGGTGGCCCGCGGCAAGGCCAAGGTCGGCGACAAGACCGTGGTCGACGCCCTGGCGCCCGCGGCCGAGGCGGCCGAGAAAGCGGCGGCGGCCGGCGGCGATCTCGGCGCCGTCGCGGCGGCGGCGGCGTCCGCGGCGGAGGCCGGGGCCGAACGGACCAAGGGCTTCAAGGCCACGACCGGCAAGGCCAAGGCCCTCGGCGACCGCTCCATCGGCTACGTCGACCCCGGCGCGCTCTCGATGAGCCTGTTGCTGCGTGCCATGGCGGCGGCCGTCCACTGAGGCTGTCGCCGCGCGGCCTTGCGGAAAGGATTAATATATTAGTATGTGAAGGGCTGTCACAACGCTGGAAGCCCTATGACCTCGGCCCTCGACTGGACGGAACGGCCCCTGGGCGGCGGCGGCGATCCCTTCGCCGGCGTGCGGATCGACCGCAAGCAGCCGGCCGCGGCCCAGGTCTTCGACCAGCTGCGTGCCCTGATCATCTCCCTTGCCGTGCCCCCGGGCACGACCCTGGTGCGCGCCGACCTGGCCGAGCGCTTTGGCGTGAGCCAGACGCCGATCCGCGAGGCGCTGCTGCGGCTCGAGGCCGAGGGCTTGGTCGACACCTACCCGCAGTCGGCCACCAAGGTCTCCCGGATCGACCTGCAGAGCGTGCGCGAGGCGCAGTTCCTGCGCATCTCGGTCGAGCTGGAGGTGGTGGGCAAGCTGGCGGCCGAGGCGGCGCGGATCGACCTCTTCCCGGTCGAGATGCTGATCGGCCAGCAGGCCCGCTGGCTGGAGCGGGGCGACATCGCCGCCTTCGCCGAAGCCGACCGTGAGATGCATCAGACGCTGCTGCGGCTGGCCGGCGTGCCGGGCCTGTGGGGCGTCATCCGCAGCCGCAGCGGCCACCTGGACCGCCTGCGCCACCTGCATCTGCCGACGCCCGGTAAGGCGCAGAGCGTGATCGCGGAGCACCGCGCGGTGCTCGAGACCATCGCGGCCGGCGATCCGGCGGCCGCGCAGGACTGCCTGCGCAGCCATCTCTCGGGCACCATCGCCAGTGTCGAGGACCTGCGGGGGCGCTACCCCGACTATCTCGCCGGCTGAGGCCGGCTTCCCTCACATCAGGTGGTTCGGCAGGAAGAGCACGGTCTGCGGCACCAGCCCCAGCAGCACGAACAGCAGCGCCATGGCGATGATGAAGGGATAGGAGGCGCGGACGAACTGGCCGAAGCTGACCTTCATGATCCCGCAGACGGTGTACATGATGACGCCGACCGGAGGCGTGTTGCCGCCGAAGGTGATCAGGATGGTCATGACGACGCCGACGTGGACGGGGTCGTAGCCCTGGGCGACCAGGGCGGGCAGCAGCAGCGGGGTCAGCAGCAGCACGTTGACCGTGGCTTCCATGACCATGCCGGCGACGAAGAGGGCGGCGAGCACGATCAGCAGCGTCACCAGGGGGCCGAACTGGTGGCCGGTGAGGCCCTGGGTGATCTGCTGCGGCGCCTGCTCGATGATGAAGGCATGGCCGAGCACGGCCGAGAGGATGATGATGAGCATCACCATGCCGATGTCGACCACCGAGTGGTTGAGGGCCTGGACGAAGGCCTTCCAGGTCAGTTCCCGGTGGATGAAGATCCCGACGACCAGGGCGTAGGCGACCACCACTGCGCCCGCCTCGGTCGCGGTGAAGAAGCCGAAGCGGAAGCCGGCGAGCAGGAAAATCGGGAACATCAGGGCCCAGAAGCACTCCTTGAAGCCGTTCGCCACGTCCCGGCGGGAGGGGCGGCTGGGCAGCTCCGCCTTGTAGCCGCTGCGCCTGGCGACCATCGAGGTGACGGCCATCAGGGTGAAGGTCATGAGGATGCCGGGCAGGACGCCGCCCAGCAGCAGCCGGCCGATCGAGACCTCGTTGACGAAGCCGAAGAGGATCAGGCCGATGCTCGGCGGGATCGTGGCGGTGATCACCGACGAGAAGGCGATGACGCTGGCGGCGAAACCCTTGGAGTAGCCGCGCTCGATCATGCTGGGGCCGAGCAGCCGCGCCTCCATGGCCGCATCGGCGACGGCGGCGCCGGAAATGCCGCCCATCAGGGCCGACAGCACGATCGCCACCTGCGCCAGTCCGCCGATCATCCAGCCGGTCAGCAGGCGCGCGAAGCGCAGCAGCCGCTCGGTGATGCCGGTGGTGTTCATCAGGTTGCCGGCGAGGATGAAGAAGGGCACCGCCAGCAGCGGGTAGGACTGGCTGGCGCCGTACATCCGCTGCAGGGCCACGGTCGGCGGCATGTAGTCGCTGACCAGGAAGACCGGGATCGAGGCCAGGGCGAGCGCGAAGGCCACCGGCACGTTGATGACCAGCAGGACGAAGAAGATCGCGCCGACGAGGAGCAGCATCACATCACGTCCCGCGGGGTGTGGACGACCTGCTGGGTCGACGAGGTCCAGCGTCGCACCGTCTGTTCGACGACGGTGATGGCCATCAGCGCGAAGCCGACGGGCAGCGCCGCGGTGGCGATGGCCTCGCTGACGCCGAGCATCGGCAGGGGGCGCATCGACGTCATGTCGGTGAAGTTGAACCCGTACCAGGCGAGGAAGGCGAGCAGGGCCAGCACCACGACGCCGTTGAAGGTGTCCAGCAGACGCCTGGCCGGCACCGGCAGCAGGTCGGCCAGGGCCGAGACCGAGAAGTGCCCGAAGTTCTGCAGGGTGATGTCGGCGGCGAGGAAGCAGAGCCAGACGAAGAGCGCCTGCGCCGCCTCCAGGGACCAGATGATCGGCGATCCCAGGTAGCGGGTGATGGTGGCGACGAAGACGAGCGAGACGACGGCGACGAGCAGCGTGGCGGCGAGGGCGCGCTCGAGCAGGCGCAGCGCAGGCAGGATCCGACCGGTCATCGGCTTCTCCGGCGTGGGAAGGGCGGGATGGGCGGCGCGGCGGGGATGACCGGCAGCGGCCGTCCCCGCCCGGCATCGCCTACTGCTTGCCGATGGCCTTCTTGGCTTCGGCCACCATGTCCGTCAGTCCGAGCTCGGTGTAGACCGGCTGGACCGCCTGCCGGAACGGGGTGGTGTCGATCCGGCGGACGTTCACGCCTTTCGCCGCTATCTCCGCGAAGATCTGGTCCGCCTGCTCCTTGTTGGCCTTCAGCACGTCCGCCCCGGCCTTCTGCGCCTCTTCGCGGACGATCTTGCGCAGGTCGTCGGGCAGCGAGTGCAGCCACTTGGCGCTCACCAGCAGGCCGCTCATCAGGTAGATGTGCTCGGTGACGGTGATGTCGCTGACGACCTCGTAGAGCTTGGCGCCGCGGATCGCCGAAGGCTGTGCCTCCGCGCCGTCGATGACGCCGACCTGCAGGGAGGGGTAGACCTCCGCCCAGGCGAGCGGTGTCGGCACCGCGCCCATGGCCGCGATCGTCTTGATCCACAGGGGCTGGCCGATGGTGCGGATGCGCTGGCCCGAGAGATCCGCCGGGGTCGAGACCGGCTTCTTGGTCAGCAGGCTGCGCGCGCCCTGGTACCAGTTGAACGACAGGAGGGTGAGCCCGGTCTTCTCCTCCAGCGCCGCGTTCCACTTGGCGAAGGTCGGGGAGTCCACGAGTTTCGCCAGCTCGTCGACATCGTCGAAGACGTAAGGGGCGACCAGCACGTTGAACTCGGGCACGTAGACGGAGACCCGCGAGGCTTCGACGAAGGTGCCGACGTTCGCCCCCGCCTGGGCCTGGTCCATCATGTCCTGGGTGTCGCCCAGCTGCGAGTTGGGGAAGACCTGGACCTCCACCTTGCCGCCCGTCCGTGCCTCGACCGCCTTCTTCATCGCCTCGGCGCCGATCGTCAGCGGGTCCTGCGGCGCCAGCACCGTGCCCAGGCGCAGCGTGTAGTCGGCTGCCGCGGCCGGCGACGCCAGTGCCGCCGCGGCCAGCAGCACGGCGGTGAGTACGGCCCTCGAATCGCGCATCGCTCTTCCTCCCTTGGTGGCGGCCGGCAGGTCGGCCGCTTCTCTTGCCGCCGAGGGCCGGTTGACCGTCTCGACAAAAAGGATATTAATATATTAGTACGCAAGGACGCAACAGGGATCTGCGAGGAAGGGGAGGCAAGCAATGCGCCGTCACGGCCGGAACCCGCTGGGAGAGGACCGCAGAAAGCCATGACCTCCCCGCTCAGCGTCGAGAACCGCAGGAAGCTGCACGCGGTGAGCACGGCGACCTTGACGACCGTCCTGTTCAAGCGGGGCCTGCGGAATGTCTTCCTGCAGGGCCCGCGGCGGCTCAATCCGGGCCGGACCATGGTCGGCGAGGCCTTCACCCTCCGCTACATCCCGGCGCGCGAGGACATCGACCGGATGGAGGTCTTCCGCGATCCCGAGCACCCCCAGCGAAAGGGCATAGAGAGCTGCCCTGCCGGCCACGTCATGGTCATCGACGCCCGCGGCGATGCCAGTGCCGCCTCGGCGGGGGCCATCCTGATCGCGCGGCTGATGATGCGCGGGGCGGCCGGCATCGTGACCGACGGGGGCTTCCGCGACAGCCCGGAGGCGGCGACCCTGGACTTCCCCGTCTATCACGTCCGTCCCTCGGCGCCGACCAACCTGATCCACCACCACGCCGCCGATCTGCAGGTGCCGATCGCCTGCGGCAGGGTGCCGGTCTATCCCGGCGACATCGTCGTCGGCGACGACGAGGGGGTGGTGGTGATCCCGGCCCACCTCGCCGACGAGGTGGCGGAGGAGGCCCACGAGATGACCGTCTACGAGGACTTCGTGACGGAGCGTGTGCTGGCCGGCCACACCATCGTCGGGCTCTACCCGCCGACGGACCAGAGCAACCTCGCCGCCTTCGCCGCCTGGCGGGCGGAGCGAGGGCGCTGAAGGCCATGGCGGATCCGTCCCGCGACCCCACCAGGCTGCGCAGCCACCGCTGGTTCGGCGTCAACGATCTGCGGTCCTTCGGCCACCGCTCCCGCATGCTGCAGATGGGCTACCGCCACGACGAGTTCGTCGGCAGGCCGGTCATCGCCATCGTCAACACCTGGAGCGACATGAACTCCTGCCACGCCCACTTTCCCGAGCGGGTGGAGGAGGTGAAGCGGGGCATCGTCCAGGCAGGGGGCTTCCCGGTGGAACTGCCGGCCCTGTCGCTCGGCGAGCCCTTCGTCAAGCCGACGACCATGCTCTACCGCAACCTGCTGGCCATGGAGACCGAGGAACTGCTGCGCTCGCACCCGGTCGACGGCGCGGTACTGATGGGCGGCTGCGATAAGACCACCCCCGGCCTCCTCATGGGTGCGATCTCCATGGACCTGCCGGCGATCTTCCTGCCGGCCGGCCCCATGCTGCGCGGCAACTGGCGCGGACGGGTGCTCGGCAGCGGTTCGGACGTCTGGAAGCACTGGGCGGAGAAGCAGGCGGGCAACATTTCCGACGAGCAGTGGCGGGAGATGGAGGCCGGCATCGCCCGCTCCCACGGCACCTGCATGACCATGGGCACGGCGGCGACGATGATGGCGATCGCCGAGGCCCTCGGCTTCACGCTGCCGGGTGCCAGCTCGATCCCGGCACCCGACGCCGGCCACAGCCGCCTCGCTTCGAGCACCGGCAAGACCGCCGTCGAGATGGTGTGGGCGGACCGCCGTCCCTCGACCCTCCTCTCGGCGGCTTCCTTCGAGAACGCCCTGCTGGCGCAGATGGGGCTCGGCGGCTCGACCAATGCCATCATCCACCTGATCGCCCTGGCGCGGCGGGCGGGCGTGCCGCTCTCGCTGGCGGACGTCGACCGACTGTCCAGGCAGGTGCCGGTGACGGCGAACGTGCAGCCGTCCGGCCGCTACCTGATGGAGGACTTCTACTACGCCGGCGGGCTTCGGGCCTTCCTCGCCGCGCTCGTCGAGCACCTGCACGGCGAGGCGCCGACGGTGAACGGCCGGACGCTGGGGGAGAACGTCGCGGGCGCCGAGGTCTGGAACGACGACGTCATCCGCCCGGCCGAGCGGGCCATCTACCCGGCAGGGGCAACGGCCGTCCTCTACGGCAACCTCGCGCCCGACGGCTGCGTCATGAAGCCGGCGGCGGCGGAGCCGCGGCTGCTCAGGCACCGCGGGCCGGCCCTGGTCTTCGACTCCTACGACGAGATGGCCGCGGCCATGGACGACGAGGCCCTCGACGTCACCGCCGACAGCGTGCTGGTGCTGCGCAACGCCGGGCCGATCGGCGGCCCCGGCATGCCAGAGTGGGGCATGCTGCCCATCCCCAGGAAGCTGCTGCGCCAGGGCGTGCGCGACATGCTGCGGATCTCCGACGCGCGCATGTCGGGCACCAGCTATGGCGCCTGCGTGCTGCACGTCTCGCCCGAGAGCGCGGTCGGCGGCCCGCTCGCCGCCGTGCGCACCGGCGACCTCATCAGCGTCGACGTCGCGGCCCGCACGATCCGCCTGGAGGTCGACGAGGCGGAGATCGCCCGGCGCCTCGCCGACTGGCGCCCCGCTCCCCCCAGGGAGACGCGCGGCTACAACCGCCTGTTCGCCGCCCACATCCGCCAGGCCCACGAGGGCTGCGACTTCGACTTCCTCGAAGGCCGCGGCGGCGTCCCGGAGCCGGAGATCCACTAGGGCCGACCGGGCGGCCGGAGGGGCGTCAGCCTAAGCCGCGTTCGGGGTGGGCAGCGGCAGGCGCCGCGCCGGCCGGGCGAAGCCGAAGCGGTCGAGCAGCCGGGCGGCGGCCGGTGCATCGACGAGGCTGCCTGTTGCCAGCAGATGAGCCTCCCCGTCGGAGGGAATCCCGCCGTCGCTCCCGTGCAGCAGCCGTGCCGCCTGACGGGCGATCGCCGGAGCCGGGTCGAGCCAGTCGACCGGCCACGGGGCCAGGGCGCGCAGCCGCGGCAGCAGGAGGGGATAGTGGGTGCAGGCCAGCACCACCACGTCGGTGCGCCGGCCGTCCTCGGCGGTGACGAAGCAGGGGGCCACCTCGGCTAGGATCTCCTCGTCCGCCGGTGGGTCGTCCAGCAGTTCCCGTTCGACCAGCGCGGCCAGTCGCCTGCTGCCGACCAGCGTCACCGCGGCGTCGCCGGCATGGGTGGCGATGAGATCGCGGGTGTAGCTGCGGGCGATCGTGCCGGGCGTGGCCAGCACCGAGATCATCCGGCTGCGGGACCCGGCCGCCGCCGGCTTCACGGCCGGGACGGTGCCGACGAAGGGGACCGGAAAGCGCTTCCTGAGGCTTGCGAGGGCGAGGGTCGAGGCGGTGTTGCAGGCGATGACGACCACACTCGGCCGCAGGTGCGGGAGGGCCGCGCCGATGACGGTCTCCAGCCTCGCTTCCAGGTCCGCCTCGGTCCTGTCGCCGTAGGGGAAGCCGGCATCGTCCGCCAGATAGACGTGGCGGTGGTCGGGCAGCAGGCGGCGGAGTTCGCCCAGGACGGACAGACCACCCAGCCCCGAATCGAAGGTGAGGACGGAAGGCATGATCGGCAGCAGATATTACCGAATTAGAACTGTGAATTTATTTTTGTTGACGACAGTGTCTGTGTTTTTCATAGTCCTGTCAGCGCCGATTTGAGGCTCAGATTGCGGGGCGCTTAACAAATACCAGCTAAAGAGAGCGGGTCAGAGGCCCGCCGCTCACCTGCGACGGGCTTTTTTGTTGGCCCGCTGCCGCAGAGCGAACGGCACCTCCCTCCGATCCGGCCCTTTTCCGAGCCTCGTTTCGAAGAAACGGCGCCCGGACGGCGCCGTGATCGAGAGGAGGAAGTACAGTGCCTTTTGCCTTCCTGTCACGTCGTTCCGTTCTCGCCGCCGCCCTTGCCGTCACGGCGGCGGGCTTCGCCGCCGGCCCCGCCGATGCGTCCGATGCGCCCTCGACCCTCACCGTCGACTACGCCTACTACAATCCGGTCAGCCTGCTGCTGAAGGACAAGGGCTGGCTGGAAGAGGAGTTCGCCGGCGACGGCACCAAGGTCCGCTGGGTGCTGAGCCTCGGCTCCAACAAGGCGCTGGAGTACCTGAACGGCGGCAGCGTCGACTTCGGCTCCACCGCCGGGGCGGCGGCCGTCGTCGGTCGGGCCAACGGCATCCCGATCAAGGCGGTCTACGTCTACTCCAAGCCCGAATGGACCGCCCTGGTGACCCGCCCGGACACCGGCATCAAATCGGTCGCCGACCTCAAGGGCAAGACGGTCGCGGTCACCCGCGGCACCGACCCGCACATCTTCCTGCTGCGCGCCCTGCGCCAGGCGGGCCTGAGTGAGAAAGACATCCGGCCGGTGCTGCTGCAGCATCCCGACGGCGGCCGCGCCCTGGTCTCCGGGCAGGTCGACGCCTGGGCCGGCCTCGACCCGCACATGGCCAAGGCCGAGCTGGAGGACGGCGCGGTCCTCTTCTTCCGTGACCCCGACCTCAATACCTACGGCATCCTGAACACCCGCGAGGCCTTCGCGGCCGAGCATCCGGAGACCGTCCGGCGCGTCCTGGCGGTCTACGAGAAGGCCCGCCGCTACGCCATCGACCATCCGGACGAGCTGCGCCAGGACCTGGTGGACGCCGTGCACCTCAGCGACGCCGTGGCCGAGAAGCAGCTTTCCGAGCGCACCGATCTGAGCAATCCGGTGATCGGACCCGATCAGCGCAGGACCTTCCTGGACGCCGGCCTGGTGCTGCAGGAGATCGGCGTGATCAAGCCCGACGTCGACGTGAAGGCGACGGTCGACGCCCTGGTCGACACCTCCTACCTCAACACCTCCGCCGGACGCTGAGGAGGGCCGCATGTCTCTGATCGCCCTCGAAGAGCGGGCGGACCTGGCGGGGGCGCAGGCCGCCCCCGTACAGGCGCCGCGGATCGCCGCCCCCGCCCTGGCACCGGCACTGCGCGGCGCGGTGCTCGCCCTGCTGGTGCCGGCCATCCTGGTCGCCGCCTGGCAGGGCGCCAGCGCGCTTGGCTGGTTTGCCCCGAACCTGCTGCCGTCCCCCTCGGCGATCTTCGCCGAACTCGCCGACCTCTGGCGCTCCGGGGACCTGGAGACCCACCTGCTGGTGACCTTCTGGCGGGTGCTGAGCGGCTTCTTCTTCGGCGCCCTGGCGGCGACCGTGCTGGGTGCGCTGACGGGCGCCTCCTCCCTGGCCCGGTCACTGCTCGACCCGACGCTGCAGGCGCTCAAGGCGGTGCCGTCGCTCGCCTGGGTCCCGCTCTTCATCCTCTGGTTCGGGATCTTCGAGGCCTCGAAGGTCACCCTGATCGCCGTCGGCGTCTTCTTTCCGATCTACCTGAACCTGATGACCGGCATCCAGGGCGTCGACCGCAAGCTGGTGGAGGTCGGTCGGGTGCTGAACCTCTCGCCCTTCGCGGTGGTCCGCCGCATCCTGGTGCCGGCGACGCTGCCTTCCTACTTCGTCGGCCTGCGTGCGGGGCTGGCGCTCGGCTGGATGTTCGTGATCGCGGCCGAGTTGATGGGAGCGAGCGAGGGCCTCGGCTTCCTCATGGTCGACGGGCAGATGACGGGCCGCCCGGCGATCATCCTCGGCAGCCTGCTGCTGTTCGCGGTCGCCGGAAAGGCGAGCGACGCGCTGCTCGCGGCCCTGGGCAACCGGCTGCTCGCCTGGCAGGACGGCTTCGGCGGAATGGCGAAGGGGGCACGGCCATGAGCACCCTGGAAGCCCGGCGCGCGGCGAAGGAGAGCCTGCTGCAGGTCGACGGCGTCACCAAAGGCTTCGCCGCCGATGCGCCCCTGGCTCTGGCCGAGACGAGCTTCACGGTCGCCGCGCACGAGATCGTGGCGCTGGTCGGCACCAGCGGCTGCGGCAAGTCCACCCTGCTTCGGATGATCGCCGGCCTCGACGCCCCCTCCGCCGGCGAGATCCGCCTGGGCGGCCACCGCGTTGCCGGCCCGGACCCGGAAATCGGCATGGTGTTCCAGGAGCCGCGGCTGATGCCCTGGCTCACGGTGCGCGAGAACCTGCGCCTGGCGCTGCCGGGGCAGGGCAGGCAGGCGCAGGACGAGCGGATCGCCGCCACCCTGCGGCAGGTGGGGCTGGCCGACTTCGGCGAGGCCCTGCCGCGGGCGCTCTCCGGCGGCATGGCCCAGCGCGTCGCCATCGCCCGGGCCCTGGTGCGCTCGCCGCGCCTGCTGCTGCTCGACGAGCCCTTCTCGGCCCTCGACTCCTTCACCCGGGCGAAGCTGCAGCGACACCTGCTGGAGCTCTGGCAGGAGGCGAACTTCACCATGGTGCTGGTGACCCACGATCTGGAGGAGGCGCTGGCGCTCGCCGACCGGGTGCTGATCCTGCGCGGCCAGCCCGGCCGGCTCTACGGCCAGCTGCCGGTGGACCTGCCGCATCCGCGCAGGCGTAGTTCGCCCGTCTTCCAGGAACTGAAGGAGGAACTGGCGCGCGCCCTCGATCTGGAAGCGGACTGAAGGGGCGGTTCTCAACCTCTCGGCGCGGAACTGTGACGGCGCCGTGAGGCCGGCACGCCTTGCGCCGGAGCGGGGGCGCCGGTAGCTCTGCGGGCGGACCAACCCGCAGGGAGTGCCGCGCCGATGGCCCTCAAGATCGCCGACCGGGGCCGCGTGCCGCCCTTCATCGTGATGGATGTGCTGCGCGAGGCCAACGCCCGCGCGGCCGCCGGCCACGGGGTGCTGCATCTCGAGGTGGGGCAGCCGGGCGCCGGCGCTCCGGCCGGCGTGATCGCCGCGGCGCAGCGGGCCATGACGGCCGGCCCGCTCGGCTACAGCGAGGCCCTGGGCGTTCCGGCCCTGCGCCGGCGGATCGCCCGGCACTACGCCGAGGCCTACGGGGTCGAACTCGACCCGCAGCGGGTGGTCGTCACCCCCGGCTCCTCCGGCGCCTTCATCCTGGCCTTCCTCGCGGCCTTCGAGGCAGGCGACCGTGTCGCCCTGGCGGCGCCCGGCTACCCCGCCTATCGCAACATCCTGAGTGCGCTCGGCCTCGAGGTGGTCGAGGTGCCGGTCGGCCCGGCCGAACGGTTCCAGCCGACGCCGGAGCTGCTGCGGGCCTGCGGCCGCCTCGACGGCGTGATCGTCGCGAGCCCGTCGAACCCGACGGGCACCATGCTCGACCGGCCGGCCCTGGAGGCGCTGGCGCGCTACTGCAGCGAAGCGGGGGTGCGACTGATTTCGGACGAGATCTACCACGGCATCACCTACGACGCGCCGGCCGTCTCGGCCCTGGAGACCGGCGACGAGGCGATCGTGGTGAACTCCTTCTCCAAGTATTATGCCATGACGGGCTGGCGGCTCGGCTGGCTGGTGCTGCCGCCGGAGTTGGTCCGCCCGGTCGAATGCCTGGCCCAGAACCTCTTCATTGCCGCCTCGACGCTGTCGCAGGAGGCGGCGCTGGCCGCCTTCGACTGCGGCGACGAGCTGGAAGGGCATGTGCAGGTCTACGCCCGCAACCGCGCCCGCCTGCTGGCCATGCTGCGGGACGTCGGGCTCGACGGCGACGTCGCGCCGCCCGATGGGGCCTTCTACCTCTATCTGGACGTCGGCCGCTTCACCAACGACAGCCCCCAGCTCTGCCGCCGGCTGCTGCAGGAGACGGGGGTGGCGCTGACGCCGGGCCTGGATTTCGATCCCGCCCGCGGCCACCGCACCCTGCGGATCTCCTTCGCGGCGAGCGAGGCGGACGTGGCGGAGGCCGCCGACCGACTCGCCGCCTGGTTCGGGAAAGGCTAGAACCGCGCGGGTTTCCCCACCGCGGAGGACGAGGTCGACATGGGTATACTGGGCTGGCTCATCATGGGCCTGATCGCTGGCGCACTCGCCAAGCTCATCCTGCCGGGCCGCGACCCCGGCGGTTTTATCGGCACCATCGTGATCGGCATCGTCGGTGCCGTCATCGGCGGCCTGATCGGAACGCAGCTCGGATTCGGGAGTGTCGAGGGCTTCGACTTCCGCAGCCTGGGGATCGCGATCCTCGGTTCGCTGATCCTGCTCGTCCTGATCCGCGCGCTGCGCCGCTGACGGCAGAAAGCCGACGGCCGCCCTCCCGGCAGGAGGGCGGCCGTTGCCTTTTCGTCAGTTCACCAGGCGGTTCCACCAGCCGCGGCGGCGCGGGCGATCGCCCTCTTCCTCCCGCTCCGTCGGAGCCTCGGCCGCCGTCACGGCCTCCTGCTCGGCGGCAGGCGTCGCCCCGTCGTGGCCGTTGGACGTTCCGGACTGTTCCGGGGGTGAGACCGCACCGGCTTCGTCGGCAGGCTCCACGGCGGCTTCTACCGCCGGGGCAGGAGTCTCGGGGGCAGTGGCCTCGGGGGCAGGGGCCTCGGAGGCAGGGGCCTCGGGAGCGGACGCCTCTTCGGCCGGCCCGGCCACCGCGCTGTCGCCGCTCGCCGGCGGTGCGGCCTCGACGGCAACCTCCGGCGCGGGCACTTCCGCGGCCGTCTTGCGGCGGCGGGTCGGGGCCTTGCGCTTGGGCTTCGGCGCCGCGGCCTCTCCCTCGGACGCTACCGGGGCCTGTGCTGCGGCCTCGGCTCCCTCGGCGGCCGGCGCAGCCTCGGTCGAGTCCGCTGCCTTCTTGCGGGTGGTCGTGCGCTTGCGGGCCGGAGCCTTCCGCTTCGGCTTCGCCGCTTCGGCCTCGGCGATCTCCATGGCTACCGCGGCCGCGGCATCGACGGCCGCTTCCGTGGCTGCCGGCGCTTCCGGCGTGGCCTTGGCAGCACCAGCTTCGGTCGGACGTTCCGTCTCCTCGACGGCCGCCGTCACGTCCTGGGAGGCGTGAGCTTCCGCAGCGGCCGGTGTGCCGGCCGGCTCGGTGCCGATCGGTTCCTCGACCGGGACGGTGGCGGGCTCGGCCGCGAAGGCTGGCGTCACGCGGCTTTCCTCGGCCTCGTCGCCCTCCTCGTCGCCCTCCTCGTCGGACGATGCTGCGGCGGTCTGGCCCTCGCCGAGGCCCTCGTCGCCTTCACGCCGTCCGCCGCGCCGCCGCCGTCCGCCACGCCGGCCGCGCCGCCTGCGGCTGCGCCGTTCCTCCTCGCTGTCGGCCGCGGCCCGCGCGTCCTCACCCTCCTGCTCGCTGTTCGCGGTTTCGGTGTCGCTCTCCGGTGCCTCGACGGCGGCTTCCGCCTGCTGCGGTTGGGAGTCGCCCTGCGCCCGGTCGCCGTCGCCGCGGCGCCCTCCGCGCCGCCGACGTCCCCGTCGGCTGCGCCGGCGCTCGTCGCCGTCGCCGCGCGCGGCCGGCTCGCTGCGCTCACCCGCCTCTGCTTCCGCCTCGACCTCTTCCTCGCTCTCGTCGATCTCCTCGTCCGTGTCGTCCTCGATCAGCACCGGCCTGGCGGCCTGCTGGTCGGGCTTCGGCACGGCGACCGTGGACAGCCGCTGCAGGACGAACGGCTGACCGTCCAGGTGATCGTCGGCACGGATCATCACGGCGAGGCCCAGCCGCGACTCCAGTTCCAGCAGCTTCTGACGCTTCTCGTTGAGCAGATAGAGCGCGACCGGCGTGGGAGCGCGCACCTCCAGGCTGCCGCCACCGCGGCGCAGGCCTTCTTCCATCACCACCCGCAGCAGCGCCAGCGCCACCGAGTGGACCGAGCGGATGTGGCCGGTGCCGCGGCAGGTCGGGCAGACGACCGAGACGGTCTCGAACAGGCTGGGGCGCAGCCGCTGGCGCGACAGCTCCAGCAGGCCGAATGGGCTGATCCGGCCGACCTGGATGCGCGCGCGGTCGCTCTTCAGGGCGTCCTTCAGGCGCCGCTCGACGTCGCGGTTGTGCCGCGACTCCTCCATGTCGATGAAGTCGATGACGATCAGCCCGGCGAGGTCGCGCAGCCGGAGCTGGCGGGCGATCTCGTCCGCCGCCTCGAGATTGGTCTTGAGCGCCGTCTCTTCGATGTGGCGCTCGCGGGTGGCGCGTCCCGAGTTCACGTCGATGGCGACAAGCGCCTCGGTCTGATTGATCACGATCGAGCCGCCGGAGCGCAACTGCACCTGGGGGCTGTGCATCGCCTCCAACTGCTCTTCCACCTGGCTGCGGTGCAGCATCGGAACCGTCGGATCGCTGTAGAGCTGAACCTTCCGGGCATGGCTCGGCATCAGCATCTTCATGAAGTTCTTGGCAGCCCGGTAGCCGTCCTCGCCCTCGACTTCGACCGCTTCCATGTCGCGGTGGTAGAGGTCGCGGATCGCCCGCTTGATCAGGTTGGCCTCTTCGTGGATGAGGCTCGGCGCCACCGACTGCAGGGTCTTGGTGCGGATGTCGTCCCACAGCCGCAGCAGGTACTCGTAGTCGCGCTTGATCTCCGCCTTGGTGCGCTGGCTTCCGGCGGTGCGGACGATCACCGCCATCCCCTCGGGGATCTCCAGCTCGGAGACGACCGCCTTGAGGCGCTTGCGGTCGGCCGGGTTGGAAATCTTCCGGCTGATGCCGCCGCCGCGCGCCGTGTTGGGCATCAGCACGCAGTAGCGGCCGGCGAGCGACAGGTAGGTGGTGAGGGCCGCGCCCTTGTTGCCCCGCTCCTCCTTGGTGACCTGCACCAGCATGACCTGGCGCCGCTTGACGACCTCCTGGATCTTGTAGCGCCGCAGCAACTGGGCCCGGCGCCGGGCGGCCTCCTCGAAGTCGTCGCCGCCGACCATCTCGACGGCGCCCTCACCGGCGACTTCTTCGACTCCCTCGCCGTCGCCCTGTCCGGCGTCCTCGTCGGCGCCGTTGCCGTGGCCGTTCCCGTTGCCGTTCAGCGGCCGGGCGGCCTCTTCGGCCAGCAGCGCTTCACGATCGGCGATCGGGATCCGGTAGTAGTCGGGGTGAATTTCGCTGAAGGGCAGGAAGCCATGGCGGTTGCCGCCGTAGTCCACGAAGGCCGCCTGCAGAGAGGGTTCTACGCGGGTGACCTTGGCGAGATAGATATTGCCTTTGAGCTGCGTCTTGCTCGCAGTCTCGAAATCGAATTCCTCAACCCGATTGCCGTCGACCACGACCACCCGCGTCTCTTCCGGGTGGGTGGCATCGATGAGCATCTTCTGTGCCATGAAAGGAAATCTCCGGTGCGCGGCAGCCTGACCGCGAGCGCACTCGGTCAGAAGCGCTCGGCAGGGCCGCGAAGTTATTGCACGTTGTACTGGCCGGCGACGGTCGGGAGCGCTTGGCGAAGCTGTGCAGAAAGGACAAGAGCCTGACCTCTGTGACCGGCTACAGCCGGCCTCTCGTGCTGTCGCGCCGCAGCGACCCTCGGCAGGTGCCGAGGCGCGCCATGCGCTCATGACCGTCGTGCCCACGGTCGCGCCGTTGATCCGTTCCATCGCGCGCGCCCGCCGCTCGACAGCCTCGGCTGCAGTGCGGTTCAGGGCGGCCACGCTCCGCGTCCCGGGAGGTGCGACCGGCTCGGCGAGTCCATTGGACTCCCTAGAGCAAGGCGGTGCGATGATATCGGCAGACTCGATCTCTCACAACGGCGCTTTTTGACTGTCCGACTTCTGCGGCGGCGACACCTGAAGGACGGGTGGCGGATGGCGGCGCGATTTCCCTTCGCCGGTTGTCATTCTTGCGGTTTTCTCTTAGACGACAGATAATCCTCTCTGAGTCAGGGGTTTAGAGCCACACCTTCAAGCTCTCTGTTCGGGTTGGGGCGCGCGTGCTGAGTCGCATCCTCTTTGTCCTGGCGGTGTTCCTGTTCACCGTCCCGCAGGCGGCCTTCGCGGCGCGTCCCTCGGTGGTCGACGTGCGCCTGGGCATCCACCCCGAGCGCACCCGGGTCGTGGTGGAGTTCAGCAGCCAGCCGCGCTACCGGGTCTTCGCCCTGGCCAACCCCGACCGTCTGGTGGTGGATCTTTCGGAAGTCGACTGGACGGCGGTGGAGGGCCGCCCGCCGGTGGACCGCGGGATCGTCGAGGCGATCCGCTTCGGGCTCTTCAGCCCGGGCACGAGTCGCATGGTCCTCGACCTGCGTGAGCCCGCGAAGGTCGATTCGCTTTTCTTCATTCCCCCGCGCGAGGGCTACGGCTTCCGGATGGTGCTGGACCTCGCGGTGACCGACCGGGCCAGTTTCGTCCGGCAGGTGGATCGCGCGGTCAAGGAATCGGATCCCCCGCTCCCCCCTCTGGCGGCACTGGGGCCGGGGCTGGTCGCGCCGAAGACCGATGGCCGGAACGTCGTGGTCATCGACCCGGGTCACGGCGGCGTCGATCCCGGTGCCATCAGCCCCTCGGGGCGCATGGAGAAGGATCTGACGCTCGCCTACGCCAAGCAGCTGCGCGACGTGCTGCAGAAGTCCGGCCGGTACAGGGTCGTCCTGACCCGCGAGGACGACCGCTTCGTGCCGCTGCGCGACCGCTACCGGATCGCGGAGCAGGCGGGGGCGGAGCTCTTCGTCTCGCTGCACGCCAACACGCACCCCTCGGCCACCATCCGCGGCGCCTCGGTCTTCACCCTGTCGGAGAGTGCATCCGATTCCGAGGCCGCGGCGCTCGCGGCCAAGGAGAACAAGGCGGACGTGCTCGGCGGACTGGACCTGTCGGACCAGCCGGAGGTCGTCTCCCAGATCCTCATCGACCTGGCGCAGCGGGAGACGAAGAACCTCTCGAAGTCCTTCGCCAACGACCTCGTCGACCGCCTGGGCGAGGAGAAGATCACGCGCCTGAATCACACCCACCGCTTCGCGGGCTTCGCAGTGCTGAAGTCGCCGATCGTGCCCTCCGTGCTGGTGGAGATCGGCTATCTCAGCAATCCGGGCGAGGAACGGGCGCTGTTCTCGGCCGATCATCGCGGTCGCGTCGTCGAGGCGCTGCAGCAGGCGATCGACGGCTTCTTCCAGGTGCAGCAGGCTTGGCGCCGCTGAGCGACCAGGGGGAACGGGTCCGGGGGAATCAGTCCCGGGAAAAGGGACGGAAAAGGGGACGGGGGACACAGGAAAGCAACAGGGAGCATTCCGCCGCGGTCGTGCAACCGGCCGGTGCTTGTGGGATGCTGCCCTTTGCGGCAAGACAAGCGGCCGGCGCCGCTGGACTCCCGGTCCGGCGGGACGGCCGTCGAGGTGCGGATGCTGAGAACTCTGTTCTGGCTGGTGAAGATCGGTCTGGTGCTGGCGGTGGCGGGTGCGGCCGCCGTTGGCTATGTGATCTGGCAGTACAGTCAGGATCTTCCCGACTACCAGCAACTGGCCGACTATCATCCGGCGATTACCACGCGGGTCTATGCCAGCGACGGCAGCCTGATCGCCGAGCACGCCATCGAGCGGCGGATCTACGTGCCCATCTCGGCCATTCCCGAGCGGGTGAAGGGCGCCTTCATCTCCGCCGAGGACCAGAACTTCTACGAGCACCCCGGCGTCGACGTGCTGTCGATCCTGCGCGCGGCGATCACCAACCTGCGGCAGCTCGGGAACGACAAGCGCCCGATCGGCGCGTCCACCATCACCCAGCAGGTGGCGAAGAACTTCCTGCTGACCAACGAGGTGTCGATCAAGCGCAAGGTGCGCGAGGCCCTTCTCGCGCTCAAGATCGAGCAGGTTCTCACGAAGGAGCAGATCCTCGAGCTCTACCTCAACGAGATCTATCTCGGGCGCGGCTCCTACGGCGTCGCCGATGCGGCACTCAACTACTTCGGCAAATCGCTCGACGAGCTGACGGTCGCGGAGGCGGCCTATCTCGCCGAGCTGCCGAAGGCGCCGAACAACTACAACCCCTACACCCGCTACGACGCGGCCCTGGCCCGGCGGAACTGGGTGCTGTCGCGCATGCACGAGGACGGCCGGATCAGCGACGCCGAGTACGAGGCGGCCGTGGCGGAACCGCTGGTTTTCCGGGACCGGGAGGAGACCCGCGTCGCCGACGCAGACTTCTTCAGCGAAGAGGTGCGGCGCGAGCTCTACGACCGCTACGGCGAGGACACCCTCTACAAGGGCGGATTGACGGTCTACACCTCGCTGGACCCGGCGCTGCAGGCCGCGGCCGAGGCGGCGATCCGCAAGGGGCTGTTCGACTACGATCGTCGCCACGGATGGCGCGGGGCCGTGGCCCACCTCGATCTGCCGGGGGGCGCGGGATGGGAAGAGGCGCTGTCCGCCGTGCAACGGCCGGCGGGAGCCCTTGACTGGAAGCTCGCCGTCGTACTCGGCCTCAAGGGCGACCGGGCCGAGGTCGGCCTGGACGACGGCTCCCGCGGGACCATCCCGATGAAGGAGATCCGCTGGGCGGCGCCGACGCTCTCCGACCAGCGCGTGGGCCGGGCGCCGGACAAGCCGGACGACGTGCTCGACGTGGGCGACGTGGTGCTGGTCGAGCCGCTGGCGGGCGACGACGCCGCGCCCGACACCTACGCTCTGCGTCAGGTGCCGAACGTCAACGGCGCTCTTGTGGCGATGGACCCGCAGACCGGCCGCGTGCTCGCCATGGTCGGCGGCTGGTCCTACGGCGGCAGCGAGTTCAACCGGGCGACCCAGGCGCTGCGTCAGCCGGGTTCGGCCTTCAAGCCGTTCGTGTACATGGCGGCGCTCGACGCCGGCTTCGAGCCGGACTCGATCATCCTGGATGCGCCCTTCGTGGTCAGTCAGGGCGAGGGCATGCCGAAGTGGCGCCCGAGCAACTATTCGAACCGCTTCTATGGACCGACGCCGATGCGGGTCGGCATCGAGCTGTCCCGCAATCTGATGACCGTACGGCTGGCGAACGCCGTGGGCGCCCAGACCGTGGTGGACTATGGCCGCAACTTCGGAGTCTTCGCGGGTGACGTGCAGCCGGGGCTGTCGCTGGCGCTGGGCTCCGGTGAGACGACGCTGCTCCGCATGACGCGCGCCTACGCGATGATCGACAACGGCGGCAAGGAGGTCGAGCCGACTCTGATCGACCGCATCCAGGACCGCTACGGCCGGACCATCTTCCGCCATGACCAGCGGCTGTGCGACGGCTGCGAGGCCGATGCCTGGAACGGTCAGGAGCCGCCGACGCTGCCAGACGGGCGGCGGCAGATCGCCGACCCCGCCACCACCTGGGACATGGTCGAGATGCTGGAGGGGGTGGTCCAGCGCGGCACAGGCACCCGCGCCAAGTCGATCGGCAAGCCGCTGGCCGGCAAGACGGGCACCAGCAACGACTCGAAGGACGCCTGGTTCCTCGGCTTCTCCCCCGGCCTGGTGACCGGCGTCTACGTCGGCTTCGATCAGCCGCGCACGCTCGGCTCGCACGAGACGGGTGCCTCCGCGGCTCTCCCGATCTGGGTGGACTTCATGAAGAAGGCCCTGGAAGGACAGCCCGCCACGCCGTTCGTGCCGCCAGAGGAAACCAACGTGCAGGTGGTGGGGATCACGGCCGCGCCGCTGCAGGAAGCCGACCGCTCGGCCCTGCAGGGGGACAGCGGCAGCCTGGGCAAGACCATCGAGACCCACTCCGTCGGCGCACCGACGAAGGACTTCGCCCCGAGCAGCAGCGGCCTCTACTGACCGGCCGCCCGCCGCCTCGGGCACGCCGGCCTTTCGTCCCGGCCTCCGTGCCCCTATAACCGGCGGCCTCGTGTTTTGCCCGACTGAAGGGAAGAGGCCGATGAAGGCGGAAACCCAGGCGGTCGTCGACGCCGTACGACAGGCGTTGACGCTGCTGAGGAGGCATCTTTGACTGGGATGCCTCGCTGAAGCGCATGGAGGAGGTGAACGCCCTCAGCGAAGACCCGACCCTCTGGAACGATGCCGAGGCGGCGCAGAAGCTGATGCGCGAGCGCAGCGCCCTCGAAGACTCCATCGCCGGCTACCGGAAGCTGGAGCAGGGGCTCGAGGATGCCCTGACCCTGCTCGAACTCGGCGAGGCGGAAGGCGACGAGGAGAGCGTGCGGGAGGCGGAGGCGCAGCTCGCCGAGGTGCGGATCGCGGCGGAGAAGCGGCAGCTGGAGAGCCTGCTGTCGGGCGAGGCCGACGCCAACGATGCCTATCTCGAGGTCAACGCCGGGGCCGGCGGCACGGAGGCCCAGGACTGGGCAGAGATGCTGCTGCGGATGTACACCCGCTGGGCCGGCGACCACGGCTACAAGGTCCAGCTCATCGAGGAGAGCCCCGGTGAAGAGGCCGGCCTCAAGTCGGCGACGGTGCAGATCACCGGCCACAACGCCTACGGCTGGCTGAAGGCCGAGGCCGGGGTGCACCGGCTCGTCCGCATATCGCCCTTCGACAGCCAGGCCCGCCGCCACACCTCCTTCTCCAGCGTCTGGGTCTACCCGGTCATCGACGACGCGATCGAGATCGAGATCCTGGACAAGGATCTCCGCATCGACACCTACCGCGCCTCGGGCGCCGGCGGCCAGCACGTCAACCGGACAGATTCGGCGGTGCGCATCACGCATCTGCCGACCGGCATCGTCGTGCAGTGCCAGAACGACCGCAGCCAGCACAAGAACCGCGCGACCGCCATGAACATGCTCAAGGCGCGGCTCTACGAGCACGAGCTGCGGCAGCGCGAGGCCGTGGCCGCAGCCGAAGAGGCGGAGAAGACGGACATCGGCTGGGGGCACCAGATCCGCTCCTACGTCCTGCAGCCCTACCAGATGGTGAAGGACCTGCGGACCGGCGTGGAGAAGGGGAATGCGCAGGGCGTTCTGGACGGCGATATCGACGACTTCCTCCAGGCCTCCCTCGCCATGCGCCTCGACCGCGGGGCGCAGCGCCATCAGGCGGCGGACGCCGACTAGAGCGCTCGACGGTTGGTCCCGGTGAAATGAGAGGATAGTCTGTCGCCGGGCGCAGGCTGCAGGGAACGCCTTTGAGCTTCGACCAGGCCTTTCTCGATCGGCTGCGTGATGCCGTGCCGCTGGCGCAGGTCGTCGGGCGGCGCGTCCGCCTCGTCCGCCGCGGGCGTGAGCACAGCGGGCTGTGCCCCTTCCACAACGAGAAGTCGCCGTCGTTCACCGTCAACGAGGACAAGGGCTTCTTCCATTGCTTCGGCTGCGGGGCGCACGGCGACGTCATCGGCTTCGTCATGCGCTCCGAAGGCCTGGGCTTTCCCGAGGCGGTGGAGCGGCTGGCCGCCGAGGCGGGTCTCGCCTTGCCGCAGGCCGATCCGGTCACCCGGGCGCAGGAGCGCCAACGCGCCAGCGTGGCCGATGCTCTGGAGGCCGCCTGCGCCTGGTTCGAGGCCCAACTGGCCTCACCGGCGGGCGCACAGGCCCGCGACTACCTCAGCCGGCGTGGCCTGAGCGCCGAGACGGTGGCGGCCTTCCGGCTGGGATTCGCGCCTGACCGCCGCGGGGCCCTGCGCCAAGCCCTGAACGCGCGCGGCGTCGGCGACGATCTGCTGGTCGCTGGGGGGCTGCTCAAGCGGGCCGACGACGGCGACCTGCGCGATTACTTCTTCGGCCGGGTGATCTTTCCCATCGCCGACCGGCGCGGCCGGGTCATCGCCTTCGGCGGCCGTTCCCTCGACCCGCAGGCGCGGGCGAAATATCTCAATTCCCCCGACACCAAGCTCTTCCACAAGGGGCAGGTCCTGTTCAACCTCGACAAGGCCCGCCGCGCCGCCCACGAGGGGGCGCCGCTGCTGGTGGTCGAGGGCTACATGGACGTGATCGCGCTGGCCCAGGCCGGCTATCCGGCGGCGGTCGCCCCACTCGGGACGGCGCTCACCGAGGCGCAGATCGGCGAGTTGTGGCGGATGGCGCCGGAGCCGCTGCTCTGCTTCGACGGCGACGTCGCCGGCCAGCGTGCCGCAGCCAGGGCGGTCGAGCGGGCGCTGCCGCTGCTGCAGCCCGCGAAGAGCCTGCGCTTCGTGCTGCTGCCGGCCGGGGAGGATCCCGACAGCCTGATCCGCAGCGCCGGGCCGCAGGCGATCGGCCAGTGCATCGCCGCCGCCAAGCCGCTCTCGGAGATGCTGTGGAGCGGGGTCGCCGCGGCTCATCACCTGGACACGCCGGAGCGACGGGCGGGCCTGCGCGAGGCCCTGCTGCGTGCGGTTTCCCGGATCGCGGACAAGGGCGTCCAGACGGCCTATCGGGCCGACATGCTCGATCGCTACTTCACCCTGGTGGGCGGTCGGCGGGGGCGCAAGGCCGGTCCTGCGGCGCCGGTCGCCCGGGTGCGGCCTCCCGCGGTGCATGGCCACCGCCGGGCCGCCGAGGTGCTCATGGCCATGCTCATCTTCTATCCGCAGGTGGCGGTCGATCATCTGGAGGAGGTCGCCGCAGCGCCCCTGCCGGGCGGAGACCTCGACCTGTTGCGGCGGCGCATCATCGATTGCTTGGCGGCCACACCGGATCTTGACTCCGCTGCACTCGAATGCCACCTCAGCGCCCACGGGGACGAAGAGCTTGTGCGCGCACTAAAGCAGAGGGTTCTGCTCGATGAACCCTTGGCGAAGCCGGAGACGGCTTTACCTCTGATACGCAAGCGGCTCGCCTATTGGATCAGAAGAGTGGTGAATTTGCCGAGCGCAGAAGCAACCGCCACCTTGACTTACGACGATTCGCATAGAGCGAACTACGTCGCTCGGGTAGACGACCTGACTTGACCTGAGAGCAACGGACCGGCGCCGACGCCGGCGCCGGGTTTTCGTTTTTGTCTTTTGGTAGACGGTGGTTCCGGCAGGGGACGAGTATGGTGAACAAGGCAGCAGAAGAAACGGAAGAGACCGAGGGCCGGGAAGAGGTCGCCGACGGCGCCCTGGCCGACCGGACGACCGTCGCCGTCAAGAAGATGATCGTGCGCGCCAAGGAGCGTGGCTACGTCACCTACGACGAGTTGAATCAGGTGCTGCCGCAGGACCGGGTCTCCTCCGAGCAGATCGAGGACGTCATGGCGGCCCTGTCGGAGATGGGAATCTCCGTCATCGAGGCGGAGGAGGCCGAGGAGGCCCACCAGCCCGAGGCGGACGAGGACGAGGAGTCCTCCGGCCGCGGCAACCTCGACGACGAGGATGTCGGCCGGACCGACGATCCGGTGCGCATGTACCTGCGCGAAATGGGGTCGGTCGAACTGCTCTCGCGCGACGGCGAAATCGCCATCGCCAAACGGATCGAAGCCGGCCGGGAGAAGATGATCAGCGGCATCTGCGAGAACCCGCTGACCATCCGCGCCCTGCTGCAGTGGCGCGATGCCCTCGACAAGGGTGAAATCCTGCTGCGCGACATCATCGATCTCGACGCCACCTACGGGGCCGGCCCCGGCGGTGCGGAGATGGAGGAGGTCGAGACCCAGGAGGCCGACGCCATCGCCGAAGCCCAGGGGAAGGAGCCGCCGGCGGAGACGCCGCCCAAGCCCGGGCAGCCGGCGCCCAACGGCGACGCGCGCAAGGCCAAGAGCGAGGCCGGCGAGGAAGAGGAAGACGCCGGCGAGAGCGGCGAGGCCGAAGAGGAAGAGGAGGAGAACGCCCTCTCCCTCGCGGCCATGGAACTGCAGCTTCGCCCGCAGGTGATCGAGACCTTCGACCGCATCGCCGAAGCCTTCAAGACGCTCAACAGCGTGCAGGACAGCCGGCTCGGCCGCCTGCGCAAGGGCGAGGGGGTCCCGGCGGAGCTGGAGACGACCTACACCGAGCTGCGCGACGACCTCGTCCGCCACATGAGCCGGGTGCATTTCAACAACGCGCGTCTGGAACAGCTGGTCGACCAGCTCTACGGCCACAACAAGCGTCTGCTGATGCTCGAAGGCCGGCTGTTGCGGCTCGCCGAGAAGCACCGGGTGAACCGCGAGGAGTTCCTCAAGCAGTACCACGGGCGCGAGCTCGACCCGCGCTGGCTGACCCGCGTCAAGACGCTGAAGGGGCGCGGCTGGGCCACCTTCGCCGAGCAGGAGAAGGACGAGGTCAAGGAGATCCGCTCCGAGATCGCGCGCGTCGCCAACGAGACCGGGCTGCCGATCGGCGAGTTCCGTCGCATCGTCACGACGGTGAAGAGCGGCGAGCGCGAGGCGACGAAGGCCAAGACCGAGATGGTCGAGGCCAACCTGCGCCTCGTGATCTCTATCGCCAAGAAGTACACGAACCGCGGGCTGCAGTTCCTCGACCTGATCCAGGAAGGCAACATCGGCCTGATGAAGGCCGTGGACAAGTTCGAGTACCGGCGCGGCTACAAGTTCTCGACCTACGCCACCTGGTGGATCCGGCAGGCCATCACCCGCTCGATCGCCGATCAGGCACGGACCATCCGCATTCCGGTCCACATGATCGAGACGATCAACAAGCTCGTCCGCACCAGCCGGCAGATGCTGCACGAGATCGGCCGGGAGCCGACGCCGGAGGAGCTGGCCGAGCGTCTGGTCATGCCGCTGGAGAAGGTCCGCAAGGTCCTGAAGATCGCCAAGGAGCCGATCAGCCTCGAGACGCCGATCGGTGACGAGGAGGACAGCCACCTCGGCGACTTCATCGAGGACAAGAACGCGATCATCCCGATCGATTCGGCGATCCAGTCGAACCTGCGGGAGACGACGACGCGGATCCTCGCCACCCTGACGCCGCGCGAGGAGCGGGTGCTGCGCATGCGTTTCGGCATCGGCATGAACACCGACCATACGCTCGAAGAGGTCGGCCAGCAGTTCTCGGTCACGCGCGAACGCATCCGGCAGATCGAGGCCAAAGCCCTGCGGAAGCTGAAGCACCCCAGCCGGAGCCGGAAGCTACGCTCCTTCCTGGACACCTGACCTCCCCACCGGCGCCCTTCGCGGCGCCGGTATCTTTTTGTCCGTCGTCGTTTAGTATCCCCTTCCGCAGAGGTGGGGAGGGTACCGATGCTGTGGGGGATCAGGGCGGCAGTTCTCGCCGCTTTTCTGTGTCTGTCCGGCGCCGCGGGGGCGGCGGAGCCGTCACCGGCCGCCTGGCCCAAGACCTTCGGCGACGGCCAGACGCGCGTGGAGGTCTACCAGCCGCAGATCGACAGGTGGGAGGGCAACAGCCTGGGCGGCAGTGCCGCCTTCGCCTATGGACAGGAGAAGGGGCAGCCCAGCTACGGCATCGTCAAGTTCACGGCCCGCGTCGACGTGGACAAGGAAGCGCGGGTGGCGGTGTTGCGCGACATCACCCTGGACGCGGTGTCGCTGCCGACGGCGCCGGCCGATGCCGCCGGGGTGAAGCAGACCCTGGAGGCCGCTCTGCCGGTGAAGATGACGGTTTCCCTGGACCAGTTGCAGACGACCGCCGAGGTGTCGAAGGCGATCGCCGCCGACCTGACGGTGCCGGTGAAGAACGACCCGCCGAAGATCATCGTGTCCACCGTTCCGGCCCTGCTCGTTCCCGTCGACGGCGAGCCGAGGCTCGCTGCGCTGCCCGGGACTGAGTTCGAGCGTGTCATCAACACGCGGGCCCTGGTGCTCCGCGATGCGGGCGGTGTCTTCCATCTGCGGGCGGTCGACCTCTGGTTCGCGGCTCCCGCGCTGGGGGGACCCTGGCTGCGGGAGACGGCATCGGCAGCACTGGACGCCGCGGTGAAGGCGGCGGCGGGGGCGCCGGTGGACCTGCTGGCCACGAAGGACGGCAAGCCGCCGGCGATCGTGCCGGTGATCCATGTCGAGACCGTGCCGACCGAACTGGTCGAGCTGGACGGGCAGGCGAAGATCGTCCCGGTCGCGGGGACCGAACTGCTGGAGGTCCGCAATGCCGATACCCCACTGTTCATCGATCCCGGCAGCGGCCGCTACTACCTGCTGATTTCGGGCCGCTGGTTCGCATCGGGGAGCCTGGACGGCCCCTGGGCCTTCGTTCCCTCGGACTCGCTGCCGGCGGCCTTCGCGAAGATTCCCGCCGACGATCCCCGCGGTGCCGTCCTGGCCTCGGTAGCCGGTACGCCGCAGGCGCAGGAGGCGGTCATCGCCGCCAGCGTCCCGCAGACCGCGACGATCGATCGGAACAAGGCCAAGGCGGAGGTGAGCTACGACGGCACGGCCCGCTTCGTCCCCATCGAGGGGACCTCCCTGCGCTATGCCGTCAACAGCCCGGTCCCCGTCATCGAGGTGGATTCGCGGCACTACTACGCGGTGGTCAACGGCGTCTGGTTCACCGCGCCGGCGCCGCAGGGGCCCTGGGTCGTGGCGGAGTCGGTGCCGCAGGTGATCTACACCATCCCGTCCTCCTCGCCGCTGCACTACGTGACCTACGTGCGGATCTACGAGGCGACGCCGGAGACCATCGTCACCGGCTATACGCCGGGCTACATGGGGGCGGTCGTGGCGCCCGGCGGCACCGTCGTCTACGGCACCGGCTACAGCTATCCCGCCTACGTCAACGAAAACGTCTGGTACGAGCCGCCCGCCACCTACGGCTACGGCGCGGGCGTCGGGGTCGGCGCGCTGGTGGGCTTCGCCTTCGGGCTCGCCGCCTCCTCCGACTGGGACGATCCGGTGATCGAGCCCTACTGGGGCCCCTACTACTGGCACGACCCGATCCAGAACGACTGGAGCCACGTCGATATCGACACGACCAATGTCTACAACCGCTGGGGCGGCGGGACGGCGGTCGTGACCCATGATTTCGGCTGGAGCGAGGACGACCACACCTCGTGGAACAGCCGGCAGGTCTCCGCCTACAACCCCTGGACCGGTCGCAGCGTGACCGCCCAGGGGGGCGTGGAGCGCGACTGGAAGCACGATACCTATCAGGCGGGCCGGGAGGTGGAGACCAGCAACGCCGTCACCGGCGTGAACAGCGAGCGGCGGGCCGGCATCACCGGAGACGTCGACGACGGCAGCTTCACCGCCGGCCGCGAGGGGAAGGTCACCGGGCCGGAAGGCAGCGGGGCCGGCTACCGCTCGACGCTCAGCGGCGACGGCCATGGCGACTACGCCGGCAGCCGCGAGGCCGGCGGCTACAACGCCCAGACAGGCCGAGGCGCCGTCGGGCGCACGACGGTGGAAGGGGATGTCCAGGACGGCGACCGGGAGGTGGACCGCCAGGGAGCGGCGGTGAACACCCGCACCGACAGCGGCGTGTCCTGGAACGACGGGGACGTCTATGCCGGCCACGACGGCAACGTCTACAAGCACTCCGCCGACGACGGCTGGCAGAAGTACGGTTCGGGCGGCTGGCAGGACGTCGAGCGGTCCGGCGGCGGCAGGGACGAGCTGTCCTCCCTGGAGACCGAGCGCCAGGGCCGCCTGCTGGGAGACCGGCGGGCCGAAGGGGTCGCCCGCGCCGGCGGCTTCGAGCGCGGCGGCTTCCGCGGCGGCGGCCGCTTCCGGCGATAGAGCCGGCCGGCCCTCGTGGTCGACGGGCTCATGCTTCGGCAGGCTCATGCTTAGACAGGCTCATGCTTCGACAGGCTCAGCATGAGGATCTTATTGTTTCCTCGCCCTGAGCTTGTCGAAGGGTGAGGGCGTCCTCGCCGCGAGCCCCGTCCCGGCCCTGTTCGCCGACGGAGAGCGTCACCGGAAGTTCCGACCTTCCGGCATGGCGGCGTAGGGGTTGCGGCCGGCGGGATCGGCGCCCGGCCGGCGAACCTCGTCGGCCCGGGCGATGGCGCGTTCGAAGCTCTGCCGCTGCGGCTCCGACAGGCGGGAGAGCAGCGGCGAGAGGTCGTGCAGCCGGTCGGCGATCAGGTGGATCACCAGCCCTTCCTTCTGCAGTCGGCCGGTGACGCCCAGCAGCCGGCTGGTGAGCACCACCCGCCGCTGGGCCTCGAAGACCTTGGGCCAGATGACGATGTTGGCGATGCCCGTCTCGTCCTCCAGGGTCGCGAAGATGACGCCGCTGGCGGTGCCCGGCCGCTGTCGCACCAGCACCAGCCCCGCGACCGACAGGCGGGCGCCGTCGCGAGTCTCCGCCAGACGTGCTGCCGGCACCATCCGCTCCGCAGTCAGAAAGGGCCGCAGCAGGGCGAGCGGATGGGCCTTCAGGGAGAGGCCGACGCTGGCGTAGTCCTCGACCACGGCCTCGCCCGGCGCCAGGGCGGGCAGGGCGACCGGCGGCTCCGGCGGCAGCTCGGCCGAGGCCGCCTGTGCGGCCTCACGTGCCTCGGCGGCGGCGAAGAGGGGCAGGGGGGCCTCGCCCAGCCGCCTGATCTCCCAGAGCGCCCGGCGCCGGTCGAACCCCAGGGAGCCGAAGGCGTCGGCCCGCGCCAGCACCTCCAGCGCGGCGGGGGTCTGCCCGCCGCGCCGCCAGACGGCCTGCAGGCTGTCGTAGCCTTGCCCGCGTGCGGCCTGCAGGCGGCGGCCGTCGGCCTCGCGGCAGCCCTTGGCCATGCGCAGGCCCAGGCGCAGGGCGAGGCTCCCCGTCTCCGTCGGCTCCAGGCTGCTGTCCCAGCCGCTGTGGTTGACGTCGATCGGCCGCACGCTCACGCCGTGCTCCCGGGCGTCGCGGACGATCTGCGCGGGGGCGTAGAAGCCCATCGGCTGGCTGTTGAGCAGGGCGCAGGCGAAGGCGGCCGGGTGATGGCACTTGAGCCAGGCCGAGACGTAGACGAGGTGGGCGAAGGAGGCGGCATGGCTCTCCGGGAAGCCGTATTCGCCGAAGCCCTCGATCTGTCGGAAGCAGCGCTCGGCGAAGTCACGGTCGTAGCCGCGCGCCGCCATGCCCTCGACCAGCTGCTCGCGGAAGGTGTGGATGGTGCCGGTCTTGCGGAAGGTCGCCATGGCCCGGCGCAGCCTGTCGGCCTGGGCGGGCGTGAAGCCGCCGGCGACGATGGCGATGCGCATGGCCTGCTCCTGGAACAGCGGCACGCCGCAGGTCTTTTCCAGGACGGCCCGCAGTTCCGCGCTGGGATAGTCGACCTTTTCCTCCCCGTTGCGCCGGCGCAGGTAGGGATGGACCATGTCGCCCTGGATCGGCCCGGGCCGCACGATCGCCACCTCGATCACCAGGTCGTAGTAGCAGCGCGGCTTCAGGCGCGGCAGCATGGTCATCTGCGCCCGGCTCTCCACCTGGAAGACGCCCAGGGAGTCGGCCTTGGAGAGCATGTCGTAGACCGCCGGGTCCTCCCGCGGGACGGTCTGCAGGGTCAACGGCAGGCCCGCGTGGTCGCGCAGCAGGTCGAAGCCGCGGCGGATGCAGCTCAGCATGCCCAGCGCCAGCAGGTCGATCTTCAGCATGCGCACACTGTCGAGGTCGTCCTTGTCCCACTGGATCACCGTGCGGTCGGCCATGGCGGCGTTCTCGATCGGCACCAGTTCCTCCAGGGGCGAGCGGCTGATGACGAAGCCGCCGACGTGCTGCGACAGGTGGCGCGGGAAGCCGATCAGCGCGCGGGAGAGGGCGAGCGCCAGGCGCAGGCGCGGGGTGCGCGGGTCGAGCCCCAGCTCGGCGACGTGGTGGGGCTCCAACGCCTCCCGGCCCCAGCCCCAGAGACTCTTGGAGAGGCGGTCGACCAGGTCGAGGGACAGGCCGAGCGCCTTGCCCACGTCGCGGATCGCGCTCTTCGGCCGGTAGGCGATGACCGTGGCGGCGAGGCCGGCGTGGTCGCGGCCGTAACGGGCGTAGACGTACTGGATGACCTCCTCGCGCCGCTCGTGCTCGAAGTCGATGTCGATGTCGGGCGGCTCGTTGCGCTCGGCGGAGACGAAGCGCTCGAACAGCACGTCGACCTGCTCGGGGTCGACGGCGGTGATGCCCAGGCACCAGCAGACCACGGAGTTGGCCGCCGACCCGCGTCCCTGGCAGAGGATGCCCTGGCTGCGGGCGAAGGCGACGATGTCCTCGACCGTCAGGAAGTAGGGGGCGTAGCCGAGCTGCCCGATCAGAGCGAGCTCGTGGCGCAGCAGCTCCGCCACCTTCTCCGGCAGCCCGCGCGGGTAGCGCCGGGCGGCTCCGGCCCAGGTCGCCTTCTCCAGGGCCTGCTGCGGCGGCAGGCCCTCGCTGCCGGGCACGTCGGGGTAGTCGTAGCGCAGCTCGTCGAGAGAGAAGCGGCAGGGATCGACGAAGCCTTGCGCGTTGGCCACGGCGTCGGCACGGCGGCGGAAGAGGCGGGCCATCTCCCCGGCCGGCTTGAGGTAGTGCTCGCCGTTGCCGGCCAGCCGCCGGCCCGCCTCGTCGAGGGTGCAGCCCTCCCGGATGCAGGTCAGCACGTCCTGCAGGGGGCGCCGCTCGGGGGCGTGGTAGAGCACCGGGTTGGCGGCCACCAGCGGCAGGCCCAGGCTGTCGGCCAGGTCGCCCAGGCGCCGCAGGCGCGGGGCGTCGTCCCCGCGCTGCAGGTGGTCGCCGGCCAGACCGACATCACGGCCGAAGCGGCGCTTCAGGGCGCGCAGCCGGTCGGGAAAGTCGGCGGCCAGCCGCCGCGGCGGCAGCACCAGCAGACGCGAGCCCTCGCCCAGCTCCTCCAGATCGGCGGCGAGCAGCCGGCACTGCCCCTTGGGTGCCCGGCGGCGGCCGCGGGTCAGCAGCCGGCAGAGCCGGCCGTAGGCCGCCCGGTCGCGCGGGTAGGCCAGCAGGCTGGGTCCGTCGTCGAAGTCCAGCCGGCTGCCGACGATCAGGCGCAGACCCGTCTCCTTCGCCGTCTCGTGCGCCCGGACAATGCCGGCAAGGCTGTTGCGGTCGGTCACGGCCAGTGCACCGAGGCCGAGTTCGGCGGCACGCTCGACCAGTTCCTGGGCATGCGAAGCGCCTTCCAGGAAGGAGAAGTTGCTGTAGCTCTGCAGGGCGGCGAAGGCGGTCATGGCATCCTCCGCCGTGACTATAGTTCCTGTTTTGTTCCTGTCACCTCACCTTGCCTCCGGCCCTCCCGGAGGTCTTCGGCCGCCTGGCCGGGAGGCCTCCCATTCCCTCGTCCTGGGAGTCGTGGAAGGGACGAGGGCGGTGACGGAAGCGCACGCTTCGACAAGCTCAGCGTGAGGAAGGCCTGAGCTTCGTCATCGGCCGGTCGAAGGACGGCAGGCGGGGCGCCACGGTCTGCCAAGATGCCCGAACGCCCAAAAGCCGCGTGCGCAGCCGGAGGGGCTCTGCTATCTGGATCGCCGCCATGCGACATTACCTGGACTTCGAGAAGCCGATCGCCGAACTCGAGCACAAGATCGAGGAATTGCGGCATCTCTCGACCGACAGCGAGATCAATATCGCCGACGAGGTCACCAAGCTGCAGGCCAAGGCCCGGCGGCAGCTCGAGACGACCTACGCGAAGCTCTCGGCCTGGCAGAAGTGCCAGGTGGCCCGCCATCCCGAGCGGCCCCACGTGCGCGACTACATCGCCGGCCTGATCGAGGAGTTCGTGCCCCTGGCCGGCGACCGGCTCTTCGCCGAGGACCGCGCCATCCTCGGCGGCCTCGGGCGCTTCCGCGGCCGCCCTGTGGTCGTGATGGGGCAGGAGAAGGGCAGCGACATGCAGAGCCGTGTCGCCCACAACTTCGGCATGGCCCGGCCCGAAGGCTACCGCAAGGCGCAGCGCCTGATGCGGCTGGCCGAACGCTTCCATCTCCCGCTGGTGTCGCTGGTCGACACCCCCGGCGCCTATCCCGGCATCGGTGCGGAGGAGCGCGGGCAGGCCGAGGCCATCGCCCGCTGCATGGAGCTCTCGCTGACCCTGACCGTCCCGATCGTCGCGGTGGTCATCGGCGAGGGCGGCTCCGGCGGCGCCATCGCGATCGCCACCGCCGACAAGGTGCTGATGCTGGAGCACGCCATCTACTCGGTCATCTCCCCCGAAGGCTGCGCCTCGATCCTCTGGCGCTCGTCCGACCAGGCGCAGGAGGCGGCGGAGGCCCTGAAGCTGACGGCGCAGGACCTGGAGCAGCTCGGCGTCATCGACACCATCATCCCCGAGCCCCTGGGCGGCGCCCACCGCGGTCACCAGCCGACCGTCGAGGCGGTCGGCGAGGCGGTCGAGGCGGCCCTGCTGGAGCTCGATGCCCTGTCGCCGGCGGATCTGCGGGCCCAGCGTCGCCGGAAGTACATCCAGATGGGGCGGGTGGAGGCGGCCTGAGGCCCCGCGGCGCGACGTCGCGCGCCCGACCGCTGCCTTGGCCGGCCGGCCTCCCGCGGCTAGGTCCTCGGCCATGTCAGCAGCAGTCGCGTCCCGGGCATCGGCCCGCCAGCAGGCCTCCACCGGCACAGGCGCCGTCGCCGCCTGGCTCTATCTCTGCGCCGCCATGGTCTTCGCCATGGCGGTCATCGGGGCGATCACCCGCCTCACCGAATCGGGCCTCTCGATCATGGAGTGGAACCCGATCGGCGGTGCGATCCCGCCGCTCAGCCGGGCCGAATGGGAGAGGCTCTTCGCCCTCTACCGCGAGACCGAGCAGTACCGCCTGACCAATGCGGGCATGAGCCTGGGCGACTTCCAGAACATCTTCTGGTGGGAGTTCGTGCACCGCCTGTGGGGGCGGCTGATCGGCCTGGTCTACGCCCTGCCGCTGGCGTTCTTCTGGTGGCGCGGCCTCGTGCCCGCCCGCCTAAAGGGGCAACTCCTCGGCCTGCTGGTGCTGGGCGGCCTGCAGGGCGCCGTCGGCTGGTTCATGGTGGCCAGCGGCTTCGGCGACCGTGTCGAGGTCAGCCAGTACCGGCTGGCCATCCATCTGGCCATCGCCGTGGCGATCTATGGCTGGCTGCTCTACCTCGCCATCGGCCTCACCGATCGCACGCCGCCGGCCTCCCCGGCAGACAGGCCGCTGCGCCTGGCCTTCCGGCTGCTGCTCGGGCTGCTGGCGGTGACCATCCTGGCCGGCGCCTTCGTCGCCGGGACCAATGCCGGCTTCACCTACAACACCTTCCCGCTGATGGACGGCCGGCTGGTGCCGGCGGGCTACGGCCAGCTGCAGCCCTGGCTGCTGAACGTCTTCGAGAACGTCACCGCCATCCAGTTCAACCACAGGCTTCTCGCTACCCTGACCGTCTGCGGCGCCTGGGCGGCAGCTCTCTGGAGCTTCTACCGGTCGGAGAGCGGCGCCGTGCGCGGTGCCGCCCTGCTGGTCGCCGGCGCCGCGAGCCTGCAGTTCCTCCTGGGCGTTGCCGCTCTGCTGGCCGTGGTGCCCACCTGGCTCGGGGCCCTGCACCAGGCCGGCGCCCTGGTCCTGCTCGGCTGCCTGCTGCTCTGCCTCCATCGCCTCCGGCCGGGACGGGCGGCCCGGTAGCTGGCGGGCGGGGCCTGCTTCAGCGGGTGGGGATGCCGCGGATTCGGTCGCAGCGCGCCAGGAGGGCCGCGACGTGGCTGTCGATCTGCTGTCCGAAGCGGTGGTGGGGACCGGCCACGCAGATCGCGAAGGACTGGCCGTAGAGGCTGACCACCGCGGAGATCGCATGGACGTCCGCGATGTTCTCGCCGCGTGTCATGAACCAGCCGCGCCGGTTGCTCTCGTCCAGTTCGCGCGCCAGTTCCGCACGGTCGGTGAAGGTGGTTTCGGTCACCTTCGGCAGCGGACCGGGGCCGAGTAGGGCATCCCACTCCTCCCGCGGCGCCGCACCCAGCAGCGCCTTGCCCACCGCCGTCGAATGCAGCGGCCTGTCGGTGCCGATCTCCGCGCTGTAGCGGATGGAATGCCGCGATTCGAAGACGTCGAGCACCATCGCCTTGGCCTCCAGCCGCTGCGCCAGGACCACCGTTTCGCCGGTCTCGTCGCGCAGGGCCTCCAGTTCCGGGGCCACCAGCCGGTGCAGCGGATCGTTCGCCGCCACCATCTCCATGAAGCTCAGCATGCGCCGGGTCGGATAGAAGCCGCGGCGTGGCCCGAGGGTGTAGGCGAAGCCCCGCCGCTCCAGCGTCCCCATCAGGTGAAACAGGCTGGAGACGGGGATCTCCAGCGCCTTGGCCAGCTCCGTCAGCGTCATCGGTCGGCAGGTGAGGGCGAACCTCTCGAAGATGTCGAGGGTCCTCGCCGCACTCTTGGTGTTCGTCGACGGGTCCCGGCCCGCGCTCCTCGGCATCTGCGTCACCGCACCTTCCGTTTCACCCCGCCTGCCCGGGCGGCAAGGCACCGACTTTCACACATGTGAAAGTTCCTTGCCACCCTCGCTGAAGCATGAGTTGACAGGTAAATTTCATATATGCCAAATCTAATTGCACCTGTTGAAAAATAACCCACTGCGGGTCTGGCCGCTGTGACCGGAAGGAAGCCGGTTCGGCGCAGGCCCAGCGGTGAGGGATGGGAGGAAGAGTTCGATGTACGTGAAAGCTGCCGTCGCGCTGGTCGCCGGCGCGGCAATTCTCGGGCTGGCGCGGGCGCCGGCCGCACAGGCGGATCAGACGCTGCGGGTCGCCGACTCGCTTCCTGTCGGCCACTACGCCGCCGAACAGGGCATCAAGCCCTGGATGGAGGCGGTGACGCAGAAGACGAACGGGGCCGTCACCTTCCAGTATTTTCCGGCCGAGCAGCTCGGTAAGGCGAAAGATCTGCTGGCGCTGACCCAGAACGGGGTGGTGGACGTGGGTTATATCCAGCCCGCCTACATCTCCGAGAAGATCCCGCTGTCGACTGTGGTCGAGCTTCCGGGCATCTACGGAAACTCCTGCGATGCGACCAAGTCCTTCTGGTCGCTGGCCGAGGGCGGGGGGCTGCTGGACGAGAAGGAATACGGCCCGAACGGAGTGAAGCTGCTGTTCGCCGTGGTGATGGCGCCCTATCAGGTCATGACCAAGCAGAAGATCGACAGCCTCGACAGCTTCGAGGGGCTGAAGCTGCGAACCGGCGGCACCACCCAGGACGCGATGGTGCGTGCCCTCGATGCCGTCCCGGTTCGGGTGGCGGGGCCGGAGATGTACGAGGCCCTGTCGCGCGGCACGGCGGACGGCGTGGTTCTTCCGCTGGCCAGCGTTCTTTCCTATGACCTGCAGAAGCTGGTGAAGTACGCCACGGTGGACCAGAGCTTCGGCACCACCGTGGTCACCTACATGATCAGCACGCGGCTGTTCGACAGCCTGCCGCCCGACGTCCAGACGGTGATGGTCGAGAGCGGCGAGGAAGCGTCGCTGCACGCCTGCGCCTACATCGACGCCCAGTCCGACAAGAACATCGCGCGGTTGCGGGATGCGGGCGTAACGGTCGATCCGCTGCCCGCGGACCTCGGCAAGGAGCTGCGGGCCGCCCTGGCCCCGACCGCCGCCGAGTGGGCGAAGTCCCTCGATGCAAAGGGTAAGCCTGGCAGCGAAGCGCTGCAGGCCTATCGGGCCGGCTCCGGAAGCTGAGAGGCTCGGCCCGTCACCTGAGGCGGCGGAGCCCCCCGCCGCCTCCCTTCTCTCCCCGACACGGATGGAACGATGGCATCGGCCCTCGAGGGAATACGTGTGATCGACATGACCGGCGTGCTCCTGGGGCCGGCGGGAAGCCAGATCCTGGGTGACCTCGGTGCCGACGTCATCAAGGTCGAATCGCCAGCGGGGGATACGACCCGCTCTGTCGGCCATTCACGGCACGAGGGCATGGCGTCGCTCTTCCTGCACACCAACAGGAACAAGCGGAGCCTCGCCATCGACCTGAAGCGGCCCGAGGGCCTGGCCGTCCTCCGGAAGCTGCTGGAGACGGCGGACGTCCTCTTCCACAACATGCGCCCGCAGGCCATGGCCCGCCTCGGCCTTTCCTATGAGGAGGTGCGGCGGATCAGACCGGACATCGTCTACTGCGGTGCCTTCGGCTACGGGCAGGGGGGGCGCTATGCGAAGCGGCCCGCCTACGACGACCTCATCCAGGGTGCCGTGGCACTGCCCGACCTGTTCGGCCGGCTGGGTGTACCGCCCTGCTACATTCCGGCGGCCTTCCTCGACCGGCTGACCGCGCTCACCGCCGTCTATTCGATCATCGCGGCTCTCTTGCACCGCCAGCGGACGGGGGAAGGGCAGTCGATCGAGATTCCCATGTTCGAGACGATCGCTCAGATGATTCTGGCCGAGCATCTGGGGGGGCGCAGCTTCGAGCCGCCGATCGGGCCGATGGGCTACTCGCGCCTGCTCTCGCCGTACCGCCGGCCCTACCGCACCAGCGACGGCTACGTCTGCGCCCTCATGTACACCGATCGCCACTGGCGCCGCTTCTTCGAAGCCGTGGGCCGCGCCGACCTCTCGGACAGCCCGAAGTTCCGGACGCTGGCGGAGCGCAACAGGCACATCGACGAGATCTACCAGATCGCCGAGGCGGCCTTCCTCGAGCACGAGACCGCCCACTGGGTGGACCTGCTGGATGACCTGGAGATCCCGGTGGTGCCTCTCAACACTTTGGAGAGCCTGATGGACGATCCCCACCTCGCCGACGTCGGTTTCTTCGAAACGGTGGATCATCCCACCGAAGGGCCGATCCGCTCGATGCCACAGGCCAGCCGCTGGTCGCGGACGCAGCCGAGCGTCCGGCGGCAGGCGCCGCGGCTGGGCGGCGACAGTGCCGAGATCCTCGCCGAGGCCGGCTATTCCGCGGCGGAGATCGAGGGACTCCAGCAGGAGGGCGTGGTTCGTGTCGCAGATTGATCGGGGGGCAACGCCGAAGGCCGCGACTCCGGAGGCTGCCGCCGATTCCTCGGCCGCGTTCGCCGAGTTCCTGGCAGAGATCCGCTTCCGCGATCTGCCGGAAGAGGTGGTGCAGGTCAGCCGCCGCGGCATCGTCGACACCATCGGCGTTATCCTGGCAGGCTCCGGCACCGAGAGCGTCGCCGCGATCCTGCGGATGCTGACGCGTTGGGGCGGCACGCCCGAGGCCGGCGTGTTCGGCAGCAGCCTGCGGCTTCCCGCCGTGGCCGCCGGCTTCGCCAACGCGGCGATGGCGCATCAGTACGATTTCGACGACACCCACGACCAGGCCGTGGTCCATCCCACCGCCAACTCGCTGACCGCCGCGCTGGCCGCGGCCGAAGCCAGGGGCGGCTGCAGCGGCGAGGACCTGCTGCGTGCGGTGGTCCTCGGCAACGAGATCGCCTGCCGGCTTGGTCTGGCGATCCGCGGCGACCTCTACGACTACCCCTGGACCCGGCCGCCGGTGATCGGCACCTTCGGCGCGGTCGCGGCCGCCTCGGCCATCCTGGGGCTCGACCCCGCCCGGACTCGCTCGGCCTTCGGCCTGACGCTCCATCAGGCGTGCAACACGCTGGAGTGTCTCTACGCCCCGGGCTCCGAGGTGCGTGGACTGCGGGACGGCTTCTCGGTCCGCAATGCCCTGACGGCTGCCTTCATGGCCGCGGAGGGGGTTCAGGCCGACCACTCGGCGATCGACGGCCGGTTCGGCCTGTTCAACGCCTTCTTCCGCGGTGAGTACGACCGGCCCGGCCTGACCGAAGGGCTCGGCTCGCGCTACGCCGCCGCCGACGTCTCGATCAAGCCCTGGCCTTCGGCGCGGGAAACCCACGCCACGATCCACGCGGTCCTGGACCTGCGGCGCCGGCACGCGATCGACCCCGCCGCTGTGGCGCAGGTCGAACTGACGGTGGGCCGCGCCAACCTGGAGTTCTGCGAACCTGGTGCACAGCGGCGACGGCCCCGCTCGAAGATGGACGCCCTCAGCAGCCTGCCGTTCGCGGTGGCCGTGGCGCTGCGCCACGGGGCGGTGCCGCTGCAGGCCTACAGGGCGGATGCGCTCGGCGATGCCGCGACGCTCGCTCTCGCCGACCGGGTTTCCTGGGCGCTCGACCCGGCGATCCGCGAGGGGACCATCGAGGGCGGGCGGGTCCGCATCGTGCTGGCGGATGGCCGCGCCTTCGAGACGGCGGCCCGGCACGCCTTCGGCCACCCCGGCCAGCCCCTGCCGCCCGACATCCTGGCCCGGAAGTTCCGCGATTGTGCCGCCATGGCGGCGACGCCTCCCGACGAGGGGCGTATCGATGGACTGCTGCAGGTGCTGGCGAACCTGGAGGGACGGCCTGTGGGAGACCTGGTGGATGCGCTGCAGTGGGGAGAGGCGAGCCGTGGCTGATTCGATCTTCGCGCGTCCCTGGGAGACCTTCCTGCTGACCCTGGAGGACGGGGTCTGCACAATGACGCTGAACCGGCCGGACAGGCTGAACGCCATGAACCGGACCATGCGCCGGGAACTGGGCGACTGCTTCCTGGAGATGGCCGGCCTGGAGGAAGTGCGCTGCCTCATCCTCACCGGCGCCGGCCGGGCCTTCTCCGCGGGCGGCGACATCAACGACTTCCGCTCGGGACCGCAGAACCTGCACGCGCTGATGGGGCGGGTGAGCCACCGCTGGTTCAAGGCCCTCTGGGCCCTGCCGCAGCCGGTGATCGGGGCGGTCAACGGCGTCGCCGGCGGGGGTGGCTGCAATCTCGCCCTCGGCTGCGACCTCGTCTTCGCGTCGGAAGAGGCGTCTTTCGTGCAGACCTTCCTAAAGATCGGCCTGGTGCCGGACCTCGGCGGCGCGTTCCTGCTGCCGCGTCTCGTCGGCCTGCACAAGGCCAAGGAACTGGCGCTGCTGGGCGAGCGGATCGATGCGCCGACCGCCCTCGGGCTGGGTCTCGTCAACCGCGTCTGTCCGCCGGAAACCCTGCTGCCCGAGGCCCGGGAGGCGGCACGGCGTCTGGCCGCGGGCTCGCCTTCGGCCATCACCCTGACGAAGCGGATGATGAACCGCTCCTTCGAATCCTCGATGGAGGCGGTGCTCGACCAGGAGTGGATGGCCCAGAGCTATCTCTTCGGTACGCCAGAAAGCCGGGACGGCGTCGCCCGCTTTCTCGACAAGTCCTGACCAGCCAACAGGGAATCCCAATGCCGGGACGCTATTTCGAGGAACTGCCCGTCGGCGAGGTCATCCGCCATCAGGTCACACGCACGGTGACCGAAGCCGACAACATCCTCTTCTGCTCGATTACCATCAACGTGCAGCCCCTGCACATCGACTACCACTTCGCCGAGAAGTCGATGCATCGCAGACCGCTGGTCAACGGGATGTACACCCTGTCGCTCATGATGGGGATCACCGTCCCGGAGACCACGCTCGGCACCACGGAAGGCAACCTCGGCTTCGAGGGGGTCGAGTTCCCGGCGCCGGTCTTCTATGGCGACACCATCAGGGTCGAGAGCGAAGTCATCGCCGCGCGCCTCTCCAAGTCGCGGCCGAACCTCGGTATCGTCACCTTCGAGCATCGGGCGATCAACCAGGACGGAGCGGTGGTGGTGCGCTGCCGCCGCTCGGGCCTGATGCGACGGAAGGACGGCAGCCATGAAGCCTGACCCCCGCATCGCCCGCTCCTGGCTGTTCGTTCCCGGCGATTCGGAGCGGAAGCTGGCGCGCTCCTGGGACAGCGATGCCGATGCGGTAATCGTCGACCTGGAGGATGCGGTCGCGCCGGAGAACAAGGCGGCGGCCCGTGGCATCGTTCGGGAGTTCCTCACCGCAGCCGCGGGGCGTCGCGACGGCCGCCTGCTCTACGTCCGGATGAACCCTGTCGACAGTGGGCTCACGGCCGACGACCTGCGGGAGACCTTCCCGGGACGGCCGGACGGCTATGTGATTCCCAAGGTGGAACGGCCGGAGGACGTGCGCACGGTGGCGCGGCTGCTGGACGAGCTGGAAGCGGCCGCCGGCGTGCCCGCAGGCGATACGAAGCTGATCCCGATCGTGACCGAGACGCCGCTCGCCGCGCTCCGGGTGGCCGATCTCTGCCGGGCGGACGAGCGGACCGTCGCCGTGATATGGGGGACGGAGGATCTGGGCGCGGCCATCGGCGCGCGGCGGGTCAAGCGGCCGGACGGGACGATGCTCGACGTGTTCCGGACGGTGCGCTCGATGGTGCTGCTCGCCGGTGCGGCCGCCGGCATCGGCATCATCGACACGCCGGTGGTCGAGATCCCCGACCTCGAGCGGGTCACCACCGAGGCCAGGGAGGCCTCGTGGATGGGCTTTACCGGCAAGCTCGCCATCCATCCGTCACAGGTGCCGCTCATCAACGACGCCTTTCTGCCCGATGCGCAGGAGGTGGCGGATGCGGAGCAGGTGATGGCCCTCGCGCGGGAGAAGGGACTCGCCGCCTTCCGGATGGGAAACAAGATGATCGACGTGCCCCATATCAAGGCCGCGCAGCGGGTGCTGGCGACGGCCCAGAGGCACAGGTCCGCCTGATGAAGGGGCTGCGGATCCTCGGGTCGGTCGAGCAGGGCCTGAAGATCGCCTCGGCCGCCATTCTCTTCTGCATCATGCTCGTCGTCGTCCTCGACGTCGGCCTGCGCTACCTCTTCCACGCGCCTCTGCTGTGGGCCTACGAGCTGATCTCGCTGTTCCTGCTGGTCGGTCTCTTCTTCTTCTCCCTGTCCTGGTCCTATCGCGACGGCCAGCACGTCAACGTCGACCTGATCTACCGGAACCTGCCGGTTCGGCTGCGCAACCTCGCCCGGGCGCTGGTGTCGCTGCTCGCAGGCGGCGCCTTCGCCGTGGTCTGCTGGTCGGCCGCCGGAACGTCGCTGGAGAACTGGGAGAGGAACGAGGTGATCCCCGGCCCGGTGCCCTGGCCGACGTGGGTCCCTCCGGCCATGGCCGTGATCGGCCTCGCGGTGCTGCTGGTGCGGCTGCTGCGCGAAGTGGTGGTGGTGGCGCGCCATCCGGACCGCGAACACTTCGATCCGCCCGCCGCGGAGGGGGAAGGAGACAGGTCGTGTCCGTCCTCCTGATCGTCTTCTTCCTGCTCGCGCTCCTGGCCATCGGCGCGCCGGTCGGCTTCGCACTGCTGGTCGCCGGCTCGGCCGGCCTGCTGTCGCTCGGGGGCTGGCCGATGCTGTCGGGCATCCTCGCCACCTCGCCGCTCTCGACGCCGACCTCCTACGAGCTGATCACCGTCCCGATGTTCATGCTGATGGCGGAGTTCGTCGTCCTCAGCGGCATCGCGGACGACCTTTTCCGGGCCGCCGCGATCTGGGTGGGCCGCATCCCGGGCGGGCTCGGCATCGCCACCGCCCTGGCGGGTGCCGGCTTCGGGGCGATCTCCGGATCCAGCACGGCCTCGGCTGCCACCCTCTCGGCCACCTCCATCCCGGCGATGCTGCGTCAGGGCTACGAGCCGCGGATCGCCTGCGGCGCCGTCGCCATCTCGGGCACTCTGGCCATGCTGATCCCGCCGAGCATCGCGCTGGTGATCTACGGCCTGATCGCCGACGTGAGCATCGGCCAGCTGCTGGTGGCGGGGATCATCCCAGGTCTGCTCGTCTCGCTGACCATCTGCCTCACCATCTTCGTCCTGGCGCTGCTGCATCCCGACAAGGCGCCCACCGCCGGGCGCCACAGTCTTCGCCAGAAGCTGGCCTCGCTGAAGGTCGTCGGGCCGATGCTGGTGCTGCTGCTGGCGGTCACCGGTGTCATCTACGCCGGCATCGCCACGCCGACCGAGGCCTCGGGTATCGGCGCGTTCGGTGCCTTCCTGCTCGCGGCCAAGTCGGGCCGCCTGAACTTCGACAGCCTGTTCCGCGCCCTGGCCCGGGCGGCGGGGACGACCTGCATGGTCATCCTGATCATCATGGCCGCGAAGGTGTTCGGCTACTTCCTGACCATCACGCAACTGACGCAGACCCTGGTCGCCTGGACCGGCGGCCTCGACCAGTCGCGCTGGGTCATTCTGGCGATCATCCTGTTCGGCTATCTGCTGCTCGGCTGCTTCCTCGACCAGGTGGCGATCCTGATCCTGACCGTGCCGGTCGCCCTTCCGGTCATCCTGCACCTGGGGTTCGACCCGGTCTGGTTCGGCGTCATCATCGTGGTGATGGCGGAGGTGGGGTTGGTGACGCCGCCCATCGGCCTGAACGTCTTCGTCGTCGCGCGCTACACGGGCCGCCCGGTGGAACAGGTCTTCGCCGGCGTGTTCCCGCACGTGGTCGCGCACCTTCTGCTCGTCGTGCTGCTGGTGGCGGTTCCGCAGATCGTTCTCTGGCTGCCGTCGACGATGTTCGAGTAATCAGAGCCCGGGTGGCCCCAGGCGGCGGTCAGGGGCGGGAGGGGCTGCCCCTGTCCGCCTCCAGGCGCGCCGAGAAGGCGGCTTCCGTGTCCGCCAGGACAAGTCCCAGGGTCGCAATGGCCTCGGCCGGCACGATGCCCGCCCGCAGTGCCGTCTCGATCCCCTGTGCGAGCCGCTGCGCCCGCGCGCAGTTGAAGTTCCCGGCGATGCCTTTGATCTCGTGCACGATCCGGCGGACTTCCTCGGGATCCCCCGCCGGGAGGGTGGCCACCAGCCGGCCGCGGCAGTCGGCGAGGGTCGGCGGCATCATGCCGAGGAGCTGGTTGAACGCGCGCTCGCCGATCTGCTCACCGGTCGCATCCAGGGCCCGCCAGTCGACCAGAACCTCCTCCACGCTCACGCCTCCGCAGTGCCCGGTGGGACGCCGTCTTCCTGCTGGAGGGCGGCGAGCCGAGCGAACAACTGCGGCCAATCGATCGGCTTGGTCAACACCTCCGTCAGTCCGGCCTTGAGGTAGCTCGCCCGGTGCTCCGGCATGGCATCGGCCGTCAGGGCGATGATCGGGACGCCGGCCGTCTTGCCGCTCAGCGCACGGATCCGGCGGGTCGCTTCGAGGCCGTCCATGACCGGCATCTGCAGATCCATGAGGATCAGGTCGAACTCTTCCCGGGCCGCCCGTTCGACGGCCTCGACGCCGTTCTCGACGGCGGTCACGTGGTGGCCTGCATTGCTCAGGAAAGTCTCGATGAGCAACCGGTTGGCGCCGTTGTCCTCAGCCAGGAGAATCCGCAGATCGCCGCGGGGGGGCGCTTCGGTGGCGTCAGGTGCCGGCAGCGCACGCGGTGCCTGCCCCCGCGGCAGGTGCAGCGAGACCGCGAAGCGCGATCCGCCCCCTTCCCTGGGCTCATAGCTGATCGACCCGCCCATGGCCTCGGCGAGCCGCCTGGAGATCGCCAGGCCGAGGCCGCTGCCGCCGAACCTGCGCGCCATCGAGGCGTCCGCCTGAGAAAAGGGCAGAAACAGCCGGGCGCGTTGCGCCTCGGGAATCCCGATCCCGTCGTCGTCGCAGACCAGCCGGATCGCCTCCTCCTCGGCACCGTGCCGAACCTCGACCGTCACGCGCACCGTCCCCTGCAAGCTGAACTTGATGGCGTTGCCCACGAGATTGAACAGGATCTGCTGCAGACGCACCGGGTCGCCCCGCACCCAGACGGCGGTCTGCCCCGCATCGACCTCCAGCGCCAGTCCCTTCTGGGAGGCGGTGGGCGCCAGAAGTGCCGTGACCTCGCTCACGGTGTTCCGGAGCTCGAAGTCGATCGACTCGAGCGTCAGCTCTCCCGCCTCGATCTTCGAGAAGTCCAGAATGTCGTTCAGCAGCGTCAACAGCGTTCGTGCGGCGGCCTGGAGGGCGGCGATGTGACGGCGCTGCTCTTCGGTCAGGTGCGACTGCAGCAGCAGGTCCGCCATGCCGAGCACGCTCGTCATCGGCGTGCGCAGCTCGTGGCTCATGATGGCGAGGAAGGTGCTCTTCGCGCGGTTTGCCGCCTCCGCCTGATGGGCCGCCTGACGCAGGCGCTCCTCCGTGGCGATCTGCGCGGTGACGTCCAGACGGACACCCGCCACGCCGCCGTCCGGAAGGCGGGTGTCGTGCATTTCGACCCAGCGCCCATCCTTCATCCGCACGCGCTGCTCGCCGCTGGGGCTGGTGCGGAAGTTCTCCCACCGCCCGGCGATCCACGCGTCTTTGCCCGTGCGCAGGTCGCTATGGTCCAGATCCTCTGCGGCGGCCGCGATGATCGGGCCGATCGGGGTCCCCGGCTGCGGTGCCAGGGCCTTGATCGACGGAAAGAGGTCGAGGAACCGCTGGTTGCAGGTGACGAGGCGATGCTGCGGATCGATCAGGATGAAGCCCTCGTGAATGCTGCCGATCGCGTCGCGCAGGTAGGCTTCCGCGCGGCGGTGACGCTCCTGGGCGCGGCTGATGCGAGCCGCCGTGAAGAAGACGATGAAGGCGACCAGCAGAATGGCTCCCACCGTCGCGAGGACCACCGGCTCCATCGCTTCGAGGATCTGCAGCGGCTGGGACAGCAGAACGACCTGCAACTGCGTACCGGGGAGCGGATAGGTCACCGCCAGTTGCTGCAGCACCGCCGGCCATCCGCCCTCCGGCTGTGCCGTCCACCGGCCGCCGGTGTTCTCGGCGAGCGCCGTCAGCTGCGTCCTCCGCAGCTGCGCGCCCCCGAGTTCAGGCAGGTGCGCAGCCAGGATCGTCCCGTCCTGGCGGGCCAGGAGCAGGGCCGCCTCAGGCAGCTCCTCGCTGGTGAGGACCTTCTCTTCCAGCCAGGCCAGCTTCATCTGGGCGACGGCGACGCCGCCGAAGGTCCCGTCGGGGGCGGTTATCCGCTTGGTGATCGGCAGCGACGGTCCCTTGCCGCTGGAGGATTCCTCCGGGAGGCCGACCACCAGGCCCCCGTCGCCCTGGCGGTGAGCCTCGAAATAGTCGGAGTTGGACGAGCCTTCCTCCGGCGAGTCCGTCATCTCCGACAGCGCCGAGACCTGGCCGGAGCGGTCGAGCAGGTAGATCTTCCCGACGAAGCGGAGCGCGTTGGCGTGCTCTGCGAGGCGCTCGTCGGTCCATCGGCCGGTTCCCTCGCGCCCCGCCACGTCGTCGGCCAAGCGTTCGGCGGCCCAGGAGAGCGCGAGGTTCGTGGCTTCCAGGGCGCGGGCGATCTGGTCTCCGCTCTGCCGGGCTTCGGAGACGGCGGCCTGCCGGTGGTCGGCCAGCAGGCGCGAGCCCTCCCACCAGAGCGCTGCCAGCCCCCCGAACGCAACCAGGGCGACCGTGTGAAGCGGGAGCAGCCTGTGGGCCCGGAAGCTCTCGCGCGCAGGGGGGGTCAACAGACGTCTCGATCAGTTGTTTCAGGTTGGAACTCTATACGGCCGCCTCGGGAGTTTGCAGGTCATATGATGACGCCCGTCGCAGAGAGGATCGTTTCGACCCTCGCGCGCAGAACGGGAAGCAGGGCCGCCTCGAACCAGGGATTGCGACGCAGCCAGGCCGTGTTCCGCCAGCTCGGGTGGGGCAGCGGCAGCAGGCCGTTCGGCAGATGGGTGCGCCAGCCGGCCACACAGGTGGTCAGATCCGTCCCCGCGGCCGACCCGAGGTAGTAGGCCTGCGCGTAGCGCCCGACCAGCAGGGTCAGGGCGCGCTGCGGCAGCAATGGCAGGAGGCGCGTGTGCCACTGGGGCGCGCAGTGCTTTCGCGGCGGCAGGTCGCCGCCGCGCGGATAGCGGCCGGGGTAGCACAGGCCCATGGGCAGGATGGCGATCCGGCTCTCGTCGTAGAAGGCGGGCCGGTCGAGCCCGAGCCAGTCCCGCAGCCTGTCGCCGGAGCGGTCGTTCCAGGGGATGCCGGTGGCATGCACCTTGGTGCCGGGTGCCTGCCCGACGATGAGAAGCCGTGCCGTGGCCGAGGCCCGCAGCGTGGGCCGTGGCCCGAGAGGAAGATCGGCGCAGAGGCGACAGGCGCGCGCCTGGGCCATCACCTCGTCCAGACGGTTGCTCATCGGACGGCCGCCAGCAAGGCGTCGACGAAGCCCGGGACGATCTCGCTCGCCGGCCCATGGCGGCTCTCGTGGAACAGGCCGTGGCCCTCGCTCGGCTCCAGATTGAGTTCCACCGTCCGGGCGCCGTTGGCCCGGGCCTCGGCCACGAAGCCGGCAGCGGGATAGACGTTTCCCGACGTGCCGATCGACAGGAACAGGCTGCACCGCGAAAGCGCCTGATAGGCGCGCTCCAGGCCGTAGGGCATTTCCCCGAACCACACCACGTCGACCCGCAGCCGGCCCGTCTCGCCGCAGCCGGGGCAGCGATCGGCCCGCGAGAGGTTCCGCCGCCATGGGAAGCGACCGTCGCAGGCGCGGCACCAGGCCGACAGCAGCTCGCCGTGCATGTGCAGCAGGCTGCGGCTGCCGGCGCGTTCGTGCAGGTCGTCGATGTTCTGGGTAGCCAGCAGGAACGGCCCCGGCCACTGGGCCTCCAGCCGTGCCAGAGCGTGATGGGCGGCGTTGGGCGCCACGGCCGCGCTCAGCAGCTGGCGCCGCCGCTCGTCGTAGAAGGCGTCGACCCGCGCGGGATCGCGCGCGAAGGCCTCCGGCGTGGCCACGTCCTCGATCCGCACCTTCGACCAGATCCCGTCTGCGTCCCGGAAGGTCGCGAGCCCCGATTCCTTCGAGATACCCGCGCCGGTCAGCACGACGATCGCACCGTCGCCTTTCTGCCGTTCGTTGCTCACCGTCCCGACATCCTCCATCGTCCGCTGTCGTCTTGCCGCCGGTCGTCGCGGGCCCTAAGTCTCCGCGACCACATATGGGGCCGGACGCATGACCTTTCCGCTCGACCGCCGCACCTTCCTCGCCGCCACCGCCGCGGCCTTTCTCGCTCCCGACGTGGCGCGGGCGGCCGGCCTGGAGTTCGGGGAGGCGCAGCCATTCTCCTTCGCCTGGCTGGTCGATCAGGCGCGCCAGCGGGCGGCGGCACCCTACAGGGAGCCCTACCGGCCGGCACCGGACGTCGTGCAGATGATCGACTACGACGCCCACGGCAAGATCCGCTTCCGCCCGCAGGACGCCCTGTTCGCCGACGGCCCTGGCGTCTACCCCGTCACCTTCTTCCATCTCGGGCAGCTCTTCCCCAAGTCGGTGGCGATGCATGCCCTGGCCGACGGCAAGGCGCGCGAGATCCTCTATTCCGACAGCTACTTCGACATGCCGGCGGGCAGCCCGGCCCACCGCCTGCCCAAGGACGCCGGCTTCGCCGGCTTCCGGTTCCAGGAGCTGCGCTTTCGCGACGACTGGCGCACCCAGGACTGGCTCGCCTTCCTCGGCGCCTCCTACTTCCGCGCCATCGGTGCGCTGGGCCAGTATGGCCTCTCCGCGCGGGGCCTCGCGGTCGACGTTGCCGCCAGCAAGCCGGAGGAGTTCCCCGACTTCGTCGCCTTCTGGATCGAGAGCGGGGCCAGCGAGGACGCCCCGAACTACGTCTATGCCCTGCTCGACGGCCCCAGCGTCAGTGGCGCCTACGCGTTCAAGATCTGGCGCACCCGCGGTGTCGTCATGGAGGTCGAGACGCGCCTTTTCCTTCGCCAGGGCATCGAACGCCTCGGCGTGGCGCCACTCACCTCGATGTTCTGGTTCGGCGAGTACGGCCGTGCCTATCGGGAAGACTGGCGGCCCGAGGTGCACGACTCCGACGGCCTGGCCCTCTGGACGGGCAGCGGCGAGCGCATCTGGCGGCCCCTCAACAACCCGGACCGGGTCGTCACCTCCAGCTTCGTCGACAAGAGCCCGCAGGGCTTCGGCCTGCTGCAGCGCGACCGGGCGCTCGACCACTACCTGGACGGCGTTAACTACGACCTGCGGCCCAGCCTGTGGGTGGAGCCGCTGAACGACTGGGGGCCGGGGGCGGTGCAGCTCGTGGAGATCCCGACGGACGACGAGATCCACGACAACATCGTCGCCTTCTGGGTGCCCGAGGCGCCGGCCGAGGCGGGACAGGAACTGTCCTTCCGCTACCGCCTGCACTGGCTCGCCGACGAACCCTATCCGGTCGGCAGCCTGGCGACGGTCACCGCCACCCGCATCGGCCGCGGCGGGCAGCCCGGCAGGCCGCGCCCGCCGGGCGTCGTCAAGTTCATGGTCGAGTTCGCCGGCGCCCCGCTGAAGGGCCTGCCCGACGGCGTGAAGCCGGAGGCGGTGGTCAGTGCCTCGCGCGGCAAGCTTTCCTACATCTTCACCGAGCCGGTGCCGCGCACCCCGCGCTGGCGGGCGCAGTTCGACGTCGCGGCCGACGGGGAGGCGCCGGTCGAGCTGCGCCTTTTCCTGCGCGACCCCAGGACCCAGGCGCCGTTGAGCGAGACCTGGCTCTACCAGCTCTGGCCGGCGCAGCGGCGCTGACCCGCGGGGAGAAGTACGATGCGGCGCTATTCCTTCGTGACGGTCGACGTCTTCACCGACCGGCGGTTCGGCGGCAACCCGCTGGCGGTCTTTCCCGAAGCGGCGGGGCTGTCGGACGGGGAGATGCAGGCCATCGCCCGGGAATTCAATCTCAGCGAGACGACCTTCGTCCTCCCGCCGGACGACCCGGCCAACACCGCCAAGGTCCGGATCTTCACACCTGCCGCGGAGATGCCTTTCGCCGGCCATCCGAACGTCGGCACCGGCTGGGTGCTGGCCGACCAGGGCCGTGACAGGGACGGCGTGCTGCTGTTCGAGGAGAAGGCCGGGCTGGTGCGGGTCGAGGTGGACCGCGGGCCGGACGGGCGGCCGAGCGGCGCCACCATCGCCGCGCCGCAGCCCCTCTCCCTCGGCATCGAGGTGCCGGTGGAGGTGGTGGCGGCCTGCGCCGGCCTTGCGCCAGACGACGTGCTGACGGCGGCGCATCGGCCGGTGGTGGCCTCCCTCGGCGTCGGCTTCGTGGTCGCCGAGGTGGCGGCCGAGGCCCTGAGCCGGGCGGCCTACGACCTGGCCGCCTTCCGCCGCTCGGCGGCGGAGCAGGCGGCGTTGCGCAACCGGCTGGAGATCCTGCTCTACGCCCGCGACGGCGAGGGGCTGCGGGCCCGTATGTTCGCCCCCTTGGCCGGGGTTCCCGAGGACCCGGCCACGGGCAGTGCTGCCGTCGCGCTGGGCGCACTGCTGCTCTCGCTGACGGTGGCGGACGAGGGTGCCTGGGACGTCATCCAGGGCGTGGAGATGGGCCGGCCGAGCCTGCTGAAGGTCACCGCCCGCCGCGGCCCCGACGGCATCCGCGCCACCGTCGGCGGCGGCTGCGTCCCGGTGCTGGGAGGCGAGGCGGCGGTGTAGCTACGACGTCGCGGGGACGCCGGTCTCCTTCGCCTTCTTCTCCATGTTCACCAGCAGGGGCTGGATGTCGCGGAAGACGAAGAGGGCGCCGTTGGGGGCCAGCACGGGGTCGTCGAAACCGACCGCGAATGCGCGGCTGGTCTGCAGGATGCTGCGGAGCATCTTGCGGTCCTCTTCGGCGGGGGCGACGCAGACTGTCTTGCCCTGACGCTGCTCCGGCGCCATGCGCAGCGTGCCGTCGGAGAAGCGCATGAAGCAGCCGCGCTTGACGTCGCTGCCCACCGTGAAGGAGGGCGCCTGCTCGCCGTTGCGGAAGGCGATGGTCAGGATGTTGGTGCCCTCGAGGTCGTAGGCGATGGTGCAGACCTTGCCGCCGACGGCGGGCTGGCAGCTGTCGGTCGCGGGCTTGGCCGGGTTGACGTTGTAGACCCAGACGCCTTCGACGATGCGGTCGAAGGCGACCGGCGCGTCGTCCGCCGTGCCGCTGCCGCTCGCCGGCGTCGCCTGCGCCGTCTGGGCGGCCGGCTGGCTCTCGGTCGCGCCGGTGGCAGCCGCGTCGCCCGATGTGCCGGTGGTCTGGCAGGCGGCGAGCAGGGGCAGCGAGATCAGCAGCGGAACGGCGAAGCGCATGAGGAAGACTCCGGGCATCGTGGTCCGTGAAGGCGGTTGCGCCCTTTTCGCCCGTGCACCGGCGTCGGGCAAACCTTTTCCGGGCCGCGCGACGGCGCCGGCTACTCCGCCGGCTGCTCCAGACGGAAGGGCGAGGCGGCGTAGACGCCCAGGATGCGGACCTCCCGGGAGAAGAAGGAGAGTTCCTCCAGAGCCAGCCGCAGCGGCCGCTCCTCCGGATGGCCTTCCACGTCGATGTAGAACTGGGCGACCGTGAAGCGGTCGCCGACCATGTAGCTCTCCAGCTTGGTGATGTTGACGCCGTTGGTGGCGAAGCCACCCATCGCCTTGTAGAGGGCGGCCGGGACCGAGCGCACCCGGAAAACCAAGGAGGTGATGGTCGGCGGCTGGTGCGGCGGCGGCACCCGCGGCTCGCGCGCCATGATCACGAAGCGGGTGGTGTTGCCGTCGGAGTCCTGGACGTCCGGGACCAGGATGTCGAGGCCGTAGATCTCGGCGGCGAGGCTGGAAGCGACTGCGGCCCGGGCCGGATCGCGGCTCCGGGCCACCTCGGCCGCCGCCCCCGCGGTGTCGGCGTGCACCACCGGCTTCAGCCCATGGGCGCGCAGGAACTTGCGGCACTGGCCGAGCGCCTGGACGTGGCTCTGCACCGTGGCGATCTGGTCGAGCCGGGCGCCCTTGGGGGCCAGCAACTGGTGGCGCACCGGCTGGAAGTGCTCGCCGATGATGTGCAGCCCCGACTCCGGCAGCAGGTGGTGGATGTCCGCCACCCGTCCGGCACTGGAGTTGTCGATCGGGATCATGGCGAGCGCCGCGCGCCCCTCCACCACGGCGGCGAAGGCGTCTTCGAAGGCGGCGCAGGGCAGGGTCGCCCGGTCGGGAAAGACCTGTCGGCAGGCGAGGTCGGAGTTCGCCCCGAGCTCGCCCTGGAAGGCGATCGGCCCCGCGGGCAGGGGCTCTGCGCTCTGCTGATCTTTCGTCACGCTCCCGTTCCTTTCCTACTGCGCCAGGACACGCCGCGCGGTCTCCAGGTCGGCTGGCGTGTCGACGCCCAGAGGTACCGTGTCCACCAGCACCACTGTGATGCGCATGCCGGCTTCCAAGGCACGCAACTGCTCCAGGCGCTCGCGTTTTTCCAGCGGGCTCGGCGGCAGCGCGACGAAGCGGTCCAGCGCGGCGCGCCGGTAGGCGTAGAGGCCGATGTGGTGATAGAGCGGCAGCGCCCCGTCGCCCTGATCCCAGGGAATCGGGGTCCGGCTGAAATAGAGCGCGCGCGCCAGGCTGCCGCCGTCGAAGGCGCAGGCGATCTTGACGACGTTCGGGTTCGTTCTCTCCGCCGGTTCGCGAATTTCCGCCGCGAGGGTGGCGATGTCCGGCGGTTCGGCCTGGGCGAAGGGTGCGAGCACCGCGCGGATGGCGGCGGGATCGATGGTCGGCAGGTCGCCCTGCACGTTGACCACGATGTCGTGCGCGCCGTCCGGGTCGACTCGCTGCAGGGCCTGATGGATCCGGTCGGACCCCGAGGGGAGGGCGGGGTCCGTCAGGACGGCGCGACCGCCGGCCGATTCCACCGCCGCGACGATCTCCGGCTCGGCCGCGGCGACCACCACGGGGCCGACCTCCGCCTCGCAGGCCCGGCGCCAGACCTGGACGATCATCGGCTGGCCGGCGATGTCGGCGAGCGGCTTGTTGGGCAGCCGGGTGGAGGCGAGGCGGGCGGGGACGAGGACGATCGGCTTGCCGGCGGGTGCGGCCATGGACGGGTGACTTTCGCGGGCGGGCTACGACTTCGGCCTTAGAAGCAGACGGCGCCCCCTCCGGCAAGGCCCGCAGCGCTGGGTTGGTCCGCGAAGGGCGCTTTTCGCCGCAGCAGCATTGAACGGCTCTGAGGGCGCCGCTAATGTCCGCCGCGTCAGGGGTTCCAAGCTCAAAAAACGGGGTTTAGCGGCAGCATGGCTTCGCTGGAAATGAACAAGGTCGCGGCTGCGGTGCTGACGGCAGGTATCGTCGCGATGCTGTCGGGCTTCATCGCCAAGCAGTTGGTGCATCCCGAGGCCATCCACGAGGACGCCTACCCGATCGCGGTGCCGGAAGGCCAGGCGCCCGCCGCGGCGGCGCCGCAGGAGCCGGTGATCGAGCCTGTTCTGCCGCTGCTCGCCAATGCCGACCCGGCCAAGGGACAGGCGCTGACGAAGGCGTGCCAGGCCTGCCATTCCTTCGAGCAGGGCGGCCCCAACAAGGTCGGCCCGAACCTTTACAACATCGTCGGCGCGCCGCACGCCCACGCAGAAGGTTTCAACTACTCCTCGGCGATGCAGGCGCTGCACGACAAGCCCTGGACCTACAGCACCCTAAACCACTTCATCGCAGGCCCGCGGAACTACATCCCGGGCACGCGCATGACCTACGCCGGTATGCGCAGCGTCGAACAGCGCGCCGACCTCATCGCCTACCTGCGGACCCTGTCGCCCGATCCGAAGCCTCTGCCGACGCCGGAAGAGATCGCCGCGGCCGAGAAGGAGGCCGGCGGCGGCGAAGGCGGCGAGGCTGCCGGCGGCGAGGCGCAGCCCGCGGCCGGCGGGGGTCACGGCGGCTGACGCCGTCGCGGCCTCTCCGGGAGGGGCCATGAGCGGCCTGGACCTGCGCGAAGCGGCGGCCTTCGCCGAATCGATCCTGAAGTCGACCGGCGAGATCTGTCGGCGGTATTTCCGCACGTCACTGGCGGTCGAGGCCAAGGCCGACGCTTCGCCGGTGACCGTTGCGGACCGGACGGTGGAAGCGCGGCTGCGGGCGGCCATCGCCGGCCGCTATCCCGAGCACGGCATCGTCGGCGAAGAGCAGGGCTCGACCGCGGCGGACGCCGCACGGGTCTGGGTGGTCGACCCGATCGACGGCACCAAGGCCTTCATCACCGGCAATCCCCTGTTCGGCACCCTGGTCGCGCTGCTGGAACACGGCAGGCCGGTGCTGGGGATCGTCGACATGCCGGCCCTGGGCGAGCGCTGGATCGGCCTGCGGGGGCAGGGGACGCTCTTCCGATCAGGGCTGCTCGGGCCCGCGCCGACGACCGTCGAGGCCTTCGTGCGGAAGGGCAGGCCGATCGAGACCAGCGTCCTGCGCTCGACCTCGCCGCACTATTTCAATGAAACCGACGCGCCCGCGTTCGAGCGGCTGCGCCGGCGCTGCGGCCTGACCCTCTATGGCGGGGACTGCTACAGCTACGGGCAGCTCGCCGCCGGTTTCGTCGATCTGGTGGCGGAAACGGGGCTCGCCCCCTACGACTTCCTCGCCCTCGTCCCTGTGGTGAAGGGCGCCGGCGGCATCGCGACCGACTGGTCGGGCAGACCGCTCGGACTCGACTCCGACGGCCGGGTGCTGATGGCCGCCGACCCCGCCCTGCACGCCGCGGCACTGCAACTGCTCACGGCCTGAGGGCCGTCCTTGCGAAGAGTTAATCGCGGCTTTCAGCCCTCCGTAATTGCTGACGCGGCCCCTCGCCATAATGTAGCCATGGAGTGGCCACCAACGCAGGGAGGGGTTGGTTTGCGGCGACGGACCGTGCTCAAGGGATTCGGCGGCCTGGGGCTGGGGGTGCTGCTGCCGTGGCCGGCCCTGGCGCAGGAGGCCGCGTCAGGGGCGCCGGTCGCCCCGGCGGGGCCGCAGCACGGCATCGCCATGCACGGCGACCTCAAGTACCCGCCCGGCTTCGACCATTTCGACTATGTCGTTCCGGACGCGCCGAAGGGTGGGCTGATCCGCCTCGGCAACCAGGGCACCTACGACTCCTTCAATCCCTACATCATCCGCGGCACGCCGGCCGACGGCCTCGGCTTCACCATCGAGACCCTGATGATCTCGGCCGACGACGAGCCCTTCTCCGAGTACGGCCTGCTGGCGCGGACCGTGGAGACGCCGCCGGACCGCTCCTGGGTGGTCTTCCGCCTGAATCCGGACGCCCGATGGCACGACGGCACGCCGGTGACGTCCGAGGACGTGGTTTTCACCCTCGATCTGTTGAAGACCAAGGGGCACCCCTTCTACCGGCACTACTACGCGAACATCGTCGAGAACGAGGCGCTCGACCGGCTGACCGTCCGTTTCGGCTTCATGCAGGGCGAGAACCGCGAACTGCCGCTCATCTGCGGCCAGATCCCGGTGCTGCCGAAGCACTGGTGGGAGAGCCGCGACTTCGACGGCGCGATCCTGGAGCCGCCGCTGGGCAGCGGCCCCTACCGCATCGGCGCCTTCGAGCCCGGCCGCTTCATCGAGTACGAGCGGGTGCCGGACTACTGGGGCTGGGGCCTCAACGTGATGCGCGGCCAGTTCAACTTCGACCGCATCCGCTACGAGTACTTCCTCGACGAGACGGTCATCCGCGAGGCGCTGAAGGCCGGGGCCCTCGATTTCCGGCAGGAGAACCAGGCCAAGGCCTGGGCGCTGGACTACAACGTGCCGGCCGTGCGCGAGGGACGCCTGATCAAGGAGCAGATCGGCCACGAGCGGCCCACCGGCCTGCAAGGGTTCGTCATGAACACCCGCCGGCCGCTGTTCCAGGACCGGCGGGTGCGCGAGGCGCTCGGCTACGCCTTCGACTTCGAATGGACCAACCGCAACCTCTTCTTCTCCGCCTACAGCCGCACGCGCAGCTACTTCTCCAACTCCGACCTGGCCTCGCGCGGCCTTCCGGAGGGCCGGGAGCTGGAAATCCTGGAAGCCTATCGGGACCGTGTGCCCGAGGAGGTCTTCACCCAGCCGTTCGAGCCGCCGTCGACGGATGGCAGCGGCTGGCCGCGCGAGAACCTGCGCAAGGCCTTCGCGCTCCTGAAGGAGGCGGGCTGGGTGGTGCGCGACCTGCGCCTGGTGAACGAGCAGACGGGCGAACCCTTCGCCTTCGAGATCCTGCTCAGCAGTCCGACCTTCGAACGGATCGCGCTGCCCTTCGTCTTCAACCTGCGCCGGCTGGGCATGGAGCCGACGGTGCGGACCGTCGACATCTCGCAGTACATCAATCGGGTCCGGTCTTTCGACTTCGACATGATCGTCGCCGTCTGGGGGCAGTCCGACTCGCCCGGGAACGAGCAGCGCGACTTCTGGAGCAGTGCGGCCGCCCGGCAGCCCGGGACTCGGAACTACGCGGGCATTCAGGACCCGGTCGTCGACGAGCTGATCGATAAGCTGATCGCCGCGCCCACCCGGGCCGAGCTGGTCGCCCGCACCCGTGCGCTCGACCGGGTGCTGCTCTGGGGCTACTACGTGATCCCGCAGTGGCACGCCCGCTTCGACCGGGTGATCTACTGGGACAAGTACGACCATCCGGCCGCCTCCACCCAGAACGGCCTCGACCTGAACACCTGGTGGTTCGATCGCGCCAAGGCCGAACGTCTGCGCCAGGGCGTGCAGCCCGGACAGGAGAGCTGAGCGCGCATGGGGGCCTACGTCGTCCGCCGCATCCTGCTGATGATCCCGACGCTGTTCGGGATCATGCTGATCAACTTCGCCATCCTGCAGTTCCTGCCCGGCGGGCCGGTCGAGCAGATCATCGCCCAGATCACGGGGCAGGGCGGCCAGGGGGTGATGGAGCGCGTCTCCGGCGGCGGCAGCGAAGTCGCGCCCGGCCGGGGCGGTGGCCAGCAGGGCGGCGCCCGCCAGACCACCTCCCAGTACCGCGGCGCCCAGGGTCTCGACCCTGCGCTGATCGCCGACCTGGAGAAGCAGTTCGGGCTCGACAAGCCCTTCTGGGACCGCTTCCTGCTGATGATGGGCAACTACGTCCGTTTCGACTTCGGGGAGAGCTTCTTCCGCGATTCGACCGTCGTCGACCTGGTGCTGCAGAAGATGCCGGTCTCGATCTCCCTGGGCATCTGGTCGCTGCTGATCACCTACCTGGTCTCCATCCCGCTGGGCATCGCCAAGTCGGTGCGCGACGGCAGCCCGTTCGACGTCTGGACCTCGGCGGCGGTCATCCTGGGGTTCGCCATCCCCTCCTTCCTCTTCGCCATCCTGCTGCTGGTGCTCTTCGCCGGGGGCAGCTACCTCGACTGGTTCCCGCTGCGCGGCCTCGTCTCCGACGACTGGGCGCAGCTCTCCTGGCCGGCGCGGATCCTCGACTACTTCTGGCACCTGGCGCTGCCGGTGCTGGCCATGGTGGTCGGCGGCTTCGCCAGCCTGACCATGCTCACCAAGAACTCCTTCCTCGACCAGATCCAGCAGCAGTACGTGCTGACGGCGCGGGCCAAGGGGCTGAGCGAGCGGCGGGTGCTCTACGGCCACGTCTTCCGCAACGCCATGCTGCTGGTCATCGCCGGCTTTCCGGCGGCCTTCATCAGCGTGCTCTTCACCGGGGTGCTGCTGATCGAGGTCATCTTCTCCCTCGACGGCCTCGGCCTCCTCGGCTTCGAGGCGGTCATCAACCGCGACTACCCGGTGATGCTGGGCACGCTCTACTTCTTCACGCTGCTGGGCCTCGTGCTGAACCTCGCGGGCGACCTGATGTATACGGTGATCGACCCGCGCATCGACTTCGAGCGGCGGGAGGGTTGAGATGAGCGCCGCCCGCACCGCAGAGCGCCCCGTCGACCGCTTCCTGGGCATGGAGGTCTCGCCCATCACCCGGCGGCGGCTGGTCAACTTCCGCCGCAACGGCCGTGGCTTCTGGGCGCTCTGGCTCTTCCTGGCGCTCTTCCTCGTCAGCCTCTTCGCGGAGTTCGTGGCGAACGACCGGCCGATCATCGTCAGCTACCGCGGCGACCTCTATTTCCCGGTCTTCCACACCTATCCGGAGACGACCTTCGGCGGCGACTTCGAGACGGCCACCCAGTACCGGGACCCCTACGTGCGGGCGAAGATCACCGACAGCGGCGGCTGGATGCTCTGGCCGCTCATCCCCTACAGCTACCGCACCGTGTCCTGGGACCTCGCCGAGCCGGCGCCGTCCCCACCCGACTCCGAGCACTGGCTGGGTACCGACGACCAGGCCCGCGACGTGCTGGCTCGGCTGATCTACGGCTTCCGGGTCTCGGTGCTCTTCGGCCTGGCGCTGACGGTCGCCTCCTCGCTCATCGGCATCCTGGCCGGCGCCGTGCAGGGCTACTTCGGCGGCTGGACCGACCTGATCTTCCAGCGCTTCATCGAGATCTGGTCGGGCATGCCGGTGCTCTACGTGCTGATCATCCTGGCCAGCTTCGTGCAGCCGAACTTCTGGTGGCTGCTGGCCATCATGCTGGCCTTCTCGTGGATGGCCCTGGTCGGCCTGGTCCGCGCCGAGTTCCTGCGGGTCAGGAACTTCGATTACGTCCGCGCCGCCCGGGCGCTGGGGGTGGGCGACGTGGTCATCATGTGGCGCCACGTCCTGCCCAACGCGCTGGTCGCGACCTTCACCTTCCTGCCCTTCATCCTGACGGGCTCGATCACGACGCTGACCGCCCTCGACTTCCTCGGCTTCGGCCTGCCGCCCGGCTCCGCCTCCCTGGGCGAGCTGCTGGCCCAGGGCAAGGCGAACCTGCAGGCGCCGTGGCTCGGCCTGACGGGGTTCTTCGTGCTGGCGGTGATGCTGAGCCTGCTGGTCTTCGTCGGCGAGGCGGTGCGCGACGCCTTCGATCCGCGCAAGCTCTTCGCGGGGGACGGCGGAGAGGTGGCGGTGGCCGACGTGCCGGCCGAGGTGGTGCCCGCGACGGGACGGGGAGAGGGCTGATGCGCGACGAGACGGCGGTTCCGGCGGCCGAGGCCGCGCCCCTGCTGGCGGTCAGCGACCTCGGCGTGGGTTTCCGCCATGGTGCGCAGGCGGTCCAGGTGGTGCGCGACGTCTCCTTCACCCTCGAGCGGGGCCGCACCCTGGCGCTGGTGGGGGAGAGCGGCTCCGGCAAGTCGGTGACCGCCCTGTCGCTGCTGCAGCTGCTGCCCTATCCGACCGCCTTCCACACCACCGGCAGCTCGATACGCTTCAAGGGCGAGGAGCTGGTGGGCGCCCCGCCACGCCGCCTGCGGCAGGTGCGCGGCAATCAGATCGCCATGGTCTTCCAGGAGCCCATGACCTCGCTCAACCCGCTGCACACGATCGAGAAGCAGGTCGGCGAGGTGCTGCGGGTGCACAAGGGCCTGGGCCGCGCGGCGGCCCGCAGCCGCATCCTGGAACTGCTGCGGCTGGTCGGCATCCGCGAGCCGGAGCGGCGGCTGTCGGCCTACCCCCACGAGCTCTCCGGCGGTCAGCGGCAGCGCGTGATGATCGCCATGGCGCTGGCCAACGAGCCGGACCTGCTGGTCGCCGACGAGCCGACGACGGCGCTCGACGTCACCATCCAGGCGCAGATCCTGCAGCTCCTCAAGGACCTGCAGGCGCGCTTCGGCATGAGCCTGCTGCTGATCACCCACGACCTGGGGATCGTGCGCAAGATGGCCGATGAGGTCTGCGTGATGACCCAGGGCCGGATCGTCGAGGCGGGGCCGGTCACCCGGGTCTTCGACCACCCCCGGCACCCCTACACCCGCCGTCTGCTGGCGGCCGAGCCCTCGGGCAGGCCGGCCGAGCCGGCCGCCGACGCCCCCGTCGTGCTCGAGGGGCGCGACGTGAAGGTGCACTTCCCCATCAAGGCCGGCCTGATGAAGCGCACGGTCGACTGGGTGAAGGCCGTCGACGGCATCGACCTGTCGGTGCGGGCCGGGCAGACCGTGGGCGTCGTCGGCGAATCGGGCTCGGGCAAGACGACCCTGGGCCTCGCGCTGCTGCGGCTGATCGCGGCCGAGGGGCGGATCGCCTTCCTCGGGCGCGATCTGCAGGCGCTCTCGAAGCCCGAGTTGAGGGCCCTCCGCCGGGAGGCGCAGATCGTCTTCCAGGACCCCTACGGCTCGCTCAGCCCGCGGCTCTCTGTCGGGGAGATCGTCGCCGAAGGGCTGCGCGTCCACGGGCTGGGCGACCGGGAGGAGCGCGAGCGGCGGATCGTGTCGGCGCTGGAGGAGGTCGGTCTCGACCCCGAGGCGCGCCACCGCTATCCGCACGAGTTCTCCGGCGGCCAGCGCCAGCGCATCGCAATCGCCCGGGCCATGGTGCTGCAGCCGCGGTTCGTGGTGCTGGACGAGCCGACCTCGGCGCTGGACGTCTCGGTGCAGGCGCAGATCGTCGACCTGCTGCGCGACCTGCAGGCCCGCCACACCCTGGCCTACCTCTTCATCAGCCACGACCTGCGGGTGGTCCGGGCGCTGGCCGACCAGGTGATCGTCATGCAGAATGGCCAGGTGGTGGAGCAGGGGCCGGCGGAGCAGATCTTCGAGGCGCCGCGGACCGCCTACACCCAGGCGCTGATGCGCGCCGCCTTCGACCTCGAAGTGGCCTGAGCGGCGGCCGAGGGAACTGAGGCAGCAATGCCGCAGTTCGCAGGAAAGTGCTGCAAGCTCTTGATTCCGTCATGGAATCCGCTTGGCGTGAGTTCGGCGTCCATGGTCTTCTTCCGGCCATGGGCATCCTTTCCGCACTCCGAGGCTATCTCCTGGCGGTCGCGCCGCAGGCCTTCGCGCTCTGCCTGATCGCCTATTTCGCCTACCACGCCGTGGAGGGCGGCCGCGGCCTGCGCGCCTACAACGAGCTGCAGATCGAGCTGGATCAGACCCGCGCCGAAGCGGCGCGGGTGGCGGCTGAGCGGGCCGAGTTGGAGAACAAGGTCTCGCTGCTGCGGCCCGAGAGCCTCGACCCCGACCTGCTGGAAGAGCAGGCGCGCCGGCTGCTGAACTTCGGCTTTCCCAACGAGGCGATCATCCTCACCCCGAAGCAGTAGCGGCGGACGCCACTTCGGGGCCGGTGGCAAAAGGGCCCTGGACTGCTTCGCTCCGCCCGCAATGACCGCGGGAAGGTCATCGCGAGGAGCGGAGCGACGTGGCGATCCAGTGCGGCCGCCCGTGAGTCTCGGTCTGCGTCTGGCGCAGGGCGATCGCAGTGCCGGCCTTCCGGCTTGCGGAAATCGCGGGGCCCTCCGCACGGCCTCTTCCTTGCTGGCGCCGGCTTTTCTGCCTACCTTCCCGGCCACGCCCGCTCGACGGCTGCACCGGTCGAGCCGAACCACCGAGGGAGAAGGTCCATGGCGGCGCGCGGAACCGCGAAGACGACAGGCTCGAAGGCACCGGCCAGCAGGAAGACCCGGGGTTCGGGCGACGGCGCCACGCCCCTCGGTCTCGACAAGGAAACCCTGCTCCACCTCTACCACGACATGCTGCTGATCCGCCGCTTCGAGGAGCGGGCCGGCCAGATGTACGGCATGGGCCTGATCGGCGGCTTCTGCCACCTCTACATCGGCCAGGAGGCGGTGGTGGTCGGCCTGCAGTCGCTGATCGGCGAGGCGGACGCAGTGGTCACCTCCTACCGCGACCACGGCCACATGCTCGCGGTCGGCATGGATCCCAAGGGCGTGATGGCCGAGCTGACCGGCCGGCGCGGCGGCTACTCCAAGGGCAAGGGCGGCTCGATGCACATGTTCAGCCGCGAGAAGAAGTTCTTCGGCGGCCACGGCATCGTCGGCGCCCAGGTGCCGATCGGCACCGGCGTCTCCTTCGCCATGAAGTACAACGAGGAGCCGGGCGTCTGCCTGACCTACCTCGGCGACGGCGCGGTCAACCAGGGGCAGGTCTACGAGTCGTTCAACATGGCCGCCCTGTGGAAGCTGCCGGTCGTCTACGTGATCGAGAACAACAAGTACGGCATGGGCACCTCGACCGAGCGGGCGGCCGCCCACTCGACCGAACTCTACCACCGCGGCATGGCCTACGGCATTCCCGGCGTGCAGGTCGACGGCATGGACGCGCTCAAGGTGCGCGAGGCGGGCGCCGAGGTGCTGGCGCACGTCCGCGGCGGCGAGGGCCCCTACATCATGGAGATGATGACCTACCGCTACCGCGGCCACTCCATGTCCGATCCCGCCAAGTACCGCACCCGCGAGGAGGTGCAGAAGATGCGCAGCGAGCGGGACCCCATCGAGCGCCTCAAGCAGATGCTGGAGGAGCACGACATCGTCACCGACGAGGACCTCAAGGAGGTCGACCGCAAGGTGAAGGACGTGGTCGCGGAGGCCGCGGAGTTCGCCCAGAACAGCCCCGAGCCCGACCCGTCGGAACTGTGGACCGACGTCTACAAGGAGGTCGCGGCCTGAGGCCGCGCCATCTACAAGGAAACGGCGGCCTGCGCCGCCCGGCCCGGTTCCCTACGCGATCGCGCTCCCCGGAGGAATAGATGCCCACCGAGATCCTGATGCCGGCCCTCTCGCCGACCATGACCGAAGGCAAGCTGGCCAAATGGCTGAAGAAAGAGGGTGACGAGGTGAAGGCCGGCGACGTCGTCGCCGAGATCGAGACCGACAAGGCCACCATGGAGGTGGAGGCGGTCGACGAAGGCACGCTGGGCAAGATCCTGGTCGACGAAGGCACCGAGGCGGTGGCGGTCAACACGCCGATCGCCATGCTGCTGGCCGAGGGGGAGAGCGCCGGCGACCTGGAGGCCAAGGCGGCACCCGAGGCGAAGGCCGAGACCGCCCAGCCGAAGGCGCCGGAGCCCGAGCCCAAGCCGGCACAGCCCGCCGCCGCCGAGAAGCCGGCGCCGACCATGGCGCCGCCCGCGCCGGCCGACAACGCCGCCGTCGCCAGCGGCGCCGAGCCCGAGTGGGACGGCGAGACCGTCACCCTCACGGTGCGCGAGGCGCTGCGGGACGCCATGGCCGAGGAGATGCGCCGCGACCCGCGGGTCTTCCTGCTGGGCGAGGAAGTCGCCGAGTATCAGGGCGCCTACAAGGTCAGCCAGAACCTGCTGCAGGAGTTCGGGGCGAAGCGGGTGATCGACACCCCGATCACCGAGCAGGGCTTCGCCGGCCTCGCCACCGGCGCGGCCATGTACGGCCTGCATCCGATCGTCGAGTTCATGACCTTCAACTTCGCCATGCAGGCGATCGACCAGATCATCAATTCCGCCGGCAAGACGCTCTACATGTCCGGCGGGCAGATCGAGAACCCCATCGTCTTCCGGGGGCCGAACGGTGCGGCCTCCCGCGTCGCCGCCCAGCACTCCCAGTGCTACGCCAGCTGGTACGCCCACGTGCCGGGGCTGAAGGTGGTCTCGCCCTGGTCGGCCGCGGACGCCAAGGGCCTGCTCAAGGCGGCGATCCGTGATCCCAACCCGGTGATCTTCCTGGAGAACGAGATCCTCTACGGCCAGTCCTTCGAGGTGCCGGTGCACGACGACTGGGTCGTGCCGATCGGCAAGGCGAAGGTCGTCCGGCCGGGCAAGGACGTCACCGTGGTCGCCTTCTCCATCATGGTCGGCAAGGCCCTGCAGGCCGCCGAGGAGCTGGCGAAGGAAGGCATCGAGGCCGAGGTCATCGACCTGCGCACCCTGCGTCCGCTCGACACGGAGACCATCGTCGCTTCGGTGAAGAAGACCAACCGCATCGTCAGCGTCGAAGAGGGCTGGCCGGTGGCCGGCATCGGCAGCGAGATCGCCGCGGTCATGATGGAGCAGGCCTTCGACTGGCTCGACGCGCCGGTCAAGCGGGTGCACGGCGCCGACGTGCCGCTGCCCTATGCCGCCAACCTGGAGCGCCTCGCCCTGCCGCAGGCGGACTGGATCGTGGCTGCCGTGAAAGAGGTCTGCTACCGCTGAGGCGGCGGAAGCCGGGAGGACGAGAACATGCCGATCCAAGTGCTGATGCCGGCGCTGTCGCCCACCATGACGGAGGGGACCCTCGCCAAGTGGCTGAAGAAGCCCGGCGACACGGTGAGCGCCGGCGACGTGATCGCCGAGATCGAGACCGACAAGGCGACCATGGAGGTCGAGGCGGTCGACGAGGGGACCCTCGGCCGGATCCTGGTCGACGAGGGCACGGCGGGCGTGCCGGTGAACCAGCCGATCGCGCTGCTGCTCGAGGAGGGCGAGGACGAATCGGCGCTGGAAGGCGCCGGGGCGAAGGCCTCGCCCGCGCCGCAGAAGCCGGCGGAGACGGAAGCGCCGGCCCCGAAGCCGGCCGCCGCCGCGGCGGAGGCCACCCCCACGGTCGCCGCCTCGCCGGCCCCCGCTTCGCAGCCCTCTGCCTCACAGAAGCCCGCCGCCGCCGCGCCGGAGGCCAAGGGCGAGCGGATCTTCGCCAGCCCGCTGGCACGGCGCCTCGCCAGTGAGGCCGGCCTGGATCTCGCCGCGGTCCAGGGCAGCGGGCCGCACGGCCGCATCGTGAAGGCCGACATCGAGGCGGCCCAGGCGCAGCCGGCCAAGGCCGCGGCACCTGCCGCCGCGGAGGCGAAGCCGGCCGAGGCGCCGAAGCCCGCCGCAGCCGCTGCCGCCGGCCCGGCCGCTGCCACTGGCGCCAAGGCCTTCGCCGACAAGGTGGGCCTCGCCTACCGGCAGGAACCGCTCAGCGGCATGCGCAAGGTGATTGCCCGGCGCCTGACGGAGTCGAAGCAGACCGTTCCGCACTTCTACCTGACGATCGACTGCGAGACGGACGCGCTGCTGCAGATCCGCAAGGATCTCAACGCGCGCTCGGACGCCTACAAGCTGTCGGTCAACGACTTCGTGGTGCGCGCGGCGGCCCTGGCGCTGATGCAGGTGCCGGCGGCGAACGCTTCCTACGACGAGAGCGGCCTGCTGTTCTACGAGCACGCGGACATCTCGGTCGCGGTGGCGACGCCGAACGGCCTGATCACGCCGATCATCAAGGCCGCCGAGAGCAAGGGCCTGGCGGCCATCTCGGGCGAGATGAAGGACCTCGCCAAGCGGGCGCGGGACGGCAAGCTGAAGCCCGAGGAGTTCCAGGGCGGCACCTTCTCGATCTCGAACCTGGGCATGTACGGCATCAAGCAGTTCGAGGCCGTCATCAACCCGCCGCAGGGCTGCATCCTGGCGGTGGGTGCGGGCGAGCAGCGGCCGGTGGTGCGCGACGGGGCGCTGGCGATCGCCACGGTGATGAGCTGCACCCTGTCGGTGGATCACCGGGTGGTGGACGGGGCCGTCGGGGCCGAATACCTCGCCGCCTTCAAGAAGCTGATCGAAGACCCGCTCACCATGCTGCTGTGAGCGGCGCGGGCGCCGGACAAGAGGAGAAGGGCCGATGGCCGAGAACAGCTTCGATCTGATCGTCGTGGGCAGCGGGCCGGGCGGCTACGTCGCCGCGATCCGCGCCGCCCAGCTCGGCCTGAAGACGGCCGTGGTCGAACGCGACCAGCTGGGCGGCATCTGCCTCAACTGGGGCTGCATCCCGACCAAGGCCCTGTTGCGCTCGGCGGAGGTCTATCACTACCTGCAGCATCCGGACGCCTACGGGCTGTCGGCCGAGAAGGTGGGCTTCGACCTGAAGAAGGTCGTCGCGCGCTCGCGGGCCGTCTCCAAGCAGCTCAATGCCGGCGTCACCCACCTGCTCAAGAAGAACAAGGTGACGGTGGTCAAGGGCACGGCCAGGCTGGACGGGCCGGGCAAGCTGACGGTGAGCGACGGCGGCAAGGCGGTCGGCAGCTACGCGGCAAAGCACATCGTGCTGGCGACCGGCGCGCGCCCCCGGGTCCTGCCGGGCCTGGAGCCGGACAAGAAGCTGATCTGGACCTACTTCGAGGCCATGGTGCCGGAGACCATGCCCAAGTCGCTGCTGGTCGTGGGCTCGGGCGCCATCGGCATCGAGTTCGCCAGCTTCTTCCACTCCATGGGCGCCGAGGTCACGGTGGTCGAGGTGGTCGGGCAGATCCTGCCGGTGGAGGACGAGGAGATCGCCGCCTTCGCCCGCAAGCAGCTGGAGAAGCGCGGCATCAGGATCATGACCGGCGCCAAGGTGACCGGGGCGAAGAAGAGCGGCGACAGCGTCACCTGCTCGATCGACGACGGCAAGGGCAAGGTCACGGAGCTCACCGTCGACCGGGTCATCTCGGCCGTGGGGGTGCAGGGCAACATCGAGGACCTCGGCCTGGAGAAAACCAGGGTCAAGACCGATCGGGGCATCATCGTCGTCGACGGTCTCGGCCGTACCGAGGAGCCGGGGATCTACGCGATCGGCGACGTCGCCGGCCCGCCGATGCTGGCGCACAAGGCGAGCCATGACGGCGTCGCCTGCGTCGAAGCCATCGCCGGCCTTCACCCGCACGTCACCGACAAGCGCATGATCCCGGGCTGCACCTACTGCCAGCCCCAGGTGGCGAGCGTCGGCCTGACTGAGAAGAAGGCCAGGGAGGCCGGCTACGAGGTCAAGGTCGGGCGCTTCCCCTTCATCGGCAACGGCAAGGCCATCGCCCTCGGCGAGACCGAGGGCCTGGTGAAGACGATCTTCGACGCCAAGACCGGGCAGCTGCTGGGCGCCCACATGGTCGGCGCCGAGGTGACCGAGCTGATCCAGGGCTACGTGGTGGCGATGAACCTGGAGACGACCGAGGCCGAGCTGATGCAGACGGTCTTCCCGCATCCCACCCTTTCGGAAATGATGCACGAGAGCGTACTGGACGCTTACGGGCGGGCTATCCATTTCTGAGGGCATGGTGGAAGCGATCGAGACCAAGGCACGGCAGCGCCATCCAGAGAAGGCGCACCGTGAGGACAACCCCGTCCAGCGGCGCAAGCCGGACTGGATCCGGGTGAAGGCGCCGACCTCGCCCGTCTATCACGAGACGCGCAGGATCATGCGCGACAACAAGCTGGTGACGGTCTGCGAGGAAGCAGCCTGCCCGAACATCGGGGAGTGCTGGGCCAAGAAGCACGCCACCATGATGATCATGGGGGAGATCTGCACCCGCGGCTGCACCTTCTGCAACGTCGCGACAGGGCGGCCCGACCGGCTCGACCCCTTCGAGCCGACGAACGTCGCCCAGGCGGTGAAGACCCTCGGCCTGGAGCACGTGGTCGTCACCTCCGTCGACCGCGACGACCTGGAGGACGGCGGTGCGGCGCACTTCGCGGCCACCATCACCGCGATCCGCGAAGCCTCGCCGGCCACCACCATCGAGATCCTGACCCCCGACTTCCTGCGCAAGCCGGGGGCCCTGGAGGTCGTGGTCGCCGCCAAGCCGGACGTCTTCAACCACAACCTGGAGACCGTGCCGCGGCTCTACGGCGAGGTGCGCCCCGGCGCCCGCTATTTCCACTCCCTGCGCCTGCTGAGCGACGTCAAGCGCCTCGATCCATCACTCTTCACCAAGTCCGGCATCATGGTCGGGCTCGGAGAGAGCCGGGAGGAGGTGCTGCAGGTGATGGACGACCTGCGCTCGGCCGACGTCGACTTCATGACCATCGGCCAGTACCTGCAGCCGACGCCCAAGCACCACGCGATCGACCGCTTCGTGACGCCCGACGAGTTCAAGGAGTACGAGCGCCGCGCCTACGGGAAAGGCTTCCTGATGGTCTCGGCCTCGCCGCTCACCCGCAGCTCCTACCACGCCGGGGAGGACTTCGCCCGGTTACGGGCCGCCCGGCAGGCCCACCTTGCCGGCGCCGCCTGAGGCTTTCGTTCCGCTTCATGCCTGTTCACGCCGAAAAGCGCATCCTGGCGTACAGCCAGCAGCAGCTCTTCGATCTGGTCGCCGACGTCGGCCGCTATCCGGAGTTCCTGCCCTGGTGCAAGGCCGCCCGCGTCCGCTCGCGCAGCGGCGACCTGATCGTCGCCGACCTGGCCATCGGCTTCCGCATGTTCCGGGAGACCTTCACCAGCCGGGTGACCCTGTCGCCGGATCATGCCGAAGGGCCGCGCATCGACGTCGCCTATGTCAACGGCCCCTTCCGCTATCTCAACAACCACTGGATCTTCCGGCCGCATCCGGACGGCTGCGAGGTCGACTTCTTCGTCGACTTCGAGTTCCGTTCCCGCCTGCTGCAGGCCGTCATCGAGCCGCTGTTCAACGAGGCGGTGCGCCGGATGGTCTCCGCCTTCACCAAGCGGGCCGAAGCGCTCTACAGGGCGCCGAACGGCAGCGCGGCAGCCAGGTCCCCGGTCAGCTCCAGATAGAGCACCGTCATGGTGAAGGCGTTGAAGGCGGCGTGCAGCAGGATCGGCGGCAGCAGCGACCCGTCGCGCTCGTAGAGCCAGCCCAGCACCAGGCCGACCAGGAAGAGCGGCACGATCAGCAGCGGGATGCCGTGGAGCACGGCAAAGCAGAACGCGCCCGCGCCGATCGCCGGCACCGGGCTCAGCCGGCGGCGCAGCCAGCCCTGCAGCAGGCCCCGGAAGGCGACCTCCTCGATCGCGGGCACCAGCACGCCGGCGAAGAGCACCAGCACGACGAGGTCGCCGATCCCGCCGAGGGCGGGCGCGATCGCCTGGATCTGGGGATTGTCGAAGGGCTCCCCGGTGAGGGCGGAAATCCCCGCATTGGAGACGGCCACCAGCAGCAGCACGACCGGCAGCATCATCGCCGCGTGCAGCAGCTGCGCGCCCGTGGCCGGGCGCAGGCCGAGATCTTCGCGCCCCAGGCCGTGGCGCCGGGCGACCATCCGGACGGCGCCGGCCAGGCAGAGGCTCTGGAAAACCAGGGCGACGGCGATGGCGAGGGGGCCGAGCCCGTCGAAGAAGGCCGGCAGGAAGAAGGGCACCAGGAACCGGGGGACGCCGAGCCCGAGGATCACCACCAGCAGCAGGTCGGTGACCGGCACCCGGTCGAAGGCCGCCGAGGGAGGGATGGGGCTCAGCGCCCGAGTCCCAGGCTGGACTCGAACAGGGCCAGCGCCGAGGAGAGGCTCGCCAGCCGAACGGCGGTGCGGTCCCCGGGAAAGACCTGCCGTTCCGAGCGGGGGGACTCGCCGCGCCGGCAGAGGCCGAGGTGCACCAGGCCGACCGGTTTCGTGGGGGTGGCGCCGCCGGGTCCGGCGATCCCGGTGATGGAGACGGCGAGATCCGCCGGGCTGTGGGCGAGGGCGCCAGCCGCCATGGCCTCGGCCACTTGGGCGCTCACGGCGCCGTGGCGGACCAGCAGGTCGGCCGGCACCCCGACGCACTGGCTCTTGGCCTCGTTGGTGTAGGTCACCCAGCCACGTTCGAACACGGCGGACGAGCCCGCGACGCTGGTCAGCAGCCCCGCCAGCAGGCCGCCTGTGCAGGATTCCACCGTCGCCAGGCGCAGGCCGGTGGTGCGGCAATGGTCCAGCAGCGCGGCGGCGCGGCTCAGCAGATCGTCGGGAAACATCCGTCTCTCCCCAGCAACAGGGCCAACAGGTAGATGATGATCGCGCCCTGGACGCCGGCCGCGAAGTCGTCGGCCATGATACCGACCCCGCCGTGGGTGCGGCGGTCCAGGGTCGAGGCCGGCCAGAGCTTGATGATGTCCAGGAGCCGGAAGACGACGAAGGCGAGGGGGAAGAGCACCGGGTCCAGCCCGGCGGGAACCAGCGTCAGCCATTGGCCGCAGACCTCGTCGATGACGATTTCGCCAGGGTCGCGGATGCCGACGCTCTGCGCGTGGAGCTGGGCCGACCATACGCCGACGGGCACGATCAGCAGCGCGGCTGCCAGCAGCAGCGGCCAGCTGCCGGTCAGCAGCAGCAGCCAGCCGAAGGGCAGGGCGGCCAGCGAGCCCCAGGTGCCGGGCGCGTAGGGCAGCAGGCCGCTGCCACCCCAGGTGGCGAGCCAGCCCGCCACGCCCATCCGTTTGAGCCGTCTCACGCGCTCTCCAGCCGGACGGTCGCGCTGGCCTGGGCGGCGATGCCTTCGCGCCGGCCGGTGAAGCCGAGACCCTCGGTCGTTGTCGCCTTCACGCTGACCCGCGAGACGTCGACGCCGGCGATGGCGGCCACCCGCTCGCGCATGGCCTGGCGGTGGGGTCCGACCTTGGGCCGCTCGCAGATCAGCGTGAGGTCCAGGTGCAGGATGCGGCCGCCGTGTGCGCGGACCAGCGAGGCGGCGTGGCCCAGGAAGACCGCCGAATCGGCGCCTCGCCAGCGGGGATCGGCGGGCGGGAAGTGGCTGCCGATGTCGCCGTCGGCTATGGCGCCCAGCAGGGCGTCGGTCAGCGCGTGCAGGCCGACGTCGGCGTCCGAGTGGCCCTCCAGGCCCTGGTTGTGGGGCAGCCTCAGCCCGCACAGCGTCACGTGGTCTCCGGCGCCGAAGCGGTGCACGTCGAAGCCGGTGCCCGTGCGGATGTCGGGCTCCGCGCCTCCGTTTCCCGCCAGGCGGCTCATGTCCGCTTCGTGGGTCACCTTGATGTTGGCCTCCTCGCCTTCCACCAGCCGCACCGCCAGCCCGGCCGCCTCGGCCACGGCGGCGTCGTCGGTCAGCTCGACGGCGGCGACCCCGCGGTGGGCCTGAAGGATCGCCTGGAAATGGAAGCCCTGAGGCGTCTGGACCCGCCAGAGGCCTTCGCGCGGGACCGCTCGCTGCACCAGCCCGTCAGGCCCGGCCTGCTTCAGGCTGTCGGTGACGGGCAGGGCGGGGATGGCGCCCTGGTTCGCGCTCAGTGCGTCGACGATCCGGGTGATCAGGGCCGGGGATGGCTGCGGCCGCGCCCCGTCGTGGATGAGAACCTGGGCCGGCGGCCGGTCCGCGAGCGCCTCCAGCCCGGCCCTCACCGAGGCTTGCCTGGTCTCACCGCCGATAACGGGCGGCGGCAGCGCGAGGCCGCCGACAGCCTCGCTGTAGCGCGCGCGATCCTCCTCGCGGATCACCGCCAGGACGCCGGCGATGGCCGGATGGCTGATGAAGGCCTCGATGGCGTGGCGCAGCAGCGGGCGGCCCCGGTACAGCTGGTACTGCTTCGGCAGGGCCCCGCCGAACCGGCTGCCCCGCCCGGCGGCGACGATCACGGCGACGGCAGGACCGCTCATTCCTCTCTCCACGGCCGATGGCCCGGCACCCTAGCCGCCGGGGCCGTGGCGGCCAAGAGCGGGAGATCAGGCGTCGGGCGGCGGCTGGCGCAGGAAGTCCTGGCGGTGGTGCTCCTCGTCGTGGCCGCGGCGGGACGAATAGAAGGACAGCGCCATGAGACCGCCGCCCAGGGCAAGCGTCAGGACGACACCGATGACCAGCGCGATCCAGCCGAGCAGGGAGATCTCACTCTCGCCCAGGCGCATCCAGGTGACGATGGCGTAGACCAGGGTCGCCAGCAGGAATCCCAGTGCGAGGACGGGGGCGATGAAGGCTCTCATCGGTGACATATGAGCCGCACGCCGCCGTCTTACCAGAGTGCGGAGGGCGCTTCGATCGCCCCTTGTGCGACGGGATGGGTCGGTCTATGAGATCGGCCCTGCCCGGGCACCCGGGCGGAACCGGAAGAGCTGTCTGGCGACCTTGCGGCCGTGGCGGAATTGGTAGACGCGCAGCGTTGAGGGCGCTGTGGGGGAGACCCCGTGGAGGTTCAAGTCCTCTCGGCCGCACCAACCGAGGTTGGTTGAAAAGGTTTGACAGATCGGCTCGGCCGGAAGAAAGAAAGGCCCCCGCGGAGGATCACACCCGAGCGGTTTCGTGTTGCAGTGCGGCTGTGGCGGAATTGGTAGACGCGCAGGTTTCAGGTACCTGTGGCAGAGATGCCGTGGTGGTTCGAGTCCACTCAGCCGCACCAACATGACCCCCGACAGATGTCGGACGATTTCTCTCCCCGCCCGTACCTTTGTACGCATGATCGCCTGTACGCGTATGGCATTCGGTGCGCCCGGTGCCATATACTGTCTTTGGGACAGTCGCGAAGGCAGTGGTGAAGGGCATGGTCCGCAACGCCGGCACTCCCGACGGACTAGAGGAACATGATCCCTACGCGAAGCTTCCGCCGCGGCCGGGGCTGATCGGCCGCCTGCGGAACTATTTCCTCGCCGGTGTGCTGGTTGCCGCTCCGGTCGGGATCACCCTGTGGATCGCCTGGGGCGTCGTCGACTTCTTCGACCAGCGCATCAAGCCTCTGATCCCGGCTGCCTGGGATCCGGACAACTACCTGCACGTCTCGGTGCCCGGACTGGGGCTGCTGCTGCTCTTCGTCTTCCTGATCCTGGTCGGAATGTTCGCCGCAGGCCTCGTCGGGCGCGCGATCATGCGCCAGTTCGAGAGCATCCTGGCGGCCGTGCCCGTGGTGCGCAGCATCTACGGCGCGGTGAAGCAGATCTTCGAGACCGTCTTCGCCCAGAACTCCCAGGCATTCCGCAAGGTCGTCCTGATCCAGTACCCTTACGAGGGCTGCTGGTCGATCGCCTTCCTCACGGCGGACACCCGCGGCGAGGTCCAGCGGGTGACCTCCGAAGACGTCGTCTCCGTCTTCATGCCGGCGGTTCCCAACCCCACGACGGGTTTCCTGCTGTTCGTGCCGCGGCACGAGGTCCTGGACCTCGACATGACGGTGGAACAGGGCCTCAAGCTCGTCGTCTCCGGCGGCATCGTGACGCCCAAGCCGGGCGCCACACCGGCGACCATGCCTCCGCCTGTCGCCGGAGCGACGACCGGCCGCCCCCGCCTGTCGTTCTCCGCCCGCCTGCGCAACTACCTGATCGCCGGCATCCTGGTGACCGCGCCGGCGGCCATCACCTTCTGGCTCGCCTGGCAGGTGATCAGCTTCGTGGACAGCAGGGTGACGCCGTTGATCCCGGCTGCCTGGAATCCCCTGTCGGACCTGCCGATCGTCGTTCCCGGGCTCGGCCTCGTCGTCGTCTTCGTCGTCCTCGTGTTGATCGGTATGCTGGCGGCAGGCCTGATCGGGCGCTGGCTGATCCGCACCGGCAACTGGCTGCTGTCCCGGGTGCCGGTGGTGCGCTCCCTCTACGGCGCCATCCGGCAGATCTTCGAGGCGGTGCTCGCCAGCCGCTCGGAGTCCTTCCGCGACTGCGTTCTCTTCTCCTATCCGCGTCGAGGGGTGTGGGCGATCGGCCTGGTGACCGGCCGCACCGAGGGGCAGCTGCAGGAGTTGACGCCCAAACGGGTCATCAACGTCTTCCTGCCGACCACGCCCAATCCCACCTCGGGCTTCCTCATGCTGGTGCCCGAGGACGAGGTGATCCGCCTCTCGATGACGGTGGAGGAAGGTCTGAAGATGGTGGTCTCCGGCGGGCTCGTGGTGCCGCCGGACCGCGGCGAGCCCCAGCCCGCGGCGGCGGAATAGCCTCACCCGGCGCCGAGGGTGCGGACCGCCGCGTCGCGCTCGAACAGATAGAGCAGGATCCGCAGCGCCTCTCCCTCGGGCCCGGTCAGCTCGGGATTGCGGGTCAGGATCAGGTCGACGTGGTCGCGGGCCACGGCCAGCAGCTCCGCCTGCTCCGGCAGGACCGCGAGCCGGAAAGCCGGCATGCCGCTCTGCTTCTTGCCCAGGGTGTCGCCCGATCCTCGCAGCCGAAGGTCCTCTTCGGCGAGGCGGAAGCCGTCGTCGCAGTCGCGGATCACCTGCAGGCGCTCGCGGGCGACCGCCGAGAGCGGCGACTGGTAGAGCAGCAGGCAGGTGGACGCCCGATCGCCGCGGCCGACCCGGCCGCGCAGCTGATGCAGCTGCGCCAGCCCGAAGCGCTCGGCCTGCTCGATCACCATGACGTTGGCCGCCGGCACGTCGATACCGACCTCGATGACCGTGGTGGCCACCAGCAGGTCGAGGGGGCCGTCGGCGAAGGCCGCCGTCATACGGTCCTTCTCCTCACCCCGCATTCGGCCGTGGACCAGCCCGACACGGCCCGGGAAGTGTTTCGCCAGCAGGCGATAGCGGGCTTCCGCGGCGGCCAGCTCGCTCTCCTCCTTCTCCTCCACCAGCGGACAGACCCAGAAGACCTTGCCGCCGGCCTCCAGGGCCCGGCCGACTGCGGCGACCACCTCCGCCAGCCGCTCGGTCGAGGCGACGCGGGTCTCGATCGGCTTGCGACCCGCCGGCTTCTCGTCGAGGCGTGAGACCTCCATGTCGGCGTACTGCACCAGCAGCAGCGTGCGGGGAATCGGCGTCGCGGTCATCGCCAGGAGGTCCGGCCGACGGCCCTTCGCGGCCAGCGCCAGGCGCTGGTCGACGCCGAAGCGGTGCTGCTCGTCGATCACGGTCAGACCGAGGTCGCGGAAGACGACGTCGTCCTGGAACAGCGCGTGGGTGCCTACGACCAGGCCGATCCGGCCGTCGGCCAAACCCTCCAGGATCTGCGAGCGCGTCCGGCCCTTCTCCCGGCCTGTCAGCAGCGCCGCCTCGATGCCCAGCGGGGCCAGCAGCCCGGTCAAGGTGGCGTGGTGCTGACGGGCGAGAATCTCCGTCGGCGCCATCAGCGCGGCCTGTGCACCACTCTCCACCGCCGCCAGCATGGCGAAGAGCGCGACCACGGTCTTGCCGGAGCCGACGTCGCCCTGCAGCAGCCGGACCATCCGGCGCTCGGCCGCCATGTCGCCGCCGATCTCGGCCAGCGCCCGCCGCTGCGCGCCGGTCAGCGCGAAGGGCAGCGCCGCCTCGAGCCGTCGGCGCAGCGAATCGTCGCCCGGCAGGGCGCGCCCCGGCACGCGGCGCTGCTGGCGCCGCACCAGTGCCAGCGCCAACTGGCTCGCGAGAAGCTCGTCGTAGGCCAGCCTCAGCCGGGCGGGCGCCTCGGGCGAGAGGTCTCCCTCGCCGTGCGGCGCGTGCGCCGCCTGCAGGCTCTCGCGCCACGACCGCCAACCGCGGCGCGCCAGCAGGTGCCGGTCCTGCCACTCCGGCAGCTCCGGGAGCCGCCTGAGGGCCGCCGCCACCGCCTTCGTCACCACCCGGGGCGCCAGGCCGGCGAGCAGGGGGTAGACCGGCTCCCGCTCGGCCACGCCGCTGCCGTCGGTGCCTTCGGCGACGCGGTCGGGGTGCACCATCTGCAGCGCCAGTCCGAAGGACTCGACCTTGCCGCTCACCAGGCGCCGGGCGCCGACGGGGAACGTCTTGGCCAGATAGTCCCCCTTGGGATGGAAGAAGACGAGATCGATCGATCCCGTCTCGTCCCGGCAACGGATCCGGTAGGGCTGGCGACGGTTGCCGGAGGGGCGGTGGCCTTCGACTTCGACGGCGAGGGTGGCGAGCCGGCCCGGCTCGGCATCGGCGATCTTCGGGCGGTAGGAGCGGTCGATGACGCCGCTCGGGAGGTGCCAGCACAGGTCGGCCACGCGGGGCCCGGCCAGCTTCTCCAGCAGGCGCGCCACCGAGGGGCCGACGCCGGGGAGGCAGGTCGTTTCGGCGAAGAGGGGATCGAGCAGTGAAGGCCGCACGTGATGAACCTGTCGCGGGACGCTGACAGTCGGGTCTCGGCAGCCTATATGGTCGCCGTTCTCAAGGAAGCAGAGCATGACGGAAAGCGAAAGCCTGGAGACACGCAAGAAGCGCTTGCGCTTCCGCAGCTGGCACCGCGGCACGCGGGAGATGGATCTGCTGATCGGCGGGTTCATCGACGCCAACCTGGAGTCCTTCGACCAGCGGCAGGTGGGCCTGATGGAGGACCTTCTGCGCCAGTCCGATCCCGACCTCTACGCCTGGATCGCCGGTAAGGCGTCACCGCCGCCGGACTCCGATCACGAGGTGATGCACCGCCTGCGCGCCCACCGCTTCGAGCCCCCCGGCCCGTGACAGGTCCGCTCGTCCGTCTGCTCGCGCGCCCCGGGCGCCGCCTTCTCGCGAGCGTGCCCGAGGGGCTCGAAGCCTTCCTGCTGGCCGAGGCCGCCGGGGAGCCGAAGGCCCCCGCGTTGCTGCACGTCTGCCGCGACGATGCCCGGATGGCGCGGCTGGCCGACGCCTTCTCGTTCTTCAACCACGACGTCGAGATCCTCACTTTCCCGGCCTGGGACTGCCTGCCCTACGACCGGGTCAGTCCTCACCGGGACATCCTCGCCCGCCGGATCGCTACTCTCGCCCATCTCCTGCGGCCTCAGCGGGTCGGGGCGAAGCGACTCGTTCTGACGACGGTCGGCGCCCTGCTGCAGCGGCTGCCGCCGCGCGACAGCCTGCGCGACCGCTGGCTGATGGCCCGCGCCGGCGAGGAACTGCCGGTGGAGAAGCTGACCGGCTTCCTCGTCGCCAACGGCTACCAACGGGTCGAGACCGTCGGCGAGCCCGGCGAGTTCGCCCTGCGTGGCGGCATCCTCGATCTCTTTCCGGCCGGTGCACCTCAGCCCCTGCGGCTCGACTTCTTCGGTGACGAGCTCGACACCATCCGCCCCTTCGATCCCCTGACCCAGCTCTCGAGCGGCAAGCAGGAGAGCCTGGCGCTGCTGCCGTTCGGCGAGGTGCTGCTGGAGGAGGCGACGATCCACCGCTTCCGGACCGGCTACCGCGCCTCCTTCGGCGCGACCGGGGCCAACGATCCGCTCTACACCTCGGTCAGCGAAGGCCGGCCGCATCCCGGCATGGAGCACTGGCTCCCGCTGTTCTATGACCGGCTGGAAACGCTCTTCGACTATCTGCCGGATGCGGCGGTGACCCTGGACCATCAGGCCGAGGAGGTGCGGCAGGCCCGGCTGGAGAGCATCGCCGACTTCTTCGACGCCCGCTCCAAACTCGCCCGGGCGGAGAGCGCCGCCGGCGGCGTCTACAACCCTCTGCCGCCGGACCGGCTGTACCTGGTCGGGGAAGAGTGGGAGAGCCTGTTCGATCAGCGGCCGACGGTTCAGTTCACCCCCTACGATCAACCGCCCGACGGCGCGCTCGTCTTCTCTGCCGAAGGCCGCCGGCCGCCCGATTTCTCCGCCGCCCGCAAGGCGGCCGACGGCAAGCTCTGGGAGGCCTTCAGGGCCTTCGTCCGGCAGGAGCAGGAGCACGATCATCGGGTGGTACTGGCCGCCTACACCGCCGGCTCCCGCGACCGTCTCGCCCATATGCTGGACGAACGCGGCGTGCCTGGCCTGGTCGCCGTCGAAAGCTGGGCGGAGGCGCAGGCGCTGCCGGTGCAGCAGATCGCGCTCGCCGTGCTGCCGCTGGAGCAGGGTTTCGGCTACCGTCATCTCGCCTTCCTGTCCGAGCAGGACCTGCTGGGCGAGCGGATCGGCCGGGCCGGCAGGGCGCGGCGCAAGGCCGACAACTTCCTGACCGAAGTCGCGACCCTCTCCGAGGGCGACTACGTCGTGCATGTGGACCACGGCATCGGGCGCTACGAGGGCCTGGAGACCCTGTCCCTGGGCGACGCGCCGCACGACTGCCTCAAGGTGGTCTACCATGGCGGGGACCGGCTCTTCGTTCCGGTCGAGAACATCGATGTGCTGTCGCGCTTCGGCTCCCAGGAAGGCACCGTCGAGCTCGACCGCCTCGGCCACGGCAACTGGCAGGCCCGCAAGGCGCGGGTGAAGGAACGCCTGCGGGAGGCGGCGACCGAACTCATCCGGGTCGCGGCCCTGCGCGAGCTGCGCCACGCCGAGGAGGTGCAGCCGCCCGAAGGCATCTACGACGAGTTCGCGGCCCGCTTCCCCTATCCGGAGACGGACGACCAGCTGCGGGCGATCGAGGACGTCTTCGACGACCTCTCCAGCGGCAAGCCGATGGACCGGCTGGTGTGCGGCGACGTCGGCTTCGGCAAGACGGAGGTGGCGATGCGGGCCGCCTTCGTCGTGGCGATGAGCGGGCGGCAGGTGGCGGTGGTGGTGCCGACCACGCTGCTGGCCCGCCAGCACTTCAAGTCCTTCGAGGAGCGCTTCTCGGGGCTGCCGCTGAAGGTGGCGCAGCTTTCCCGGTTGGTGACCGGCAAGGACGCCGCCGCGGTGAAGCAGGGGCTGGCCGACGGCAAGATCGACCTGGTGGTCGGCACCCACGCGCTGCTGGCCAACGGCATCAGGTTCAAGGACCTCGGCCTGCTGATCGTCGACGAGGAGCAGCATTTCGGGGTCAAGCAGAAGGAGCGGATGAAGCAGCTCCGCGCCGAGGTGCATGTGCTGACCCTGACGGCCACGCCCATCCCGCGGACTTTGCAGCTCGCCATGTCCGGGGTGAAGGAGATGAGCCTGATCTCCACGCCGCCGGTGGATAGGCTGGCGGTGCGCACCTTCGTCATGCCCTACGACGGCGTGGTCATTCGCGAGGCGATTCTGCGCGAGTACCATCGCGGCGGCCAGATCTTCTACGTCTGCCCGCGCATCGAGGACCTCGACGACCTGCAGGAGCGGCTGCGCACGCTGGTGCCGGAGGTCAAGATGGCGGTCGCCCACGGGCGGCTCTCGGCCACGGCTCTGGAAGAGGTGATGAGCGGTTTCGTCGACCGCCGCTTCGACCTGCTGCTGTCCACCAACATCGTCGAGTCCGGCCTGGACATCCCGACGGCCAACACGCTGATCATCCACCGGGCCGACATGTTTGGTCTGGCCCAGCTCTACCAGCTGCGCGGCCGGGTGGGCCGCTCGAAGCTGCGCGGCTATGCCTACCTGACGCTGCCCCAGGGCAAGATGCTCAGCAAGACGGCCGAGCGACGGCTGCAGGTCATGCAGACGCTCGATACCCTGGGTGCCGGCTTCACCCTCGCCAGCCACGACATGGACATCCGCGGCGCCGGCAACCTGCTGGGGGAGGAACAGTCCGGCCATGTCCGGGAGGTCGGCATCGAGCTCTACCAGCAGATGCTCGAGGACGCGGTGGCGGCCGCGCGCGCCGGCGCCGGCATGGAGGAGGCCGCGGCGTCGGGTAGCTGGTCGCCGCAGATCAACCTCGGCACCTCGGTGCTCATTCCCGAGGCCTACGTCACCGACCTCAACGTGCGCCTGGGGCTCTACCGCCGGCTGGCGGAGATCGAGGACGGCAAGGCACAGGAAGCCTTCGCCGCCGAGCTGGTCGACCGCTTCGGGCCGCTGCCGCCCGAGGTCGAGAACCTGCTGCAGGTGATGACGATCAAGCGGCTGTGCCGGCAGGCCGGCGTGGAGAAGCTCGACGCCGGTCCGAAGGGGGCCACCGTCAGCTTCCGCGAGAACAGCTTCTCGAATCCGCTGGCCCTGGTCCGGCTGATCGATCGGTCGAAGGGTGCCTTGAAGCTGCGCCCGGACCACAAGCTGCTCTGCCGTGGCCACTGGGACGAACCGCCGCAGCGGGTACGGGGAGCCCGGGCGCTGCTGGAGCGGCTCGTGCAGGCGTCGGAGCAGGCCGCGGCCTGAGCGGGTTCAGAGGTCGCCGGAAGACGGCAACGAAAAGGGGCCACGCCCCAGGCGTCGACCCCTCCTCAGGCATCACCAGGTGACGAGGCGGCGTTTCCCCCAAGGGGAACGCCGCCGGGCACTCAGGCCAGTTCCACCGTTTCGGCCATCGGGCCCTTCTGGCCCATACGCGTGGTCACGCGGACGCGCTGCTCTGGCGTCAGGGTCGTGATCCGCGCCCGCTCCAGGACCCGGGCGGAAACGAACACGTCCTTGCCGCCGTCGTCGGGGACGATGAAGCCGAAGCCCTTCTCCGCGTTGAAGAACTTCACGGTGCCCTCGACCGTGGAGGTCGCGCCGCCACCGTCGTAGCCGCCCCGGCCGCCGTAGCCGCCGGAATCGCGGTCGCGGTAGCCGCCGCCGAAGCCGCCGCTGTCGCGGTCACGGAAGCCGCCGCTGCGCGGCCGGGGTGCTGCGCCCCCGGCAGGGATCGACTCGATCTTGCTGATCGAGGCGACCTGCAGGCCCTTGCGGCCGTTCATCAGGCTGCAGACGATCTCGGTGCCCTCGGGCAGTTCGCTGCGGCCGATCGCTTCCAGCACGGAGACGTGCAGGAAGGCGTCCGGGGAACCGTCGGTCGGCTGGACGAACCCAAAGCCCTTAGTCGCGTTGAACCACTTCACAACCGCCTTAACATCGCCGCCGGACCCGGCCGATCCGTATTGATCGTGCATCACTGTACTGAGAGCTCCTGCCTCTGAGATCTTCCCGCCTTCGGCCGTCACTTCGCCGTCGCCGACCGCCGATTATCTTTCCCCTCTGACGAGTCTCGGGTGTCGCCGACGGTGAAGTCGACTTTTTCCCAGAGGAGACCGGTTGGCAGGCCTCAGGACCGTATAACCGTACGGCGCGAGAAGAATACACGAAGCCGCACGCGGAATCACTTGGAATTCGCGAAGACGGACATAAGCCAAGGACATCAGGCTTCTGCGCCGGGCGGTTGACGTCGGAGGGGAACAATAGGCGGCTGGATCAGCCTGCAGTAGGTGCCTTTCGCGGCTCTCGGCCTTCCGGTGCGACGTGCGGCGGGAACAATCGGCGGGCCGGCGCGTTCGCGGGCTGTCGCAGGTGGAGAAGCCTTTCCCTCATGAGCAGCCTTGCCGAGCGGCTGCGGTTGCCGTCCTGGGCGATGCGCAGCCTCCAGCCCTTTCTTGCAGCCTACAATGCCCTGCTCGAGCACAAGGGCATGGAGATGGCCGGTTACCTGGCCTTCATGGCCGTTCTGTCCATCTTCCCGTTCCTGATCTTTCTCGCTGCTCTCTTCGGGGTGTGGGGCACCGGCATAAGCGCGGACGAGCTGCTGACCATGCTGTTCAAGGTGCTGCCCCCGGATGTGGCCCAGACGATCAACGAGCCGATCCTGCGAGTCATGCGCTCCCACCGCGGCGACCTTCTGACCGTCGGCATCGTCGGCACCCTCTGGGCCGCCTCTTCCGGGGTGGAGGCCATTCGTGCGGCCCTCAACGAGGCCTATTGCATTCAGGAGCCGCGTGCGTGGTGGTGGCGGCGGCTGCACAGCCTCGCCATGGTACTGATCACCGCAGGCTTCGCCCTCGTTGCCTCGATCGTGTTGATCCTCGGGCCGGTGATCTGGCAGCTCGGCGAACGGGTGGTCCCGAACATCAAGGGGGCGGAGGACGCCTGGTTCACCTACGAGCTCGTCCGCTACGCGATCGGCGGCTGCCTGCTGTTCCTGGTGCTGGTCGCCATGCACCAGTGGCTGCCGAACGTCCGCCAGCGCTGGAGCAATCTGCTGCCAGGCGTCGCTCTGACCCTCGTCCTGTGGATCGTCACCTCGACGGGATTGTCGATCTATCTCTCCACCCTGGGCAACTACAATGCGACCTACGGGGCGCTCGGCGGAGTAGTCGTAACCCTCCTCTTCTTCTACTTTTCTTCGATCGTCTTCATTTTCGGCGCCGAGCTCAACGCAGCGCTGCACCCGGTGTACGACGCCTGCGGCGGTGCCGTCCGCTCGGCGCAGGACAGCGGTGCCGAGCCACGGCACCAACCGGATGAGGAACCCCGCACCGTGGTCACCCGTTGACCATCCGATCGTGGCGCCGCTGGCGCCTGCTTCCAGAGCGGGAGAAGAGAAGACGATGCGACGCTTGATGTTTGCCACCACGGCCCTTGTCCTCACGGGCCTGGCGGCGCCCAGCTACGGGCAGCAGACTACCCAGGCCCAGCAGCCTGCGGCACAGGCCGAGGGCGTGCAGAAGCAGGGGCAGGCGGCGCAGGGCGTCGGCGGACAGGCGCTGGGCGCGACCGACCAGGAGCGGACCCAGGTGATCGTCAAGCAGCCGCCGCCGACGATAATCATCAAGCAGCCGCCGCCCCAGATCACCGTTCAGCAGGGCCAGCCCAAGGTGATCGTCGAGCAGCAGCAGCCGGTGGTGCGGATCGAGCAGGCCCAGCCGCAGGTTCAGGTGGAGCAGCAGCAGCCGCAGGTCCAGGTCGAGCAGGCCCAGCCGCAGGTGCAGGTGGACGGCCAGGCCGCCTCCGGCCAGGCGGCCGGCTCCTCCGGGTCGGCGACCACGCAAGGGCAGGCCGCAGCCCAGCAGGACGGTGCCCAGGGTTCGCAGAGCAACGCCACCGGTCAGAGCGACGTAACGGGGCAGAGCAGCGCTACGGGGCAGAGCAGCGCCACGGGGCAGAGCAGCGCAATGGGGCAGGGCGACGCTTCGTCCGCCAGAGGCGGCGCCACCGGCACGGATGCCGGGCAGGCCGTTGGCCAAGGATCGGCGGAGCGGAATGACGCCCCGGCGGGCGGCACGACGTCGAACGCGGCGAACGGCGGCAAATCGGACATGGGTGTTTCCGGCACCACGGGTTCCTACTCCGAGACGCCCCCGCCCCGCGACGTCGGCAGCACGATCCTGGCGCTGCCGCCGGTGAAGGAGGGGCAGCAGCAGGGCGGTTCGTCTGCAGCGGCGAACGGCACGGCGCCGGTCCAGGCGCAGCAGGATCAACCGACAGCGGGCGGTACGGGGCAGGGCACGGCGCCGGCGCAAGGCAGCGGCCCGTCGGTGACCGGTGCCGGCCAGCAAGAGACGGCCTCCCCGCAGCCGGGGCAGCCGCCGTCGACCACGGCCGCCGCGGAAGGCGGGGACCGCACGGCCTCCCCCGCGGATGGCGAAGCCCGAGCGGGCGGCGAACATCAGTCCGGCACGGCCGCCAGTTCCGCGGCTTCGGCCCGACGCCCTGCCGCAGACGCGACGACGTCGAGAGCGGCGGCGGAGACTCAGGTCGGCACCGACGAGAAGGCGAGCGCCCAGCCCCAGACGACCGAGGCGGAGCAGCGGAATGCGGAGACGATGCCGGCCGCGAGTTCGACGCCCGTCGTCGGAACCGAGCGGGAGAAGCCGGACGCCATCGCACCGCAGCAGCCGGGGGACGCGCCGGTCACGGCCAGCTCCAACGATACCGGCAGGGACGCCGTCATCTCCGATTCGCAGACCCAGCCCGTGCAGCCGGCGATCCAGGCGGACGAGGCCACCAAGTACCTCGAGCGCGACATCATCTCGAACCAGGGCGAGGAACTGGGCGAGATCGAGAATTTCGTTGTCGGCCAGGGCGGCGAGGTCAAGGCCGTGGTGATCGCCTGGGGCGGCTTCCTCGGTATCGGGCGGAACAAGGTCGCCGTGCCCGTGCAGAAGGTCGATCTGAACGGCAATACCGGCCGGTCGGTCATCGAGTTGTCGAGTGCGGAGATCCGCGAGCTGCCGGAATTCGACGACGATCCCGACGCCGTTGCGCGTCAGTTCGGGCCGGGCGCCCGGCTGTTGCAGGACTAGCGTCACTGGTGCGGCGGGCAGTCCAGTCGGGGATTGCCCGCCGCCTGCGCTCTCCGCTATTGTTGCGCCGCAAAATCTCAGGATGCATCGCAACATCCTCAGGGCGGCGGCGGACGGAGGGCTATCGGATGAGCGAACGGCACGGCTACTGCTTCGAGGACCTCGAGGTCGGCATGACCGACGTCTTCTCCAAGACGGTGACCGAAGCGGACGTGACCCTCTTCGCCGGCGTGACGGGGGACCTCAACCCCGTCCACATCGATCAGGAGTTCGCCGCCCAGTCGATGTTCGGCGGCCGGATCGTGCACGGCATGCTGACGGCGGGTTTCATTTCCGCGGTTCTCGGAATGCGCCTGCCCGGCCCCGGCTGCATCTACGTGTCACAGACCCTGCGCTTCAAGGCGCCCGTTCGGGTCGGCCAGACGGTCGCGGCGCGCGTCACGGTGCAGGAGCTCGTGCCGGAAAAGCGGCGGGCGATCATGGCCACGAGCTGCAGCGTCGACGGCAATGTGGTGCTGGACGGGGAAGCGACCCTGCTGGTGAACCGGCGGCAGGCCGCCCAGGCGGCTGAGTGAGCCGCCCCTCCCTTGATCGCCAGGCTCGCCCCTGTAGAGTCGGGTGCATGACGAGCTTGCTTCGGACCCTGCGAGTGCGAATTATCGCCCCGGCCCGCTGAGAGACGCGGTGCCGGTCGCACGTCCCTGCCTCGATTTCGTCGGTTGCAGGCGGTCAACGGGCCGCCGCCGGCGACAACAAGCCCGAAAGCCATGCCCGACTATCGTCAGACGATCTTCCTGCCCAAGACCGACTTCCCCATGCGCGCCGGCCTTGCGAAGCGCGAGCCGGAGATCCTGGCGCGCTGGGAGGAGATCGACCTCTACCGCCGCCAGCGCGAGCAGGCGCGGGGACGGGAACTCTTCGTGCTGCACGACGGCCCGCCCTATGCGAACGGGCACCTGCACATGGGGCACGCCCTCAACAAGATCCTGAAAGACGTGATCAACCGCTCGCAGCAGATGCTCGGCAAGGACGCCAACTATGTGCCCGGCTGGGACTGCCACGGCCTGCCGATCGAATGGAAGGTCGAAGAGGGCTATCGGGCACGCGGGCAGGACAAGGACGAGGTCGATCGGGTCGAGTTCCGCCGTGAATGCCGCGCCTTCGCCGAGCACTGGGTGGGTCAGCAGACCACCGAATTCAAGCGGCTGGGCGTGATCGGCGACTGGACCACGCCCTACACCACCATGGCCTATCCGGCGGAAGCGCAGATCGTCCGGGAGATCGGCAAGTTCCTGATGAACGGCGGCCTCTACGCCGGGTCGCGTCCGGTGCTCTGGTCGGTCGTCGAGAAGACGGCGCTGGCCGACGCCGAGGTCGAGTATCACGACCACGTCTCGCCGACCATCTGGGTCCGCTTTCCGGTGGTGGAGAGCCCGCTCGAGGCCCTGAGGGGCGCGGCCGTGGTGATCTGGACGACCACGCCCTGGACCATGCCGGGCAACCGCGCCGTCGCCTTCGGGGAAGACTTCGACTACGTGGTCGCGCGCGTCGACGCGGTGGCCGAGCGCACCCTCGCGCGGACAGGCGAGGTGATCGTCGTCGCCAGGGACCTGCTGCCGGCCGTCGAGAAGGCCGCCAACATCACCGCCACCACGGTGCTGGCCGAGCTGAAGGGGGCGGAACTCGCCGGCACCATCTGCGCCCACCCGTTGCGCGGCCAGGGTTACGACTACCCAGTGCCCCTGCTGGCCGGCGACTTCGTGACCACCGAGGCCGGCACGGGCTTCGTGCACATCGCCCCCGGCCACGGCACCGACGACTACCATCTCGGACTGCGGCACGGTCTGGAGATGCCCCAGACGATCGACGGCGAGGGCCGCTATCTGCCGCACGTCCCGCTGTTCGCCGGGAAGGTCGTCTACACCTCGACCGGCAAGGAGGGCGACGCCAACCCGGCCGTCATGGAGGGTCTGATCGCCGCGGGCGGCCTGCTCGCCAAGGGCCGCCTCAAGCACTCCTATCCCCATTCCTGGCGCTCCAAGGCGCCGCTGATCTTCCGCAATACGCCGCAGTGGTTCATCTCGATGGAGACGAACGAGCTGCGGCAGAAAGCTCTGGCATCGATCGACGCGACGGCCTTCTATCCGCCCAAGGGGCAGGCGCGCCTGCACGCCATGATCGAGCAGCGGCCGGACTGGTGCATCTCCCGCCAGCGTCTGTGGGGCGTGCCTCTGCCCATCTTCGTCAACAAGGCGAGCGGCGAGCCCCTGCGCGATCCCGCCGTCATCGAGCGGATCGCCGCGGCCTTCGAGGCGGAGGGCGGCGACGTCTGGTTCTCCTCGCCGCCGCAGCGCTGGCTCGGCAACGACTACGATGCCGCCGACTGGGAGCAGATCCAGGACGTGGTCGAGGTCTGGTTCGACAGCGGTTCGACCCATGCCTTCGTGCTGGAGGCGCGGGACGACCTGAAGTGGCCCGCTTCCCTCTACCTGGAAGGGTCCGACCAGCACCGCGGCTGGTTCCACACCTCGCTGCTGGAGTCCTGCGGCACCCGTGGCCGCGCGCCCTTCGACGGCGTGCTGACCCATGGCTTCGTGCTCGACGAGCAGGGCCGGAAGATGTCGAAGTCCCTCGGCAACGGCGTGGTGCCTCAGGAGGTCGTGGATCGGGACGGGGCTGACATCCTGCGGCTCTGGGTCGTCGCCTCGGACTACACCGAAGACCTGCGGATCGGGCCGGAGATCCTGAAGTATCAGGTCGACGCCTACCGGCGGCTGCGCAACACCCTGCGCTACCTGCTCGGCGCCCTCGACGGCTTCGACGAGGCCGAGCGCCTGCCGGTCGAGCAGATGCCGGAACTGGAGCGCTGGGTGCTGCACCGGCTGTGGGAGCTCGACCGACTGGTCCGCCAGGACGTCTCCGGCTATTCGTTCCATGCCCTCTACCAGGCTCTGCACAACTTTTGTGCGGTCGACCTCTCCGCCTTCTACTTCGACGTCCGCAAGGACAGCCTCTACTGCGACCCGGCGCATTCCCTGCGGCGACGGGCGTGCCGCACGGTCTTCGATCTGCTGTTCGACCACCTGACCGCCTGGCTGGCGCCGGTCCTCTGCTTCACCGCGGAGGAGGCCTGGCAGGTGCGCGGCAAGGCACCCGAGAGCGTGCACCTGCGGCTGTTCCCCGAGGTGCCTGCCGGCTGGTCGGACCCGGCCCTGGCCGCGAAGTGGGAGCGGCTGCGGGATGTCCGGCGGGTGGTCACCGGCGCGCTCGAGCTGGCGCGGGCGGAGAAGCGGCTCGGCGCATCCCTGCAGGCGGCGCCTGTCGTGCATGTCGAGGACCAGACGCTGCGCGAGCTGATCGCGACGATCGACTTCGCGGAACTCTGCATCACCTCGGACCTGGCGGTCAGCGACGCGCCGGCCGAAGAGGCCGCTTTCCGCCTTCCCGACGTGCCCGGCGTGGCGGTGCGGGTGGCGCCGGCGGACGGGGAGAAGTGCGAGCGCTGCTGGCGGGTGCTGCCGGACGTGGGCAGGCATCCTGAGGCGCCGGGGACCTGTGGGCGCTGTGCAGACGCGGTCGGCGGCCTGCAGGTCGCCGGATGAGCCCGAGCCCGCTCGGCCAGGGCGTGGCCTGATGTCGCGATCGCTGCGCCTCGCCCTGCTCGTCGCACCCTTCGTCTTCCTGCTCGACCAGGCCGGCAAGTGGATCATCCTGCTGTGGGTGATGCAGCCGCCCCGCGTGATCGAGGTCACCGGATTCTTCAATCTGGTCCTGACCTTCAATCGCGGTGTCTCTTTCTCGCTGATGACCGGCGATCAGGTCTGGAGACCCTACCTGCTGGCGGTGCTCTCGTTCGCCATCGTCGTGCTGCTGTTCGCCTGGCTGGCGCGGCAGGACGGCAGGGCACCGGGACTGGCGGGCGGTTTCATCGCCGGTGGGGCGATCGGCAACCTCCTCGACCGCTTCGTTCACGGCGGCGTGGTCGACTTCCTGGACTTCCATCTCGCGCAGTTGCACTGGCCGGCCTTCAATCTCGCCGACAGTGCAATCGTCGTCGGCGTCGGCCTGATCCTGTTCGATGGCTTGTTCGCCAGGGGGCGGGCGGATAAACCTAGGACCCCATAGTCAGGCGGATCCGGATCCATGGGACGTTTCACTCTGATTCTCGGGCTGGCGGGCAGCGCTCTTCTGCTTTCCGCCTGCAGCGAAAGCCAGAAGCAGACGCTGGGCTTCTCGCAGCCGCCGCCGGACGAGTTCCGCGTGATCACGCGCGCGCCTCTGACGGTGCCGCCCAACCTCGCCCTGCGGCCACCGATTCCCGGTGCCGTACGACCCCAGGAGGGCACGCCGAGCGAGCAGGCCCGTCAGGCCGTCTTCCGGGCGGGCGAGACAGGCAAGCAGGCGGTGACGCCGCTGACGCCGGCCGATGGCCTGTCGACCGGCGAACGGGTGCTGCTCCGCGATGCCGATGCCACGAACGCGCCCACCGACATACGGCAGGTGGTCGACGCGGAGACCCGGCAGATCAACCAGGACAACACCACGCTGATCGACACGCTGATCTTCTGGAAGGACAGCCCGCCGACGGGCGTGGCGATCAACGCGTCGGCCGAGGCAAGGCGCATCCAGGAGCGTGAGGCGCTCGGCGAGCCGGTCACCGGACAGGGCGTGCCTGTCCTGGAGCGCAAGGAGCGGACGCTCTTCGGCAGCATCCTCTGAGCGCAGGGGGCGTTCGGTACCAGGGAACCCGCCCGCCGCGGCCGCTGTTCTCCCAGTCGAGAGTCTGACGGGGCGAGGCGATGGCTGCGGCGACGGGATTTGATCAGGGCAAAAGCGAGCGGGCGCGGCAGCGGGAGGACCGGCGGGCTGCGCATCGGCGGCTCAAGCGGCTCGCCTGGCTGATGGATTCGGCCGTGCGGGTGCCGGGCACCTCCATCCGCTTCGGGATGGATTCGGTGATCGGGCTGGTGCCGGGCTTCGGCGATCTCGCATCCACCGCGCTCTCGGGCTGGTTCGTCTTCGAGGCGAGGCGTCTTGGCCTGCCGCCGTCCGCTCTCGCTCGGATGGTGACCAACGTGGCGCTGGATCTGGTGATCGGCGCGGTCCCCCTGGCGGGTGACGTTGCCGACGTTTTCTGGAAGGCGAACCGGCGCAATCTGCGGATCCTCGAGGAACATCTCGCGCGCGAGGATTTCGACGAGGAGCCTGTGGGCGAGACGATCGAAGGCAGCTGGCGTCGCGTCGGCTGAGCGGCCGCCGGGCGGTCAGAAGAGATTTCGCTGAGCTGCCGCCGGCTTCGCCGGCTTTGCTGCTCGTCTCACCGACTTGTCGCCGGCGAAGAGCACCGGAACCTCGCCGTCGCGCAATTGCACCTTCCCGCTCTTGCCCGGCTTGGCGTCCGCCGCGCTGGTGATCACCCCCTCGTCGTCCCGCAGGACGGCGAAGCCGCGCTCCAGCGTCGCCTTGTACGACAGCGTCTCCAGCAGGCGTCCGAGCGAGGCCAGTTCGCTCGCGGCATCCTTCGGCCGCCGCACGCACTCCGGCACCAGCCGTTCCGACAGGGTCGAGAGATGCTGCCGGGCGTGGTCCAACTCGCGCTGGGGCAGCGGCAGACGCCCGGCCAGCCGATGCAGCCCGTCGTCCTTCGCCCGCAGGAACTGGCGCGCCGCCAGGTCCAGCCGCTCCGCGCGGTCGTCGAGCTGCCGGGCCCGTTCCAGCAGGAGCTGGCGCGGGTCGGGCAGGCCGCGGGCCAGCCCTTCCAGCCGCACCCGACGGTCGTCCAGAACCCGCTCGCCGGCGGCGACGGTCCGGCGGGCCAGTTCCAGGACCTGGGCCAGCAGTTCCGTGCGCACCGGCACCGCCATCTCGGCGGCGGCGGTCGGGGTAGGCGCGCGGCGATCGCTGGCGAAGTCGATCAGGGTGGTATCAGTCTCATGGCCCACCGCCGAGATCAGCGGGATCGCCGAGGCGGCCGCCGCCCGCACGACCACCTCCTCGTTGAAGGCCCAGAGGTCTTCGAGGGAACCTCCACCACGGGCGACGATCAGCAGGTCCGGCCTCGGCACGGCGCCCTCGGGCGGCAGCGCGTTGAAGCCGGCGATGGCGCGCGCCACCTGCTCGGCCGCGCCCTCGCCCTGCACCGCCACCGGCCAGAGCAGGACCCGGCGCGGAAAGCGCTCAGACAGGCGGTGCAGGATGTCCCGGATCACCGCCCCCGTGGGCGAGGTCACGATTCCGACGACGGCCGGCAGGAAGGGCAGGGGGCGCTTGCGCTCGGCGGCGAAGAGACCCTCCGCCGCCAGCTTGCGCCGGCGGTCTTCGAGCAGCTTCAGCAGAGCGCCTTCGCCCGCCAGTTCCAGCGAATCGACGATCAGCTGGTACTTCGATCGGCCCGCATAGGTCGTCACCCGGCCTGTCGCGATCACCTCCATGCCGTCCTCGGCCCGCAGCGGCAGGCGCTGGGCCGTGGTCCGCCAGATCACGGCGTCGATCACCGCGTCGCTGTCCTTGAGGCAGAGGTAGACGTGGCCCGAGCCGTGGCGTTTCAGGCCCGACACCTCGCCGCGCACCCGCACGCGCTCGAAGGCGCCCTCCAGGGTCTGACGGATGGCGAGGCTCAGTTCGCCGACGGAAAAGGCGGGAAGGTTGCCTTGAACGGCGTGGGCTGCGATAGGGCTGTCGGTCATCGTCGGCGATGCTAGCGAAGCCGCCCGGACGATGCGAGGCCTTGCCGGAGGGGATGTCGAAATGCGGGTTCTGGTGGTCGGCGGCGGCGGCCGTGAGCATGCGCTCTGCTGGGCGATCGCCCGTTCGCCGTTGCTGACCCGCCTCTACTGCGCCCCGGGCAACGCGGGGATCGCTGCGGTTGCCGAGACGGTGCCGATCGCCGCGGAGGACGTGGAAGGCCTCCTCTCCTTCGCCCGGGGGGAAGGTATCGAACTCGTGGTGGTCGGCCCCGAGGCGCCGCTGGTGGCGGGGCTGGTCGACCGTCTCACCGCCGCCGGCATAAAGGCCTTCGGGCCCACCGCGGCCGCCGCCGCCCTGGAAGGCTCCAAGGGCTTCATGAAGGACCTCTGCGCTCGCCAGGGCATCCCGACGGCGGCCTATGCCCGCTTTTCGGACCCGGCCGCGGCGAAGCGCTGGATCCGCGAGAACGGCGCCCCGGTCGTGGTCAAGGCCGATGGCCTCGCTGCCGGCAAGGGCGTGACGGTGGCGGCCACCCTGCACGAGGCCGAGACCGCCGTCGATGCCGCCCTGGTGGACGGCCGTTTCGGTCATGCCGGGGCCGAGGTGGTGGTCGAGGAGTTTCTCGAAGGCGACGAGGTCTCCTTCTTCGCCCTCTGCGACGGCACCACAGCGCTGCCGCTCGCCTCGGCGCGGGACCACAAGCGGGTGGGTGACGGCGACCGCGGCCCGAACACCGGCGGCATGGGGGCCTATTCGCCGGCGCCGCAGATGACGCCCACGCTGCAGGCGAGGGTGATGGCGGAGATCGTCCAGCCCACGCTCGACGGCATGGCCGCGCTCGGCCGGCCCTATCGCGGCGTCCTCTTCGCCGGGCTGATGATCGGCCCGGACGGTGCGCCGCGGCTGCTGGAGCACAACGTGCGCTTCGGCGATCCCGAGTGCCAGGCGCTGATGATGCGGCTGGCGAGCGACCCGCTGCCGCTGCTCCTCGCTGCCGTCGACGGCCGCCTGTCGGAGGTGCGGGTCGACTGGCATCCCGACCCGGCGCTGGTCGTGGTCATGGCCGCCAAGGGCTATCCGGCCGCCGTCGAGCCGAGCGGGCCGATCCGCGGGCTCGAGGCGGCGGCGGCGGTGGAAGGCGTCACCGTCTTCCACGCCGGGACCAAGCGTGGGGAGGCGGGCATCATGGCGTCCGGGGGTCGGGTGCTGGGCGTCGCGGCACGCGGCGACGATCTCGACCAGGCAAGGGCGCGGGCCTATGCGGCGATCGACCGGATCGACTGGCCCGGCGGCTTCTGTCGCCGCGACATCGGTCTGCGCCCCCCGGCCGGCCCCTCGTCGGACTGACGGTCTGCCCTATCTCCCGCCTGTTCTCTCCTGAGACGAGGTGGGTCATGCCGTCGGTCGTTCCGGCCTATGCCGCAGTTCTGGCCGTTCTGTACGTCTTTCTCAGTGTGGCGGTGATCCGCCAGCGCCGCAGCCGCAGCGTCGCCCTTGGCAGCGGCGGCCTGCCGGAGGTCGAGCGGGCCATCCGCGCCCACGGCAACTTCGCCGAATACGTGCCCTTTGCCCTGCTGCTGCTGGCCTTCGCCGAGTTGCGCGGCGATCCGCACTGGCTGCTCAACCTGCTCTGCCTGCTGCTGCTCGCCGGTCGCCTCGCCCACGCCTGGGGCGTCTCGCAGGTGGAGGAGGACTACCGCTGGCGCACGGTGGGCATGGGCCTGACCTTTACCGTGTTGCTGCTGACCGCGCTGCTGCTCCTCTGGGGCGTCTTGTTCTGACGGCGCGGGACAGGCGGGTGCGGCTTCAATCGCCGGCCTGCCGCGCCGCCAACACCGTCAACGGCAGGCTTATCCGGCAGGTCAGCCCACCCTTCGTCAGGTCGTAGTCCGTCTCCGCACCGAGGGTGTAGGGGAGCGCGCGTTCGATCAGCTTGCGTCCGTAGCCGCCTCCTCGCGGCAGTGGCACCTCCTGCCCGGCCGGCAGCCGCTCCGTCCAGTCGATGACCAGCCGGCCGCCATCCGCACCTTCGCCGTCGGCTGTCACCCGCCAGACGACCGACAGCCGGCCGGCCGGTGTGGCCAGCGCGCCGTACTTCCGGGCGTTGGTGGAGAGCTCATGGATGACGAGGGCGAGGATCTGCACCGTGGACCGGCGCAGAGGGACGTCCGGGCCTGCCATCTCGATCTGTCCCTCGACGATGCCGCCGCCGAGGGCCTCCAACTCTGTCGAGACGAGCGTGCCCAGGGTCGGCTTGACTTCGTCCGGGCGGGAGAGGTGGTCTTGCACCCGCGACAAGGCCGCCAGGCGGTCGTTGAATCGGGCGCCGAAGGTGTCCAGGCCGTCGCTGGTGGCGAGCAACTGGGCCGAAAGCGACTGCACGACGGCGATCAGGTTCCGGGTCCGGTGATGCAACTCCGCGATCATCACCTGCTGCCGCTCTTCCCATTGCCGCTGCTGGGTGACGTCCCGCATGACGCCGATCATGCGCAGCGGCCGGCCATCGGAGCCCCGGAAATAGCGTCCCCGGGCGTCGCACCAGCGCACCGTCCCGTCGGCGGCGCGGGTCCGGAAATGGTGGACGTAGTCCGCCTCGTCTTCGCGCGCCGCCAACAGGGCGGCCTCAGTGCCCGGCAGATCGTCGGGATGGACGCGGCGCGCCCAGGCCTCGTAGCTGGGCTCGACCTCGCCGACCGCGTATCCGAGCACGCGGAAGTGCTCGTCCGACCAGGTGACCTCCCCGGTGGAGAGGTTCCAGTCCCAGGCTGCCAGCCTGCCGATCTCCATCGCCAGCAGCAGGCGCTGCTCGCTCTCGCGCAGCGCCCTTTCCGCCCGCGCTCGCTCCACCGCCGCCCAGGTGCGCTCCGCCACCTCTTCCGCGAGGGCCACGTCCTCGGGAGACCAGTGTCGCGGCCTCGCCTGATGGACCGCAAAGATGGTCGCCAGCCTGCCGTGTTTGAGGAGGGGCACGTTAATGAAGGATCGAATGGACCGACCTGCGAAGACCGCCTGCGCGGCCTCATTGCCCGTGCGCGGATCGGTCTGGACGTCGTCGACGAACAGGGTCTCGCCTCTGTCGAGGGACGAGCCGAAAAGCGTCCGCAGGCTCTCGAGAGGATGCCGCCCCGCATTGCTCGGAATGGTCCCGTCGTTCCAGTCGCGGTCGATGACGGCGAGATCGCCCGAGGGTGCGATGTGGGCATAGGCGACCTGGCCTGCCCCCAAATGCAGACCCAGCGCCTCGGAGGCTTCGGCCATCACGGCCTCGGGTTCGTGCAGGGTTCGCAGCCGCGTTTCCAGGTCGAGCCGGAAGGCCCGCCTCTGGTCGGCCTGGAACCTCCCGGTCACCTCGACCACCGTGACCAGGACCCCGGCGATGGCATGCGCCTCGTCACGCAAGGGGCTGTAGGTCAGGTCGAACCAGACGTCCTCGTCGACCCCGCTGCGCGCCAACGTCAGTCTCTGGTCGGTATAGAGACGCGACTCGCCGCGGAAGACGGCTTCGTAGATCGGCCCGTTGAACGCCCAGACCTCCGGCCAGCACTCCCGGGTCGGCTGGCCCAGCCCCGCGGGATGCTTACGCGACATGACCCTGCGGTAGCCGTCGTTGTAGATCTGGATCAGGCTCGGCCCCCAGAGGATGATCATCCCCATGGGAGAGCCGAGGATCAGGTCGACGGCCGTGCGCAGGCTCTGCGGCCATTGCGCCATGGCGCCGAGCGGGTTCTTGCTCCAGTCGTGCCGCTGGACAAGGTCGGCCATCTCGCCGTGCAGCACCCCGGGACCGGGCAAGGTGTTCGATATCTGGCGCAACCGGATTGTCCGCCCAGTAAGGGATTGATCCTAAACCAACATCTGCTGCTGCTCCAACAGGCTCGGCGTCAGCCCGGCGCCTCGGCCAGCGGCTCCGGGTGATCCTCCGCCTCCTCGTTCGGCTGGGTCGGGAAGCCGGTGGCGGGCCCCAATGCCTGGCTGTCCCTCGGTACGACGGGGTAGTGCTGCATGTAGGCCGTCAGCAAGCGGGCGATTCCCTCCAGCGAACTGAGATGCGTCCGCTCGTAGCCGTGGGTGCCGTCGGTTCCGAAGCAGACCAGGGCGGTGCGGATGTCGTTGCCCGCCTCCAGTGCCGCCGCGGCGTCGCAGCGGTAGTGTCGGAAGACGTCGCGCACGTGCGGGATGGCGTTGTCGCTCGCCAGATGGACCAGCGCCTTGGTGAGGTGCCAGTCGAAGGGGCCGGAGGAATCCTTGATGGCGATCGTCACCTTCGACTCGCTGCTGGCCTGATTCGCTGCCTGGGGAGCGGTGTCGATCGCCACCATCTCGGCCACCTCCTGGTGCAGCACCGCCGAGGCGCCCGAGCCGACTTCTTCGGAGATGGTGAAGAGGGGGTGGCAGTCGACCGGGAGGCGAACCCCGCTCTCCACCACCGCCTTGATCGCCGCCAGCAGGGCGGCGACGCCGGCCTTGTCGTCCAGGTGGCGCCCGTCGACGAAGCCGCCGGGGGTGATCCGCGGGTTGCTGTCCACCGCCACGTAGTCGCCAATCGCCACGCCGAGCCCTTCCAGACCGGCACGGTCGCAGACCAGTTCGTCGAGACGCAGCTCGACCTGGTCCCAGTTCACCGGCTGGGTGTCGACGATGTCGTTGTAGGCGTGCCCCGAGGCGTAGAGCGGCAGGATCGTGCCGGTGCGGATGCCGCCCTCGGTGAAGAGCTTTACCCGTGCCCCTTCGGCGAAGCGGCTGGACCAGGTGCCGATGGGCACGAGCCCGAGACGCCCGTTGTCCTTCAGGTGGGAGACCATGGCGCCAAGCGTGTCGAGGTGCGCCACGATCGCCCGATCCGGGGCGCGCCGGCTGCCCTGGATCGTGGCGCGGATGGCCCCGCGGCGCGTCAGCTCCAGTTCGACTCCGAGGCGGTCCAGTTCCTCGCACACGAGATGCACCACCTGGTCGGTGTAGCCGCTCGGGCTCGGGGTCTCCAGCAGACGCAGCATGACGTCCTGCAGGTAGTCCATGTCGATCGGCAGGGCCTTCGGGGTGGGGCGGAGTTCCTGCGGCTTGCTGCTCATCGGCCTTCGGGCTCCCGTTCTGCCGTGTGGGGGAAGAGGAGGTCGACGAAGCGCTGTGCGGTCGGGGCCGGCTCGTGGTTGGCCAGTCCGGGCCGCTCGTTGGCTTCGATGATGACGTAGTCGGGTCCTGCGGGATCCGGCACGAGGAAGTCGAAACCCACCACAGGGATGTCGACGGCCCTCGCGGCCGCCTCCGCCGCCTCCCGGAGGGCGGGGTGTAGCAGACCGGTCACGTCGTGAATTGTCCCGCCGGTATGCAGGTTCGCCGCCTTGCGAACGGTCAGGCTTTCGCCTTTCCGCAGCACGTCGTCGAGGCCGTAGCCCGCCGTCTCGACGCTGCGGCGCGTCTCGGCATCCAGCGGGATGCGGCTCTCACCGCCGGTCGCCGCAGCCCGGCGGCGGCTCTGCGCCTCGATCAGTTCCCGGATCGTGTGGCGGCCGGTGCCGACGACGGCCGGCGGACGGCGTACGGCGGCGGCCACGACCTGGCAGTCGATCACGATGATCCGCAGATCCTGGCCCGTGACGAACTCCTCCAGCAGCACCTCCTCGCTCTGCTGGCGGGCGGCTTCGATCGCCGCCGTCATCTCCTCGGCCGTGCGCAGGTCCACCGCCACTCCGCGGCCCTGCTCGCCGCGCAGCGGCTTCACGACGATACGTTCGTATCGTTCCAGAAAGGCGGCGTTCTCCGCGTCGGTACCGGTGCGCTGCTGGGCGGGGATGCGCAGGCCGGCGCCCTTGAGCAGCCGATGGGTCACCGCCTTGTCGTCGCACCGGCTCATGGCGATCGCGGTGGTGAGCTCGGAGAGCGATTCACGGCAGACCACGGAGCGGCCGCCGTGCGTGAGGCGGAAGAAGCCCCCCTCGGCATCCAGAATCTCGACGGCGATACCCCGCCGGCGCGCCTCGTCGATGATGATCCGGGCATAGGGATTCATCTCCGCCTCGGGGGCCGGTCCGATGAACAGCCGCTCGTTGATCGAGTTGCGAGCCTTGAGCGTGAAGATCGGCACCCGCACGAAACCAAGCTTTTCATAGAGGCCGATGGCCTCGGCGTTGTCGTGCATCACCGAGAGGTCGAGCTGGGTCAGCCCCCGCCGCTTCAGGCGCCCGGCGAGTTCACGCAGCAGAGCGGCACCGATTCCGGGGCAGGGCGCCTGCGGGTCGACCGCCAGGCACCAGAGCGAGGAGCCGCGTTCCGCGCAGCCGAAGACTTCGACGTGGTCGATGCCGGTGATGGTTCCATAGACCGTGCCCTCGTTGGGCTCGACCGCGACGAGGTGGAGAAAACGCTCGTCGTCCCGGTGGGCCAGCAGGAAGTCGACTTCGACCGGCACCATCCGCGCCTTCGCGTAGAGCCGGTTGACGCCGGCCGCCTCCTCCGCCGTTTCGAGCAGGCGGATCTCCAGCGGAACTGGCCGTACCTCGGGCAGCTCGCCGATCAGGTCGAGCCGGAAGGTGTCGGAGGGGTCGAGGAACACCTGCTGCGGGCGCAGCGACAGGAGTACGTGAGGGTCTTCGATGTAGAAGGCGATGTTGCGCTGCCCGGGCCCCTCGTCGACGAGGGTGTCCAGCAGAGCTTCGGTCTCGGGAAAGGTCTGGCCGAAGATCAGGCGACCCCAGCCGCAGTCGAGCCCGACGTTGTGCCGGGGCGCGGAGGGATGCTGATCGATTCGACGTTTGAGGTTGGGCTGCATTTGCCTCGCCTGGATGTCTGTCGGTCCGTGTCTGCGGCGTCCAGCCGCGGGTCAGGCGGCGTGCGTCTGCAGCCAGGCCTCCAGCAGGGCGATCTGCCAGAGCTTGGAGCCGCCGAGCGGGGTGATGTGCTCTTCGGGCGCCTGCAGCAGGCGGTCGACGTAGCCCTGGCGGAAGATCCCGCGCTCTCGCGCTGCGGGCGCGTTCAGGACGTCGCGGACGAAATCCAGGGCCGCACCGTCGAGGTACTTGAGGGCCGGCACGGGAAAGTAGCCCTTCGGCCGGTCGATCACCTCGCTGGGCACGACCTTCCGGGCGGCGTCCTTGAGAATGCCCTTGCCGCCCTGGGCGATCTTCAGCTCGGCCGGCATGCGCGCGGCCAGTTCGACCAGGTCGTGGTCGAGGAAGGGCACGCGGGCTTCGAGCCCCCAGGCCATGGTCATGTTGTCGACCCGCTTCACCGGGTCGTCCACCAGCATGATCGTGCTGTCGATGTGCAGCGCCTTGTCCACCGCGCGCTCCGCCTCGACATCGGCGAAGTGGCGCTCGACGAAGGCGCGGCTGTGGTCGTCGCCGAGCATGCCGGGTTCCAGAACCTCGGCCATCTCCGCATGGGAGCGGTCGAAGAAGACGCGGGCATAGTCGCCTGCCGGGTCGTGGCTCTCCAACAGGGGCGGGTACCAGTGGTAGCCCCCGAAGACCTCGTCGGCGCCCTGGCCGGACTGGACCACGCGGACGTGCTGCGCGACTTCCTGTGACAGGAGGTAGAAGCCGATCGCATCGTGGCTGACCATGGGCTCGTTCATGGCGCCGATGCAGCCGGGCAGGCTCGGCACCAGGCGCTTCCGGCTGTCGATGAAGAGCTTGTGATGGGCGGTCTCGAAGCGTTCGGCGATCAGGTCCGAGTAGCGGAACTCGTCTCCCTCTTCGCCGCCTGCGCTCTCGAAGCCGACCGAGAAGGTGCGCAAGCCCTTCTGTCCAGCTTCGGCGAGCAGGCCGACCAGCAGGCTGGAATCGAGGCCGCCCGAGAGGAGGACTCCCACCGGCGTGTCCGCCACCAGGCGCCGCTCGACCGCTTGGCGCAGGCTGGCGAGCAGCAGCTCTTCCCAGTCCTCCTTGCTGCGTCCTTCGTCTCCGGTCTGGGGGCCGTAGCTCAACCGCCAGTAGCGCCGTTCGGTGCGGCGGCCGTCCGGCTCGATCAGCAGCGTGGTGGCCGGCGGCAGCTTGCGCACGCCCTTGAGGATGGTGAAGGGCGCCGGAACGACGGCATGCCAGCTCATGTAGTGATGCAGGGCGACCGGGTCGACGCTGCGGTCGACTGCCGGATCGCGCAGCAGTGCGGGCAGGCTGGAGGCGAAGCGCAGCCCGCCGGGGGTCTCCGACAGATAGAGCGGCTTGATGCCCAGACGATCGCGGGCCAGCAAGACCCGGCCGCTGTCCCGCTCCCAGATGGCGAAGGCGAACATGCCGGCGAAGCGTTCGACGCAGGCGGGACCCCAGGCGTGGTAGGCCTTCAGGATCACCTCGGTGTCGCCGTTCGAGTAGAAGCGGTAGCCCTTGCCCTCCAGTTCTGCCCGCAGTTCGCGGAAGTTGTAGAGAGCGCCATTGTAGACCAGCGCCAGCCCGAGGGCCGGATCGACCATCGGCTGCTGCGCGCTTTCCGAATGGTCGATGATCTTCAGGCGCCGGTGCGCGAAGGCGATGCGGTTCTGTGCGAAGAGCCCCGCGGCATCGGGACCGCGACTCGTCTGGGCCGAGGCGAAGGCGCCCACGAGAGTAGCGTCGGCCGCCCGGCCGTCGAAGCGGATCTCACCCGCAATTCCGCACAAAAGCCATCTCCTTCCATTCGATCCAGTCGGACACAGTGGCGGCGCCCGGCCAGTTCGAGGAACGCCGGATCACCGCCAGTGTAATCCCCATGACCTGGGGCCAGCGGACCTAACGTTCAAGTTCCGCGAGCGGTTCGGGGGCCATCTGAAACAATTTGAGGGCGAAATGGACCGGGGCGTCAGCGGTTGGAAGAGCTTCTATCCATCGGTCGTCGTAAAATATGTTTTGGATCGTCCTCCAGACCCTAGCGCTTCGACTGAAAGAATACTCGCAGAAGAACGCTGCTTTCCTGCTCTCTGACACCGCCGATCACTTCGGGCTGGTGGTGGCAGGTCGGCTGGCCGAAGAGTCTGGCGCCATGCTCGACGCCGCCGCCCTTGGGGTCGTAGGCGCCGAAGACCAGCCGGCGTAGCCGCGCGAAGGCGATCGCCTGGGCGCACATCGCGCAGGGCTCGAGCGTCACGAACAGCGTGCAGTCGGGCAGCCGCGGTGTCTGCCGCATCGCGCTCGCTGTCCGGATCGCCAGGATCTCGGCGTGGGCCGTGGGGTCGCAGTCGATCTCGACGCGGTTGTGAGTCACCGCAAGGATGCGCCCCGCGGCGTCCAGCAGCACGGCCCCAACCGGGACCTCGCCGGCCGCAGCCCCTTGGGCCGCCGCACCGAGCGCGACGGCCATAGGGTCCGACGGCGCCTCCGGGGCGGCCGGAGGATGGGGCGGGTGCTTGGAGCTCATGGCCCAGAAGCGCCCCCGCCTTGGCAAAAGGTCAAGCGGCTTCGCGTGCACGGGGGGCCTCTTCGTCGCAGGCGAAGGCCGATCCGAGGGCGTGGTGTGGTTCCCTCTTGAAAGGCATGGGGACATGCCCCAAGCACGGGGGGCTCGGCCGAAAGACCGGACGGGCGGTGTGGTCGGCGGCGCGGGGCCGCGGGCGCTCGGAGAGGTGAGGCTGAGCCATGCTGGAGATGGATCCGGACAAGGTCTGTTTCGTGGTGGTGCGTGCGCGCGAGCTCGAAGAGGAGGACCTCATCGAGGCCACGACCGACGACGACGAGAGCGAGGACTTCGACCTCGACCACGAGGAAGCCTTCGAGGAACTCGACGAGCACGAAGAGGCCGAGGACCCGCTGCGCGAGGAACTGGTGTCCTTCATCCAGGCGCTGCCCGAGGATGAGCAGATCGAGCTGGTGGCGCTGGCCTGGCTCGGCCGCGGCGACTACGACAAGGAGGAGTGGGAGGACGCCCTGGAGGCCGCCGAGGAGCGGCACAACGAGCGCACCGCCGACTATCTCCTGGGGATGCCGCTGCTGGCGGACTACCTCGAAGAAGGACTGTCGATCTTCGACCTCTCCTGCGCCGATTTCGAGGAGCACGGCGCCTGACCGACAGAGCCACGACGGCGCCGGCCGGCGAGCGCGTCGCCAAGCGGATCGCCCGGGCGGGGGTCTGCTCGCGCCGGGAAGCGGAGGTGCTGGTGACCCAGGGCCGGGTCGCCGTCGACGGCCGCCCGATCGACAGTCCCGCCTTCAACGTCCGCCCGGACCAGCGGGTGACGGTGGACGGGGAGGCCCTGCCGGCCCTGCAGCCGGTACGGCTGTGGCGCTACCACAAGCCGGCCGGGCTGTTGACCACGGCCAGCGACCCGCAGGGGCGGCCGACCCTCTACGACCGACTGCCGCCGAGTCTGCCACGGGTCATGCCGATCGGCCGTCTCGACCTCAACTCCGAGGGCCTGCTGCTGCTGACCAACGACGGCGGCCTGAAGCGGCAGCTCGAACTGCCGGCGACCGGCTGGGTCCGTCGCTACCGGGTGCGGGTGCACGGGCAGGTGGATGCAAAGGCCCTGCAGTCCCTGACGGGCGGCGTCACCATAGACGGCGTGACCTACGGTGCGATCGATGCGCGCCTGGACGAGCAGCGCGGTGCCAACGCCTGGCTCACCGTGTCGCTGCGCGAGGGCAAGAACCGCGAGGTCCGGCGCGTGTGCGAATACCTCGGCTATCCCGTCAACCGCCTGATCCGCCTCGCCTACGGTCCCTTTCAGCTCGGCAGCCTGGCGCGCGACGGCGTCGAGGAGGTGACGGGCAAGGTGCTGCGCGAGCAGCTCGGTGCCAAGTTGGGGGCGCTGGTCGGCGCTGCGCCGCCGGCGAGAGAGGGCCGGCCGCGGGCATCTGGCGGCACGGTCTGAGGGTGGCAGGGTCGAAGGCCGGCGGCCAGCTGCGGATCGTCGCCGGTGACCTGCGTGGGCGGCGGCTGGAGGTTCCCGCCGGCTCCGGCGTACGCCCCACGGGCGACCGCGCCCGGCAGGCGCTCTTCAATCTGCTCGAAGCAGGCCGGCTCACGGAGGGGCGCTCCCCCGTTCCGGGTGCGGTGGTGCTCGACGCCTTCGCCGGCAGCGGCGCCCTGGGGTTCGAGGCCCTGTCGCGAGGGGCCGCACAGGCCTTCTTTATCGAAAGCGATCCCACTGCGGCAGCGGTACTGGCGCGCAACATCGCCGCCCTCGGCCTCGAGGGGCGGGCGCGGCTGCTGCGCGCCGACGCCTTCGCGCCCCCGCGGCCGGAGGTCTCGTGCGGCCTGGCCTTCCTCGACCCGCCCTACGGGCGCGGCCTCGGTCCGCCGGCTCTGGCGGCGCTGCTCGCCGCCGGGTGGCTGGCGCCGGGAGCGTTGGTGAGCCTGGAGGTCGAGAAGACCGACGATCCCGTCCTGCCGCCCGGGTTCCTGTTGCTGGAGGAGCGGCGCTGGGGCCGGGCGAAGGTCCTGCTGGCACGCGCCGGGCAGGAAGTGGCCTAGGTTCGGCCGAGAGCGTCCGGCGGGCTGGCCGCGGTCTCAGCAGCTGCCGGGCGGTTCCACGGAGACCACGGTGAGGCGGTGGGTGCGCCCGTCCCGCGCCGTCCAGTCGATCGACTGCCCCGCCGAAAGCCCGATGAGGGCTGCGCCGATCGGCGTCAGGATCGACACCTTGCCCTTGGCGATATCGGCTTCGCCGGGAAACACGAGCGTCACCCGCCGGTCGTCCCCCAGGTCACTGGTGAACCGCAGGGTGGACCCCATCCGCACCACGTCGGGGGCCAGACGCCCGTCTGCTACGACGCGCGCGCGGTCGAGTTCCGCCAACAGTTCTTCAGCGACGTCGGGGCTGCGGCCGGCGAGCGACTCCGCCAGCTGCCAGAGCCGGTCGCTGTCGGAGGCGGTCAGGGTGATCGCCGGCTTGCGCTTCTTCTTCGTAGCGGCGGCCATTCGTCGGGTCTCCTCAATGTAGCGCCGTCGCGGGTCCCCCTCGGGCCCAGCGGACGATGGTGGTCGGAAATCTGCGGTTTCGGAAAGCCTATCGCTGATCGTCTTCGGCCCGCGCGCCTGTACACGGGTCCGGCTGCACCCCTCGGCCGGGGCGCGACGCGACCGAGCCGGGGGTCAGTTGCCCGCGATGGGGCACACCCTGAAGAGTGCGAAAATTGGCGGCTCGATCAAAACCATCAGAATAGTATGGGCTTGAGGCCGCGTAAGATCAATCATGCGCAGCCCCCCGCGGACGTACCCGGGGTGCGCGGCTGCGATCCGGGGAACGCTGCCATTCCGGCAAGCCCGCGTGGACAAGGCGCGGCGGCTTTCATACTCTCGCCGCCCGCACGGGCTTCGCCGGACCAGCCCGTCGACGTTCCACGCCTTTCCGCCAGCCGCCCGAGGACCCTCATGCGCCGCTCCGCCTTTTTCCTGCCGACGCTCAAGGAGACGCCGAAAGAGGCGGAGATCGTCTCCCACCGCCTGATGCTGCGCACCGGCATGATCCGCCAGGCCTCCGCCGGCATCTACTCCTGGCTGCCGCTCGGTTTCCGCGTGCTCAAGAAGATCGAGGCGGTGGTCCGCGAAGAGCAGGACCGCATGGGCTGCCAGGAGGTGCTGATGCCGACGATCCAGTCGGCGGAGCTGTGGCGCCGCTCGGGCCGCTACGACGCCTACGGACCTGAGATGCTGCGGATCAAGGACCGGCACGAGCGCGAGATGCTCTATGGGCCGACCAACGAGGAGCAGATCACCGACATCTTCGCCAGCGCGGTGAAGAGCTACCGCGAGCTGCCCAAGCTGCTCTACCACATCCAATGGAAGTTCCGCGACGAGGTGCGGCCGCGCTTCGGTGTCATGCGGGGGCGCGAATTCCTGATGAAGGACGCCTACTCCTTCGACGTCGACTATGAGGCGGCGCGCGCCTCCTACGAGAAGTTCTTCGTCGCCTACCTGCGCACCTACGCCCGCCTCGGCCTCAAGGCCATCCCGATGGAGGCCGACACGGGGCCGATCGGCGGCGACCTCAGCCACGAGTTCATCATCCTGGCGGAAACCGGCGAGAGCGAGGTCTTCTGCGACCGCGAGTTCCTGGACTTCGACGTGCTGGCCCAGGACATCGACTACGGCCGGCCGGCGGACGTTCACGGTGTCGTCGAGCACTTCACCCGTCTCTACGCCCGCACCGACGAGAAGCACGAGGCCGCCGCCTTCGCCGAGCAGGTGCCGGAGGGCCGGCGCTACCAGGGCCGCGGCATCGAGGTCGGGCATATCTTCTACTTCGGCACCAAGTACTCCGATCCGATGTCGGCTGCGGTCGCCGGGCCTGACGGCGCCACCAGGCCAGTTCACATGGGCTCCTACGGCATCGGCGTGTCGCGGCTGGCCGGCGCCATCATCGAGGCGAGCCACGACGAGGCGGGCATCATCTGGCCGGACGAGGTGGCGCCCTTCGACGTCGGCCTGATCAGCCTGAAGCCGGACGACGCCCAGGTGGGGGCGGCCGGGGAGAAGCTCTACGGCGAACTGCGCAATGCCGGTGTCGACGTGCTCTACGACGAGCGGGACGAGCGGGCCGGCACCAAGTTCGCCGAGATGGACCTGATCGGCCTGCCCTGGCAGCTGACCGTCGGCCCGCGCGGCCTGAAGAACGGTCTGGTGGAGCTGAAGCGGCGGCGCGACGGGAGCCGTGAGGAGCTGTCGCTGGAGGCGGCGGTGAGCCGGCTGACCGCCACCAAGCGACCCTGACCGGGCGATGGTCTTCGGCGCCTTCGAACGGATGATGGCGGGGCGCTACCTGCGCTCCCGCCGGCAGGAGAGCTTCGTCTCCGTCATCGCCGTCTTCTCCTTCCTGGGGATCGCGCTCGGCGTCGCCACGCTGATCATCGTCATGGCGGTGATGAACGGCTTCCGGCAGGAGCTGGTGGGCCGCATCCTGGGCGTGAACGGCCATCTCACGGTCTACGGGCCGGCGGGGGAGGGCATCGACGACTTCCGCGAGGCGGCCCGCAAGCTGGCCGGACTGCCCGGCGTCGAACTGGTCACGCCGCTGATCCAGGGACAGGCGATCGCCACCATCCGGGACCGTGCGGTGGGCGTGGCGGTGCGCGGTGTCGCACCGGCCGACCTGCAGCCGCGCACCATCATCTCCGACAACATCGTCGCAGGCTCCTTCGCCGCCTTCGCCGGCGGGGACGGGATCCTGGTCGGCAGCCGGCTGGCCCAGAACAACGGGATCTCGCCGGGCGACACGATCACGCTGCTGAGCCCGCGCGGCGCCGACACGGTGATCGGCATGCTGCCGCGGCAGAAGAGCTACCGGGTCGCGGGCCTGTTCGAGGTCGGCATGTACGAGTACGACAGCAGCTTCATCTACATGAACCTGGAGCAGGCGCAGGCCTTCTTCCGCCTGCCCGGCCAGGTGAACGCCATCGAGCTGCGGGTCGCCGATCCCGACCGGGTGTGGGAGCTGCGGCGGCAGATCGCGCGGGAGCTGGGTCCCGGCTACCGCACCGTCGACTGGCAGCAGGCGAACTCCTCCTTCGTCAACGCGATCCAGGTGGAACGGAACGTGATGTTCCTCATCCTGTCGCTGATCATCCTGGTGGCGGCCTTCAACATCCTCTCCGGGCAGTACATGCTGGTGAAGGGCAAGGGCCGGGACATCGCCATCCTGCGCACCATGGGGGCGACGCGCGGCATGGTGCTGCGGATCTTCTTCATGAGCGGCGCCGCGATCGGGCTCTTCGGCACCCTGGCGGGCGTGGCGCTCGGCGTCGTCTTCACCGACCACATCGCGGCGATCCAGGGCTGGGTCGAATCGCTGGTGGGCACCTCGGTCTTCGCCCCCGAGGTCTACTTCCTGTCGACCCTGCCGGCGAAGCGCGACCTGCAGGAGGTGTTGCAGGTGGTGGCGATGGCGCTGGCCATCTCCTTCCTGGCGCCGCTGCTGCCGGCTTGGCGGGCCGCCCGGCTCGAACCGGTGGAGGCGCTGCGCTATGAGTGAGCCGCTGTTCGGCCGCGGCGGCGCGTCGGCGGCGGACGTCGACGAGGACGTCCGTCTCAAGCTGACCGACGTGGGGAAGGTCTTCGCCCAGGCGAACCGACGGCTGGAGGTCCTGAAGGGCGCCAACCTGACCCTGCGGGCCGGTGAGATGGTGGCGCTGCTCGGCCCGTCGGGCTCCGGCAAGTCGACGCTGCTGCACATCGCCGGCCTGCTGGAGCGGCCGACCAGCGGCTACGTCATGCTCGCCGGCGCCCGCGCCGACCAGCTTTCCGACGACCGGCGCACCGAGATGCGCCGGCGGCGCGTCGGCTTCGTCTACCAGTATCACCACCTGCTGCCCGAGTTCACCGCTCTGGAGAACCTGGTGGTGCCGCAGATGATCGCCGGTGTCGGCCGCGCCCAGGCCCGCCGCTATGCCCGCGAGCTGCTGGAACTGGTGGGGCTGGGCCAGCGGCTCGACCACCGGCCGGCCCGCCTGTCGGGCGGCGAGCAGCAGCGGGTGGCCATCGTGCGGGCGATCGTGAACCGCCCCTCGCTGCTGCTGGCCGACGAGCCGACGGGCAACCTCGACCCCGAGACGGCGGCCGGCGTCTTCGACCTGCTGACCAAGCTGGTGAAGGGGACCCAGGTCGCCGCCCTGATCGCCACCCACAACCTCGAGCTGGCCCGCCAGATGGACCGGACCTACCGGATGGTCGACGGCCGCGTGGAGCGGCTGTGAGCCTGCCTTCGCACCTCGACGCCCTGCGTCCGGGGCGGGGCGATGCGCTGATCGTCACCGATCCCCAGAACGACTTCATGCCGGGCGGCGCTTTGGCCGTCGCCGGGGGGCACGAGATCCTGCCGCTCGTGAACGCCCTGGCGCGGCGCTTCGAGAATGTGCTGCTGACCCAGGACTGGCATCCGGCCGGCCATGCCTCCTTCGCCTCCACGCATCGCGGGCGCCAGCCGTTCGAGGTGATCGGGCTGTCTTACGGACAGCAGGTGCTGTGGCCGGACCACTGCGTGCAGGGCACGCCCGGCGCGGCCTTCCACGCCGACCTCGACGTGCCGCACGCCCAGCTCGTCATCCGCAAGGGCTGGCACCCGGCGGTGGACAGCTATTCGGCCTTCTGCGAGGCCGACGGCCGCACCCGCACGGGCCTCGCCGGCTATCTGCGCGAGCGGTCCATCGGCCGGCTCTACTTCGTCGGCCTGGCGACCGACTTCTGCGTCGCCTGGTCGGCCCTCGACGCGCGCCGCGCCGGGTTCGAGACCCTGGTGGTCGAGGCCGGCTGCCGCGCCATCGACACCGGCGGCTCGCTGGCCCAGGCCTGGAAGGACATGACCGCCGCCGGGGTCCAGCGGCTGTAGGGGCCTGGATCGCCGCGGCCCTTCGGGCCTCGCGATGACTCGGGGAGCCTTTCAGCGCACCTGATCGGTGAGATCGCGCCAGTCGGGATTTGCGGCTTCGATCAAGGCGACCTTCCGGGATCGGGATCCCGCCTTGATCTGCTTCTCGCGAAGGATCGCGCCCTCCATCTGCTCGTGGCTCTCGTACCAGACGAGAAGCCGGCAGCCGTAGCGGCTGGCGAACCCGGGCGTCAGGTTGTTCCGGTGCTGGTAGAGGCGCTGCAACAGGTTGGAGGTGACGCCGGTGTAGAGCGTCCCGTTCCGCCTGTTGGCGAGGATGTAGACGGCAGGCTGCTTCATCCCCCCGAGGATACAGCCTTGGGCGAGAAGAGGCAGCGCCGACGCGATCGTGGGCCGGGGCGCGTCACTGGATCGCTTCACTGCGTTCGCGATGACGATCCTATGGTCACTGCCCTATGGTCACTGCCCCATGGTCACTGCCCCATGGTCACTGCGAGGAGCCCGAGGGCGACGAAGCAGTCCAGGTTGGCGGGACCTCGACTGCTTCGCCGGGGTGATGCCGCCCCTACCAGCCTCAGCTCTGGCTCTGCTGCGGCAGCAGGCGGACCCGCTGCAGGTGGCCCTTGAGGGTCGGCAGGGTGTCGTCGGCGAAGGCCTTCAGCGTCGCGTTCTCGCCATAGTAGGCGTAGTCCTCGAACAGCTTCACCGACTCGACGTGGCCTTCGGTCTGCATCTTCACGTAGAGCTGATCGAACTGGCCCTGCTGCGCCGCCTTCAGCCTGTCCAGCCTGTCGGCGTGCGCCTCGTCGAGCTGCTGCGGCAGGCTCGCGTCGACGTCCGTGTCGGCGAGGGCGGCCTTCAGCTTGTCGCCGGCCTTCGTATGGTCGTCGATCATGAGCTGGGCGAAGTCGCGCACCCGTTCGTCCTGGCTGCGGTCCAGGGCGAGGCGGCTCGACTGGATCTCGAAGAGGTTCGACTGGCCGGCCTTCTCGGCGAAGGCCGCGGCGGATAGGACATCCTTGTCGATGCCCTGGCGCCCGCCCGTATCGGCCGTGCTGGCGGCTGCCGTGGTATCGCCGGCGGTCGTGGGGCCGGTCGCCCAGGCGGGGGCGGCCAGCAGCAGGGCGGCGCTCAGTGCGGCCGCGCTCCGTGCGATCGTCGTCTTCATGATGTCGCTCCCATCGCTGTTGCGAGGGTGCAATGAAGCCGAGGCGGAAAGCGTTCCCGCCTTCGCCGCCCGTGAGCCGGGGCGCCGACTCGCGCTAGTCTCTCATCCCGCCGAAGGAGTAGAGGGAAGGCCATGGCCCACGCCGACTTCGTCCACCTGCGCGTCCATTCCGCCTACTCCCTGTCGGAAGGGGCGGTGCGCCTGAAGGAACTGGTGGCGCTCTGCCAGAAGCAGGCCATGCCGGCCGTGGCCGTCACCGACAGCGGCAACCTCTTCGGTGCGCTGGAGTTCTCGCTGGCGGCCAGCGGCGCGGGCCTGCAGCCGGTCATCGGCACCATCCTGGCGCTGAAGCCGCCGGCCGATCCGGCGGCCCGCGAGGCGCGGCCGGCGCTGTCGCGGGTGGTGCTGCTGGTGCAGAACGAGGCCGGCTATCGCAACCTGCTGACCCTGGTCAGCCACGCCTATATGGCGACCGCCGGCGACGAGGAGCCGCAGGTGCCCGAGACGCTGCTGGCGGAGCACGCAGAGGGGCTGCTGCTGCTGACCGGCGGGCTGGATGGCCCGGTCGCCCGCCGCCTGCTGGCCGGCGACAAGGCCGGGGCGGCCGCCTGCCTGCGCAGCCTCGCCGCCGCCTTCCCCGGCCGGCTCTACGTCGAGCTGCAGCGCCACGGCCTGCCCCGGCAGAAGGCGGTCGAGCCGGCGCTGCTGGACCTCGCCTACGAACTGGACCTGCCGCTGGTCGCCACCAACGACGTCTTCTTTCCCACCGAGGACCTCTACGAGGCCCACGACGCCCTGCTGTGCATCGCCGAGGGCCGCTACCTCGCCGAAGACGAGCGCCGGCGCGTCACCCCGCACCACCGCTTCAAGAGCGCCTCGGAGATGCGCGCCCTCTTCGCCGACCTGCCGGAGGCGGCGGACAACACCCTGGTGGTGGCGCGCCGCTGCGCCTGGTTCCCGTCCGTGGTGAAGCCGATCCTGCCGGCCTTCCCGACCGTCGGCGGCCGCAGCGAGGTGGAGGAGCTGCGGGCCCAGGCGGCCGGCGGCCTCGACGCCCGGCTGGCGGCCCTGCCGCCGCTCGACCCGGCGGCGGCCGAAGAGCGGGCGCGCACCTACCGCGAGCGGCTGGACTACGAGTTGGGGATCATCGAGCAGATGGGCTTCCCCGGCTATTTCCTCATCGTCTCGGATTTCATCAAGTGGGCCAAGGCCCATGGCATCCCGGTGGGGCCGGGCCGCGGCTCGGGCGCGGGCTCGGTCGTCGCCTGGTCGCTCACCATCACCGACCTGGACCCCATACGCTGGGGCCTGCTGTTCGAGCGCTTCCTCAACCCCGAGCGCGTGTCGATGCCGGACTTCGAC